>JAESFI010000018.1_pt1 | contig 473899 bp, 431 predicted proteins | sample 9269361 | NCBI WGS metagenome assembly JAESFI01 (sample SAMN14504119, study PRJNA617095) | algae metagenome | isolation source: Brasilonema angustatum HA4187-MV1 and co-occurring heterotrophs from moss... | place: USA: Manoa Valley, Honolulu, Hawaii | collected 2009-07-20 | reverse complement strand
CCCGCGCTGGAAGCAGACTGAGTTGCTCTCGGCTCTCGCCGGACTTGAATGTGCGATTCGTCATGAACAGAATCGTACATCAACTCCCCGAAATGCCGAGTTCTTGCTCGGCCTCGACGGGCAACGCAGAGGCTTGTAGCCCGGATGGAGCGAAGCGTAATCCGGGCCCCTGTCTCGGCGGTGACGAACCCCGGATTGCGCTTCGCTCCATCCGGGCTACGGGATTTCAGCCCCGCGGCGACCGCGGAGTCCTGCGCTTCGCCGCATGCCGGCGCGGCGAGCGTGTCACGCGCGGGCGCAGGCGGCTGGCGGCGGCGCGTTGCGGCTTGGCTGCAACCTGCGGGCCGCGGGCGAGGTCCATCAGCATGCGCAGCGCCTCGACCACCGAGCGCTGGCGCACGGCGGTGCGGCCGATCGCGCCGAAACGATGCTCGCGATGGATGATGCGGCCGTCGCGCGCGGCGGCGGCGAAATGGACGAGGCCGACCGGCTTGCCGGGCGTCGCGCCGCCGGGGCCGGCAATGCCGGTGATGGCGACGGCGAGATCGACGTCGGCACGCTCCAGCGCGCCGACCGCCATCGCGGTTGCGGTCTCCTTGCTGACCGCGCCGAAATTGGTGAGCGTGCTCGCCTCGACCCCCAGCATCGCGCGCTTGGCGTCGTTGGAATAGGTGACGAAGCCGCGGTCGATGACATCAGACGAGCCGGGGATGTCGGTGAGCGCGCCGGCGACGAGGCCGCCGGTGCAGGACTCGGCGGTCGCGATCGTCAGCTTGCGCATCCGGCAGAGATCGAGCAGCGAGCGGGAGAGGGCGCGTGCGTCGCTGCCGGCCATGACCTAGATGCTCCAGGTCTTTTCGTTAAATGGCAGGCGGATGGTGGCGCTCGCGGTGGCCGCGATGCCTTCCTCGCGGCCGGTGAAGCCGAGCCGCTCGCTGGTCGTCGCCTTCACGGCGACGCGGGAGATGTCGACGCCGGAGATCTCGGCGATGCGCGCGCGCATGGTGTCGCGCAGGGGACCGATCTTCGGCCGCTCGCAGATCATGGTGACTTCGAGATTGGCGACACGGCCGCCGCGCGCCGTGACGCGCTCGATGGCGTATTTCAGGAACTGGTCGGAGGAGGCGCCCTTCCACTTGGCGTCGCTCGGCGGGAAGTGCGAGCCGATGTCGCCGTCGGCGAGCGCGCCGAGGATGGCGTCGACCAGCGCATGCAGGCCGACGTCGCCGTCGGAGTGCGCCAGGAAGCCTTTCGTGTGGGGAACGCGCACACCGCAGAGCATGAGGTGGTCGCCTTCGCCGAAGGCGTGGACGTCGTAGCCCGTGCCGGTGCGGATGTCGCCGAGCAGGCTGGCCAGGCGCGCTTCCTCGCGCACGAAATCCTCGGGGGTGGTGAGCTTCATATTGGCAACATCGCCTTCAAAGGTTGCAACCGTCAATCCCGCCCATTCGGCAATCGCGGCATCATCGGTGAAATCAGAGCGCCCGTCCTTTGCCGCGCGACGATGCGCTTCGAGGATGACATCGAAACGAAAGGATTGCGGCGTCTGCGCGATTCGCAAACGCGCGCGGTCCGGCGTGTCCTCGACATCGCCGCTCTCGCTCGTGACCTTGATGGTGTCGGTGACGGGGACGACGGGGATCGCAGCACCCGTGCGGCATGCCGCCTCGATCGCGCGCGAGATCACGCCGGCCGAGACGAAGGGCCGGGCGGCGTCGTGGATCAGCACGATGTCGGGCTTATGTTTTGCGAGCGCTTCGAGTCCGGCAAGCACCGAGGCCTGACGGGTGGCACCGCCATGGGTCGGCGCCTCGTGCTTCAGCCCTGCGACCGCTGCCGTGAACATGGCGCTGTCGTCGGGGTTCACCACCGGCTGCACGGCGAACACATCGGGATGCTGGCTGAAGGCTTCCATGGCGCGATGGATCACAGGCACGCCGCCGATCGTCCGATATTGCTTCGGCCCGCCGGCGCCTGCGCGCAGGCCGCGTCCGGCCGCGACGAGAACGACTGCGGTGCGCTGTGATTTCGCCATAGGACTCAAATACTCAGTTGGTGATGAAGAGTCGGGGAGTGGGTGATGACCGGCATGCCTCTAGCACGGCAGCACCGCAAAAAAAGGGGGTTTCCCCGGATTGTGGGAAACAGCAATTTGCTGCACTGCACTTGAAAGATTTGCAGAATTGTCTAAACTGTAGGCATGACGCTTGACTGCACAAGAATTGTGCGCAAGATAGGCCATGGCAGCGCGATGAAGCCCTGCCAACTTAACGAGACCCCTGTGACCGGCTCGGCAGTATCAGGCACTAAGCCGTTGAAAATAGGCGATATTGACGTCGCCACCCCGGTTTTCCTGGCACCGATGTCGGGGGTGACCGACTCGCCCGTCCGCAAGCTCGCCGCCGAGCTGGGGGCCGGCCTCGTCGTGTCCGAGATGACGGCGAGCGACGAGCTCGCCAACGGCCACCGGATGTCGCGGTTGCGCTGCGAAGCGACCGGAATCGGTCCGCATGTGGTCCAGCTCGCCGGCTGCGAGACTCATTGGATGGCCGAAGGCGCCCGGATCGCCGAAGCCGAAGGCGCCGACATCATCGATATCAACATGGGCTGCCCGGCCCGCCACGTCACCGGCGGCCAGTCCGGCTCGGCGCTGATGCGCGACCTCGACCACGCCGTCAGCCTGATCGAGGCGACGATCGCCGCGGTGAAGGTCCCCGTGACGCTGAAGATGCGGCTCGGCTGGGACGACCGCAGCCGCAATGCGCCGGAGCTTGCGCGCCGCGCGGAAGCTGCCGGCATCCAGCTCGTCACCGTGCATGGCCGCACCCGCTGCCAGTTCTACAAGGGCGAGGCCGATTGGGATGCGATCCGCGCGGTGCGCCAAGCCATCTCGCTTCCGCTCGTCGTCAATGGCGACATCACCACTTACGAGAAGGCGCTCGCGGCGCTTCAGGCCTCCGGCGCGGATGCCGTGATGATCGGCCGCGGCGCCAACGGCCAGCCCTGGCTGCCCGGCGAGATCGGCCGCCGCCTCAAGGGCGGGGCCGCTGAAGCCACGCCGTCGCTGGAAACGCAGCTGCATTACGTCCGCACTCTTTATGAGGGCGTCTGCGCGCTCTACGGCCTGCGCGTCGGCCTCAAGCACGCCCGCAAGCATCTCGGCTGGGCGCTCGACGTCGCCGCCGGGGCGAGCGGCGCGTCGGTCGAGAAGCTGAAGGGGTGGCGCCAGAAGATCCTCACCTCGGAGGATCCCACCGCCGTCCACCAGTCACTGCAAGATGCCTTCGACGACTTCGCATGGAGCGCTGCTGCATGAGCTCAGCTGCTGAACATCGTCGGCCGCTTCCGTCCGACAGCGACGCCATCCTGGACGCGCTTCCCAATCCCGTGCTCATGATCGGGCCGGACGGCAAGATCGTCGCCGCCAACATCGCGACCGAAGCCTTCTTCGATATCTCGACGCAGTTCCTGAAGCGCCAGTCGCTGAAGGAGCTGGTGCCGTTCGGCAGCCCGTTGCTGGCGCTGATCGACCAGGTGCGTTCGTCGAACTCGCCGGTCAACGAGTACAAGGTCGATCTCGGCACGCCGCGCATGGGCGGTGACCGCCAGGTCGACCTGCACGTCGCGCCGCTCACCGAGCGGCCCGGCCACATCGTGGTGATGCTTCAGGAGCGCTCCATCGCCGACAAGATGGACCGCCAGCTCACCCATCGCAGCGCTGCGCGCTCGGTGATAGCGCTAGCAGCCATGCTGGCGCACGAGATCAAGAACCCGCTCTCCGGCATCCGTGGGGCGGCGCAGCTTCTGGAGCAGCAGGCTTCGTCCGAGGACCGCATGCTGACGCGGCTGATCTGCGACGAAGCCGACCGCATCGTGACGCTGGTCGACCGCATGGAGGTGTTCGGCGACGAGCGCCCCGTGGTGCGCGGCCCCGTCAACATCCATTCCGTGCTCGACCACGTGAAGCGGCTGGCGCAGTCCGGCTTTGCCCGCAACATCCGCTTCATCGAGGATTACGATCCCTCGCTGCCGCCGGTGCTGGCGAACCAGGACCAGCTCATCCAGGTGTTCCTCAACCTCGTGAAGAATGCCGCCGAAGCGCTGATCGACGTGCCCGACGCCGAGATCCAGCTCACCACCGCGTTCCGCCCCGGCGTGCGCCTGTCAGTCCCCGGTCAAAAATCCCGGGTATCTCTGCCGCTCGAATTCTGCGTGCGAGACAATGGACCAGGCGTGCCGGACGATCTGCTGCCCAACCTGTTCGATCCCTTCGTGACCACCAAGCAGACCGGCTCGGGTCTCGGTTTGGCGCTGGTCGCCAAGATCGTCGGCGATCACGGGGGCATCATCGAATGCGAGTCTCAGCCGCGCAAGACCACCTTCCGCGTGCTGATGCCGATGTATTCCACATCGGTGAAACATGCCGATCACAGCAGTCGCGACGGCTCTGCCGGGAAGTCGTCGTCTGCGTCACAGGGGGCAAAATGAGGATTAACGATGCCCGCAGGTAGCATTCTCGTTGCTGATGACGATACCGCCATCCGCACCGTTCTCAATCAGGCACTGTCCCGCGCCGGCTATGAGGTGAGGCTCACCGGCAACGCCGCAACGCTGTGGCGCTGGGTCAGCCAGGGGGAGGGCGATCTCGTCATCACCGACGTGGTGATGCCCGACGAGAACGCCTTCGACCTGTTGCCGCGGATCAAGAAGATGCGGCCGAACTTGCCGGTCATCGTCATGAGCGCGCAAAACACCTTCATGACGGCGATCCGCGCGTCCGAACGGGGCGCGTACGAATATCTGCCGAAGCCCTTCGACCTGAAGGAACTGATCGCCATCGTCGGCCGCGCGCTGGCCGAGCCCAAGGAGCGGGTCTCGACGCCGGACGAGGACGCCGAGATGGAGGCGATCCCGCTGGTCGGCCGCTCGCCGGCGATGCAGGAAATCTACCGCGTGCTCGCACGCCTGATGCAGACCGACCTCACGGTGATGATCACGGGCGAATCCGGTACCGGCAAGGAGCTGGTGGCGCGCGCGCTGCACGATTACGGCAAGCGCCGCAACGGCCCGTTCGTCGCGGTCAACATGGCGGCGATCCCGCGCGACCTGATCGAGTCCGAATTGTTCGGCCACGAGCGCGGCGCCTTCACCGGTGCCAATACCCGCGCCTCCGGCCGGTTCGAGCAGGCCGAGGGCGGCACGCTGTTCCTGGACGAAATCGGCGACATGCCGATGGAGGCGCAGACCCGATTGCTGCGCGTCCTGCAGCAGGGCGAATACACCACCGTCGGCGGCCGCACCCCGATCAAGACCGACGTACGCATCGTCGCGGCCTCCAACAAGGATCTGCGCGTGCTGATCCAGCAGGGCCTGTTCCGCGAGGACCTGTTCTTCCGCCTCAACGTGGTTCCGCTGCGGCTGCCGCCCTTGCGCGAACGCATCGAGGATCTGCCCGATCTCGTCCGCCACTTCTTCTCGCTGGCTGAAAAGGACGGCCTGCCACCCAAGAAGCTCGATGCGCTGGCGCTGGAGCGGATGAAGCAGCACCGCTGGCCCGGCAACGTGCGCGAGCTCGAGAACCTGGCCCGGCGCCTCGCCGCGCTCTATCCGCAGGACGTGATCACGGCCTCCGTCATCGACGGCGAGCTTGCGCCGCCCACGGTCAGCCCGGGCGCCGCGGTCCAGCAGGGCGTCGACAATCTCGGTGGCGCGGTGGAGGCGTATCTGTCGTCGCACTTCCAGGGCTTCCCGAACGGCGTGCCGCCGCCGGGCCTCTATCACCGCATCCTCAAGGAGATCGAGGTACCGCTGCTCACGGCTGCGCTCGCCGCCACCCGCGGCAACCAGATCCGCGCCGCCGATCTGCTCGGCCTCAACCGCAATACGCTGCGCAAGAAAATCCGGGACCTCGATATCCAGGTCTATCGGAGCGGGGGCTAGTTTTCCCAAACGGACGGTGGCTCAGCTCCCCCTACCAAAGCGGAGCTGAGCCTGTCCGGATCGCGCGAGCCTTGATGGCCGGCGCGATGAGCAAAAGTCCGAATCGGACCGATTTGTTCCGCCATATTTTTTTGATTTTGTTGTTCGGCCGCGGGTGCGGCGTCACGCTTATCGGACCAGGCGGGTTGATGCCGGAATCATGCTGGCGACATTCGTCGCCGGCTCCTGCAGACCAATGCCGTTGACCAGCAGGTCGGCCGCCACGATCAGCAGCAGAACGGATGAGACCATCATTGCAAGAAATATTCTGTCCATCCCCGTTAAGCGGGATAGGGCAGAATCCGTTCCGCAGCGCTTGATCCTGTCGGCCGGCTTTTTTCCGCACAAGGTTCCGGCTCGCGGTTCCTGAAGATCGCGCGATGGTGCGCCATGCACGCCGGCGGCGAACGTGTTGCCGACCGTTGACCTATGTCAACGTAGACGGCCGCCGGCCTCCTTGAATGACCTCGGGCGCGACGACGAGGTCGAAGATGGCGATGGAAAATCTGAAGCTGCCTGAGGGGCCCATGTCGGGGCTGGTCGCCTCGGCCGTGGAATATATGGTCGATGCGGGACAGCGCAGTGTGCTGTTCCTGGACATCATGCGCCAGCGGGGCGATCAGTATCGCGAGCATGTCGCGCAGACGGCGCCGCACGTGCTGCAATATGCTGCCGAATTGATCACGGACGGCCGCCAGCTCGACGAGCCCGTGAATTACGCGCTGGTGCGCATCATCCCGCCCAAGGATGTCGAGATCGAAATGAGCCGGCGGCCCTTCGTCGTGGTCGATCCGCGCGCAGGCCATGGACCCGGCATCGGCGGCTTCAAGGCCGACAGCGAGATCGGTGTCGCCATGAAGGCGGGACATCCCTGCTATTTCATCGGGTTCCTGCCCGAGCCCGTGCCGGGGCAGACGATCGAACGCATTGCGCGCGCGGAAGCGAAATTTCTTGAAACCGTCATCAGCCGTCATCCCGACGCCGACGGCAAGCCCTGCGTGATCGGCAATTGCCAGGCCGGCTGGGCCGTCATGATCCTGGCGTCGCTGCGGCCGGAATTGTTCGGACCGCTGATCATCGCCGGCGCGCCGCTGGCCTATTGGGCGGGCGTGCACGGCCAATATCCGATGCGCTATTCGGGCGGCCTCTTGGGCGGAAGCTGGCTCACGGCGCTCACGAGCGATCTCGGCGCCGGCAAGTTCGACGGCGCCTGGCTGGTGCAGAACTTCGAGAACCAGAACCCGTCGAACACGCTCTGGACCAAGCAGTACAACGTCTATTCCAAGGTCGACACCGAGGCCGAGCGCTATCTCGATTTCGAGCGCTGGTGGGGCGGTCACGTCAATCTCAACGCCGAAGAGATCCAGTTCATCGTCGACGAACTGTTCATCGGCAACAATCTCGCCGCCGGCCGGATCGAGATGTCGGACGGACAGAAGGTCGATCTGCGCAATATCCGCTCGCCGATCGTGGTGTTCTGCTCCAAGGGCGACAACGTCACCCCGCCGCAGCAGGCACTCGACTGGATCCTCGACTGTTATGCCGATGTCGACGAGATCAGGGCCTATGGCCAGACCATCGTCTACACCGTTCACGAGAGCATCGGTCATCTCGGCATCTTCGTCTCCGGCGGCGTCGCCAAGAAGGAGCATGCCGAGTTCTCCAGCAACATCGATCTGATCGACGTGCTGCCGCCCGGGCTTTATGAAGCGACGTTCGAGGCGCGCGGCAACGAGACACTCAACGCCGATCTTGCCGCGGGGCAATGGGTGATGCGCTGCGAGGCGCGAACGCTCGACGACATCCGCGCCATGGGCGGCAATTCGCCCGAGGACGAGCGGCGATTTGCTGCCGCCAAGCGCGTCTCGGAGCTCAATCTCGCGGCCTATCAAAAATTCATGCAGCCCTGGGTCAAGAAGATGGTGACGCCGCAGGTGGCGAACTGGGCGCGCAACATGCATCCGCTGCGGATGCAATATGAGCTGTTCAGCAGCCAGAATCCCTGGATGGCCGGAATCAAATCAGCCGCCGATCGCGTCGAGGACAATCGCAAGCCGGCGTCGAAGGACAATCCGTTCCTGGTCTTCCAGGAGCAGATGTCGAAGCAGATCGTGCATGCGCTCGACAGTTGGCGGGACGCCCAGGAGGCGCTGAGCGAGACCATCTTCCTCAACGTCTACGGCTCGCCGGCGCTCCAGGCTGCGGTCGGCATCGATCCGAATTCGGTGCCGTCGCGGCGGCGGGAGATGTCGGACGAACATCTCGCGATGCTCGAGAAGCGGATCGCGGAACTGAAATCGCATATCGGCGACGGCGGGCTTCGTGAAGCATCGCTCCGTGCACTGCTCTATATCGGCTCCGCACGCGGCATGGTCGACGAGCGCAGCATCGAGGCGCTGCGGCAGGTGCGGCGCGACCATGCCGGCGCCCGGATGACACTGTCCGAGTTCAAGAAGCTGGTGCGCGAGCAATTCTTCATGCTGCTGCTGGATCGGGACGCAGCGCTCGCGGCGATTCCCAACATGCTGCCTGATGACCTCAACCAGAAGCGCGCGGCGTTCGCGGCGATGCGCGAGGTTCTGTCGGCGAGCGAGGACATCACCGGCGAGCGCGCCAACCGTCTGCGGCGCATCGCCCAGTTGTTCGGCCTCGACGGGGAGGGGGAGGCACCTTCGAACGTGGCCCCTTTCGACCCGCAGGCGCGGGCGTCGTAGCGCGGATTGGCGGAAGCAGGAGTGACATCATGTCGACTGAGGCGACGCAAGCGCAATCCGGCAGCAAATATGACCGCCTGATTGCGGCGGCCCGGGCGGCGCCGCCGACGCCCACGGTGGTCGTGCACCCCTGCGACGAGACCTCGTTGCGTGGCGCCATCGACAGTGCGAGCGCAGGCATCATCCGGCCGATCCTGGTCGGGCCGGCGGGCAGGATCAGGGACACCGCCGCGAAATTCGACCTCGACGTCTCCGGCTTCGAGATCGTCGATGCGGCGCACAGCGACGATGCCGCCGCCAAGGGCGTCGAACTCATTCATGCCGCCAGGGGCGAGCTGCTGATGAAGGGCAGCCTGCACACGGATGAATTGATGCGCGCCGTGACGGCGAAGATCGGCGGCCTGCGCACCGACCGCCGCATCAGCCATGTCTTCATCATGGACGTGCCGGCCTATGCCGAGACCATTTTCGTGACCGATGCCGCGATCAACATCTTCCCCGATCTCGACGCCAAGCGCGACATCATCCAGAACGCGATCGATCTCTACAACCAGGGCGGCTTCGGCAAGACGCCCCGCGTCGCGATCCTGTCAGCGGTTGAAACGGTCACCTCGAAGATCCCGTCCACGATCGAGGCGGCCGCCTTGTGCAAGATGGCCGACCGCGGCCAGATCACCGGCGGCGTGCTGGACGGGCCGCTGGCCTTCGACAACGCCATCGATCCCGAGGCGGCACGGATCAAGGGCATCGTGTCCGAGGTCGCCGGCCGCGCCCAGATCCTGATGGTCCCGGACCTCGAATCCGGCAACATGCTGGCGAAGAACCTCGCTTATTTCGCCAAGGCCGACGGCGCCGGCATCGTGCTCGGCGCGCGGGTGCCTGTGGTGCTGACCTCGCGCGCGGACTCGCCGCGTGCACGGATGGCATCCTGCGCGGTCGCGGCGCTCTACGCTCACGCAAGGCGCCAGAAGGCGCCGACAGTCGCCGCGTGACCGCCATGGACACGATCCTCGTCGTCAATGCCGGCTCCTCCAGCGTCAAGTTCCAGGTCTATTCGATCGAGGGCGAGGGCACGTTGCGCCGGCAGATCAAGGGCCAGATGGACGGCATCGGCAGCCGGCCGCGCCTGCGCGCCAGCGGGACAGGCGGCGACTCCCTGGCCGATCGCGCCTATCCGATCGATGCGGTGCCGGACGTTCCGGCGGCGATGGCTGTTGCGGGAGACTGGCTGCGGGACGAGCTGCGCGTGACGCCGATGGCGGTTGGTCACCGGGTCGTGCATGGCGGCCCGGACTATTCGCGGCCGGTGCTGATCGACCATGGCGTCGTGTCGCGCCTCGAACGTTTTGTCTCGCTGGCGCCGCTGCACCAGCCGCACAATCTCGCGCCGATCCGCTCGCTGCTGGCGAACTTCCCCAAGCTGCCGCAGGTGGCGTGCTTCGACACGGCTTTCCACCGCAGCCACGATGCCGTCGCCGACCATTATGCCATTCCGCATCAGCTTCATGCCGAGGGCGTGCGGCGCTACGGATTCCACGGACTGTCCTACGAATACATCGCCCGGACGCTGCCAAGTGTAGCGCCCGAGATCGCCAGGCAGCGCGTGATCGTCGCCCATCTCGGCAGCGGCGCTTCGATGTGCGCGATCAAGGACGGCCGCAGCGTCGAGAGCACGATGGGTTTCACGGCGCTGGACGGCTTGCCGATGGGAACGCGCCCCGGGCAGATCGATCCCGGCGTCGTGCTTTACCTGATCTCCGAGAAGGGGATGCAGCCTGCGAAAGTGCAGGACTTCCTCTACCGCGACTGCGGATTGAAAGGCCTCTCCGGCGTCAGCAACGACATGCGCGAGCTCGAGGCAAGCGACGACCCGCAGGCAAGGCTCGCGATCGACTATTTCGTCTATCGCATCGCCCTCAATACCGGCATGCTGGCTGCGGCCCTGCAGGGGCTGGATGCCTTCGTGTTCACGGCCGGTATCGGCGAGAACTCGGCCTCGATCCGTGCGCGCGTCGCCGCCAAGCTCGAATGGCTCGGTGCCGCGATCGATGCGGGCGAGAACGCCCGCCATGCGCGGCTGATCTCGCACGCCGACAGCCGCGTCCCCGTCTATGTCGTCCCGACCGACGAGGAACTGATGATCGCGCAGCACACGCTGTCGCTGCTGATGAACAGCCCATCGAACAACGCAATATCTGAGAGGGTGTCATGATCCCCGCATTTCCGGACAGCAAGGTCGCTCTCAAGGGCAAGAAGGGCCTGATCGTCGGCATCGCCAACGATCAGTCGATCGCCTGGGGATGTGCGCGGGCGTTCCGCGCGCTCGGCGCCGATCTCGCCGTCACCTATCTCAACGACCGCGCCAAGAAGCATGTCGAGCCGTTGGCGCAGGCGCTGGAGGCGCCGATCTTCATGCCGATGGACGTCATGGTCGAGGGGCAGACCGAAGCGGTGTTCGAGCGCATCGCGGCGGAATGGGGGCAGCTCGATTTCCTGCTTCATTCCATTGCGTTCTCGCCCAAAGAGGCCCTGCATGGCCGTGTCGTCGACGTCGGCCGCGACGGCTTCCTCAAGACCATGGACGTCTCGTGCTGGTCCTTCATGCGGATGGCCCATCTCGCCGAGCCCCTGATGAAGAATGGCGGCACGCTGTTCACCATGACCTATTACGGCAGCCAGATGGTGGTGGAGAATTACAACGTGATGGGCGTGGCGAAGGCCGCGCTCGAAGCCTCGGTTCGATACATCGCGGCGGAACTCGGCCCGAAGGGCATCCGCGTCCACGCGATCTCGCCGGGTCCGCTGGCGACCCGCGCCGCCTCGGGCATTCCGGAGTTCGACGAGCTCATGGACAAGGCGCAATCCAAGGCGCCGTCACGCCGCCTCGTCAGCATCGACGATGTCGGCAACGCCACGGCGTTCCTGGCGCTTGACGGCGCCAAGCTGATCACGGGCGGCGTACTGTATATCGATGGCGGCTATCACATCATCGACTAGGCCGTGAACCCGAAAATCGGCCGGGCTGACGACTTGCCCGAGTCCGCTATACGCTGATGGCGACCAAACCTTGCAGCGCAGCTAAACGACACGAGGGAGCCGCACCTGTCCTATCTGTCTCCTCTGTTGCGAGCAAACTAGCCGCGCCCGTGTGCAAGGGCGAGATTGATCGCCGGCCCCGCAGCGATGATGCCTGTTGGATTGATCGTGCGGTGACTCTGGTAATAGTGCCCCTTGATGTGCTGCATGTTAACTGTGTCGGCGACACCAGGCACCTGATAGAGATCGCGCAGGTAGCCGGAAAGGTTCGGATAATCGGCGATACGTCGCAGGTTGCACTTGAAGTGGCCCACATAGACCGGATCGAACCGCAGCAGTGTCGTGAACAGGCGCCAGTCCGCCTCGGTAAGGCGCTGCCCCGCCAAATATCGATGGCTGCCTAGATGTGCTTCGAGCACGTCCAATGTCGCGAACAACTCGTTGAAGGCTGCTTCGTAGGCGTCCTGGCTCGTCGCGAAGCCCGCTCTGTAGACGCCGTTGTTGACTGTGTCGTAGATGCGCGCGTTCCAGGCCTCGATCTCTGGCCTAAGATCCTGCGGATAGTAATCGCCGGGCGCGGCGCCGCATTCGTCGAAGGCCGAGTTGAACATGCGGATGATCTCGGACGACTCGTTGTTCACGATCGTGTCTGTCGACTTGTCCCAGAGCACTGGGACGGTGACGCGGCCCGTATAGTTGGGCTGCGCCCGTGTATAGAGCTCGTGGAGGAAGCGCGCACCGTGGATGGGGTCTGGTACAACCCCGGGCCCGTCGGCAAAGGTCCAGCCGTTTTCGGCCATCAGCCAGTGTACGACCGAGACGCTGATCATGTGTTCGAGGCGCTTGAGCTTGCGGAAGATCAGCGTCCGATGCGCCCAGGGACAGGCGAACGAAACATAGAGATGGTATCGCCCCGGCTCCGCCTTGCAACCTTCCGCTCCAGTCGGGCCCGGGGCTCCGTCTGCCGTGACCCAGTTTCTGAAAGCGGAGGCTTGGCGCACGAAGTGTCCGCCCATGCCCCTGGTATCGTACCACTGGTCTGCCCAGATGCCATCGACAAGCAATCCCAACGAGGCTCTCCAGGGCTGACCACATCGCGTTACGTTCCGCTCGCGTTCAACTCCCTGGGCATCCTTGCGTCAAGGGAATATTCGCCACCGGCGGTGCTGATGATCGTTAGCTCCGCCCAGATGCAGCCGCGCTTTTCAGCGATAGTGCAGGGCGATCAGCTCGGCGACGCAGGCGGGCTTCTTGCCGCCCTCGATCTCGATCACGAGGTGATAGTTGACGCGCAGGCCGTCCGGCGGCACGTCCTCGGCTTCGGCAACGCTGACGCGTCCACGCAGCTTCGAGCCTGCCGGCACCGGTGCGAGATACCGGATACGATCGGCGCCGTAGTTCAGCGTGTTGCGCAGGCCCTTCAGGCCGATCACGGAGCGGATGAAGAGCGGGGCGAGCGCCAGCGAGAGCAGGCCATGGGCGATGGTCTTGCCGCCGGGCATCTCCTTGGCCGCGCGTTCCTGATCGACATGGATCCATTGCTCGTCGCAGGTCGCTTCCGCGAACTGGTTGATGCGGTCCTGTGACACCTCGACCCAATCGCTGACACCGATCTCGGTGCCGACGGCCGATTTGATCTCGTTGAAATTGCCAAAGATCCGCATGAAGCGTCCTCGTCAGAGTTTCATTTCCGGCACGGAGTCCGGGATCGCCAGTTCGGCCTCGGTCACCGCCAGGACTTCCCCGACGGAGATGCCGGGCGCGGTTTCCAGCAATGTTGCCTCGCCGTCGGGAAAGCCGATCACGGCCATGTCGGTCACGACCAGATTCACCGGCCGTGCCGAAGTCAGCGGCAGCGTGCATTTGGCGACGATCTTGGATTTGCCCTTGGCCGCGTGCTGCATGGCGACGATGACGCGCTTGGCGCCGCTGACGAGATCCATCGCGCCGCCCATGCCGGGCACCATCTTGCCGGGGATCATCCAGTTGGCGAGCAGGCCATGCGCATCGACCTGGAGGCCGCCGAGGACAGTGACATCGACATGTCCGCCGCGGATCAGCCCGAACGACATCGCGCTGTCGAAGGTGGCTGCCCCCGGAAGCGCACTGATCGGGCGGCCGCCGGCGTCGGTGAGCGTCGGGTGCGCCAAGCCCTGCTCGGGGATCGGCCCCGTCCCGATCAATCCGTTCTCCGACTGAAAGAAGACTTTCAGCTCGGACGGCACGTAGTTGGCGACCAGCGTCGGAATCCCGATGCCGAGATTGACGAGATTGCCGCTTTTCAGCTCCTTGGCGACGCGCCGGGCGATGATGATCTGCGGGTCCATGTGTCACCCGTTCGTAATGAGATAGTCGACCAGCGGCGCCGGCGTCACGACGTGGTCGGGCGCGATGACCCCGACCGGGACGATGTTCTCGGCGGTGACGATGACGGTGTCGGCGGCCATCGCCATGACCGGATTGAAATTGCGCGATGTCAGCGCGTAGGCGAGATTGCCGAGATAGTCGGCGAGAAAGGCGTGGACCAGGGCGAATTGCGCACGCAGCGCGGTCTCGAGCAGGAACGGCTTGCCGTCGACCTCGATCTGCTGCTTGCCTTCCGCAACCAGCGTGCCGACGCCGGTCGGCGTCAGGACGCCGCCGAGGCCGCATCCTCCCGCGCGTATGCGCTCGACGAAGGTGCCCTGGGGAATGAGATCGACCGCGATCTGGTTCGCCAGCATCTGCTGCTGCGCCTTCGGATTGAGACCGATATGAGTCGCGGTCAGGCGGGAGACCAGCGCCGCATCGAACAGCTTGCCGACGCCTTTGCCTGGCGTTGCCGCATCATTGCAGATCAGGGTCAGGCCACTCTTGTGCTGCCGGACGACTTCGTCGAGCAGACGTTCGGGCGTGCCGACGCCCATGAAGCCTCCGACCATGACGCTTGCGCCGGCCGGGATCATCGCAACAGCTTCTTCGACGGAAACAGCCTTCATCGATGGAACTCCGGTCGGCGGGAGCGGGCGTTGGTCGGCGAATGTTCGCGGACGGCAGATGTCCACCCTTGATCTGCGTCAAGGCTCCGCATCATTCGCTGATAACGATGCCGATACTCGCCAGCATCTCATGCCAGAGCCTGCGCACCTCGTTGTGCCGCATCTCGAGCGCAGCGCTGACGGCCTCGCGGTAGGGCACAAGGTCTGGCCCTTTCAGGAACAGGATTTGCGCCTGGAGCAGCCGGCCGCTCTCGAACTCGATGCGGCGCAATGCCATGACGAAAGGATCGGTGGCGCTGGCCTCGACCGGCAGAAGGGCCGCAGGGCGAATGGCGGCGTGAACGGCATGGGCGAATGTCGCAAGATTCACCGCCGGCGCGAGGGTATGGCCGGCCAACGCAGCATTCGTTACGGGAAGCCAGCTCGTCTCCCAGGAAGCCGCCATGTAGCCCAGGGCGACGTCCGGGACCCAGGCGGTCGCGCGCTGGAGCAGCGAGACGATCTCGGACTCGCGATAAAACTGTGCGTTCAACTCGGTCTGCCAGGCGGCTTCGATCCGTAGCGGCAGGGCCATTCCGTACTGGCGCGCCAGCGCAGCATGCGCCGAGATCAGGAAGGCTGCGACGCGGGTCTGCTGGCGCGGCGGCACGCGCCCTTCGGCATCGAGCGGCCCGAGGAAATCGCTCATGATGGCGGCCTCTGCACCGGGATGGCGCGCAGATGGTCGTAGCCGGCCGGAAACGGCGTGATCGCACCGCCGGGCTCGTCGGGCGCGACCAGCACCGCCTTGTTGCCCTGCCAGCGCCCGGCAAGGACGTCCTCGGCAAAGCGCGCGAGCAGGTCCGCGGTGAGCGCGCCCTTTTCGAGGGTGAAGGCGTGATAGGCCTCGGGAATGATCACCAGCGCGCTGTCGGGAATCTCGACACGCAAGGTTTCATGCAGAGCGCGGGGCGTCAGGAAGTCGAACTCGCCATTGAGGATCATCGTGGGGACCGCAATCGACGAGAGCTGCGCGGTGATCGGCTTGAAGTCGAGAAACGACTCCATCAGGTTCTGCAGGGCGTAGACGTCGTTGACGAGCCAGCCCTGCCGCTTCACCCCGTCGAGCTTGTCCAGCAGCGGCTTCAGCCATTGATCGGACAGGTTCATCGGCAGCAGCAGGTCCTGGAGATAGCCGGTGCCACCGAGGATGAGGCCGGTGCGCAGGGCGTTGCCGATCAGGAGCAGTTGCGGCGTAAGCTCGGCAAAGCAACTCATGGGCACCAGGCCCGACAGGCGCTCGCCATGCTCGATGGCATAGCGCAGCGCGATCAGGCCGCCGAAGCTGATGCCGCTGAGGAAGACCGGGCCGTCGCCGAGCGTGCCGATCAGCCGGTGAAGCACGGCGACATGATCATCCTGATTGATGAAGAGGGCCGGCTTGTCGGAGACGCCCTGGCCGAGCAGGTCGAAGGTCGCGACGCGGAACTGACGGGCGAGGAGGGCGTCGCGGTAGGCCGTCCACAGCTCGGCATACTGCGTCAGGCCGTTCACCAGCACATAGGCGGGGGCGTCCGCCGGTCCGTCCAGCTCATAGCGGACGCGGTACGAGCCGTGACTGAGGAAGGGCATTGCGACAACCGGCTGCAGTTGCGATGGCGCGATCCTTAACGCGAGCAGGCGCATTCCATTGAGTTAGATCAAAGCCTGCCCGGTTGCGCTGCCTAGCGTCGCATGAAAATTTGCCAGGGAGGGCCTTGTCATGGTCGGGAGAGAATTCGCGAAGCGTTGCTTCGTCAGCCTCATCCTGCTGCTCGTCGGGACGGCGCTGGCCGTCGCACAGCCGTTCACGCGACGCTCATCGCAGATGCAGCATGACGGTTTGAAGAAGAGCTACGAGATCGCGAATTTCCGGCTGGGCGGCAAGTATGACCTGTCCGATCCCTCCAAATGGGAGTTTGGCGGCGAGGGCGGCGTCACGCTGGAATCGCTCGGCGCGGGCAAGCTGCGCACTGGCTACATCGCGATCGGCAATGCGCGACGCAATGCCGCTGGCGAGATCACCAATGCCGTCGTGATCAATTCCTATTATTCCGGCGACTCCACCGACATGTACGAGCAGTGGGTCAAGGGGGCACCGCTCTCGGGTGGCGTACCGATCATCGGCCCAGGCCGGCCGATCGACACCGATCGCTATTACGTGATCATGGTCGATCCGCTCGGGACCTGGGGCGCGAGCAAGCCGTCGGACGGCCTCGGCATCAAGTTTCCCCAATACAGCTATTACGACATGGTGCAGGCGAATTACCGTCTGCTGCGCGACGAGCTGAAGGTCGCGCGCGTTGCGCTCGTGAGCGGCGTCTCCATGGGCGGCACCCAGACCTATGTCTGGGGCGTGATGCATCCGGAATACATCAACGCCTTGATGCCGATCGGCGGCACCACGCAGTCGGACGGCGAGGATCCGGTCGGCAACTGGACCTTCCAGATGATGACGGCCGCGATCGAGGGCGATCCGGTCTGGCAGGAGACCAAGGGCGATTACTACAAGCTGCCGAAGGAAAAGCATCCGATGCCCGGCGTGGCATTCGGCTGGTCGATCCTCGGTATGACCGGTTACGACTTTGCCTTCCGCACCACCCAGAACTGGGGCGCAGTGCAGCCTGAAATCTTCTACTGGGATCCGCCGAACGAGAAGGCCGGCCTGAACGTCACCAACCGTGCCAAGCTCTACGACGCGGTCGACCTGGTCTGGCGCAACCGGGTCGGCGAGACCCACAACATCAATCCCTATCTCGGCCGCATCCGGGCGCGCACGCTGGTGATGCACATCACCAACGATCTCTGGCTGAACTTCAAGCTGGCCCAGCAGGCCGTCGATCGCGTGCCCGGCGCCGACCTGATCGCACAGGAGAGCCCGGTCGCCCATTACGGCGTGTTCCCGATCATCAACCAGCGCAAGAACGACCCGAAATTCGTCACCTTCATGGACGACGTGGCGGCGCTGGATCGCGCCAACAAATTCGTCGACAAGAATTTTCGTGTTCCCGGCGTTGCCGAGAAGATCGATCCGCAAAAATCCTTCTGGAAGGATTTCGTGACCTATCCCTATCCGGTCAAGTTCGCCAACGCCAAGGACAAGAGCGGTAACGCCTGGCAGATCGGCTACATGGATGAATACAACGGCACCGACAGGGATCCGAAGGTGCTCGTCATCATCCACGGCAAGGGCGCGTTCGGCGGGCACTACGGCAACATCATGCAGCATGCCTTGCGCAGCGGCCTGCGCGTGATCGTGCCGGACCTGCCGCATTACGGCATGTCGGGGCCGGGCAATCTCGACAAGAGCCCGGCGCGCACGATGCAGGACATGCGTGAAGTCATCTACGACCTCGTGGTCAACCAGCTCGGCGTCAAGAAGGCCTATTATCTCGGCCATTCGCTCGGCGGCCAGTTCGTGGTGGGCTACGCCCTGACCTGGCCGGATGCGGTGCAAGCGCTCGCGCTGGAAGCGCCGTCCGGCCTCGAGGAATATCCGCGCGAGATCACCATCGCCAAGGACAAGAAGGCACCGCTGTTCGCCGACGGTCAGGGCCGCGACTTCGACAAGTGGAAGTCGATCTGGGACCAGACCGGCATTCTCGCGGCGGAGAAGGCGCGCGACGAACAGAGCGTCCGCGATTTCTTCTACTTCAAGAAGCGCGATCCCAACACCGGAGTGGTGTCGGCGGCCAAGAGCGGCTATTTTTTCAGTGACAGCGAATATGCCCGCTTTCACACCGAGCAGCGCGTTGGTCTCATCAAGGGCAACCCGAAGGAGCTCGAGCAGTGGTGCAACGTCTTCATCTTCGACATCTACACGATCGGAGCGGAACTGCAGCAGGATGATCCGAAGAACCTCTATGAGCGGGTCACCCAGATCAAGGCGCCGATCTTCCTCGCCTTCGGCGACAAGGAGCCGTTCATCCCGACGCCCGCCTTCAACGGGCTCACCGACCTCGGCCGCGACGTCATCACGCCGTTCATGACGCGCATGACCAATGCCGGCAACCGGCCGATGCTCAAGATCTATACCGAGACCGGTCACTTCATCCACACTGACAATCCGGTCGAGTACGCCAACGATGTCGTGGACTTCGTGATCAAGGGAACGGTCGACACGTCGTCGCCGCTCGGCACCGATCGCATGATCAAGGGCGCGGTCGTCTCGGCCTTGCCGGTGGCGCCGACGCCGCCCGGTGCGGCGCCGACCGCAGGCCTGAACAAATAGGATGGTTTGATGCCGCGGGTGCAGGCGGGTGAAGTCCAGCTCGGCTGGCGGGAGTGGGGACGAGGCGACGTCACGGTCGTCTTCATCCACGGCAATCTCGCCAGCAAGGACTGGATCGAGCTCGCCGCACCGCTGTTTCCCTCCGACCTGCGCGTGATCGGGATAGACTGGCGCGGCTGCGGCGACAGCGACCGCCCCAAACCCGCACCCGACTATTCCAACTATTCCATGACGCAGCATGCGGAGGACATGCTGGCGGCGCTCGATACGCTCGATATCAGGTACTGCCACCTTGCCACCCATTCGACCGGCGGCATCATCGCGGCGCGCATGCTGTTGATGCAGCCTGAGCGGTTCGGACGCGTGTTTTCGCTCGATCCGGTGACGCCGCTCGGAATGACCTTCAATGCCGACCAGATCGGCCTGTTCAGGGCGATGATGGCGAGCAAGGAGCTGACGCGCTCGGTGATGGCCACCGCCGCCACCTCGCTGTTTATCCCCGAGAGCATGGCGCCGAACATGATCCCGCGCTTTCGCGAGGGCCTTGGAGACATCCAGGCGCTGTTCGACCGCATCATCGAGCAGACCTTTGGCGTCTCGGAAGGCATCTGGATCGGAACGCCGGTCAATCTCACGCGGGAACGGGAGAGCAGGGAACTCGAACGCCGCATGCCGGAGCTACACCACCCGCATCTGGTGCTGTGGGGCGAATGGGACGGCTGGATTGCGCCGGCCGACCTTCGCACGATGGCGGACGCGATGCCGGATTGCCGCCTCGTGGTCGTGCCCAAGGTCGGGCACTCCATGAATCTCGAAATTCCTGCACTCTACGCCGGCTATTTCGGCGCCTGGTTCGGAGGACTTGCCGCTTAACCACCAACTCCTGAAAGGGGAGATATCATGCCAGAGATCAATCCGTCCGCTGAGAACATCCGCACGATGCTAGCCGAGGCGCTGGGGCGCCTGCGTAAGGCCAATGCAGATTATTTCGAGCTGCTGGAGAAGGGGCTCGGATCATCACCTTTGCCGATCGCGAGCCAGGCCAAGGAGTTCACCAGCTTCATGCAGCGCAACGTCAGCGCGACCTTCGATCTCGGCGACAAGCTGATCCACGCCAAGGACGTGCAGGACGCGCTGAAGCTTCAGGGCGAGTTTTTCCAGGACCAGATGCGGGCCCTGACCGATCAGGCCAGGACCGTGGGCGAGTCCGCCATGAAGGCGGCTGGCGGCATGTTCAGCCCGAAGAGCTGACACGGCCGGCGCCCATTACGGCAGCGGGTACTACAACAGGCCTGCTACTACGACACCTATGGGAACTACATCTGTCCGCAGAACGATCCCTATTATGACCGGTACTGACGGACGCGGCGACGCCGGAACCGGTCTGGCGAGAGAGGCGCGATATGGCTGAGACCAACAAGCTCTCCGTGGAGAAGGCGCTCGACAAGCTGCGCCGCGAGGAGCGGCCGGCAACGGCGAGCGAGCAGCGGGATGAAAAAGCCGAGGAACTCAAGCGCGAGATCAAGCGCATGCGCGGGCAGAGATCGCGCCTCGATCCGCCATCCCGCGGCAGCGGCTGAGCGCCATCGGGCCCGATCGGCTGATGGGTGACCGCCCTCGCGGGCGGAGCGAAGGCCATTGTTCCGGGCAAGTCGGTCGATCGAGCCGCCTGCCAGGCAAAACCATCGAATCCCGCATCGCGCGTTTTGGTAAATCGTGGCTAAAAGAAGAAGTTGAATTCCGTAAGTGACTGAGATTACGTGACTATTTGACACTGTCGCGTCTCTGCAACAATGTGGTACGAATACATCAGTTGCCGCCGCGGCGGACCCATTTTTCAGCACCATCGCCGGAATGACCAGCGCAGACACCTCGGCCGCATCCTTTGACACGGCCTCAGCAGAAGAGCCCCGGCGCTGGTCGCCGCGACGCTGGCTGGCGCCTTTTGCCGTCGCGCTGGCGCTGCTGTCGGGCCTGCTGACCTTCTTGGTCCTGACCGGCCTCACGAGCATCGATCCGACGCCGGAGGTGGTCCGCTCGTTCTACCTGATCAATGCCGGCACGATCCTGCTCCTGGTCGGGATCATCGTCCGCGAGCTCTGGCAGCTGATCCTGGCGCGCCGGCGGGGCAGGGCGGCGGCACGCCTCCATGTCCAGATCGTCAGCCTGTTCTCGATCGTGGCGGTGCTGCCGGCGGTGCTGGTCTCCGTCGTCGCCAACGTCACCCTCGAGCGCGGCCTCGACCGGCTGTTCTCCGGGCCGACCAAGGAGGTGATCCAGAACTCGCTAAACATCGCGCGGGCCTACATGCAGGACCACGCGCAGCTGATCCGCGGCGACATTCTCGGCATGGCCAACGACATCGCCCATGCACGGCCGCTCTACGACCAGGACCGGCGCTCGTTCCGCGAGATGCTGACGGCCAGCGCCAGTTCGCGCAACCTGCCGGGCGCGATGATCATCGACAAGAACACCAACATCCTGGAATCCGCCGACACCGGCATGCGGCTGGCCTATTCGCCGCCGGCGCCGGACTTCCTCAGCAACGTCAACGAGAACGAGCCCGAGATCGCGGTGCTGCCCGACGCGAGCTTCGTCGCGGCGGTGATCCGCCTGCGCGCCTTCAGCGACACCTTCCTCTACGTCGCCCGGCCGCTCGATCCGAATGTGGTCAACCAGCTCAAGCAGACCGAGGTCAGCGTCGCCGAATATGCCCAGATCGAGTCGCGGCGGCTCGGCATCCAGGTCGCCTTCGCGCTGATGTTCGCGGTGATCGCGCTGACCATTTTGATGGCCTCGGTGCTGATCGGGCTGAACTTCGCCAACTCGCTGGTGGCGCCGATCCGGCGCCTGATGAACGCGGCGCATACGGTCTCGACCGGCGATCTCCATGTGAAAGTGCCGGTGCACCAGTCGGAAGGCGATCTCGCTCAGCTCGGCGAGACCTTCAACAAGATGACGCAGGAATTGCGCAGCCAGCGCGACGAGCTCGTCAACGCCAGCGATCTCATCGACAGCCGCCGCCGCTTCATCGAGGCCGTGCTGTCCTCGGCCAGCGCCGGCATCATCGGCGTCGATACGTCAGGCAGTGTCGGCATCCTCAACCGCTCCGCCGAAAAATTGATCGGGCATTCCGAAGCCGAGACGCTCGGCCATCCGCTGTCCGACGTGCTGCCCGAGCTCGACGAGATGATGAAGGCGGCGCGGGAAGGGACCCAGCGCCTGGTGCAGGGCCAGATCACCATCACGCGCGACGGCACCGAGCGCAATCTTTCGGTGCGCGTCAGCGCCGAGAAGAACCAGCCGCACGACAGCTACATCATCACGCTCGACGACATCACCGAGCTGGTCTCGGCGCAGCGCACCTCGGCCTGGGGCGATGTCGCGCGCCGCATCGCCCACGAGATCAAGAACCCGCTGACGCCGATCCAGCTCTCGGCCGAGCGCATCCGCCGCAAGTTCGGCAAGGACATCACCGAGGCCAAGGACAAGCAGATCTTCGACCAGTGCACCGACACCATCGTGCGCCAGGTCGACGACATCCGCCGCATGGTCGACGAGTTCTCGCGCTTTGCGCGGATGCCCAAGCCGGTGATGGAGGGCGAGGACGTCGCCGACACCGTGCGGCAGGCGGTGTTCCTGATGAAGGTCGCCCATCCCGAGATCGAGATCGAGGCCGAGTTCAAGGAAGATCCGCTGCGGGCGCAGTTCGACCGGCGGCTGATCTCGCAGGCGGTCACTAACATCGTCAAGAACGCCACCGAGGCGATCGAGCAGGTGCCGCCGGAAGAGCTCGGCAAGGACGGGGGCAAGGGCCGCATCGACGTCGTGGTCTCGCGCGAGGGCGAGGACGTGCTGATCGACGTGATCGACAACGGCATCGGCCTGCCCAAGGTCGCGCGCTCGCGGCTGCTGGAGCCCTACGTCACCACGCGCGCCAAGGGTACGGGCCTCGGCCTTGCCATCGTCGGCCGCGTGCTGGAAGACCATGGCGGCCGCATCGAGCTGAAGGACGCGTCCGACTTCCGCGACGGCCAGCGCGGCGCCTGGATGCGCCTGCGCTTTGCGATCTCCGGCCAGCCCAAGAAATCCGAGGCAACCGAGCCGGCACCGCCAGCCAAGGACGCGGCGAGTGAGCAGGCCAGCGCCGTTGTCAAGGACCTGGCGCAAGAAACAAAAGCACCGGCGGCCCAAACCAAAGAGCCGGCTGAAAAGACCAATGATTCAACGAAAATCGAAGCCTCAACAGGCAGCTGAGAAGACAGGCGCGACCCATGGCAAGTGAAATTCTGATTGTCGATGATGAGGCCGATATTCGGGATCTCGTTGCGGGCATCCTCGAGGACGAGGGTTTTGTCACCCGCACCGCGCGCGATAGCGACTCGGCCTTGGCCGAAATCGCCAACCGCCGGCCGCACCTCGTCTTCCTCGACATCTGGCTGCAGGGCTCCAAGCTCGACGGCTTGCAGCTCCTGGAGCAGGTCAAGAAGGACAATGCCGACCTGCCGGTCGTGATGATCTCCGGCCACGGCAACATCGAGACCGCGGTCGCCGCGATCAAGCGTGGTGCCTATGACTTCATCGAAAAGCCGTTCAAGGCCGATCGCCTGATCCTGGTCGCCAACCGCGCGCTGGAGAACTCTCGCCTCAAGCGCGAGGTCAAGGAGCTGAAGCAGCTCGCGCCGAGCGCCAGCCAGCTCGTCGGCCGCTCGCCCAGCATGAACCAGCTGCGCCAGACCATCGAGCGCGCGGCGAAAGCCAACAGCCGGATCCTGATCGTCGGCCCTGCCGGCGCCGGCAAGGAGCTGACCGCACGCACGCTGCATACCGCTTCGGGCCGCGCCGACGGTCCCTTCGTCGTCATCAACGCAGCCGCGATCACGCCCGAGCGCATGGAGCACGAGCTGTTCGGCGTCGAGCAGTCCAACGGCGAGCAGCCGCGCAAGCCGGGCGCGCTCGAAGAGGCGCATGGCGGCACGCTGTTCATCGACGAGATCGCGGACATGCCGCGCGAGACCCAGAACAAGATTCTGCGCGTGCTGGTCGAGCAGTCGTTCCAGCGCGTCGGCGGCACCGCCAAGGTGCAGGTCGACGTCCGCATCATCTCCTCGACCGCGCGCAACCTCGAAGAGGAGATCGCCGCCGGCCATTTCCGCGAGGACCTCTATCACCGCCTCTCGGTGGTGCCGATCCGTGTGCCTGCGCTCTCGGAGCGCCGCGAGGACATTCCGGAGCTGATCGACTATTTCATGGAGCAGATCTCGGCCGGCAGCGGCCTGCCCAAGCGCCAGATCGGCCAGGACGCGATGGCCGTGCTGCAATCGCATGTCTGGCCCGGCAACGTGCGCCAGCTCCGCAACAACGTTGAGAGAGTCATGATTCTCGCCGCAGGCGGTCCGGAGGTGATCATCACCGCCGACATGTTGCCGCAGGACGTGGGCTCGATGGTCCCGGCGATGCCGACCAGCAACAATGGCGAGCACATCATGGGCCTGCCGCTGCGCGAGGCGCGCGAAGTGTTCGAGCGCGACTATTTGATTGCCCAGATCAGCCGTTTTTCAGGAAATATTTCTCGTACGGCCGAGTTCGTTGGCATGGAACGCTCGGCGCTGCACCGGAAGCTGAAGGCGCTCGGCGTCGGCTAAAGCCCGACGTCGTGCCCTGACCTTAGGGATAAGCGAGGAAAATCATCTATTTCCGTAGTTTTTCGGAGAAAACGGACGTCGTCTGCCGCGTGAAGCGGCTTGCCTAATAAGCCGACCTGTCCTCTAATCGAACCGCTGTTCCTTCGAGGGGGATCTCATGAGGAGCGGCAACCGGAAGAAGGCCCCATTTTGAAAACAGGGTCACAACCGGCGCAATAAAAAGAAACTCAAAGCGAGAAAAAAACAATGGCGGCAGACCGCGCTCAAAACCTACAGGACACCTTCCTTAATCACGTTCGCAAAACCAAGACGCCACTGACGATCTTTCTGGTCAACGGAGTGAAGCTCCAGGGCATCGTGACCTGGTTCGACAATTTCTGTTTGCTGCTTCGGCGCGACGGTCACTCGCAGCTGGTCTACAAGCATGCGATCTCGACCATCATGCCGGGCGCTCCGATCCAGTTGTTCGAAGGCGGCGAGGATCAGCCGGCTTGAGAGTGATCTGATTGGAACCCCGGAATTTCGACGGGGATGCCGACCGTCCGCGATCGGCAGGGGCTAAGCAGACGGGGCGGGTGCTGGTCATCGGTCCCTATTTGCGGGCGCGCGCGGGAAGTGCCGACGCGCAACCGGAGGGCCATGCCCTTCCCAATCATGTTCAACGCGACGCCGAGGCCCGGCTCGACGAAGCCGCCGGCCTCGCGCGTGCGATCGACCTCGTCATCGCCGACGCCATCATCGCGCCGATCAGCCAGATCCGCCCCGCCACCTATATCGGCAAGGGCAAGGTCGAAGAGATCGCCGCATTGGCCAAGAGCCTCGACGTCGAGCTCGTGGTGATGGACTGCGCGCTGGCCCCGATCCAGCAGCGCAACCTCGAGAAGGAATTGCATGCCAAGGTGCTCGACCGCACCGGCCTGATCCTCGAGATCTTCGGCCGCCGCGCCAAGACCAAGGAGGGCTCGCTCCAGGTCGAGCTCGCGCATCTCAACTATCAGCGCTCGCGCCTCGTGCGTTCCTGGACCCATCTGGAGCGCCAGCGCGGCGGTTTCGGGTTCATGGGCGGTCCCGGCGAGACGCAGATCGAAGCCGACCGCCGCCTGATCCAGGAGCGCATCTCGAAACTCGAGAGTGAGCTGAAGAAGGTGCAGGCCACGCGGCGCCTGCATCGCGCCGGACGCCAGCGCGTGCCGTATCGCGTGGTCGCGCTGGTCGGCTACACCAATGCCGGCAAGTCGACACTGTTCAACCGCCTGACGCGCGCCGACGTGCAGGCCGCCGACATGCTGTTCGCCACGCTCGACCCGACCTTGCGCGCGCTGACGCTACCGCATGGCGGAAAGGCGATGCTGTCGGACACCGTCGGCTTCATCTCCAATCTGCCGACGCAGCTCGTGGCTGCCTTCCGCGCTACGCTGGAAGAGGTGCTGGAAGCCGACGTCATCCTGCATGTGCGCGACATCTCGCACGAGGACGCCGAGGCCCAGCAGAGCGATGTCGACGCCGTGCTGCGCCAGCTCGGCATCAATCCTGACGATAGCGGCCGCATCATCGAGGTCTGGAACAAGATCGACCGTTACGATGCCGAACAGCGCGAAGAGATTTTGAACATCGCCGCGCGCAGGCCGGAGGATCATCCGGCAATGCTGGTCTCGGCCGTCACGGGCGAGGGCGTCGATGCACTGCTCGCCGCGATCGAGGAACGGCTCGCCGCGAAGCGCACCACGCTCGATCTGTCGATCGACGCCGCGGACGGTGCCGGCATCTCCTGGCTGCACCGCAATTCCGAGGTGCTTGCCAAAGAACTGCACGACGGCCGCTTCGACATGACCGTGCGGGTGGATGAGACCAAGCGGGACATCGTGGTGAACAGGTTCGATGCCGTGCCGCATCGCGCCACGTAATTTGGCGTGCCTTCGTAGCCCCGGATGGAGCGCAGCGAAATCCGGGATGTCACGGCGGGAGGCGCCCCGGATTGCGCTTCGCTCCATCCGGGCTACGCACCGAGACCATCACCTCGACAGATCGAGGCTCATGAACTGGTTGTGCGGGCTTGCCCGATAGTCGGCGAACGGCTCGCAGGATACGAAGCCGGCGCTGCGGTAGAGTGTGACGGCGGGAGCGTGCAGCGGCGCAGTCCCCGTCTCCAGGCTGAGACGCGCATATCCGCGCTTGCGACCTTCGGCGATGATGTGATTCAGGATCGTGCGGCCGGCTCCGGTCCGCCGCGCAGTCGGCGCGGCGCGCATCGACTTCACTTCACCATGCGTCTCATCAAGCTGCTTCAGGGCACCGAAGCCAGCCAGCACACCGTCCTGCCAGGCGGTCCAGAACGTCACGGACGCAGCCGAAAGACCGCTCGCGTCGAGCGCCTGCGCGTGCTCGCCCATGACGCTGCGCAGCTCTTCCAGATGATGCGCCAGCAAGTCGGCGACATGTGCCGCCCTCGGATCGTCCTGCCTGATTTCCACCGTGCCCTCGAACTTGAGACTAGTCCTCGACCCATAAGCAACCGCTGCTGGACTCTCCGACGACCAAAACACCTATATCAGACCTGGGAAAGCTCGCGCGACATCCACGATGCGTGGCAGTGCCCCGAAGGATGCCGCATCGGGTGAGGCCAACCCGGCGCTCGGTTCGAATTTGACCGCATTCGCGGGCCCGGCGTCAGCCACCAGCTCTGTCCATCAGAACGGAATGGTCAGGCCCGGGGTCTTCGCCTGCGCCTTGGTATAGGCGACGCCGTGGATCTTGATCCCTTGATCGTCCAGCAACGAGATGATGCCGCCCTTGTTCGAGAGCTCCATCGGCTTCTGCACGACGACGGCGAGTGTGCCCCCGGCCGCGATTGTCCCTGACAGGGCCATCTTGTTCTTCTGCTTGTCGGCCAGCATCCAGCCGGTGAGATCGATGTCGCGATCGGCGGTATTGAGCAGCGTAACGACTTCCCGCTCGGGTGTCTTCACGGCGTTGACGAGGGCAGCAATGATGCACACGAGGCCATCAGGCATTTGCCCGGTCGGAGGGGTCGTCGGATCCGGGGGCGGTTTCGGCGTTCCTCCGCCAAGATCGATGGGATCACCGGTCTTGTCGTCGGTGTGCCAGGCCTGCGTCTGGAATTTGAGGAAGACTGCCGTCCATAGGTTCTGATCCGGGAATTCGAACACGAGCCCGCCGTCCTGCCACGGCCCGTTGTCGTCCGAGAATTTTCCGGTCGGATTTCCCTGGTTCATGTGGATGTCGTGAATGCCGCGTCCCGGCCGGAAGCCGAAATAATTGTCCGCTTTCGTCTCGGGTCCCCATGTGTCGCCGAACGCATAAACCATCGCGTTCTCGTTCGAGAGTGCGCGCTGGACGAATTGGTCGAGCTTCTCGTTGAGGTCGTTGTCCGGTCCCGGCGCGGACAGCGGCAGCGGGACCATCTCCTTCGGCTGCATCAGATTGCCGCGAATGAAGTCCAGCGCCATGCTGACCGGTTTCGGCGGCTGCGGGTGCAAACCCACCGGCAGCGCTGCGAGCTGATCGGTGATCGGATGGACGAAGTGCGATCGCACCAGATACTCCACTTCGCTTCCGTCCGCCGACTGCACATTGACGGCGATGCGAAAATCCGCGTTGTCGGCCACGATATGCACTTGATAGTGCGGCGACTGGCCGGTGCCGAAACGCATTGCGATCGGGCGCCCCTTGAGGACCGAATAGCTCTTCAGTGGCATCGCACTCACCTGCCGTTGGGGTTCGGCTGCGCGGAGTCCGTTGTTCAACTCTAGACTGTCTGTCGTGACAATTCCATGGCTTGAAAGGTGATCCACCCGATCCTTCGGAGCGGGCCGCGCTGTATTCAGGAAAAGGTGCTGACCTATATCTGCATCAAGTGCGAACGATGAAATCGACCCGGCTAGCGATCGACAGTCTGGCGAGACTCTGATGCGGGATTCTTGTCTCCCTTTGCCGCATTCCACAACGCGTCCATCTCTTCCAGCGACGCCTGCTCGAGCGTGCGGCCCTGCGCCTCCAGCGCCCGCTCGATATAGGCAAAGCGCCGTTCGAACTTCGCGTTGGTCGCGCGCAATGCGGCTTCCGGATCGGCGTCGACGTGGCGGGCGAGGTTGACGAGCGCGAACATCAGGTCGCCTGTCTCTTCGGCGATCTCCTGCTTGTCGTTGCGATCGAGCGCAGCCTCGATCTCATCGGCCTCTTCGCGGATTTTCTGCAAGACTGCGCGCGGGTCGTTCCAGTCGAAGCCGACGGTGGAGGCCTTGCGCTGCAGCTCCATGGCGCGCGTCAGCGCGGGCTGGCCGGCCTTGACGCCCGACAGCAGCGATTTGTGCGGCGGCGTTGCCTCCGGCGGCCGGCGCGCGGCGCGCTCGGTTTTTTCCTCGGACTTGATGCGGTCCCAGACGTCCTTGACGTGGGAGGAGGCGAGATTGCCGTCCTTGTCGGCGAAGACATGGGGATGGCGCCGGATCATCTTTCGGGTGATGGCCTCGACCACGTCGCCGAACGCAAAGGCGTCCTGTTCAGAGGCCATCTGGGCGTGGAACACGACCTGCAGCAGGAGATCGCCAAGCTCCTCCCTGAGATCGTCGAGATCGCCGCGGTCGATGGCATCGACCACCTCATAGGCTTCCTCGATCGTGTAGGGCGCGATGGTCGCGAAATTCTGCTCGAGGTCCCAGGGACAGCCGGTCACCGGCGTGCGCAGCGCCGCCATGATCTCGATCAGGCGGGAAATGTCGCGGGAAGGGGTCATTGCGGGGCAGTCTCCTGGGTCCCGAACCTTATGCCAAAAGCGGGCCGCCGTTCCCAGCCGGGCACAGCGGAACAGGACGATTTCCACCGATTGGCGCGCGGGGCCTGCAATGCTAAAGCGCGGGCCATGAGCGACGCATTTTCATCACAAACCGCACTGGTGCTGTTTTCCGGCGGCCAGGATTCCACCACCTGCCTTGCCTGGGCACTGAGCCGCTTTGCGCGCGTCGAGACGCTGGGATTCGAGTACGGCCAGCGCCACGCCATTGAGCTTTCCTGCCGCGACCGGCTGTTCGACGGCATCAAGGGCCTGCGCGCTGATTGGGCCGCAAAGCTCGGCGAGAGCCATACGCTGTCGATCCCGACGCTGGCCGCGGTCTCCGAGACGGCGCTGACCCGCGACGTCGCGATCGCGATGGGCGCCGACGGGCTGCCCAACACCTTCGTGCCCGGCCGCAATTTGGTGTTTCTGACGTTTGCCGCAGCATTGGCCTATCGCCGGGGCATCACCCACATCGTCGGCGGCATGTGCGAGACCGACTATTCCGGCTATCCCGATTGCCGCGACGACACCATCCGCGCCATGCAGGCCGCGCTCTCGCTCGGCATGGCCCGACAATTCGAGCTGCATACGCCGCTGATGTGGATCGACAAGGCCGCAACGTGGAAGCTCGCGCACGATCTCGGCGGCGAGGGACTCGTCGACCTGATCCGCGAGCAATCCCACACCTGCTATCTCGGCGAACGCGGCGCGCAGCATGATTGGGGTTATGGCTGCGGCGAATGCCCGGCGTGCAGCCTGCGGGCGAAGGGGTGGCGGGAGTATGCGGCGGGGCGGTAGTTCCGCCGTCATTGCGAGGAGCGCAGCGACGAAGCAATCCAGACTGTCTCCGCAGTAAGATTCTGGATTGCTTCGCTGCGCTCGCAATGACGGGTGAAGCGCGGGCTAGCCAAAATCCTCGTCCCGCAGCTCGATCGGCTTGCCGTGCGGCGTGCGGTCCGCCGCATGATCCCACGCATCGCGGTAGCGGTGCAGCGTGTCCATCGACGCCACGCCCTTGCGCGCGACGAGGCCTTCCAGCGTGGCGAGCCAGTGCAGGTAATACGTCTCGCCCGTGTCAGGATCGCCGGCAGCCTGGGCGCGCTTGATCTCGTCGGCCAGCGCTGCGGCCCATTCCGGCCAGGTGAACACGCCGCGGTCGTGCAGCGTCAGCGCCATCGCGAAGGCGTGCGCCTCCCAGGGCGCGCGGAACACCGGGCCGTCGTCATCGCGCGGAATGCTGGGAATGGCGGCCGTCGCGGCGGCAGCAAGCGTGCTGCTCATCACGCCGGATCCAGATAGGGCTCGAACGCGTCGATCGAGACCTTCAGCGTCGGATCACCATCCTCGCCCCAGAGATCGCGGCCGTCGAACACGACGGTGTAGAGCCATTGCGGATTCTCGCCGAGCTCCATCGCCGCCGAATCCGGAAACACGTGGCAGCCGTGGTTGAGCTCGACCACGCCGACATGGCCGCGCACGTAGCGCGGCAGCCGCGTGTGGGTGGTCGGATGAATGTTTTTCGCACGGACGCGCGCGCCGATGTCGAATTTCGCCGGCGCCGGAGCGGGGCGGGCGAACTTGCCGCGCACCATCACACGCTCGACATTGGCGAGATCAAACTTGCCGTGCTTGAGCGCCTTGCCGGGCTTCATCGCGTGGCCGGCGGCGACCTCCTCGCGCGTGAGGTAACCCTTCTCGATCAGCATCTCCTCGAGGCCGAGGAACCACTTCTTGTAGTAGGAGCTTGAGAGGTAGACGTGCGGCGGCAGCGTCTCGCGATAGAAGCGCGAGGTGTCGATGTTGAAGGCGCCGGCCGCGCCCATCGCGCGCACCATGGCGAGCACGCGGGACTCCCATTCCTCGTGAAACATCGGCTCGTTCAGCTCGGGCTCGACCTTGCCGAACCCGTCCATGCCGCCCATGTCGTGCACGCCGTTCATGAGGGCGCTCCCGGCGTCTTGGGGAATCCCGTGCCGATCATGGAGTCGCGCGTGACGAGCTCGGCGAGCTGCTCTTCGCTCCAGCCCTCCGTGCCCTCGGGCCGCATCGGCAGCACCAGGAAGCGCGTCTCGGCGGTGGAATCCCAGACACGGATTTCCATGTCCTTGGGCAGCGTCACGTCGAAATCGGCGAGCACGCCGCGCGGGTCTTTCACGGCGCGCGAGCGATAGGGCGAGGCCTTGTACCAGACCGGCGGCAGGCCCAGCATCTCCCAGGGGTAGCAGGAGCACAGCGTGCACACGACCATGTTGTGGCGCGCGGGCGTGTTCTCGACCACGACGAGATGGTCGCCGACGCGGCTGACATGGCCGAGCGTGCCGATCGCCTTGCTGCCGTCCTCCAGCAGCGCCTTCTTGAACGTCGGATCGGTCCAGGCCTTGGCAACGACGCGAGCGCCGTTGTGCGGTCCGATCTTGGTCTCATAGGCCTGGATGATGGCATCGAGCGCGGCCGGCTCGACGTAGCCTTTCTCGGTCAGAATCGTCTCGAGCGCGCGCACGCGCAGCTCGGTTTCCGACAGCTCGGAATGGTCGTGATCGTGGTCGTGATGATGCTCGCTCATGGCCTCGAAGATAGTCCGAGAATCCGGGCCTTGTCGAGGCGAAGACTCTGCTAACATCGCGCCATGGGCTGGGCCAAACATACCGGAATCCCGCGGCAATCGCGGCCCTCGTCGCATTCCCGGCGCAGGATGCGCGCGCCGCGAATGGCGCCTATGCGGCGAGCGATGCAGGACCAGATCCAAGACCGAGAAAGTAGGAGGCGTTGCCATGACTGACTTTGTGACGATCGAGAAAGGTCATGGACCGGAGGGGCGGATCGCGATCGTGCGGTTCGACCGCAACGACGGCATCAATGCGCTGTCGCCCGAAGCGCTGCGTCAGCTCACGGCGGCGGCGCGCAGCTTTGAGGATGACGAGACGACGTCCGTGGTGGTGCTGACGGGCAGCACCAGCGCATTCAGCGCCGGCTTCGACCTCAAGGATGCCGAGGGCCGCTCGCGCAAGGAGATGGATCTCGGCACGCTGCGCCGGCATCTCAAGCTCGGGCCGCGCCTCACCCAGGCCTGGCAGGAGATGGAGCAGATCACGATCGCGGCCATCGAGGGCTTTTGCGTCGGCGGCGGCGTGGCGCTTGCGGTGGCGCTCGACTTCCGCGTCATGGGGCGCGATGCGCATCTGCGCGTGCCCGAGATCGGGCTCGGCATGAACATGAGCTGGCAGAGCATCCCGCGCATGCTGCACCTGATCGGGCCGGCCCGCACCAAGCAGGCGGTGATCCTGGCCGATCAGCGCATCAGCGCAGAGGAGGCCTACGAATGGGGCCTGGTGGAACAGGTGGCCGACCCCGGCCATGCCTTCGATACCGCCATGGAGCTCGCCCGGAAGGTCGCCGCGCAGCCGCCGCTCTCGGTTGCCATGACCAAGCTGACCGTCAACCGGCTCGCGCATGCGCTGGACGATCTCGCCAGCCACATGGACATCGACCAGTTCGCGCTGGCAAGCCTCACCGAGGACCACAAGGAGGGCGTCGAGGCGTTCCTGACCCGCCGCAAACCCCGCTTCAAGGGGCGGTAGAACCTGACGCCGGGCCATTGATCGGGCCCCGGACAATCCGTATACGCCGCGATAGGGACAAAAGCGGCCCGGCCAACGGGCGGCACGCTATGACGACAATCGAGGGGAGGGCCCATGGCCGCTAGCTCGCAGGCGCCTGAGGCAAAAGGATTTCGCTGGAAGCTGATCGCGCCGCTCGTGGTGTGGCTGGCGATCTATCTGTGGCCAGTGCCGCCCGGCCTCAACGTCAATCAGTGGCACTATTTTGCCGTGTTCGCGGCCGTCATCACCGGGCTCATCCTGGAATCGATGCCGGTCGGCGCGGTCGGCTTCATCGGCCTGACGGTTGCGGGCGTTGCCGGCTATATCGATCCCGATCCCAATAAATCGCTGCGCTGGATGCTGGCGGGCTTTGCCGAGAGCACGGTGTGGCTTATCGTCGGCGCCTTCGTGTTCTCGATCGGCTATCGCAAGAGCCAGCTCGGCCGGCGCATCGCGCTGGTGCTGGTGCAGAAGCTCGGCCGCAACACGCTTGGGCTCGGCTATGCGGTGGCGATGTCGGATTTCCTGCTCGCACCCGCGACGCCCTCCAACACCGCGCGCAGCGGCGGCATCGTCTATCCCATCATCAGCAACATCCCGCGCATCTACGGCTCCGAGCCGGGACCGACTGCCGGCAAGATCGGCACCTATGTGATGTGGACTGCGTTCGCGGCGACCGCGATCACCAGCTCGCTGTTCTTCACCGCGCTCGCGCCCAATGCGGCGGCGCTGGCGATCGCCAAGAAGACCGTCGGGGTCGAGGTGAGCTGGGCGCAATGGTTCATGGGCTTTGCGCCGCTCGGCATCCTCCTGATGATCGTGGTGCCGCTGCTCAGCTATGTCGTGTGCCGTCCCGAGGTGAAGCGCAGCCCCGAGATCACCGAATGGGCGACGAAGGAGCTCACGGAAATGGGCCCGATGTCGCGCAACGAGTGGATCATGCTGGCGCTGGTCGTGCTGGCGATGTTCCTGTGGATCGCGGGCTCGAGCCCGGACATCCACGTGCCCGTGCTCGGCTCGAACTTCGTCAACGCCACCACCGTCGTCTTCATCGTGATCTCCCTGATGCTGGTGACGGGCGTGATCGAGTTTGCCGACATCGTCGCCGAGAAGAGCGCCTGGGAGGTGTTCTTCTACTTCACCTCGCTGCTGACGCTGGCGTCGGGCCTCAACGAGATCGGCTTCATCAAATGGTTCGCGACCGAATACGCAAAGCCGCTCGCGGGACTGTCGCCGTCGACCGCGATGATCCTGCTGGTCGCGCTGTTCTTCTGGATCCACTATTTCTTCTCGAGCATCACCTCGCACGCCGCCGCCGTGCTGCCCGTCGTGCTCGCGGTCGGCTCCGGCATCCCCGGCCTGCCGGTCACGACGCTCGCCATGCTCTGCATGTATTCGCTCGGCCTGATGGGCGTGATCTCGCCCTATGCGACCGGACCCGCGCCGATGTATTTCGGCAGCGGCTATATCGGGAAGGGCCAGTTCTGGGGCTTTGGCCTGATCTTCGGGCTGCTGTATTTCTCGGGTCTGCTGCTGATCGTGCTGCCCTGGCTGACGCTCCGATAAGCGGGACCGGAGGCTGATACCCCCGGCGGAGGAATATTCTTCTCCGGGGCGGGATTGGGAAAACTTCGTCCAATCCCCCGCAAATATCTGAAATTGCAAGAAAGACCCGAAAAGGCGATGGTGCGTGCTGCAGTGCAGCGCGATTCACCCCGAAACGCTCGGCTGCAATTCCACCCCCGTCGCTCAATGCGACCAGGTTCCGTACGTCCCAGGAGGGGCATGCGGGCAGGCGAACTATTGTGCATGAAGGCCGCCGCCATGAACGCCCACCAATCGCTCGCGATCGGACAACCGCTCGAAACGCTTGAAGCGATTTCACCCGCCGCAGTCGAAGCGGACGCGATGGTCCGGTTTGAAGGCATCTCGAAGACCTACCCGGCCTATCGCGGCAAGCCCGGCGTCAACGCGCTGGTGAACATCGATTTCGCGATCCCGCGCGGCTCCATCACCGGCGTGATCGGCCGCTCCGGCGCCGGCAAGTCGAGCCTGGTCCGGCTGATCAACGGGCTGGAGAAGCCGAGCACGGGCCGCGTCATCGTCGATGGCCGCGACATCTCGGCGCTCGCAGGCCGCGAGCTGCGCCTGGCGCAGCGCTCGATCGGCATGATCTTCCAGCATTTCAATCTGCTGTCGTCGCGCACCGCCGCCGACAACATCGCGCTGCCGCTCGAGATCGCCGGCTGGTCGAAGGCCGACATCAAGGCCCGCGTCGCCGAGCTGCTGGCGCTGGTCGGCATCGCCGACAAGCACGACCGTTATCCCTCGGAACTCTCCGGCGGCCAGAAGCAGCGCGTCGGCATCGCCCGCGCGCTGGCGACACGGCCGGACGTGCTGCTGTCGGACGAGGCGACCTCGGCGCTCGATCCGCAGACCACGCGCGCCATCCTCGATCTGCTCGCCAACATCAACCGCGAGCTGGGCGTGACCATCGTGCTGATCACCCATGAAATGTCCGTGGTGCGCCAGCTTGCGAAGGAAGTCGTGGTGCTCGACGCCGGCCACGTCGTCGAGAGCGGCCATGTCGCCGACATCTTCACGCACCCGAAGCATCCGATCACGCAGTCCTTCCTCGCCGAGGTCATCGGCGACAGCCTGCCGGTCTCGCTGGCCAGCCGGATCGTTTCGAACCCGACGGCTGGCGGACAGGCCGTGATCCGCGTCCAGGTACGCGGGGCAGGGGCCGGCGACACGCTGGTGGCGCGGCTCGCCCGCGAGCTCAGCCTCGACGTGTCGCTGCTGTCGGCCCGCATCGACGAGATCGGCGGCCAGCATGTGGGCTCGCTGACCCTCGGTATTCCCGGTGGCGAGGACGCGGTGACGCGCACGCTCGCCTGGCTCTCTCAATATCAATTCTCGGCGGAGCGTCTCGGCTATGTCGCCTGAACTCATCAATCTCATCGTCCAGGCCACCTTCGAAAGCCTGTACATGGTCGGCATCGCGGCGCTGCTCGGCACCGCCTTCGGCCTGCCGCTCGGCGTGTTCCTCGCCACCAGCCGGAAGGGCGAGCTGTTCGCGGCGCCCACCATCAATCGCGTGCTCGGCATCGTCGTCAACGCGACGCGGTCCACGCCCTTCATCATCCTGGTCGTCGCCATCATCCCGTTCACCCGGCTGGTCGCCGGCACCTCGATCGGTTCGACCGCGGCGATCGTGCCGCTGACCATCGCATCGACGCCGTTCATTGCGCGCCTCGTCGAGGCTGCGATCCGCGAGGTCGACGGCGGCCTCATTGAAACGGCATCCTCGTTCGGGGCGTCGCCGATCCAGATCGTGCTGAAGGTCCTGATCCCGGAGGCGCTGCCGGGCCTCTTGCTGGCTCTGACGCTCGCGGTGGTCAGCCTGCTCGGCTACTCCGCCATGGTCGGCGCCGTCGGCGGCGGCGGCCTTGGCGATCTCGGCATCCGCTACGGCTACCAGCGCTTCATGCCGGAGATGATGCTCGCCGTCGTCGTCGTGCTGATCGCGCTGGTGCAGCTCGTGCAGAGCGCGGGCGACTATCTGGCGCGCCGGGTCAACCGCCGGCTGCGCCACCGCTGATTCAAACGTCCTGACACTGGAGAGTTCAATGCGTTTTCTCGCAACCCTTGCGGCTGCAGCCTTGCTCGCGACCGCGGCTCACGCCGAAACCATCCGCGTCGGCGTCACTGCCGGCCCCCATGCCGAGATCCTCGACGTCGTGAAGAAGGTCGGCGCCGAGCGCGGCCTCGACATCAAGGTGGTCGAGTTCACCGACTATGTGATCCCGAACCAGGCGCTGGCGCTGAAGGACCTCGAGGCCAACTCGTTCCAGCATGAGCCGTACCTGAAGAACCAGATCTCCAAGACCGGCTGGAAGCTCGTTAAGGTCGCCAACACGATCGGCTCGCCGCAGGGCGTCTATTCGCAGAAATACAAGAAGCTCGCGGACCTGCCCGAAGGCGCCCGCGTCGCCATCGCCAACGATCCCTCCAACGGCGCGCGTGGCCTGATGATTTTGGCGCTCCATGGCGTGATCAAGCTGAAGGACCCGAACAACGTTTCGTCGACCATCGCCGACATCACCGACAACCCGAAGAAGCTCCGCTTCGTCGAGCTCGATGCCGCCCAGCTCCCCCGCGCGCTGCAGGACGTCGATCTCGTCGCGATCAACAACAACTATGCCGTCCAGGCCGGCCTCAATCCGGCCAAGGATGCGGTTGCGCAGGAGAACGCGACGGTCCCTGGGTCAACATCCTCGCCGTCCGCGAGGAGGACAAGGACAAGCCGTGGGTGAAGCAGCTGATCGAGGCCTATCACTCGGACCAGGTGAAGGCGTTCCTGGAGACGCGCTTCAAGGGCACGTACCTTCCGGCCTGGTGAGCGTCAGGGTCGCGCGGCATTTCTGCGGGTCTCCGGATACCATGACGTGAACTTCACCGCGCCGACCAGCGCCAGAATGATGGCGATGACTCCGGCGCGGTGCGGGATGTCCGGCAAATACAGTAACGCCAGTTCGGCAGCGACCATGACGCCGAAGGCGAGCGCCCATGCCAGCGAGATCACCACGTTGGTTCGGTAGAATTCCGTTGTGTCCCACAATTCGGCCGAAACCTGCTCGCGCGCGTATTGGAGCGTGAAGGGCTTCCCGATCGCCAGAGACAGCAGCACGATGGCGAGCAGTCCGCTATCGACAAACAGGCGAACCGCGATGATCGACCAGTTTGGCTGGAGCAGGTACGCGTAGAGAGCGAGCCCGCAGAACAGGATGAACGTGCCCAGGTCGAGGATTTTGACGACACGCCCCTGGCTCACGACATCGCGCAACAGCAGCACCGTGGCAACCAATGCCCCCGCGAACAGGCCTTCCATTGATCCGACCAACCGGTCGATGACGGCAAAGGCGATAAAGGGGGCAAACGCAAGCAGCATTCCCATGAGGAGCCTCCGGCCCGGTGACGCCAGTGCCCTTAGAACGAGATACGCCCGAACGCAAATATCAACTCGTTATGCCTGTATCGGCGGTAACTATAGCGTGCGGATCTACCCCCTACGCCGCCCTGGCGCGCCGCAGCGTCTCCGAGGGCAGCTCGGAGAAGTGACGCTTGTAGTCGAGCGAGAACTGGCTGAAGTGCCAGAAGCCGTGCTGCACGGCGACGTCGTAGACCGACGCCGCGGCACCGGAACGTTTCAAATCGCGCCGCACGCGGTTGAGCCGCATCGCGCGCCAATAGTGCATCGGGCTGGTGCCCAAGACTTCCTGGAAGCAATAGCCGAGCTTGCGCGGGCTGGCGCCGACCGCCTTGCACACCTCCAGCAGCGACAGCGCGCGCTCGCCGCTGTCGTGCATCAGCTCGCGGGCACGGTCGACGGTGCGCTTGCGGGCGGCCGAGCTGCGGCCGGGATCGCTGGGCCGCGCCGTCGGCAGCATGTCCATGATCTCGACGAGGAGGGCGTCTTCGAGCGCCTGCCGCGCGGCCGGATCGTCGAATTGGTCCGGCGCGGTCGTGACGGTCTCGTGGATGGCGGCAAGATGCGCGCGCAGTCGCGCGACCGGCGCCTCCGCCATCTCGATCACCTGCAACTGGTGCCAGACGGCGCGCGGCAGCTCGATATCGAGCCGGGCCGCAAGCTCCGCGATCAGCACCGCGCTGGCGACCACGCCGCGCAGCTCGAATGCCTTCGGCGTGCACATGTCGATCTCGGCATCGATGCTGGCGAGCACGCGGGCGCCCCTGGCGCTGGTCCCGTTGCAGCTGACCTCGCCGTGCCAGGGCAGGCCGATACCAAAACTGTCGGCGCCCAACTGGCCGTATTGGCGGACTTGCTGGCTGGTGATCTCGCGGAACACTTCCAGCCGCGGCAGCGAGAGCTGGGTAAAGCTGCCCCGGAAGGCGCCGGCGCTGATCTGGTCGTAGCTCAGCCGCCAGCGGCCGAGCGTGGCGCAGTGCTCATCGACATCCGTGCTGCTTGCTTGAAGCAGATTGGCAGCTGAGTCCTGAATCGGAAGAGTTGCGCTTAAGGCCATGACGTTACGTCAGAATCTGTGAGCTGAACAGCTAGCAAGAACCACGCCAGACTGGCACGAACACGCCTCCTGTCCAGCAAAATATTGCCGGATCTCGATAACGCCCGATAGCGCCCGGGTGCAGTCTTCCTCCCCAGCCGTTCCGACACCGGGGTCGAAACGCGCTTCGCGGAGGATCGAGATGCGACCGACTGACGTCATGCGCGGCAGCCCGCCCGCGCCCGAGGCCCAGGTGACGCGCGCCAACTGGCGCAGCTTTCCCGCGATCCGCTGGGGCTTTACCCACACCCGCGAAGTGCTCCCGACCGCGGAGATCCGCCGCTCCGCACGGCCGACGCCGATGCAGAGCGCGCCGCGTGAGCTTTCGAAGCTCGGCTTCACCGCGCCTGACGGCAAGCCGACCACGATCGAGGCGACTTTGCGCGAGACCTTCGCCGATGCGCTGCTCGTGATGCATCAGGGCACCCTGATCCACGAATGGTACGGCGACGGCATGAGCGTGACCACACCGCACCTGATCTGCTCGATCAGCAAAGCGATCGCCGGCACGCTCGGCGGCGTGCTGGCCGCGCGGGGCCTGGTCGATCCGGAGGCGAGGGTGGTGCGCTATGTGCGGGAGCTCGAGACCTCGGTCTATGGGACCTGCACGGTCCGCAACCTTCTCGACATGGCCGTCGCCATCCAGTTCGAGGAGGACTACGAGGATCCCGCCGGCGACGTCGCGCGCTATCGATTCTCCTCGGGCTGGGACGTGCCGCCTGATGGCGTCGAGCCCGGCCATCAGCGCGCCTATCTCACGACCTTGCGCGGCACTGGCAAGCCGCATGGCAAGGTGTTTCACTACGTCTCGACCAATACGGAAGTGCTTGGCTGGGTCTATGAGCGCGCCTGCGGGATGCCCTATCATCGCATCCTCTCCGAATATCTCTGGCAGCCCTTGGGCGCCGAGGAGGATGGCTCGCTCACGCTCGACAGCCACGGCATGGGCCGCATCGCGGGCGGTATCTCCGTCACCGCGCGGGATTTGCTGCGCTTCGGCGAGATGATGCGCAATCGCGGCGCGGTCGAGGGGCGGCAGGTCGTGCCGGGCTGGTGGATCGACGACATCCGCGAGAACGGTGATCCCAAAGCATGGGCTGACGGCGACCTCGCCGAGTTCTTCCCGGGCGCGCGCTATCGCAGCAAATGGTTCACGATCGACCCGGCGCGCAATGCGCTGACCGGGATCGGCATCCACGGCCAGCACCTCTATGTCGATCTCGACTCGGACACCGTCATCGTCAAGCTCGCGACGCAGCCCAAGGCGATGGACGTCCCGATCGACCAACGCTGGTTCGCGGCCTTCCGCGCCATCGCAACACATCTCGCTCCGCGCTGATCTCCGGACATCCCCATGCTCGATACCGTCAAAGCCAAATCGTCGCCGCAGACCGCAACGCCATATCCGCTCGATCCGCTGACCGCTGAAGAGATCACTGCCGCCTGCACGCTGGTGCGCGCCGCCGCGGCCTCACCGGAAAACTGCCGCTTCCCGACGGTGCGGCTGGAAGAGCCGACCAAGCAGGAGCTGGCCGCGGGCGGAGCAGGGCGCCGCGCCTTCGCGCTGACCCTGGACATAACGACTGGCGAAGCGGTCGAGCACATCGTCGATCTCGCCCGCAGTGAGATCGTCGGGCGAAAAATCATCCCGAACCGCGAGGCGCCCTACGGGCAGCCGCCGGTGATGCTGGAGGAGTTCTTCAAGTGCGAGGCCGTGGTGAAGGCCGACCCCAGGTGGCGCGCGGCGATGTACCGGCGCGGGCTGACCGACAAGGACATCGAGCTGGTCCAGGTCGATCCGTTCTCCTCGGGCTTCTTCGATTTCGAGTATGAGCGCGGCGCGCGCATCGTGCGTGCGGTCAGCTTCTTCCGCGAGCACCTCCAGGACAACGGCTACGCCCATCCTATCGAAGGCGTGGTCGCGGTCGTCGACCTCATCGACGGCAAGATCATCGACCTCACCGACGCGGACCCGATCGTGCCGATCCCGCGCAAGAAGCGGAACTACGGCGCGCATGAAGTCCAAAACCCGCGCACCGACATCAAGCCGCTGCACATCGAGCAGCCGGAGGGTCCGAGCTTCAAGGTCGACGGCTGGAAGGTCGACTGGCAGAAATGGAGCTTTCGCGTCGGCTTCACGCCGCGCGAGGGTCTGGTGCTGCATCAGCTCAGCTACCAGGACGGCACGCGCAAGCGCTCGCTGATCCATCGCGCCAGCGTCACCGAGATGGTGGTGCCTTACGCCGATCCGACCGAGAACCATTTCTGGAAGTCGGCCTTCGATGCCGGCGAATACGGGCTCGGCATGCTCGCCAATGCGCTCGAGCTCGGCTGCGACTGCCTCGGCAACATCCATTATTTCGACGTGCCGGCCGCCGACAACAAGGGCGAGCCCTTCGTCATGCACAACGCTATCTGCATGCATGAAGAAGACTACGGAATTGCCTGGAAACACTACGAATTCCGCAACGGCCTATTCGAGGTTCGCAGGTCCCGGCGGCTTGTGATCTCGTTCTTCGCAACCGTCGGCAATTACGACTATGGCTTCTACTGGTACCTGTATCAGGACGGCACGATCCAGCTCGAGACCAAGCTCACTGGCATCATCCAGACCGCCGCCGTGCCGTCAGGCGAAAAGTACAAATGGGGCGGCATGGTCGACGACAATCTGGGCGGGCCGACGCACCAGCACTTCTTCAACGTGCGCATGCACATGGATCTCGATGGCGGCGGCAACACGGTCACCGAGCATGAGTTCGTGCCGCGGCCCTGGGGCCACGACAATCCGCACGGCAACGCCTTCGACACCACGACGCGCGTGCTGTCGCGCGAGCGCGACGCGGCGGCGATCGCCAATGGCGAGACCGGCCGGTTCTGGAAGATCAGCAATCCCAACGAGACCAATTCGGTCGGTAATGCGCCGGCCTACAAGCTCATGGTCAATCCGAGCCCGCTGATGCTGGCACAGGAAGGCAGCTACGTGCGCAAGCGCGGCGGCTTTGCGACCAGACACGTCTGGGTGACCGCATTCGACGCGGCGGAAAAGTACGCCAGCGGCGACTATCCGAACAACCATGCCGGCGGCGACGGCCTGCCGCGCTATGCCGCGCAGAACCGCAACATCGAGAATGCCGACATCGTGCTGTGGCACTCGTTCGGCCACACCCATATCTGCAAGCCCGAGGACTTTCCGATCATGCCGGTCGAATATGCCGGCTTCATGCTGAAACCGACCGGCTTCTTTTCGGCCAACGCGGCCGGCGACATCCCGCCGGAGCGCAACAGCCGCAGCGTGCTCTCGGGTGAGCAGACCGGTGCGGGCGGAGGCTCGTGCTGTAAGAGCTAGGCAGCCGGCGGGTAGTAGAGAAACTCGATCATCAGGCAGCCGTCGCGGGTGAAGAACGGCCCATGCTCGACATGGGCCGGTCTCACGGCATAGGTGCCGGCCTCCAGCAATCGCGTTTCCTGCGACTGCGTGCCGATCGACAGCGTCCCCGAAACCAGAAACACCTCCTCGCACCATTCGTGCGAGACCGGATGCTCCACCGATGCGCCGGCGGCCCAGCGTGACAGGCGCGTCACCGCGCCGGTTCGTGCCGGGTGATCGAAGCGGCCGGACAGGATCTTTTCCTCGACCCCGTCATAGCCGGGGACGGCCCGCCAACCATCCTCGGCCAGCGCGTTGAAAAACTCCCTGTGGTCCTTCATGAACCGACCGAAGCCGGGCTCCGCCATGGCATCATCTCCCAAGCTGACTCGGGATCGAGCCTATCGCAGAGCGCCGGCGTTTCCCATCCGATCAGAACGGATAGTGCCGCGGTCCGGTCTGCACGGTGATCCAGCGCAGTTCGGTGAACTCGTCGATGGCAGCCTTGCCGCCGAAGCGCCCATAGCCTGACGCCTTGGTGCCGCCGAACGGCATCTGCGGCTCGTCATGCACGGTCGGCGCGTTGACGTGGCAAATGCCGGCCTCGATCCGCTTGGCAACGCCGAGGGCGCGCGCGATGTCTCGGCCGAACACGGCGGAGGACAGCCCGTATTCGGTGTCGTTGGCGAGGCGCACGGCCTCGTCGACGCCGCTGACGCGAACCACGGTCACGACCGGACCGAAGCTTTCCTCGCCATAGATGCGCATCGCCGGCGTGACGTGATCGACGATCGTGGCGGGCATGATGGTGCCGCTGCCGTGTCCGCCCGCGGCGACCACGGCGCCCTTGGCGACGGCATCGTCGATCAGGCCGCGAACGCGGTCGCAGGCAGCCGCGCTGACGAGCGAGCCGAGCACGACATTGCCCTTGCGCGGATCGCCATGGGGCAGGCTTTTCGCTTTCGCCGCGAACTTCTCGATGAAGGCATCGGCGACCGTGTCGTCGACGACGATCCGCTCCGTCGACATGCAGATCTGGCCCTGGTTCATGAAGGCGCCGAAGGCGGCCGCATTCACGGCGGCGTCGAGATCGGCATCGTCGAGGATGACGAGCGGCGCCTTGCCGCCGAGCTCCAGCAGCGCGCGCTTCAGATGTTTTGCGCAAGCCAGTGCAATGAGGCGGCCGACCCGGGTCGAGCCGGTGAAATTGACGCGGCGGATGGCGGGGTGGGCGATCAGGGCCTCGACCACCGCCTGCGCATCCTCGGGCGCATTGGTCACGACGTTGACGACGCCGTCGCCAAGGCCGGCTTCCGCCAGGCAGCTGCCGATCAGGCGGTGCACGCCCGGGCTCATCTCCGAGGCCTTCAGCACGACCGTGTTACCACAGGCGAGCGGCATCGCGACCGAGCGTACGCCGAGGATGACGGGCGCGTTCCACGGCGCAATGCCGAGCACGACACCGACCGGCTGGCGGAAGGCCATGGCGAGATTGTCGGGCTTGTCGGTCGGAATGACCTCGCCGGAGATCTGCGTGGTCATGGCGGCGGCTTCGCGCAGCATGCCTTCGGCCAGATGCACGTTGAAACCGGCCCAGCCCGCGGTGGCGCCGGTCTCGGCGACCATCAGCGCGGTGAACTCCGGCGCCCGGCGCGCGAGGATGTCGGCGGCCGCGCTGAGCCGCTTGCGGCGCTCGGAGGGGCCGAGCTGCGACCAGGCGGGGAAGGCGGCGGCCGCGGCATCGGCGGCGCGCATCGCATCGTCGATCGAGGCCGCCGCCACGATGGTTGCGACCTCGCCGGAGATCGGGTTGTGGCGCTGGAAGGTGCGCTGGTTGCTCGCCGACTGGTCCTTGCCGCCGATGAGAAGGTCGATTGCATTCATGGAGCTCTCCGGGGATTGCAGGGAGGTTACGAGGGTGGGTTTGGTGCAGGCGACGCAGCGCGCGCCTTGCCGAGATAGGCGCGCTGGATCTCCGGATCGTTCTTCATCGTGCCGGCAAGCCCGCTGCCGGCGTTGCGGCCGGACTCGATGAGGTAGACGCGGTCGGCAATGTCGAGGCTCGCGCGCGCGTTCTGCTCGACCAGAAGCACACCGACGCCGCTGGCGCGGATCTGGGTCAGTGCGCGGAAGACCTCGCGGCTGAGCAAGGGCGACAGGCCGAGCGAGGGCTCGTCGAGCAGCAGGAGCAACGGGTTCGACATCAGCGCGCGGCCGATCGCGACCATCTGCTGCTCGCCGCCGCTCATGGTGCGGACGGCCTGGGTCATGCGCTCGGCGAGACGCGGGAACAGTTGCAGGATCTTTGCGAGCCGGTCCGCTTCGCCCGCGCGCGCCCGGGCGGGATAGGCGCCGAGCTGCAGATTCTCGGCAACAGTGAGATCACCGAAGACGCCGCGTCCCTCCGGCACCAGGGCGATGCCACGCTCCACGATCAGATGGGCCGGCAGCTCGGCGATACTCTGTCCCTCGAACGCGATGCGCGCGCCAGGCGCGGGCCTGACCAGACCGGCGATGGACTTGAGCAAGGTCGATTTGCCGGCGCCGTTGGCGCCGAGGATCGCGACGATCTCGCCTTGTTTGATGCCGAGTGCGACGTCGGCCAGCGCCTGGTGCTTGCCGTAGAAGTGGGAGAGGGCGGCGACCTCAAGCATCGTCATCTCCGAGATAGGCGGCGACGACCTTGGGATCGGACAAGACCTCGTCCGGCGCGCCGCGCGCGATCACGCTGCCGGCGTTCATGACGATGCAATGGCCGCACAGCGCGCGGATCGCGTCCATGACGTGCTCGACCATGATGATGGTGAGGCCGCGGTCGCGCAGCTTGGCGATCAGGGCGATGCCGGTTTCGAGCTCGCTCGGATTGAGACCGGCCAGCCATTCGTCGAGCAGCACGAGGCGCGGCTGCAGCGCCAATGCGCGGGCCAGCTCCAGCCGCTTCTGGTCGATATAGGTCAGATCGCCCGCGGGCGCCTCGTGCATGACGCCAAGCCCGACCAGATCGAGCAACTCGCGTCCGGATGCGGCCGAACCGCCTGACGTTGAGAACAGCCGCGCGGCGGCCACGTTCTCGGCGACCGTCAAGTCCGGCATCACCCGTACCAGCTGGAAAGTGCGTGCAAGGCCAAGGCGCGCGATCTGGTGCGCGCGCAGGCCGTTGAGCACGGTACCGCCAAGGCGGATCGTGCCGGAGGAGGGTCGCAGCGCGCCGGACAGCGTGTTCAGCAGCGTCGTCTTGCCTGAGCCGTTGGGGCCGATGATCCCGATGATCTCGCCCGGCGCGACCGTGAAGCTGACGCCGTCGACCGCACGCAGCCCACTGAACGACTTGCTGACGCCGTCGACTGCGAGCAGCGGGGAACCCATTGCCCGGGCGGAAGTAGCAGCGGGACCGCCGGCCGGGACACGCCAGCGTCCGGCCCCGAACAGCCCGATCACGCCGTTCGGCAGCACCATGACGATGACGACGAAGATGACGCCGAGCACGATGCTGAAATGATTGGGCAGCGTCGCGGTCAGGACCTCGAACAGCAGCACCAGCGGGATCACACCCAGCACGGGGCCGAGCAGCGAGCCCGCGCCGCCGAGCAGGGCCATGATCACGACCTGGAACGAGATGGTCGGATTGAAGGCGATGGCGGGATCGATATAGGTCCAGCGCGGCGCCATCACCGCGCCGGTCATTGCCATGAACGTCGCGCTCAGAATGAACACGCCGAGCTTGACCCGCGTCGCGTCGATGCCGGAATGGCTGGCCGCGGTCTCGTCAGCGCCGATGGCGCGCAGCGCGAGGCCATAGCGCGAGCGTCCAAGCCACCAGCCCACCAGGAAGACAAGCGCCGTGAGGCCAAGGAGCTGCCAGTAGAGAACATCCTGCGTCACCGCGCTGAAGAGATAGCGGCCGACCGATTTGTGGATGTTGACCTCGTACCAGATCACGAGCTGCCGGATCAGCTCGGCCAGGCCAAAGGAGAAGATGACGAAATAGATGCCTGACAGCCGGAGCGTCGAGAGCCCTGTAATGGCCGCCGTGAGCGCGCCGACGCCGGCTGCGGCCAGCACCACGACCGGCCAAGGCATGGCCTCGCCGAGCACCGCGGCGGTGTAGGCGCCGAGGCCGAAGAACGCGACCGTGGCAAGCGAGACGTAGCGGGTGGGGCCTGAGAACATCGCCCACGCCGTCGCGAGGATCGTGAAATAAAGAACGCTGATGCCGAGAGCGAGATAGTAGCCATTGACATAAAGCGGATAGGCGACGACGGCCGCCGCCAGGACGGGGGCGACACACCACAGCAGGATGCGGAGAGCCCCCGTCACGACGCGGTTCTCCCGAACAGGCCCGTCGGCCTGATCAGCAGCACGCCGAGAAACAGCGCATAGGTCGCCGCCAGTGTCAGGCCGGGATCGACCAGCCGCGCCACCGCCGTTTCGACGACACCGAGCAACAGGCCTGCGACCAGCGCGCCCATGACGTTACCGACCCCGCCCATGATGACGACCACCAGCGCCTTCATGGTGAAGACCACGCCCATCGCGGCGTTGAAGGTGAGGAACATGCTGACCAGCACGCCGCCGACGGCGACGAGGCCGCCGCCGAAGGCAAACGCGTATCCTGACAGCGCGGCCACATCGATCCCGACTAGGCGCGCGGCATTGGCATCGACAGCGATGGCGCGAACGGCGGTACCGATCCGCGTGCGGGTGAGCGCAAGATACACCGCGCCCCCGACCAGGGCCGCGAACAGCAGGGCGACGAGGCGATTGACCGCTAGGGTCGATCCCATGATCGTCAGCGGAATGGAGAGGTAGCTATAGCTGTAATACTGGCCGCCGAAGGCGACCAGCATCGCGCCCTGGATCACGAACAGCACGCCGAACGTGACGAGGATGCTGTCGATCTCCTGCGCGCCCCGGTCCTTGCCGCGCCGCATCAGCCGTTCCAGCAGGAAACGATAGAGCAGCCAGTTCAGCACCATCGCGACCGGGACCGCCAGCAGGAGTGCCACGAGCGGGCTCAGCCCAAGCCCGCTGTAGAGCGAGAACGCGCCGAAGGCGGCCGCGACCAGCGACTCCCCGTAGGACAGGTTCATGATCCGCGCCACGCCATATTGCAGCGTCAGCCCGAGCGCGATCAGCGCGTACATGCCGCCGAGCACGAGGCCCGGCAGGACGATGTCGACAAGCAGCATCAAACGTCCTCTAGAGCGGACGGCGGGCAGGCCTCGTGACGCAAGGCCTGCCGGCCAGCCTTACTGCCACTGCGGCTTCGGCACGACCGGCGCACGCGCGCCCGGAAGCGAGGCGGGCGCCAACGCATAGAACTCGCCGCTCTGCCACTGGCCGACGCTCCAGACTTCCTGGAGCAACCCGTCCTTCAGCTTGATCTTGCCGATGATGGTGTCGAACGTGCCGGAGCGGATCTCGGCGGCGACCGCGGCGCGGTCCACCTTGCCAACCTTCTCGATCGCCTGCTGCAGCACCTGCAGGCTCGCATAGGTGATCGAGCTCGCCCAGCGATCCGGCTCCTTGCCGGTGGCCGCCTTGTGGCGGGCCAGATAGTCCTTGAGCTGCGGCGAGTCCGCGTTCCACCCACCGATCCCCATCACGCCGTCGCTGCCCGCGCCGAACTTGCCCTTGTAGAGCGGGAAGGCGGTACCGACGCCGACATAGAAGACCTTCGGGTTGAACTTCAGGAGCTGCGCCTGCTCGGTCAGCGCGATCGTATCCGGCGGATAGCTGAAGGCGACGAAGGTATCCGGGTTGGACGCGATCGCGTCCTTCAGCAGCGGCTGAAGATCCTGCGCGCCCATCGGATAGGTCTTGTCATAGGTCAGCGTGAAGCCGTGCTTCTTGAATGCCTCGCGGCCGGCGGCGGACAGCTCGATGCCGAACTGATCGGCGACGCTGACCATCGCGACGTTCGCGCCGATCTTGCCCTCGCTCTTGAGCTTGCCGAGCAGATCGGCCAGCCCCTCGGAGATCTGCGCGGAGGTGCCGAGCCAGAACGTCGCGTTCGACCAGCGCTTGGCGAGCTCCGGCGCCTTGTCTGTCACCGAGGTGACCGCAAGGTGCGGGTAGCCAAGACGGTTCAGCGTCGGGCCGACCGCAAGGTTGAGGCCCGTGCTCCAGGGCGGAAGAATGAAATCGACCTTGTCCTGGTTGGCGAGGCGCTCGATCGCCTTGACGGCTTCCTCCGAGCTGCTGCGGTCGTCGTATTCGACGATCTCGATCGGCAGCTTCTTGTCGCCGAGCTTGATGCCGCCGGCTGCGTTCACGTCCTTCACCCACAGCTCGTAATTGGGCAGGGTGGTGATGCCGGCACCGCCGGCATAGGGGCCGGTCTTGGAAATGGCATAGCCGATCCGGATTTTCTCCTGCGCATCGGCCGTGGGCGCGAAGGTCCCCAGCGCGGCGGTCAGAGCCGCAAGGCCGGTGACGCGCAGCAACGTTCGACGGTTCGCCGAATACATGTCGAGCCTCCCTTGTGTTTCACTCAAGCGATTGTTCGCAAGCGATGTGAGCGGGTCGTTTCCTCATCGCCCTGATTTCTTCGGCGCCGCTCCGTCAGAGCCGGCCGCGACCAGGGCTTGACCTAGCAAGCACCTCGGGGTTTGTTCGCACAATGGACAGATCCGGGGAAAGGTTGGACGTTTCTGGTCAGGCCGGCCAACTGCGTCGAGGGGTCGCGGATCCGCCGCCGGCACCGATGGCCGGCGCGAGCGGGGCTGCGCCCGTCGGTGCCGAGCTGATCGCGCCGCACTACGTTGCACGGCGCTGGATGCTGACGTCGAAATCCTCCCGGCCGTTCATTCATCTGCTCTGCCTTCATGGGGGAGCCGGAGCCGAGGTCAGCCATGCCGGAAAGACGATGGCCCTGGCGGGGCCTGCGATGGTGTGGCTGCCGGCGGGATCGGCCGACCATCTGGAGATATCGGCAGGCGCAACAGCCGAGCTTTTGCAACTGCGCGCGGGCGTGTGGCATCGCTATCTGCCGCCGTCGGCCGAGCCGGCCTATCTCGCCCTCGAGAGCGCGGGCGGCATCATGGCGCTTCCGGTCGAACCGGATCTCGCGACCACGATGTCGCGTTCAATTGCGGCGATCGCGGCCGAGATCGCTTCGCCCGCGCGCAGCGGCGCCGCTTCGATCATGTCGGCCGAGCTGACGCTGTGCGTGCTGCGTTTCTGGCGCCTGTTCGCCGGCGACGGCGAGCGGGACGAGGAGGGCAGCAGCGCCGAGATCCTGAGCCGCTTCCGCAGGCTGCTCGAGGAACGCTATCAGCAGCATTTGCGCGTCAGCGATTACGCCAAGCTCCTCGGCATGACACCGGATCGCCTGCACGCGCTCTGCAGCCGCGAACTGCAGCGCTCGCCGAGCGAATTGATCCAGCAGCGCGTCGTCAAGGAAGCTGCAGCGCGCCTGGAGGCGGGCACCGGCGCGGTCAAGCAGATCGCGTTCGCGCTCGGCTTCAAGGATACGGCGTATTTCAACCGCTTCTTTCGCAAGCACACGGGCGAGGCGCCTGGCGTCTGGCGGCGACGCGTGGCGGCGCGCGCCAGGACGGGACGATCGAGGCCGACGCTGAATTTTGCCGACTGGCCGTGAGTCTACGCCAGCTCGACGTCGCTCCCGCGCGTGTCGACGGGTGGCGCTTCGATCGACGCAGGACCTGCAACGAGGCTGTCGAGATCGACCAACAACAGATCGGCGATGTGGGTGAGCTGGTGCAGCGGGATGCTCAGCTCTCCGTTCTCGGCGCGTGAGACGAATTCGGGCGAGACGTTGATGAGGTTCGCGATCTGGCTCTCGGTGTAACCACGCGCCTCGCGCGCGGCCTTGACCTGCGCGCCGATGTGCTGACGGTGCAGGGCCTGCTCTTCCTCGGTCATCATCAGCGCCTGCTCGTCGAGGCTCGCAACGCCGTCCGCGAAGGCAACGCCGAGCAGTCTCCGCTTCTGCCAGGCGACGCGGCAGGCCTTGCGCAGGCCGTCGGCAAAGATCAGCGTGGCCTCTTTGGGGAACGCCAGCGACCAGTCGAGCTTCAGCCGTGCGCCGGTGCCTGATACGTCCGCGATGGTGCAGGGGATGCTGACGGTGCCCCTGGCGCCTTCAAACTCGATGATCCCGGTCCTCGCGGTGGATTGCCTGGTCGCAGCGCGCAATTCGCTCATGGACGTCGCCCCCGGATGCCCAGCACGCGCTGGGACAGAACGTTGCGGTGCGTGCCGCAACTGACTGAAATATCCCGTAACAGATTTTACCTTTCGGGTTCCCTACGCTCAATCAAGCGGCGAGGGCATGGTAAAGGATTCGTTGTCCGCGCCTGCCGTCGACGCCGCCGCTGTTGGCCTGTTCGGCCACTCGCGCCCTGCGCATCTAGAAAGATTCCAGATCCGGTGAAACATGCACGCCTGCGCGCGCGTGAGCGCATTCGCCGCACATGCCGTGCACCGGTCTGGAGACATTCTAACGCTGTTCCTATCGCACTCCGAAATCGGCTGCGTTAGGGCGAGGCATCAAAAACGGTACCGGCGAAGCCGGCAGTGCGTGGGGCCTCGACAGACGTGACGAACTTCCAACTTGCTGCGCGTTCCGACACGCGCATTCGACAGCTTCAGGCGCTTTTCCTTGGAGCCGCCAGCACATTCGCTCTCACCATTCCCTCTCTCGTCGTTCCCTTGGGTCCCGTGCAGGCACAGACACAAATTCCTTCTGTCACCGTTGATGCGCCGGCCCAGCGATCCCGCCCGGTGGCGGTCGCCGCGTCGCGACGGTCGACATCGACACGCGCCTCTCGCACCAACCGTCGTGCTCCGGCACAGCAGGCGGCACCGACACAGTCGGCCGCGAACGGCGCCACCGGTGAACGCGCCGGCGGACCTGTGCGCGGCTTCGTCGCCACGCGCAGCGGCACCGCCACCAAGACCGATACGCCGCTGATCGAAACCCCGCAGTCGGTCTCCGTCATCACCACCGACCAGATCAGGAACCAGGGCGCGGTCTCGATCGGCGAGGCGCTGCGCTACACCGCCGGCGTCAGCGGCGACGTCAACGGCGGATCGGATACTCGCTTCGGCGGCCTTCAGATCCGGGGCTTCGACATGACCATGCCGGGCCTCTACATTGACGGCTTGCGGATTCCGTCGAGCAATTACGTGCATTTCAACGGGCTCGATCCCTACGGCGCCGAGCGCCTCGAGGTGCTCAAGGGCCCGTCCTCGGCGATGTATGGCGGCAGCGGCACCGGCGGCCTGCTGAACTACGTGACCAAGCTGCCGACCGCGCAGCAGTTCGGCGAGGTCTCGGTCTCCGGCGGCAGCTTCAACCGCTATCAGGGCCAGTTCGACATGGGCGGCCCCGCCAACAAGGACGGCACCGTGCTGTGGCGCCTGACCGGCGTCGTCCGCGACGGCGAGACCCAGGTCGACTTCACCAAGGACAACCGCGTCTTCATCGCGCCCGCCGTCACCTTCAAGCCGAACGAGGACACGACCATCACGTTCCTCGCCAACTACCAGCGCGACCGGGCAGGGTGGGGCCTCCAGTTCCTGCCGGCTTCGGGCACGCTGTGGCCGAACAACGGCCGCACCATCCCGGTCTCGTTCTTCGCGGGCGTGCCGAGCTTCGATGCCTTCAACACCGAGATCGCGACCGCCGGCTACCAGCTTTCGCACGATTTCAACGACGCTCTGACGTTCCGGCAGAACCTGCGCTACGCCTATCAGCACAACGAGGAGAAGGTGTTCTACGGCGCCGGCTACACCAACGAGGCCGCAGGCGACTACGCCCGCGTCGGCAGCTACAGCAACTCGTACATCAACTCGTTTGCGGTGGACAATCAGCTCCAGGGCAAGTTCACCACCGGCTTCCTGCGCCACACCGTGCTGGCCGGTATCGATTATCGCAACAGCGACTTCCGCGACACCGCCTTCAGCGTCTCGACCTCGTCGCCGACGGTCAATGTGTTCAACCCGGTCTACAGCTATGACTGGGCCATCGGCGGCATGACCGACAACACCGGTGTCAAGCAGTCGCAGGTCGGGCTCTATCTGCAGGACCAGATCAAGCTCGGCCGGCTCTCGTTCCAGCTCGGTGGCCGCCAGGATTTCGTGACGACCAAGGTCAACGCCGATCTCGTCAACAGTTCGGCCTCGACCGACGCCTCGGCCTTCACCGGCCGCGCCGCCGTGATGTACAATTTCGACAACGGCATCGCGCCTTACTTCAGCTATTCGGAATCGTTCCTGCCGGTGCTGGCGGCGACGCCGAGCGGCGAGCTGCTCAATCCCGAAACCGGCGTGCAGTACGAGGTCGGCGTCAAATATCAGCCGCTCGGCTGGAACGCGCTGTTCACGATCGCAGCCTTCGACCTGACGCGCGACAACGTCGTCACCTATCCGCCGCCGAGCTACGCGGCCTCGCAGATCGGTCAGGTCAAGTCGCGCGGCGTCGAGCTCGAAGGCACCATGTCGCTCGCCGACGGCTGGAATCTGCGCGCCGCCTACGCCTATGTCGATGCGGAGCTCTCGCGCGATCCGGTCAATCTCGGCAAGGCGCCAACCACGGTGCCGCTCAACCGCGCCTCGCTGTGGAGCGACTACACGCTGCAGAGCGGTCAACTCACCGGCCTTCAATTCGGCGGCGGCATCCGTTATGTCGGCGCGACCTGGGGCGACGATGCCAACACGTTCAAGGTGGGTTCCTCGACCGTGCTGGACGCGCTGCTCGCCTATAGCCGTGACAATTGGCGGCTTTCGCTGAACGTGACCAACCTGACCGATTTGCGTTATGTCGCGGCCTGCTATGGCCTCGCGTCCGGCTGCTTCTATGCGGAGCGACGCAAGGCGATCGGCAAGCTGACGTACCACTGGTGAGTTCAAACCAAAGACCGTCCGGCGATGGGAAGCCGGACCTGCTGGATGAGAGACAACGATGAGAGCGATATTCGGCAGGCTGCATCGCTGGGCGGGACTGCTGACGGCCGGATTCCTGTTCTTCTCCGGCATCACCGGCGCGATCATCTCCTGGGACCATGAGCTCGACGACGTCCTGAACAGCCAGCTGTTCGACGTCACCAGCAAGGGCCCGGCGATTCCGTCAATCGAGCTCGCCAGTATGATCGAGCAGCGCGATCCCAGGGCGCGCGTAACCTACCTCTTCATGACGCCGGAGGAGGGGCACTCGTTGTGGTTCTTCGTCATGCCGCGGATCGATCCGGCGACGGGCAAGCGCTATCCGCTCGACTACAACCAGATCTTCCTCGATCCCAACACCGGCGTCGAGCTCGGCCGCCGCTATTGGGGCGCGGTGTGGCCGGTCACGCGCGAGAACTTCGTCTCGTTCCTCTACAAGCTGCACTACACCATGCACATCCCGGAGTTCTGGGGCAGCGACCGCTGGGGCATGCGCGTGCTCGGCATCATCGCCATCATCTGGACCATCGACTGCTTCGTTGGCTTCTATCTGACGCTGCCCTCGCGCCGGAGCAAGAAGGCCGCTCGGGTGCCGCAGGTGACGCGCCAGCTCGAACGCGGCTTCTGGGCGCGCTGGGCCCCGGCCTGGACCATAAAGACCTCGGGCAGCGCCTACCGGATCAATTTCGACATCCACCGCGCCTTCAGCCTGTGGACCTGGGGCGTGCTGTTCATCATCGCCTTCACCGCGTTCTCGCTGAACCTCTATTTCGAGGTGTTCTCGCCGCTGATGAAGATGGTGTCGAACTACACGCCGACGCCCTACGAGCAGCGGCCCTATCGCGATCTCGACGATCCCATCGAACCCAAGATGACCTTTGCCGAGATCGCCGCGCGCGCGGCGATCGACGGCAAGGCGCGGGGGTGGGCCGTTCCGGTCGGCGCGCTCAGCTACGGTCCGGCCCACGGCGTCTATGCCGCAGCCTACTTCCATCCGGGCGATGACCACGGCGCCGGCGGCGTCGGCCCGGCGCAGCTCTATTACGACAGCGAGGACGGCCGTCCGCTCGGCGAACGGCTGCCCTGGGTCGGCACCGCCGCCGACATCTTCGTGCAGGCGCAATTCCCGCTGCATTCGGGCCGCATCGTCGGATTGTTCGGCCGCATCCTGATCTCGATCATGGGCCTCGTCGTGGCCGCACTGTCGGTCACCGGCGTCGTGATCTGGTGGCGCAAGCGCCGCGCCCGTATCCGCGTGCGCGAGACCGCGGCCTTGCGCCTGAGCCGGCAACTGACGCCGGCGGAGTAGGGCAGGCCCTCCGCTCCCCGGCCGCCAACCCGTTCAAATAAAAGTTGTGCCGTGTCGAGGCTTTCCGTAAGGTTGTGGAGGCGGGCGCGACTGCGCAGGTGATCATTTGGCTGAACGTACTTTTCGGGGAAAGTACAATGACCACACCCTGTCCGTTTGACTCCACACAATTGACATTCGTCGGATCGCCGATCGATCAAGCGCGCTGCCTGCTCCGCACTGTCAAGCGGGCCGGCAATGTCGACGAAGCCAAAGCCAATCTGCCGCCGGTCCTGTCCGGCCTGCTCGCCAATCCCGCCGCTCTGGGGGTGACCAAGGCGCAGGTGAGATCGTTCCTCCAGACACAGGGGATAGCCGAGAGCACCGTCGGCGGCCCGGTGATGGATCGCATCTGCCACGCGAACGACGACAATCCGGCCGCACCGCTCGCGCGCTATTTCGTCATTCATGACACCAGCTTCAAACTGGACCCCGGAGAGGATTTCAATCCGGCATTCATCAACACGGCCGCCTGGTCTGGCAACAAGCTTTCAGGTCTTGCTGACGGCAGGACGCACATTTACATCACGCGTCTTGGCGAGACGCTGACGGACCGGGATTACGGCACGCCTTGGCGCGCGACCAGGTTCGAAAAGCCCAGTGTCCGTTTCAAAGGCTTGTTCCTGCATCACGAGCTGGTGCAGCCGCGCATGGGTCCGGACGACCATGATTTCGACTCGCCCGATCCCGGTTTCACGCCCGCCCAATATGCAAGGCTCGCGCTTCAATATGTCATCGCCGGTGTCAGGCGCGGCGCGTGGATGGTCCCGGTGTTCCACTGCGTATTGGACCTTGGTGTTGGCGACCACGACGACCCCCAACATTTCGAGCTCGCGGCCTGGGACGCCGCCCTCGGGACCATCCTTGCCGGAGTCCGCGCCGAACCGGTTGAGCTTGCCGCTCCCGCGATAGCGGGGATGGCCGCAGCGTCGGACGAAGGGACCTCGACGCCTGCGCGACGGACCAGGGCACGGAAAGCCGGAGCCTCGAAAGCGACGAAGAATGCCAGGTCGCGCAAGAAGGCGGCGGCATCGGCCAAGCGGAGGTCGGCCAAGACATCGGCGAGAAAGACATCGGTAAGCAAAACGTCAGCGAGGAAGGGTCCGGCGAAGAAGAAGCCGGCTGCCAAGTCGCGCAAGACAAAGTCGCGCAAGACGAAAGCGGCGCCGAAGAAGCGGAGCGGAAAATCAGCCCGGAAGGGCACCAGGAAGAGTGGCAGGAAGAGCGGCAAGAAGAGCTCGAAGCGCGCCTGATCGCCTCAAGCAATCCAGCAAATCTCAGGGGGGAGCATATGGCCAGATGTCCGTTTGCACGATGGATGCCCTTGCCCTGGAGCGCGGGGCAGTACACCGCCGGACCGTTCAGGATCATTCATCACACCACCGAAGGATCGACAGCAGCCGGTGCGTTCGACACGTATAATGACCCGCACGGCGGGCACGACATCCCGCACTTCACTGTCGACGACCAGTTCATCTATCAGCATCTCGACACCGAGGTTGCGGCACGAGCATTGGCAGTATCTGCGGCCGACGCCGAGCATCAGATTGTCGCGGAGACAGCGGAGCTGCCCGAGATGGCAGCCCGCGCCGTCCTTCAGGCCAAGCCGGAACGGGTAGGGCGCGCCAAAAAGGCGAAGGCAGCGAAGAAAGCCAAGGGGGTCAAAAAGGCTGTCAGGAAGGCTCCCAAAAAAGCGCAAGGCGCCCGCGAAGCGCGGCAGAAAAGGGGGGCGGTGAACCTTCTCGCACGGCACCGGCACAAAGACTGGAGATCGCTCCAGCCTTCCGGAATTCGCAATGAGATCGTTCGCCCTGCCGTGCCTGCTCGTCCTGGCCGCGCCCGCCCATGCCGCCACGCCCGAGCAGCACTATCTCGACCTGCGCGACCGCTACATCGCAAAATTCTCCAAGGCCAAGGAGAACGACGAGACCTATAAGCAGCACGACGCAGCGCTCAACGAGCTGACGGGCGTGCTGCGCGGCCTGGTGGGACCGGTCACGATCAAGGAGCTGCCGGCCGAGGGCAAGTCGAACGTCGACACGCTGTTCAAGGGCGATTCCGGCTTCGGCCATCTCGACGGCCTCGGCTTCGCCTCCGAAGGCGACAAGCTGCAGGCCGTGGTGACCACGACAGGGCTACTCAAGCACTGGCTCGTCGAGCACCGCGAAGACGGCATGCCGCAGGAGATCGGCGCGGCCTTCAAATCGGATCGCTTCTACTATTATGCGATCCAGGACTCCGCCTTCGCCAAATATGCCGAGCTGCCGATCACCAAGACCGCCGCCGCGAGCGCCGCAGTCGCCGTGCTGGGCGTGCGCGGCAATGGCGATCTGAAGGGGCCGCCGCATGAAATCGACGTGGTCGCGATCCAGGGCGACAAGGTCCTCTTCCTCGCCAGCAGCGCTGCCGTGAAGACCGCGGAGATCCCGGCCTGCGAAAAGGTCTGGAAGCAGATGATGGCGAAGAAGTCCCCGCAGGACGCCATGGCCAAGGAAGACCAGGCGATGGATGCATACACGAAGTGTTTTGCGAAGGAAGCGCCAAGCCAGGGCTGGTACGCGGCGGCGGTGAAAAAGGCGCAGAGCCAGCTGGAGCAGTTGCCGCTGCGCTAGCTGCTGCGCCTTGCTCTGTCATTCCGGGGGCGGCGAAGTCGCGAACCCGAAATCCATTACTTCGCCGGGTCCTCTGCCCGATGGGTTCCGGGCTCACGCCACGGGGAGCGTCCCGGAATGAAGGAGCTCGCCGCATGACAGCTTGGAACAGTCTGGTCTGTTCCTTTGAAGACCGTAGCAACGATGACGCCGTGAGAACGGTTGAGGCTTTAAGAAGCTATGCGCATCTCCGATCGGAGATCGTGAACGACCGCGGAAGGCGCGACGGTCTTGGCGATCTCACAGAGATGGCGATGATGGGTGAAATACACAACCTGACCTTGCGTAGCCATTCCGGATAGCAGCCGGAAGGCTTCCTCGGCGCGGAAATCGTCGAACGTCTCCATGATGTCGTCCGCGAGGAAGGGGGCCGGCGTATGCGCGCGGGCGAACTCGTGATAGCCCGCAACGCGCAGTGCCAGATAGAGCTGAAACCGCGTTCCTTTGGAGAGCTCGGAAGCAATCTTCGAGCTTCCATCCGCTCCCTTCGCAATCAGAAGCTCGCTACCGTTCGAAGGCTGGGTTACCAACTCGGCATATGCGCCGCGGCTAATGAGCGAGAAGGCCTCCGAAGCACGGGCCATCATCGAACTGCGATGCCGGTCCCGATAGGCCTGCAACGCGCCGTCGGCCGCGGCGATTCCGAGCTTGAGCCGAAGGTAGGCCCGCGCCCTGTCCTCGATCGTCAACAACAGCGTTCGCCGCGTCGCATCGATAAGCGCGACGGCGGCATCGCCGCCGACCGCGGCGATGCTGTCCTCGGCCTTGGCCTTTGCGGCAAACAGATTGCGGATCCGCTCGTCTTCGTTGCCGAAGCGCGATCTCCTTTCGGTCAATTCTGCTTCGAGCGCCGCTCGATCCAGCGTGTCGAGGATGGCCTCCGCTTCCTCGAAAGTCTCGAGCCCGATAGCTTTGAGCATCTCATCGCGCGCTTCAGTCAGGCGCGCCGTGAGTTCGGACCGGCGTGCGACGTAACGCAGGCACATGTCGACCTCCGTCAATGAGCCGACCTTGAAGCCATCCATCATCCGCTTCGCCTGAGCCTGGACTTGCGCAAGTTGCACGGCGAGCTGGCGAGCCTCGTCGTGTTCGGCCAAAAGAGCCGCCTCGGCATCTTGCCGGCGCTCCAGGGTCTTCGTCGCGTCGGCGACGCCGCTCACGACGGCCTGGTACAGTCCGAGAACATCGGACGGCCTTGGACTGAGCCCCATCGTTGCGGCAAGGGTTTCGACCTCCGCCCGGAACTGGATCTGGTCACGCTCCATCTTCGCGATCCGATCGGTCAGCCCGGCCATTTTCTCCAGCTCGGGACCCAGTTCGGCCAGCGCTTCCAGCGTCTCTCTCACTGTCGCGATGGTCGGCCGGCTCTCGTTCTCGCCCAGCCAGCATGCTGCGCAAGCCTGCCGCCATGCGGCGCTCCATGCACATTCCGTGGCCAGCGCCTCTTCGCGTTTCGTCTCGCGCGAAGTCAAGTCGCGTCGACGCTCATCGACCGCCGTCCGCAACGCCTTGGCGACGGCTTCGCGGTCGAGAGCGGTCTGGCCGGCAGCCAATAGCGCCTGGATGTCCGCGTCGTCCGAAAAAGCGACGCCCGCCGCGCACAGTGCTGTCGCGAGCCGCTCCCGTGCGGTCGCGACGTTGGTGAGCGCCTGCCGCGATTCACGCTCCGCGCCCATCAAGCGCGTGCGGAGCTCGATGGCCCGCTCGCGCTTCTGAAGCCAAAGCTTTAGCCCTGCGAGACCGATGCTCTCATCGAGACTCCCACCGATGGCACGAACGGATGCGGCGATGTCCGCGGCGAGCGCTTCCCGCTTCTGCAAACTCGCCTGAAGCAAGTGTCCGGCATGTTCGCGCCGTGTCCGGATTTCGGCACAATCCAATAGCGCCTGATTGAGTTCCGCCACGCTGCCGACATGGCTCAGGCGCTGCTCCGAGATGAGATCGAGCTTCCTCATCTCGGTTTCAAAGGTCGCGGCCGTCGTCGCATCCAGCCTGTCCTTGTGGGCGGCCCAGGCGGCTTCGCGTGCCGATCTGACTTCACCGACCTCCCGGTCGCTGATGGCGCCCGCGACGGAGGCGAGCGCCTCGCTCCTGCGCTGGAGCTGTAGCGCCTCTATGTCGAGGCGATCGACGTCCTTCTGCTGGAGAGCGATCTCTTGGGAGAGTTTCGCATCGGTCGACGTCCACGCCTCCAGTTGGTCCGGGCGGGCGACCTGGACCGTGAGAAGGGCGTCTCTGCCGCCTGTCCAAGGGTGTAACCCGGCTAGTGCGTCGTCAAATTCCTCGGATCGCTCTTGGCAGGCTCGATCCGCCGCACGCAGGCGCGAGGCGTCGTCGCTCTGGCGAGCTGTGCCGACTGCAAGGCCCAGGGCGCGCACCGCCGATTCATCAAGCGCGCGCCCGTCGTCCCCGAGCTTGGCCTCGGCGTCGGACAACTCGTCACGAGCCTTTGCAAGCTCCGTCTCGGCCCCGATGATCGCCGCTTCAATGCCGGATCGCTTCTCCATCAGATCGTGGAGCGGGCCAGTCTTCTCGGTCGACAGAATCAACCGCATTGGCGCCGGGTCCGAGTCCCGGTTGATGCGAGCCAGGATTCGCGACACCGTCTGCTCGGCGAGGCCCAAGGCCAGCTTGCGTTCAGGCAGGTCTTTTTCCGCCGTGACGAAGCGAGCGCGCATGTCCATGAGACCCTGGATGCGGTCTTGAAGGCTACAAGCTGCCTCGTTGACGATCGATTCCGCGATCGTACACTCCAGTCGCGCGATCTCATCGTCGATCGCCTGCGCCTGCGTCTGCAACTTCGTCTGCAGGGTCATCAGGTCGGGGAGGTCAGTCGCCCAAGCCGATGGCGCATCTGGCAGAGCCGCAAGCGGCTCGATCTCCGCGCGGAGCCTGCGAACCGCCTGGAGCCGCGGCAGGGCGTGCAGGAGCCGTCCGATCTCGTCAATCCGGGACTGCGTCCGTCCGCGCTGGATGACAGCTTCGTCGTAAACCGCGGCCGCCTGGTCGCGGTCGGAGACGAGTTGCGAGAACTCCGACGCGAGCGTGTCGATCTTGTCGCGCTCATCCTTTAGGGTGGCAAGCTCCTTCTTGAAGTCAGACAGCACGCCCGTGCGCTTGCCGGGCCGGAAGAAGGCGTCTGCTTCCTCTCGTACGGACGTGAGGCGCGCGCTCAGATCCGAAAGGCCCGCGGTCGCGGAGAAGAGAAGGGTGCCGAGATCGCCTTTGCTGGCGAGGATGTTCTCGCCGCCGGTCTCCAGCGTCTCATCGTCGAGGCAGAACATGGTCTGATAGGCGTTCCGGTCGAGTCCACCCAGCTCGCCGAGAAGCACAACTTCGGGAATGGGCCGGTCCGCGTCGTCGAGCAGGCTGTTTTGAGGCTTCTTGATACGCGAGACGTTGCGCAGGCCGGCGGAATGCTCGATCTCGGCCTCGATCCGCATGGTCGGATATGGGTGCAGGAAGTTGAGCTTGCTCTGCGTGGGGATGCCGTAAAGGAGGTCCATGACGGCCGACATCACCGTCGATTTGCCGGCCTCATTGGGCCCGTACACGATGTGCATGTCCGAGCCATCTGCGAGGCGAGCGCCGAAGTCGAGCACCGTATCCGTGAATTTGCCGTAACGCCTTAGGCCGAGCTTGCGTAGGCGCATCAGCGTGCTCCGTCTGGACCGCCCGCCGTCAGGCGCGCGAGGACCTCTTCCGAGCCCTCGTCGGACAATTGCCCGACGAGCAAAGCGAGACCGGTCTCATCCGGCGCAAGGACGCGCCGACACTCCGGAGGCAGCTGATCAAGCAGATTGTCGACGATGATTTGCGCCTGCGCGCGGAAGGCCTCGGACGCGACGATCTCGTCGGTCATGGTCCGGCGAAGCACCGCGAGGGGATCGGCGCTGTCGGCGGGATCGAAAATGGCCGCCCTTCGACAGTCGGTTTCGAGCTTCTCGATCCAGACATTGCCGATGGCTTCCGCGCGGCTCTCGGCTTCGGCGTGGAGAACATCTGCGTCGCGTCGGATAGTCCAAGCCAGCTGCGTCGCGCCGAAGACGGACACGCGTGCGACGAGATGATCGGATTTCGAGCGATCGGAGGCTTCGCCGAGCGCGCTCTCGATGCGGGTGGCGAGCTCGCGCCAATCCACCAATCCGGACGCGTCGACGGCCACCCGTTCGAATTGGGCCAGGCTGACGACGCGTTCGTCAATCGACAACGCCCCGTCGTCGAGGACGCTCACCAGCGTGACCGACTTTGGCCCACTTTCGCCGACGTCACGACCTTGCGGGATGCCCGGCATTACGATGGCGCAGGCTCCCTCGGTCGTGGACCGCTTGTGTATGTGTCCGAGCGCCCAGTACCGGAAGCCGAAACTGGCGAGATGGGCCGTACTGCACGGCGCGTATACGTCGTGCCCCGGCGCACCATCCAGGCTGGTGTGCATGAGTCCGATGTTGATCGCGCCCTCGACAGGTGCCTTGTATTTGCCGAGCAGGCTCTCCGGCGCCTGTGGTTTCGCGAAGCTGAGCCCATGCACCACGATCGGCCGCTCGCCACGATCCCGCGATATCTCGACGGCATCGGCCCGTCCGCCAAAGACGGTCACGCTGTCCGGAAGCACAAGTTCCTTGGTGATCTTCGACAAGGCATCATGATTTCCACGGATGATGAAGACGCGGACTCCTACAGCATGCAGTCGGCGCAGCTGCTCGGTTAGGAATCGCGCCGTCTTCATCGACGTCTGATCGCCATCGTAGAGGTCGCCGGCGAGTAGCAGCGCATCCACGCGCTCATCGAGACAGAGGTCGACGATGCGGACGAAGACCTGACGGCTAGCGTTGCCGATGAGTTCGGCGAGACCCGGATTTCGCAAAGCGAGAGAACGTAGCGGGGAGTCCAAGTGGATATCGGCTGCATGCACGAAACGGAAAGCCGACATTGAACGCACCTCATCAGTCCATCGAATCAGCAGACCTTACAGCATTCGGGCGGCTGAATCGTTGTGGTGATGGTGCATTACCCGTTTTAGGTGTGGATGAAGTGTGGATATGGCCTATGGCCCGGTCCGCGGCTAGCTCTTGCTCCCACCCAAATTCCACCCGCGCCCGCCTTCGCCAAAAATCTCGTAGCCCGCCGCCGTCACCACCACCGTGTCCTCGAGCTTGATGAAGCCGCGTTTCGGATGCTTCATCGTCGTCTCGATCGAGACCACCAGGCCGGGCTCGAGCGGCAGGCGGGCGTCGGTGTCGTCGTAGGGGACCGGGCCCTTGGCGGTCAGGCGAGGGGCCTCGTGGCTGACGAGGCCCATGCCGTGGGCCAGGAAGTCCGTGCAGTCGCCCTGGGTGATGTTTGCGAGCGCCCGCTCAGCCGCGACATAGATGTCGCCGCCCATCGCGCCCGGCCGGACCGCGGCAAAGGCTGCGCGCTGCACCGCCTCGATCTCGGCCAGGCAATCCTTCAACTCGCCGTCGGGCTCGCCCAGCACGGCCATGCGCGCGAGATCGCCGATATAGCCGTGATAGTTGCCGCCGGAGTCCAGCGACAGCACGTCGCCCTGTTCCCAGCGCTGCGACGACGGCGCCCGGTTGTGGCTGCTGCCGCAGGCAAGCAGGCAGTATTCGAAGGTCAGGCCCCGATTGGTCTCTGCGATGCGAAGCGCGTCCGACAATTGCTGCTTGGTGGTGCCCGGACCGTGCCCGGCGATCACCTCCAGCATCGATGCGATGACCAGTTCGGACGCCGTCTTGAGTTTTGCAAGCTCGTCCGCCGACTTGACCGCGCGCAGCCGCTCAAGCACCAGCAGCGCGTCCTTGAGCTCGGCGCCGGGCAGGGCGTCCGCCAGCGCCCTCCCTGCATCCATCGGCAGGAACGCCATCTCGATCCCGACCCGCTTCAACGGCACGCCGGCGTCCTTGATCAGCTTCACGGCCCGCGTGATGGCATCGACCGAGCCGCTCGACTCGGTCCGGAGCTGCGGGACCCATGGCGGCGCCACAGCGCGCTGATGGGTCTCCAGGCGGTGGCCGACATAGATTGCCTTGTCCGGCGCACCCTTGGGATAGACCAGGACCGGCAGATAGCGGCTGACACCCATGGCGTCCATGTAGTCGAAGAAGATCGCGCGCTCGGCCCCCAGCAGGTACTGCACATTGTGCTTGGAGGTCGCGACCAGCACATCGAGGCCGGCGGCCTCCATCAGACGGTCGAGCTTGGCGGCGTCGAATGGAATGGCGCGCGACTGGCTCGCGCGAGCGGTGTTCTCCTGCATCACGGACTCCCTTGAGCGGCGGTTGAGACCGCCTTGTATCGTTGACCTCTTCAAGACTGCTGCGCCCAGTCTAGCACAACCTCAACCCGCGCCCCAGCTGCATAGGGTACCGTTCCCCTTCGCCGACTTAGACAGTATTTCCGGAATCGAGTCAGTCAGCTTCTGATTGCCACTGGACTGCGCAAGATTTAGTGATGCTTGAGCGGCTTCCCTGACAGCGGGGTTTGTAATCTGGGCGATCGCCTGCGCGGCTGCGGTGATATCGATCATCGGTCGCCTCCTGCCGAATTCATTTCTTGAAACGGCGGATGTTCAAATATGACCCGAGTGAGATTTGGTCCGACCCACTCTGAGCGAGGGATATTCGCGAGAAGAGAACTCTCAAGGAGGCCTTCGGAAATCTCAGAGACTATGATGTCCGCACCCGCCAGAGCGATACGGTCGATATCGGCCTCGTCGATCCAAAGCTTGCAGATGGGACCTAAGTTTCGCTCACTATTCAGATCGTCTTTTTGGTTACCGACGAGCGCTCCTATTCGATGGGCGCGAATTTCAAAGGTGAGACCGTGCCCGGAAAATTCGAATATCCATTCTCCGCGAGACGAAGCACCAAAGAAGCCCAACTTCGTTTTGGCATCGTTCTGGACGTAATATTGCACGGGATACTCTGAAGGATCGGATCGATCGGGCCAATCCCGAACCCCATGGCTCTCATGACAAAACTGCCAAGTCATGATTTATCCACCTTCGTTCAATGGGACACTAAGCTGCATCTCGAGTACGTCGTGCTAACGTAGTCTTCCAGGTCTACGAGCTATTTCAAGTCCAGTCGGAAACGACACGCCAGACGCGCCCGAGCTGCATAGCCCGTGGAAAATGGAACCAGAACTGAGAGCGACTCCCGTTAGTGTCCGCGCCTGAGGTCATCGGTCGCGCGCCTGAGGATCTCGTGAAGCCAGTCGTGCGACGGCTCGCCCTCGATGCGTTCGTGCCACAACAGCCGGACTTCGACCGGGGTCGTGGCGTAAGGCAGCTCGTACGTCGTGATCGCATGCGCGCGTGCGAACGCCCGCGCCAAGGGCCGCGGAACGATGGCCGCCAATTCCGAGTCCGCGAGCAGGGCGGGCAGGGCCAGGAAATGCGGCAATGAAACAGCTATTCGCGGTGGCCGATCGCTTTCGGACAGTGCCCGTTCGAGCGCCGCGCGGTCGTACATCTCCGATCGCCTGGCGAGGCCGCGCTCGGAGATGAAGCCTCCGATCGCTCCCTCCTGCTCGCCGCCGAAGGAGACGACGACCAGCGACATGCGCGCCAGGGCAGCATTGTCGATCCGGCCGAGCTTGCGCTTTCCGCCCACGATCAGCACGTCGTCATATTCGAACAACAGCGACGTCCGGAATCGGCTCGGCGGGTCCGAGAAGACGCCGATCGCCACGTCGATGCGACCAAGGTCGATCTGCTCGGCGAGGTCGATCCGTGTCACCGGCTTGATGATCAGGTCGATCGCCGGCGCCTCCAGCCCCAGGATCTTCAGGAGCGGTGAGGCCAGCACCATCGTGGTGAAGTCGTTGGCGGCCAGGGTGAACTGCCGGGTGGAGGCAACCGGAACGAAGCTCGGCAGTTCGACCGCCGCCTCGAGCGATCGCAGGGCTTCGCGAACCTGCGGTGCCATTGTCAATGCGCGCGCTGTCGGCTGCATGCCGGTCGCCGTGCGCACGAACAGATCGTCTTCCAGCATTTCGCGGAGCCGGGCGAGCGAATGGCTCACGGCGGATTGACTGAGGGCAACCCGCTGGCTGGCCCGCAGCACGCTTCGCTCCTCCATGACGGCGTCGAAGACCTTGAGCAGGTTCAGGTCCAGGGTCTTGAAGGAAACAGCCACGAGCAGGACACCGTCTCAAGGCGGATCGCGCGCCCGTTGCGTTACTGCGATCTTGTCCAGTTAAGGCCATACGCCGAGCCGGCGCAACCGAGCAGGGTGCCCGGACCGCGACGCCAGGCCGCGCGCGTCACCAAACTGAAGGCGGTTCAGGATCACTCTGCAAGAGTTTCACTTCCGCAATTGCGCGATCCCGTCATGATCCCGGCGCCAGGACGTGACAAGCCCGGTCACGCGCTCAGCCTGGCAAGAATGAAGGCATCAACAACCAATATGCCAAAAGGAATATCGACAACTCGGCCACGCTCACACTGCCAAAGAAGAGGTGCGTGCGTCGACATATCGTCGGGTCGCTCCAGTTCCACTTTTTCTGCAGTCCGTAGGCCGCGACCCCGTCGACCATCGTAAATGTCGTCATTGCGAGCGCGACGAAGATCACGCCCTGGTATCCGGACAGTTGGAGGCCCAACCACACAAGTCCGCGCGATCCGGTGTGGCCGATTGCTGCGAGCAAGCGCTCGAGCGGCACCGTGTAGCGGACCCAAAGGGACTGCGTCGCCCCGTTGATCCAGGCCAACTCGTCAGTTCGATTTTTGGCGGCGGTGAAAGCCAAACAGAGCACATAGAGTGCTTCGGTGCAGCCCGCCCCCGCGCCGAAGGCCAATACGTCGACGAACCGCGCATCATCCCACGTGCGCAGAAAGATTGCCGCCAGGCCAAGTTCGCAGATCGCGGAGAAGGCTCCGTGGAAGCCGGCTGCTATTTCCGATCTGGTGTTTCTCTTCCGCAGTTGCCTGTCCAGAGGAACGCCAGCCAGCCGTTTGACGGCGACCGAAACAGCCCAGATACCTGCGCCCAGGATGAGGGCGTTCGGCGACGCGCTGGCTGACAAAAGGATTGATGGCGGCACAATGATGACCGCCAGCAACGCGGCAAGCGATATGATCCCCCAGCGAGCGGGAGCCTCTTCGGTCTTTTCCGCCGTCACTGGCAACAACAGACGTGTTCAACGTCGCCTGGAGGCTGAACGCCCGCGCTTGGCCTTGGTCGGCTTCTCGCCCACGACTTCGAGGGTCGGCGACCTGGATTCACGGACAGCGACAACAGTACCGGTAACGACCGAGACCGCGGGCTGGGTGCCTTTGGTCACGACTCTCACGACGGGCTTGGTGCCTTTGGTGAGAATGCGCACAACCGGTTTGACGATGGAGAGATTCACGGAAAGCTCGGGCGTCTCGAACTTGTCGTAAATATTGGGCTTGGCCAGCGCTTTCCTTTGCTTGGCACTCAATTCGTAGCCCGCCGACTTGAGTGCGCGCTCCGGATTGGTTCTCATCGAATTGGCGAACTTTGGATCGCTGAATATCCGCTCGACCAGCTCACCAAACTTCTGCTCCTCTTCCGATTGAGGAATGTATTGTTCGGGCATGATCTTGTCCTCCTAGTCGGTAGTCCGTCAGAGATCAATCAGACACCAAAGTGCCTGAGGGGCCGATCCAGCGAGACAGGTGCATGAGCAATCACGTCCACCTGGATGGGATCAGTTTTGCCCCTCGGCGGACTTGCGACCTCACGGAGATTCGAGAGGCCATCGCAAGCCGGTCCCATCAGGAACTCGGGGAAATAGAGCGCAATCGGTTCTGGGTGGCCGTATTCGACCATGATCTGATCCGGGTGGCGAATGCGCGCCATGTGCTGCAACGCTTCAACAGATTGGGAAATCTGCCAGATCTCAGCGGGATCCAACTTCACGCCCGCGCGAAACAGATAAAGATCCCGGAAGAACCCATAATCATTGTACATCGTCTCGTTCACCAACCCCGCCGCGCGGTCTGCATCCCAGAGCCTCGAGCCCGGGATCTGGCAGTACCATTGCAGCAGGATTCGAACGCCGTACGTCGCATACAAATGGGACGCAAACGAGCATGTCTGGCGCACTTCCTTTGCGGTCTCCCAGGGAAGTCCGAGGATAAAGGAAAAATCCGCCCGCTCTGACAGATGGTGCCGGTACAGCAGGCGAGCGGCGTCTTCCAGAATCCGAGTTGTGGTACCCTTGCCAATGAGCTCCAGCCCCGCGTCATAGCCGCATTCCGCTCCGATCAGGAATTGCCCCGTGAACGGTGCGATCGCCGGAATGAAGCCGTCGTAAAGAACGTCCGTGGCGCGGGAGTCATAGACCAGGCTTGCGGTCAGTCCACGATGGCGGAGGACTTCGGTAATCTCGATCGCTCGCTTGGGGTTCATGGAGAATTCGTCGTCAATGACATGAATCATGCCCAGCTCGGTTCGTTCGACCTGCGGCATCATTTCCTGCAGACGATCGACAAAGATCTCAGCGGGCATTCCCCGCCAGCTTCGCCGGTAGGACGTGCTGCAGAACGAACAGTCGAACACGCAGCCCCGAGACGACTCGATCGACAGCCCCTTGTAGATTTTCATCGGCAGCTGGCCGAAGTCCGGAATTGGGTACTGTCCCAGGTCCTCCTTATGGATCTTCGAGCCTGCTGGGTTGCGGAAGATCCGACCGTCCGCGTCCTTCCACGAGAGATTGGGCACCGATTCGATGCCGCGGCCGGCTTCAAGGGCGGCACACAAGGAGGTCAGCGCAACTTCACCCTCGCCGCGGACGATGTAGTCGACCGGGAACGTCGACAAGATATATCGATCAAACATGGTCGGGTGAATTCCACCCAACACGATCGGGATGTCGGCCTGCAAATCCCGAATTTGCGAAACAACGTCGCATGCCGTCGGCCAGGACATCGACGTCGCGGCGATACCAATCAGACCGCAGTCGGCGAGATCGTGGACATAGGGCTTCAACGAGTTGGAGCCATCTGCAATCAGGTCGATGACAAGTGCCTCATGTCCCGCCTGCCGCAACACGGCTTGCAGAAGATAGATTCCGTAGGGTGGGCACTCCCGCACCGCATCCATCGCGATGGGTCGAGGCTCGCCCCAGAAATCATCCATGATAGGCGGAGAAATAAGCGCAATCTTCATTAGGGCCTCCTGCCGAAATCAACTTGCCTGGCAGATAGAGCACTTCAAAACGTCGGGCGCTGTCTATTCTCAACATAGCAGTATGATACAAATTCAACTCTTGCGCTAGCCTGAATTGCGGCGAGGTTGCGCAAGCCTTCTGGTCAGACCGATACCAACTTCACCGCACGATCTTCGTGGCGAGATCGGCGACCATTCCGAGTTTCGCTGCGGTGGCGCCAGCATCTATTGCCGCCGTTACGTCGATGATTTCGTTGGCAAGAAAGATCGAGTTCCCACGCCGAGATGACGGCGCGCGCGCCCGTTGCGTTACTGCGATCTGTTGCAGTCGAGGCAAATACGCGCAACCGACGCAACCGAGCAGGGCGCCCGGACCGCGACGCCAGGCCGCACGCGTCGCCAACCTGAAGGCGGTTCAGGATCACTCTGCAAGAGTTTCACTTCCGCAATTGCGCGATCCCGTCATGATCCCGGCGCCGGATTTGGAGGAGACGGACCATGACATCCTGCGGGACATCGATCGGAGCTTTCGGGCTAGCATTGGCGCTGTTGACAGCGCCGGCCAGCGCGCAGGAGGGGCCGGTGAAGCTCGGTGTCCTGACCGACATGTCCTCGCTCTACGCCGACAATGGCGGTCAGGGCTCCGTGGTCGCGGCGCAAATGGCCGTCGACGATTTCAACGGTCAGGTGTTGGGGCGCAGCGTCCAGATCGTCGCGGGAGACCACCAGAACAAGGCGGATGTGGGCGCGACAATCGCGCGGCGATGGCTCGACAATGAAAACGTCGAGGTCATTCTCGACGTGCCGAATTCTGCGGTCGCATTGGCGGTGCAGGGCATCACGCGCGACAAGAAGAAGCTGTTCCTCGCCACCGGCGCCGCCACGTCCCGCCTCACTGGCGACGAATGCTCGCCGACCGGAATTCACTGGACGTATGATACCTACGCGCTGTCGCAGGGAACGACGAAGGCGATGTCGCGTCTCGGCGCAAACTCCTGGTACTTCATTTCGGTCGACTACTCCCTCGGCGCCCAACTCGAAGCCGACAGCCGCAAGGTCATCGACACCGTCGGCGGCAAGGTGCTCGGTGCGGCGAAACATCCGATCAACACGCCGGATTTTTCCTCCTTCCTGCTCCAGGCGCAATCGTTGAAGGCGGACGTGATCGCGCTCGCCGACTCCGGCGGCGACTTCGTCAACGCCGTCAAGCAAGCCGGCGAATTCGGCATTACCCAGCGCCAGAAACTCGTCGGGCTGCTCGTCTTCATCGCCGACATTCACAGTCTCGGGCTCCAGAGCGCCCAGGGCCTGATGCTGAGTTCGGCGTTCTATTGGGACCTGAACGAGGACACCCGCGCGTGGTCGAAGCGTTTCATCGCGAAGACCCAGAAGGTGCCGACCATGATCCACGCCGGCACATATGGCGCGGTGATGCACTACCTCAAAGCGGTGCAGTCGGCGGGCACGCTGGATGGGCCGACCGTCGCTGCCAGGATGCGCGAAATGCCCGTGAACGATTTCATGACCAGAAACGGCCGGATCCGCGACGACGGCCGGCTGGTCCGCGACATGTATCTGTTTCGCGTCAAGGCACCCGAGCGGTCCAAATACAAGTTCGACTATTACGAGCTGCTGGCGACGATACCGGGAAACGAAGCTTTCCGGCCGATGGAGCAGGGCGGATGTCCGTTCCTGAAGAAGTCATGATCGGTGAGGGCGCAACCGCACAGAGTATCGACGAGATCATCGCAGGGCGTTTTGCATGCCGCGAATTCTCGGGCGCGCCGGTCGGGCGAGGGACCATCGAGCAGATTCTCCGCGTGGCGCGGTTTGCGCCAAGCGGCGCCAACATCCAGCCCTGGCACGTCTACGTGCTGGCGGGCGCCGCCAAGGACAGGGTGTCGGCGGCGCTGCGCGAGGCGCACGAAACGGCCCGCGACGAGCACGTGTCGGAATACAGCTATTACGCCAGCGACCTGCCTGAACCCTATCTGCACCGACGACAGGAGTTCGGCCGATTGTTCTACGGCTCGCTCGGCGTCGCCCAGGCCGATATCGAAGCCCGGAGCCGGCAAACCGCGAAGAACTATGCTTTCTTCGGCGCTCCGGTCGGGCTGATCGTCGCGATCGACCGGCGCCTGCAGGTCGGAAGCTGGCTCGACCTCGGCATGTTCATTCAGAACGTGTTGCTGGCTGCGGCAGGCCACGGGCTTCAATCCTGTCCGCAGGAGACGTTCTCCAGATATGACCGGATCCTGCGCCCGCTGCTGTCGATCCCGGCCCAGCAGATGGTGGTGTGCGGCATCTCGATCGGCCGTGCCCGGGACGAAACCCGGGGCAGGCTGATGCCGCGCGCGGACCTCGCGGAATTCGCCTCGTTCGCGGGGTTCGATGACCAATGCGCAACCCAAATGGAAAGGACAAGACCATGGGAAGCCGAGACGAGCTGATTCAGTGCAGCATTCCGTTTCTGCGCGAGGTCAAGGATATGACGCCCGGCGCGGAGATGGAGCGGTGGCTCAATGAAACATACGGCGAACGCAGCCGGCTCTACCAGGACCTGGCTCGCCTCATCAAGCTCGGGGTCGAGGAAGGCTGGGCGGCGAACCAGGAGGTCGATGGTCCGAACTACCGGCGCAGCCGCATCCTCGAGCCCGTGCCCGAGACGTTCCAGTTCAGCATCACGGCCGTCTACATGAACAGCACCGATCCGCGACGCTTCAAGGACGAGGACGACCACGACGTGCTGCGGGGGCAGTATCACGGTCACCCCTATGGTGAGCTGAACCTGGTCGTGCCTCTGGACGTGGGGGCCGAACTGAAGGGGCTGCAGGGCTGGCAGGGGCCCGGCTGGACGGCGCCCGATCCCGGCAGCCGCCACTATCCCGAGGTCCGCGGCGGCGCCGTCATCGCGCTGTTCTATCTGCCGGCCGGACGCATCTCCTACGACTTCGCAGCGCCGTCCTGATTCCCGCGGCCGGACAATCTCGGGAGACGCGCGTCGCATGAGCGTCATCCGTTTTGAAGAACCGCACAGCAGCGGCCCGCGCGGCGGCGATCCGTCGCGACGGCCGCGGCCTGCAAGGCAGCTCCGGAGGTTGAGGAGGGATTTCAGCAGTCCAACGCCAAGCGGCGCCCAATGTCGTTTTTCGTTCGATCTGAGTCGGCGTGCGGAAAAGGGCAGGCATTTCAGGCGCTATTTTCGGCTTCGATCGGAGTCAATGCTGGTTCAATCGGAGTCGCTCTGGTCACAACGCGCTTGGTCGAGGAGGGTAGCTTTTGTCGCAGAACGGACATTCGGAGAACCGGATTACCGCATCGCAGCAAATTGCGTGCAACCTATCGCCGCGGGTCCTCAACCCCATAATATAATCAGCTACGGCGCGATTTGAGAGCGCCGAGCAGTTCGGAAAGGCGTTGAAGCGACGCTGGGAGCGGCAGTAGCGGCGCGCCGGGATCAACACCGGCCGCTCATTCCAGGCCGACGCCGGGCTCGCCGAGCGGCTCGAACGGCTGCTCTGGTTTCGGTGAAAGCGCGCGGAGATCGATCTCACCGCAATCCAAACTGCGCTCTGGACACGAGCATGGCGTTCATGTTGGCTACCATAGGCTGAGCAGGAGCAAATCCACTTCAGGAGCGCACCGATGCCTGACGCAAGGGACAACCAACGCGAAGCCCGCCGGAAGATCATTCGTCAATGGGCGAAGCTTCCGAAGGATAAACGGCAGTCTATGGGGGCGATCTCTGAATTCGCCAGGACCGCCGCGCAGCAGAACGAGAACGCATTCGTCCGCAGTCATCGCGATCCGTATGAAAAGATCATGAGCTGGCTATTGCCGCGCGCTCATCTCTGAACGACCGAGCCTTCTGCATATCAATTGCCCTTGGCGAAGTATGACAAGCTTACGTGCGTGTCCGCCGCGTCTACGGATTTGCCAGCGGGGTTGAAGGAAAGTAGCTCGCCCGGTCACCCGTGTTCGCGATCCGGCTTGAATGGAAAAATCCCTGTCGATAGGGGGAGAACGATGTCATCCGAGAATGCGGTTGGCCTTATCTGGTTGCAGTGTTCGATTGGCCTGCTTCTCGCCATGATCGGCATTTCATGCTCAGGGGCAGAGGAGGCAACGGCCCAGTCCGGCGAGGCGCTCTATCAGCAACGCTGCGCCTCGTGTCATGAGGGCGGCGTGGCGCGGGCGCCCGACAGGGATGCACTGCGGCAGCTGAGCGACCAGCGGATCGGCTTTCAGATCGCCTACGGGCTCATGAGCGCACAGGGGCGGGATCTGAGCAAGGATCAGATCGGCGCCATCACCCGCTATTTAAAGGGCACCACGCCGGCACCTGCGTTTGAACTACCCGATTCCAGATGCCGCGACGATGGACCCAAACTTGCCGATGCCGCGCTGCCGCGCTGGAACGGCTGGGGGGTCGACATCCGCCAGCATCGCTTCCAGCCCGCTGACACCGCGCGGCTTGCGGCCGACGATGTCTCGCGCCTCAAGCTGAAATGGGCTTTCGGTTTTCCCGGTGACGTCAGGGCCTTTGCGCAGCCGACGGTCTGGGGCGGCCGGCTGTTCGTCGGCAGCGCCGGCGGCAAGGTCTATGCGCTCGACGCCAGCACCGGATGTCAGCGCTGGGTGTTCGATGCAGGCTTTGGCGTGCGCAGCGCTGTCACCATCGGCGAGGACGAGCGCGGTGTAACGGCCTATTTCGGCGATCAGCGCGGCAACGCCTATGCGCTCGACGCCGAGACCGGGAGGCTGAAGTGGACTCGTCGGGTCGAGGAGCATCAAGCGGCCATGATCACCGGTGCGCCGACCCTTGCGGACGGCATCCTCTATGTGCCGGTTTCCTCGCTCGAAGAGGCGCTGGCGGCCGATCCACGTTATGGCTGCTGCAGCTTTCGCGGGCTGATAGTCGCGCTTGACGCCGCGACTGGAGAGGTGAAATGGCGCAGCTACGTCTCCCCGCCCGCGCAAGCGCAAGGCATCAGTTCGATGGGCGTACAACTCTTCGGGCCATCAGGGGGCGCGATCTGGTCCGCGCCGACGGTCGACGTCAAGACGAACACGATCTATGCGACCACGGGCGACAGCTATTCGAATCCCGCACAGGACACATCTGACGCTTTTGTGGCGTTCGATCTAGTGGATGGAAACCTCAAATGGTCGCGACAGATGACCACGAGCGATGCCTACAATGTCGCATGCAGCTCGCAATATCGCGCGAATTGTCCCGACAAGAAGGGGCCCGATTTCGACTTCGGCTCGTCTGCGATCCTGGTCGATCTTGCGGACGGAAAGCGCGCGCTGATTGCGGGACAGAAGTCGGGCATGGTGCACGCGCTCGATCCCGATCATGGTGGCGCGATAGTGTGGCAGCGCCGGATAGGTCAGGGCACCACGCTTGGCGGCGTGCAATGGGGCATGGCCGTCGATGACGAGAATGTCTACGTCGCGCTGTCGGACGTCGGCCTTGAACGCGTGGCACCTGGCACGCCCGGAGCCCAGAAAACGATCATGGGCGGCGAGTTGAAGATGGATCCGCGCCAGGGCGGCGGACTGTTTGCCCTCAAGCTCGCCACGGGCGAGGTCGCGTGGCACACGCCGCATCCGGGCTGTAACGACAAGCCCGGCTGCAGTCCAGCTCAGTCGGCCGCGGTCACGGCGATTCCCGGCGTAGTCTTCTCGGGCGGACTCGACGGGCACCTGCGCGCCTACGTCGCCAAGACCGGCGAGATCATCTGGGACGTCGACACAATCAAGGACTACACGACCGTCAATGGCGCAGCCGGGCATGGCGGCTCGCTCGATGGTCCAGGCGCGGTTGTTGCCGGCGGCATGCTCTACGTCAATTCCGGCTACACCAATTACGGCACCTTGCCGGGCAACGTGCTGCTCGCGTTCTCGGTAGATGGGAACTAGGGGCGAAATCGCCCGATTTGGGATCGGGGCGTGAGATGATTGCGCGTAGGTAGGCCCTTTGGGTGCAGCCCAGCGCCGCGTCGGCCGGTTGCAACGGCGGCAGACTCCGATTGAAGCAGAAAGACTCAGATCGAACGAGAAACGACACCCCAATCCGGATCGCCATATCCATAATTCGCATAAGGTATATTATGGAATATATTTATATCCAATTAGATCAGTTATTTAGGCGGAATTCCTGCCGCCGCGCCTTCGCTCCAGCGCCATTTCCGCTCAGCCCGCCAAACGTCCCGCCAACGCTTGACGGCTACTGTGCATGGGGTTGTTTTCGCATTTTTGAATCCGGCGCATGTGGCGAAAGCCGATATTGCCGTGACGTTGTCCGGCTGCAATAAGCGTGGCTCCGCGAGATCGCAGATGACCTTCTGACCGTCCGTCCGTATAGGTTTGCATCTCACAACAAAAACAAACCTTCCGAGGAAGCAGACCCATGAGCTTTTCCCGCCGCACGCTTCTCAAGGCCTCCGCCGCGACCGCGGTCCTGGGCGGCCTCAGTGCGCCCCATGTGGCCCGCGCCCAGAGCGCCGAGTTCACCTACAAATACGCCAATAACCTGCCGGACAGCCATCCGATGAACGTGCGCGCCCGGGAGATGGCGGCGGCGATCAAGGCCGAAACCAACGGCAAGTTCGACCTGCAGATCTTCCCGAACAACCAGCTCGGTTCCGACACCGACATGCTGAGCCAGATCCGCTCCGGCGGCGTCGAGTTCTTCACGCTGTCGGGCCTGATCCTGTCGACCCTGGTGCCGGCCGCGTCCATCAACGGCATCGGCTTCGCGTTCCCGGACTACGACACGGTCTGGAAGGCCATGGACGGCGATCTCGGCGCTTACGTCCGCGGCGAGATCAAGAAGGCCGGCCTCGAGGTCATGGACAAGATCTGGGACAACGGCTTCCGCCAGACCACGTCGTCGACCAAGCCCATCACCGGCCCGGACGATTTCAAGGGCTTCAAGATCCGCGTGCCGGTGTCGCCGCTGTGGACCTCGATGTTCAAGGCGTTCGACGCAGCGCCCGCCTCGATCAATTTCGCCGAGGTCTATTCCGCGCTCCAGACCAAGATCGTCGAGGGCCAGGAGAACCCGCTGGCGATCATCTCGACCGCAAAGCTCTACGAGGTGCAGAAGTACTGCTCGCTGACCAACCACATGTGGGACGGCTTCTGGTTCCTGGCCAACCGCCGCGCCTGGAGCGCTCTGCCTGAGGACGTGCGCACCATCGTCGCCAAGAACATCAACGCCGCCGCCGTCAAAGAGCGCGAGGATACCGCCAAGCTCAATGCGAACCTCCAGCAGGAGCTCGCCGGCAAAGGTCTGACCTTCAACCAGCCCACTGTCGCGCCGTTCCGCGACAAGCTGCGCACGGCCGGGTTCTATGCCGAGTGGAAGGGCAAGTATGGCGACCAGGCCTGGGACCTCCTGGAGAAGGCCGTCGGCAAGCTGTCGTAACGCGTTGGGGCCGTCATGGCTCATGTCGAGGTTCAGGTGACCGAAACGGTGGGCGAGGTGGCTGGTCAGCCCCCTCGCCGATCTTCCGTGCTGGCCTCGCTGGAACGCATCCTCGGCCTCGCCGTCGAGATCCCGGCGGCCATTCTGGTGGTCGCCGAGATCGTCATCCTGTTTGCCGGCGTGGTCGCACGCTACGGCGTGCACCGGCCGTTGATCTGGTCGGACGAGCTCGCCTCGATCCTGTTCCTGTGGCTCGCCATGCTCGGCGCGGCGGTGGCATTCCGCCGGTCCGAGCACATGCGCATGACCGCGATCGTCGCCAGCACGCGGCCGGCCGTGCGCGCCTGGCTCGACATGGTCGCGACCTGCGCGGCGCTGGCGTTCCTGGCGCTGATCGTGTGGCCATCGGCCGAATACGCCTACGAGGAAAGCTTCATCACCACGCCGGCGCTGCAGATCTCGAACATGTGGCGCGCCGCGGCGCTGCCGGTCGGCATCTGCCTGATGGCGCTGTTCGGACTGCTGCGGCTGCTGCGCGCCGCCGATTACCGGATGGTGCTGTCGGCCGTGATAACGGTCGCCGTCATCGTCGGCCTGTTCTGGCTGGCGCAGCCTTATCTGCGGCCGCTCGGCAATCTCAACCTCGTCATCTTCTTCGTCGGCGTCGCCGGCTTCTGCGTCTTTGCCGGCGTTCCCATTGCGTTCGGCTTCGGCCTGGCGATCTTCGGCTATCTGGCGCTGACCACGCGCACGCCGGTCATGGTGCTGGTCGGGCGCATGGACGAGGGCATGAGCCACCTCATCCTGCTCTCGGTGCCGCTGTTCGTGTTCTTAGGTCTCCTGATCGAGATGACCGGCATGGCGCGGGCCATGGTGGCCTTCCTGGCGAGCCTGCTCGGCCATGTCCGCGGCGGCCTGAACTATGTGCTGGTCGGCGCCATGTACCTCGTCTCGGGCATCTCAGGCGCCAAGGCCGCCGACATGGCCGCGGTCGCGCCCGTGCTGTTCCCGGAGATGAAGCAGCGCGGTGCCAAGCCCGGCGATCTCGTCGCGCTGCTGGCGGCAACCGGCGCGCAGACCGAAACCATTCCGCCGAGCCTGGTGCTGATCACCATCGGCTCGGTCACCGGCGTCTCGATCGCGGCGCTGTTCACCGGCGGCCTGCTGCCCGGCGTCGTGCTCGCGATCACGCTGTGCATGCTGGTGTGGTGGCGCTACCGCCATGAGGACATGAGCCATGTCCGCCGCGCCACCGCGTCCGAGATCGGCAAGACCTTCGTCGTCGCCCTGCCCGCGCTCGCGCTGCCCTTCGTGATCCGCTACGCCGTGGTCGAGGGCATTGCGACCGCCACTGAGGTTTCCACCATCGGCATCGTCTATGGCGCGCTGGTCGGCCTGCTGGTCTACCGCCGCTTCGATTGGCGGCGGCTGTTTCCGATGCTGGTCGAGACCGCTGCGCTGTCGGGCGCGATCCTGCTGATCATCGGCACCGCCACCGGCATGGCCTGGGGCCTGACCCAGTCAGGCTTCTCGCGCTCGCTGGCTGCGGCGATGACGGGATTGCCGGGCGGAGCCGCTACCTTCATCGCCGTGTCGATCCTGGCCTTCACCATCCTCGGCAGCGTGCTGGAGGGTATCCCGGCGATCGTGCTGTTCGGGCCGCTATTGTTTCCGATCGCCCGCGCCGTCGGGGTGCACGAGGTGCACTATGCGATGGTGATCATTCTGGCCATGGGTATCGGGCTATTCGCCCCGCCCTTCGGTGTCGGCTATTATGCCGCCTGCGCCATTGGACGCGTCGACCCGGCCGAGGGCATCAGGCCGATCTGGGGCTATCTGCTGGCGCTGCTGGTGGGATTGATCGTCGTCGCGATCTTCCCCTGGATCTCGATCGGATTTCTTTGACGCGGTTTAAGGAGGGTGTCGATGAGTGAGCGGCAGAACCCGTACAATATCGGCCTCGACAAAACGCCCGCCAATTACGTGCCGCTGTCGCCGCTGAGCTTCCTCGCGCGCAGCGCCGCGGTCTATCCCGGCCATATCAGCACGGTCTATGAGGGCCGCAGCTTCACCTGGGCGCAGACCTACGAGCGCTGCCGGCGCCTTGCGTCGTATCTCGCCGGCAGGGGCATCGGCGTCGGCGACACCGTAGCCGCGATGCTGCCGAACATCCCGGCCATGAACGAGGTGCACTTTGCGGTGCCGATGACCGGCGCCGTGCTCAATGCACTCAACATTCGCCTCGATGCGCCCTCGATCGCGTTTCAGCTCGATCATGGCGGCGCCAAAATCATTCTGGTCGATCCCGAGTTTTCCGGCGTGATCACCGATGCGCTTGCGCAGATGAGCGGGCCAAAGCCGTTCGTGATCGACGTCGACGATGCCGCCTTCAAGGGTGGCAAGCGCATCGGCGAGATCGAGTACGAGGCGGCGCTCGCGCAAGGCGATCCGAATTTTGTGGCAATCCCGCCGAAGGACGAATGGGACGCGATCGCGCTGAGCTACACCTCGGGCACGACGGGCAATCCCAAGGGCGTCGTCACGCATCATCGCGGCGCGTATCTGAACGCCGTCAGCAACATCCTCGCCGGCAATCTCGGCCAGCATCCGGTCTATCTCTGGACGCTGCCGATGTTCCATTGCAACGGCTGGTGCTTCCCCTGGACCATCGCGGCCGCCGCCGGCATCAATGTCTGCCTGCGCAAGGTCGAGCCGACCAGGATCTTCGAGCTGATCAGGCAGCACGGCGTCACCCACATGTGCGGCGCACCGATCGTCTACAACACGCTGATCAACGCGCCCGATGCGCCGAAAGGCGATGCGGCGCGCCGCGTCGTCGGCCTGATCGCGGGCGCGGCACCGCCGGTCGCTGTGCTGGAAGGCGCCGAAAACATCGGCATCAAGCTGACGCATGTCTACGGCCTGACCGAGGTCTACGGCCCCGCCTCCGTCTGCGCCGAGCAGCCCGGCTGGGACGATCTTCCCGCCGCCGAGCGCGCACGCATGAAGCGGCGGCAGGGCGTGCCCTACCCGCTAGAGGAAGGCGTCACCGTCATCAATCCGCAGACCATGCAGGAGGTGCCGCGTGACGGCGAGACCATCGGCGAGGTCATGTTCCGCGGCAACATCGTGATGAAGGGCTACCTCAAGAACGAGAAAGCGACGAAGGAAGCCTTCGAGGGCGGCTGGTTTCACACCGGCGATCTCGGCGTGCTCGACGAACACGGCTACGTCATCATCAAGGACCGCTCCAAGGACATCATCATCTCCGGCGGCGAGAACATCTCCTCGGTCGAGGTCGAGGACGTCCTCTACAAGCACCCGGCCGTGCTGTTCGCGGCCGTCGTCGCCAAGCCCGATCCAAAATGGGGCGAAGTGCCCTGCGCCTTCGTCGAGCTGAAGGACGGCGCCAGCGCGACCGAGGCCGAGATCATCGCCTTCTGCCGCTCGCAAATGAGCGGCTTCAAGACGCCGAAGGCGATCGTGTTCGGACCGATCCCGAAGACGTCCACGGGCAAGATCCAGAAATTCCTGCTGCGCAACGAGGTCGGCTCGGCCAAGGCCATCACGGCCTGAGCTGACGCCGGCATCACCTGGTCACGTAAAAACGCGGATTGACTTCGTGTCTCCGCGGTCATCGCGATTCGCACTGAAACCGATCGTGCATGTACGACGACATCGAGACAAGACAGGAAAAGATTGGAAAACGTTAGAGACGCATTTACGATTCCACTCGGTCGGATTCGCTGTTTCCACTTGATTCGCCGCGCGGGCTGCGCGGCCGGCGTCCGACACGGTTGGGGCGCTTCATGCGGTTTGTGTCTTGAGCGCAGACGTGCGTGCGCGTCTGGCGCTGCTGCTATTGACGGCCGGATTGCTGCTGCCCGGCGCCGCGCAGGCGCAGGCGATGCGCGAATACGGCCCGTTCGGCGGCGCCGAGAATTTCGGCCCTCCGGGTCCAGGCGCGCCCGGCAACGGTTTCAATAATTTCGGCGGCAACAATTTTGGTGGCGGCATAGGCGGCCCCATGTTCGGCGGCCCGCAAGCTACCGGTTTTGGCGGAGCGCCGTTCGGCAACGGCAATGGTGGCCCGGGCAACATGCAGCCGAACTATGGCTGGAACGCGGAGCCACCGGGACTTGCCGGCGCGGGGCGCTTCGGCATGCGACAGGCCTTTGGCGGCGGCTCCGATGGCGCCTCGCAGGGCGAGACGGCGCAGGCCACGTTTCTGGCGATGAACCAGTTCACGCAGGCGCTGCTCGATCCCGCCATCGACGGTCGCGGCATCGGCCCTGCCGAGCTGGACGCCGAGCTCGCCGCTTACGCCGATCTCGGAAACGACCGCACGCATGGCGGCATCGGCCGCGAGGCCTATGGCGCGATCTACGGCAGGCCGTCGCTTGCAGTTCCGCACTGGAGCGTCTGGGCCGCCGGCTTCGGCGGCTCGCAGGTCTCGACCGGCAACACCGGCGCGTCCAGCCGCAGCTTTGGCACCGTGGTCGGCGCCGACTATTCGCTCTCGCCGCAGACCCGGATGGGCTTTGCGCTGGCCGGCGGCGGCACCGGCTTCGCCAACAATTTTTCCAGCGGCCGCTCCGATCTGTTCCAGGCCGGCGCCTTCGTCCGGCACTCGATCGGATCAGCCTATGTCGCGACCGGTCTCGCCTACGGCTGGCAAGCGATCAGCAACGATCATCAGGTGACGCCGGCCGGCTCCGACCAGCTCGCCGCGCCGATCAACGCCAACGCCTATTCCGGCCGCCTCGAAGGCGGATACCGGTTTGCCACGCGCTGGCTCGGCATCGCGCCCTATGCGGCGGCGCAGATCACCACGTTCCGACTGCCCTCCTCTAACTCCAATGCGGCCCAGCCGCCCGAGGCGGCCAATGCGGTTTCGGCCGCGCCCGGCAGCGACAGCTTCACCGACAGCCGCGCTGAGCTGGGCCTGCGCACCAGCACGTCGCTTGCGCTGCTGGGAAGCGTCGTGAACCTGCGCGGCCGGCTCGCCTGGGCGCATGATTTCAGCGCGGGGCAATCGGTCCCGGCTGCGTTCCAAACCTTGACCGGTCAAGGCTTGCCCGGTCAGGGATTGATCGCCGGCGGCACGGCTTTGGCGCCGAACGCTGCGCTCGCAGGCGTGGCGTTCGAGCTGCGCGCATTGAACGGCTGGTCCGCCTCGGCGAACTTCGACAGCGAGCTGTCGAGCCTGATCCGCGCCTATACCGGGAAGGCCGTGCTGCGCTACGCGTGGTGACGGAACGCGCGAGCGGACCTTGACCGCTCGCGTCACGATGCTCTCGCCATTACATCTTCTTGTAGGCGTCGACCACAGCTTGGCCGTCCGCCCCGGCCTTCTTGAGCCAGTCGGCCGTGAGCTGCTCGCCGACCTTCTGGAAGCCCGCCTTCAGCGCCGCGCTGGGCGGCTCGACGGTCATGCCCTTGGCCTTGAGCTGGTCGATGTACCAATTGGCCTTCTCTTCCCAGGCCTTCCAGCCGCGCGTCTCGGCGGTGGCGGCCGCCTTGAGGATCGCCTCCTGGGTCGGCTTGTCGAGCGCATCGAACGCGGCCTTGTTGACGAAGGTGTAGTCCTTCGGGATCCAGGCCTGCACGTCATAGAAATATTTCAGCGACTCCCAGGCCTTGGAATCGTAGCCGGTGCCGCCCGACGACATGAAGGAATTCACCACGCCGGTCGCAAGCGCCTGCGGCAGCTCGGCCGCCTGGATGGTGACCGACTGGGCGCCGACCAGCTCGCCGATGCGCGCCGTACCGACATTGTAGGCACGCCATTTCAGGCCCTTCATGTCCTCGATCGAGGCCAACGGCTTGTTGACATAGACACCCTGCGGCGCCCACGGCACGACGAACAGAAGCTTGAGCCCCTGCGCCTCCAGCTTCTTCGTAATCAGGGGCTTGGAGGCCTGATAGAGCTTCATCGAATCCGGGAAGCTCGTCGCGAGGAACGGAACGACGTCGACGCCGTAGATCGGGTCCTCGTTCTCGTGGATCGAAAGCAGTACCTCGCCCATCTGTGCCTGCCCGGTCATCACCGCACGCTTGATGTCGGGCGCCTTGAACAGCGATGCGCCCGGATGGACCGTGATCTGAAGCTTGCCTGACGTTGCGGCCTCGACGTCCTTGGCGAATGCGACCAGATTTTCCGAGTGCGGATTGTCCGCGGGATATGCCGCCGGCAGATTCCATTTGGTCTGGGCCAATGCGGGCGTTGCGGCAAGCACGGCGCCGGCAAACAGGGCGGCGCGAACGAGACGAGACTTCATAGGACTTCTCCTCACAGGCGAACTAGATCAGTCGGGGAAAGCAAGCTTTGGAAGCAGCATAACGATCTGAGGATATTCGGTGATGATGAACACGGCGGCGAGCAGCAGCACGAAGAACGGGAACGCCGCGCGCGCGACGGTAAAGGTGTCGCGGCCGCTCATGTTCTGGAGCACGAACAGGTTGAAGCCGACCGGCGGCGTGATCTGCGCCATCTCGACATGGATGATGAGATAGACGCCGAACCAGACCAGATCGAGCCCGGCCTGCTTGACCATCGGCAGCACGATGACGGCCGTCAGCACGATCATCGAGATGCCGTCGATCAGGCATCCCAGGATGATGTACATGATGCTCAGATACAGCGCGAGCATCCCGGGCGTGAGCTGCTGGCCCTGTACCCAGGTCGCGAGCGCGGCCGGGATTCCGGTGTAGGCCATAGCCGCCGTGGTGTAGGCCGCGCCTGCCAGGATCAGCATGATCATGCAGGTCAGGCGCGTCGCGCTCATGATGCTCTCGAGGAAATTCTTGCGCGTCAGCGTGCCGCTCCACCAGGCCAGCAGCAGTGCCCCGGCGACTCCCCAGGCCGCGCACTCGGTTGCGGTCGCAAAGCCGAGGACGAGCGAAAGGAACACCGCGAGGATCAGCAGCAGGCAGGGCACGAGCTTGGCGGACTCCTGCAGCTTTCGGCGAAACGGCATCGGCGGATCGCGCGGCGGAACCTTGGCGGGGTTCAGCAGCGACCAGATGATGATGTAGCCGGAATAGAGCACCATCACGAGCACACCCGGCAGGAAGCCGCCGAGGAACACCTGGAGCACGGAGACGTTCGCCGTGACCGCGTAGACGACCATCGGGATCGAGGGCGGGATCAGCAGGCCGAGCGTGCCCGAGCCTGCGAGCGAGCCGAGGCTCAGCCCCTTGTCGTAGCCGCGCTTGTCGAGCTCGGGCAGCGCGATCTTGCCGATGGTAGCACAGGTCGCGGCCGAAGAGCCCGAGACCGCCGCGAAGATGCCGCAGCCGATCACGTTCACATGCGTGAGCCGCCCCGGCAGCCATTGTACCCAGGGCGACAGGCCCCGGAACATCTCCTCCGACAATTTGGTGCGAAAGAGGATCTCCCCCATCCAGATGAACAGCGGCAGCGCGGCCAGCGTCCAGGACGAGCTTGCGCTCCAGGTGGTGGTCGCAAGCACCGAGCCGAGCGGCAGGCTCGTGGTCAGCGCCATCGCGACGAAGCCGACGAGTCCGAGCGAGACCGCGATCCAGACACCGCTTCCAAGCAGCAGGATCATGACGCCGAGCAGGATGAAGGAGAGCTCGATCATGCCGAGATTGGCCATGGTCAACCTCCGCCGCCTTGCGAGATGCGTTCGACGAACTCTTCCGGCGTCTCGTCTGGAGAGCCCTTTTCATAGCTTGGCCGTTTGCCGCCGACGACATTGACCATCTCGTCGATCAGCGCGATCGACAGGATCACGAGCCCGCCGGCAAAACCGAGCTGCGGAATCCAGAGTGGCATCGCGACCACACCCTGAGCCACGTCGTTGAAGCGCCAGGAATCGTACGTCATCTGCAAAGCGTGTCGCGTGAAATAGAGGATGAAGGCGGTGGCAATACCGAGCGCCACGATCTCCGCGACCTGCTTGGTCCGCCCGTGCAGGCGCTCCAGCAGCAAGCCGACGCGGATCATCTCACCGCGCTTGAAGGTGTGGGCGAGGCCGAGAAAGGCCATTGCGGCCATGCACCAGGATGCGAAATCATCTCCGGCGGGGATGTTGAGTGCGAACTGCCGGCCGATCGACATCACCATCATGATGGCGAAGATCGCAACCAGGAAGACGCCTGCCGCAATACCCGAGCCGAGATAAAGCAGATCCAGAGCACGCCGGACCAGTCCAACAGAATTTGCGTCGTCGCCGTGCCCTGCCACGCGGCCTCCCATCCTCATTCTGCGGCGCAATCAAGCTTGATTATCGCCAGCAGCCAACGTCTGTCTTTCAGACGTTAGACCAACACGATGGGGTTCGCGAAAGCAAGGAGCATGCCGCCCTGCGGCAAATTTCCACTGGATAGTTCAGTGCGTCTCCAGCCGCAGGCCGTCATAGGCCGGCACAACGCCCGCGGGCAGCGATTGCCGGATCACCTCGTAGTCGACATCGGCGGTCATGTTGGTGATGACGGCGCGCTTCGGCTTGAAGCGCTCGATCCAGGACAATGCATCGTTGATACTGAAATGGCTGGGATGGCCGTTGTAGCGCAGGCCGTCGACGATCCAGAGATCGAGATTTTCCAGCGCGCCCCAGCTCTCGCGCGGAATGTCGTTGAGGTCGGGCGTATAGGCGGCGTTGCCGATACGATAGCCGAGCGCGGGAATGTTGCCGTGCTGGACCAGGAAGGCGGTCATGGTCACGTTCCCGCCCTTGCCGATGATGATCTGGCTCCCGCCTGCCTCGATCGAATGCCGCGTCAGGATCGGCGGATAATCGCTGCCCTCCGGCGAGATGAAGCAATAGGAGAACCGCGCCATGATGTCCTTCGCGGTCGACTGATTGAAATAGGTCGGAATGCGCTTGCGCATGTGGAGAACGACGGAGCGCAGGTCGTCCATGCCATGGGTCTGGTCGGCATGCTCATGGGTCAGGAACACCGCGTCGATGTGGTCGACATTGGTGTCGATGAGCTGCTCGCGCAGGTCCGGCGAGGTGTCGATCACGATGCGCGTGGTGCCATGGCTCGACGTCTGCTCAACCAGCAGCGAGCAGCGGCGGCGGCGGTTCTTGGGGTTGTTGGGATCGCAGGCGCCCCAGCCGAGCGCCGGGCGCGGCACGCCGGCGGAGGAGCCGCACCCCAGAATCGTCAGCGTTAGAGTCATGCGGCTCCCAGTCCTTAAGCTTTCACCTTGGAGAACAGGCGGAAGAAGTTTTCGCTTGTCTGGCGTGAGATCTCTTCGAACGACACGCCGCGCGTCTCGGCCAGCACCTTGGCGACCTCGACCACATAGGCCGGCTCGTTACGTTTGCCCCGGAACTTGCCGGGCGCAAGATAAGGCGAGTCTGTTTCAACCAGAATACGGTCGGACGGCAATTCGGCCGCGAGTGCGCGCAAGGTCTCCGACTTCTTGAAGGTCAGGATGCCCGTGAAGCCGATATAGAGCCCGAGCGACACCGCCTTCAGCGCCAGTTCGCGCCCGCCGGTGTAGCAATGCAGCACGGCGCGAAACGATCCCTTCGCCGCCTCCTCTTCGAGGATGCGGGCGCAGTCCTCGTCCGCCTCACGGGTGTGGATCACCAGCGGCAGGCCGGTCGTGCGGGCGGCGGCGATGTGGGCGCGAAAGCCCCTCGCCTGCGCCTCCGGCGAGCCGTTGTCGTAGAAATAGTCGAGCCCGGCCTCGCCGAGCGCGACCACCTTCGGATGCTCCGTCAGCGCGATCAGCTCGTCCGGCGCGATGCCGTCTTCCTCATCCGCGTTGTGCGGATGGGTGCCGACCGAGCAATAGACGTCGTCGAACCGCTCGGCGATGGCGAGAAGCTGGTTGAGCTTCTTCACCCGCGTCGAGATCGTGACCATGCGGCCGATTCCGGCCGCACGTGCACGGGCGACGATCCCGTCGAGATCTTCCGCGAAGTCCGGAAAATCCAGATGGCAGTGACTGTCGACCAGCATCGTTGCGCCTCAGGCCGCCGGCTCGATGTAGCGCGGAAACGCCGGGGTCGGCGCCGGCAGCGTCGAGCCGGGTGCGATCCGCTTGTCACCGCCGAGCATCGCAAAATTGCGTTCGCCTGCGGGGATGCCGAGGCTGTCGAGCAGCAGGTTGGACGCGGTCGGCATCGCCGGCTGGGCCAGGATCGCGATCTGGCGCACGACTTCGGCGGTGACGTAAAGCACCGTCTTCTGCCGCGCAGGATCGGTCTTGGCCAGCGCCCACGGCGCCTCGCCCGCAAAATAGCGGTTGGCTTCCGCAACCACGGCCCACACGGCATTGAGCCATTGATGGATCTGCTGCGTCGCCATCGCTTCGCGCGACGCGGCGATCATGCCATCGGCCATCGCCAGGATCGCCTTGTCGTTGTCGCTGAATTCGCCGGGCTCGGGCAACACGCCGCCGAGCTGCTTGGCGACCATCGACAGCGACCGCTGCGCGAGGTTGCCGAGATCGTTGGCGAGATCGGCATTGATGCGCGCGACGATGGCTTCGTGGTTGTAGTTGCCGTCCTGTCCGAACGGCACCTCGCGCAGGAAGAAATAGCGCATCTGGTCGACGCCGTACTGGTCGGCGAGATTGAAGGGGTCGACGACGTTGCCGACCGACTTCGACATCTTCTCGCCCCTGTTGAACAGGAAGCCGTGGGCATAGACCCGCTTCTGCACGGGAATGCCGGCCGACATCAGGAACGCCGGCCAGTACACCGCGTGGAAGCGGATGATGTCCTTGCCGATGATGTGCACATCGGCCGGCCAGTAGCGCCAGTTCTTGTCGCTCTCGTCGGGGAAGCCGACGCCGGTGATGTAGTTGGTGAGCGCGTCGACCCACACATACATCACGTGCTCTTCGTCGCCGGGCACTTTCACGCCCCAATCGAAAGTGGTGCGCGAGATCGAGAGGTCGCGCAGGCCGCTCCTGACGAAGCTCACCACCTCGTTCTTGCGGGAGTCCGGCCCGATGAAATCGGGCTTGTCCGCATAGAGCTTGAGCAGCTTGTCCTGATAGGCCGAGAGGCGGAAGAAATAGCTCTTCTCCTCGACCCATTCGACCGGCGTGCCCTGCGGCCCGAGCCGCACGCCGTCATCGTTCAGACGCGTCTCGTCCTCGGCGTAATAGGCCTCGTCACGCACCGAGTACCAGCCGGAATAGGTGTCGGCGTAGATGTCGCCATTCGCCTCCATGCGCCGCCAGATTTCCTGGCTCGAGCTATGGTGCTGCTCCTCGGTGGTGCGGATGAAGCGGTCGAACGAGACGTTCAGCCGCTCGTCCATTTCCTTGAAGCGGCCTGCATTGCGGGTCGCGAGCGCGGCCGGTGTCAGGCCCTCGTTCTGGGCGGTCTGGACCATCTTCAGTCCGTGCTCGTCGGTGCCGGTCAGGAAGAACACGTCCTTGCCGTCGAGCCGCGCAAAGCGCGCCAGCACGTCGGTCGCAATCGCTTCATAGGCGTGGCCAATATGAGGGGCGCCGTTGGGATAGGCGATCGCGGTGGTGATGTAGAAGACGTTGTCGCGCGAGGGAGCCGCGGCAGGAGCGGCAGCTTGCGGAGCTGCGACGGACTTCGGCGCGGCCGGCGCCTTCGGCTTCGACACCTTGGGCTTCATCACCTTCGCCGGCGTAGCGACGACAGGCGCTGGCGCGACGATCAGGACAGGCGCAGTCACCTCCGCCTTCTTGGCCACCTTCTTCACAGGAGCCTTGGTCTTCGCTGGAGTCTTGGCAGGCTTTTTGGCCGCCTTCTTCGCTGCCGTCTTGGCAGCGGCCTGCTTCTTCGCAGCTTTCTTGGGGGCCTTCTTTGCCGTCTTCGCGGCGCTCTTCTTCACGCCCTTCTTGGCGGCCGCCTTCTTCGTCTTGTTGACCTTCTTGGCAGCTTTGCGCGCAAGCGCCTTCACGGCCTTTTTCGTGGCTTTCTTGGCGGCCTTCTTCGCTGCCTTTTTGCCCTTGACGGTTTTCTTAGCTCGCGTTGCCACGACGAATTCCTTTACCGGCTTCTCTAAATTTGGAAACGAATCTGCGTTAGGTTGCTGTTCTGCGCATGATCATTTCGGAAAACCGCTGCGCACTTTTCCGGATCATGCTCTAGCGCGTTGCGTCCGCCAGCCAGCCGAACACCGAGAAAACCAAGGGCTTTCGCTCCAGATTGTAGGTTTCGGTGTCGCGCGCGGCGCGGACGATCTTTTCCCATACCTCAGCTAGGCGCGCAAGGCGCGGCAGGTTCTGGTTGGCGTTGGCCTCGTCCGCATGCAGGCGCTCGGCGATCCAGCGATCGATGCCGTCGATGAAGGCCGCGAGCGCAACGCGGTCGCTGGTACCGAGGGAATCGCCAAGCGTGTGCAGTTCGCGCGGATCGACCTGTGGCAGTCGTGCCAGCAGCGCCGCCGTACGCTGCTGGAGCTTCAACGCGTCCCCGCCGAGCAGCGTCAGCGCCCGCGCGACGCTGCCCTCGGAAGCCTCCGCCGCCTCGCGTAAGGCAAGGTCGGTCGGCGCGAGGCCGGCAGCTTCAGCGGCCGCGCTGATCACCTCGTCCGTTTCGAGCGGCCGCAGGCGCAGCTTGCGGCAACGTGACTGAATTGTGGCGAGCACGCGTGCGGGCGCGTGGCTCACCAGCAGGAACAGCGATTGCTGCGGCGGCTCCTCGAGGATCTTCAGCAGCGCGTTGGCGGCGTTCGGATTGAGCTCGTCGACGGTGTCGACGATGCAGACGCGCCAGCCTTCCGCCGCGGCGGTCGAGCCGAAGAAGCCGATCGTCTCGCGCGTCTCGTCCACCGTGATCACTGTACGCATCACGCCGCGATCATTGGCGGTGCGCTCCAGCGTCAACAGGCCGCCATGCGAGCCGGCCGCGACCTGCCGCGCAACGGCGTCATCCGGATCGATCGCGAGGCTCTCGGCGTACTGGACGGCCGGCGCCAATGGCTGGCCGTGCGCGAGCACGAAGCGGGCCATGCGATAGGCCAGCGTCGCCTTGCCGATCCCCTGCGCGCCCCCGATCAGCCAGGCATGCGGGATACGACCGCTGCGATAGGCGGTCAGCAGCGCGGTCTCGGCCTCGCGATGGCCGAACAGAAGGCTCGTCTCGCGCGGATGCGGAACGGCGGATTCGCGCTCGGTCTGACGCGGGCTCATGCCGAGATCACCGACGCCGGCGTTGGCAGGAGGCGCTCGCGCAGCGCCGCCCAGACCCGGCCGGCGACCGTATCAGGATCGGAATTGGCGTCGATCAGCACGCAGCGCTCGGGCTCCTCCTCAGCGATCTTCCGATAGGCCTCGCGCAGACCCTGATGGAAGCTGAGCTGCTCGCTTTCGAACCGGTCGGGCGTGCCGCTGCCGCGACGCGCGGCGGCGCGTTGCAGGCCGATCTCGACCGGCAGGTCGAGGATGATGGTGAGATCCGGCTTGAGATTGCCGATCGTGACCCGCTGCATGGCGTTGATCAGCGCCGCGGGCACCTGGCCGAGGCTGCCCTGATAGGCGCGCGTCGAGTCGGCGAAACGGTCGCACAGCACCCAGGCGCCGTGGTTGAGCGCGGGCTGGATCACGGTGCGGACATGGTCGTCGCGCGCGGCGGCGAACAGCAGCGTCTCGGCGTCGGGCCCGAGCAGCTTGCCCATGCCCGACAGCACCAGATGACGCATGATCTCGGCGCCCGGCGATCCCCCCGGCTCGCGCGTGACGAGCGTGCGCATCCGTGCCGCCTTGAGGCGGTCGGCGAGCTTCTTGATCTGGGTCGACTTGCCCGTGCCCTCACCACCCTCAAAGGTGATGAAGCGTCCGCGTCCGGACGGTCGCTGTCCCTTGCTTTCACTCATGGTCAGAGCTTCTCGGCGCCTGCGCGGAACATGCCGATCACGAGCTCGCTGGCGCCGTCGATCGCGCGGCGCATGGTCGAGCCGGTGCCGATCGCCTCGGCCGCATAGACCGGCGTCTCCACCGCGATATTGCCGCTGCGCCAGACCTTGACCACGCCGACCTGCTGGCCTTCCTGGACAGGTGCGCGCACCGGGCCGCTATAGACGATGCGCGCGATCAGCTTGTCGCTGCCGTTCTTGTGCACCATCACCTTCACGGGCGTCTTGGCGACCAGCTTGACCGAGCGGCTCTCGCCGCCGAACACCTTGGCGTAGCCGACTGGCTGCTCGGCCGCGATCAGCGTGCGGGTCTCGAAATTGCGAAAACCCCATTCCAGCATCTTCTTGGCTTCCGTGGCGCGATCCTCGGGATCTTCGAGACCGTTGACGACGACGATCAGCCGCGTGCCGTTCTGCACGGCCGAGCCGACCATGCCGTAGCCGCCTTCCTTGGTGTAGCCCGTCTTCAGGCCGTCAGCACCTTCCATCGAGTTGAGCAGCGGATTGCGGTTCGGCTGGCGGATCTTGTTCCAAGTGTACTCCTTCTCGCCGAACAATTTGTAGAATTCGGGGAAGTCCAGGATGATATGGCGGGCGAGGATGCCGAGCTCGCGCACCGTCATCTTGTTGCCGGGGTCGGGCAGACCGTTGGAATTGCCGAAGGTCGATTTGGTCATGCCGAGCTCGCGGGCGCGCTTGGTCATGAAGTCGGCCGCAAAGATCTTCTCGTTGCCGGCGATGCCTTCGGCGAGCGCGATGCAGGCGTCGTTGCCGCTCTGGATGATCGCGCCATGCAGGAGATCGTCGACCGAGACCTTGCTGTTGATGGCCGCGAACATGGTCGAGCCGCCCGAGGGCGCTCCGCCCTTGCGCCAGGCATTCTCGCTGATCCGGTATTCGTCGGTCAGCTTCATGTCGCCCTTCTTGATGGCGTTGAAGACGACTTCCGCCGTCATCAGCTTCATCATGCTGGAGGGCGCGCGCAGCTCGTCGGCGTTCTTCTCGAACAGCACGCTGCCGCTGGAGGCCTCGATCAGGATCGCGGTGGGGGCGTCGCCGTCGAAGCCGGACTCTTCGGTTTTCTTGGCGCCCTGGACGCTCTGGTTGGCGGCGTAGAGCGCCCCGCCGGAGCCGATGCCCACCATCACAGCCGTCGCGATCAGCGCGCGCGCCAGTGCTCCGGCGGTGGACCGGGTGAGACGGAGCGGAAAAAGACGAATTGCCATGGCCAAGCCCTGAGAGCGGCGTTCTAACAGCAGGAACCGGCGCGAACAACACGAGGCAGGACGCCGGAACCCGAGATTGCACGATTCTCGCCGCACCCCTATCGTGGCACCTCACATTTTTCCACCAAACCCCTGAAACAAGGCGGAAAAGCGATGTCGTCCACCCGCATGCTCAAGGCCAACGGGATCGATCTGTTCATCCGCGAAGCCGGCCAGGGTCCGCTGGTCGTGCTGTGCCACGGCTGGCCCGAACTGTCCTACTCGTGGCGCCATCAGATCCCGGAGCTGGCTGAGGCCGGATTCCATGTCGTCGCCCCCGACATGCGCGGCTATGGCCAGAGCGCGGCGCCGCCCGAGGTGAGCGCCTATTCGATCTTCGACACGGTCGGCGACATCGTCGGCCTCGTGCAGGCGCTCGGCGAGACCAAGGCGATGCTGGTCGGCCACGACTGGGGCGCGCCGGTCGCCTGGCACGCGGCGCTGTTCCGGCCCGACATCTTCACGGCGGTGGCGGGGTTGAGCGTCCCGCCGCCCTTCCGCGGCCGCGGCAAGCCGCTCGACCTGCTGCGCCAGGGCGGCGTGACCAATTTCTACTGGCAGTATTTCCAGACCCCCGGCGTTGCCGAGGCCGAGCTCGAGCACGACGTCGCGCGCACCATGCGCATCGTGCTCGGCGGCCGCGGCCTTGCCGACCCGAGCGCCGCCATGTTCGTGCAGGACGGCAAGGGCTTTCTCGGGCACGCCACCACCGAGGAGCCGCTGCCCGACTGGCTCAGCGAGGCCGACCTTGCCTATTTCACCGAGAGCTTCCGCAAGTCCGGCTTCCGTGGCGGGCTGAACTGGTATCGCAACCTCGACCGCAACTGGGAGCTGACGGCGCCCTGGCAGGATGCGCAGATCCACCAGCCCTCGCTGTTCATCGCCGGCTCGAAAGACGCCGTCATCACCGGCCTGATCGGCGCCAAGCGCGTCAACGAGCTGGAGCGCGTGCTGCCCAACCTCAAGCGCAAGCTGATCATCGACGGCGCCGGCCATTGGGTGCAGCAGGAGCGGCCCGACGAGGTCAACGCGGCGCTGGTGAGCTTCCTGCGCGAGGCGGCGCGCTAGATGAGATCTTTCCTCATCGCGATGTGGGCGGCACCCGCCTGCCCGGTCTCGGCAAATCCCTGCCGCAGGTAAAACCTGCGCGCGGCCAGATTGTCGGCGAGCACCGAGAGCGTCAGCGCCGCAACACCGCGCTGCCGCGCGCCGGCGTCGAGTGCATCGAGTATTTTCGTTCCGATACCGCAGCCGCATTCGGGCGGCAGCAGCGCGATGTCTACGATGTGCCAGCGCTCGCGCGTGCAATGAAGCAGCAGCCGGCCGACGTCGCTCCCGTCCCGTGTGACGATCAGCGAGATCGCGTCGGGGAATTGCGCGGCATAGCCGGCCGCCTGGCTGCGAAACTGCTGCGCGATGACTTGGCTGACGATCGGTCCGGACAGGCCGGTGGCCGTGAATTGCCCTGTCCGGACCTGCTCGAAGAGATGCCGGATGAACGGCTCGTCGGTCGGGCCTGCGGGCCGAAGCCGCAAGGCCGGATCATCGGGGATGATGTCCAGCGACGCGCGGTCGGTCATACCGTCGCGTCAGCCGAAGGACGGAAAGATTCCCGCATAGGCGATGCACCAGACCAGCACCTGGGTCGGTTGCATGTTGTCGTGCGGCTGCCCCTGGCCGTTGGGCGCGATCGCGTTCGGCGCCAGAGTCGTATTGCTGGGGAGCGGGCCAAAGCCGTTGAACGCCGGATCGATCGCCGTGAGATTCGATGACGTTCCGGGGCCGGCGGTCGCGTTCGCAGCCGTCTTGATGCCGAGCTGCAGCCCATGGGTGTGACGAGCCATGGTATCGACAGTCAGCGTGACCGTAGGGGAGCCCACGACCTCACCAATATCCCGCAGCGAAAGTCCCCGCCCCTGTCCCTGACTCATGACGACGGAGCCGGAAAGATTCGGGAGTGCGAAATTGCTTTGGCCGTTACCGCCGTACGCGGTGCCGATCAGGCTGAACAGCGGCGTGAAGCGTTGAATGGGAACGATCTGCCCAAAACACGGCAGCCAAGCCTGATTGAAGCCGCTGGACGCGAAAGAAAACGGAAACGCCTGGATTTCACCAACAAACGGATCTGACACCTGATCCTCCCCTTACGATTGCCCGAACTGGATTGCCTCGACGGCGCGATCAGCCCTGCGATGGGAAAATACCCGCCCAACAGATGCAGTAATTGCAGGTGACGGTCGGCATCATGTTCTCGTGCGGCACGCTGTTGCCCGCGGGGGCGACGCATGCCGCCATGCGATCATAGGACGGGATGCTGGCAGCCGGTGCATAGAGAGTGCCGGCCGACGCCGTCCCCAGATGCAGCGTCGGACCCGGTGTTTGCGTTTCGCCCACTGCCGTTGACGACATCAGGGCATGGCTGTGGACCGGCATCTCTGGCTCGATCAATGTGTGCGCTTCTTCACCCCCCAATTGCCCGAGAGTGAAGTTCGGCAAACCGGTGCCCTGGCCCCGCCCGATCGCGACGCGTCCCTGCAGATCGGGAAGGTTGAAAGTGGTTTGCCCATCGCCGCCATAGATCGTGCCGATGATCGCATACAGCGCCTGGTACTCGGAGATGGACACGCTCTGTCCGTTGCAGGCGAACCAGCCGGTCGGCACGCGCGGAAAGGCAAAAAGCCTGATTTCACCGACAAAAGGATCTGACATGGTCGCCTTTCCAATCGTGTCGCGGATGCGGAGTCGAAATGCGAGGTGAAACTATCGCCTGACCTTCGGCGCGATTGGCCGAAGGTCGATCGCGCCTTCAGTCCCGGGCCTTCAGTCCCGGGACGGATAGGTGCCTTGCAGCGCTATCAGATAGCTGATCGTGAGATAGGGCTGCATGTTGTTGTGCGGTGAGCCACCACCTTCGTTGACGACATTGGTGCCGATCGCAAGCGGGGTCTCCTGCTTGCCGGCAGCGACGAATATCTTGGTCGGGCTTGCGGGAGGAAGCGTGTTCGTTTCGAAGACGTTGTTCGTCGGCACGGCGAGGCCACGACCGCTGCCCTGATCGGTCTTGGCCAGTATCCCGTGCGGGTGGCTTGGCAGCGTGGCCGTGCTCAGGCTGACCGCGGTCGTGCCGCTGATCATTCCCGGCACGTAACTGCCCTGGTTATCCATGCCGAGAATCGCGCGCCCCATCAGGTTCGGCAGCCCGAACGTCGACACGCCATTACCGCCATAATAGGTCCCGAGCAGTGAAAACAGCGCTGTATTCTGCTGGATCGCCAGCAGCGCCCCGTTACAGAGGGCCCAGCCCCTCGGTATGATGGAGCCGGCAAAAGGCATGATCTGCCCCAGGACTGGCTGGCTAGGCATGTCTTCCTCCCCATCTTCATATGTCAGGCGGATTGCTGTCGTGACGCGCGAATACGAAATCAGCGCGCGGCGGTTTTGAAATCGACGCGTGAATAGAAGGTGTTCCCGCTGTGATTGTTAGATAGCACACGATCATCCGTCAAGTGCACGCGCGTTAGAGTCGCCCCTGGATGAGCTTCTATCTTGGGATGATTCCGCTGAATGGCGGATGGTCTCGGGCGATACCTGAAAAGTTGGGAAATACAAGCGGCGTGCAGATTGGTTGCATTTCTGCAACTAGAGGAAGCAAAAGCGGCTGCAAAAGGTTCAAGTTTACCGAATTTCAAGTTTCGGGACTTGTGGAGCGGCGGCTTTTTGCGTCCCATAGGATGTCGTCGGGCAATGGCACAACCGCCCGCCAGAGATTTTATTGATTTTAGAAGCAACTGGAAGCTGCGGGTTGACGCGTTCCAAGTTGCCGGCGTGGGGACGCAATGCTGTTTCTTTTCCAGGTGCTCGGCGCGATGGTTGCGCGGTCCCTGCGAGCGGTGGTCGCGTCGCGTGCAATGAGAGCGTTCGGCATCACCGCACTGCTGTCGATCTGCCTGATGGGCGGATCACTGTCGGAAGCGTTTGCGGCTCCGCCGGGACCCTGCGATCAGGTCACGGATTCTACGAGCGGCACGACGATCACCTTCACCAGCGTCAACCAGACCTATCATCTCTGTTTCACGGTCAACAGCCCGCAAAATACCAAGACCGCCGCTGACGATGCGGTCCTTTTCGGCATCTACTCCGCGGCCGGCATCGACGCTGGCACGTTTTTCATGATCGACGGCACGTCGGCAGCGACCGCGACTCCCTTCTCGACGTCGACGAGCGCCGGCTCCTACAGCATGAACATCACGGCCAATGGTGGAAATGTTAATGTCGGTCAGTCCGCCATCGATATCAAACTCACTGCACTGACCTCGCCCGGGACGGTGGACCACGTCACGCTTTGGTACTGTTCGGTTTGCAGTGACGCCTCTGGCGTCGCCACGCCGGGAACGCTGACCGACACCGCCTACCCTCTGACGATCATCCTGCCGGCTTCCGCACCGACGATCGCGGCCGCGTTCTCGCCGTCAACCACCACGACCAGCGGAACATCGACACTCACGCTGACGATCACAAATCCGAACACCGGAGTGGCGCTGAGCGGCCTTGCGGTGGCCGCAAACGCACTGCCGGCCGGATTGACCGGGAGCAGCCCGGCGACCACCTGCAGCGGCGGAACGGCAGTCTACACCGGCGGAGCAGGCGGCAACCTGTCCATGTCCGGCGCGACATTGGCGGCCAATGCAAGCTGTACGGTGACGCTGACCGTGTCATCTGCAACCGCGAACACATACACCTACACGACCGGTGCGGTCTCAGCCACGAACTCTGCGGCGGGAGGCACGGCGACGACCGGCACGCTGACTGTCAGCTCCGTCACCGCACCGACCATCTCGGCTGCATTCTCTCCGACCTCGATTGCGTCGAACGGCATCTCGACCTCGACGCTGACGCTGACGATCTCGAATCCGAACGCAGCGAGCCAACTCACCGGCGTCGCGGTGGCTGCGAGCGCCTTGCCCGTAAACCTGAACGGATCCAGTCCCGGCACGACCTGTACCAGCGGCACCGCGACCTACAACGGCGGCACCCGCAGCCTCAGCCTCAGCGGCGGTGTCTTGAATGCCAGCGCGAGTTGCACCGTGACATTGACGGTCTTCACCTCGACTGCGGGCACCTATTCCTACACGTCGGGCGTGGTCTCGGCTTCCGGCCCGGGATCGGTGACCGGTACGACAGCAACCACAGGGGCACCGTTGACCGCGGTCGGGCCGACCGCGACGCAGTCCATCGCCTCGCGTACGCTGACGCAAGGTCAGCCGGCGACAAATTTCACGCCGGTGACAGGATCTGGCGGTACTGCGCCGCTGAGCTACAGCATATCGCCAACGCTTCCGACAGGATTGACCCTCAATACCGGCACAGGCGCCATCACCGGCAGTCCGACGGCGACGCTTGCGGCGACGACCTTCACCGTGACCGTCACCGACGCCAACAATGCCACCGCGAGCAACACGTTCAGCCTGACCGTGAATACGGCGGTCACGGCGACCCAGTCGGTCCCAACAAAAACGCTGACGCAGAACCAGGCGTCGGCCAATTTCACGCCGGTGACTGGCGGTGGCGGCACCAGTCCTGTGACCTACAGCATCTCACCGGCCTTGCCGGCTGGATTGACTCTCAACACCTCGACGGGCGCGATCACCGGGAGTCCAACGGCGACGAGTGCGGCCGCGACTTACACGGTCACGATCTCGGACGCCAACAGCGCCACCGCGAGCAACACGTTCCAGTTGGCCGTCAATGGCCCCACCACGGCGACGCAAGCGGTTCCCGCAGTGACGCGGACACAGAACCAGGCGTCGGTCTCGGTCACGCCGGTCACCGGCGCCGGCGGCACCGCGCCGCTCACCTATGGCGTCTCGCCGACGCTGCCGGCCGGTCTGACGTTCAGCACCTCGACCGGCACCATCACGGGGTCACCTACGGTCACGCATGCGGCGTCGACCTTCACCGTGACCGTGACCGACGCAAATGGCACGTCCGCGAGCAATACGTTCCAGCTGACCATCAACAGCGCCGTGACGGCGACGCAGGCGATCGCCTCCGTGACGGGGACCTCGGGTCATGCGGTCACACCGTTCACGCCGGTCACGGGCGGCGGTGGCACCGGCGCGCTCAGCTACGGCATCTCGCCAACCTTGCCCACCGGGCTGACCCTCAACACCGCGAACGGACAGGTCACGGGGACGCCGAGCGGCGCGAGCCCGACCACCACCTACACAGTCACCGTCACCGATACCAACGGCGCCACCGCCAGCAACACTTTCAGCCTAAGCATCAACGGGCCGGTGACGGCAACGCAGGCGGTGCCGTCGACCAGCCTGACCCAGAACCGTGCCGCGACGCCCTTCACCCCGGTCACGGGCGCCGGGGGCAGCGCGCCGTTGAGCTTTGCCGTTTCTCCCGGTTTGCCGGCCGGCCTGACCTTCAACACCACGACCGGCCAAATCACGGGAACGCCGGCGGCCACCAGCGCTGCCACGACCTACACGGTCACGGTCACCGACGCGAACGCCGCCACAGCGAGCAATACCTTCGCCCTGACCGTGAACAGCGCGGTGACGGCGACGCAGGCGGTGCCGTCGACCACGCTGACCGCCAACCATGCGACCACGCCTTTCACACCGGTCACAGGCGGTGGCGGTACCGGCACGCTGAGTTATGGCGTTTCGCCGGCCTTGCCCGCCGGATTGAGTCTCAGCGCCAGCACCGGGCAGGTCACAGGTACGCCAACCACGGCCAGCGGCGCGACGACCTACACCGTCACGGTGACGGATGTTAACGGCGCCACCGCGAGCAATAGCTTCAGCCTGACGGTGAATGGCGCCGTCACCGCGACGCAGACCGCGCCCTCGACCGTGCTGACCGTCAACCATGCGGCGACCCCGTTCACGCCTGTCACCGGCTCGGGCGGCACGGGCACCCGGACCTCCAGCGTTTCGCCGGCCTTGCCCGCCGGATTGAGCCTCAACGCCAGCACCGGGCAGATCACCGGCACGCCAACCGTCGCCAGCGGCACCACGACCTATACGGTCACGATCACCGACTCCAACGGTGCCACCGCGAGCAACACGTTCAGCCTGACCGTCAACGGCACGGTTGTCGCAACCCAGACCATTCCTGCGAAAACGCTGACACAGGGCCAGCCGGCGGCCTCGTTCACGCCTGTGACCGGTTCAGGCGGCACGCCGGCACTGGTCTATACGATTGCGCCGGCGCTGCCGGCCGGTCTGAGCCTCAACGCCAGCAGCGGCGCCATCACCGGCACCCCGACAGCGGCGCTTGCTGCAACGACATTCACGGTGACGGTCACGGATGCCAACAATGCGACCGCGACCAACACCTTCAGCCTGACTGTCGCCGGAGCCGTTACGGCGACCCAGGCCGTCGCCTCAACGACACTGACCGCCAATCATGCCGCCACTGCGTTCACGCCCGTCACCGGCGGCGGCGGCACCGCACCTCTATCCTACAGCGTGTCACCGACCCTGCCGACGGGGCTGAAGATCAACGCGCCGGACGGCGTCGTTTCCGGCACCCCGACCGCAGCAGTCAGCCCGGCGACGTTCACGGTAACCGTCACCGACGCCAATGCTGCGACAGCGACCGCGACGTTCAGCCTCACCGTGAGCGGAGCCGTCGTTGCGACGACCGCCGTGCCGTCGTCGGCGCTGCCGGTCAACCAGGCCGTGACCCCGTTTACGCCGGTGACGGGCGCGGGCGGTAGCGGCGCCCTGACCTATGCGATCGTCCCGGCGCTTCCCGCAAGCCTTGGCCTTACCTACAACACCGCCTCGGGGGCGATCAGCGGAACGCCGACCGCGCCGCTGACGACCACAACATTCACCGTCACGATCACGGACACGAACAGCGCGTCGGCCAGCTCGACATTCACTCTCTCCGTGGGGCTGGTCGATAGCAAAGTCACCCTCACCTCGTCGGCCAACCCGAGCCAGTTCGGCCAGCCGGTGACTTTCAGCGCGACCGTCACCGGTGAGGGCGGCACACCGACGGGCACCGTGACCTTCAGCGACGGCGGCAGCGCGATCGGCACCGGCAATGTGAGTGGCGGCGTCGCCGCCTTCACGACATCGACGCTTGTCGTTGGCAACCACACCATCACCGCCAGCTATGCGGGCAGCAGCCTTTTCGCGCCGAGCAAGTCGGGTGCGCTGGCCCAGGCCGTGAACATACCTGCCGACAGTCTCAAACTGCGCGCCCTGCAGGCCAACGTGACCAAACTGGTGGCGCAGAATTCCGGGCAGGCCATCTCGGGGGCGATCGACGATGCCATTGCCGATGGCTTCAATCCGGATGGCGGCACGCTGGTGTCGCCGGGCAGCACGCGCGTGCGGATCAATTTCTCGGCCGACCCACGCGATGATGACGATGGCGCGTCCAGAACCGGCACGAGCGGCGCAGGTCGGAATTCCTACGATGGCGACCGCAATGCAGGTTCAGGCCGCGGGGGACGCGGCCGCAGCGGCTCCCGCGTCGATGACGCGTTTGCCGCGATCGACCAGCAAATGCCGAAGAAGGCCGTGCCGAAATGGCATCAGGAGAAGGAATGGTTGTTGTGGGCCGACGTGCGCGGCACCGGCGTCGATCAATGGAATTCGTCGAATTCATTCGGCGTCGGCCAGGTGAGCCAGGCCGCGCTCCGAGGCTTCCAGGTGAACGCGCTGACGGGGCTGACCTACCGTGCGAAACCCAACCTCCTGGTGGGCGTGCTCGGCGGCTACGAGAACTTCAGCTACACGGATGACACCGTCAATGGAAAGCTGAAGGGCGACGGCTGGACCGTCGGCGCCTATCTCGGCTGGAAGATCATCCCGACGCTCCGCTACGACGTGGCCGTGACCTATTCGGGCATCGGTTATGACGGCCTCGCGGGCACCGCGCAGGGCAATTTCAACGGCAATCGCTGGATGTTCGCGACCGGCTTCACCGGCACCTACAAATGGGCCGGCTTCTATCTGGACCCTTCGGTCAAGGTCTACGCGCTGTGGGAGCGGGAAAACGCCTATGTCGACACGCTCGGCACCCAGCAACCCGCCCGCACCTTCACCAGCGGCCGCGCCTCGGCGGGCAACAAGGTCTCCATTCCGGTGGCATGGCTCGATAGTGTGGTGCTGGTGCCGTACGCCGGCTTCTATGCCGATTACTACTTCACCCAGGACGACGTGGCCGCGATCGTCGCTGAGGGCGGCATCCCGCTGGCGTCGACGCCGCTGCTCCAGGGCTGGTCGGCTCGCGTCACCGGCGGCGTTGGCGCCCGGCTTGCGAGCGGAGCGACGGTCGCCTTCGGCGCAGAGCTCGGCGGCATCGGCGGCAGCACGCAGGTCTGGACCTTCACGGGACGCGCGAGCGTCCCGTTCACGGCGCAATAGGCCCGCTTGCTGAGGCAGCGGCGCTGCCTCGCTTTCCATAATTCTCTGCTTGTGGCCTGATCAGTAGAGGCCGCGACCGCTCAGGATGCTGCGGGCTTCAGCGGCGCCGTCAGAGCCGTAGGCGGCGGTGGGAGCGCTCTCGCTCGCGTAGCGGCCGTCCTCGTCATAGGACACCGCACGCGCATTCTGGAGCGCCCGCCCCCGGCTGCGGCTCGAGGCCGACATTTCCGAGGTCGCATTGAGGGAGGCCATATCGGCCGAGGTGTTGCCGAGATTGTAGGGCCGCCCCTCCGGCATCGGAACCTCGCCGCGAATGGCGCCGCGGGTCGATGACGGCATCTCCGGCACGAAGGGCCTCGCCGAAGCGACCCGCACCATCGAGGGCGACGGCGCCGGGACCCCGGTGCGCAAAGTGGCCATCAGCTGGCGGTCGTCGGAACCTTCGAGCGGTGCCCGGCCGACATATTCGACCCGGACCCTGGCGACCCCATTTCCTTTGAATTCAAGGAGTTCGGCGGCCTTGTTCGAGACGTCGATGAGCCGGTTGCCGTGATAGGGCCCGCGGTCATTGACGCGGACGATCAGCGACTTGCCGTTGGAGACGTTGGTGACCCGTGCATAGGACGGCATCGGCAGGGTCGGATGCGCCGCCGTCAGCGAGCCCATGTCGAACACCTCGCCATTGGCGGTCAGGCGGCCGTGGAAGTCGTCACCATACCAGGACGCCATGCCTTCGGCGCGGTAGTTGACGTCCTCTTCCGGAACGTAGGTCCTGCCGGCCACCACATAGGGCTTGCCGACGCGGTAGGTGCCGCCGCCCTTCGGAACCGGCTCCCCAAAAGCGACAACCCGGGGGCTCGAGGACACCCCGTACTTCGGATCGACCCGGCTGGCGAACTTGTTGGAGGATGCGCAATTGGCGAGCGCGAGGCAGGTCGCGGCTGCCGCAACACCGCGCGCGGCCCGCAAAACCGAATCTGACCGTCGGATCCCCATTCGCCCCAAATACCATTTCGCCGGAGGCGTACCCAACCCGCTTACGTTACGGGGGAAGCACCGTCCGGTCATGTGGTCCGAGGCGGCCCACCACCGCGTCGAACGTGAGTAAGGATAACGCAACCCGAACACGGCGGAAATGGGGAGCCCACAGCGAACACGGCGGGATGGTAAACGGCGCGTTCGCTTCTCCCCGTTGATCTACGGAGCGCAGAGCCCTGCTCTGTGCCACTCCTGGACATTCTGTTGCGCTAAATCCTCACTCCACCCCCATTGTCGCGACAATCACTGGAATTCTTTTGACTGTGCAAGGCCGCCCGCGTTCTCTCGCATGCAAGGGCGGGATTTGGAATTTAACGATGATCGAGACGGTTTCGGCACTGATGGGTCTGGTAAGCGCGGCGATCTTCCTGGCCCATGCGTTTGAAGGTTACCGCACGAGGGCCTGAGGCACTCGCGCGGGAGGCAAGCATCACCTCTTTCAAGACATGCGTTCGGACAATTTTAAGCAATCCGACCGAGCATCCAAGGCGAGAGTGGCAGGTGTCCCATGCGCAACCATGACCTCGTATCCGATGGCTTCCTGGCATTGACCGCCGGTGGCTTGGTCCTTCTCTGCTCCAGCCTCGTGGCACTGGCCTTCGGCTGAGCACGACCTCCGCTTTCCCATTTTCTAACTACAACTACACCGCGATGCAGCATGCGATCCGTTTTGGATTGCCCCGCTCCCGTTTAGTTGATTGAATTTTGGCATTCGACGCCTCGACTCATTTCAAGAGGCCATCACCAACGAGGGTGACGCAAATGCTTTCAGAGAAATTTTTCCTGGTTCTGGAATCGCTGATCCGCAGCGACCGTACCTATTCCGACGGAAGCCCCCGGGTCATCAGCACCTCCCCGCACGTACCGGTGAAGCTGCCAAGCCAGAAGTAACCCGCGCCTTCCGAACGCCCGTCGCGCTCAACGCAGTCCGAGCAGCGAGCGGCGATAGAAGCCATCGCGAGCCTCGCCGAGGCAGACGAAGCTGCCGTCGAACCCCTGGCGATATCGCCTCTGGCCGCGGGTGTAGTAGACGCCCTTCTTGAAATCGAGCCAGACCACCTGGTCGTGCGGGCAATGACGCTGCGCCTGCGCCTCGTAACGAAACGGCGTCAGCGGGGTCGCCGACACCTCGGCGCCGCCGGCGCCAAGCATCATCGCCGCGGCGAGAGCAACCCTTCCGAGCCCGTTGCCAAAGCCGCTCCCCACGTCCGGTCTCCCGATCCAGGCCATCCGCGCGACGGCCGCCCGCGACGCTAGCACGAAACGGCGCGGCGACCGGAAGCCGCAAATGCACCTCGCGTCTTCCGCCAGCCATCTTGTCGGGCTAATCAAAGCGAGCTCATCTCCTTGCGAGGATCCTGCCTGAATGTCGGTTGAGCCTGAAGCCAGCACCGGACCCCACCCGCCCGCGCCGCGCCTGGGGCTGCTGCCGATGATCATCTTCGGCTCACGCTGGCTGCAACTGCCGCTCTATCTCGGGCTGATCGTGGCGCAGTGCGTCTACATCACGCTGTTCCTGAAGGAGCTCTGGCATCTGTCCTGGCACGCGCTGGACCTCACCGAACAGCAGATCATGATGAGCGTGCTCGCGCTGATCGACGTTGTGATGATCTCCAACCTGCTCGTGATGGTCATCGTCGGCGGCTACGAGACGTTCGTCTCACGGCTCGACCTGCAAGGCCATCCCGACGAGCCGGAATGGCTCGGCCACGTCAATGCGAGCGTCCTGAAGATCAAGCTCGCCATGGCCATCATCGGCATCTCCTCGATCGCCCTGCTGCGCACCTTCATCGAGGCCGGCAATCTCGGCTCGAGCCGCGCCGGATTCACCGAGACCGGCGTGATGTGGCAGGTGCTGATCCACATCACCTTCATCCTCTCGGCGATCGGCATTGCCTATGTCGACAAGCTGAGCGATTCCGGCATGCGCAGGCACGCCGAGTGAGCCGCAACGGGCCACGCTCTCACTCTTTGCTTGCTTCGAGCTGCGCGAGCGCCTGGTGCAGGCATTCCTGGAATTTGAGCGCAACCTGCTCGCGCGACACGCCCCTGGCGGCGAGATCGCCTGCGACCCTGCCCACGACATCGTCGATCGTCCGCCGCTCCAGATTGTCCGTCACCAGTCCCGTCGCATAGCTCGCCGCGGCATCGCCGCTGAGGCCGAGCTGATCGGCGGCCCAGAGCCCGAGCAACTTGTTGGTCCGGGCCGAGGCCTTGAACATGAGCTCCTCGTCGTGGGCGAATTTCGCCTCGAAGCCCTGCTCGCGCTTGTCGAACGTGGTCATGGTCAGCTCCATTGCGCTGATGGGATGGGACTGCTGGGGAGCGAACGTCTCCGTCATTCACGTCATTGAGGATCAATTGAAGCTTCCTCCCGGAAGGCAAACGCCGTCAAGCCCGCCACGCGACATGCTGGCGCGTCGACACGACTTCGCGCGGGAGAGATTGAGAGCTGACGTGCGAACAGAAGCTGTGCGCCGCAGCGGCGCAGTCCAAGCGCGCCTATCCGACCGGCGCCAGGCCGGTCGTGAGATTGAACAACGAGAGTCAAAGCGAGGCGACCGGGCTCGATCAGCCCTTTGCCGCCGCGGCCTCCCGCGCAAGGCGTTCGGCCCTCAGCCGTTCGCGGTTGGCGTGAAACGCCTTTTGCGCCGCTTCATGGTCGCGCATGGCCTTTTCGGCCTCGATCCGGCGTGCCGCATCGCGCGCCTGGCGCTGTTCGGGGGTCAGGGGTTTGCGTCGGAAGGAAAGGTCTTCATTCATGGCAAGACAACGCCGCCGCCGCCAAAGGGTTCCATGAAGTAAGGAACAGCCGGCGAAAACGCCAAGATATCAGCCGGTTAGCGAATCACTCGCCGATCGCTTCGGCCCCAGCGGCTTGACCCCGACGAGCGGACATTTCGGTGCCGGCGGAATCGGGCTGCGCACGGGCGGGTCCGGATAATACTGGGTATTCTGCTGGACCTCACGGGCGAGCTCGGTGCCGCCGAGCAGCGTGATCAACATCAGGGCCTCGTCGAGGCCTGCCGAAATTCCGCCTCCCGTCAGGCGATTGCGATCGAGCACGAAGCGCGGGTGACCTTCGGCGACCTTCACCTTCGGAAAGTACAGGGGGAAGCATTCGAGGAAGGCCCAGTGGGTCGTCGCGAAATGACCGTCGAGAAGACCAGAGGCCGCAAGCAGCATCGCCCCCTCGCAGACCGAGCACATGTATCTCGCACCGGCGGCCTGTTTGGTCAGAAAATGGAAGTAGGTCTGGCGCGGGTCGTTGATGATCTCGGTGAGCGCGGCCGGATCGCCGCCGGGGACCCAGACGGCATCATACTGGGTGCATTCCGCGAAGGACGTCTTGACCTCGAACGGAAATCCCCGGTTACGAAACCGCTTCATGCCCGCCTTGGCGGCGACGATCTCGACATCGAAATTCGCCCAGTCGAACATCTCGAAGGGGCCGGCGACGTCGAGCATGTCGACGCCGTCGTAGACGGGGATTCCGATCTTCATCACGCGCGATCCTCGCTGCTGCCCCTGCCCCTCAATGCTTGTGGCCCGGCGGCAGCGATGCCGGTGTGGCCGTCGGCGGCGCGGCGCGGTGCATGCCCGCCATCCCAAGGCCGCCGCCGGGCGCGTTGAGATCGGGGACGATCGCGATGTTGGCCATCATGCCCGCGTCCTCGTGGTCGAGGATGTGGCAGTGCAGGACATATTCGCCGATGTAGCGGTCGTATCGCGTCCGGACCTGGATCTGATAATTGTTCTCGACGATGATCGTGTCGCGGAAAGTATGCCACATGCCGCAATACTGGTTGGCCAGTTGCTGCGGGTCGGCGAACACGATCTCCGGTTTGCAGGTGCCGTCGGGATTGTAGATCGAGATCCGCTGACCGTTGGTGTTGGTGGTGGTGACGTCGATCACCTGGAACGGATTGACGTGGATATGGAAGATGTGCGGCTCGCCTTGCGCGGAGAGCAGCCAATCGTCCGTGGTGTTGACCTCGCGGGTATAGTTCACGACGTCAGGATCATACGAGTCGTTGTTGACCGTGAACTTCGGGAAGTTGATTGCGAACGCAGCCTCCTGCTGCTGGCTGCCGGCAGCGGGCGGTGCAAGGTTCTCGAACGGCGCCCATGGACGCAGATCACCGTCACGCAGTCCGGTGCGGACGGGATCCGGCAGCGTCGGATTGGCGTCGTACAGCGCCTTGCCGACATAGGCCTGGAGATCACCGGTCACAGGCTGGCCGCCGCGCACATGGATGTAAGCCAGCAATTGCGGCGTCGACGGCCCCTGCCCGCCGCCATTGCCGTTGGACACGCGCTCGGCCGGCGGCGCTGCCTGGTTGAGCAGGCAGTAGTCGCCATCCGAGGGGAAGACGACGAGGATATCGCTGCGATAGCCGGGCTGCATGTAGTTCGATTCCAGCACGCCGCCGACCTGGGAGGCGAACACGGTGCGAATTTTAGTCCGTGTGAGGCCGTCATTCGCAATCTCGAATTGCGGGATCAGCGTGCCCGCGGAAGCGTTGCAGGCGGCCAGAAGATCGGCCTTCTGCTGCTGGCGGTTGCCACTCAGCGCCGAGTTCGCAATCAGGTTCGTCGTGGGCGTCGCGCGCACCAGCTGAATGTTGATGGTGTCGTGAATGCCGGCATGCACGAAACGCCAGCGCTGGATCTCGCCCGCCGGCAGCGTGAGCGTCGGCTGCACGATGCCGTTGACGCTGGTAAAGCGGCCATTGGTGTCCCAGATCGTGGCGGAGTCCAGTTGCAGGCCGAAATTCTCGACGACGCCGGGACTGACCGGATTGCCGGGGGTTGCGAGCGGACATGTCCACGGCGCGTTGGCGATGTTTGCGGGACTGCTGGCGTTGTAGAGCCCTTGCGTGGTGTAGATCTGCTGCCACGGGCCGCCCGCCTGGTTCGGCTGGTTGGCGAAGCAGGCATAGGCGATCTGCTGGAACAGGAAGAGCTGCTCCTTCAGCGGGGTGCCGTTGTCGTCATGCAGCACCGTGTCGATGTCGGCGATCGGCTTCGGGTTCTGCGGTGTCGGCGGCGTGTAGGGGCGCTCGCCCTTAACCACCAGCACGCCCGAGGCGCCGCTCGCCACCTGCACGGCCGTCGAGCCGTGACGATGCGCGTGATACCAGAACGTCCCCGCCGGATGGTCGTTCGGGATGTTGATCTCGTAGGGAAACTTGGTCTGCGGCGCGATGTTGAGCAGCACGTTGTCGCTGTTGCCCGCCGGCGACACGTGCAGGCCGTGGGTGTGCAGATTGGTGGTGTTGAAGCAGCCGACCAGAGCCGGCAGGCCGAGCCCCGACGGCGGATTGGGCAGGCAGCTCGGATCATCCTTCGCAAGCTGATTGATCAGGTCGACGCGCAGCGTGTCGCCCGGCTTGACGAAGATCGCAGGCCCCGACTTGCAGCCGCCATAGGAGCGCAGCTCGACCGGATCGAGACCGCCCGGCTGCGGGTCGGTGGGATCGGGGTTGTTGATGAAGAAGCGCCCGCGCACGAAGTTCAGCACCACGGAGACGATCGAGCCGCTGCGCGCGATCGATCCTTGCGGCCGGCAGCCGCCGACGGCAGGCGCCACGGCGGCCTCCAATCGCACCACATCGCCCTGCCCAGGCAGCGTCGGCGGCGGCTCGAACGCACGGGGCACCGGTGCCGCCAAGGCCTGAACGCTGGGTCCGAGCGCGGCGACGACGAAACCAATTCGCGCAAGATTCTTCATCATGTTGTTCCCCTATTGCTCCAGGAGATTGCTCGAAGGATGGGCTGAAGGCGTAACGGAGCGCCGTCGTCGCCAGAACGGCCGGTCGGCCCAGCGCGACACGCTGCCGTAATGCTCACTCAATGTCGTTGCGTAGACTGCAGCTTCACGCGCGATCCATGCGTCGTAGCGGCCGAGGGCTGTGGCATCTCCGCGCGCGAGGCAGTCGCTGGCGACATAGGCGGCGAACATGCCCGAGCGCATCGCCTTGACGACGCCGTGGCCGGAGATCGGATCGAACGCGCTCGCGGCATCGCCCGCGCAGAGAAAACGGAAGCCGGTCGCCGTTGCGGCGGTTCGGCCGCCGGCGGGGATCAGGCGTGGATGTCCGAGCTCAACGACCCTGCTCGCGACGGCCGCGACGAATTGCGTCCTGCCAAGCACCGCGCGCCAGCCGTCGGGCGTGTTCAATCCGAGGCCGCGGGCGAGATCGGAATCCGTCATGCAGGCGAAGGCGCGCCTGCCCTCGCCCAGCGCCAGCGTGTACCACCAGCCGTCCTCGAAGGCCTCGACGAGCAGCTCCGGTGCATCCGGCCCTGACGTCGTCGCCTCGGCATAGGCCGCGATCAGGCGGTCCTGAGCTTTCGGCCGAAAACCCTGGCGGTCGGCGAGCGCACGGGCGCGGCCCGTCGCATCGATGATCAGGCGGGCCGAATGGCTGTTGCCGTCGTCGCAAGCGACCGACCAGCCGTCCGCCTCGCCCGCGAGGCGCCAGACCTTCGCATCGACGCGCGCGGCCGCGCAACAGGCCGCATCGGCGATCCAGCCGTCGAACGTCGCGCGGTCAACGCGCCATGACGGCCCACGGGCCTCGAGCAGCAATTCACTCGAGGTCAGGCCGGCCTCGTCCCATGACACCAGCGTCCGGTGCGACGGCGCAAAATCCTGCGTCAGAAAGGCCGGCCACAGGCCGAGCTGACGCAGCACCGGCTGGATCAGCGGCGACAACACCTCGCCTCTCCCCTGGCCTCTTCCCCGCCCGCGCCGTTCGCCCGGCGCGATCACGGCCACTCGAAGCTCCGGCGCGCACATCGCGAGCGCGCGGGCCGTGGCCGCGCCGGCTGGCCCCGCGCCTGCAACGATGATGTCGAACGCGGCCAAGGTCAGTCGGCCCGGACGGCGTAGAAAGACGCCACCACACCGGCCGGCGCCACCGTGCCCGGCGAGCCGCCGCTATGCGGGATCGTGCGGATCACCGAGCCGACAATGGCCGGCCGCTGGTCGACGCCATTGGGCCAGGCCGGCACCAGCGAGCCCCAATAATCGTAGATCCATTCCTCGCCGCTGACGACGCCGGTGCCCTGGAAGCGCACCTGCATCGGCGAGCCGTAGGCGCGCGATCCCTTCAGGGCGAGCGACCATCCCGGGCCGCCGATCGTGCCTGAGAGAAGCTGCATCGGCCCGTCGACAATCTCGATCGTGCCGCGGCCGAATTCGAGATTGTTGAAGGCCGTATTGACGTCGGGATCATTGAGCAGGCTGCGATAAGTCCAGCTCCCGACGAATGGATTGTCGCTCATGATGCCTCGCTTTTTGGATCGGGGTTCGATCCCGTTGTTCGTTCGACGCTGATGTATTTGGCCGCGTAATTGTCGGCAGGCTGCACGGCGGGCTCGTAAGGGTTACGCACGATGAAGCCGAGCTTGTTCCACTCGGTGACCATCTTGAGGTCGCCGACCGGCGTCTGCGGAACGCCGCGGCTCCAGGTGGTCCAGACATAGCTGGGCCGGCCGCTCTGGATCGACGCGATCTCGAACGACTGCAAAGGCCGATGCGCCGGCCACCACAGGGTGGTCCAGGTCTTCTCGTCGCGGCGCAGCCGCTCGTCATTGTCGCTGTCGGCCCAGAGATTGTTCCAGTCGGCGTAGGTGATGTTGATCGGCTGCGTCGTGCACTCGTTGAAATCGGACTGCCAGGGCAGGCCCATATATTTGGTGAGGTCACCGGGCTGCAGGCCGGTCTCGAAATCGTTGTCCTGGGCGAGCGGCGACTCCACGTTGAAGGTCGGGTCGGCGATCACGGTGCCGTGGTCCTGGTTGGCCTGCGCGGCGCTCTGCAGAAAATCCGAGACGCTGCGATCAGCGTTGATCCGATAAGGCGCCCAATAGATCGACGGATTGCGCATCACCCAGCCGAGCTCGGCGCCCGGACAGAAGGCGCCGCCCAGCACGTTGCTGAGCACGCCGCGATCGAGCTCGCGGCCGGTCTTCGGCGGCGTTGTCGGGTAAGGCGCGAAGGGCGAGTAGGTCTTCGGCAGCCAGCCCTCCTCCTTCTCGTTGATGAACCAGCCGCGCGCCCATTGGCCGAGGATGAAGAGCTGGTACTCGGTGAGATGAAGGAATTTCGACGGCGTCTCGTTGGTCAGCGGATTGTCGCCGCAGAGTAGCGGCATCAGCGGCAGTGAATGGACGCGCGAGGACGCGCGGTCCTGCACCTGGAATGAGTTCGCCTCGCCGGCGCGACGCAAGAGGTCGAACAGGAAACGGCGCATCGGGCCGTAGGGATCGTCGGCCTTGGAGTGGCGGGTGGGACCGGCGACCTGCGCCACCGCCATGACCGCCTCGCCCTGGCTCGCATCGCGCAGCGGCGCGTCCGCCGGGGTTTCGTCCTCCGTTGGCCGCGTCGCGTGTCGCGGTACCTGCGAGAGCTTGTTCGGATCGAACGTGCCGCGCTTGGCCTGGTCGTGCGGATAGTTCGATTGCTGAAGGATATCGCTCAGATAGCGAAACTCGTCCGGCCGGAACAGGATCGGCCAGATGTCGCGATAGAACCAGGGCCGGTAGTTGCGATTCCAGGCGAGGCGCCCGGCCTGCCAGTGACGCAGCGCGGCCTCATCGCGAAACGAGATCTGCTGCGGGTCGTCATAGGTCCCGAGGATGCCGTAGATGCCGGTGTCGGTGGCGAATTCGCGCACGTAGAGATCGTACAGCATCTCGTCCATCGTGATCATGTCGAGGATCTGCGGCGCGAAGCGCGGATACCCGACCACCACCCAGGCCGGAAACTCGACGTCGATGTAGCGGGTCTGGCCGACCTGTTTCGAATACATGATCAGACGCGCCATCACCGGGCCATCGGAGATGTCGTCGTACCAGCCGTCGGTGTTGGCATAGTCCTCGATCTTCGGACCGAAGCTGCCGCTGACGTCCATGCCCGAATTGCCGTGACCGCCGAGCACGATCAGGCGGCCCTTGTTGTCCGTCATCATCTCGCCGAGCGTGTCGATGTCGAACGGCTGGAGGCCCTTCGGCGGAAACGTCGTGGCATAACCGCCGGGGCCGCCGGAGCGATCGAAATGCGCGCGCCGGTTGGTGGTCGCGTTCACGCTGCGCGGACCGGGATCGATGATGAGGAGGTCGCGGTCCTGGCCGGTGACGTCGGCATTGCGGCGCGCGCTGCCGGGGGCGTAGCCATGTTCGCCCTTGAGCTCGGTGAACGGATACCAGGAGGCCTTCTTGTTGGCGACATAGACGCGCCACTGGATATCGATCAGCACGCCGTGATTGCCGCCGCCCTCGACGGGATCGCCGAGCGCCAGCGGCCGTCCCTCGGGGGACTCATCGTCATAGACGAAGATCTGGAAGCGCGCGGCCTGGCGCTTCACGCGGCCCTGCGAGTCCTTGAACGTCTTGACCGGAACGGGCGTGACGCCGTCCGGGCCGTGCAAGGAATTGCCGAAACTGTCGCAAGCCAGCGGCATCGCCGCAGGCGTTTCCGGCGCGAGGTAGAATTCGCTGTCGCTGTTGCCCAGGCGCGCGATGCCGATGCCCGGATGGATTCGATACGTCGCCATGACTTCCCCGCCGCCTTCTCAATCCAGGAAATTGATCGACACGCCTTCCAGCTTCAGAAGCTCCCTCTCCTCCTGGTAGTCCCCCCCGATCACCACCAGCGTGATCTGCAAGGGCCCCCTCTTCTTGAGCGCGAGCTTCGCTGCCGCCGTGACGTCGATCCGGTGGTTGCGCGGCGTGTTGTGGCTGCGTCCGCGCTGATCGAAGCGCCGCGGCTGCGGCGGCGGGATATCGCAATGGCCGGGACCGCCGTAGCAGGCGCCATGTCCGAAGATCGAGATGTAGCCGGCATAGTGCGGATTGCCCTTGATCGGCGTCGACGCATCGGCGCCGGGCTCGTTCAGGAAGGCGCGCACGAAGCAGGAGCGCATCAATTGCGGCACCTGGTGCAGGCGGATCTCCGCGCGTTTGAAGCTGCGCGCGCCTTGCGGCACGGTGATCGGCTGCGACACGAAACGGCTGACCGGCGCCTCGAGGCCAACAGGCATGAAATGCGAGCTGCGGACATATTCGTAGCCGAACGGCCCGATATCGAGCGTGTCGCGGATCGTGTAGTTCCACGGCGACAATACGGAATCCAGGTCAGCCGGCAGCGCGTTCGGATTGAGCTTCTGCCACTCCCACCAGATGCGATCGATGTTGACGTGGATCGGCCAGAACACCGGGTCGTAGGACGCGGTCAGATTGCTGAACATGTCGCCGAGGCCCGGCTGCGAATAGAGATCGGAGCGCGCGTGGAAGCGGCGCCCGCCGACCTGCGCGGCATCGTTGCGGCGCGTCGTCAGCGCACGCAGATGCGCGGTGTCCGCGTCCGGATGCGGTGTCGTTCCCGTCGCGGTCGGACCGCCCTTGCAGACATAGGCCGCCTTCCCGGCATCGGGATTCTGGCCACCGGTCCAGATGTGCATGGTGTTGTGCGGATTCTGGTCGAGGAATCCGAACGCCGCGTCATAGATGCTGCCGCCGCCGAAGTCGCGGAAATTGTTCAGGCTCAGGATCTGCGCGATGTCGTCGGCCGACGGGTAATGATAGTGAATGACCTGGTTGATCGTGCCGTCGCCGGCATATTCGGCGGGATAGCGCAGCGGGTACCAGAGCGAGTTCGACATCAGCAGCGCATCGATGAAGCGCTGGCGATTGGCGTTCTTGGGATTCGGCGTGACGGACGAATAGCCGATCGTGTTGATCACGTAGCAGAAGAAGGCGTGCTGCGAGGTGAAGGTCATGCGGTCCTGCGCAAGTGCGAGGATCGCCTTCTTCTGAGCTGCCGTCGGCGCCGGATCGAGCGCAACCACCAATGTCTCGGCCGCCTCCGCGGTGAGGTACGCCTTCATCGAGGTCGGGATGATGAGGCCCTTCTCCGGCTCCTCAGGCCGGTATTCCGGCATGGTGAAGTCCCAGTACGGCAGCATCAGGCCGGGTTCGAAGTCCTGCAGGTTCTGCTCGAACTCGTAGAGATAGGCGCGATGCCAGGGCAGGAAGCGCTCCCAGCCGTGCTGGCAATGGTTCTGATGGATCAGCGCCTGGTTGTTGTAGCTGCGCCGATCCTCGGGCCAGCGATTGAGCGAATAGAGCTGGCGAAAGCCGCGGCGCAGGCGTTCGAGCTGCGGCTCGCTCATGCAGTCGATGTTCATGCGCCGCCGGGGCTCGCCGACACAAGCGGCCGGTGAATAGCCGTCAACGGCTTCCGCGAATTCGGCAATCTCGCTGACCTTCACCGTCACGGGCTTGGCCGGCTTGCCGGGCGAAAGCTCGACCGCAACGCTGGTGGCGTCATCGGGGCAGCCGGCATCGATCCAGTCGGCGATGCGATTGATGTCGGCGGGCGCAACCGGATGACCGCCCCAAGGCAGCGGCGGGAAGCGGCCACCGTCGAATGGCGCCTCGCCGCGCAATCCCTTGATCAGCCCGGATGCATCACTGCGCGCATGCGGCGGCAGACAGCAGGCGTGCCCTTCCGGCACCGGCGCAACCATCTTAATGCCGAAGATCTCGACCGCCTCCAGCGCCGCTGCGCCCTTGTCCCAGAATCGTCCCGCACCGCCATAATCCGCGGTGCTGTCGCCGGCGGCCTCATCCAGGATCCCCTTCACACGCGCGTAAGCAACGGTCAGTGCTTCGGTGTCCATTCCAGCCCCCGGGGCAAGCAAGACGGAGAAGGCGGGGCGAAACTAACCACAACTTTGGGATGCTGTCATCTAAACACGCACCTTTGCACAAGCACGGACAGCAAATATTTTCGTCAGGTAGCGTGATCTATTTCATACAACCGCAATGAGCGGAGAGATCCCCGGCGCTGCTGCCGCGAATTGATTCACTTTCGACATGTTTGTCTGATTGCCCCGGTACACCGTCGCGAAGGAGAGACACGCCGCACCCGTGAAGACCAGGACCTCATCTCACCGGAGGGCTGGACGTGTGCCTCACTCAAATTGTCGAAAACAACCCCATGCACAGTAGCCGACGCGTTTAGGATCAACAGCTTGCACGTCCCGCGGAGGCCGATTTGACTCGTCGGGCAAAACAGGGGCATAATGCCATTATTCCGAAATCGATCAGCGTCTCGTCCCGTGCCCTCAGAGCTCGCGTATTCGACTATCGAGTTTTTTTTTTTTTGTCTCTGAGAGAGAGAGAGAGAGAGAGAGAGAGAGAGAGAGAGAGAGAGAGAGAGAGAGAGAGAGAGAGAGAGCTCTGCTTGATCAAGCGATGCGGCAGGAGAGGAACAATGAGCGAGAACAGGAACATCTCGATCGTGTCGTCTGCGGGGTTCTCTTTGCCTGGCAATACTTTCTGGAGGTGCCGAAGCCCCCGCCCGCGGAATCGCCTCTTGCCTGCGAGCGCAAGCTCCACTTGATCTAGGTCAATTCATCCGGGGAAAAGTGGCAAAACCTCGCATGCGCGACCTTTGTCATTTCAATGGGAGGTTAGCATGGCAGTTGTTGTTCAATATGTCGTCAAACCGAATCCCGGAGCCGACTTCGCCGGAATACTCGAACTGTCCAAGGAGGCTGCCGAGCTTTGGCGCAAGCACGGTGGAAAACCAAGATTCTGGACCGTCGCGGTCGGTGAATTCGGAAATTTCGTTTTCTCAGTCAATTTCGAGACGTTCTCAGCTTACGGCGCGACAGTTGAGAAACTGAATGCCGATCCAGCGTTTCGAACCTGGCAAGCGAAAAGATTGAAAGCGGGCTTGACCACCCTCGTGCGTTCGAATTTGGCGACTGAGATTGAACTTTGAGGAGCACTCCCAGGCCCGCCGGTTCACGCTGGCGGGCCTCTTGCATTTCGTGACGCCTACGAGAGGTGGCAGCGCGTGCGATGCCGCCTTTACTTTTCTACTTTCTCAAATTTTGGAGGCTGAAATGCGTTTTTCAAAATGCGCTCAATCCGCCACCGCGTTGTTTCTGCTTGCTATCGCCCTGGCCGCGCCGGCTCACGCGCAGAACAACAAGCAAATCATCTCAGGTACATTCTACGAAGATCAAGCGACGTTGCCTTCTACGGCGACGGGCAACGCAACACTGACCTTCACACAAACACCCGCGAATAAATTCCTGAATATCACCAACATCGCTTGTGACGTTTTCGTGTCCGCCACGCAGGTTTTGACTTTGATGCGGCTGCAGATTGGGACCAGCCCCGGCGCGTCCGATCTTGGCCGTTCTTATCCGATCAAAAACACGCCTATCGCCCCGGAAATCATCCAGAATGTAAAGCTCTATTCGGTCGTGACCAATGAGGTATTCTTTAAGATGGGACCAGGCCGGTTTCCCTCAATCTTCATTGTAGCTGCCAGCAACGGTGGTGCCGCTTCCATGGCCCCAAACTGCTTTATCGTCGGAAATTTGACGGATAACTGAGTGAGCCATTCTCAGGCCCGCCGGTGTGAACCGGCGGGCCTCTTGTCGTTACCCCTCAGCCATCGGCGGAGCGTCATCAGCCCGGAACGTCTGTCGAAACCGCGACGATGAGCACGGATTATTGGGAGTTTTGAAGCTCGCCGATGAGGGTGCAGTTGATAGAGACATTGCTAGCTACGGCGAAGTCGATTTCAATCGCCGGAGCACGGCCGGCGCCCACCAAGACGTTCAGCTCGTCGTTGATGGCTCCGTAAATTGATCCGCCAGATGAAGCAACCTCGCCTACGCGGAAGAAGAAGTTTCGGCCGATTGATTGTACTCCTGGCGCGGGCGCGACAAAGAACTTGTAGGTGATCGGCGTCTGAGACATCCCGCCGAGACGACAATTCACGCGCTTCACGTTCAAAAGTTGACTAGCGGGCAGCTGGGACCACCAGGTGGTGCAACCTGTCGTGTTTCCGCAGCCTGCAGTAACAGTATCCTCGTAATACGAACCGGCAATTATGGGGGCTGCTCCAACCGGAAGACAAAAAGCGGTCGAAACCAAAGCGATGACGCAGGAGGAAAGTTTGGAGATAAAGCGCATTTGAGCCTCGGCATTTGAAAGCGATTTTCAAGACACCCAACAAACCTGGAGGGCGAGGACGCAATTCGGCAGCGCGTGTACATAGCTTGGTCCTGCTGACCCCCGCATCAACCAAACGGTTGAGGCGAGGGCCCGCCAGCGTGAACCGGCGGGCCCCACGTTTTACCGGCTTAGCCGCCCGTGCTGGGGGAGCATGAGCCCGTCGCTCCCCCGCCCACGCGCCAAACTCCTTCGTCGTACTTCATCTCAAATCGGAGCAGCATCTCCCTGAGATGGTAGACGCCAAACATGGCGAGGCTTCGCGTCTCGCAGACGGGAGGCGCCGGCGAGCGCCTGCATGAACGTGGGCGCTTCGGCATAGGGCAACGCCGGGTGATGCCGGACCGCCCTCTTCGGCCGCTTGGGAAGCCTCTCACGGAGCTGCTTGGTGAGTTCGGCCGGGTTCCGGAAGTCGCGATCGTCGATGTCGACGTTCTCGGCGATGATGGTCTCGATGCGGCCGCGGACCCGGTTCGCGGTCTCCCGTTTCTCGATCCAGATCGGGTTGAGCAGGTCGTGGATGTGGCTCGGCTTGATCTCGGGGATAGTGAGCTTGCCGATGGTCGGGTAGGCGTACCGCTTCAACGATGACGACCATTGATCGCGGTGCTTCTCGCTCCAGGTCGACCAGTTCGTGCGGATGTAGGCCTCGGCGCACTGCCCGGAAATCCGTAACGTGCCAATGGCCTCTGCCTTCACCTCCGTCCGCAATTGAACCGGTGCTCGGAGCTGGCATGACGTCTCCTGACGAATGAGTTTATCAATTGGAGGATATGTTCGATGCGGGAGAGCAGACATCGATCACGATGATGCTCGATGAAGCGGTAGAATAAGGGCCCAGCGCTTCGCGATTGGGGAAATAGATCAGGGCGATCCGGCAGCCGTTCGGTGAGGTCACCGGGCTTCTGACATACCCGGGAAGGATCTGGGTGACAGATCTATCCCGGAGCAAATATAGACCATGCTCTTCCTCGGCACTTACGGGATTCGCAGCGAAGAAGAGCCCCACCCTTGTCGGGGCCAGATCAATTGTCGTCGATCCGCCGCCGTGAACAGCTCCCGACCAGGGTCCGAACGGCACGCAGAGTCGCTCGGTTTTCGCTGTATGAGGATTGACTCGCCAGATCGGCCAGCAGTCGCTCTCTTTCCACTTCTCGAAATGATCGATCGGCGATCGAGAAAGATTCCCAGCCCACATGTAAAACACATCTTCAAACATGCGAAATGCATAGGAACTCGCCTCAGCATTCGAAACAGGCAACTCGATCCGATCCGAGCCATCTGCTCGCATCAAGACGAGCGGCTCGGCCGACGCTGCATGAACACGTGCCAACGTCGGCTCCTTACCCAAATCAATATAGAAGCGCCGTTCAGGATCAGCCACATAGTGCTTGCCTGCCATCGAACCATCGAAGTAAAGCTCGCAATCAACCCTCTCGATCGATGGCACGAAAGGAGCTCGACCAGCCAAGGAAGGTGACAAATGTGACGACGCGGCCTGTGGGCCAACCTCTCGTTCGTGCCCTACCGGCCCTCGCCATCGAGTTTGCAACGTTGCCCCAGTAACAGGATCGATAGTGTTCTGCAGATAGCTGATTTCGCCGCGGGCGGCGCAATAGGACTGGGCCGCCGCCACGGGATCGCCGCCATACGGCCGGGGTTTTTCACCGAGACGCCAGAGATAGAGCCAGGACACCACCGAGCGCCTTGCTTCCGAGGTAGTCGGCTTTGGTCCCTTGTTTGCACGCACAACAATTGTGTCGTCGTCCACCCAGTAGATCCCAGCTCCAACAGAGTCTTCCCGGTAAAGACCCGCGTCCCATACCGCGTGGATGGGTCCCTTCAGCGGAATTTCGATCGCAGACAGCGAATTCGTCTTGGTCGTCATTCGAAATGCCCAAAATGCGAAGAACCAAAAACAAATCGAGAAGACGCCAATCAAGCAGCACGCGGCGAAGAATTTGAAGCGATCAATGATGAAATGAATTTCCGCCATGTGTGAAAGTAGCTTCTAGGATGTCATGCCAAGTCAACTATCGACGCAAATCAATCACAAGCTGAAGACCTCTTAGTCGCACATGTCTTGCGACATGTGCGCAGATAGTCAGCTCAGTCTCACTGTCGCACCCGCTTTGCGCCGAAACGGACTAGCCCAGTGTGATCTGGTAAGTCGCTCTTGGTGAGTCAAAAGCCCTAAATATTGAAAATATTGGGTTTTTAGCCTTGACTGGCGGAAGGGGTGTCTTGTCAACCTCGTTGATTCAACTGGGTTTTTCCTGTGCCTCGGAAGAATAGCTACGGTGTTTGCAACGGTCGTCCCCAGCAACATCACTACCGTAGTTTTCCGCCCGTGAGCAGGCTTACGACCTGCTCCCTTCCTTCAAAACGGCTGCGGAGCAGATCTATTCTGTTGATCGGGCAGTCTGCCGGTCAAGCTGAGGCAGGCACGGACGACCTGAGTACATGACTTGTAATCACGGGGTCGTGGGGTCGAGCCCAGAATGGCAATGGCGGCAGCGGGCGAAGACCTCGTCGAGATCATCAAGCTTGTCGGCGGCCCGAGCGCGGTGATCGCGCTCGGAGGCACGGCTAGGGGCCGCTTCCGTCAGATAGATGCACTTTCTGCAATTGTCCGCATGATGACGATCCCAACGGTACCGCGGCTGACCGCGCCGAGCTCCTGCGCAACGGCAAAGTTGTGGGCTATCAAGCTAAACATTTCCAGGAACTGCTCTTCGAATTCCAAAAGATTACGGAAGCCGAGGCTGCAGCCGCCTAAGCGTTTCGCGCCTCAGGATTGGCCATCCCCACTCTAGGGCGTCTACTCATAAGCCTGCGCTGCACTCCGTTTGAGGTCCCCTCTGCCTCTGATAGCTGCGCGTTGGGCGCACTTCCACTAAGTCCGAGTTGGGGCCACCAGCAGACATTCACGATGCTTCGCTGTCTCAGCGAGATTGGCATATCCCGCAGATCCAAGCCTGCCTTTCTTCTGTTTGCATCTTTTTGCATCGATTAAGTCGAAGCGGCCTTCAGACCGAGTAGAAAAGTCCCGCAGCCTCGCACATCAGCCTTTCGCCGAGCCCCACTGCTCTCAAGACAGCCCATTGGCCGGGGTCTAGTTTGCCGCTATTCGGACGGACGCTTTGCCTTCTAGCTCTAGGGACATTGGCGGCCTCACTTTGCAGTTGCTCGTCTTCAAATTTGCCACTGAACCTTCCCCTCAACGCCGGTTCGATTGCGCCGCCGCCGAACATCCGTGCCGACAATGACCTTGCTATCGGATTGGCCTTCTCGGGAGGAGGTACACGCGCTGCCGCCTTTGCATTTGGTGTTCTGCGCGGACTTGAGCGCATTCGAGCCGGCGCAACTGCCACAGCGCTAGATCGGGTCGAATTTATCTCGGGTGTGTCCGGCGGGTCCATAACTGCTGCCTACTATGGCTTGCGTGGGAAGCAGGCGCTGGGCGACTTTCGTGAGCGATTTCTAATCCGAGATGCGGAAGCCGACCTGAGAACCGACTTCAGCCTGGGGAGTTTAGTCGAGGGTATCAACGGCGGGGTCAATCAGGCGCCGCGCCTGTCCGGATGGCTCGATCGGAATCTGTTTGCCGAAGCAACAATGAAGGAGTTGCTCAAGAGCTCGCGGCCGGTCATTTGGATTAACGCCTCGGACCTCTATCACCGAACTCCGTTTGTGTTCTCACAAACCGTATTCAGAGAGCTATGTAGTGATTTAGGTCAGTATCCCATCTCGCTCGCGGTGGCAGCATCGGCAGCGGTGCCCGTGGCCTTCTCTCCAATAGTGCTCGAAGCCTATCCGCAATCGTGCGCCGCAGAGCCGCCGAGATGGATCGGCCAGGTCCTCGCGAACCAAAACTCAGGCGCTCAGGTCAAAGCCTTTGCGCGGGCGCTAACCGACTACCGGAACCCCGACATCGTTCAGTATTTGAAGCTGGCCGACGGGGGGTTGACGGACAACTATGGCCTCTCGGGCCTCGTCATCGCCCGATCGGCGGCAACCGAACCTTACGCACCCTTGACGGATCGGGAAGCCGTCAAGCTACGGAACGTGGTCTTCATTCTGGTCAACGCCGGGCAAGGCGCAAAGGGCGAATGGTCGCATACAATCAACGGCCCATCAGGGGCTGAGCTACTAGCTGCGATCACCGATACTGCCATTGATTCTTCGGTTCGAAGCGGCTTCGACGCCTTCCGATTGACGATCCGTGAATGGGAGAACGCCATTCGCAGTTGGCGGTGCAAGCTGACATCAGGTGAAGCTCGCAAGCTGGGGGCCCGCGAGGGGTGGCAATGCAAGGACATCACATTCAAGATTACTGAGGTATCGTTCGACCAGTCGGACAATTCCGCTCGGCTCTCGTCAATCCCCACGCGATTTAAACTGCCTGAGGCCGACGTTGATCTTCTGATCCGATCGGGAGAGTCCATTGTTGCTGCCGATCCAACCTTGAATTCAATATCAGCTGGAGAACACCGTTGATTTCCGGCGCTTCTAATGGAAGCCGCCATTCTTTGACGTTTGCGACATTTTGGAGCGATTTGCGCGCCTTAATTCCGGGCGCCCAACCGCAGCGCTAGTGTTACTTCCCATCACACGTGTATTGGGAAGCGATCGGATGGACGAGCTGCAGCAGTTACTCCAGAAGAGATTATCGAAGCTTGAGCACGCCATTTGCTCGATAAAATCGAGGGCTATCGGCAGTTCGGACACGACTGAGGTTGAGCTGTTGGCCTATCTCGCCGAACTCGAACTTCATATCGATGCGCAGCTGGTACGGATCGAACAGATTGGTCATCGCGTCATCTCCTCACATGAAAGCACTTCGGCGGCGATAGCTGACGACGTGGATGAATGGAAGCAGAGGGGCGACCTGAAGCGACTGCGGCGCCGCTCGATGGACGCGGCCGCACTCGCAACCGAAGCTTTTGAATTCGCTGAGTTCGCTGTCAAGAAGGCGGAGCATGCCGCACTCGAAGCGCGCCTGGCTAAGGCGGACGCTGACAAGGCGGAGGCGCACGCCTCCTGTGTCTCCTAATTCAAAATCGCGCTTCCGAATATATCAGTGAAAGACACGGCAATGTCTCAGGGTATCGCGTTGCTCCGCATAGCGGCATCCGCTTCGGCAATCTTGCTTATGTTAGGCTGCATCCCCGCTTCGGCAGGCGAACCCAAGGAAAACGGCGGAGCTGCCCAGAACGGCAATCTCGGGCAACAACTCGCCAATCCGATTGCAACTCTCATCCAGGTGCCGCTGAAGAGCAATTTCGACTACGGCGCAAAAGGTAGCCCGAAAGATGCTTTCCGCTATACCCTGTCAATCGAGCCCGTCGTTCCCTTCTCGCTGAATTCCGACTGGAATTTGATCACCCGGACGATCATCCCAGTCGAACATGTCCAGCAGCTCTTTCCCACCGACAAGTCGGGTGTGGGCGATATCGTGCAGAGTTTTTTCCTCTCGCCATCCCGTCCCGTGAACGGCGTCACCTGGGGGGTCGGCCCCGTCTTCCTCTATCCCTCCGCCACGGAGGAGGTCCTTGGTCATCATCAATGGGGAAGTGGCATTACAGGTATTGTCCTCCAACAAAGCGGGCACTGGCTCTATGGCGTGCTGGCAAACCACATTTGGTCGCTAAGCGATCAAACCTTTGGGCGCGAGAAGGTCGATGCAAGCTTCATACAGCCGTTCCTGACCTATACCTTCCCCACGACGCAGACGACGGTCTTTCTAAGCTCTGAAAGCACCTACGACTGGACCTCGCGGCAATGGAATGTGCCCATCAACGTCGGGCTCAACCAACTGGCGAAGATCGGCGAGCAGGTTGTCCAGCTCGGAGGTTTGGTGCGGTACTATGCCGAGACGCCCGCAGGCGGCCCCCGCTTGGGGTTCCAGCTCCGATTGACATATGTATTTCCTGCCTCTCGATAAGAATAGCTGACTCCTCAGATCATGAGGACTGCCCGGTGCGGGCACGCTAGACCGTTGCCTGCTCTGTCGTTGCCCGCTCCTTTGGAACGTTTTGGCGGTCTTTATTCCGCTTAATGGCAGCAGAAGCCAGCAGATCGATAGGCTGTGCGCGACCGATGTCGCTGGGGGCCGGAGAGCTCTCCGCGCAACAAGAAAACGGAGCGCAGATGATCACACAGGCTTTTCAGAAGAAGACTTACGATGCGATCGCGGAGGCACTGCCCTTCAGCATTGATCCATCGAAGATCACCGTCGAGCCAGGCGTCTCCTATACGGTGAGCACGATCAAGGCCCACGACTACGCCGCGGGCGTGATGGCCGCCTTCGGCTCGGTCGTTGAGCATATCGGCCGGCTGCGAGGCCTTCCTTCCCAAACCATGAAGCTTAACCGGCGCCGCTGCGGGCTTCTGCTCAATTCCGCTCAACTGCAATTTCTGAATGGATACGGCTGCCTGATGGATACCTGGCCGATTGGACCCGACAACGGGACCTATCGCGCCAAAGACGGCCGTTTCGTTACGATGATCGGTCTGCACCCCCACTTGCGCGATGCAATTCTCGATTTCTTGCAGTGCTCGAATTCAGCGCACGCGTTCCAGGCAGCGGTCGAGAAGAAGACGGCGCAGCAGCTTGAAGACGAGATGGCGGCCCGCCGCCTGCCCGCTGGCATCGTTCGTAGTCCCGAGGAGTGGCTCTCGCATCCACAGGGCGCAGCTACGGCAAAATTGCCGATGGTGCAGGTCGAGCAGCGCGGCAAGGGAGAGAAGCGGCGGCTTGGCAAAGCGAACGCGCGACCGCTGGAGGGAGTTCGCGTCGTAGAATTGGCCCATCTCGTCGCCGGCCCGACGATCGGGCGTCTGCTCGCCGAACAAGGCGCGGAGGTGATCAAGATTCAGCCGCCAGTCGGCGACTGGGTGTTGCCCCTCTGGCTTGATGTGAACTGGGGTAAGAAATGCATTCTCACCGACATCAAGAGCCATTCAGGCAAGGCACGGCTGGTTGCATTGCTTTCAGAAGCCGATGTCCTGGTAAACAGCAACTCCCCGGGCGCCTTGGAGCGGCTGGGTCTTGGTGAAGCAGCGCTGCGGGAGATCAACCCGAGCCTCATCTACGCAGGAGCCTCCTACTGCTCGCCGGACACACCTTGGGCCGACCGCAAGGGCTTCGAGCAGATCGGTCAGGCCGTCAGCGGCATGATGCACGTGAACTCCGTCGGCATGGAAGAACCGACGCTGATATCGGTACTTCTCAACGACTACATCACCGGCTATCTGGCTGCCATCGGCGCCGTCGCGGCCCTGGCTGAACGTGAAGAAAAGGGCGGGTTCTGGAAGACGGGCGCGTCGCTGAGCCGTTGTGCCACGATGGCGGCCAGTCTCACGGCGCCCCGCGACGCCGAGCCCTACGAGGCAGTGGGCGTGAAGGACATGGTCGAGCATGGGATCGATCAGCAGACGCCTCTCGGTACCTTTACCCGTCTGTCCTCCGCGGTGGAATTCAGCGACACGCCGTCGAAGTTGACGCTGCCGACCGGCCTGCCCGGCAACTATCCCGACACGATCACTTGGTCGTCGGAAGTGAGCGTCGGAGATCACCCGTTGCCGCACTTTCCTTCGCATCTGGCGCGCAATGGGGGCATTCGCAATCTGGTCCCTGGCCACGGCATCGAAGACCGAGGCGATGGCGGCGGGGGCTTGAGCCTCGCATCAAAGGCGCTGTTCGACATCGTTCTCGCCGGGCGCAAGTTCTAGCGGAGCTGTTTTCGCCCAGTTTGTAACGATTTGCAGGATTTTGGAGCGTTTCACGACGCGGCGGTGAAGCCGCGTCGTAGCGTGAACGAAAGCGGAGAGTTGATAGATGCCTCCGCCAGGGGATGTGTCATGAACGTACGGAAAATCAGCCTGTTGGCTTCAGCGACGATTCTGATCGTCGGCGCTGCGCACGCAGATGAGAACCTCGCCAATTTTGGTAACGTGGGGAGCTCGGCCACGCCTGCTCCGGTCACGCCGGAGAGGCCAGCAAAGAAAGCCAAACGTCAGAAGAGCTCAGAGAAGAGCCCACCTGTTCCGACCGATCCATTCGGTCCCGTTCCGACCGGCAAGATGATCTCACTGGTGAACGTCGCGCCCGGCCTGCTCGCCTATTTCAACAATGGTCCCGTGTTCGGGTTGCCGGGAACCGTTACTGGAGATGTGCTGAGCCGTACTCAACTGCTTGGTGACTGGGGCGGGACGCGCACCGAGCTGGCAAGACAAGGCTATTTCTTCGATATCTATTCGACGAGCTACTATCAGAATGTCACTTCCGGCGGCCTGAAGACCGGGGGCGCTTTCGTTCAGAACACCCAGTTCTCCGTGAATGTCGATACGGCCCGCGCCGGCTGGTGGTCGGGTGGCATTATCCATGCGACCGCCCAATGGCGCACAGGCGACTCTCCTTCCAACACTTTCACGGCTGGATCGTCTGTGCCGCAATATACCGGTCTGGTGTACCCAGATCCGCAGTCGTCGCACGATATCCTGCCGACCGAGTATTACCTGGTGCAGGCCCTGAGCCAGCAGTTCAGCGTCGTGGTCGGCAAGATCAGCAACATCTTCATCCCCGATCAGACCGCCTTCGGGAGCAGCTACAAGTATCATTTCGCCAACTTCAACTTCAACAAGAACGCGATGACGCCGAATTTCTACAATCCGACGTCACTGGCGGCACTTGGCGTCTGGGCACTGAGCCCGAAATTCGCGATTGCAGGCGGCGTGCTCGATACGGACAGCAAGGCGAGCAATCTCGCTTCCCATGCCTTCGACCACGTCAATCTCTATCTCATGTCGGTGGTGTCGTACGACATCGGTGGCCTGCCCGGTCAGCTCTCGCCGGCCTTCAACTGGTCAAACAAGCCCAAACTCGATCTCGAAATGCCGTTCGGCACGCTCACGTCGGTGGCTGCCGTAAAGCAGGCTGTCGGCGGCATGCTCGGTGCAAATTCGTACGATGGCTTGCCGATCAACACCAAGGGTGACAGCTGGTTCGCGATCGCTAATGCGTCTCAATACCTCTTCGTCAAAGACGATCCCGAGACGGTTCGCAGGAAGCTCAAGTCTGGCGAATTGATCCGGGGCGTCGGTGTCTTCGCGCGTATCGGTTACGCGCCAGAAGAGACCAATATCATCACGCGTGACGCCAGCATCGCGCTGTTCGCTCACGGCCTTCTGCCCGGTCGCGAGTACGACAGCTTTGGCATTGGCGTCTACCACAACCAGTTCAGCAACAAATTCAAGACGGATATTGGCCTGCTCACGCGAGGCACTGCGTCGGCCAGCGACGAAACCGGGATGGAGGTCTTCTACGACTTCGCGATCACGCCGGCGGTGCGGCTCATTCCGAGTTACCAGCACATCTGGCATCCGCTGAGTGCCCAGGTAGCCGAAGGCCACACCAGCACGGATATCGTTCAAACCCGTCTGACCATAGCCTGGTAATCCCGGCAGGAGAGAAATTGTGGCATTTACTGGTATTCTAACCGGCCTGATGGAACGCGCTATCAAGCATGCGCTGGCAACGCATTGGCGACTGTTTCTATTCCAAGGCATCGTCATGCTCGTCTTGGGTATCCTCGCCATTGGGGCCCCGCTGGCGGCATCGGTTGCGGTCGAGCTCTACATCGGCGGCCTGTTCCTTGTGAGCGGCGTCATGGGCCTGGTGGCCATCATGTCCGCGCGGGATGTTCCCGCATTTCTGTGGAGTTTGCTGACGGCAGCCATGTCAATCGTCGTAGGAATCATCCTGATCAATCGTCCGATCGCGGGAACGTTGTCGCTGACCTTGGTGCTCGCAGCCTTCTTCCTGGCGGAAGGTGTTTTCCAGATCGCGGCTTCGATCAACTACCGTACTGTCGTTCCTCGCTCTTGGATCTGGATGCTGTTGAGCGGAGTGCTCGACCTTTTCCTTGCCGCGGCTATTTGGGCTCTTTGGCCGATCAGCGCGATTTGGACGCTGGGTCTCTTTGCAGGTGTCAACCTGATTTCGTCAGGATGGGCGGCAATCATGGCCGCACTTGCCGGCAGGAAGCTCGCCAAAGAAGCCACCTGTACGAAGGTCGTGGCTCAGTGAAAATATCGGCCACGCTGCCATCACGCGGCCGCGACCTGCGGCTCGACCTGTTCCGCGGCGTGGCCAACTGGGGAATCTTCCTTGATCATATACCCAACAACGTCGTGAACTGGGTCACGACGCGAAACTACGGCTTCAGCGACGCCGCAGACCTATTCATCTTCATTTCCGGCTACACCGTCGCGTTCGTCTATGCGCGGATGATGTTGGAACGTGGCTTTGTGATCGGCGCTTCGCGCCTGCTCAAGCGGGTCTGGCAGATCTACGTCGCCCACGTCTTTCTGTTTGTGATCTACCTCAGCGAAATCGGTTACCTTGCTCAGAAATACGGTAAGTCCGGCTTCGTGGACGACTTCAACATTCGTGGCTTCCTCGAAAATCCTGCTCAAGTCCTCTTCGAGGGCCTTATCCTTCGTTTCAAGCCGGTCAACATGGATGTATTGCCATTGTACATCGTACTGATGGGCGTCTTCGCACCCGTTCTTTGGTTCATGCTCCGAAGGCCCAACATCACCCTGGCATGCTCGGTTGTCGTGTATTTGGCCGCACGGCAATTCGGCTGGAATCTATCCGCCTATCCCGTCGGCCAATGGTATTTCAATCCGTTCGCGTGGCAGCTGCTCTTCGTTTTCGGGGCCTGGTTCGCGTTGGGTGGGTCGACCCTGGCGATGCCGTTCATCCGTTCTCGAACGGCGCTGGTTCTCGGAATCGCCTATCTCCTCTTCGCGCTCGTCTTGACCATGGCAGCACGGTTTGAAGAGATTCGCGCACTCATTCCCGACGCGCTCTACGGCACCTTCAACCCCAATGATAAGACCAACCTCGCCCCTTATCGCCTGCTCCATTTCGTCGTCTTCGCCTTCTTCGTCGTACGGCTGCTGCCGAAGGAATGGCCTGGGCTGGAATGGCGGATCTTCCGCCCTGCGATCAAATGCGGGCAGCAATCCCTCGAAGTCTTTTGTGCGGGGATATTCCTGTCATTTGCCGCGCATTTCGCGCTGGTCGAAATCTCTTCTGGCGTTGGGATGCAGGTGACCGTAAGCATCCTCGGCATCGCGGCGATGGCCCTACTCGCCTACTACCGATCATGGTCCAAGGCCGCAGACAAGCCATCAGCCGACGGAAAGGCCGGCAAAGCTGCCGTCGCGACTCAGGCCCCCGCCCACTGATCGAGCAGGCTGCGCGCCCGCATCAGGTCCGCGGTCGCAAATCCCTCGGTGAGCTTGCCATACGATGCGTCGAGGATCTTCTGCGCATCGCCCGAGGCGCCCTGACGATGCCGCAGCTCGGAAAGGCTGAGTGCACCACGAAGCTCCCAGAACCGAGCTCCTTGGGTCTGGGAAACCTCAAGAGACCGTCCGAATTGCTCTTCTGCTGAAGCCGTGTCCGGCTGCTCACCCATGAGGAGAATCTCTCCCTTGATTCTCATGGCCTCTGGCAACCACCACTGCGCATCGTTACGCCGGCATCGGGAAATTGCTTTCTCGGCGAGAACGAGTCCTTCCTCGCGGCGCCCAAGCCTCGCCAGCACATCGGCGTGGCCAGTTAAAAACGGCGTAAACTGTACCTCGAATTGTGTCTCGCTCAACCCGGCAAGCCCCGCACGAAGCTTTTCCTCGGCATCGGCGAAGTCGCCGCACTTGGCAAGCAGAGCTCCCTGATAGGCCAGCGAGCAGGCCTTGTAGCTCGGCAAATCGTGCCTCATCGCCCAATCGCCGAGAAGCGCTACTGCGCTCTCCGCCTCGGGTATGTTGCCGAACCGCAATGGAAACGCGCAGCCGCACCACGCCAATGCAAAACACAGCGAGAGCGCGTGTCCGCCCGCTTCCGCATCGATCAGGATCTGCCTTGTCATGCGCGCAGCCTGATCAACCAAACCCTGGACCCAGAGGATATTGGCTACAACGCAACGAGCCTGAATGCCGTGATCGAGGCCGGAGCGTACGACGGCGGCTTGCTGGGGGAGCGCTTGGATGCGCGCAAAGGCCTGCTGGGCATAGGTCATAGCCCGGCCGTATTCGCCAACGTAGACGAGGGAACCGCTGAAAAGGAATTCTGCCGTGGCCAAGGCGACGGGGCTCGAGCTTCCGCTGACGACGTTCTCTGCCTGCTCGGCCAACGTCAACGCACCACGAAAATCCTCAAGCCTGAGACAGAGGTTGGTCAAACCGGATATAGCGCGAAGCTGGCAGCCTACGTCCCCCAGTTGGGCCGCCAATTCGCCGCCTCGCATCAAGGCGGCGCGCGCAGGCTCGGACACACCGAGCGCATGCATCAGCGACATGCCGAACTCGGTCTGCAGCACCATTTCCCGGTGACCGCCACGATCGGCGTCGTCAAGTTGCGCGATCGCCTTTCCGGTCCAAGCGTAGCATTCCGTAAGCAGAGAGATATTGAGCCAGATCGGAGCCGACGCCGCGGCGAGTGCAATAGCTATGTCTCGATCACCGTTCTGGCCGAAAGCCCAGACCAGTGCAGCACGGATATTGTCGATCTCTGGCTTGGCCGCAACCGCCGCGCTGGGACTGCCGGTTGGACCTGATTGTGCCGTCTCGAGGAACTCCTTGAAGAACTCAGCGTGACGACGTGCCAGCACGTCCATTTCGCCGGCCTCACGCAGCCGTTCGAGAGCGTAGGCCCGCGTTGTCGCGAGGAAGCGAAACCGTGCATCGCCGTCGCTTATCCCGGCGACGACAAGCGACTTCATCACGAGAGTTGCGATATTCTCGGTAATGTCCTCGCCGCCGCCAGCTCCGCCCAGCACGGCGCAAGCGGATTCGATCGTAAATCCCCCGACAAAAATCGAAAGCCGGCGAAATGCTGCCTGCTCCCCCGGTGTCAGCAGGTGAAAACTCCAGTCAAGCGTCGCGCTGATCGTCTGGTGGCGAAGCTGGCCGCGCGGACCGGCTCCAAGAACGCTCAGCCGGTCATCCAGTCGCGACGCGAGACCGCGCACACCGAATGTGTCGACCCGGGCAGCGGCAAACTCGATCGCGAGGGGTAGGCCGTCGAGCTTACGGCAAATCTCGGCGATTCCTCTCGCGTCAGCATCCGTGACGTCGAACTCATTGCTCGCGGCGGCCGCGCGCTCGACGAACAGCTGAACGGCGGGAAAACTGAGCGCTTCGCTTGCTGTCAAAGCTGCCCTGTTCGGCGGGCAATCGAGGGGCAGGAGGCGGTACACCTGCTCGCCGTCTACGTGCAAGGGTTCGCGGCTGGTCGCTAGAACGTGGACATTACGAGCCGCCTTAATAATTCCAACAGCTAGGGCCGCAGCCTGGTCGATGACGTGCTCGCAGTTGTCGAATACAAGCAGCATCTGCTTGTCGCTTAAGGCTCCGACGAGGCTCGGCAAGGGGTTGTCGGAACGTATCTCCAGCTTCAAAGAAGCTGCCAGCGCCGTTGGCACCAGCTCTGGATCGGTCACGGGGGCGAGATCAACCAACCAAACGCCGTCTTTGACCTTGCCGATCAATTGCTCGGCAATGTCGAGCGCGACCGCAGTCTTGCCAACGCCGCCCGGGCCGACGATCGTGAGTAGCCTCCGCGCGGCTAGCCTCTCGCATAGGGTCTGGACCACACCATCGCGACCGATGAGGCGGGTGAGCTGCGCCGGCAAATTGTGCAGTTCGCGGACGGATGCGGATTCCGCGACCAAGGGGCCGGACTGTGTTGTTACGGAGACCGGCGCGACAAAGCGGTACCCGCGTCCAGGGACATTGACGATGTACCGATTGCCGGCCTGACCATCGCCCAGCGCACGCCGAAGCGCCGCAACGTGGACCGTCAGATTGGCCTCTACGACTGATGTCTCCGGCCAAACGATCGCCACCAACTCACGCTTGCTGACCAGTTCGCCTGCTCGTGTGACAAGAGCAATCAGAATGTCCAAGGCACGACTTCCAAGTCGCACAGGGCGATCGCCCTCCCGAAGGATGCGCTCGGCAGTCAAGAGGCGGAATGGCCCGAAGCAGAACTCGAAAGCCATTGATGCAGTCTGCTCCGCCTCGGCCTGTCCTTTCGCGAGATCATTCATCGTCGGCCGATATATCCGTCCGGTCAAACCGAGTCTACCGCCAAGCAGGAAACCCTGCCTTGCCTCATACAGTATCGGCAGTATTAGGAATGATCTGGCCTTAGCCGCGTTATTTGGGCCGCCATCGCCTCCTCCCTGGCGAGCAGTGCATACAAAATGGTCCGCTCCGCCTGATCCATAGCCAGTACGGCGATCTCCACGGCGGCGATAGCACAACGCGACCAGCGGTCAGCCCGAGCGTGCAGATGGCCCGTTTGCCTCTGCTGTTTCCATCCGGCAATCTGCTCGATCGTCACTAATCGCTCCTGGTTCATCCATCGATCAAAGCTCGCCTGAGCGGTCAGTGCCCGAGCACGTCCTTGCTCCGCCTCCTCGTCAACCTTGCGAAGCTGCTCACGCAACGTCTGGCCATCCAGCTCCTCCACTTCGAAAATTAGGGTATTCGCGCGATCAAATGTCGCAGCAATACAGGAAAAATGCTGGCGCAATTCTTCGCGAAGTTCTCGCAAGTTGCCGTTCATTGAACCCTGCCAAAAGGTGGGCGACTCCCACATTATCTTCAATCATGCGCTAGAACGCGGCGAATAAATTCCAGCAAAATCTTGCAAATCGAGCTTGGGCGGCTGCGGAAGCCCGCCTGTTTTTCAGAATTTGGGACCCTTAGCGGGTATTTGCTGGCCTCGGATGTCGCAATCTTTCAAAAGCCGGGCATCACTTTCACAAGGAAGGTTGTCCGGTGCGCAGTACGAGAACTCATTCAAACAGGTACTTCGCCGCCGCGATGTTGGTGGTGGGAGGGATAGCCGCATTCTCCTCTGTTGCGGAAGCACAGGATGGCACGCCGGCACAGCGCAATGCCTGCAAGCAGGACGTCTTTCGGCTTTGCTCCGAATACATCCCCGACCGCGGCGCGATCACCGCGTGCCTTCAGCGCAACGTCGGAAAACTTAGCCCGGATTGCAGGACCGTCTTTCAAAGAAAACAGTGAGACGCAGGGCTAAGGCTCGCTGCGTGAATAAGGGCAGTTAATGACAAAGCTAGCTTCAGCTGTGCCGATGGCGCAGCATCAGCTATCAGTCCTTCTTGCCTTGATCGCTTTTGGACTCTGGATATCTCCGGCACGATCAACCGGTTTAGTCGATGCACAAGCCGAGCGGTCTGCCACTGTTATCGACAAAGATGAACTCCAAAAGCAAGTCGAGCGGGAAATCCGGAATTTCCGTTCCGCGCGGATTTCACTTCGACAGGCCCTATCGATAGCTCAAAGCCATCTTCCGAAATCGCGCGTCGTCGACATCTCGTTCAATCAGGAAGATAAGAGCGCGCCGGTCTATTTGATCAAGTCCGTCCAAGGTGACACACTCTGGGAGCTTCCTGTGGACGCAAATTCAGGTGAGGCGCTAGAAAACGCAACCCGCACATCAACGAAAGACCTCGATCGAGAGAGCCAAGCTAATCTTATGGCTTTCCGCGTCATTCGGCAGGAAATGATCGAAGCCGTGAAAATCGCGGAAGGAGGTTCTTCTGGTAAGGCTATTAGTGCCGGCTTACTCAACGAGGGTGGACGGTTGAGTTTTTCTGTTGTGGTGGTCGCGGGCGAAGACCTTAAACAGGTTATTCTGGAGCCTCCGCTTCCGAGCGGCAGGAATAGCAAGTACCTTCGTCGTTAAAGCTCGTTGGCGAGGCTAGGACTGGTGACATCGCGCAGGCTAACAGATCGGAAGATAGCATGCTTGCCGAGGTCCGCTATGGGTCCACAAGCAGCCGATCACGCTCAAGATGGCAGACTTCTGCTTTGCGTTTGCTGTCTGACCTTTATGAATACACGCCCTAGCTCGTAGCTTTGAACCGTGGCTATGACGCTGCGCACCCAAAAGGAACGCGAAATCAACCCAGTACGGAGGAGTGGATATCCTCTGAGTGTCGATAATTGGCGATTACCGGCGCTGAGTCTGCTTTGCACCAGAAGGCCGGCGACATTGGCCACGTCGCCTTATGACCGAAGCGGCATATTTGAGCCCTGAACCATCCGCTCTCGCCGGTATATGCGCTCAGGGAGAACGGCCGACTAGCCACATCTGACGGTCCGGGCCCTTTACTTTGGTCTCGCATCCGCTTTACACAAACATTGCTGGCGTTATCTCATCCACTTGGATGATCACGTCGGCCGGAATATCATTGCGGCGTGCCGCCTTTCTGATTGCCTCCGCACTCTCAGCTTCATAAAGACAGTAAGTCTTGCGCTTGTCGGCGCTAAGAAAGGTCAACAGCCACTTTACGCCTTCCTCATCGTTGATGCGGTTAACTGCATCTGCTCCTTCCTTTGTCATCTCGAGTTTTTCGGCGAAATTTCGCTCGATCATGAAACGTGGCATATGCATCTCCTTTGTCTGATGTGACCTCAGTGCCGTTGCTCCCGAATCCTATCCATCAAGGCTGTCATCTTCAGGCGGCATGCCGTCGTCCAAGATTCATTCAACAGGACTTCGGCTCGCTCGAGGTCGCCACGCCGGCTACGACGGCGCAGCATGCGCGCGAACCGGTGCTGTGTGTGTGCGAGCCAAGGGTATGCCTGCATGCCGCGATCCATTCGGATCGCCTCGTCGAAGTGCTGTTCAGCTCTATCCCAGTCAGTTAGAACTTCGGCCAACTCTCCGAGAAAGCGGCCGGCTGACCCGTAGCATACAGTCACGACCCCCGCCGTAACTGTCATGTGGCGATAAGGTTCAAGCAGATCATAGAGAGTATGTGCGCTGACCGCATCACCGAGTGCTGCACATACATCCGCCAGATAAGACAGGGTAGTGCTGCGCACCGCATCCATTGGAAGCGCGAAGCCGGTGTCCCTCAACTCATCCAGCAGCTTTTGTGCCTGCGGCTTGAATCCGAGTTCAGCTGCTATGACCGCAAATCCGGGCTTCCAGGCGTTGAGGTTGCCTTTGTCTATGAAATGTCTGACGATCGGGGCGACTTCCGAAAGACGGCCCTGCTCGCGCCGGATCGTGAACATTTGCATTCCATAGACGCCCTCGACGCTCTCACCATATCTCCGGCGACCGAGCTCATAGGCATTTTCAGCAAACCTTTCCGCGGCTGCAAAGTCGCCATTCAATAGCGCCAGCATCGCATGTCCGTGTTGTCCGACCCACTGCTGATGCGTCATTTGCTGACCATTGGTCAGCGAGCAGAACGTGTCCAGAGCTCCTATCATTCCCTCGCGGTCGCCGAATTCGGCAGAATAATAAATGCGAGTTGCAAGAGCTCGGGTACGGAAATCTGCGTCGTTAAGCCGCTCTGCGATGCCCAGCAATTCGCCCACGCGCTTTAGCAAGTTTTTGGACTGCTTGCCGGAAAGGGCAGCGGGGACCAGAAGCGGATTGAACAGAGCCTCGCAGAGCGTACGATCGTCACCGATACGACGTGCAATTTCGATAGCTTTGGAATTGGATGCATCTGCACGCCCAAGATCACCGTTCATGTAGAACGCTCTGCCGAGTGCGCTCAATATTTGGCAATGCTGCCGAGTGTCTTTATCTTCGATCGCGGGCAGTGCTTCGAGCAAAAGGTTGATCGAAGAATCACGCGGATCATGAGAATAGAAATGGGCTTGCGCAAATCCAATTGCGGAACTGGCGAGCGCGTCGGGCTTGTCAATAGCTCTTGCTACGCGGGCGGATTCACCGAACGTGGCAGACGCCTGTTGCAGGTCGCCGGCGGCTATCTGCGCCCAGCCCAACGCAATCTTTGTCTCCAGGATAGTCTCTTCGCGACCTTGCAAGTCCGGTAGATTCTGGGCAATTGCCAAGACTTTCTCGTAATGATCGATGGCTTCGTAATTCGCCGAGCGCGTGATCGCCCGCTCGCCCGCAAGTCGCCAGAACGGAAGGGCCAACTCTGCTAAATTGGCTTCGGAAAAGTGTTGCGCAATCAGCTCGGGCTGCGTCTCCGCTATTTCTCGGCACTCGGTCAGAGCGCGCGCGATCGCAGCGTGATATTGTTGTCTCTTACTCACAAGCAGAGATTGGTACGCCGCATCCTGAATTAGGGCATGCCTGAAGACGAACGCATCTTCGGATGAACCTGACCTCAGAAGGAGGTGCGCGGTCATGAGTTCGGCGATGGCGGCATCAAGCTCCGCGGATGAAACCCGGCAAACACGACTGAGCAGATCAAGGCTGAATTCACGGCCGATAACGGAGGCAGTTTGCGCGGTCTCCCTTGCAGTCGGCTCGCATCGATCAAGCCGCGCTAAGAGTGAACCCTGAAGTGTTGCTGGCAACGCCATTTTGATCCCACACTCGTTGGCCTCTCGTTCGGCAAGAAAGCGGGCCATCTCCTCGATGAACAGCGGGATTCCGTCGGCTCGATCAACGATTTCCTTGACCAGTTGAGCGCTGGAACTAAATCCGACGATATTTCGTACCATGTCGGCAACGAGGGGCTGCATCAGGGCCCCGATAGAAAGGGACAGCACGTGACCGTAGGCGCGAGGCCATTCAAATTTCCAGCCTGGCCGATGCGTGACGAGCAACATGACAGGTGCTCGACTGATCGGCGCTAATAGCGCGTCGAGTAACTCGGTCGTGGTCGGGTCGATCCAGTGGGCATCCTCAACAACGAGCAGCAGAGTGACGCGCCCGGCCCGGTGCACGAAGTGCTCCACCAGGGTCTGCAAGATGAGACTCTTCCTTTGCTGCGGCGCGAGTTCAAGCTCGCCATAGCGATCATGGTAGTCAAGTGAAAGGAGCTCGGCATAGACGACGCCCACGGCACCGCTATCGATGCCAAGGCCGGCAAGCATGCGCTCGAGCTTGTCGAGACGATGCTCGTTGTGATCTTCAGGCCGAAAGGCCGCCACTCGCGACAGGTTCTGAACAATTGGGAATAGAGCACTGTTGCTATGGTATGGTGAGCACTGAAGACGGATGACCTCGTGAGGCGTTGAACCGAGTGTTTCAGTGAAGACCTGGACGAGCCGCGACTTGCCGATGCCGGCGTCTCCCGACAGCAGGACTGCCTGTCCTTTCGCCTCACGCGCGAGATCCCAGCTTTTGAAGAGGAGCGCGAGTTCGCTTACGCGACCGACGAACGGTGACAGCTCTCCCGCATGGGCGGCGTGGAAGCGGCTCTCGACCTCACGCTCCGACGTGACGAGGTGCGCCCTCGTGCCCGTGCCGAATCCTTTGAGGGATATCTCACCGAGATCCTCTGTAATGAAGGCGTTGCCGATCAATCGTCTGGTCGACTCCGCGATAACGAGTTGATTCGGTTGAGCGATCGCCTGGAGTCTCGCTGCAAGATTCGGTGGCTCGCCCGCCACCGCGCCCTCCTCTCGAACAAAGCCGGCAAAAAGGTCCCCTACAACAACTTGTCCTGTGGCGATGCCCACACGCGCCTTAAGCTCGGCGTCTTTGGTTTCAAGCATTTGCACGGCGACCAAAGCCTCGAGCCCGGCTCGAACTGCACGCTCGCCATGATCCTCATAGGCGCGTGGCCATCCGAAATACGCCATGATGCCGTCGCCCATATAGCGGGCGACGTAGCCTCCGTAACGGATGACAGTCTTGGCGACCCGATCTTGGTAACCACGAAGTACCTCCCGGAGATCTTCGGGATCGAGCCGCCGTGATAATTCGGTGGACCCTGCCAAATCGCAGAATAGGACGCTCAGGAGGCGCCGCTCCGGTGGTCGCTCCGAGCAAGCGAGATGCTGTTCAGGTGGAAGCTTTGGGCTCGTAGGAATTGTGCTTATTGGCGGCCAAGTTGTCCCGAAGGTGCCCGATGCCGCAGCTATCAGGATTTTGCGGTGTCCAAGAGACACTCCTAACTCGCGAAGATCCGCTTCGGTGAGGTGCGGCAGCACACTCATATCGATGTCGTTGGCGACGAAGGCGCCGGAATATTGCTCAAGGCCAAGCGTTCGTAGCCACGTATGAACGTCGTTGCTCATAGGCTTCCCGTCGCTTCTTCACTCCCCGCTTTTGTATTTGTTGTTTGGTTTAGCACCGCCGCAGTCGAGAATGAGCGGCGCTGCGATGCAGCTTATCCGAAATCATTCAAGGCTTTACTTATGCGCGTGATCTACGCGGGACCGAGCAACCATAGCATATCTCGCCGACGCCGGAGTACTCAATCATGCCTTCAGGATCTGTAGTCGGAGCGCATAAACCCATATTGGAAGTCGTTTTCCCGTGCAGAGCGGAAGGGTTGCCACGTGCCAAATTCGACGTTTTTACATAGCGTTAGGTTGCCCATTTTGCCCGCGCTCATTTCGACCAGCCCGTCGGAGGTTACGGTCTGAAAATTGCTCATGGCTAGTGGGCCTGAGTTCACCGGGCTTATTGGGCCGGCGATCGACGCTCCATCGGGTTTTGTGCAGCTGCTTGCGGCTGGAATTGGCCTGCCGGAGATGTCCACCATCTCTCGAATGTCCGCTCCACGCCGAGAGCCGACAAGCTCACGATAATCGAACGAGAGCTTTCAGCCAATTATTGCGAATTGACGGATCGCGAAGTGCCCTGCCCTTCGCGCCCGCTCGCAGCGGCGGCCCAATCTGTAGTTTGTCACCGTAGCTACTCACGCGAACCTCGAGCTGCCTGCCGAAAATTGCAGAGTACGCAATGGTTTGGTCTTTCCCGTTTGGAGGAGCGGTGATCCGTCGGCTTACATCAGCTTCTGCCCGACGGCTCGTCGCGCACCGACATGTTGCGCCTCCGTGAGCGAAAAGTCCGGGATCCTTGAGTTGTCAACTCAAATGCTGCAAGCACGAATACGGCAGTTGGGCACCCAGATTAACATGCAGCGGACGAGGTCGCGCCGCCCGTGAAGGGCTCTATCGCCACCCCTGCTCTCGGCGACTATGTGTAGCCTGTCCACCTTCTGGGTGAGCAGCATCTGGTTCCGACCGGGTCGCTACCGGTCTCGAAAACGCCTTCACCGATCGTTATACCGAGGGCCATGAGAGTCCGTCTTAGACCAGGGCGAACACGCGAAAAACGGCTAACGACTGGCAAGTCGCACGCGGGGGCTCCGGCCCAGAGCCGGCCGAGGGAGAGCTATTCTTCCCATCGTTCGTGGACCATGGCGCAAGTCGGGTCGAAGAACACCACGCCCGAACTCAACGTAAGGCGTGCAGCGCACAGATTAGGACTGCGGTTTCGGCTTCATGGCGCCGATCTTACCGGTAAACCCGACCTCGTTTTCCGACGGTGGAAAACAGCCATCTTCGTCCACGGATGCTTCTGGCATCGGCATCATTGTCGGGGGGCCCGGCTGCCGAAGACGAATGCCGATTATTGGGCGAAGAAGCTTCAGCGCAATGCGCTACGGGACAAGGCGACCCTAAGGCTTCTGAGAAAGTCCGGATGGCGATGTGCCGTAATTTGGGAGTGCCAGGCTAAGGACCCCGCCAAGTTGGATAGTATATTGCGGCGACTGTTCGTTACGCCTGCCCGCGCTAGTCGGCGCCGGTCGCCCTGAAGACCGGTGCCGGGGCTCTATCCCCCGCTACCTCGAGCGCGCGAAGTGGTCGCCTCTCGAGATCAAAGGTGTCGATCGGTATCGCGCGCGTGCCCGGCGTCGATGCGCCTAGGTCGCGTAGGAGCGTCGGATCGGCCCGCCATAGCGGATGAATGACCACTAGCCTCCGGCTCACTCGCTGCTGCCCGTCCGTCTCGACAAGGCACGGCAGTCCCATCGACCCCACCCGGTCCGTCCGCCAGAACCTCGGCCGCATCGAAGCCACCTCCTCGGCGAGGGCGTACGCTTTTCCGAGCCACCCCTTCAACTCCGGGAAGGAATCGAAGTCGCCGTCCAGGCCGCACTGGAACGATGGGTCGGTCATCGACCTCAAGTATGCAAGCCCGAGCCGCCAATCCAGCAGCGGGTGGTAACGCCTGTTCTGGTACTGCTGGATGCACATGTAGCAGGATGTCGAGCATTTGCTTTCGTGCTCCTCGTCCACGAAGTCGAGAAGCGGCCACTTGTCGTGCGCCGTTAGAATCTCCTCGATGAGGTGGGCGATGTCGGGACGTCCGTCGGTGCCCGGCTGGCATAGCCGGCGGCACAGTCCGGAGCCGTTGATAAGCGTGTCGGCGATCTGCAGCACGGGCCGGTCATACCGCAGGCGCGGTTCGAGCGCCTCGAACTCGTCGGGCGCGACGTCAAGCTCGAGCGCCGCCTTTTGCACCAACAGATGGGTTGCGCTGATTGCGGCGGCACGTGCCGCGATGTGTGTGCGTTCGCCGCTCTTGGCCACCAGGTCGATGTTCAGCCGCTCGTTGAACCGAATGGCTTCGACGAAGACGGCGTCCGTCGCCTTCCGGGCGAACAGGCCGAACTTGCCAATGCCGTCGCCCGTGCGCTGAAACCGTTTCGCCTTGTCCTTAATGGACACTTCGGTGTCGATGGCCTGATCGGCCAAATGGACGCCCCGAGGGAACGTCGCGACGTCCTGGTCGGTCATCATTTCGACTTCGAACAGCTGCTGCTCGCCCAGATCGTCCGGGCGGCCATCATTTAGCTGCATGATCGTGGTTCCGGCACCCGCATGGATCCGAATGCTTCCGACGTCTTCCGCCTTGCCCTCTCGCGCCACCGTCGCGACAGTACGGGTCGACATCACACCGACCTCGTCCAGGTCACCATCCTCGGGACGGAAGTCGGTTCTGAACGCCGCGGGCGAGATGTAGTGCCGGAATTCCGCAGCCTGCATGTCCGCACGGCAGTCGTCGCATCGAACGCCGCCGCCCGGCCGTTCGCGCTCATGCTTGGCCGCGCCGCAGGCGACGCACCACCCGATGAAGCCGTATTCACTGATCCAATTAGACATCGGCGGCTGCACCAGGATGTTCTTACCGCGCCGCTCGGGATCCAGGAGCCTTCCAGTGAAACCGACCGCCTTGTGCTTCTCCTTGTCCTTGACGAGTAGGCTGCCTGGCGCGAATTCGAAGATGGCCATCTCGAGGTCGCGGTCCATGGAAAGCCAAGACAACTCCTCATCCGAGCCGCGTCCTTTCCGATCCATGCCGAGGTACATGTTGCGCACGCGCGTAGGCATTCCGTACATCGGCAGGAGGCCTTGCTCGGCAAGGAACTGGGCCAGCCCGGCGTTGTCGCGGGGCGCGGCGTCCCGCCTTCCCATGATCTCCCCAAGCAGCATTTCGGGAGCGGACGCCGCGAGCAGACGCGCTTGTTGCTGCTCGTCCAGAACGGCCGAGGCGACGAAAGCGTCTCGCACGTTTTGTGTCTTCTTCAGCGCCGCAAGCAACCGGTCGGGCCACGGCGATCCCGTGTCGTAGAACTCGCCGGTCGGCACGTATTCCCCGTGCACATCCGGCGGCATGAGGTCGTCGCCAGGATAGATGTCCCCGCGCCCTATGCATTCGTCGCGCACAACGGCGAAGGCGGAGCGCAGCCATACCTTCCGGAGAAGTCTGTGCGGGATCGGATCGTGGTCTACGGCGAGGAACGGCGGCGGCGGCGCGTCGCCGGTGATCGCCTCTGGATGGCGGAAATAGAACGCGTCATGGCTGCGACCTCTGCAGAAGGTCGCGACGAACGAGAATGCCTGGCCGCGGCGCCCGGCCCGTCCGACGCGCTGTTGATAGTTGAACCGCTGAGGCGGCATGTTGGCTTGATACACCGTCTGCAGCGAGCCGATGTCGATGCCGACCTCCATGGTGGTCGTCACGGAGAGCATGTCGATCTCTTCGGCCAGGCGGCCGACCTCGTTCGTCTGGCCGACGAAGATGTCCTTGAAGCGACGAAGCCGGTCAGAAAAGTCCTCGGTCTGCCCGCTCAATTCCTCGCATTTCAGGCGGAAGCGCTTAATGCCCTGATCGTGCCCGCGAACAATGCGCCGCCCGAGGAAATTCCGGCTCCAAAGCTCCTCGACAACGCCGGTCGGGTTGTCGGGCAGCGGATTGTAGCAGCGGGTGCAGATTTGCTCGCCGCGGTGCAGATGGACGCGCTCGCAGGACTCGCACCGCCAATAGTGATCGCCCGCCTCGGCGACGCGCAAGTGCAGCTTGCCCACCTCGACTACGCCCCCGCTGTGGCCGATCGCAGCGAGTGCATCGAGAACCCCCTTCAAACCGTTGTCCACGCTCGCGCCGAACACCTTGTCGGCGAACCTTCGCACCCGGTTGTTCCTCGGCACCGCCTGGGACCGATCCCACGTCAGGAAGTTATTGCGGTCGAAGTACTTGCCCTCTCTCACTCTCGACGCGCTTGCGAACACGCGCAGCCATGCGTCCAGCTTGCGGGTCTCGTCGCTCGCCTCGGCTGAGAGCGAGGGATAGGCCAGGCCCGTCTCCTCCAGCGCGAAGAACGTGTTGGCGAAGATCACGTCCTCGACCAGTTCGTACTGGTTGGTCATGATCCGCCGCTCGAGGTCCAACTGCCGGTCAGCCGGAAGCTGGGGAGAGAATTGGCTCACGCCCTGCGTTCGCACGAATGCATCCCACCAGGGTTTGTCGTCGAACTTGGCTCTACCTACTTCGTCGAATGGATGGATGCCCAGGCCGACGAACTCGGAGGTGATCCGGGACAACGCGCGGCCGCTGCTGCCGTACTGAAGAAGATAGTCGAGGCGGATCTTCTTCGATCCGAGGTCGATTCCCTTCAATTCGTCGTCCATCTTGTTCCAGGCGGTGACCTGCGCCATTACGGCGTTCATGTCGCCCCCCAAGCCCGCCAGTATTCGCGCGCGTTCTTCCTGGCTTAGGTGCCTTGCCTGCGCATCCGCGAGGCATTCCCTCGCAGCGGTGACGAGGATTTCGCGGCGCAGATCCCTCAGATGCAGCCGCTCGATCTCCAGCGATTGGTTCGCGGCGTCCTGCCGGCTGTCCGAAAAGACGATGCTCTTGGCCTGCGCACCGATGGCGTGCAGTAATTCGAAGAGCTCGGTCGCCACCATCTGCGAAGCCTTGCCGACGCCGGTGCGGAACGCGCGGACAGGTGAGCTGGCGCGGCCCGTCCGCGGTCGGAAAGAATAGTCGGTCCCGCACTTTGGGCAGCAGAACGGCTGCGCCATTCTTAGGCGGACTTGCTGCCCCCTTTGGTTCTGTATCGCGTCGTCCGTCTGGAAGTATAGATGGCCGCCGATGTGACCTGCGGGCACCTCGTCGCGCTCGGTGACGGCGCCGGTGGTCGGATCAAGCGAGGCCTTCGTCCATCGATCATAGTTGCGCTCAGACGTGCGGGGCGTGGCCGACCTGGGCCAGAAGACGGCGAACTGCTGCCAAGTCATCTTGTCGTAGTACTCCGACCCCGCTTTTTCCGGAATCGCCTCGAGGTCCGCTGCCGACGGCAGAAGCTCGGTCACGTTGGTAGTGCCGGCACCGGATCCGCGCTGCCCGCCGAGCAGGATCTCCCCGCAGGCTTCGCAGTATAGGAGTTCGAAGAGCCGCCGTCCGCGTGCGGAATCGCCCGTGCGTCTTCCATGGGAGGTGCCGCGCTCGATGGTCAGATCGCCGATTTTGATGCCGTCATTGCCGATGTCGACTGAACCAAAAAGACCCTCGATGTTGCGGATGAAGCCGTGGAAGCGGAACGAAGGTAACCCCTGCGGCGTGGGTGCTTTGTGGCCCGCGCTTTCCGGAAGCGCGCGGGCGAGCATCAAGCCCCTCAGCGCTCGGGTAGCGTCGGCGCTACCGAAGATGACCTTGGCGAGCCTATCGGTGGAGGTGGCCCTCACGTTCTCGCCGTCGAGGCAGGCGGTCGTCAGCACCTCGGCCGCTCGACGCGAAAGGTTTTGAACGAAGGCGGCGTCCTGCGGATTTAGTCCGAAGGCGGCGGCTATCTTCCTGAGCGCGAGCTCGACGGGCTTCGATTTCGGCACGTCGCGGACGAGCCCTTCGCCCTTCGGATCTGACGCCGCGACGAGGTCGATGAACGGTTCGGTCGAGAGTTTGCTCAGTGCGACCCGATCGAGATGCGGCGTCCCCGGCACGACGCAATCGCGCCAGAAATCCAGCTTCTTGGTACCGGGATCGTTCGGTCCTTCGCTCGTCCCATAGGGCGCGAACAGATCGCGCAGATACCGCAGGCTGTGCTCCTCGTTTTCGCCATCGAGCGGAAGCGACGCGCTCGAAGCTAGTATCCGCAGCTTGTGGATTACCTCGGGCTTGTCGAGCCCCAAGCGCTGCAGGAGCGACTTGATCAGGAAAGACACCTCGGTGCCGGCCGAGCCGCGCACAAGATGCAGTTCGTCGATGATGAGGAACAGATAGGATTCCGGATCACTCGTCAGCCAATCCCGCGTGGATTCGAAGACCTTGTCCTCCACCTCGCGCGACAGCATGGTCCCGAGCATCGATGCGTTGGTGACGAGGATGTCCGGCGGCGCGCGGTGCATGTCCCAACGACTGACCATTTCGCCGCCGTCGACCGACGGGAAGATGAACCTCGTCGGCTCGGCCTTCTCGCCGGCGGCGGCCGCTGCCTGGCGCGCCGCTGCGTCGTGCTGGCGCGCCGCGTCCTGGTCGCTTTCGACTCTCCGCATCTCCTCGCGAAGGACGTTGCCGCGGCGGGTTCGCCGGGACCTCTCATCCTTGTCCCTTGATCGGCGGGGATGGACTTCGTACCCCGTGACGGGCGTCGAGCTCGTGTACTGCCCGAAGAATATCCGGTTGCCGGCGAAGCGCTCGTCCATGACAGTGCGAGCCTCCTCGGAGTCCAGCGTCCTGCGCAGCCGGACCATTTGGTCGTCAACGAGCGCGTTCATCGGATAGAGGATGATTGCTCGCAAAGCTTTCGGGCGGCCCGGATCTTCATGGCGGCGCATATGGACGAACGGGTCGCCCCCAGCCCACCAGTTTTCCTTCAGGAATCCAGGGCGCGGAGCGGGCCAATTCACGGCCTCGTTCGCAAGCGCCGCGAGCACTGGCAGCATGAAGCTTTCGGTCTTGCCGGAGCCGGTGCCCGACGTGACGATGCCGGGCTTTCCTCGGCGCGCGCCGCGAAACAGCATCTCGACTTGATGGGTGTAGGGGTTGTAGGTCGACTTCCGCCTGACCGATCCTTGGGCCGGCTCGCCGTCGAACAGTCCGGAAAGCGCCAGCTCGACAAAGGCGTTCCGGCCGTCTTCCGACAAGTGGCTTAACCGCGCGTCGGAAACGAGCTTCTCCAGCGGGTCCTTGTACTGCTGGTATCGCAGCACGGGCTCGAGGAACGGGGCGGTCGCGAGAGCGCCGTCGGACTCCAAGAGTTCGCGGCGACCGTCCGCCGTTTCCTCGTTCGAGATGCGGAACGCCGTCTCGACGTACGAAATGAAGAAGTCCTTGATGCGCTCGAAGCCGCCGATCGGGTCAAGCACGCGACGGTCCTCCGTTGTCGATCAGCTTTAGGTTCGGCTTCGCGTCTCCAGAGATAGAATCAAGGACTTCCTTCGAGAACCCTCCCGCCTCGCCCTTCAGAACCGCTTTCGCCGTCGGAGCGAACGTGGCCAGCCAGCGGGCGTCGGTGATCGGCAGCCGGGCGGAGCCGATCAATGCCAAGGCCGCAGCGGGGTCCGATCCGACGCTGGATACTTCGACGACGCGCTGCAAAGTGTCGCTGCCGATCGACGCCAAAGCTGCGACGCCCGCTGTGCGTTCGATCCAGCCCTCAGCGCGGAACGACGATGGAGAGCTCGTCGCCTCGCCGTCCCCTTCGCCGCCGCGCGTGACGCAAAGCAGGAACTCTCTCGGCAGGGCCCGTTGCTTGCCTGCGCGCGCCAACGTATCGATCCAGAACTGCGAGGGTGCGAGGTCGGCGCGGCGGATCGCGCAAAGCCGGACGATGGATCTGTCCTGCACGTCGGCCAAAGCCAGCCCAAGCGCCGTCGGCTCGCCGTGCCCGGGGCGGCGCCAAAGATCGTCGTAGCTGATGATCGTGGGGTCGCAGTCGAGCGTGGTGATGGCGCCGCCGGCCAGCATCGACGACAGAACGTCGAGCACGTCGTCCGCCTCAGGACCTTCGATGATCGGCACGCCGCCGCTCAGGACAATGGTGGCCACCCGCGCCACGCCCCGTCGGCCCGCCTCGGTGAGCAATTGGGAGGCCTTTAGCCAATCGGAGATCTCGCCGATTGGCAGCGGGCGCGCAGAAGGCGACGGGTTCGCGAGCGGCATCAGCGGGCTTGCCTGGGAAGTCTTGGTGCGGTCGCCGGCGTCTTGCAGCACCTGCTCCATGCGAAGCAGGCGATCGACGTCGGCTTTCCGGTCGACGGCCTCCAACGAAAGCCGCGTGATGTCGGCGTCAAGCGCCTCGATTTCGCCGGCCTTGGCGCGATTGCTTTCTTGCAGCGCGTCACGCGACTTCTGCAGTTCTTCGACGGCCTTCTCGAGACCCGACTTCCTGACCTCGATCGCCGATAGAGCCGCATTCTTCTCGGCGTCCAACTTCGCCTGAAGATCCTGCAGGCTCGATGTTTCGAGGTCGTCCAGCTCCGCCTTGAGCTTCTCACTGCGTGCACGCCTCACCGTGGCGAACTCCGCCTCCATGGATGTCGTCAATTCTGCGGTGAGCGCAGCACGCTTCGCTTCGACAGCGTCTGCCGCCAGCCGCGCGATCTCCTGCTCGATGCGCGCAGCAATGGCCGGGTCGCGCCGCAGCGCCTGCATGAAGTCCGTAACCAGCGCCGGTCGCGACGTCACGATCTCGCCGAGGCGCCGTGACCTTGAAATTTCTTGGGCTATGTTCAGATCCGGCTCGCCTGCGCCGGAAAGCAGGCCCTCAAGCCTGCCTGCGTGCGCGAGAAGCGTCGCGGCCATCGCCGCTCTTGCCTTCTGTTCGTCATCTTCGCCCGCCAGCGCCGCCCGAACAATCTGCTCGACGTATTTCGCATCGCTCGTCCAGTTCGCGAGCTTAATCTCGGGGGACTGATGGTTCTTTTCCATCAGCGAGATCGAGCCGCCCGGCGTGGGGATGGCGAGGACCTTCGTGGCGTCGAAGCTGAATACGGGCAGCCGCGCCATGTCGGCTGTCGTCGCCCGGCTCCTGCCGTCCTCGGATTTAGCCATTTTGACAACGATCATTTCGTCGAGGCCGATGCGATAAACCTTCTCGCCGACGTAGGTGTCCTGCAGCCCGGTTTCGACCAGAAGCCTGCGCGCCGCTTCTGATCCGGACAGGCCGCTGAGATCCTCGAAAGGAAGCAGTTTCTTGGCAGTCGGCGAAACCCAGCGCTGGCGCCGAGGCGGCCCGTCCAGAACGGGCTTCGCGATCGCCCAATCGTCCTGCTTCAGAAAAGCGCGCGCGCCGCGAAGCTCGATCTCGCCCTCCGGCGGGAACTCAGTTTGCGATGTATGGGTCAGGTCCCGCATCACGCCGTCGACGGACTGCGCGCGCGCCTTCATGAAAACGGAGTCCTTCACGCGCGTGCATTGACCGACTACGAATGTATTGATCGCACTCATGCGTTGCTCCACTGCGTCGGGTCGAGAGGCGCCCTGCCTGAAACAATGCGCCCGCCCGTGAAGATCAATCGTTCGGCGAACCCGCTGCGCCGCGCGGACGCGACGGCGTCCCAGGAAGCGGGAAGCGTCACGCCAGCGTCTATCGCGCGAGGCAGCAGCCTCGCGACGGTCGTCGCCTGATCTCGACTCGCCTGATACCCGTAACCGCCGGACGGCAGCAGTTGCGGGTTGGCCAAGTTCTCATATCGAAGCCAATGCGCGATGCGATCGGGCAGGTAGCCGTCACGGCCTATCCGAACCAGACGATCGGCCTCAAAGCGATACATCGCCCTGCCCGCCTGCATGTGCGCCTCGGCGATCGCGCCGCATCGCGACACGAACATCCGCTCCGGGCCGGCCCCGGAAACGACGTAGACGTCGTGATCGCGCTCACCCAGATGGACCCAACGGGTGAGGCAAACGCGCGACGGGGAACCGTCGAACGTGAAGCGTCCCGCGTCCCACGACCAGACGTATTCCCTCCGGTAGGCTTCCAGTCGGCGCTGCTTGTCATCGTCGAATGCCGCAGCGCGGCGTCCCGGCATCGTAGGCGATTTTGTCAACCATCCGAGCCGTTCCTGCAGCTTCTCAATCGCCACGCCCGTGGCGCCCGTCAAAGGAATGCTCCACGGCAACGCCATTCGCCTGAACGTGCGCCCGCCAAGCGCCTTTACCGCTTGCTCGAAGTCGCGGCGCTGAAGCGCGGGAACGGACCCGTCGACCAAAATGAGATCCTGAGCGCGGGACCGCAGCGGCACCAGCGCGACGTGGCCCAATATCCACGTACGTCCGCGGTGACGCGCTCTCAGAAGTGGCGTCAGCACGGTCGCATCCTGCAGGCTGCGTAGGAAGTCCCAAGGGCTGATCTCCCCGGGAAGAACCCTCTCCAGCAACGGGATCAGATCGGCCTCACTCCAGCCCCGGCGCCCGCCTGCGTAGATCGCTTCAAGAAGGTCGTCCAGCGCCTCCGGGACGGTATCCCAGCCCTGCGGAGGCTCGGCCGTCCGCGAAAGCATCCTAACGGTATCGTTCCACTCCGGCGCGTCGACGAGGTTGGCCGGCCTCTGGCCGTCGTGGACGAACGCATCGGCGACGAAATGAAGCCTCGCCCCGGTGCTCGCGGAGCTCCTGAGTTCGAATACGCCGGCCACTGGACCTCGCGACCTGATCGCGTACAGGTTCGGCTCGATCTCCTTGCAGCCAAGAGCCGAGGCGTGATTGTCCCCCTCGGCGACGATCGTCGGCAATCCGAGATCGGTCTCGATCCTGGGAAGAACCGACCGTCGCCCGAGCCAATGGTGGTCCGTCCGGACGCCACCCGTCAACGTCACGCCGGAGATGGCCAGCTGGAGTTCTCCCTTCGCGAGCAGCCGGCGCAACGCATCCTCGGCCCGCGCAATCGAGACCGGATCGTTCGTCAGACTCCAATCGCCGCTGAGCCGAAGCCTTCCGAGCTTCGTGCCGACCGCTGACCTCAGTCGGTTGCTCAGCCCGACCTTGACCTCGCCGCGACAATCGGAAAATCGAGGCACTGCGGACCAACGGGACGTGCCGACGCGCTTGAAGACGATGTATCCCGCCTCCGTCACCTTTCGCAGGTTCGAGGGGCCGAGCCTGCCGACTGCCGCGACGGCAGACTGCAGTGTGGAGTGCACGCTCGCGCGGTCCGATTTATTGGCGACGTCGATCTTGAAGTGAAGGAGCCCGTCTTCGTCGGGATAAACCTCGAGCGCGACATCCGACGACATCTCGACGTTTCGCGCGTCGGCGACCGACAGCACGAACTTCCAGAACCGGTGTTCGGCGAGCGTGCGCTGCTCGCTCTGATAAGCGGCATAGAATTCGTCGAAGGCATCGTGCAGGCCTTTCGACGCGTTCGACCGGTCGACAAGGTTGCGCAGCGTCGCGAGAAGCGCTTTTTCGTCGGCCGCAATTCCCGCATGCTGGTCGAAAAAATGTCCGAGGAAAGTGCGGTCACGCCGAGACGGAAACGACAGCCGCACGGTGTGGCCGATCTGGTTCCAGCCGTCGTCATCGGGCAAGACGAGCCTGCGGAACGGCTTGCCTGCTTTCACCTGGCGCAAGAGCCAGTCCCGCAACGACCTCCACATGGTCGCGATGCCGGTGAGCTTCGAGAAGGATCTGTCTACGCCGAGGAACGAGGCGAGCTTCGGCCTGAACTGGTCGGAGGCGCCATCGCCGTCCCGCTGGCTGTCGACGAAAATCGTCAGGGCGAGGTAAGCGAAGCAGCCGGGGCAATCGGGAGCAAGCTTTCTATTGAAGCTTCCATCTTCCAGGGCGGAGTAGAGCGTCCACTTGTTCGTCAGCAGCGCTTTTTTGAACGACGAAACCGCTTGAGCTCCCGCGAAGGCGTCCGATCCTCCCGCCATCGCGAGCGTTTCGGGACTGATGTCGAAGGACCTGATCGGACCGACGCCCTCGCCCGCCGCCGTCAGGAAACGCCGCGTCAGCGCTTCTTCCCACTCGGCCAGGCTGGTCGGCAATTCAGCGCGCATCTCACATCCTGAGTTCGAGCTGGCCGCGCCGGCTCCTCTCGGCGGACCCGCCTGCGGAGCGCTTGGGCTTCGACGTATCGGTCCCGCGTGATTTCTTGATCGAACGCAGCAGCGGCGTCAGAAGCTTTCCGCGCAGAAACGAGACGACGGGCACCGCGACGCCGTCGCCGATCACTCTGAAGGCGAATTCGTACACCTCCGGGAGCCTGTAGCTGGCCTTCAGCCCCATGAGCGAGGCAGCCTCGGCCGGCGAAAGAAGCCGCGTCCGAACGTCCGAGCCGTTCACGACGATGATGCGCGGCCTCGACCCTCCCCCTTTCGGGGTCCGAAGACACCCGGCGAGGCCACGGAAGCAGATCTCGGTCCGCTGCACCGTCTTTCCGTTCGATGGCCGCATGCGGAGGGACAGCGTGCCTACGATACGTTTGCCAGATTTCTTGGCTTCAGAGAGCTTCTGCTTGTGAATGGCAGACATCATGCCGATCAGACGCTTGGTCTCGGCGGGCGTGTGCCAATCGACGCCTACCGGCTTATCCTTAACGATTTTGTTCAGCGTCTTCTTCAGTTCCGGAGCGGTGCCGAGATTGAACCACATCCACTGCTCGCGGCACTGTGGCGACAGCTTTTCGACGGCCTTCACCAGCGGATCTGGATGCCAGGTAGCATGCGGCTCTTCGCGAATAAGCTCGGTCGCGATCTTGGCCGACTTCGAAACGGCCACGATGAAGACGCGCTGCCGCGACTGCGGAACGAAATGGCGCGCGTCGACCACGACCGCGCCGGCGCGCATGCCCAGCCGGTCGAGCGCCGCGACGACTGCCTTGAATTCCTCGCCGCCGTTGATGGTCAGAAGGCCGACGACGTTCTCCAGCGCGATGATCCGCGGCAGGCGGCCGTTCGCCTTCAGATCCTTCATCAGGTCGATGAACGCCCAGAACGTCCCGGATCGCGTTCGGTTGGATCCGCTCGACTGGCCGATCCCGAGCCCGTTGCCGGCGGTGGACAGATCCTGGCAAGGGAAAGAGGCCCAGGCAAGGTCGGCACGCTTCCCAAGATCCTCCGCATCCACCTTGTGGATGTCGTCCTCAAGGATTTCCTCTTCGCCCCAGTTTTCCGCGTACACCTGGACCTTCAGCGGATCGAAATCGTTCGCGAAATGGCACTTCCACCGGCCGCCGAGGCCAGCGCGCACCATCCCGCCGCCCGCGAAAAATTCGAGATAGCTCGGCACTTCAGATGGCCCTCCCGCCAAAGGCGGCCATCGTCGATCCCGACGCAGCAACACGCCCGATAGGCGCGCGCGGTGTCTCTGACGTTTCCATACCCTGCCCCAGCCTACGGCCGGCCGCCGCTCTTCGAACTCCTCCGCAGAAAAGCTGCGGGGGAAGCGTCATGTCTTCCCTATCAGTCAGCCGAAGCGGGTGACGGGAGATGTTGTCGAAGGCCGGCACCGCCCCCATTGATGTTCCCGCGGCGAAACTCTAAACCGAGTCGTGCCTACGAAAGCCGCAGAATCGTCGCATGGGTTGAACGGCCTCGCAAGTTCAATCGGCTAATTCTTTAGTTGGCCGAAAGCCTAACCATTCCCATTGCTTATGGACATCGGAAGTGTCTTCGACACTCCCGCTTCGCGTCGGATTGTCAACGGGTGGTATCGGACTGGGCGTCAGCTTCAGGAGCCGGGATGCCTGACCGAACGGCCAGCCCATGGCACGGAGCCGCCGGGCAACGGTCAACCGGTCGTCGCTGCTGGCCGGCAGGTCGCCCCCCCGTCTTTATGCCGCCTTCGAGAAGGCTCGATGCAGCGGCCCGTTTCCCCAAGGGCCACCCGCTTAACCACCCATGCAATCGTCTGCACTGGGCGATCGGGGCTGCGGTTTTGACCAGAAGTTTGTCGCCGACGGGCTTCTCCGTCGCCGGAGACTGCCGCTGTTAGCGGATGCAATCTGTAGCTTATCACCGTAGCAATGTACGTGGTCTTCCCAGTCCCAGTTAAAATAATGAACCATTGCAATCGCCTGGGTCTCTCGGTGTGGAGGAGCCCCGTTCCGCCGAGCTCGCCGGCTAAGGAGGCCCGCCCGAAAGACGAATCCGATGTGCCCTTATGCACGTTCGGGCAGCCCACATCTATTGTGAACGCTTCTTGCCTCGGGACAATGGCGGCTGAAGTAGCTCCAAATAGCTGACACCCAGGGCCTGGGCCAGTTCATATATCGTCACGATCGTGGGATTGCGCTGTCCGGTCTCCAGCCCGCTCAGATACTGCTGGCTGAACCCTGAGATCTCACTGAATTGCTCTTGTGTCAGCCCCTTCCCGAGCCGGACCCTTTTCACGTTTTGACCGACCAGCCTGCGCATATCCATGCGCAGTAAGAAAATGCATTACATACTTTGAGTTTATCAACTATAGTATGTACGATAGCGACCATGTCCGAGCACGGTATCGATCGCGACATCAGACCAAAAGACACTCCGAGCGCATTGGACACTTTTAATGCTTCGCCTCTTCCGCAAGCAGAACGATCGCTACAGGCGCTACAAGCAGCTCTTTGACACTTGGGAGCGCTATCTCCTCACGCACGAGACAGACGTCACTCACATGAGTGAGGCAGCAGCTCTTCAGGCAATGCTCAATTTCTCCCCGATCGCTGCCGCGTACGGCCTCCAGCTCAATCATCACCCCGAACTGCTCGTTGAACGCGTTAAGCCAGCTGACATCTACGCGGCTTCAGAGGAGTGCTTTTTCCAGGCAACCTCCTATCGAAACGAAGGTAGCGAGCGTTTTTACCAAGGAGCAGTATTAGCGGGAGTGTATTTCGGCGTAGCCGGTCTCGTTGCCGACAAAGAAAAGTTCGTAGCGCCACTCTGGCGACGCGTTATGAATGCGATGTCGCTGGCGATCGACCTCGCCGCGCGATCTACAGCGCATAAGAGCCCCGATTGGAAAGAGGCAAAGACCGAGGCTCAGGGTCCTCTCCCGGCCGCTACTTCCAATGCACTGAAGAAGACTGAAACTCACGAAGCAAATTACCGCAGTATCGACGGACAACGATCCAAAGAGTTGGAGGCGATGCCTTCTCCGTTGCGATCGCTTTTTGAAGAACAGCAACGGCTCTTCGTAGAGGTGCAGAAAGCTTCCAAAGTTGTGAGTCCGGCCGCGATTTATGGAGCATCTATCTCCGTTATGAGCTTGTTTGAGCGTGTCTTTTCGCGCCGTGGCCCGCCTCGAGGTGTAGGAGAACCAGAAGTCGCTGCGGCGGACATGGCCGCTTTCATGGATCGTCTATATGCGACCGACGATAGCGTGCTCGGACAGTTTGAAACTTTGTCTTCGCGCATCTGTACGAAGCCGCAAAGTGATGTCGCGCTTTTGGGTGCGCAGGTGACCCGTGTGGTCGTCCTGGGTCGGCTTCTGAATCATCGGTTGAGCGCGTCGGCGCCATTGTGTTCTCACGAGGCCCAATGGCTGGCAAATACCCTTTTGTCCGACCTTGAAAAACTCGCGACGATAGAGGTGGGCAAGCCGGGCTTGAATAGGAACTGATACCATTACCGGAAAGATCAGCTTCGGACTCTTGGCAGACGCATTACCGATGAGCATCCTTTCAAGAGTTATCCTCCTCGCTATCTTGATCTTCGGTGTCCCCGCAATTATCGGAAGGCTCCATATAGCAGATCGCACGCGGCACATTGAGCACAAGTGGGCAGGCTGTACGAATAAGACCGCGATGCGCGGCCTGGAGCAAGACCTGGCGTTGAACAGTGAAGAGTTGCTTAAATCCATTCTGAGCGAGTGCAGAGCACAGTTTGGAGAAGCCTTGGCCAGTTGCGAATCCGAGATTGGTTGCGAAGAACGCCTTCGGCGGACCGCTCTCGAAAGAATAGGCATGATACGAGAAGAACTAGCCTGGGCGCGTGAAGAAGCTTGGAAGCGAGGCACAATAGAAAGAGCTATTATGCAGTTCGGGAAAGACGGTATAAGTCGTGACGACCTCAAAGCGTTCTTTCGGGACGAGATCCTGGAAGAAGAAGCAGCGGACAAAACCGCCGAGATGGAAGCAAGAGCATCTGGCCCGGCCGATGCCGAGCCGTTCGTGAGACCCTGACGCTGGCAAGCCCACGCGCGCGCTCCTCGCGGTCGCCTCGGCGATGACCCTGAAACGATGGCGTGTCAGCTGGCGCGCCCAACGTTCACTACCGTGGTCGACTGGGCGACGAACCGCCATCGTGCCTTCACGCTCATCTCAGTACATATGTTGGTCGAAAACCGTTACGGACACCGTAGCGGAGACCCAACGGAATCCGTCACGGTTTCCTTCGAGGTGCGTCGGATAAGGAAGGGGTGACCTCGAATTTGGACGACTTCCCTGTGGCATCATCGTCCTCGGTCGGCGCCATCCTCGACTAAGGTGCCTCCGTTGCGCTCCGCAGATACGGTTGGGGGACACCGCGCCTTCCACCTGTTTGAGACACTGGGCAGCGTCTCATTAGGGCTCGGCTCATCTAATGCCTTGTTAGTTCGTAGCTTTTCCCCTCGTATCGTTGTCTCAGCAGCTCACCGACTCCTAGTCGTCTCACCGATAGACATGAAGCTCAGCACCAGCGCTGCCGCGGCGGACAGCGCGTGCCACTGCAGACATAGGTGCGCACCAGGCCCTCCCCGATTTGGATCTGGCCGACGTCGCGCCCCTCCACCGCGAGGGCACCGCACAGCCGGCCGTAATTGCAGCGGGGGATACCCTCTTCGCCCGGCCGGCACGCACAGGCGACGCGCGGCAGCCGCCGGCGATCAGCTCGCGCAACCGACCGGTCGTAGCCTCGGCCGCTGGCGCTCGTCCTCGCAACGCGCCCGGTTGGTATCCCTCCGGAGGCGCCGGATGCTTACGCCAGTTGCCGCGCTCCGGCGTATCGAAGCCGACCAGCCGATACAGATGCCCCTGATAGCGCACCGTGTCGCCGTCGACGGCAAAGATCGCTATCGGCGAGCCCGGGGACGCCCTGATGTGCGCGATACCGACGAGGATCGGCGACGATCAAGCTTGGAGGAGCAGTGAACGTAACCGCGAGCGTAACGGAGAACGTCACGTTCACGGGACACTCAGGCTCAGCAGTCCACACTTCTTCGCCCCGCCGCCGTCTCAGTCTCGTCCCAGCCCAACGAGTCAGGCGTCTCTCGTCTCACAGAAGTCACCTCATACAAACTGTCTCGCGCGAGGAAAGTGGGGATTGGGAGCTTGCATCAGGCTCGGTTAAGGATTTTGATCTCTCACACACCCGTGACTCGCTGCTTCTAACAGTCAAGGGCAACGGTGCCCGCGGTCCGCACAGTGTCTCATTGACAATAAACTTGAGACGCTTGTCAGCGTCTCACATCGGCGAGGGATAACACCCTGTGTGCTCGGCACGTTTCCTATCGGGCCGCTGTCTCAACTGTCTCAAGATACGATTCTGGCTGTCTCACTGGCTTCGACACATGGGTGGACAGGCCGGGAGGTTCTCGAGCCGCCTAGAATCCCTAGAAGGTGCGCTTAAATTGAGGATATAGCTCCTCCTCCGTCGTCCTCCCCTCCCCGCCACCAGGAAGAAGACACGGTCTCGGACCACGATTTCCACTCGCTTTACCCGGGCATCGCGTAACGTGCGATCAGTCGGTCCTCCGAATGGGGGTCGGACCCATTCGACAGGGGGATGAGTTGCCTCGGTATATCGCGCGCCGATCGTGATACTGCGCGCGGGGCCGGAGAACCTGACATGCGGCTTCGTCGTCCGTTCCGCCAGGGTGAGAGCCCGCGAGATTGCCGGTGTAGCCGACTCTAACTCGGGAGTGAGCGACCGAGCGCGCTGCTGTCATTTATCCAATCGGCAGGCCACCGTGACCTCGCCGGCAAACAGGAAGAAAGGCAGGATCAAAACCCGTCCGCTATTCTCGCGACCCAAATATTTTGGTGGTTCGGTTGCGGCGGGGCCACCGAGCGGACCCGCAAACGACTCACACAATCTCTGTGGACGCGGCGCTTGAAGCTGGTCGGCCAGCAGAAGCGGGATGAGATTGTGCTGATCGTTTCGCGGTCGTAACCTCTCTAAAGCCGGGTGAGAGGGGTCATTCCTTCCGGTATTTTTTGAGCGCCTTGTACCCACTGAGGATTGCTTTCTGCCGGCCCGAGAGAGCACGACGCTCGATCCAAGGCGCATCCGGGATGCAGTGAGGTGGAATGCGCCACAACGAGCTTGGGAGCGCGCCTTCCAGTTGCCCATGCGGCGTCAGATCAAATCCGAATATTTGAAACCCCGATGCGATTGCCAAGAGAGAATCTGGCGCATGCCACGCAGCCGAAAAGATGCTCCCGCCGCCCTCGGGTACCTGTTTCGCCAAAACGGCTCCGGCCGCGAGCAAATGAGCCACTTCCCGAAAGCCACCCCAACAACGTCGTATTTGCGATTGGCTCCGACCTGATCGGTCATCTGCGCAAAGTTCAATGGCCTTCGAGATGCTCGGCCCCCCGCGCAGCTTCAGAGTTGGGTCAGACGTATCCACTAACATTTGCAGCACATCTGCGGTTGATTCCCAACTTTTCATACGGTCTGTCAATAAGCCGACCGTTGCGGCCAGGGCCTCGGAAGCGACTGATGCAAGCCCGCCGAACGGATCCACCGAGGGACTTCCGGCGAGCTTTTTCCCGTGGGCTAGGCGTGTAGCATTGCATGCCGCCATCCAGCGGTTTCGACCACTCTCCTCACTGGGCCAAGCCATGTACGCAAGTAATAGCTCAGAGAGCGCACTCGGGGTACGCAATCCAGATTTCAGCCGCGTTCGATAAAGCCCGAACGCACCCTGACTGTCTTGCGGGACCTGGATTTGTGGAAGGTTCATCTGTTGCATAATCGCGGCCCGTCGCCCCCCTCTCAAACAAACTGCGAGAGGTCAAAAGCGGCTGGAATTTGCCTTAGAGAACGATGGCAAACAACCGGGAATATGGCTTATGGCGACTCAGTGGGACCGGCGTGCGATCGTCGCGACGCCTAAGGAAACAATGACAGCACTCAGGATCGGCCGAGCAAAGCTCTACGAACTTCTCAATTCTGGCATTCTAGAGAGCTTTCTTGAGGGGAAGTCGCGCAAGGTCTTGTGGCGCAGCATTGAAGCATATGTCGAGCGACGGCTCGGCGAAGAAGCCCATCGGCACGGCAACCCTAAAGTTTAGGAGGAAAACTGCCTGCTCTCGTGTCGCAAGACATGAGAGCTCAGAACCCGATTCTAATACCGCGGGGGATACTCCCTCCTCCACTTTGCCTTGAATGCTCGGCGATTTTCGGTGTCCGCGGCGATAGCTACGGCCTCAATCTACGATTTAGGACTGGGAATGCGCTGCAGCTGCCTTCCTGAGAGCCTGACTCAGAAAGCGTCAGCGTCTTCAGGGTCTGGCCAGGCGGCGGGTTAGGAGCCTGAGATGGGCGGCGAGCAGCCAGGCAAGCTCAGTGGCAGCAGAGCCTTCGAAGTCTTTGGAGAGGCGCCGACATCTGCCGAGCCATGCGAAGGTGCGCTCGACCACCCAGCGCCTGGGCAGAAGCTGGAAGCCTTTAACGCCGAGCGGTCGCTCGACGATCTCGATCGTCCACGGCCCGCAGTTTGAGAGTGCGTTGACGAGCTGTTTGCCGCGATAAATCCGGTCGGCAAAGACATGTTCAAGCCTCGGGAAGTGGCCTCGCAAGCCCTCCAACAGAGGAACGGCACCATGGACATCCTGAATGTTGGCAGGATGAACATATGCAGCCAGCAAGAGGCCGTTGGTATCGGTCACGATATGGCGCTTGCGGCCATGGAGGCGCTTGCCGGCGTCGAATCCGCGTGGCCCGCCAGCCTCTGTCGTTGAGGCGGTCTGGCTATCGATGACGGCCGCGGTCGGTTTGGGCTTTCGCCCAAGTTTCCGGCGCGCCTTCCGAACCAAAGCTTCGACGATGTCCTGCCATCTGCCTGTGTCGCGCCAAGCGTAAAAATAGCCCTGTACCGTCGAGTATGGCGGGAACTCTTTCGGCAAAGCGCGCCATTGGCAGCCGCTCGACAGGATATAAAAGATCGCCTGCACGATCTCGCGCAAATCGACCTCCCGCGGCCGGCCCAATCGCCGTCGCGGCGGCATCTTGCGGGCGATCAACGCCCACTCGGCATCGGTCAGATCACTTGTGTAACGCAGTCCACTGCGCTGATACTGGATACGAGCGGCTTTGGTCCACGGCATGGTGTCCTCCCTCGAATCTTCGCAAATCCGAAGGAATCACAGGCCCGCCAAAACCGCTCACCTTTTTCGGTCAGGCTCTGAGGAGTGAGCCGCGCTGATTTCTGCTTTTGGACTGACCGGTGGTCGCTCCGGACGCCGTCTTTAAGATTTCCCCCAAGCTTGTTCGAGGGTATGTCAGGCCGAAGGTGCTGAGGGCAAATGCACAGACCTTGCCATGGATTGATGCAACCGACCTTCGTGCGCCGCCGCTCGGCCAGCGCCAGCAGCCCATCGATTCAAAATGGAACGCGAGTAGACGGCCCGGAGCCCTCCACCTTTCTTCAAACGACGGCAATCGAGGACTCTCCCTATTATGTTCTCACCGGCGGCGCAGGACGTAGACGACGTCTTGCGTTCGATCGTCAACGATGATTGGATCATCAAGATCATGGCCATAGTCATAAGTCGCAACAGGTTCGAAATGACCTATTTTCTCGAACAGCCTCCCGATTTGCGCTGCTGAATAGGTTCTAAATGCACAATCCTCGACAATTCGGACTCGCGATCGAGGCGTTCGTGCCTCTGTCACCATTCCGCAGCGCGTCTTTCTTTGCCTGGAGCAGATTTGCTTGGTCCATATCCGGCATAAGACCGACAGCTTTCCTCGCCGTGCGGCCCAACGCTCCCTTTGTATCGGTGTGCCGCGCGACGGCGTAAGATGCAGAGCGAGAATGTACAAGCCGCCCTTTGCGATGTTGGCGGCCATGCTTCTGAGGTGATCTTCCGCCGCGCGTTCGGTCGGCAAGATCTGGAAGCTACTCATGAGATTGAAAGCGGCATCGACCTTCGCCGGCAGACAGACGTTTACGATGTCGCCAAGGGCGGCTGGCGCGGGCAGGCCGCGTCTCTCGAAGCGCCTGTTGCAGTAGTCGACTGCGGCGCGACTCATGTCCCATCCGGAGACTTGAAATCCACGCTTCGCCAAATTAATGAGCAGTCGTCCGGAGCCACAGGCAGGCTCAAACACGCGATGCACACGACGGCCGGCATATAAATCGAAGCAACCCTGCAGGAAATCAACTTCGAGGCCGACGCCTGCTCCGAATACGAGATCGTAATACTTCGGGTGGTCGTACAGGGTACCTCGAATTGTCGTCGTCCTGAACGGCTGCGTCATGGCCGGAAGGATCGGCCGCCGACGGCCGCCTCTCGCGCGGCATGGCCCAACGCAACCTTCAGGAAAGTGAGCTGGGTGTCGACTCGATCGTTCAGGCTCCATTCGGTTGGAGTCTCGAAGGTGAACGCATGCCCTGTGTAGTGCCTATCCAGAAAGGCGTCTAACGAGGTGCCTTGCGCATAGATCTCGTTGCGGCGTCCCTGCGGATATGAAACGACGCCGGCCTCGTTGATGTCGTTGTATATCGTGGGCCAATCGCACACCGGCCGGCCAGCGGGCAGCGCATCGATCATCAATCGTCCTATTCGATCTGAGCCGTCACTCACGGTCTCATAAAGATAGGCGCCGCGCGGGTTGTTCTGTTCCGTGAATCCTTCGCCGACGTAATCAGGACGCACTTCGTGCAGATCGAACGTCATGCGATAGCGCCGCGCCTGCGTCCGCAGCCAGTCCTCAACGGCGCGCACTTCGGGCTGAGCCGACCCGATGCCAAACAAACGATTGAGGTTGGCACCCGACTGCGTCTGCAGCGTGCCAGCATCGAACCCGCTGGGGTTGAGGCAAGGAAAAACCACAAATTGCAGATCGGCGTCGAACTCGCGCTGAGCGCTAACAACAAACGCGAGAGCGGCATGGACGCCGGCCGGCTCATCTCCGTGAAGCCCCCCTGAAATCAGCATAGTGGGGCGGGCCGCCTCCCAGCACGCCGAACGGATGCACAGGATGGGCCAGTTTTCATCGCCATAGTCCACCCGCGCGATTTGCTCCACGGAGCAGCCTTTTAGCTGTGAAAGTTTCGGTTCGACCTCCCGAGCAAAACGCGAGACCACTTTCGTCATGGTCTCGGTTTCCACGACCACTTGCCGAACTGAGTGCCCATGTCGCTGGTCCCTGCCCAATGACCGCTCACCAATCCGGTCTCCTTGCTTTTGATTAGCAGAAAATTTCCTTGCAGCGTCGACTCCCCTCTCCATTCACCTATAAGGGCAGTTCCCTGAACCGTTCCTGAGAATATGTAGTAGTATTTACCCGCCAGGATTTGCCCAACGACGAAATCGCCGATTTGCTCCGCCTCCAGCGTCTCCGTTTCAAAACCGGTGTTGTTGATCCCATAATCACTCTCCCAAGTGTATTCCGTGTCCCATTTTCCTGCGAAGTTCAAACCGGTTGATCGAGGTCCGTCGATCCATCGCCTAACTCCGGTTTTGACCTCGATGGAATCGGCCTTACCTTGGGCGAGAGGCGGAATGATATCCAAGGCCGCCTGGTAAGCGTCGAGATCGATCTGCGATCCTAAGGTTTCGGTTACGCGAAAATGGTATCCGACCATCGCGCCATCCTGAACGGCCAGATCACTGGAAGCAGACATTGCTAGGTCGATCGTCGGCCGGGCCCAGCCGAAATTGCGCAAATTCTGAAACTCGTGGCCGGCTTTCGTGATCGGCATTACGCCGCTGCTGATCGAGAGAACATACATTCTGCTCAAATCCACGTCTTCGCTGGACAGCCGGGCCACGGCACGAAACGTCGGATTATTGCAGCACAACCCACCATCGACGTAGTGGGTGTCGCCGACCAAAGCCGGAGGAAAATAAGTAGGCGCGGCGGCCGAAGCAAGCACGACGTCTACCAGTCGATAGTCCTTGTCACTGTCGTCCTTGGAATCGAATAACCTGAGCTTGTACTGATTGAGCGAGATGGCCGGGATAATCAGCCGCTTTTTGCAATCACCCAATTTGGTGGTCTTACCTAGTTCGCTTTCCAGCGCCTCTCTGAGCACCTCGGCGGAATAACTGTGATGCCCAGCGAGCCACGTCGCATCGTCGTAGATACGACTTATCAGACCGCGAGGCGGGAACACCGTCTTGCCAACGGTGCTGTACAGAGCGCTGATGGCCGCGGGCTCCTTCCCGAGCGCGAGGCCCGCAGCAATGATCCCCCCGGTAGAGGTGCCCGCAATGATGTCAGCGTGCTTTGCGACATCGAAACCGCTCGCTTTCAGCCTTTCGAGCAGCTTCGCCTGGTAGAGCCCGCGGATGCCCCCACCATCGAACGACAGGACGCGATGCAGAATCTGTTTTGGGTGCAGCCAGCTAGGCCGACGACCGGCTGGCGCCCGTTCCGTCGAGACTATCCCCTGCTGCGCCCCGGTCGCCCCGCTCGTCAAGCTCGCCGAGGCCAAACCCAGAAGCACCAGCCGCCGATCGATCTCAGCCATAGGTCGCTCCAATAAACTCAAATACCGGACTTGAGATATTCGATCGAGGAGAAATTACCTGCGGATTGAAGCTATTATCTATACACGCTAATCGCGAACATCAAATTGGACAAGTGGCCACCGCGCTCTGTCGCTGCGATTGGTCAAACGGATGGTAGAAAGTGGTTGACTCGGCACCGAGGCCCTATCCTGCCCTCCGATCGTCCAGTGAAACCACTTTGGTGCCAGTCAGGAACGCTGCCCAATCTGTCATCAATGCTCGACGCTTTTCGAGTTTCTGGCCACGTTGATAGGCCGCAGTCGTTTCGCTCTTGTACTTATGGGCGAGCGCGGCCTCGCGGACTCCATCAGGATAGTCGGTGCATTCCTCGGCCCAGGTAGCAAAGGTGGACCGGAAGCCATGCACCGTAACGTGCCCAAACCCGAGACGATCTAGTACCGCCAGCATCGCATTTTCTGAGAATGCTCCGCCATCGGTGTTAGAAAAGATCAGCTCACCTTGACTGCCATTGCGCATCTCGTCGAGCACCGCCAGCGCAGGATCTGTCAATGGAACGTGGTGGTCTTGGTCCATCTTCATCCGCTCGCCGGGGATTTTCCAGGTGGCGGCCGAACGATCGATTTCACACCAATGCCCTTCGACGGCCTCGTTCGTGCGGCAAGCAGTGAAGATCAAGAAGCGCAGCATGGCGGCGGCTGTCCCCGGCGCACCAACAAGGAGCTTCATGAACGCCGGCGCCTCGCTGTACGGCAAGGCAGGATGATGGCGCACTACCCGCTTTGGACGCTTTGGCAGCTTTTCACGCAGCTGCCTTGTCAATTCAGCAGGATTGCGGAAGTCTGGATCGTCGATATCGACGTTCTTCGCGATGATCGTTTCGATCCGGCCGCGGACACGGTTCGCGGTCTCTCTCTTTTCCACCCAGATTGGCTTTAGCAGGTCATGGATGTGGCTCGGCTTGATCTCCGGAATCGTAAGCTTGCCGATGGTGGGATAAGCGTAGCGCTTGAGCGAAGACGGCCATTGGTCGCGATGCTTCTCGCTCCAGGTCGACCAGTTTGCCCGGATGTAGGCTTCCGCGCACTCCTCAAACGTCGACAACGTCACCTTGGCCTCGACGGCTTTAGCCTCTTCGCGCGCCTTCCGCCTCTCCTGGACAATGTCCACGCCAGCGACGCTGCGATCGCCTTTCACACGTAGACGCGCCGCATCGCGGGCGAGCCGCGCATCCTTTAGCGATACGTCCTTCAAAGAGCCGAGGCCGTGCCAGCGTTCCTTGCCGTCTTTCCAGTATCTGTAGGACCAGCTCTTCGATGTAGGTCCGGTCACGATCAGGTAGAGACCTTCGCCGTCAGCGTATTTGCCGGGCTTGTTTTGGCGCTCTATGTCAAGTGGTTTCAGCCTTCCAGCCATTGTTCCTCCGGGAAAACCATCCTCCGAACCCACGGTCTAAAGCTACGGTCAGCAGCCAGATTAGGGAGAACACCGGCGAACTGCGAAGTACAGTCCTTTGGCGCAAGCCTCTGAATTTGCTGTGGAGTTCGAACGACTGCGAACAGTGGAGAACAATATACTGGCGGAAGGGGTGGGATTCGAACCCACGGTACCCTTGCGGGCACGCCGGTTTTCAAGACCGGTGCCTTAAACCACTCGGCCACCCTTCCGGATCAACGGGATCAAGCACTTACCCAATGAGCCGTTCGAACGCAATGAGAACGTGCGGGCCGCCGGGGCGATTTGGGGAAAGGCTCTCATCTCTTGAAGAATTCCGCCGCTGCACGACGCCCGCTTGCAGCACGGCTCTGACCTTATCGTGCCGCGTCGGCTGCACGGCGGCGCCGATTTGGCTACAATCTTTGCGCCTCGATCAGGCGCTTTTGATTTTCACAAGATGAATATTTTGGAGGTTGAGATGCAATTTCGTGCCCTATCGGTGGTCCTTGCCGTGTTCGTTGGACTGTATGGTTGCGGGGCTTCAGCGGCGCCGCTCAGCTATGGCGGCTACTACGACGAGACTGCCGGCAGCCTGAATTGCGCGGGCGGGAACACATGCCGGGTCAACTTCTCGCAAACGCCGGCAGACAAGCTGGTCGGGATCCGTAAGCTGAATTGCGCAATCGGCTCTACGACCCCTGTAACTCAGGGCTTTCTCTTTGCGGCCACGACCAATGGTGGCCCCCCTCTCCCGCGCCAGCTGCCGCTGCCGATCCCGTCAGTGGCTTCGGCGATTGGCGGCAACTACTATGTGAATTTCGAGGCGGACGCTCATTGGCTGATCGGCCAGGGACGCTTCCCGTTCGTGCAAATCCAGACATTTGGCTCATCGACCGTGCAAATGAATTGCACCGTTACAGGCGATCTGGTCGATCCGATTCAATGAAGCGTTGAGATCTGGTGGACGAACTGGCCCAAAGCGACTTCCGCCCGATTTCCCGGCGATCTGTCAGGCGAGCGTCAGCCTGATCCCTTAGCCTGCATCACCTCGGCAATCCCGGACACTGGCGACATCTCCCAGGGCGTCGTCGGTTGCGGGGCCCGGACGGAGTCGCCTCCATGTCCGGGCCTCGTTTGCTGCCCCCAAAAGGAAAAGCGGCGCCCCAAGGAAGCGCCGCCCGAAACCGTTCGTTGCTGCCTTGGCTCAGTAGCCGCAGGACGCGCAGCCCATCTGCACCGGGGCGTAGTAGGAATAGCCGGGCGAAACCATCTCGACGCGCTGGCGCGTGGCGTATTGCGGCGGGATGCGCTCGTACTGGACGCTGGGCGGCGCCACCATCACGGTCTGCGGCACCATCACGGTGCGGTACTGCGCCGGCGAGCGGTGCGCGACGACCGCGCCCGGCGACACCATGACGGTCTCGTCGACGGTGCGGTATTGCGGCGCGACGTATTGCTGCTGATAGCAGGTCTGGCACGGCGGCGGCGTGTAGCAATTGTAGCAGCCGGCAGAGGCTGCGCCCGTCATCGAAATCGCGACGACGACTGTTCCGAAAACAACAGCAAGAGTACGAGACATTATGCGGTGCCCCAGTTGCCCGAAATGGATTTGCGAAGGTCGCACCAGTATACGCCGCAAAATCCAATTCCGCCGAAGTTCGTCGGGGCATCCTTAATGCGAACGGCCGGCTTTCGCCGGCCGTTCAGAACTTGTTGACCATGCGCCAGCGCGAACGCAGCAAGCGCGCTCAGTTCGAGCGACGCTTCACCTCGCGCACCGCACCACGCGCGGCGCTGGTGGTGAGCGCGGCGTAAGCCTGCAGCGCGGTCGAGACGTTGCGCTTGCGCGCGGCGGGCTGCCAGGCGGCATCGCCCTTCGCCTCCTCCGCGGCACGGCGGCTCGCAAGCTCCTCGTCGGAGACCTCGAGATTGATGCTGCGGTTCGGGATGTCGATGGCGATGCGGTCGCCGGTGCGCACGAGACCAATGTTGCCGCCTTCAGCCGCTTCCGGCGACAGATGGCCGATCGACAGGCCGGAGGAGCCGCCGGAGAAGCGGCCGTCGGTGACGAGCGCGCAGGCCTTGCCGAGGCCCATCGATTTCAGGTAGCTGGTCGGATACAGCATCTCCTGCATGCCGGGGCCGCCGCGCGGGCCTTCATAGATGATGACCACGATCTCGCCGGCGACGACCTTGCCGCCGAGAATGCCGTCGACCGCAGCGTCCTGGCTTTCGAACACGCGCGCGGGGCCGGAGAATTTCAGGATCGAGGCATCGACGCCGGCGGTCTTCACGATGCAGCCGTCCTGCGCGAGGTTGCCGTAGAGCACGGCGAGGCCGCCGTCCTTGCTGAAGGCGTGCTCGAGATCGCGCACGACGCCCTTCTCGCGGTCGGCGTCGAGCTCGTCGTAGCGGCGCTCCTGGCTGAAGGCGACCTGGGTCGGGATGCCGCCGGGCGAGGCGCGATAGAAGGTGCGCACCGCCTCGCTCTTGGAGCGCTTGATGTCCCAGCGCTCCAGCGCCTCGTTCATGGTCGGCGCATGCACGGTCGAGACCGAGGTGTCGATCAGGCCGGCGCGGTCGAGCTCGCCCAAAATGCCCAGGATGCCGCCGGCGCGATGCACGTCCTCAACGTGAACGTCGGCGACCGACGGCGCGACCTTGCAGAGCACGGGCACGCGGCGCGACAGCCGGTCGATGTCCTGCATGGTGAACTTGACCTCGCCCTCGTGGGCCGCAGCCAGCAGATGCAGCACGGTGTTGGTCGAACCGCCCATCGCGATGTCGAGCGTCATCGCATTCTCGAACGCCTTGAAGTTCGCGATGTTGCGCGGCAGCACGGAGGCGTCGTCCTGCTCGTAATAGCGGCGGACGAGATCGACGATGGTGTGGCCGGCCTCGACGAACAGGCGCTTGCGGTCGGCATGGGTCGCGACGACAGTGCCGTTGCCGGGCAGCGCGAGGCCAAGCGCCTCGGTGAGGCAATTCATGGAGTTGGCGGTGAACATGCCCGAGCAGGAGCCGCAGGTCGGGCACGCCGAGCGCTCGATCACCTTGACGTCCTCGTCGCTGACCTTGGAGTCGGCCGCGGCCACCATGGCATCGATCAGGTCGACGGCCTTGGTCTTGCCCTGCAGCTTGACCTTGCCGGCCTCCATCGGGCCGCCCGAGACAAACACAGCGGGGATGTTGAGGCGCAGCGCGGCCATCAGCATGCCGGGCGTGATCTTGTCGCAGTTGGAGATGCAGACGAGGCCGTCGGCGCAATGCGCGTTGGCCATGTACTCGACGCTGTCGGCGATCAGCTCGCGCGACGGCAGGCTGTAGAGCATGCCGTCGTGGCCCATGGCGATGCCGTCATCGACCGCGATGGTGTTGAATTCCTTCGCGACGCCGCCGGCCTGCTCGATCTCGCGGGCGACGAGCTGGCCGAGGTCCTTGAGGTGGACGTGGCCGGGCACGAACTGGGTGAAGGAGTTGACGACCGCGATGATCGGCTTGCCGAAATCGCCGTCCTTCATGCCCGTCGCGCGCCAGAGGCCGCGGGCGCCTGCCATGTTACGGCCGTGGGTGGTGGTGCGGGAGCGATAGGCTGGCATGGCGGTTTCCGTCCTCGGGTTTGGGGGGCCGGGCGGGAAAATATGGAAGCCGCCTCAGGCCTTTCGGGCCGGATAGCGCACGGGCTGGGCGGGCGCAACGGGAACTTGCCCCGAAACCGCCCAGATCAGCCCTGCGCAGGCCTCCCCTGCTCCCGGCGCGGCCTATTGCACGGTCGCGTCGGCGCCGGACAGACGCCGTCGCTAGCGCTTCGGCTTGGGCAGCACAATTCTCCCTTGGGAGGCAATGCCACCCCATTTGGCGGACCAGCCGATTTCCGAACCCGAAGACGGTTCAATGCTTGTCTGACCTGGGGCGCCCTGCAAAGCAAACAAGGCACCCTGGGGATCGACACATCGTGCGATCCAGCAGCCATCGGGCAATTCGATCGGACCCTGGAGGATCCGGCCTCCGCCAGCAGTCACTTGCTTCGTGGCAGCACCGATGTCGTCGACATTGAAGTAATGCAGCCAGCTCGGCTGCGCGACGCTCGGAAGTTTTGTGAGCATGCCGCCGACCGTCTGCCCACCCGCCGAAAACAATTGATACCAGGCCGCTGGTTCGCTTTGAGCATCGGCCTTCTGCCAACCGAACAGTTCGCTGTAGAAATCGAAGATCGCGGTCCGGTCGGCAGCCAGTAACTCATGCCAGCCGACACGCCCCGGCTCGTCCAGCCGGCCCGGTTTCCGTCGGCCATATGTCGGGTCTTTGATCAACCCGAACGTCGCCTCCTGCGGATCGGCAACAACTGCAATGCGGCCAATATTGGTGTCGGTCGGCGGCACAAGGATCGTGCCTCCAAGACGCCTGATCTGTGCGGCGGTCGCCTCCAGGTCGTCGACAGCGACGTATCCCATCCACCGCGGCGTCGCCCCCAATCTCCGCCCCTCTTCCGGGATTTCCATAAGTCCGCCCAGCGGAGCGCCGCCGCTACGAAGCACGGCATAAGGCAGTTCCGGGGTCGATTCCTCCTTCACGCCCCAGCCGACGGCCTTGCTATAAAACGCGCCCGCCGCCGCGACATCCGTGGTCAGGAGTTCATACCAAGCGAAACGCCCTGATCGATCTGCCACGCCAATCTCTCCGTTCGAGATTCGATGCGCTTGCGGCACTGCACCAAGCTGCACGCGCACCAACAGCGTGGATCATTGATGCGTCGTGTCAACCGGCCGTGCCGATGCCGTTCATGAAGATGAATACATCCTGAACGTGCGTCGCTGCGCATTTATGCGCGAAATTCTTGCTCGCGTTACGTCCTGGGCGTAGGCTTAGCGCGGCTGGGATACTTCTTGCAATGCTTGGAGGTTCGACCATGCGGCAGGCGAAGAAGACTTCTAAAGGGAAGAAGCGAGTTACCAAAGTCGCCGTGCCGGCGTTCGGAGCCGCAGGGTTGACGTTCTCACTGGCGGGAGGCGCATCGGCGTCCGCGGTGCCGACACCCGACGCACAACAATTGCCTCACCTTGGAGCCGGACAAGCCATCACGCTCGATGAAGAGGAAATGGCCGACGTCAGCCTGGCCACCTTCCATCTCTTCGACAAGGAAAACGCCGGTAGCCGTGTGCAGCTGGCGTGGCGCGGATGCGGCGGTTGCCGCGGCTGCGGAGGCTGTCGGGCTTGCCGTGGTTGCCGATGTGGCGTCGGTTGCCGATGTGCGGGTTGCGCCGTTGGCTGTGCCGTCGGTTGTGGTGTTGGTGTGGTGGGATGCGCCGTATCATGCGCGGGTTGCTGCGCATCGTGGGGCCGTTGCCGCTTGTGCTAGGCCCCGGCGCGTTCCGAATGTCAAATTCACGGGTTGATAGGTCATTGGCCGGCCTCAAGGGGCCGGCCAATTATTTGATCTCGCTACGACCGGCGTGACGGCAACAGGATCAGCGTGCTGACTCAATGACTGCAACTCGCAAGACCCGCGCTGCGCGCCAGACCCGCAAAGACATTCTCCGATTTGCACCGAACTTCACCGCTTACGTACTGCCTCCCGATGCGGTCTGCCTCTACTCCGAGGACCGCAAGTTCTTCCTGCACGGCGAGCTCTACTGTGCCTTGGCCACCGCGATCGGAAAGCACGGCAAGACTTGGCCGGAGATTGTCAGCCAGCTTTCGAAGCAGTTTCCGGCCAGCAAGATCGAGGAAGCGATCAAGCGGCTCCTCGATCGCCGATATGTCGTCGCGCGGACCCCGAAAGCATTCGACGACACCGTTGGCGGTTTCCTCGCGAGCCTCGGCATCCCCCTGGAGATCGCGGAACAAAATCTTCACGATTGCCCCGTCCGGATCGAATCGATCGACGTCAAAGGCGCCAGGGAGCTGACCGCGGCGTTGAGCAAGCTCGGTGTTCAGATCGCCAAGCGGGCGCCAAAGCTCACGATCACGCTGGCGAACGACTATCTCGACCGGCGACTTGCCGAACTGAACCAGGAACGCGTGGCCGGCAAGACGCCCTGGTTGCTGGCACAGCCATCCGGCCCGTTTCCGCTGGTCGGGCCCGTGTTCAAACCGGGCGAGAGCGCCTGCTGGACCTGCCTGTTCGATCGCATGATCCGCAACCGGGAGATCAAGGGGTTTCTCGACCGGGGACCGGCGCGTGCGGTTGCCATATCGCCGCTCGTCAGAGACAGCGTCGGCCAGACTGGAATCCATTTTGCGGCCGTCGAAATCGCCAAGGCCATTGCATCGGATTTTCGCACCGATCTATGCGATCACATCGCAAGTTTCGACCTGACCGGCGCCGCCATCGCCAAGCACTACGTGACGCGACGTCCACAATGTCCGACCTGCGGCAGCAGGAAGCTGAACAACCCGCGCCGATCTCCGTCCCTGGTCGAAATTGCCGAGGGCAAGAGGCTCGTCATGACCAGCGGTGGATATCGCACCGTGACGTCGCGGTCGACGGTGTCGCGCTTCCGCAAGCATGTGAGCCCACTGACAGGGGTGGTGACCAGGCTCGAACGAATCGACGTCGACCTGCCGATGAACACCAACTACTTCGCCCAGCACAATTTCTCCGCGCCGGCCCACAGCATCGACCAGCTCAGGTCCGGATTGAGCGGCGGCAGCTTTGGCAAGGGCTCGACCGCCGAGCAGGGCGAAGCCAGTGCGCTGATGGAATCGATCGAACGCTATTCGGGCATTTTCCAGGGCGATGAGATCAGGACGACCCGCCGGTTTGTCGATTTCGCGCCTGGCGACGCGCTTCTTCCCAACGATGTCCAGCTCTTCAGTGAAACGCAGTTCAAGAACAGGTTTCTCCAGCAACCGGACGATCCCCATCCGGTTCCCGAACCGTTCGATCCTGCGACGAGGACCGAGTGGTCGCCCGTCTCATCGTTGCGCGACAAGCGCTTCAAATATCTGCCGACGGGCCTCCTCTATTTCTTTTATGGCGGCTTTCATACGGATTCCAACGGCTGCGCGGCCGGCAACACCCGCGACGAAGCGATCGTCCAGGGCTTCCTCGAACTGATCGAACGCGATGCCTACGCGATCTGGTGGTACAACCAGGTGCAGCGCGCCGAGGTCGACCTCGAGCAGTTCGACGATTTCTATGTCCGGGATCTCCGGTCTCAATTTGCCGAAGCCGGGCGCAAGCTGTGGGTGCTCGATGTCACCACCGACCTCGGCATTCCGACTTACGTGGCCATCATGCACTGGATGCAGAATGGACATGAGAATATCGAGTTCGGGTCCGGCGCGCATTTCGACCGCCGCATAGCCCTGCTGCGCTCCCTCACCGAGCTGACCCAATTCATGGCCGTCAGCATGATGAGCGGTGCGAGCGGCGAGAAGCCGACCCTCGACGGGGTTACACCGCTGCGCCTGGACGACTATCCGTTCCTGACCCCGAGCGATCGCCCGGTCGTCCCCCCGGCGCCGAGCCTCAAGCTTCACGACAATACGCGCGACCAGGCCCTCGCCTGCGTCGAGATCGCCGCCCGTGCGGGCTACGATTTCCTCGTCCTCGACCAGACACGCCCCGACGTCGAGGTTCCGGTCGTCAGAGTGCTCGTTCCCGGCTTGCGTCATTTTTATCGCCGCTTCGCGCCGGGCCGCCTTTACGATGTGCCGGTGAAGCTCGGATTGTTGGACCGGCCGCGACTGGAAAGCGATCTGACTTCATTCCTTCCACACACCTGAAGGTCTGCTCGTCGTGCGCGCTCCCCGGAAAAAGCCGACCAGGACAATCGCGCCGGACATTGCTGCCCGATTGAGCCATCGCTTCTCCCTCCAGATGCAGCCGGACGGGAATATCGCAGCCTTCCTGGGCGACTACTCCGTCAACCTCGGACAATTCAGCGAGGCTGCGGTGGATCGTGCGCGACATCTGAGCACCGGTCTTCCGCTCGCTTCGTTTGCAGGCAAGAGCATCCTCGCGAGAGAAATCGACGCACTGGTGCATCGCCTGGCCCGTCAGGGGCTTCTGGAATACCGCCTGTCCTCCCCACGTGACGAGCGGGACCTCGTGGTGATCGAGCCTCAAGTCCCCGACTACTGGCCGCGACGCGCGAAGCTGGGCACCCGTGACACCGTTGTGTTGTCGCGCTTTGCCTATCTGCGCCGGCGCGGCAACGAGATGGTGCTGGAATCGCCGCGCGCCGGCGCGCTATTCCGGATTGGCGATCCCGCCATCGCCGCTACCCTTGCTGCGCTGTCGCAGCCCCAGAAGATCGGCAAGCTCAAGGCGAAGGCACTCTCCTTCAACCTCCTTCTGCTCGAGCTGCTGGTCGACAGCCAGATTGTGCTCAAGCTCGATGCGAAAGACGGCGACGGCCTCCGAGTGAATGAAGGCGACGGCAATCTCGTTCTCTGGGATTTCCATGATCTGGTATTTCACACGCGGAGCACGGAGGGCCGGCAAGCCAATCCGGTCGGTGCCGCTTTCACCTATGCGAGCGTCGTTCCGCCGCAGCCCGCGGTGCGTCCGCGCTGGCCCGGCAGCAAGATCGACCTGCGAAAATTCTCCTCCCCGGAGCCGAACTCTCTCCTCCCGAAGCTGTTGCGCGAACGCCATTCAACACGGGATTTCGACGACAAGAACCCGGTCACGCTCCGCGAACTCGCGCAGTTCCTCGACACCACCGCGCGTGTTGTGTCCGAATGGAAGAGCGAACCGTATTTTGAGGGCGGTCCCGAAGTCACCTACAGCACGAGGCCCTATCCGTCGGCGGGCAGCGCATACGAGCTGGAATTGTACCTGGCGGTCTCGAACTGCGAAGGGCTCGCGCGCGGACTCTACCACTACGACGCAGGGGGGCACGCGCTGGTGGCGATCAGCGCCTCCGCCCAACAACTGCAGGCTCTCGCGATGGCGGCTCAGTTCGCCATGGACGCGCCCGGTCAGCCGCAAATCCTGATCACGATCGCGGCGCGCTTTGGGCGGGTCTCCTGGAAATACAGCTCAATCGCATATTCGTTGATCCTCAAGAATGTCGGCAGCCTGATTCAGACGTTCTATCTGGCAGCGACCGATATGGGCCTTGGCGGCTGCGCCATCGGGACGACCGACATCGATCTGTTCGCGAAAATGACGGAGCTGGAATTGCATATAGAGGGCCCGGTCGGCCAATTCGCGCTCGGGCGCGGCAAGAAGCTTGAGGTCCAAAGCTAGCCCAACCCTAGAGGCGGCAAATCAAGCCAGTCGCGCTATTGCAGCGTCGGATCCAATCGGTCGCGCAGCCAGTCGCCGATCACGGAGACCGCCAGCGTGGTCACCACGATCGTGGTGGCCGGCGCCAGCATGATCCAGGGCGCCCGGGTCAGGTACTCACGGCCATAGCCGACCATGTTGCCGAGGCTGGTCATCGGCGGCTGCACGCCGAGGCCAAGGAAGGACAGGCCCGATTCCATCAGGATCACCTCGGGGAAGACCAGCGTGGTCGAGACGATCAGGGTCGAGGCGATGTTGGGCAGGATGTGCCTGAGGTAGATCCGCGACGGCGTCGCCCCCAGCTGGCGGACCGCGGCGGCGTAACCCTGCGCATTGGCGGAGATGGCGAGGCCGCGGGCGATGCGGGCGTAGCGCTCCCAGCCGAAAAGGCCCATCAGTCCAATGAGAAGCGGCAGCGAATTGCCAAAGAAGGCGAGCACCGCGAGCGCCATGATCAGGAACGGCATGCTGGCCTGGAAGTCGGTCAGCATCAGCACGAGCTGCTCGACGGCCCCGCGAAAATGCGCGGCGAGAAAGCCGAGCGTGGTGCCGACGATCGCCGAGATCGCCGTTGCGCCGAAGGCGATCAGCAGCGAGATGCGGATCGAGACGAGCAGCCGCGACAGCACGTCGCGGCCGAGCTCGTCAGTGCCGAGCCAGTGCGCGACATTACCGGGCGCGGAGAGCCGGTTACGCAGGTCGAGCTGCGTGAAACTGTAGGGCGCGATCTTCTCGGCGAAGGCCGCAATCACCAGCATCGCGACGATCCAGGTGATCGCGAGTGCCACCGAGACAGGGATCGCCGGAAAGCTGATACGGCGGCGAACGGCGCTGTCCTTCAACGTCGCGTCGGTCATGCGTGCGCTCCCTTGGCGCGCAGCCGCGGATCGAGGAAACCGTAGAGGAAGTCGACGACCAGGTTGGACGTGACCATGGTCATCGCCACCAGCAGCAGGATGCATTGCACGACGGCGAGGTCGCGGTTGGCAACGGCGACGACGAGCAGGCGCCCTACTCCCGGCCATGCAAACACGCTCTCAACCACGACCGCACCCGCGATCAGTGTGCCCACCATGAAGCCGAGAATGGTGACGGTCGGGATCGCCGCATTCGGTAGCGCATGCGACGTCACCACCTTGCGCCACGGCACGCCCTTGGCCGAGGCGGTGCGGATATAGGGCTGGCCCAGCACCTCCAGCATGGCGCTGCGGGTGAAGCGCGCCAGCACGGCGGCGCCGCCGAGGCTGAGCGTCGCAATCGGCAGGATGGCGTGACGCCAGCTGTCCTGTCCGCCCGACGGCAGCCAGCCGAGTTGCACGGCGAAGACGAGAACCAGGATCAGCGCGAGCACGAAGCTCGGGACGGTAAATCCGGCGACCGCCGTCATCATCACGGCACGGTCGATTCCCGAACCGCGATGGAGCGCGGCGTAGATGCCGGCGGGAATGCCGAGTGCGATCTTGAAGAAAAAGGCCGGGAGCGTGAGCGCCAATGTTGCCGGAATGCGCTCCAGCACGAGCTCGATCGCGGGCCGTCCGTCGCGCATGGAGCGGCCGAGCTCGCCCTTGGCGATGGCGCCGAAGTAATCGAGATACTGGAACCAGATGGGATCATCGAGGCCCCAGGCCTTGCGGAAGGCCGCGAGGACTTCCGGCGGCGCTTCCGGTCCCAAAATCATCAGCGCGGGATCGCCGGAGAGACGCAGAACGACGAAGGCGAAGGTGACGACGAGCACGATCGTGAGCGCCGCGCGTCCGATCCGAATGGCGAAATAGCGTCCCATCAGGCCGCGTCCCGGGTTTCGGCCTGCGGCCCCGTCACGAGATGGCAGGCGACCTGCCTGTCACCGCCAACGGCGGACAGCGCGGGTACCTCGCGCGCGCAACGCGCGATGGCGCGCGGGCAACGCGGATGGAAGGCGCAGCCTTGGGGACGCGCCGCCGGGTTCGGCGGATCGCCAGCAAGCACGATGCGGCCCGCGCTGCGACGGCCCGGTGCGGGCGATGCCGAGACCAGCGCCTGCGTGTAGGGATGCTCGGGACGCGCGAAGAGATCGTCTGCGCTGCCAACCTCGACGATGCGGCCGAGATACATCACGGCGACGACGTTGCTGATCTGCCTGACGACGCGGAGATCGTGACTGATGAACAGCAGCGTCAGCGACAGCTGCGCCTGGAGATCGCAAAGCAGGTTCACCACCTGCGCCTGGATCGAGACGTCCAGCGCGCTGACCGGCTCATCGCAGACGAGGAAATCGGGTTGTGTCGCGAGCGCCCGCGCCAGCACGATGCGCTGACGCTGCCCGCCCGACAACGCACCCGGATAGCGGCTGCCATGGGCCGGCGTCAGTTCGACCGCACGCAGCAATTCGCGCACGCGGTCCTCGCGCTCGGCCGATGTGCCGAGGCCGTGAATGTCCAGGGGCTCGCGGATCTGGGTTGCCACCGGCAGACGCCGGTCCAGCGCACCCAACGGATCCTGGAAGATCATCTGCATGCGTGCCCGCTGCGCGCGCCAGGCCTGCGTCCCCAGCGCCGCCATCGGCTTGCCATTGAACCGCACCTCGCCGCGATCGGGCGGCTCGAGGCCGAGCACGATACGGCCGGTGGTCGATTTGCCCGAACCGGACTCGCCGACAAGGCCGAGCGTTTCGCCCTTGGGGATCGTCAACGAAACGCCGTCGACGGCATGCACGGCCGTGCTGCGGCCGAACATTCCGGAGCGCATGGAATAGCTGCGCGAGATCGAGGACACCTCGACGAGCGGCGGGCTCATTCGGCGGCGATCCCGAGCAGCGCGCGGCGCGAAGCTTCAGCGCGGATGCAGGCAACGGCGCGATCGTCCGCAATGGGCGCAAGGCTTGGCGCCGCAAGGCCGCACGGCTCGGCCGCCAGCGCGCAGCGCGGCGCGAAGGCGCAGCCGCTTGGCATGTGCGCGGGGTCGGGCACGGTGCCGGGAATGGCGGTGAGACGGCGGCGCGGGCCGTCGAGCGGCGGCAGCGCGCCGATCAGGCCCTGCGCATAGGGGTGCACGGGATCGGCGAAGAGCTGGTTGCTGGGCGCCTGCTCGACGATGCGGCCGGCATACATCACGGCGACGCGGTCGCAGTTTTCCGCGACGACGCCAAGATCGTGGCTGATCAGAACCATCGCCATGCTCATCTCGCGGCGGATGGTGGAGAGCAGTTCCAGGATCTGCGCCTGGATGGTGGCATCGAGCGCCGTGGTCGGCTCGTCCGCGATCAGCACGTCAGGGTTTCCGGCGAGCGCCATCGCGATCATGATGCGCTGGACCTGGCCGCCGGAGAATTCGTGCGGATAGGCGGAAAGCCGCCGCGCCGCGTCGGGAATGCCGACCAGATTGAGCAGCTGCAGCGCCTCGGCCTTCACCGCCTCGCCCGAGAGATCGCAATGCAAGGCCAGCGCCTCGCAAAGCTGCTTGCGGATGGTCAGCACCGGATTGAGCGCGCTCGCCGGATCCTGAAAGATCATGGCAACCCGCCCGCCCCTGACCTGGTCGAGCTCGGACGCCGGTGCGCCGAGGAGTTCGCGTCCGTCGAGACGGACGGAGCCCGAGACCTTTGCATGCCGTGGCAGCAAACCGAGCGCGGCGAGCCATGTCACCGACTTGCCGGAGCCGGACTCGCCGACGAGGCCCAAGGCCTCGCCCTTGCCAAGAGCGAGATCGACGCCGCGCAGGACCGGCACGCCGTTGAAGGCGACGCTGAGACCCTGGATGCTGACCAGCGGCGCCACGCCTCAAGCCTCGAAATTGCCGGCGCGGAAATCCATCGCGAATGCCGGCGACGCCTTCCACTTGATCGACTTCGGCTTGGCCGTGAAGGTCGCGTTCTGGTGCAGCACCGTGTAGGCGGGATCCTCGCGCTCGGCGATCTCCAGCATGCGGTGGAACGCCTTCTTGCGGGCGGCGCGGTCGGTCGAGGTCTCCAGGAACTCCGAGAGCTTGTTCAGCTCGGCGTTGGTCCATTCGCCGATCTGCTGCTGCTGGCCGTTCGGCCCGTGCTGGGCAACCAGCGAGGACACCGGATCGTTGAAGGCGGCCGAGTTCGACCAGTCGCGCACGGCGCGGGTCGGCGCGCGCTCCATGATCTGCGACCAGTTCTCCTTGGTCTCGATCTGGACGTTGAGGCCGACCGACTTCCACATCTCGACCAGCACCTGCGCGGTCGCGACCTGGTTGGTGTAGTAGTTGTTGAGCAGGCGATACGGGATCGGATCGCCCTTGTAATTGGCCTGCTTCAGCAGATCCTGCGCGAGCTTGGGATCATAGGCCGGCACGCTCCAATCTGCGTTGAACATGTCGCCGTAGAATTCCCACTGCAGGCCCTTCGGCACGCGGGTGCGGCCCGCCCACAGGCTGTCGACGATGGCCTGGCGGTCGATCGAATGGGTGAAGGCGCGGCGCACCAGGGGATTGGCGAGCACGGCGTGGTTCTTGTCGAACACGGTCAGGCGGTGATTGAGGATGGTGCCGCCCTGCACTTCGAATGCCGCGTTCTTTTCGATGCCGGCGATCTGGTCCGGCGGGATATCGCAGGCGAACTGGTATTCGCCCGACAGGAGGCCGTTGATGCGGCTCGCAACCTCAGGCACTTCGAGGAAACGGATGCGCTTGAGCGGCGGACGGCCGCCCCAATATTCGTCATGGGCTTCGAGCGTCAGCGACACGTCGGGCTTGAGCTCGACGACCTTGTACGGACCGGTCGTAACAGGCTTGCGCGCCCAGTCGAGATAGCTCGCGGACTGCTCCCAGGCGCGGCGATTCATGATGTCGGAGCCGTAGCGCGACAGCCGGCCCTCGATCGTGACGTCGGGCGTCGCGTTGTAGAAGCGCACCGTATATTTGTCGACGGCGTCGACGCGGACGAGGTCGGGCCAGATGCGGCGGGCGACGGCGGGCACGTCAGGCGGCAGCTCCTTGCCCGGACGTGGCGTCGGGATCTTCTCGAAGGCCTGGATGGTCGAGCGGCTCTTGGCCTCGGTCTCGCCGAACATGCGCTCACGGCTGAAGGTGAAGACGACGTCTTCGGCGGTGAGCTCGTCGCCGTTGTGGAACTTGACGCCCTGGCGGAGCTTCACCTCGACGGTCTGGTCGTCGATGCGACGCCATTCGGTGGCAAGGCCCGGCACGGCCTCGAGGCTGCCGCGCCAGTTCTTGGAGATGAGGCCTTCCCAGATCGAGGAGAAGAATACGCGCTCGCCGACATTGGACTGCTCACGCAGCACGTCGAGCACGTTCGAGTTGGTGACCTTCTGCACGGCGATCGTCACCGACGGACGATTGTCGGCCTGCCCGATGGCGAAGCGCGGCAGCAGCAGCGTGCCCGCGGCGGCGCCGCCGGACTTCAGAATGGTGCGACGGGTAAGTTTGGTCATGACAAAGAGCCCTGCCCTGTGTGCTGTCGGTTATTCGGCGAGACCGAGCGCGGCGAGATGGGCTGCGCCGGCGAGAACGTGGTCGTGGTTGCGAAGTTCGAGGATCAGGCGCGGGTTCGAGGTCAGCCGGCCCAGCGCGCGGAACACGGCAACCCACGGGATGTTGCCCTCGCCAGGCGCCCAGTGCCGGTCGGCAAAGCCGTCGGTGTCCTGGAGGTGCACATGCGTCAGCATGTCGCCGGCGGTCTCGACGTAATAATCGACCGGCGGCGCGCCGGTGGAGATGTGGGCGTAGTTGGCATGACCGGTGTCGAGCGAGACGCGGACCTTGCTGCTTTCGAGCGCCTTGGCGAGGCGCACGCGATCGCGCGGATCCTTGTCCTCGATGTTCTCGATGACGATCTCGCAGCCGATCGTCTCAGCGCGCGCGATCACTTCGGCCAGCGTCGCCTTGACGCGCTCGACGATATTGGCGCGGTTATCAGGATAGAGATCGAGATTGTTGTGGTCCCAGGTCGTGAACGGCGAGTGGATCACCATCTGCGTGGCGCCGAGGAATTCGGCTGCGTCCAGGCCCTGAAGCAGGCGCTTGGTCACCGCCTGGCGGATCATCGGATCGTGGCTGTCGATCTTGAAGCCCCAGAACGGACCGTGGATGCCGAGCCGGCCGGTATGGCCCGCGAGCATCTGCTTGATCTCGCCAGCGGCACTCCGCCAGTCGCCGTCGAGCAGATCGGCGCGGAAGAAATCCTGGATTTCGAGGTCGCGTTGCCGTTCGAGAAGCCAGTCACGGTGGGCGGGGATCGACTTGATGGATAGTGCTGCGCCCAACACCGGCTTCGACATGGCTTGCTCCTTGACCGTCAACGATGACAAGGGCAGCGCTAGACCAGTTCAATGACAGGCCCGTGAAATGCACGTTCCGCAGTGCGGACGAGATGTGGACATCCTGTTGGTCGCGTGCATCGAATTCAGGCAGCAGTGATCGCGGCTCATGCAAACCAATGCATCAGCGTGCAGAGACGATCACGGATAAGTCCGTAGTGATCCGGAATGGAATCCTAACCATATCTCGCGTACATCGCGGGACATCGATCGGCGGCCATTCCAAGGGCATCACCCTCTGATCGCGCACCACGGGGTTGGGGGACCACATGGGGCGGGAGATTGAAGGCTGGGGCAAGGTGACGAGGTCCGGACTCCTAGGCACTCCGGACCTCGGAACTTTCAACATCGAACGCAATTTCGCGCCGCCGGCTGTCTCAGCCGCGCGGCGCGAAGTCGTTTTGGGCGCCCTGCCCGATCAGTCTTCCGATCGATCTTGTCAGATCACCTCATGTCAGATCACCTCGGCACGTTCCGCTCGAGATCCTCGAGCCACGCAGCCGCGCTCGAATCCGACGGCGCACGCCAGTCGCCGCGCGGCGACAATGAGCCGCCGGCCGAAACCTTCGGCCCGTTCGGCATCGCCGAGCGCTTGAACTGGCTGAACGCGAAGAAGCGGCGCAGGAACACCTCGAGCCAGCGGCGGATCTCGGGAAGATCGTAGGCCCTGCGCTTGTCGTTCGGGAATGCCGGCGGCCATTCGCCTTTGGCGACGTCCTTCCAGGCATGCTGCGCCATGAAGGCGATCTTGGACGGCCGCATACCGAAGCGCAGCGTGTAGAACAGGTTGAAGTCCTGCAGTTCGTAGGGACCGACGGACGCCTCGGTGCTCTGCGGCTTCTCGCCGGGCTTGACCGGAACCAGCTCGGGCGAGATCTCGGCCGACAGGATCGAGGCCAGCGTCCGGTTGACGTCGTCACTGAACTGCTTCGAGGCGATTACCCACCGGATCAGATGCTGGATCAGCGTCTTCGGCACCCCGGCATTGACATTATAATGCGCCATCTGGTCGCCGACGCCATAAGTGCACCAGCCGAGCGCGAGCTCGGAGAGGTCGCCGGTTCCAATGACGATGCCACCATGATGGTTGGCGAGCCGGAACAGATAATCCGTGCGCAGGCCCGCCTGCACGTTCTCGAACGTGACGTCGTAGACCTTCTCGCCCTTGCCGAAGGGATGACCGATGTCCTTCAACATCTGCGTCGCCGTGGTGCGGATGTCGAGCTCCTGCCAGGTCGTCTGCAACGCCTTCATCAGCGCCAGCGCGTTGGTCTTGCTCTCGCTGCCGGTGGCAAAGCCCGGCATGGTGTAGGCAAGGATGTTCTCGCGCGGCAGGCCGAGCAGGTCGACCGCCTTGGCGGCGACGATCAGGGCGTGGGTGGAATCGAGGCCGCCCGAGACGCCGATCACGACGCGCTTGGTGCCGGTCGCGCGCATGCGCTGCACGAGGCCCGCGACCTGGATGTTGTAGGCCTCGTAGCAATCCTGCTCGAGGAGGCTCTCGTCGCTCGGCACGAACGGGAAGCGCTCGATCTTGCGCAGGAAGCCGATGTCGGCCGCGGGCGGCTTCAGGGCGAAGGTGATGCGTCGATAGAAACCTTCACGCTGCCGGCGATTGTCGTCGAAAGTGCCCATCAGGGCGCGTTCCTGCCTGAGCAGGTCGAGATCGACGTCAGCGGTGGTGATCTGGCCGCCCTGGCGGAACCGCTCGCCCTCGGCCAGTAGTGCGCCATTCTCATAGATCGAGGTCTGGCCGTCCCAGGCGAGATCGGTGGTGGATTCCCCTGCCCCCGCGGCGGAATAGACGTAGGCCGCAAGGCACCTCGCCGAGGTCGACTGGCACAACAGCGCGCGCGACCGCGCCCGGCCGATCGTGATCGGGCTACCCGAGAGATTGATCAGCACGCTGGCGCCGGCGAGCGCCAGCTCCGAGGCCGGCGTCACCGGGATCCACATGTCCTCGCAGATCTCGACGCCGATGGTCAGGCCCGGGACATCCTCGGCCGCAAACAACAGGTCGGTGCCGAACGGCGCGTGCAATCCGCCGAACGCGATCGTCTCGCCTGCGATGCCCGTGCCGGAGGCGAAATGCCGTCCCTCGTAGAACTCGCGATAGGTCGGCAAATAGCTCTTGGGCGCGACGCCGAGCACGTTGCCGCGATGAATCACGACGGCGCAATTGTAGATGCGATGGCCGAAGCGCAGCGGCGCGCCGACGATCAGCACGGTCATCAGCGCCGAGGAGACCTCGACGATCCTGGCAAGGCCGCGCTCGACCGCATCGAGCAGCGGGTCCTGCTTCACCAGGTCTTCGATCGCATAGCCGGACAGGCACAGCTCGGGAAAGACGGCAACCGCGACCGACTGTTCGTGGCAGGCATTGGCCGCCGCCAGGATCGCGGTCGCGTTGGCAGTGGGATCGGCCACATGAGAGGTGGTCACGCAGGCCGCCACGCGGGCAAATCCATGGGCGTAGATCGAGTGGAAAGTCATCCAGTACCCTTAAATCTTCTGGCGGCGATCTCTGGTGGCAATCTCTTGGCGGCCTGCCGCAGCCGTCAGTTCCGGATCATATCTAACCCATGGGCCCCGCCCCGTGCAGGCCATCCGCCATCATGCATAACGGAATTGCGCTCTCGCCGACCCCCCGCCTGCGATGTCAGGCGCTGCGGGCCAGCACGCCGGACAGGTCGTCCCGCAGCCACGCGGCGACCCGGGGCCAGGCATGCGCGTGGGTCCGCGCGCCCATGAACAGGCCGAGATGATTGCTCGGCTCGGAGGCCGCCGCAATGAAGGCGGGCGGTGTGCCGACCAGTCCGGCGGTGGCGAACGCCTGCGCCACCGGGACCACGTCGTCGTCGAGCCCGGCCAGCAGGAAGATCGGCGCCTTGACGTCCTTCAGGTCGATCCGGCGGCCGAGCGCGACGAAATTGCCGCCGGCAATCCGGTTCTCCCGGAAAATCCGGTTGACGATCTCGAGATAGTACGTGCCGGGCAGATCGAGCGTCTCCAAATTCCACTGGTCGAAGCGCGCGAGCAGCGCCACGCTCTCTTCGCCCGCAAGCTCCCTCTGCAAGGCGGCTGCGATATCCTCGCGGCTCGGCGCCTTCGACCAGACGCGCAGCATCTCCTCGCCGCTGACATTGCCGCCGCCGCGCGCGACGAGCTGGTCGTAGACCAGTTCGGGCGCATTGCGGGCGAGCCGAGACAGCGAGGAATCGATCGACAGGTCGACCGGCGCGCCTGCCAGCACCAGCCGCCGCACCTTGGCCGGAAAGCGCGCCGCGTAGAGCAGCGACAGCCAGCCGCCCTGACACAGACCGACGAGATCGACCGGCGCACCGATCTCGTCGATGGCGACGTTGAGATCGGACAGGTAGCTGTCGATCGAGAGATAGCGCATGTCGGGCGTCGCCGAGCGCCAGTCGGTGAGATAGACACGGTCGACGCCGCCATCCTGCAGCGACTGCACCACGCTGTGGCCTGGCGCGAAGTCAGCAATCAAGGCGCGATGCAGCGCTAAGGGCGCGCAGACCAGCGCCGGCTGGCCGGACTGCGTCCGCGCGCAGTCGCGCAGGCGCATGGTCGCAAGCTCGAGCGCCACCGTGCTCGGCGTCGTCCACGGCAGGCAGCAGTCGGAGGACTCGACCGGTCCTCGCTCCATCCACCAGAAACAGGCGTCCATGGCGAGCCGCGCCGCAGTCAACGGCCACAGCATCGGGTCGTCAGGGACGCGATCCGCTCTGCCCGGCTGTTTGCCTGTCTTGTCCGCCAAGTGCTTGTCCGCCAAGTCCTTGTCCACCACGTCTATCTCGCAACTCTCACAGGAATGCCTCGAAGCTGATCACGGAAATACCGAGCTCGGCAAAACTGCGATGCGCCGCCGCCACCGAGCCGCCGAGGTCGATGCCACGGCAGGCGTCCTCGATCACCACGACCTGAAACCCCGCCTTGCGGGCGTCCTCCGCCGAGAAACGGACGCAGAAGTCGAGCGCCAGCCCCGCGACGAAGACGGTCTTCAGCTCGCGTTCGCGCAAATAGCCGAGCAGGCCCGTCGGCGTGGTCTTGTCGTTCTCGAACAGCGCCGAATAGGAATCGATGCCGCGGCGAAAGCCCTTGCGCACCACCAGGCTCGCCCGGGTGACGTCCAGCTCCGCATGGAATGCGGCGCCGGCCGTGCCCTGCACGCAATGCGTTGGCCAGAGCACCTGGGTGCCATAGTCGAGCTCGATGGTCTGGAACGGCTGCCTATCCGTATGGTTCGGCGCAAAAGAGACGTGATCGCGTGGATGCCAGTCCTGGGTCAGCACCACATTGGTGAATTTTTGGGCGATGCGGTTGATGGCCGGCACGACTTTCTCGCCGCCGGGAACGGCGAGCGCCCCGCCGGTGCAGAAGTCGTTCTGCACGTCGATCACCAGCAGCACGTCGCGGTCGGAAATCTTCATCGCAGGGTCCCGCTTCATCGCCCCGGCACGCGGCGCGCCGAACGCTGCCGCCAATGTTGATCTTCCGGCGCGGCTTCGCAACCACCTGCCGCGTGCGGCGAGACCGCGCTACCGGTCAAAGGGGCGTCAGGATGCAACGGTTTGGCCTCGTCCGTGTTGACTAGGCGCAACCAAGGGCGGATTCTCAAACCGTCCGCGAACAGCGGATCGGATCAGGAGCGGAGGTTCCCGAGGGCCGGCAAGGCCGCGGCAGCCACAGGGCCAAGAACAGGCATGAGTATCGGCAAGACAGGACAAATTCTTCTCGCCGATATCGGCGGCACCAATGCGCGCTTCGCGGTGAGCCAAGGCGACCAGATCGGACCGATCGACTATGTGAAGGTGGCCGACTTCCCAACCGTCCGGGAAGCCATCGCCGACGTGCTGGCACGCCGGTCGGGAACTGGGCGCCCTCAACGCGCCGTGCTGGCCGTTGCGGGTCCCGTCACCAACAATCGCTGCGTCATGACCAACAGCCCCTGGGTCATCGACGGCAACGAACTCCAGCCGGCGCTCGGCTTCGACAGCGTCCACGTGCTCAACGATTTCGAGGTGGTGGCTTGGTCCCTGCCTGCCTTGCAGCCCGCCGATCTCATTCCGCTCGGCGGGCAAGACGGTCTCCCCGGCGAACCACTCCTGGTGGTCGGGCCTGGAACCGGCTTTGGCGTCTCCTGCCTGGTCGAACGCCACGGGGCGCGGCTGGCCGTTGTCACTGAAGCGGGACACGCGACCCTGCCGGCGGAGAACGAGCGCGAGGAGCGCGTGATTGCGTGGCTGCGCCGGCGCTTCTCCGGCCATGTCTCGATCGAGCGCGGCGCGCTGTCAGGCTCAGGCCTTCAAAGCCTCTACGAAGCACTGGCGGAGGTCGATGGCGCCCAGGTGCCGCACCGCGACGCGGCCGCCATCACCAAGGCGGCGCTGGACGGTACCTGCCCGATCAGCCTCGCGGCGCTGGAGATGTTCTGCGCCATCCTCGGCTCCGTCGCCGGCAATCTCGCGGTGACCTTCGGCGCGCGCGGCGGTGTCTATATCGCCGGCGGAATCGCGCCGCGCTTTCCGGAATTCCTGGCAGCCTCCGCCTTCCGCGCCCGCTTCGAAGCCAAGGGACGCTTCCAGGATTATCTGCGAAACATCCCGACCCGACTGGTGACGAAACCCGATGCGAGCTTTCTCGGACTGAAGATGTTCGCCGACCACAATCCGGATTGAGACGCGCCCCCGTTGCGGTTCCAGTAATTCACAGCTCATTGCAGCGCGCACGCGGTTCCACGCGGGATCGTGCTTGCCCCATTGTTTCCGATGAGAAACAATCCACGCGTGTGTGGCGTAGTTGCGGGGGCGTGGCATGCGTAAGCAGGATCTGAGTTTCGACTATCACCGCTATCACCGCCTGCTGTCCGAGGCGGACGATGAGGGCAAGCGGCTCGCTCTGATCGAGCTCTTGATCGAGGAAAAGGCGCGGGACCGGCTGGCCGCCCAGCGTGCCTCGGATCGCGCCGCCATGACGGCCCACACCATTGCCAGGGTGCTGAAGAACGGCCGCGGCTGAGACGCGCGACCGCCCCGGCGGCACGCCGTTGATGCGGAGCGATTGCGATTCCGTTAACGATCCCTCGCAAGCTCGTGTCAAACTTTTTGCTCTAAGAGTTCCCTCACCTGATGCAATTCAGGATCAACACAAAGGGGGGAATGAACATGAGCATGATTTCGCTCGCCGCGATGCCGGCTGTCGTCGAAACGCGCATTGCTGATTCTTCGTTCAAGTCCATCTTGCTGCTCTGCTGCGCGGGCCTGGTCGCCTCGTTCGGCCTGATGGCGCGCGGCATCGATCTCAGCGCCGGCCTGATGTAAGGCCATCTCGGATATCTCCAGGAATCAAATGGCCGCCCCTGATGGGCGGCCATTTTCGTTGGCAGTCCTCGCCATCGCCAGCGCGGCCGTCGCTCAGTGCGGCGTCTTCGCGGTGGCTTCCGGAAACAGCGAATCGATCATCGCCTTGAGCTGGTCGATCGAAATCGGCTTGCGCAGGATCGGCCGACGGCGGAGCAAGGATGGCAGCAATTCCGGCCCGTAGCCGGTGGCGAACAGGAACGGCTTGCCGCGGCGCTCGATCAGATCGGCGACGGGATCGACGTAGAGTCCCATCAGATTGATGTCGAGGATGGCGAAATCATATTGCGCGGTCATCGCAAAGGCGCTCGCGTCCCGGACATTGTCCGCTTCCGCGACGACGTGGTGGCCGAGCTCTTCCACCATGTCGGCCATCATCATCCGGATCAACGCCTCGTCTTCGACCAGGAAAACGGAGAGTCCGTCCGCCATATCAACCCCGCAGTCAGCTTGCGAAGCTAATCATAACCGAATTGCGGGGAGGATTCACGAATTCGTGGCGGGCGCCGTTAATTCAGGCGCCCGCAATCCGATTCAACTTGATCAATCCAGGCCACGCTCGTGGCTGAGGCGGACCATCTCCTGGATGAAGACCTGCTTCTGCTTGTCATCGAGGCTCGAATAGAGCGGCTCGGCGGCGTCGGCGACATTGCGCTGGTCGGCGGCCCGGTCGATCAGGAATTGCGACTCGTTGCGCATCTGCTCGATGATGTCGTCGGGCGGATCGCGCTTGGCGCGCGCAATCCGCAGGTTGAGCCGCTCTGCACCATTATGCCCCAGGTAGTGCATCGCGCTGGAGAAGCCGAACCAGTGCTTCTCCTGATCGGGCGTGAGATTCAGCTCGGTCTTGATCCGCTCGATATAGGAATCGCTGTTGGCGACGATCTGCTCGGCGGTCTGCTGCGGCGCGCCGGGCTGAGTGAGGACCGTGACGTCCTTGTTGTCCTTGCTGTCCTGCGGCGATGCGTTCTTGGCTTCCTTGGTCGCCTTGGCGCCCTTGCCCGCCTTGGTGTTCTCCTTGGCGTTCTCCTTGGCGCCCTTGTCCTTGCCGGCGCCCTGCTTGGCGTCCTTGGCCGCATCCTTGCTCGCGTCCTTGCTGGCATCTTTGGCCGCCGGCTGCGCCTGGTTGCCGCTATTGTTGTTGACGCCGAGCACGCCGGTGAAGACGCCGACCACGCCGCCGATCGCACCGCCGAGCACGCCGCCGACCGGCCCCGCCGCCTTGTTCCCGGCCGCCGCTCCGTCCTGAACGCCCTTGACCAAGCCTTGAGCATTCGCCACCGCGGCTGCGCCAAGCAACAGCGCGAGCACCGATCCCAGCGCGAGCCATCGTCGCAGATGAAGCCGCACTGGCGGCGCCGGGTTGATCATTTGGGTCTCCATCGTCGATCTGATTGGTCTTTCGGGTGGAAGCCACCCGCTGGTTGCAACTCTATCGTTTCCGCCGCGCGAAGGTCCAGCCGCAGTCAATTGCTGTCCACGCCCGAAAAGTCTTTCGCGCGAAGCGGTTATGCAAGGCTTATTCGAAACTGCGGCGTAATTGCGCACGGACTGTTCCTCGCGGGCTCGCGCGATGTGTGCGTCGCAAAAGAGACACGCGCGGGCTCCTGTCCGGCGGACGACGTTCAGGGCCCAGCCACGGTTTTCGAGCACAACGTTAGTTCTAGACGTTCGCCATTCGGTTTTCTCGACAGACGCGATCAATCATGATCTGATCGCGCTACCAATTTGCCGCGCGTCGCGTGACTTGCGATCTCAGCAGACGGCATCAACAAGAGACGTCCGAAGAAACGCCAACCAGAAAATCCAAAAACAAACTCAGGGAATGCAAGAGGAAACGACAGAACAATAAAACACACCAAGGCGAGGAAACGAGATGTCACGCAAGACACTGACGCGACGTCAATTTGTAGCTGCCACTGCAATGTCCTCCACGGCGCTGATCGCAGCGCCCTATGTCCGGGGCGCCTACGCCGCCGGCAAACTCTCGATCGGTTTCTGGGACCACTGGGTGCCCGGCGCCAACGACGCCTCCACGGCCCTCGTCAAGGAATGGGGCGAGAAGGAGAAGGTCGAAGTTTCGATCGACTACATCACCAGCAACAACAAGAAGATCGAGCTCACCGCGGCGGCCGAAGCCCAGGCCAAGTCCGGTCACGACATTCTCCAGATGCCGAGCTGGTGGCCGCACGCATATTCGGAGAATCTCGAGCCGCTCAACGACGTCATGGAGCCGCTCATCAAGCAGAACGGCGAAGTCAACGGCACCGTCAAATATCTCGGACAGGCGGGCGGCAAATGGCTCGCGGTGCCGGCCACGCCGGGAAGCCAGATCAAGGGCCCCTGCTCCCGCATCGATCTCATGAAGAAGCACGCAGGGATCGACGTGCAGGAGATGTATCCGGCCGGCGGCCCGCCAAAGGACGACACCTGGACCATGGAAACCTTCCTGAAGGCGGCGGAAGCCTGCCAGAAGGCCGGCTTCCCGTTCGGCATCGGTCTCGGCGAGACCACCGACAGCGTCGACACCGCGGGCGCGATCTTCCAGTCGTTCGGCGCCGAGCTCGTCAATGCCAAGGGCGACGTTACGGTCAAGACCGACGCTGTGCGGCAGGCACTCGAATTCTACAAGAAGCTGATCGCCGTGCTGCCGCCGGATGCGCCGTCCTGGGACGACGCCTCCAACAACAAATGGCTCATTTCGGGCCGCGGCGCGCTGATCCTGAACCCGCCGAGCGCCTGGGCGGTTGCCAAGCGCGACGCGCCGCAGGTCGCCGAGCAGTGCTGGACGCACGGCATGCCCTCAGGTCCAAAGGGCCGCTTCGCGCCGTTCCTGCCCTATTTCTGGGGCGTCTGGAGTTTCGGGAAGAACAAGGAGGCGGCCAAGAGCCTGCTCATCCATCTGTCGTCGCCCGCGGCAATTGAGAAGTTCGTGGTGGCGAGCGGCGGGTACGATCTCCCGGCCTACGCGAACATGACCAAGTTCAAGACCTGGGCCGAGGAAGGGCCCCCGAAGGGTACGCTGTTCCACTATCCGGATCCCTACAAGCGTCAGACGCTGTCCATCGCTGCGTCACCGGCACCGCCCAAGATCGCACAGCAGATCTACTTCCAGGCCACGCTGACCAAGATGGCGCTGCGCTTTGCGCAAGGAGAGAAGATGGAAACGGCGCTCGCCTGGGCCGAAGGCGAGTGCGAGGGCTTCATGCGGACCTGAACCGGGTGTGTGCCTTGGCGGTTCATGCCTTCGGGCGTGAGCCGCCGGGGCGCATCCCGATTCCGTCCGCATGGCAGTGAGGCCGACCGGGTCGCCGGCCTCATCTTTCGCTTCTGCAAGAGAGCTTGATTCAGAAGGTTTGACTCATGGCCGAAGTCGTCGTTGAGCAAGGTCGTCTCGCCCGTGCTGCCCGTTCGCGCAAGAAAGGCTCCAGCCTGCGTAATGTGCTGGGCCGGAAATCGACCGTGGCGTTCTTCCTGACGCTGCCGCTGATCATCCTGATCGCGATGCTCGTGCTCTATCCCGCCTTCTATTCGCTCTATCTGGCGACGCTGAACAAGGCGATGACGAAATTCGTCGGCTTCGGCAATTTCACCTTCCTGTTCAAGCGCGAAACGTTCTGGATGGTGGTGAAGCAATCCTGCATCTTTGCGATCACCGCCGTGATCTTCAAGGCGCTGATCGGCTTCATCGTCGCGCATTTCGTCCACAACATTCCCGGCAAGAAGCAGCGCAAATGGCGCGGCATGCTGCTGGTGCCCTGGGTGATTCCGCCGGCGATGAGCACGCTGGCCTGGCTGTGGCTGTTCGATCCCTCCTACAGCGCCTTCAACTACACGCTCTCCTTCTTCGGCGTCGGTCCGATCCCCTGGCTCGGCGACACCTTCTGGGCGCGCTTCTCCGTCATCCTCGTCAATGTCTGGTACGGCGCGCCGTTCTTCCTGATCATGTATCTCGCCGCGCTGAAATCGGTCCCCGACCAGCTCTACGAGGCGGCCGCGATCGACGGCGCCAATTGGTGGCAGCGGATCTGGTACGTTACGCTGCCGATGATGCGCAACATCATCGCCATCACCACGCTGTTCTCGCTGATCGTCACCTTCGCCAATTTCGACATCGTGCGCATCCTGACCTCGGGCGGACCGCTGGATACGACGCATCTGTTCGCCACCTGGGCATTCCAGGTCGGCATCCAGAGCAGCGACATTCCGCTCGGCGCCTGCGTCTCGCTGTTCATGGTGCCGATCCTCGCTGTCGCGGCGATCTTCATCCTGCGCGATGTCAATAAACGTGGGAACGAAGCCTGATGAGCACGCTCGCAATCGACAAGGCCGGACCAACCCGCAAACTCGGCAGCATGAGCCGGGACCGCACCTGGGCGCTGCGCTGGTCCTATTTCTTCCTGGTGCTGTTCGCGATCTTCTTCCTGACGCCGCCGGCCTACATGCTGATCACCTCGCTCAAGAGCAGCGCGGAGATTTCGGCGGCGACCAATCCATGGTGGGTGTTTCACCCCACTTTGTCGAACTATGTCGAGCTGCTGACCTCGAACCAGTTCCTGCGCTTCTTCTGGAATTCGGCGATCATCTCGATCACGGTCGTGATCGTCACGATGCTGATCAGCATCCCTGCGGCGTTCGCGCTGGCGCGGATGAAGTTCTGGGGCTCGGCGACGCTCGCGACCGGCGTGTTCCTGACCTACCTGATCCCGGACAGCCTTCTGTTCATTCCGCTGTTCAAGATGCTCGCGGTCGTCCAGGAGTTCACCGGCATCACCCTGCTCAACCGCTGGTACGTGCTGGTGTTCATCTATCCGACCCTGACGGTGCCGTTCTGCACCTGGATCATGATCGGCTATTTCGCCTCGATCCCGAAGGAGCTCGACGAAGCCGCCCTCATCGACGGCGCCTCCTGGCTGCAGACGCTGACGCGGATCTTCATTCCGGTCGCACTGCCCGGGCTGATCGCCGCGACCATCTTCGCCTTCACGGTGTCCTGGGCCCAGTTCCTCTATCCCCTGGTGTTCACGACGTCGGTCGACCAGCTCGTGCTGCCGGTCGGCATCACCACCACGCTGATCAAGGGCGACGTGTTCAACTGGGGACAGATCATGACCGGCGCGCTGCTCGGCGCCGCGCCGCCGCTGATCATCTACGCCTTCCTGATGGACTACTACATTGCCGGCCTGACCGCCGGCGCGACAAAGGGTTGATGTCTCATGGCTGACGTTGCATTGCGGAAGGTGGTCAAGCGTTACGACGATGTCGAGGCCGTGCGCGGCATCGACCTGGATATCGCCGACCATGAGTTCATCGTGCTGGTCGGCCCCTCCGGCTGCGGCAAGTCGACCACGCTGCGCATGATCGCGGGCCTCGAGGACATCAGCGACGGCGACATCATGATCGGCGGCGACGTCGTCAACGACGTGCCGCCGAAGGATCGCGACATCGCGATGGTGTTCCAGAACTACGCGCTCTACCCGCACATGACGGTCGCCGAGAACATGTCGTTCGGGCTGCGTCTGAAGCACTATCCCAAGGCCGAGATCAAGGCGCGGGTGACGGAGGCGGCCCGCCTGCTCGACATCACCGATCTGATCGACCGCAAGCCGAAGCAACTCTCCGGCGGCCAGCGCCAGCGCGTCGCGATGGGGCGTGCCATCGTGCGCAATCCGAAGGTTTTCCTGTTCGACGAGCCGCTGTCCAATCTCGACGCCAAGCTGCGCGTGCAGATGCGGATCGAGATCAAGAAGGTGCACCAGAAGGTGCGCACCACCACGGTCTACGTCACCCACGACCAGGTCGAGGCGATGACGCTCGCGGACCGCGTGGTGGTCATGAACAAGGGCCGCATCGAGCAGATCGGCACGCCGAACGAGCTCTATCACAAGCCGGCCACGCGCTTCGTCGCGGGCTTCATCGGCTCGCCAGCGATGAACTTCATTCCGTGCCGGCTGGAGGACGCCGGTGGCGCGCTGCAGATCCGCCTCACCGACCGCATCGCCTTTGCGCTGCCGCCGGCCCGCGCGGCCCGCTACAACGCGCTGCCGCGCACCGACAAGCTTTTGCTCGGCCTCCGGCCGGAGCATCTCACCGAAGCGCATGCCCATCTGGGCCCGGGGGTCGAGACCTTCGACACCGTACTCGATGTCACCGAGCCGATGGGGATGGAGACCCTGGTCTATTTCGGGCTCGACGGCACGCCGGTCTGCGGCCGCGTCGATCCCAATGCCGGCGCTACGGACGGGGCTCCCATGCGTTTGGCGATGGACCTCAACAATATGCACCTGCTAAACGAAGAGACCGGCGTCGTGCTGTGACGCCGGCTCAAGAAACGCTAGCAGGCAGGGAGCGATGGCGACCAACAAGAAGAAGATTTTCGTTACACAAACTTTGTCGCAAGGGGCACGCGCCCTCCTCACCCAGCGGGACGATATCGAGCTCGTCGAGTTTCCAAACCTGATCTCGGCCAAGGATTTCGAGGCCTTGCTCAAGAGCCATGCGCCGGTCCACGGCGTCGCGCTCGGCGCCACCGCCTTTGGCGAGACCGAGCTCGAGGCGTCCAGGGACATGAAGGTGGTGACCCGCATCGGCGTCGGCTACGACGCCGTGGACGTGCCCGCCCTCTCCCGCCGCAAGGTGCCGCTGATGGTCGCGGGCAGCGCGAACTCGCCGTCCGTGGCCGAGCAGGCGCTGTTCATGATGCTCAATCTGGCCAAGCGCGCGAACGAGATGCACGCCTGCGTCAAGGATGGCCAATGGGCCAACCGGCTCGGCATGCTGCCGTTCGACCTCTACGGCAAGACCGTGCTGATCATCGGCTTCGGCCGTATCGGCAGCCGTACCGCCAAGCGCTGCCTGGCGATGGAAATGAATGTGCAGGTCTACGATCCCTACAAGCCCGCCGCCGACATCAAGGCCGCCGGCTGCGAGCCGGTCAGCGACCTCGACGCATCGCTGCCGAACGCCGACTTCGTCACCATCCACTGCCCGAAGACGCCGGAGACGGTCGGCCTGTTCGATGCGGCGCGGATCGGCCGGATGAAGCCGAAATCCTACCTCATCAACACCGCGCGCGGCGGCATCGTAAAGGAAGCCGCGCTCTACGACGCGCTGACGTCCGGCAAGCTCGCCGGCGCCGGCATCGACGTGTTCGAGGTCGAGCCGCCGCCGGTCAGCAACGCGCTGTTCGCACTGCCCAACGTCATCATGGCCCCGCACGTCGCCGGCGTCACCGTCGAGGCCGTGAGCCGCATGAGCGAGCAGACCGCGCGCAACATCCTGAGTGTGCTGGACGGAGATCCGATCCGCCAGAACATCATCAATCAGGACGTGTTGGGCTGAAAAACCGAAGTGCGGGCGGCTAAAGCGCGATGAACCTCATCGCGCTTTAGCTTGTTGTTTCAGCATGACTTTTTCGGAAAACCGCTGCGTACTTTTCCGGAGCATGCCTGGTCCGCGCGCCTTCGGAACGCCAGAAAGCGTCCCATTTTGGTGCAGATCGGGCCCCAACTCAGCCTTAATCAAACCCGCGTAATATATCCGGCCGCGGCGGCAGTGGGACAGACTAGCCGGCCGCGTCGAGCTGGAGGATGGACCCTTGTCAGAGATCGACCCGACCGACCAAACGCTGGCGACCATCGCGAGCATTCTGGAGAACCCCGAGCCGGCCCTCGTCGTCCGCGAAACCGAGATCATTCGCGAGACCGAGATCGTCGTTGTCGGTGAGCATCCGGCCGACGAAGAACATCATGTGGTCGACGAGCATGACTTGGTCGATGAGCATGACTTGGTCGACGAACATGACGAGCATCCGGTGGTCGAGGAGCAGCCGCTGGTGCCTGACCACACCGACGCCGACGGCTACAGCAAGGTCGGCCCCGGTCCGATGGTCGCGATCCGCCTCAAATGGACGGTTCATCGCGGCGACGACGGCCAGTACTACGTCCACGAGACCATCGGCGAGCAGTCGGCTCCCGTGGTCAGCGGACCCATGACCAGCGAAGCCGCCGTGCATTTCGTCGACGAGCACGAGGACGAGGCACACAGGCGTTTCGAGCTGCTGCGCAGCGAGATCGCCGGCCGCAGTTCGCTCGCCGATTACGAGCGCAAGGGCGAAGCGTAAGCAGCCCTAAGCCTGAGCATGAGCCCGGGTCGGATCATGCTCTACTTCCTGCCCAGAAAATCCTTCTTCACGAGCTCGACGCCCGCGTGCCGCAACAGGTCGTACGCGGTCGTGACGTGAAAGAAGAATTGCGGGATGCTGTTGGTGAGCAGCAGCGTCCGCCCCGTAAACGGCAGCTCGGTCCCGTTCTTCAGCCTGAAGAAGACCTTCAATTCCGCGGCCGCATCGATCTCGGCGCGCGGCAAGCTTTCAATGAACTCGATTGACGTCGCGATGCGCGCCTGAAGCCCGGCCATGTCGTGCTCCAGCGGCGGCAGCGCCACCGGCTCGCACTGGGCCAGCAAGGCCGGCGCGACCGTGGCGTGACGGCAGGCCTCGCCGATCTGCTGCGCCAGATCGTACATGTTCGGCGCCATGCGCATGCCGAGCAGGACCGTCGGGTTGAACTTGCGGGCCTCCGCATAGGCGACGCCCTTGTCCAGCAAGACGGACAGGTTGCGCAGGTAAGGCACGAAGAGGCCGACCGAGGCCTCGTACATCGAGATCGTCACGTCACAATTCCCTTCAATTCCGTCTCGCCAGCGACTGGCATCTGGTCTAAATCCACCCTGACGAGCAGTACAATGACAGCTCGGGCATGGGTGGAAAAGAGATGATCGTTCGAATGACTGGTCGAATCCTGGCGGCCTTGGCCGTGATGGCGCTGGCAAACCTTTCGGCTCACGCGCAGCAGGCGGCGCCCTCGCGCCTCGACGAGATCATGAAGCGCGGCACGCTGCGTGTCGGCATGACCGGCGACTACAAGCCCTTCACTTATCTCGACAAGACCACCCAGCAGTTCTCGGGCTTCGACGTCGACATGGCGGAAGCGCTCGGCAAGGCGCTCGGCGTCAAGGTCGAGTACGTCGCTACGGCCTGGCCGAAGCTGATGAAGGATTTCGAGGCCGACCAGTTCGACATCGCCATGGGCGGCGTCTCGGTCACGCTCGACCGGCAGAAGAAGGGCCTCTTCACGACGCCGATCATGCGCGAGGGCAAGACGCCGATCACGCGCTGTGCCGACGTCGGCAAGTACCAGAGCATCGCCGACATCGACAAGAAGGGCACCCGCGTCATCGTCAATCCCGGCGGCACCAATGAGCGCTTCGCCCGCGCCAACATCAAGGACGCCGAGATCACCGTCTTCCCCGACAACACCGTGATCTTCGACGAGATCGCCAAGGGCAATGCCGATTTGATGATGACGGACGCCTCCGAGACCCGCTACCAGCAGAAGCAGCATTCGGGCGTGCTCTGCGCGGTGCATCCGGACAAGCCGTTCGACTTCTCCGAGAAGGCCTACTGGCTCCAGCGCGACATGGCCTTCAAGGCCTTCGTCGATCAGTGGCTGCACATCTCCATGGAAGACGGCAGCTACAAGAAGATCTACGCCGCCTGGTTCGACTAGAGCGTTTTCAAGCGAAGCGGGTACCGGTTCGCGCGAAGAAAACGCGATCATGCGAGAATCTGGAGCCCGTTCCGATTTCAGCGGAACGGGCTCCAGGCGCGTCCTCCTGTCGCCGGCCTCGGCCAAATTGTGGACCGGTTCAGAGCGTTATTGAACCCGGAACCGCTGGAGGACGACTCATACGAACGACAGTGATCTAGATCACTTTTTGCGATCGCGCCGGGGCGTAAGCGTCGGTCCGGGGACCAATCGTTCAGGAGATCCGAAATGAGGAAGCTGTTGGCCACGGCCGCATTCCTTTTGGCGAGCACCGCCGCCCAGGCGCAGTACACCTTCGAATATGGCGGACGTACCATCCGGATCGATCCGGACCGCGGCACCGTGCAGATTCCCGGCGTGTACGACAACACCGGCCAGGGCAAGGCCAAGAAGGCCAAGAACGACGCCAAGAACGACGCCAAGAACGACACGAAGAACGACACCAAGGGAACCCCCAAGGCCGAACCGCAGGCGCCGCAACAAGCCAAGGCTGATCCGCAGGCGCCGGCCGCACCCGTCGCCGCGCCTCCGGCAGCCGAGCAGGCCCCTGTCCAGACGCCCGCGGCCGCGGCGCCTCCCGCTCCGCCACCGCCGGCCGCGACTGCGAACGACGCTCCGGCCGAAGATATGATGGTGCCGCCACCGCAACCGGCTCCAAGCGCCGCCCCGTCGGTGGCTGCGGTGCCGCCCGCTCCGCCTCCACCGCCGGCTCCGACCGTAGCGGCCGCGCCCCCGGCACCAGTTCCGCCGCCCGCACCGGCGCCTGCCCCCGCCCCCGTTCAGGCAGCCGCCGTCGCTCCGCCGGCCCCTGCGGCAGTAGCCGCGCGCGATCCCAATTCGCCGCTCGGCGTCTGGCTCACCGAGGAGAAGGAAGGCAAGGTCCGCATCGAGCAGTGCGGCAACAATCTCTGCGGCTATTCGGTCGACAGCAAATCGAACCAGAACGGCGAGCAGGTCCTGATCAACATGAAGCCCGCCAAGGATCAGAACAAGGACCAGAAATGGTCCGGCCGCATCCTCGATCCCAACACCGGCTCGACCTACGACTCGACGATCGCGATGAAGGGCACCGACCGCCTCCGCGTGCAGGGCTGCGCCTTCGGCGGCATGTTCTGCGGCGGCCAGACCTGGACGCGCGTGAACTGAGTTCGGGCGCGACAAACTGACGAAGACAAAGGGGCCCCAGGAGGGCCCCTTTGCTTTTGCCCGCTGCACGATCGCGAGGTGCGCCACCTCACACAGCATCTTGCACGCGTGACAGCCCTCACATCACGGCATCAGCAGCCGTGACACGATCCTCGCGTGGTCAACCCCAAGGGGCGCGTCATGAACGGATTTCGCAAAGGTCTCCTCGTCACCATTGTCGCCATCGCCTTCCCGCTCGCGCAGGCCGATGCCGCGGGCTCCACCTTCGACGGCACGTGGAATGTCCGCATCTCGTCCTCGAGCGAAACCTGCGGCAACGGCGCGACCGTCGCGATCGGCATCAACAATGGTCAGATTGCTTCGAGCAGTGCTGCGGTGACGGCATCGGGCCGCGTCGCGGATGCCGGCAGCATCAACGTCACGCTGAGCACCGGCATCAAGCGCGCGGTCGGCTTCGGCCGGCTCAGCGGCACGTCCGGCTCCGGCACCTGGCGCGGCGCGATGTGCACGGGCACGTGGACGGCGGAGCGGATGTAGTCGTTCTCGTGTCCCGGACGCGGTACAGCGTGTAACGCTGCGCCGCTGAGCCGGGACACGAGAAGTCTTGAGCGAAGAGCTAGCCCAGCGGCGCGCCGTATTCCGCGTCTGTCACCGGCTCGAGCCAGGTCGAGAACACGCCGTCGAGCGCTTCCTGCATGGCGATGTGGCACATGCTGTTGCCCGGCGAGGCGCCGTGCCAGTGCACTTCACCCGGCGGGATCCAGACGGTGTCGCCGGGACGAATTTCCTGCACCGGACCGCCCTTGGTCTGGACGCGGCCGACGCCCGAAATCACGTAGAGGGTCTGCCCGAGCGGATGGTGGTGCCAGTTGGTGCGGGCACCCGGCTCGAACGAGACGCGCGAGACGTTCAGCCGCGCCGGCGCGGGCGCCATGTTGATGGGGTCCTGCAGCACAGTGCCGGTGAAGTGTTCCTTCGGCGCGCGGCGGGTCGGCCGCGCACCGGCGAGCGTGATATCCATGGGGTACCTCGTTTCCTTGCCTGTTACTTCTTGCTGGCGGCGTAGCGCGCCTTGGTTTCGGCGTTCATGGGATAGAGGCCCGGCAGTACCGCGCCGTTGTTCACTTCGTTGACGATCCAGGCTTCCATCCGCTCCTGCTCGACGCCCTCATTGAGAACGTGGTCGAGCATCGCCTGCGGGATCAGAACGCAGCCGTCCTGGTCGGCGACCACGATGTCGTTCGGGAACACGGCGACGCCGCCGCAGCCGATCGGCTCGCCCCAGCCGACAAAGGTGAGGCCCGCAACCGACGGCGGCGCGGCATAGCCGTCGCACCACACCGGCAGGTTGGTGCCGAGCACGCCCTCGACGTCACGCACCACGCCGTCGGTGACGAGCGCAGTGACGCCGCGCTTCATCATGCGCGCACAAAGGATGTCGCCGAAGATGCCGGCATCGGTGATGCCCATCGCGTCCACGACGGCGATGCAGCCTTCCGGCATCGCCTCGATCGCGGTGCGGGTCGAGATCGGCGACGACCAGGATTCCGGCGTCGCCAGATCCTCGCGCGCCGGCACGAAGCGCAGCGTGAAGGCCGGCCCCACCAGGCGCGGCAGGCCCGGACGCAGCGGACGCGCACCGCGCATCCACACATTGCGCAGGCCCTTCTTCAGCAGGACCGTGGTGATGGTGGCAGTGGTGATGCCGGCGAGGGTCTTGCGGGCTTCGGGGGACAGCGACATGGACGAGAACGAGCTCCGGATGGGCGGGAAAGAACGCGCGCATCTTGCGAGCCGGGCGCTTGCCGTCAAGGGCCAAAAGGGGTGCGGAAACGCAGGGCCGCAACGCTGTTATGCGCCGCGATAACAAGGCTTTATCGTTTCCCCCTGCATTAATTTATTGGACTTGCGGGCGCATTTACGCGAAGCAGGGACCAGCGGAACTCAAAGCTGAGCCCGCGTTTCCTGAGAAGCCCGATTTCGACAGCTCATGGCCGCGACGCTTCCCCCGCCCCGCCTCCTGCCCAGTGGCGACAGTGCCGTCACGGTCGAGTTCAGCCGCACCATCGACGACGCCGCCAATGAGCGCGTGCTCGCGCTCGACAAGGCGCTCGCGGCAAGCCCCATCGATGGCATCACCGAGACGGTGCCGACCTATCGCTCGCTGCTGGTGCATTACGATCCCGGCAAGATCGGCTTCGACGCGCTCGGCGAAAAGCTGCTCCCGATCGCCAGCCAGCCGCTGCCGCCGGCCACCAAGGCGCGGCGCTGGCGCATCCCCGTCGCCTATGGCGGCGAGCACGGCATCGACCTCGAGGATGTCGCGAAGGCGCTCAACACCACGCCCGACGACATCATCGCCCGTCATTCAGGCGGGGACTATCGCGTCGCCATGATCGGCTTCACGCCGGGCTGGTCCTATCTCAGCGGCCTCGACAAATCCCTGCACATGTCGCGGCGACAGAGCCCGCGGCTGTTCACGCCGGCCGGCACGATCTCGATCGGCGGCATCCAGGCGGGCATCCAGTGCCTGGCGGCGCCGAGCGGCTGGCACCTGCTCGGCCGCACGCCTGTGCGAACCTATCAGCTCCACCGGAATCCGACCTTTCTCACCGAACCCGGTGATCGCGTGACGTTTTTCGCCATCGACCACAAGACCTTCGAGGAGCTCGACCGTGCCGCGGAGGCCGGCGAGATCGTCGCCGAGCAGGTAACGTCATGAGCCGGCTCATCGTCGCCAGCATCGGTCCTGCAAGCTCCGTCCAGGACGGCGGCCGCCACGGCGCGCAGCGCTACGGCCTGACGGTCAGCGGCGCCATGGACCGCCTGTCGCTCGCCGCCGCGAACACGCTGGTCGGCAACGATCCGTTTGCAGCCACTGTGGAGATCGGCCCGTTCGGCGCCACGTTCACCGCGAAGGACGGCGCCGTGCGCGTCGCCATCGCCGGTGCGCCGCGCAATGCTGACGTCGCCGGGAAACCGGTGGCCATGGACACCTCCGTCACGCTGAAGGACGGCGAGACGCTGACGCTGGGCTTTGCCCGCGGGGGCGCGTTCACTTATCTGGCGATCGAAGGCGGGATCAAAGGCGAGCCGGTGTTCGGCAGCCTCGCGGTGAACGCCCGCGCCGGGCTCGGCAGCCCCTACCCGCGCCCGCTCCAAGCCGGCGACGAGTTCACGGTCGATGCCGCCAGCGGAGCACCAGAGCTGCGCATCGAACTGCCGAAGCCTGTGAGTGGCCCGATCCGCGTGCTGCTGGGGCCTCAGGACGACGAGTTCGACGACGCCAACAAGGCGCTGTTCCTGGACAGCGAGTGGAAGATATCAGCGACCTCCGATCGCATGGGCTATCGGCTCGAAGGCCCCGCCATCAAGCATCTGCACGGCCACAACATCGTCTCCGACGGCACCGTCAACGGCAGCATCCAGGTGCCCGGCAACGGCTCGCCGATCGCGCTGATGATGGATCGCGGCACCTCCGGCGGCTATCCCAAGATCGCAACCGTGATCACGGCTGACGTCGGCCGCCTCGCGCAGACCTCGGCGGGAACCGCGTTCCGCTTCCAGCAGGTCACGATGGCCGAGGCGCAGGACGAGGCGCGCAAGTTCGCGCAATTGATCCGCAACCTGCCGGATCGCCTGCGCTCCTCCGACACCGTCGAGCTCAACATCGAGGCGCTCAGCGATGCTAACGTTGCGGGCTATGCGGTGAGCGCCATGGATGCCGGGACCTGGCAGGTCACGGCCGAGCCGTAAGCCACAACAAGAGGCGGAGAGCACCCATGAACACAATCGATCTCAATTGCGACCTCGGCGAAGGTTTCGGCGCGTGGGAGATGGGCAACGACGCCGCGATGATCGACCTCGCCAGCTCGGTCAACGTCGCCTGCGGCTTCCATGCCGGCGACCCCGACATCATGCGGCGGACGGTGGAGCTGGCAAAGGCCCGCGGCGTCTCGGTCGGCGCGCATCCCGGCTACCGCGACCTGCACGGTTTTGGCCGGCATCCGATCGCGGGCCTGAAGGCCTCCGAGATCGAGAACCTCGTCGCCTACCAGATCGGCGCGCTGCAGGCGATCGCGACTGCCGCCGGCCACAAGGTCACGCATGTGAAGGCGCATGGCGCGCTCTCCAATGTCGCCTGCGAGGACGACATGACGGCGAAGGCCATCGCCGCCGGCATCAAGGCGGTCGATCCCAATCTCATCTTCGTCGTGCTCGCCAATTCCAAGCTGGTGAAGGCCGGCGAAGACGCCAATCTGCCGCTGGTGCACGAGGTGTTCGCCGACCGCGCCTATGAGGACGACGGCAACCTGGTCTCGCGCAAGAAGCCCGGCGCGGTGCTGCACGACGCCAAGGCGATCGCCGATCGCGTGGTGCGCATGGTGCAGGACGGCGCGGTGGTCTCGGTGACCGGCAAGGTCATCAAGATGCGCACGGACACGGTGTGCATCCACGGCGACACGCACGGCGCGGTCGACATCGCGCGGACCTTGCGTCAGGCCTTGAAGGATGCCGGGATCGAGGTCGCGCCGTTCAAGCGCGGAGCGTGATCAGAACGGGTGCACCGACAGCGTGCCGAACACGATCGCGGCGATGACGGCGAAGGCGCTGTAGAGCGCGACGTGGTGCATGCTCGCCCCGGTCCGACGCGAGAGCGAGCGCGCGTAGAAGTGCAGCCTGGCTTCCGCCGATAGTTCGCGCATGGTCGATCTCCAACGCCCCATTTGCGGGAGTATGAAGGATCAACGGGGGTGTCGGGCAAGACACTCGCGGAAATAGCGATGCGGGTTCTCTGGAACGGCCCGATTGCAGGCGCAAATTCTGCTCAAGTCCCGGTTCCGAGAATCTTATTCGTTAAGATCCGAGCCAGCTGGAACCGGCACCGATGACAGTGGGATGACAGTCGGACTCAAGGCGCCGGGGCTCTGCCCAAACCAAAATGTCGAAAACAACCCCATGCACAGTAGAAGCAGGCTTCCAGCATGAGGCCCGGCGGTTGCTCCGCCGAGACGATTCACGCTGACCCCGCTTCGGCTTAGTAGACATCGGCCTGGAAGCGGCCGGTCTTCTTGAGCTCGGCGACGAAACTGACGGCCTCGTCGGTCGACCGCGCGCCGAACTGGGCGACGATGTCGACCAGCGCGCGCTCGACATCCTTGGCCATGCGCTTGGCATCGCCGCAGATGTAGAGATGCGCACCGTCGGCGAGCCAGGTCCACAATTCGCGGCCGACTTCGCGCATGCGATCCTGAACATAAAACTTCTTCTCGCCGTCGCGCGACCAGGCCAGCGACAGCCGCGTCAGTTGACCCGACGTTTTCATCGCGTTGAGCTCTTCCTGGTAGAAGAAATCGCAATCGCTGCGCTGATGGCCGAAGAACAGCCAGTTCTTGCCTGGCGCGCCGGTCGCCTTGCGGTCGAGCAGGAAGGCGCGGAACGGCGCAATGCCGGTGCCGGGACCGATCATGATGACAGGCGTCTTCGGGTCCTCCGGCAGGCCGAAGCCGTGCGCCTTCTGCACATAGACCTTGAGCTTCTCGCCCTCATTGATGCGCTCGCCGAGGAAGGTCGAGGCAACGCCGATGCGCTTGCGCTTGCCGATGACGTAGCGCACGGAATCGACCGTCAGCGACAGCTTTCCGGGCGTCGCATTGTGCGAGGACGAGATCGAATAGAGCCGCGGCTGCAACGGCTCCAGCGCCTCGATAAAGGCTTCGGGATGCGGACGCGTGCCGGAGAATTTTTGCAGCGCCGCCATCACGTCCAGCGTCGCGGCATCGCCATCGGGATCCTCGCCCTGCGCCAGCGCCCGCGCCTTCTCGCGCTGCGCGCCGCCGGTGATGAAGGAGATCAGCTCGAACAGCGAGTCCGGTGCCGGCGACAGCGAGACGTCGTCGATCAGCACCTCGCGCAGCGTCTTGCCGTTGACCTTGGTGGTGTGGGACGCCCCGAGCAGTGCGATGATCTGGTCGACCAGGCCGACATCGTTGCGCGCAAACACGCCGAAACTGTCGCCGACCACGTAGTCGAGCTTGCTCGCGGAGAGATCGAACTCGATGTGATAGGTTTCCTTCTCCGACTTCCCCTTGTTGAGGAGACGGCGCGACAGGAAGGTGGCTTCGGTCGGATTGTCGCGCGAGCGGCCCGGCTCGGCGATGGTCACGGTCACCGCCGGCGCGGCCACCGTGTCCGCCTTCTCGGGCGCTTTCGCCGCTGGCGCCTTGTCCAGCTCCTCGTACAGCGACTTCAGCATCCGCGCGGTTTCCTTGCCGCCGGGGACGCACAGATTGAGCCGCGCTTCGCTGCGGCCCGCGATCGCCTCCGAATAGTCGTGGCAATTGTAGCCGCACTGGCCGCAATCCTGCTGCGCCATCGCCGCCATCATCTTGCGGCGCACGGGACGGCCCTCGGCGAGCTTCATCCGGTCGGCGATCGGCATGGTCTGGTCGTGCCATGGCGCTTCGCCGTCGTCGCCGTCGCCGGCTTGCATGACGGCCGCGCCCTGCTCCGCCGACAAGGGCGTCGCCACATCAGGCGACAGCAGCCCGGCAAAGAAGCCGTTGAGCCAGGAGCGCTGCGCGTCGGAGAACGGCGCGCTGGCGGGAATGATGTCGAGTTTCGGCGGAGGCGTGATCTGGTTCATGCGGACACCTGTGCATCGGCAAGCTTGCGCAGCGTTTCGCCGTCATGGCGGCGCGCAAAGGAGAGGAAGGTTTCGTCGGGCGATGAGCGATGGGCGAGATAGGCCTTGAGCAGCCCCTCGACCGTTTTCGGCGCGTCCTCGGCCTTGAGGTCGTGATAGACCTCCTGCCCGACATCGGCGTCGGGGCCGAAGCCGCCGCCGGTGAAGAGGTGATAACCCTCGACCGTATCCTCCTCGTTGACCGGCACGCGCGCGCCGATCAGGCCGATGTCGCTGATGTAATGCTGGGCGCAGGAATGATGGCAGCCGGTGACGTGGATGTTGACCGGCTTGTCCATGGCGACGCGCGGCTCGCACCAGTCGCCGATCTCGGCGGCATTGCGCTTGGTGTTGGAAGCCGCGAAACGGCAGCCGGCATTGCCCGTGCAGGCGATCAGGCCGGCACGGATATGCGAGGCCTCGACCGCGAGCCCGATCTGCTTGATCGCGGCAATCGCGAGCTCGATATTCTCGTCGCGCACACCCGGGATTAACAGGTTCTGCCAGACCGTCAGGCGGATCTCGCCGTCGCCGATGTCGCGCGCGACCTTGGCGAGGCCCCGCATCTGGTCGGAGGTGAGCTTGCCGAGCGTCAGCGACACGCCGATCCAGTTCAGGCCGTCCTGCTTCTGCTTGTGTACGCCGATATGGGCCATGCGGTCGGCCGCGGGCCGTGGCGCGAACGCCTCTTCCGGCACACGGGTGAACGGCGTCTTCAGCCGTTCCTCGACCAGCTTGAGGAAGCCGTCATGGCCCATGGCGTCGAGCACGTATTTCAGCCGGGCCTTGTTGCGATTGGTGCGATCGCCATGGTCGATGAAGACGCGCACGATCGCATCCGCGACGGCCGTCGCCTGCTCCGGCCTGACGATGATGCCGGAGTACTTTGCGAAATCCTTGTGTCCGGTGATGCCGCCTAGGCCGAGGCGGAACCAGATGCCGGGCTCGACGCCGAAGCCGTCCTTCACCTCATAGGCCGTGAAGGCGATGTCGTTGGTCTCCTCCAGCACCGCGATCCTGCCGGCGCCGTCGAAGGCGACGTTGAACTTGCGCGGCAGGCCGTAGAGCGAGCGGTCGTTGAGGATGTGGTAGTGCCACTCGCGCGCAAAGGGCCGAGTGTCGATCAGTTCCTGCGGATCGATTCCGGCGGTCGGCGTGCCCGTCACGTTGCGGATGTTGTCGGCACCGGAGCCGCGCGAGCACAGGCCGAGATCCTGGATGCCCTCGATCAGCTTGATCGCGTGCTTCGGCGGGATCTCGCGAAGCTGCAGGTTGGCCCGCGTCGTGACGTGGCTGTACGGCCCGCACGTTTCGTCGGCGAGATCGGCAAGGCCGGACATCTGCCAGTGCTTCATGATGCCGTTCGGAATGCGCAGGCGGCACATGTAGGAGTCCTGCGTCGGCGCGACATAGAAGATGCCGTAATAGCGCCAGCGGAAATTGTCCGCCGGACTCGGCGGCGCGTTGTCGAGCGCCTGCTGACGCAGCCGCGGATAGGCATCGAAGGGATGCTCGTCGCGCTTGAACTTCTCCTGATCGGCGAGCTTCTTGCCCGACGCGATCACCTTGTCCTGCGCCTTGATGTGTACGGCATCGGGACCGGTCGGCTCGGCGTTCGCCTTGCCGGCGCCGCCGCCGAGACCGCGACCGACGCGGCTGATCTGGAGGCCGGTCGTGAAGCCTTCGAGATAGCGCTTCTGCTCGTCGGTAAAGTCGACTGAGACGGTATCGATTTTCATGGTCGGTAACGAAGCTCCTGCGGCCACCTGGGTGGTATCGACGGAAAATTGTGCGACCCGCGGAGAACTCGGCTGGCTTGAGCCAGCTTCGCACCCCGACGGTCCAATCAGCTTCGTTGCTGTGGGACTTGGCTCAGCAGGCACCAATGACAAGCTGGCCGCACCGCAACATACAAGTTGCGTGCCAGCTTCATGAAAATGGAAAGTAATCTGATTTCAGTTGGTTAGAGGCAGCCCCCGGAGAACCTCGACGGCGGCACCCTCACGAAATTCGAGCAGCCCGCCCAAAATTTAGACGAGGACCAGAGCCGCTCAAAAACCATGCAGGGCCGAATCAGGCCTTCCAGCGTCCGACCTCGAACGCCGCCAGATGCCCCGCGATGTTGTCGGGATCGAAGGTGGGGCCCGCAAATGCGCCGAACGGCGCAGGTGCCTCGGTGGGCGGGCTGCGGCCAAGGGCTGCGTCGTACAGATCCGGCCTGAACACGGCCATCGCCGTCTTCGCACCGTCAGGCGTCAGCGCCGTCTGGCCCCAGCGCACCATCTGGGCATAGAGCCAGGCCGCCTGGACCGGCTCCGGACGCCCTGCCCCTTCACGCCCGACCAAGAGATAGCGGCCGCTCTCGCGGAAGGTGCCATCGGGCGAGATCTTCAGGCGCCCCGTGAGAGTTCGCTGGATCACTTCGGCATCAACGCCGATCCGTTCGGGTTGCGCCAGGATCTGCGCCGTCTCGGCCAGGTTCGCAGGGCTCTCGATGAACTCCGCGCCCTTCACCGCCGCACGTACCAGCCGGGCGACCACGTCCGGATTGTTGTCGGCCCAGACCTGGCGTACCGCCAGCACCTTCTCCGCGGCGCGGACCAGGATGTCGGAGACGAAATGCAGGATATGGCCGATGCCGAGATCGACCGCGACCGAATTCCAGGGCGCGCCGACGCAGAACGCATCGACATGGCCGCTCTTGAGGCTGTCGACCATGTAGGGCGGCGGCAGCACCACCAGGCGCACGTCCTCGTCGGGATCGACACCGGCCGCCGCCATCCAGAACCGAAGCTGGTAATTGTGAGTCGAGAACGGAAAGGTCATGCCGAAGGTCAGCGGATCGGCGCCGGCCTTGCGCCTTTTGGCAACGACCTTCGCCAGCGCCTTGGCGGTGACGAGCGGATCGAACCGGTCGCCCTCGACCTCCTCCATCAGCGCGGCGTGGAGCGCCGGCGAGACTGTGATCGCGTTGCCATTGATACCGAGATTGAAGGGCGCGGCGATCGGCACCTTGACGTGGCCGAGCCCGAGCGAGGACGCGATCGCGACCGGCGCGAGCAGATGCGCTGCATCGAACAGGCCGATATTGAGCTTGTCGCGGACGTTGGACCAGGACACCTCGCGCACCAGCTCGACCTCGAGGCCTTCGGCGGCGGCAAAGCCCTTGTCGACGGCGACGATCAGCGCGGCGGCATCGACCAGCGGGATGAACCCGATGCGGAGGGGAGCGGTCATTTCAGCATCTCCGACGCGGTGATGATCGACTGGGCGATCTCGCCGATTTTCTTCTTCTCGCGCATCGCGGTCGAGCGCAGCAGCACATAGGCCTCGTCCTCGTTGAGACCCTTCACCCTCATCAGGATGCCCTTGGCCTTCTCGATGATCTTGCGGTCCTCGAGCTGCGACTTGGTGCGCTCCAGCTCCTCCTGCAGCTTGGCGAAAGCGTTGAAGCGGGAGACGCAGAGATCGAGGATCGGCTTGATGCGCTCCTTCTTCAGCCCGTCGACGATGTAGGCGGATACCCCCGCCTCGACGGACGCCTGGATCGACGCGGAATCGCTCTGGTCGACGAACATGGCAACCGGCCGCTTCACGGCGCGGCTGACCTGGAACATCGCCTCCAGCACGTCGCGGCTGGGGTTTTCGAGATCGATCAGGATGATGTCGGGGTCCACCGCATAAATACGGGCCAGGAGGCTCTGCATCTCGCGGATATGGACGACCTGCGTGAAGCCGGCCTCCCGCAACCCTTCCTCGAGGATTGCGGCCCGGATCGGGCTTTCGTCGACAATCACGATTTTAGGCGACTGTTCGGCGCTCATTGCTCACTCACCACCCGCGATTCATCCATAGCACGCCGGAAGGCGATGCAAAGGGTTGTAATTATGGGCAATTGGGACTAGCTCAAGCCTGCCGATCAGGCAGATTTGGAGATGGATCAGACGGCTGCGCCCAAGGTCAGCTTCGTGTCGCTCGGTTGTCCCTGAGACAACGAATGCAAACTTTCGAAGCCGCCCACTCCCGCCCGACGGCAGCTGCCATCTGGGTTTACGCGCTCACGGAATCCTCGCGCCAGCGATCATCTTGTCGAGAAGTGGTACGGCGGCCAGCACCGCTGTCTCGTTAAGGCCGGAGACCGCTAGCCGCACGACGTAGGAATTGCCGTCCTTGTCGAGATCGGCGTAATGCGCGATCACTTCAATCGGCTGGTCCTTCAGGGACGGATTGTCGTAGCGGTTGATAATGACCTTGGGGTTCACCGAGGGAAGCGTGGTGATCTTGGCATTCTTGCCGGATGTCGTCGCCCAATCCCTGTCGCTCGTTGCGACCCATTGAACCAATTCGGTCCGATCCTTGTTGTAGCGGCCGTCGGCATAGATGATCGCATCGGCTTTGCCGAAACTCTTCCCGTTGGGCACGAACATCGAGGCGCCGTACTTGAGACTCGCGGCCTCGTCCCTCGTCCACCCATCGGGTGCCTTCACGCGTGGCCTGAATTCCGGACACACCCGTTCTTGCCGATCGCAGACATGGATGATCTTATCGACTTCAGCCCGTACCGGAAACATCGTGCCGCAGGCAGCGGTAACGAAAGCCATGCCGAAGATGAAACGGCGCATCGCAGTCTAGCTCCGTGGAATTACGCAAGAACAGAATAACAACAAGAACGTGCACGTCGGAGGCAATTCATCCCGGCTCCTCCACTCGCACGATCGGAACCGGCTTCCCACATCAGATGACTGGCCGATCACATCATATACGCGCGAGTACTGCTTTAAGCATCGCACCGCATAGGTTAGTTGTTGAATTTCGCCATCGGTTCAATTAGTTGGATCGCTAAATCCGGACAATTCAGATCTAGGCTCCAGGCGATACCATGGACAGAGCGCCCCGCATTTCATTCACGTCACTCGGCTGTCCCAAGGCATTGGTGGATTCCGAGCGCATCATCACGCGCCTGCGCGCGGAGGGCTACGAGCTCGCCCGCAAGCATGACGGGGCCGACATCGTCATCGTCAACACCTGCGGCTTCCTCGACAGCGCCAAGCAGGAATCGCTCTCGGCGATCGGCGAGGCCATGGCCGAGAACGGCAAGGTGATCGTGACCGGCTGCATGGGCGCCGAGCCCGAGCAGATCGAAGAGGCCTATCCCGGCGTGCTCTCGATCACCGGCCCGCAGCAGTACGAAAGCGTGCTGGATGCCGTGCACCGCGCGCTGCCGCCCGCCCACAATCCGCATGTCGATCTGGTGCCGCCGCAGGGCATCAAGCTGACGCCGCGCCATTACGCCTATCTGAAGATCTCCGAAGGCTGCAACAACCGCTGCACCTTCTGCATCATCCCGAAGCTGCGCGGCGATCTCGTTTCGCGTCCGGCCAACGACGTGCTGCGCGAGGCCGAGCGCCTGGTCGGCGCCGGCGTCAAGGAGCTGCTGGTGATCTCGCAGGACACTTCGGCCTATGGCGTCGATCTCAAATATGCCGAGAGCCCGTGGAAGGACCGCCAGGTCCGCGCCAAATTCCTCGACATCGCGCGCGAGCTCGGCGAGCTCGGCGCCTGGGTCCGGCTTCAATACGTCTACCCCTACCCGCATGTCGACGAGGTCATCGCGCTGATGAACGAGGGCAAGGTGCTGCCCTATCTCGACATCCCGTTCCAGCATGCGAGCCCCGAGGTGCTGAAGGCGATGAAGCGCCCGGCGGCGCAGGACAAGACGCTGGCGCGCATCAAGCGCTGGCGCGAGGAATGTCCTGATCTCGCCTTGCGCTCGACCTTCATCGTCGGCTTCCCCGGCGAGACCGATTCCGATTTCGCCTACCTGCTCGACTGGCTCGACGAGGCCGAGATCGATCGGCTCGGCTGCTTCAAATACGAGCCGGTTGCGGGCGCAACGTCGAACGCGATCGAGAACCCGGTGCCGGAAGAGGTCAAGCAGGAGCGCTACAACGCGTTGATGGCCCGCCAGCAGAAGATCTCGGCGCGCCGGCTGAAGCGCAAGGTCGGCACGCGTCAGCAGATCATCATCGACGAGGTCGGCCCGACCGTGGCCAAGGGCCGCTCCAAGGCCGATGCGCCGGAGATCGACGGCGCGGTGTACCTGACCAGCCGCCGCCCGTTGCGCGTCGGCGAGATCGTCACCGCGAAGATCGAGCGCGCCGACCAGTACGATCTGCACGGCAGCGTCGCAGGATTCTAGATCCCGCGACGCCGTGCGCGCTGTCGGCAGAATCTCCGGTCAGCCAATTGTCAGCAGGTCGGCGCACAATTAGAGTTCGCCCCGCATTTCAAGCAGGGGAATTTCATGCGCGCATTTGCTCTGGCCTTTGTTCTCGGCATCGCAGTTGGCAGCCCGGCCTCCGCCCAGCAGAAGGCGTCGCAACCCCAAGCGAAGGGAAAAACCTGCACCTACGACCAGTGTGTCGCGGTCAACAAGGCGCGCGGCTGGGACAGCGCTGCGGTCAGTCGCTGGTGCAGCGCCAACCCCGGCAAATGCGACAATTAGAAAATGCTGGATTGATCAGATGGTTGGGGCCGGTTGCGCGGTCACGCCAGCCATTTCGGCACCCAGCGCTCCGGGCGCGGAGCGCGGGCGAGATCGGCTTTCGCTTCGGCCAGCAGCGCGGGCTCGCCATCGATGGTCGGGCGCCTGTCATATTCGAAGTTCGGCATGACCCGGCCGTCGGCATAGAGGCCGAAATTCATCGCGTACCACAGGCCAAGCTCGGGCTGCGCGCGCCGCATCCCCTCGCGTAAGTCGCGCAGCAGGGACTCGATCGAAGACGCCTCCTCGAACGGCTGCGGACCATGGCTCAGGACGCGCGCCTGGTATTGCGTCCCGACGATCGCCACTTCGAAGCGCGTCTTGTCCCAGGGTTTCTTGCCCTTCGGCAGATGCGCCGCCAGCCGCCAGCCGAGCTCGGCCATCAGCCGGTGATTGGCCCAATAGTCTTCGCGATCCCGGCTCCATTTTTCCACGAAACCGCGGAAGTCAGGCAGCTCCGACGATGCGTCGTCGGGCGCGGCCGCCTCGCCGGTCGGCCGTTCGGCGAGCCATTGCGCGAGCTCGACCGTTTGAGGCTCGACCTCGTCAAGCGGCTTCAGATCGCTCCAGGCCTTGTCGAAGGCCTGCGAGGTGAGTCTTGCGAGAAGCGCATCGAGGCTGGGCGCCAGCAGCTCATAGTTGCCCTCGGAGCCGAGACCGACGATGGGCGGATTGTCGCGGTCGAGCCCGGCGCCATACCAGCCGCCGACGGCCGAGCCGTCGGGCAATCGCATGAACAGCGAAAACCGGTCACGCAAGGGGCTGCCATCGAAGATCGGTGCCTGATCCGAGAACTGGCCCTGCAGGGAGAAGCAGCCGACGCTGCCCCAGGGGCGGCCCCTGAGCCAGCCCGCAAAATCGACCAGCAGCGGCGGCGCTTCGATTCCCGGCGGAAACGCGCCGCGAATGCTGTCAAGGTCGATCGGGTAAAGGGTATCGGACAAGGCTGAAAACTGTCTGGTTGGTCCCGCAACTTTTGGTCTCGACCGTCCGGCGTCCGGTTCGAACCTATCTGCGTCCCTTGATCACAAACGCGCTAGAGGCTCAATGGTTTCTGTGCGACATTCGATGTCTTACAATCACAAGGTTGGTATCCGGGGCGGGCTGTGCACAATCGGCACAGCGTTGATCCTGCTAGCACTTCCCGCGGCCGCGCAATCCCCCTCGCCTGCGCGGGCACGGCAATGGTGTTTCGCCACCAGCAAGCTCGGCGATGACCAGCGTCTCGCCGGCTGCTCCGCGGTGCTGCAGGCCAATCCCTCCAATGCGGTCACGCTTGCCAACCGCGGCGAGATGTTCCGTCGCAAGGGCGAAACGGAGCGGGCGCTGGCCGATCTCAATCGCGCGATCGACCTCGATCCCAAGGACGCCATCGCCTGGTACAATCGCGGCATCGTCTATGACGATCTCGGCGACCGCGACCACGCCATTTCCGACTATACCAGCGCGATTCGCCTCAGGCCCGGCGATCCATCCTATTACAACAACCGCGGCAACTCCTACGCCGGCAAAGACGACTACGCGCATGCGCTCGCCGACTATGATCAGGCGATCAAGCTCGATCCGAAATTCGCACTGGCCTATTACAACCGCGGCTCCGCCTATCGAGAGCACGACGAGGCCAGTCGAGCGCTCGCCGATCTCGACCTGTCGATCAAGCTCGACCCGACATACGGTCCGGCCTATGGCAACCGTGCACGCATCTATCGTGATCGCGGCGACCGCGCCCGCGCGCTAGCCGATTTCGACAAGTCGCTTCAGCTCTCTTCGAACAACGATCTCGATTTCTATGCTCGCGCGAGCATGTATTTCGATGAGCACGACTATGCGCGGGCACTGGAGGATTACGACCGCTCGATCAAGGCCAATGCGAGTTATGCCGCCGTGTTCAACTCGCGCTGCATGACGCGCGCGATCGTCGGCCGCCTGCAGGAGGCGCTGGCTGATTGCGAGCAGTCGCTGAAGATGGCTCCCAACGATCCATACACACTGGACAGTCGCGCCCTCACCTATCTCAAGCTTGGCAATCTCGATGCTGCAATTGCGGACTACGACGCGGCGCTGAGCGCCAAGCCTGCATACGACAGTTCGCTCTATGGCCGCGGGCTTGCGAAGCGGAAGAAGGGCGACAACGAAGCCGCCGAGCGTGACATCGCTGCGGCGAAAGCGATCAACGCCAAGATCGCTGACGAGTTCGCGCATTACGGCATCGAGTAAGCCGTGGCCGCAGCGTCGCGCGCAATGTGACATTATAGTGCATTCACGCAGGGGTCACGGACTCGTCCTAACTCTCGCTCGCTTTCAACGCGAGCGAGGAACGAGGATGAGCCGTCTCTCAGACATGCTGCGCACGCAGCGCTTCGACGATTACCGCTTCTACCACCAGAGCACCGTCAACCAGACGCTGCACCTCGTCAGCGCCGTGATCTTCCTCGGCTGCTACGCACTTCTGTTCAGGGATCCGGCGCTGGCCGGACTCGTCGGCTGGCTCGCGATGCTGACGCGGCAGACCGGGCATTTCTTCTTCGAGCCGAACGGCTACGACGCCGTCAACGACGTCAGCAATGATTACAAGGAAGCGGTCAAGGTCGGCTACAACCAGACCCGCAAGATCATTCTGCTGCTGGTCTGGGGCAGCGCGCCGATTGCGCTGTACTTCTATCCGACGCTGTTCGGTCTGTTCGATCCGCCGGCCGACCGCTTCGACGTCGTCCGCCATGTCGGCGCGCTCTGGCTCGCGATCGGCATCGGCGGCGGACTTGCGCGCATGGTCCAGCTGTTTGCGACGCGCGACGTCACCACGGGTCTGGTGTGGGTGTTCAAGGTGCTGACCGATCCCTTCCACAACATCGCGCTGTACTGGTCATCGCCGCTCAAGCTGATGCGCGGCGAGTTGATCGACACGTCGATCGCGGACGCCGATTGGGGCGACGAAGACGCGGAAGAAGCGCCGCATTCGGCCTGACGGATGCAACGTCCGGCGGGCGTCTCGCAAAACGCCCGCTTGACAAGCCCTGCCCTTCGGCTGTAGGGACGCGCCCCATGATCAACTCTCGGACCCACCGCCGCGCAGCTTTCCGTCGTCGCACCCGCGACGATGATGGGTTGCGCCATGTCCGACGACGCCGCTGATCTCCTGACATCAGCACAGTTTTCGAGAAGGCCGCACCCGCAAAGTGCGGCCTTCTTGCTTTTCGCGTCCCTTTTCCACCCGCCTCCAGAGGAGTTCGACATGACCACCGCCACCCATCCGTATGACGCGTTGATGGACATCACCGCACGGCCCAAGGCCGTGTTCGTCCGTGGCGCCGGCTCCTATCTCTGGGACGACAGCCGCAAGCGCTATCTCGATTTCGTGCAGGGCTGGGCCGTGAACTGCCTTGGCCACTCCCCGTCCGTGATCGCCGATGCGCTCGCCGCGCAGGCCAAGCGGCTGCTCACGCCGAGCCCGGCTTTCTACAACGAGCCGAGCCTGAAGCTGGCCGAGCAGCTGGTCGCGAACAGTGCGTTCGACCAGGTGTTCTTTGCCAATTCGGGTGCGGAAGCCAATGAGGGCGCGATCAAGCTCGCGCGCAAATATGGCAGCCTCCACAAGGGCGGCGCGTTCGAGATCATCAGCTTCGAAGGCGGCTTCCACGGCCGGACGCTGGCGACGATGTCGGCCTCGGGCAAGAAGGCGTTCGAGCCGCTGTTCGAGCCGAAAGTCGCCGGCTTCAAGAAGGCGAAGCTGAACGACATCGCCTCGGTCGAGAAGCTGATCAACGACAACACCGTCGCGGTGATGCTCGAGCCGATCCAGGGCGAGTCAGGCGTGTGGCCTGCGACCGACGCGTTCCTGCAGGAGCTGCGCGCGCTCACCGAGGCGCGTGGCCTGCTGCTGATTTTCGACGAGATCCAGACCGGCATGGGCCGGACCGGAAAGCTCTTCCACTACGAGCACACGGGCATCGCGCCTGACATCATGACGCTCGGCAAGGGTATCGGCGGCGGCGTGCCGCTCGCAGCGCTGCTTGCGACCGAACGCGCCTCCTGCTTCGAGCACGGCGACCAGGGCGGCACGTTCAACGGCAACCCGATCATGTGTGCGGCGGGACTTGCGGTGCTCGAGGAGGTCGGCAAGCCGGACTTCCTGAAGTCGGTCGCTGAAACCGGCCTGCTGCTCGAAAGCGAGCTGCAGAAGGTCTCGGCCCGGCACGGGCTCGGCGGCGTGCGCGGACGCGGGCTGCTGCTCGCGCTCGACCTCAAGCTGCCGATCGCGCCCGGCATCGTCGCGCAGGCGTTCGAGGCCGGTGTGCTGCTGAACGCGCCGCAGGTCGACACGCTGCGTTTCATGCCGGCGCTCAACGTCACGCGCGCCGAGATCGCCGAGATGATCGATTGTCTCGACGGGATCTTGACCAAGGCCGGCGCGGCACGGCGGGTGGCGTAAACCCAGGCTCGTGTCCCGGACGCAGCGCAGCGCCCCTTCGGCGGTGCGCTGCAGAGCCGGGGCCCACTCTCCGCAACATCTCGCGCCGCCTTCTGGGTCCCGGCTCTGCGCAGCAGCGTAAGAACGCTGCAGCGCGTCCGGGACACGAGACCGGACGACGATGGCGGAAGAACCTACGGCTTCAAGATCGACGCGCCCGTGGTCTTGCGGCTTTCGAGATCGATATGCGCTTTCGCGGCGTCCTTCAGCGCGTAGGCGTGGTTGATCGGCACGTGTAGCTTGCCGTTGATGACGGCGGCGAACAGCGTGTCGGCGCCTTCCAGCAGCTCCTTGCGGGTGCCGATGTAGTCGTTGAGCTTCGGGCGGGTTGCGAACAGCGAGCCGTGATTGTTGAGCTCGGCGATCGAGAACGGCGGCACCGGGCCAGACGCATTGCCGAAGGACACGAACATGCCGCGCGGCTTGAGGCAGGACAGCGAGCCCGGGAAGGTCGCCTTGCCGACGCCGTCATAGACGACGTCGCAACCCTCGTTGCGGCTGATCTGTTTCACGCGCGCGACGAAATCTTCCTCGTTGTAGAGGATGACGTGGTCGCAGCCATTGGCCTCCGCAAGCTCGGCCTTCTCGCGCGAGCCGACGGTGCCGATGACATGCGCGCCGAGCGCCCTCGCCCACTGGCAGGCGAGCAGGCCGATGCCACCGGCGGCGGCGTGGACCAGCACGCGATGATGCGGCTCGACCTTGAAGGTCTTGTGCAGGAGATACCAGACGGTCAGCCCCTTCAGCATCAGCACGGCGCCCTGCTCATGCGTGATGTGGTCGGGCAGCTTGACCAGCTTCTCCCAGGGGATGTTGCGCTCGCCGGTATACGCGCCGAGATTGTGGTAATAGGCGACGCGGTCGCCGGGGTGGAAATGCGTCACGCCCGGCCCGACGGCGACGACCTCGCCCGAGGCCTCGTTGCCGGCGATGAAGGGCAGCCCCGGCGCCTTGTAGAGACCAGTGCGGTAATAGACGTCGATGAAGTTCAGGCCGACCGCATGCTGGCGGATGCGCACCTCGCCGGGTCCGGGCGCCGGCACGTCGACGCTCTCATAGACCAGGGCCTCGGGGCCTCCGACCTTGTGCACACGAACGGCTTTGGTCATCACCTGACCTCCTCTTCCTCAAGGCCAGCGAAAGGCATCGCGCCCGCCTTGTCAACTCGACGCAAGCTGGACCCGCTAGGCGGACGGCTTGCTCGCTTTCCTGCGATTGCGCTTGGCCAGCACATTGAAGAATTCCACCGCCGCAGAGAACGCAATCGCGAAATAGATGTAGCCGCGCGGGATGTGGAAGTGCAGCCCGTCGGCAACCAGCGCGACGCCGATCAGCACCAGGAAGGCCAGCGCCAGCATCTTCGTGGTCGGGTGCTCCGCGACGAAGCGCGACACCGGGCCGGACGAAATGTACATGATCAGGCAGGCGATCACGACCGCCGCGATCATGATCTCGATGTCCTGCGCCATGCCGATCGCGGTGATGATCGAGTCCAGCGAGAACACGATGTCGATGATCACGATCTGGACGATCACCCAGAAGAAGGCGTTGCCGGCGGACTTCTGATCGCCCTCGCCGTCATCGGCTTCGACCTCGGCGTGAATCTCGTGCGTCGCCTTGGCGATCAGGAACAGGCCGCCGCCGATCAGGATCAGGTCGCGCCAGGAGAAGTCGTATCCCGCGAACGAGAACACCGGCGCGGTCAAGCCGATCAGCCAGACCAGCACGCTGAGCAGGATGATGCGGAAGATCAGCGCCAGCGCGAGGCCGATCTGGCGGGCGCGATGCGCCTGCTTCTCGGGGATGCGCGAGACGATCACCGACAGGAAGATGACGTTGTCGATCCCGAGCACGATCTCGAGCGCGGTCAAGGTGAGCAGCGCGGCCCAGGCTTCGGGGCTGGTGAGGAGGTGCATCATGCGAAGGATCTGACCAGGCGGATCAATGCGTCGCTGAAGCTGATCCAGAGCGCGATCGCGCACAGCGCAACCGTCACGCCGGTGCCGACGCGAAAGTCCATGTCCAGCGCGTAGAGCGAGAGCACGGCCCAGATCGCAATCAGCGACATCGTCAGCCAGCGCAGCCGCACCACGCGGACCGGGTGCAGCACGTGGAACGGCATGAAGGTCAGCACCACCAGGGCGGCGACCAGCAGCGTCGACCACAGCGGCGGCCAGTGCAGCAGGAACAGGTAGAACGCTGCCGCATTCCACAGCGCCGGAAAGCCGCGAAAATGATTGTCGTCGGCCTTCATGCGCAAATCGGCGAAATACAATGCGCTGGTGACGATGATGGCGATGCCGAGCAGCGGCGCGGCAACGGGCAGCAGCAGGCCGCTCGCCACGATCGCATAGGCTGGCACGAACACATAGGTGACGAAATCGACCACGAGATCGAGCACGTCACCCGACCAGTTCGGCTGCACGTCCTTGACGTTGAGCCGGCGCGCGATCGGTCCGTCCACCGCATCGATGATCAAGGCGACGCCGAGCCACTGAAACATCCCCGCCCAGTGCTCGCGCACCGCCTCCAGCATCGCGAGCAGCGCGATGGCGGCGCCGAACGCGGTGAAGATATGCACCGAGAAGGCGGCGGCGCGAACCACCGGTCTCGGCTTCAGGGAATCCTGCTGGCTATCCATGGCTCCTGCTATCAGAACGGGACCGATTTGCACATAAGCCATTGCGACGCCCGGTCGCACAATTCGTCATAAAATCAGGGAAATATAGGTGGGCTTGAATTTGCCGCGGGGCGTGTCAAATGTCGTTCCATGACAGAGGCATCGACACTCTTTGACACAGCCGTGATCGGCGGCGGACCGGCCGGCCTGGCAGCCGCCATCGCGCTGGCGCAGGCAGGCGCACGGACCGCGCTGGTGGCGCGGCGCGTGCCCTACGCCGACAACCGCACCACCGCGCTGCTGGGCGCCTCCGTCGATCTCCTGGAAAGCCTCGACGTCTGGCCGCGCTGCAAGGACAAGGCGGCGGCGCTCGAGGTCATGCGCCTCGTGGACGACACCGGCCGGCTGTTCCGCGCGCCGGAGGTCCGGTTCTCCTGTCACGAAATCGCGCTCGACGCCTTCGGTTACAACATCGACAACCGCTCGCTGATGCTGGCGCTGGAAGAGCGTGCCGCCGAGCTGGCGCAGATCGTGCGGTTCGACGACGAGGCCGAAAGCGTCGTCATCGAAGCTGATGATGTCGCCATCCGCACGGCCTCCGGACAATTCCTCTCGGCCCGGCTCGTGGTCGGTGCCGACGGACGGCATTCGCTGTGCCGGGAGGCTGCCGGCATCGAGGTGACGCGGCGCGAGCTGACGCAGACCGCGCTGACCTTCAACGTCGGCCATTCGCGGCCGCATCGCAACGTCTCGACCGAGTTCCACACGCCGCACGGCCCTTGCGTGTTCGTGCCCCTGCCCGGCAACCGCTCCAGCATCGTCTGGGTCTCGGCGCCCGCGGAAGCCGAGCGGCTTCGCGGCCTGAGCGACGAGGAGCTGTCCGTCGCGATCGAGAAGCAGTCGCATTCCATTCTGGGCCGCATGACGGTCGAGCCCGGCCGCAACCTGTTTCCGCTGACGATCGAGCGTCCCAGATCGTTCGGCCGCGACCGCATCGCGCTGGTCGGCGAAGCCGCCCATGTGGTCCCGCCGATCGGCGCCCAGGGCCTCAATCTCGGCTTGCGCGATGCTGCCGATATCGCCCGCCTCGCGGGCGAAGCGATCGCGGCCGGCGAGGATCCCGGCGCGGACGAGGTGCTCAAGCGCTACGACCGGGCGCGTCGTCCGGACATCCTGAGCCGCACCTTTGCGATCGACATCGCCAACCGCTCGCTGCTGAACGATTTCCTGCCGCTGCAGCCGGTCCGTGCCGTCGGCATGCACCTGCTCGGCGCCATCGGCCCGCTGCGCCGCTTTGCGATGCGCGAGGGCCTGACGCCGACCTGGCGAAGGTAGGCCCGCTCAGGGAAACGCCAGCCGTCCGGTCTGGAGCAACCACATCACGCTGGTCAGCGTGACCACCGACGCGAATGTCCCGAGCAGGACCGCGACGGAAGCGGATTCGATCCAGGCATCGTTCTGCCGGGCGATGACGAACACGTTCAGCGCCGGCGGCAGCGAGGCCATCAGCACGGCGGTCGCGGCCCAGGGCTGCGCGAACGGACCGAACGCCAGCATCAGGCCGAACGCCGTGAGCGGATGGATCAGGAGCTTGACCGCGACCACGCCCGGCACCTCCCACGGCACCCGGTCGAACGGGCGCAGCGCCACGGTCACGCCGAGCACGAACAGCGCGGTCGGCGCCGCAGCGTTCTGGAGAAAAGTGATGGTGCGGTCGAGCGCGACCGGCAGCTCGATATGCAGCGCCGCCACCGCCGCGCCAAAACAGGCCGACATGATCAGCGGGTTGAGCACGATCTGCTTCAGCACCACGCCGAAGGCGTGCACGATCGAGGGATGGTCGCGGTCGGACAGTTCGATCAGGAGCGGCACGATCGTGAACAGGAAGATGCTGTCGCAGCAGAAGATCAGCGCGGTCGGCGCCGCCGCCTTCGGCCCCAGCACGGCGAGCGCGAGCCCAGGGCCCATGTAGCCGATGTTGCCATAGCCGCCCGAGAGCCCCGCCAGCGTCGCCTCGCGCAGGGTCAGCCGTCCCAGCACCTTGCCGACGACCAGCGCTAGGGCGAACGCGGCAACGGTCGACAGCGTGGTCGCGACCAGGAACGGCGGGTTGTTCAGCTCCGCGAACGGCGTCTTCGACATGATCGCAAACAGCAGCGCCGGCAGCGACACGTAGAGCAGGAAGAAGTTCATCCAGGCGAGGCCTGATTCCGGCAGGGATTTGGCCTTGCCACAGGCGAAGCCGACGAAGATCAAACCGAAATAAGGTAGTGCCAGATTGAGGATATCGCCCATTGATGAAGTTTCTTCTGAAGATTTGGGGGCTATCCGCCCCTTACGCGGAGGTTAATTCCGGATGAGGGCACTAGCATCGGCCACAATCCTGGTCTATCGACGAGGAATGATTAAAGCGCGGACCGCCAAATTCCAGATCGGACAGGTCGTGCGCCACCGGATCTTCTCGTTCCGGGGCGTCATCTTCGACATCGATCCGGAATTCAACAACACCGAGGAGTGGTGGCTGTCGATCCCCGAGGAGGTGCGGCCCCACAAGGACCAGCCGTTCTATCACCTGCTCGCGGAGAATGCGGAGTCGGAATACGTCGCCTATGTCTCCGAGCAGAACCTCGTGCCCGACGAGTCCGGCGAGCCGATCCGGCATTCCCAGGTCGCCGAGATCTTCATCAAGAACAAGGACGGCGGCTATCGTCCGCGCAATCCGTCGCTGAACTGAGCTCTCGCTCCGCGCTCTGAGTTTCCGGAGTTTCCGCGAACAAGCGGCCAGCAAAAAAGGCGCTCGAACCGAGCGCCTTTTTCATGTCCGGGACTTGAGCCCGATTACTTCTGGCCCGCCGGCGGCGCACCGGGAGGCGTGCCCTGCTGCTCGAGCTTCTTGCGCTGCTCGTCGGCCTTCTTCTGAAGCTCTTCCTGGAGCTTCTTCTGGGTTTCCTCGAACACCTTCGGATCGGTCGGCGGACCGTCATAGGCCTTCTGGAATTCGCCCGCGAGCGGCAGCGGCAGGGTCAGCGGCGCGCCGTTAGCGTTGATCGCCTGCACCACGAGGTTCTGGCCCTTCTTCATGTTGGCGAGAAGCTCGGGCGTCGCTTCATAGTCGGACATGCAGCCATTCTGGAAGCAGATCACGTACGGGCTCTGCAGCGGCGCATTGTTGTCGACGATGATGCGGGTGCCGTGCACGAGCTGCATGCCGAGCGGCAACGTCACGCGCAGGATCTTCTTCGGCTCGCCTTCCGGCTCGATGATCACGGCTGCGATGACCGGCTGGCCCGATTCGATGCGGCCGTCCTTGCCGGTGAAGCAGACCTGCTTGGCATTGGCGTCCTGGCCCTTGAGGCAGAACTTGGTCCAGGGGGCGTAGATGAGCTGGATCTGCTGATCCGCGGGCGGCTGGCCGGCCTGCTGGGCGGGGGCACCCTGAGCCGGGGCCTGCTGGGCCTGGGGAGCCGGTGCGGGCGCCGCAGCCGGTGCCTTGGGGGCAGCCTTCGGAGCCGCCGCCTTCGGGGCCGCCTTGGGCGCCGCGGGGGCGCCAGGAGCCGGCGCGGGGGTCTGGGCTTCGGCGGTGAACGGAACGACCAATGCCGTCGCCGTCAACAGGGCGAGAAGGCGCCCGCGCGGCCGGACGGACGCGGCCAAATAACGGAAATTCATTGCAGAAAACCCTTTCTGAACGGGAAGTGCCCGAACCGCTCCGAAACACCGAACCAAGCCGCCTTGGGCGCGGCTCTCTCCCCGTCAATTGAGGCAGTTAAGTGACGGTCTCGGCGCTCTTGCGCGATTGCGTGCCTTCTTAGCGTGGCCGACGGAAAGATCAATGCCGACAAGCGTCTTTGCCCCCTTCCTTGCGGGCGCCCAGTGAAATCCCTGTGATAGGATTCAGGGCCGCCGACCCTCGAATCAACGTGTCCGAATGTTCATGTTCCAGCGCCTGCTCGAGGGCCTCAGTGTCCGCCTTTGCAGTCTCGCCTTGGCCCTCGCAATCCCGGCCCTCACGGTGGGGCTGTCGGTCAGCGGCGCACGGGCCGAGGAGGCCCATGCCATTGCCATGCACGGCAACCCGGCGATGCCGGCCGATTTCAACCATATGCCCTACGTCAACCCCGATGCCCCCAAGGGCGGCCGGCTGACCTTTGGCCTTCTCGGCACGTTCGACAGCCTCAATCCCTTCATCGTGAAGGGACTGCCCGTGCATCAGATGCGCGGTTACGTCGTCGAGAGTCTTCTGGCGCGCGGCCAGGATGAGCCGTTCACGCTTTACGGCCTGCTCGCAAGAACCGTAGAGACCGACGAGGAGCGGACCTATGTCACGTTCCACCTCGATCCCCGCGCCCGCTTCGCCGACGGCAAGCCTGTCACCGCCGAGGACGTGCTGTTCTCCTGGCAGCTCCTACGCGACCACGGCCGTCCGAACCTGCGGCAGTACTACGCCAAGGCCGCGAAGGCCGAGGCGACCGATCCCCTCACCGTTCGCTTCGACCTCACCGGCGCCAACGACCGCGAACTGCCGCTGATCCTCGGCCTGATGCCGATCCTGCCGAAGCATGCCGTCGACGTTGCGACCTTCGAGGAGACGACGCTGACAGGCCCGGTCGGCTCGGGCCCGTACCGGGTCACGGCGGTGAAGCCCGGCGCCAGCGTGACGCTCACGCGCAATCCCGATTATTGGGGCCGCGACCTCGCCATCAATCGCGGCCTCTACAATTTCGACGAGATCAGGCTCGACTATTTCCGCGAGGCCAACGGACAGTTTGAGGCTTTCAAGCGCGGCCTCTACGATTTCCGCGTCGAGAACGAGCCGCTGCGCTGGCACGACGGCTACGATTTTCCCGCGGCGAAGAGTGGCGAGGTGATCCGCGACACCGTCAAGCCCGGCGTGCCGCAGCCGTCCGAATTCCTGGTCTTCAACACCCGCCGTGCCGTCTTCGCCGACATCCGCGTGCGAAAGGCCCTGACGCTGCTGTTCGATTTCGAGCTGGTCAACCGCAACTACTTCTTCTCGCTCTATTCGCGCGTCGCCGGCTATTTCGCAGGCTCGGACCTGTCGGCCTATGGCAAGCCGGCCGACGCGCGCGAGCGCGAGCTGCTCAAGCCATTCGCCGCGCAAATACCCGCCGACATCATGGACGGCAGCTATCGCCTGCCCGTAACGGATGGATCCGGGCGCGACCGGACCACGCTGCGCGCCGCGCTCAAATTGCTGTCGGAGGCCGGCTACGATCTCGACGGCACCGTGCTGCGCAATCGCACCACCAAGGCGCCCCTCACCTTCGAGATGCTGGTGACGACCCGCGACCAGGAGCGGATCGCGCTCGCCTTCCAGCGCGACCTCAAGCGTGCCGGTATCGAGGCGAGCGTGCGCGCGGTCGATCCCGTGCAGTTCGACCAGCGCCGGCTCGCCTACGAGTTCGACATGATCCAGAACCGCTGGGACCAGTCGCTCTCGCCGGGCAACGAGCAGTATTTCTATTGGGGCAGTGCGGCTGCGGACAATCCGGGCACCCGCAACTACATGGGCGCCAGGGACCCGGCGGTCGACGCGATGATCGCCGCCCTGCTGGAGGCCCGTGAACATACGGCCTTCGTCTCGGCGGTGCGCGCGCTCGACCGCGCCCTGATCTCCGGCTTCTATACAATCCCGCTGTTTAACGTATCGGAGCAATGGATCGCGCGCTGGAATCGGATAGAACGACCAAAGGCCACCGCGCTGTCCGGCTATCTGCCGGAAACCTGGTGGTCGAAGGGTGAGTCTCAAGCCAGCCAAGCGAAGTGACACCGTGAATCAGCAAGCCGTATCGCCAACGCTCGACACGCTGTTCCAGCGCACGCTGATGCGGCAGGCCCATGCACCCGCCCTGCTCGATCCCATCAACAAGGTGCGCATCACCGGGCACCAGCCGCGGCGGCTGAGCTATGCCGAGGCCGATACCGCCATCGAGGCGCTGTCGGCCTATTTCGTCGAATCGGGCTTGCCGACCAATTCGGTGATCGCGATCCAGTTGCCCAACACGGTCGAGTTCGTGCTGACCGTGCTCGCGGCCCATCGCGCCGGCCTCGTCGTCGCGGTGCTGCCGCTGCTGTGGCGCCACGCCGAACTGACGGCCGCGCTGAACCGCACCGCGGCGCGCGCCATCGTCACCATGAGCAAGGTCGACGGCGTCAGCTATGCCGACCTCGCGATGCATGCCGCCGCGGAGGCGTTCTCGATTCGCCATGTCTGTGGCTTCGGCACCGATTTGCCCGAAGGCATGGCCTCGCTCGACGATGTGCTGGCCCGCCCGCCCGGCACCGCGCGCACCGTGATCCAGGACGGCCGCAAGGCGGCGATGATCTCCTTCGATGTCACCGCGGAAGGTTTCCGCCCCGTGCCGCGGCCGCATTTCAGCCTGATCGCCGGCGGCCTTGCGATGTCGCTCGAAGCCGACATCAGGCAGGGCGCGACCGTGATGTCGGCGTTCACGCCGATGTCGTTCGCCGGCCTTGCCTCCTCGCTCGCGGTGTGGCTGCTCTGCGGCGGCACGCTGGCGCTGCATCACCCCTACGACAACGACGTGCTGGAGCAGCAGATCAACGAGCACAAATGCGAGGTGCTGATCGCGCCGGCGCAGCTCGCGCTGCGGCTCGGCGATTCCGATCTGGCGGCGCGGATGCCGAATTTGCGCAACGTCATCGGCCTGTGGCGCGCGCCCGAGCAGGTGGCGGCGAGCGATGCCTGGATCGCGCCGCATGCGCCGCTCACCGACGTCTATCTGTTCGGCGAGGCCGGCCTGTTCGGCGCCCGTCGCGGCGAGGACGGCATGGCCGTTGCGGTGATGCCCGGGCCGCATGGTGCTCCGCGCGAGCAGTCCGGCTCCTCGATCGCCGGTGAGATCCTGCTGACGCCGAAGGGCACGCTCGGCCTGCGCGGGCCGATGGTGCCGATCGCGGCCTATGCGCCGCCGCAGCCGGTCGGCGAGAGCCTGATCGCGCAGCCGCCGCGCGACTATGTCGACACCGGCTATGCGGCGCGGCTCGACCGTCCGAGCGGGGCGATCTGCATCACGGCGCCGCCCTCGGGCATCATGGCCGTCGGCGGCTACCGCTTCCTCTCCAACGACCTGCAGGAATGGGCACGCCGGCTCGGCCAGGGCGCCCTGCTCACCGCGCTGCCCGACCGGCTCTCCGGTCACCGGCTGGCAGGCCGGGCCCAGGACAATGCCCGGGCCCGCGAGGCACTCAACGAGCTTGGGCTTAACCCCCTGATGGTTGAGGCTTTTCGCGACCGTTCCGGGCCGGTCTAGGCGCATTTTCGACGGAACCATTGACGCTGCATTAAGGCGGCCGGACTAGATTGCGCAGCACCTGTTGCGTGATCAGAGCTTTTCAATGTCCCAGGCGGGCCCGATCCTGTTTGTGTCCGATGCCGAGCGCCCCGCTTTCGTTGCGGCGCTGGACGAGGCTCGTCTCTTTCCCGTGGTCGATACCGACTGGGCCAGCGCGGCGCGCGCGGTCGAGCAGGTACAGCCGGCCGCGGTTCTCGCCGCGATGCATTCCGGACATGAGCCGTATCTGGCCGTCCTCGCCAAAAAGATCGCCGAGCAATCGCCCTACCTTCCCTTCGTCGCGCTGGATGCGCCGGGCATGCTGCCTCCGAATGCCCTGCCCTTCGCCTCGCGCGCCGGCCATCCCGATCGCCTGAGCGCGCGGCTGCGCGCCGCGCTGCGCATCCGCACGCTTCATGCGACCGTGCTGCGCCGCCTGCCGGAGGCGAAGATCGCGCTGCCGGAGGCCGATCCGTCGCGCGATGCCACGGTGCTGCTGATCGGCCGCGGCGCCGCCTATCCCGCGCTCTCCGTCGCCCTCGGTGAGCGCGTCGGCGTCGTCGGCGCGCTCTCGATCGAGGCCGCGGCAAAACATCTCAACACCCGCGACCTCGACGGCGTCGTGCTCGCCGAGGGTTTTACCGCACGTGTCACCGATGCCTTCCTCACGGTGCTGGCCGAGGACACCCGCTTCCGCAGCCTGCCCGTGGTCGTCACCGCGCACCAGCTCGTGCAGACCTACGACCTGCCCAATCTCGAGCTCATTCCGGGCGAGCCGGCGAGGATCGCCGCCAACGCGCTGCCGCTGATCCGCCAGCACGCGATGGAAGCGCAATTGAGCCGCACGCTGCGCTCGATCGATGCCGGCGGCTGGCTCGATCCGCGCAGCGGCCTGCTCACGACGGAAGCCTTTGCCCGCGATTTTGCCAAGGCAGTCGAGCAGGCGCTGGCCCGCGGCGGCGGCCTGTCGGTGGCGCGCTTCGCGTTCGATCCCGGCAATTCCCGCGCCCAGCTGGACGCCGCGCGTATTCTCAGCCGCCTGATGCGGCAGATGGATTTCGGCACGGCGCAGAAGGACGGCTCGGTGATCGTGGTGTTCGCGGAGACGGATTTCCGCACGGCTCACATGATCGCGCGCCGACTGTCCGCGGTGATGCGGCATACCTCGAACGGCAAGCACGAGATGCGCAGCGATCCCGTCGTCAGCGTGGATTCGCTGTCGCCGTCGGACACAGCAAGGTCGCTGCTGGCCCGGCTGTCGGCGGATGCGTCGCGGGCGGCATCCTAACCATCCGTTCGGCCGACGATCCGAAAAATGTGGAAAACAACCCCATGCACAGTAGCCGACGGCTGCCGGCAGCGTCAGTTGTCACATTCTACGAAGCCGTTTGACCCGTCGGGCACAACAGCGGCGTAATGGCTTCATCGAAGAATTGAACGCGCGCGCCTACGGCTTGTAACGAAGCGCAGCAATGAGCGCAGCCAATGCGGGCGGGGTCTGCCGCCGGCTGGGGTGATAGAGATAGTAGCCGGGGAAGATCGGGCACCATTTCTCCAGAATTCGCTTCAGCCGTCCAGCCTGGACGTCCGCCGCCACCTCATCCGCATAGACATACGCAATGCCTTGCCCCGCCAGGGCAGCCTCTCGAGTCAGTTCGGCGTTGTTGAACACGAGCGGCCCCTCGACGCGAACCTCGAGCGGCCGCCCCTTCTCCTCGAAGTCCCAGGCGTAAAGACCACCCGACCTGACATGTCGGTAGTTGATGCAGCGATGGGCGGCGAGATCGCGGGGCGTCTTCGGCACCGGATGATCGGCGAAATACGAGGGCGCGCCGACCACGGCCATCCGGATGTCCGGCCCGATGCGGACCGCGATCATGTCCTTTTCGACGATGTCGCCGAAACGGATGCCGGCGTCGATACGATCCGCAACGATGTCGGTCAGATTGTCGTCGACGATGATGTCCAGTCGGATATCGGGATGCGATGCAAGGAAGCGCGGCAAGACCGGCATCACGACGGACGAGACCGCATGCTTGGTAGCCGTGACGCGAACGGTGCCGGACGGCTTGCCGCGCAGCGCGCCCAGCGCGCTCACGCCTGAGGAGATTTCGTCCAGCGCGGGACGCAGCGAACGCAGCAGCGTCTCGCCGGCTTCTGTCGTCGACACCGAGCGCGTGGTCCGCGACAGCAGCCGCACCCCGAGCCGTTCCTCCAGGGCCTTCAGGGCATGGCTCAACGCCGACTGCGACATGCCGAGCTCGGCCGCCGCGCGAGTGAAACTGCCGTGCTCCGCGACGACGGCGAAGGCGGCGAGGTCGTACAGATCGTCCCGCTTCATTCATGCACCATATACATAAGCTCATGCGGATTATAGCGCCTAATCGGAATCGCCGGCCAGGGTTATGTGGTCGTCGGCGGGCGCTGGCCTGCTCGATGGTCCGTAAGGAGCGAACCCATGAAGCTTATGGTGAACAACCGGGAGGTCACGATCGATGCAGATCCCGCGATGCCCCTGCTCTGGGCGCTGCGCGACGTCATCGGGCTGACGGGCACAAAGTTCGGCTGCGGCGCCGCGCAGTGCGGCGCCTGCACGGTGCACATGGATGGCGAGGCCATTCGCTCCTGCATCACGCCCGTCTCCGATGCCGAGGGTCGGAAGCTCACCACCATCGAAGCCGCGACCGACGACACCGATCGCATCGGAGCCGCCGTGCATGCAGCGTGGGTCAAGCACGACGTGGCGCAGTGCGGCTACTGCCAGAGTGGCCAGATCATGAGCGCCATCGCCCTGCTCAAGTCCCTGCCCGCTGGACAGCAACCGACCGCCGACAAAATCGACGAGGCGATGGCCGGCAACATCTGCCGCTGCGGCACCTACGCCCGCATCCGCGTCGCCGTGGCCGATGCCGCCCGCGCGCTCGCCTGAAGGAGCTGCCATGTTGCACAATATCGACTGCAGCGAATTGCCGCGTGCGCTTCAGCACATGCTGGAACGGGACCAGACCGCGATCAGGACACTGCCGCGCCGCAGTTTCCTGAAACTGGCCGGGGCCAGCGGGCTGGCGCTCGGCGCCTTTCCTCACACCGCGATGGCGCAAGCCGCCGGTGGCGGCAGGGCTGCCAGCGCCCTCAAGCCGACGCAGCAACCGTCGGCCTTCGTCCAGATCGCCGACAATGGCGAGGTCACGGTGACCATCAACCGGCTGGAATTCGGACAGGGTGTGCACACCGCGTTGCCGATGATCCTGGCGGAGGAGCTCGACGCCGACTGGAGCCTGGTGCGCAGCCGGCACGGTACCAACGACGCTGCCTACGCCGATCCGATGTTCGGCATTCATCTGACCGGCGGCTCCCATTCGATCAAGAACAGTTTTGCGCAGTATCGCGAGCTCGGCGCACGCGCACGCGCCATGCTGCTCGGTGCTGCAGCGGCGCGCTGGAAAGTGGATGTGACGACCGTGCGCACACAGGCCGGTATGGTGCTCGGCCCCGGCGGCCGCCAGCTCGGTTACGGCGAACTGGCCGAAGCCGCCATGGCGCAGCCGGTGCCAGAGAAGCTTACGCTGAAGGACCCGAAGGACTTTCGCATCATCGGCCGTCCCACGCCGCGCCTGGACGCGCGGGCCAAGAGCAGCGGGCGACAGGATTTCGGCATCGACATGCGCTTGCCCGGTCAGTTGACCGCCGTCGTGGCGCGTCCGCCGGTGTTCGGCGCGCGCCTTGCCTCCGTGGATGACAGCGCCGCGCGCGCCGTCAAGGGCGTCAAGGCCGTGCTGCGCGTGCCGCTGGATGGCGGCGCCGAAGGCGTCGCGGTGGTCGCCGACGGATACTGGCAGGCCACGCAGGGCCGCGACGCGCTGAAGCTAACGTGGGATACCGCGAAGGTAGAGAAGGTCGACAGCGAACGGCAGCTCGCCCAGTATCGCGAGCTGGCCGGCCGCCCCGGGCCACGCAAATTCGACGCCGATGTGGCACCGCTCGCCACCGCCCCCAGACAACTGGAAGCCGAGTTCGTATTCCCCTACCTCGCCCATGCGGCCATGGAGCCCTTGAACTGCACCGTGGCCCTCACCGAGGGCCACGCCGCGCTGTGGGTCGGCAGCCAGTGTGCCGGCCTCGACGCAGGCGCCGCGGCACGCGTGCTGAATCTCAAGCCCGACCAGGTGACCCTCAATGTGCAAATGGCGGGCGGCGGGTTTGGCCGGCGCTTTTCGAGCACGAGCGACATGGTGGTCGAAGCCTGCGAGATCGCGAAGGCCGCGCGTACCGCCGGGCTGAGCGCTCCGGTGCGCACGCTGTGGAGCCGCGAAGACGACATGCGAGGTGGATTCTACCGGCCGATGCATCTGCACCACGCCCGCATCGGATTCGACGAACACGGCAATGTGCTGGCCTGGGATCACGTCATCGTCGGTCAGTCCATCACCACGGGCTCTGTCTTCGAGCAGTTCCAGGTGAAAAACGGCATCGACGGCACGGCCACTGAAGGGATGCGCGATCCCTACCCGCTGCCGATGCGCCTGACCGTGCACCATCCCAAGCTCAACGTGCCGGTGCTGTGGTGGCGAAGCGTGGGCTCCACCCACACGGCCTTCGTGATGGAGACCTTGCTCGACGAGATCGCCCGCACGACGCAGCAGGACCCGGTCGCCTATCGCATGCGGATGTTCGGCGACAAGCACCAGCGCCACAAGGACGCGTTGCAACTGGCAGTGGACAAGAGCGGCTACGGCAAGACGCGCTTGCCCGAGGGACGGGCCTGGGGGGTGGCCGTGCACGAATCCTTCGATTCCGTGGTGGCCTATGTGGTGGAAGCCTCGGTGCAAGACGGCCGGCCAGTGCTGCACCGCGTGACTGCCGGCGTGCATTGCAATCTCGCAGTGAACCCGCGCACGGTCGAGGCCCAGGTGCAGGGCGCAGCCGTCACCGGCCTGTCGATGTGCCTGCCGGGTTCGGCGATCACGCTTAGGGACGGCGTGGTCGAACAGAGCAACTTTGATGGCTACACCGTCGCGCGCATCACCGACATGCCCGAGTTCGATGTGCACATCGTCCCCAGCGCCGAGCCGCCCACGGGCATGGGCGAGCCCGGCCTGCCGCCCCTCGCCCCCGCATTCGCCAACGCCATCGCAAGGCTGACCGGCAAGTCGCTGCGTCAGTTGCCGTTCAAACTGGCCTGACCCGGATCGCAGCTGGCTCGGCAGACTTTCCGACGATCACATCATCAATGAATCGAGAATTGACGTCATGACACCCGAAGCGAGCAAGCAAGTTATGATCCGTTTCACGGACTTCATCAACACAGCCAGCGAAACTCTGGCCGCAGAACTGATTTCGCCAGAAGCGATCTTCCATGTGCCCGCACGCAGCGAGCCTGTGCGTGGACCAGCGGGTTATCTCGCCATCATCCAGATGATGCGAGGCGGTTTCCCGGATATTCAATGGACGCTCGAGGAGATGGTTGCCGAAGGTAACAAAGTGGCTGCCCGCTTCACCATGCGAGGCACGCACCTCGGCACTTTCTTCGGCACCTCATCGACCGGGAAGAAAATCGCGGTCCAGGCCCTGAACATCTATCGCCTGTCTCACGGGCAGATCATCGAAGAAACGGGGCAACCCGACCTCCTCGGATTGCTCCAGCAAATCGGCGCCGTCCCCGCAAACTAGCGGCTAAGCGGCGATCCACGGCACCAGCCCCTTCAATATCGAGAACAGGAACTAAGCATGAGCAAGGTCTGGTTCATCACGGGCGCAGGCAGCGGTATCGGCGCGGCGACCGTCACGGCGGCATTGGAGGCCGGCGATCGCGTGGTTGCGACCGGCCGCAACCTCAACAAGGTCCGCAAGGCCCTGAACCACGTCGCGGGCGACAACCTCGCACTCGTCTCGCTGGACGTCGCCAACGAGGCACAAGCAAAGCCTGCGGTCGACGCGGCGATCAGCGCGTTCGGGCGCATCGACGTTCTCGTCAACAATGCCGGCTACAGCCTGCTAGGCAACTTCGAGGAGTTGCGCACGGCCGAAATCGAGCAATTGATGGCGACCAACTTCTACGGCGTGATGTACGTAATGCGCGCAGTGCTTCCCGTGATGCGGAAGCAGAGGTCGGGCCGGATCATCAATATCAGCTCGCTCGCGGGTGTCGTCGGGTTCAAGCACTGCGGAGCCTATAGCGCCGCGAAATTCGCGGTCGAAGGCCTGTCGGAATCGGTGGCTCACGAGGTCGAGCCGTTCGGTATCAAGATCACGGCGATCGAACCCGGCTTCTTCCGGACGGACCTTCTCGAAGCTCACAACGCCAAATATGCCAGTAGCACGATCGAGGACTACGCCGCGGAAGGCACCGCGGAAAACATGTGGTCAGGCTATCACGGTGCCCAGCAGGGCGATCCGGCCAAACTCGGCGACGTCCTGGTAAGCATCGCCGGGATGGACAATCCGCCCAAGCAGTTCGTGGCCGGCAGCGACGCGCTTGCGGTGGTCCAGCCGGCCCTCGAAGCCCGCCTGCGAGAAGTGCGAGCTTACGCGGGCCTTTCCAAGTCGACAGACGGCGCGGCGTCGTAGCCACAACCTCACTGCCGTGGGGTGGGCAAAGGCGCGTAGCGCCGTGCCCACCATCTTTCAACAACACCGGATTGGTGGGCACGCTTCGCTTCGCCCGCCCTACACCTCGCCCCGCGCCTACGCCGCCTTCTTGCTCTGCGCGAGCTGCGCCAGTTGCCGCATGATCTCCGTGGTGCCGGCGAGACGCTCTTCCGGCGTCTCCCAGTCCTGCAGGAACACCACCTTCATGTCGGGGCGCACCTTGGCGGCCTGGCCGTAGCTGCGGATGAAGGTCACGAGGCGATCGGGATAGGCGAAGGAATTGTCGCGGAAGACGATGACCGCGCCCTTCGGGCCGGCATCGATCTTCTCGACATTGGCCTGGCGGCAGAACGCCTTGATCGCGGCGACCTTGAAGAGGTAGCGCACCTCGTCCGGCAAGACGCCAAAGCGGTCGCGCATCTCGGCGCCGAAATTCTCGATCTCCTCCTCGGTGTCGAGATCGGCAAGGCGCCGGTACAGCGACAGCCGCACCGAGAGATCGCTGACGTAATCCTCGGGGATGAGCACGGGCATGCCGATGGTGATCTGCGGCGACCAGCGGTCGGCGGCAGGCTCGGACACGCCGGCCTTGAGGTTGACGATCGCCTCCTCCAGCATCGATTGGTAGAGCTCGAAGCCGACCTCCTTGATGTGGCCGGACTGCTCCTCGCCGAGCAGATTGCCGGCGCCGCGGATGTCGAGGTCGTGCGAGGCGAGTTGGAAGCCCGCGCCCAGCGTCTCCAGCGATTGCAGCACGGTGAGCCGGCGCTCGGCCTGCGCCGTGATCTTCTGCTGCGCCGGCAGCGTGAACAGCGCATAGGCCCGCAGCTTCGAACGGCCGACGCGGCCGCGGAGCTGGTAGAGCTGGGCGAGACCGAACATGTCGGCGCGGTGCACGATCAGCGTGTTGGCGTTGGGAATGTCGAGGCCGGATTCGACGATGGTGGTGGACAGCAGGATATCGAACTTGCCGTCGTAGAACGCGGTCATGATGTCCTCGATCACGGCGGGCGGCATCTGGCCGTGCGCGACCGCGACCTTCATCTCCGGCACGTTCTTGTCGAGGAAGTCCTTGACCTCGGCGAGGTCGTCGATGCGCGGCACCACGTAGAACGCCTGGCCGCCGCGATAACGCTCGCGCAGCAGCGCCTCGCGGATCATCAGCGGATCATGCGGGGCCACGAAGGTGCGGACCGCGAGGCGGTCGACCGGCGGCGAGGCGATGATCGAGAGCTCGCGGACGCCGGTGAGCGCCAGTTGCAGCGTGCGCGGGATCGGCGTCGCCGACAGCGTTAGCACGTGCACCTCGGAGCGCAGCGCCTTCAGCCGCTCCTTGTGGGTGACGCCAAAGTGCTGCTCCTCGTCCACGATGACGAGGCCGAGATCGCGGAACTTGATGGCCTTGCCGAGCAGCGCGTGGGTGCCGACGACGATATCGACCGAACCATCGGCAATGCCCTTCTTGACCAGGTTGAGCTCCTTGGTCGGGACCAGGCGCGAGGCCTGCGCCACGTTCACGGGAAAGCCCTTGAAGCGCTCGGTGAAGGTCCTGTGATGTTGGCGGGCCAGCAGCGTGGTCGGCACCACGACCGCGACCTGCTTGCCCTCGAGCGCAACGGCAAACGCCGCGCGGAGCGCAACCTCGGTCTTGCCGAAGCCGACGTCGCCGCAGATCAGCCGGTCCATGGGACGGCCGAGCTCGAGGTCCTTCAGGGTGGATTCGATGGCCCCTAACTGGTCCTCGGTCTCGTCATAGGGGAAGCGCGCGCAGAACTCGTCATAGAGGCCCTGCTGCACCGGCAGCTTGGGCGCCTCGTGCAGATGGCGCGCGGCGGCGATCTTGATCAGCTCGCCCGCGATCTCGCGGATGCGGTTCTTGAGCTTGGCCTTGCGCGTCTGCCAACCGCTTCCGCCGAGACGATCCAGCTCGACCGTGGTCTGGTCGGAGCCGTAGCGCGACAGCAGCTCGATGTTCTCGACCGGCAGGAACAGCTTGGTCTCGGCGGCATAATGCAGCTCGAGGCAGTCATGCGGCGCGCCGGCGACGTCGAGGGTCTGCAGGCCGATGAAGCGGCCGATGCCGTGATCGACATGGACGACGATGTCGCCCGCGGTGAGGCTCGTCACCTCCGAGATGAAATTGTCGAGCTTGCGGCTGGCCTTGCGCGGCCGCACCAGGCGGTCGCCCAGAATGTCCTGCTCGCTGATGAGCGCGATCTCGTCGGTCTCGAAACCACTTTCGAGGCCGAGCACGGCGAGCATGGTCTCGTTGCGCGGAGTCGCCTGCACCGTCCGCCAGGCGTTGACGCTGGTGGTGTGGGCGAGCTTGTGGTCGCGCAGCATCGAGGTCATGCGGTCGCGCGAGCCTTCGCTCCACAGCGCGATGACGACCTTCTTGCGCTGGGCCTGCAGCGCCATGACGTGGCCGACCACGGATTCGAACACGTTGACCGTGGTGTCGTTACGTTCAGGCGCGAAATCACGGCCCTTGCGGGCGCCGGCATCGACGACACTCGTGCCATCCGTCGGCACCGAGAACGCCGTCAGCCGTGCCAGCGGGATGTCACCGAGGCGCCTGGTCCATTCCTCATCGGTCAAATAGAGCCGATCAGGCGGCAGCGGCTTGTAGATGGCGCCGCCGCCGGGATGCTCCATCGCATCGCGGCGGGCCTCGTAATAGTCCTGGATCTGCTTGAAGCGCTCGCGGACGGCGTCCTCCGCCTGCGGCTCGATCGCGACGGCTGCTCCTTGCAGATAGTCGAACAGCGTGTCCATCCGGTCCTGGAACAGCGGCAGCCAGTGCTCCATGCCGGGATGGCGGCGGCCCTCGCTGACCGCCTCGTACAGCGCATCGTCGCGCTCGGGCGCGCCGAACTCGGCGACATAGCCCATGCGGAAGCGGCGAATGGTGTCGGTGACGAGCTGGAATTCCGAGATCGGGACGAGGTCGAGCGAACGCATGTCGAGCAGCGTGCGCTGGGTCTCGGCGTCGAAGGAACGGATCGATTCCAGACTGTCGCCGAAGAAGTCGAACCGGACCGGCTGCTCGAGCCCGGCCGGGAACAGATCGAGGATGCCGCCGCGCACGGCATATTCGCCGGGCTCGCGCACGGTCGAGGAGCGGTTGTAGCCGTTGTGCTCGAGCCAGGCGACGATGGTGTCCATCGGCACGACATTGCCGGGCGCGACCGACAATGCCTGCGCCGCGACCAGTTCTCGCGCGGGCACGCGCTGCACGACGGCATTCACGGTCGTCAGCACGATCAGCGGCTTGTCGCTGCCGGTGAGCGCGGCCAGCCGTGCCAGCGTCGTCAGGCGCTGGGCGAGAATGCCGCCATGCGGCGAGACGCGGTCATAGGGCTGGCAGTCCCAGGCCGGAAACGTCAGCACCGGCAGATCGGGCGCGAAGAATTGCAGGGCGCGTTCGAGCTGCTGCATCCGGGCGCCGTCCCGGCACACCACGGCAAGGCTGACGGCCGGCTTCTTCGGCCGTGCCGCGATGGCCCGCGCCAGATCGGAGACGACCAGGCCCTCGGCGCCCTCGGCGACATTGGCAAGCGTCAGCGCGCGGCCGGGCGTGAGCAGCTCGGCCGGCGACTTCGAACCCGGTTTCATAGATCGCCGTCCGTAATCGGAAACGCCTTGATGCGGGCAAACAGCGCGCCGGTGACATCGGCTGGCAGCACCTTGTCACCCGTGATGGCGGCGTAGAGATCGGGATCGTTGACTTCGAGCAGGGTCTCGAGCTCAGTCAGCTCCGCGTCAGACAGATTGCCGATCTCGGAATCGGCGAAGCGGCCGAGGATCAGGTCCATCTCGCGCGTGCCGCGGTGCCAGCAGCGGAACAGAAGCCGCTTGCGGCGGTCGTCCAGCCCGTTGCTCGAACGTGTCGTTCCCGTCATGTCTCAAATCCAGTCAAACGCAGAAAGCCCGGACGTGCCGGGCCCGGGTGATATAGCCACTCGGACCTGCCGTGTCAGCCCTCGATTTGGCATGGCTCGCGGCCGCTGCAGGGCACGAAAAAAGACGTGGATGCCAGCCATAAAGCCGGGCATGACGGGCCGAAACGATCCTAGATTCGCTCTCATGCGCCCCAGCCTGCTCAATCCCTTGTTTGCTCCGGTGACCAGCCTGCCCGGCGTCGGTCCGAAGCAGGACAAGCTGTTGCAGTATCTGCTCAGCCGGAGCGAGACGCCGCGGCTGGTCGATCTGCTGCTGCACCTGCCGAGCCAGGTCATCGACCGCCGGGCGCGGCCGAAGATCCGTGACGCGGTCCAGGGAACCATGGTGACGCTGGAGGTCACCGTGGACCGCCACCGGCCGCCTCCGCCGCGCAACTCACGCGCGCCCTACCTCGTCTATGCCAGCGACGACACCGGCGACGTGGTGCTGACCTTCTTCCGCGCCAAGCCCGGCTATGTCGAAAAGCTGCTGCCGATGGGCGAGAAGCGCTACGTCTCCGGCACGCTGCAGATGTATGACGGCATCCCGCAAATCGTGCATCCCGACCGTGTGCTCGACGAGGAGGCGATCTCAAAACTCTCGGGGATCGATCCGGTCTATCCGCTCACCGAAGGCCTCGCGCTCGGCTCGCTGCGCCGCGCGATCGCGCAGGCGCTGCAGAAGCTGCCGGCCCTCCCCGAGTGGATCAGCCCGGAGGTGCTGCGCCGCTGCAAATTTCCGCCGATCGCTGAAGCGCTCAATCGCGTGCATCGGCCGGTCGAGCTGACGGACATTTTGCCGGACCAGCCGTTCTGGTCCCGCCTCGCCTTCGACGAGCTTTTGGCGGGCCAGCTCGCACTCGCTTTGATCCGCGCGCAACTGCGGCGGCCCGCCGGCGTGCGCAATGCCGGCGACGGGCACCTGCGCAGCAAGATCATCGACGCCCTGCCCTATGCATTGACGTCCTCCCAGCGCGAGGCAGCCGCGGCGATCGCCAACGATCTGCAACAGCCGGTGCGGATGCTGCGCCTGCTCCAGGGCGACGTCGGCTCCGGCAAGACCGTGGTGGCGCTGCTCGCGGCGGCCGCGGTAGCCGAAGTCGGCAAGCAGGCTGCGCTGATGGCCCCGACCGAAATCCTGGCGCGCCAGCACATCAAGACCATCGCGCCGCTCGCCGAGCGTGCGGGCTTGCGCGTCGCCATCCTCACCGGCCGCGAGAAAGGCAAGGAGCGGCGCGAGATCATCACGCAGCTTGCCGAGGGCGAGATCGATCTCCTGGTCGGCACCCACGCGCTGATCCAGGATGACGTCATCTTCAAGGACCTCGCGCTCGCCATCGTCGACGAGCAGCACCGCTTCGGCGTTCGCGAGCGGCTCGCGCTGACCTCGAAGGGCGAAGCCGTCGACGTGCTGGTGCTGAGCGCCACGCCGATTCCGCGCACGCTGGTACTGACCTATTTCGGCGACATGGACATCTCCGAGCTGCGCGAAAAGCCCGCCGGCCGCCAGCCGATCGACACCCGCGCCGTCGCCATGAGCCGGCTCGGCGAGGTCATGGACGGCGTCGGCCGCGCGCTGCAATCGGGAAAGCTCGTCTACTGGATCTGCCCGCTGGTCGAGGAATCCGAGGCCGAGGGCACCGAGCATCTCACCAACGCGACCAAGCGTTTCGAGAGCCTGCAGAAGCGCTTCGGCGATCGCGTCGGCCTCGTCCACGGCCAGATGAAGGGCACCGAGAAGGACCGCGTCATGGGCCAGTTCGCGGCCCACGAGATCGGCCTTCTGGTGGCGACCACCGTCGTCGAGGTCGGCGTCGACGTGCCGGCCGCGACCATCATGGTGATCGAGAATGCCGAACGTTTCGGGCTTGCGCAGTTGCACCAGCTCCGCGGCCGCATCGGACGCGGCTCGGAGGCCTCGACCTGCATCCTGCTCTACAGCGAACCGCTCGGCGAGATGTCGAAGGCGCGGCTGAAAGTGATCCGCGAGACCACCGACGGCTTTCGCATCGCCGAGGAGGATCTGAAGTTGCGCGGCGAAGGCGACGTGCTGGGCGTGCGCCAGAGCGGCCTGCCCGGCTACCGCATCGCCCGTTCGGAAGTGCACGGCCAGCTCATCACCCAGGCCAGAGACGAGGCGCTTCGGATCCTGAAGGAGGATCCGAAGCTGAAGGGCGAGCGCGGCGAGGCGCTACGCTGCCTGCTGTATCTCTACGAGCGGGACGAGGCCATCCCGCTGATCGGGGCAGGTTAGAATGACAAATCATCAGCCCGGTCACGACGAGAATGCTCAAGCCAGTTTAGCCGCGACAGTTTCAGCATTCCGCAGTTGGGCCGATAGCCTGCCTGCCGGCCAGAGATCCGGCGAATGGGAATGCGACTATCAACAATGGCCAGCAATCACAAAGGCCTTTGCTGCGTTTCTCGATTCCCTCACTCCACAGCTTTGGGATTCCTCGAATATCGAAATGCTGCTTTACATTCTTGCTCGCGACAATGAAATGGAGCTTCTCAAGGAGGAATTGACCGCCAGACCGATACATCTTTTGGCTTTGGCCAAGGTATCCTTCAATTGCGAGGAGCCAGACGCTCGATGGCAACTTGCAGATGCTCTTGGAAGCGTCGAACTTGCCACGACTGAAGTCGAACCGCTTCTGGAACGGTATTTCCGCGACGAGAATGAATACGTAAGCCGGCGAGCGCTTCTAGCCCTTGCACGTAGACAGTCGAAACATGCGGAACCTTTCGCGCTTCGAGCGTGGGGCACAGGGCACGAATACCAGCGCATGGCCGCGCTGGAAGCACTTGTCGCTTGTGGCTCGCCGTTATTGTCGTCCCATCTAGATTTTGCCTTCCGCGACGGAAGGCAACATCTCGTCAAATCTGCCCAAGCTCTCCTCGCGAAGCGAACCATCGAACGTTCCGAATAGGGCGAGCAAAGCAAGATGATCCTTAGCCGGCGGCCCTTTTTCGTCCGACCTCGTAGGCCGCCACATTCGCCCGGGCGAGGTCCAGAAGCGGCGTCTCGATGCCGAGCGCGCGGGCGCGATTGGCCATGTCGCCGAGGATGTGCTCCGCCTCGGTGACCGAGCCGCGCTCGATGTCGCGCAGCATCGACGCCTTGAGCGGCGAATCCAGGGTCGTGAACAGTTTTCGATCAAACTCGATGAACGGTGCGCGCGGCTCGAAACCCGAGGCGGTCGCCACCGCGCAGCATTCGCCAAACAGGCGGAAGATCGACTGTTCGCCGTTCGGCACGGCCAGGATGTCTCCGATACTCGCGCGCATCAGGCAGGTGATGCCGGCGAGCGTGCTGAGCTGGACGAATTTCTCCCACATGTCCTGCATGATCGCTTCGCTGGCGCGCACGTCGATACCGGGGACATGGAGCAACGTCTCCAGCGCCAGCACACGCTCGCTCAGGGCGCCATCGATCTCGCCGAAGACGATCGTCTGGTTGGCCATGTACTGGACGACACGGCCGTCCGCATCGAGCCCGGCACTGACATTCGCGAGCCCGCCGAGGACGGAGCTCGCGCCGAACCGCGCGATCAGGGCGTCGAGATGTTTCAACCCGTTGAGGATGGGAAGAATCATCGTGTTGGGGCCGACCGCCGGGGCAAACTGGGCCATCGCATCATCGAGGGAATAGGCCTTCACGCCGACGAGCACGACGTCGAACGGCTCCTTGAGATCATCGGCCAGGACGATCTTCGGCTCCACGGCAAAGTCGCCGTGCGGACTCACGACCTGTAGTCCGTTCCGCTGAAGCTGCTCCGCACGCCCGGAGCGCACCAGAAACGTGACGTCGCCGCCGGCTCGCACCACGCGTGCGCCGTAATAACCGCCAAGCGCGCCTGCGCCGATCACGAGCAGTCTCATTCGAACTCCCATCGCAGAGAAATTGCTTCGGCAGACGTCTTAACAGATGGGCCTCGCGCCGTCTCCTCCTCGTCATTGCGAGCCAACGGGTCCGCGCGTAGCGCGGCCCGATGACAGGCTCCGCGAAACAATCCAGACTGCATCCGTGGAGAGATTCCGGATTGCTTCGCGGAGCTCGCAATGACGGCGTGGAGAGAGTCGGTTCAGATGACTTACCCTTTTGCAGCGGCCGACTTTATGAAATCCTGCTTCCATGCGCCGGATCATCGTCGTTGGCTCCCAGGGAAGCGGAAAGACGCGGCTCGCCATCAATCTCGGGCGAAAGCTCGACCTGCCTGTCATTCATCTCGACGTGCTCTACTGGCAGTCAGGCTGGAAGCCGTCCGACACGGCAAGCTTTCGGACACGCGTCGCTGCGGCAATCGCCGGCGATACCTGGGTGATCGACGGCAGCTTCTCCGGACTCGCGTTCGATCTCACCATCGCGCGTGCCGATATCCTTGTCGTCATCGACCGTCCGCGCTGGCTGTGCCAGTGGCGCATCCTCTGGCGCTCCGCCTTCGATCGCGACAGGACAAGGCCTGATCTGCCCGAGGGATGCCCGGAGCAGTTCGACTGGAAGCTGATGAAGGAAGCGTGGCGCTACGACACCGAGCGCGTGCCGGTCATCGAGGCCGAGCGCCTGCAATACGGCCCCGAAGTCCCGGTCGTGCGCCTGCGGCGCGACCGGGACATCCAGGGCTTTCTGGAGTCCGTTTCAGTGCACGGCGAATGAGGCCGGACGATCAGGATTTCTTCTTCGCGATGCTCGCCGCGAACGCCTTCATCAGCTCCGCATCCACAGCCTCGCCTTTCACGTCCTCGGCGAGGTGCTCGAACCAGCGCGCAAAGCCCTCATAGATCTGGCTGGCCGGATGATCGGGTCCGAGGAAGCCTGAAATCTCCCGCATCTCCGCGACCCAGCGATAGGCCTTCGGGAGCATATCGGGCAGCGCGACTTCGAGCCGGGCCAGGATCGCGGGCTGGCTGAGTGCAAGCTCGTCGCGCAGCGCGTCCGCCGCGCCCGCTTTCGTCGCCGCGACCACCATGGCCGAGCCGATGCCGGCGAGGCCCTTGACGATGCCGGCATAGGACATCTTCAGCGCGGAAGCCGCGCCGACCGGGCCTTCGACGATACGCACATCGAGGCCGAAATCCTTGAGCACCGCGACGTCCATGGCGTGCTCGCCGGACATGTAGAAGGCCGGGCTCTTGCCGCCGGGCTGCGGCGGGAAGCCGATGATGCCGCCATCCACGAACGGGGCCTGCGCCGAGCCGATGATCTCCTCGATCCGCTGCACGGTGTCGACGTTGACGGCGTTGCAATCGACGACCACCGGCTTCTTCTCGCGCCGGACGATCAGTCCGGCGAGCCGTTCAGCCAAAGCCACAGCCTCGCCCGGCGGCACGATGGAGAGGATGATGTCGGCATCCGCGATCGCCTCGTCCTCGGCGCCGATCATGCCGGCATCGGCCGCGCGCTTTTGCGTCGCTTCGCTGCGCCCTTTCAGGGACGTCAGCACGTGCGCGCCGTTTTCGCTGAGGCGGCGGGCCACGGCGCTGCCCATGGCGCCGGGGGCGAGGATCGCAATGGTCTTGGACATCGTGCACTCCAGGTCGAATTCGAAAAGTCGAATTCCAAACAACGAATTTCGACCGGAGACTAGCAGAGGATGCGAACGGCCGCGTGACCTGCGGCCATCTGCCAAGGGAATGGCCCTACTCCACCTTCGCAGGCTGCGGCTGCGGCGGCAGGGCCGACGCATTGGCGATGCGCGCGGCATTCGCCATGCCGGCGAGCGCGGCGGCTTTCTTCGGGTCGGGCGCCGAGCCCGGCTGCACCACGCCGGCCGACATGATCAGCGTCGCGGCGTCCTCGGCGGTGAGGTCGACCTCGATGATCTTGCTCCTGGGCACGTAGAAGAAGAAGCCGGTGGTCGGGTTCGGCGAGCACGGAAGGAACACGGAGACGTGCTCCTCCTGCCCCGGCAGGCTGCGCGCGACCTCTTCATTCGGCGACTGCGAGATCAGCACGATCGACCACATGCCCGGCGAGGGAAACTCGACCAGGCCGACTTTGCGGAAGCTCGAGCCCTTGCCCGAGAACAGCGTCTCGAACACCTGCTTGAGGCCGCGATAGATGGCGCGCACGGCCGGAATGCGGCCGAGGAAGGTCTCGCCGACATCGACCAGCGTCCGGCCGATCAGGTTGGCGGCGAGGAAGCCGACCAGCGTCAGCGAGAAGAATGCGACAATCAGTCCCCAGCCGGGGACGCCGTAGGGCAGATAGGTTTCGGGCCGGTAGGCCTGCGGCACGAAGGGCCGCACCACGCCGTCGACCCAGGTGACGAACCACCAAACCAGATAAAGCGTGATCGCGATCGGCCCCGTCACGACGAGGCCGGTCAGGAAGTAATTGCGGAAACGGCCCATCAGGCCGGTATGCGGTTCCGGCGCAGGATCAAGCGGCGCAGGCGCGTCGTCTCGGGGGGTCATTCGGGTTCCAGGTCGGTCGCTACGCTCAAGCTAGGGTCTTCTAGCAGGTTTTGGAAGATTACGAAGCGAGCGACCCTTGTCCCTTCTGCCTATTCCACGGTCACCGACTTGGCGAGGTTGCGCGGCTGGTCGACGTCGGTGCCCATGATGACCGCCGTGTGATAGGCGAGCAGCTGCACCGGGACCGCATAGACCATCGGCGTGAAGGCGGCCGCCATGTCGGGCATGACGATGGTGACGAGGGACTCGACGGTCGCCTCCGCCGCGCCCTTGGCGTCGGTCATCAGGATGATCTTGCCGCCGCGGGCGGCGACCTCCTGCATGTTGGAGACGGTCTTCTCGAACACGCGGTCATAGGGCGCGATCACGACGACCGGCATGGTCTCGTCGATCAGCGCGATCGGGCCGTGCTTGAGCTCGCCGGCGGCATAGCCCTCGGCGTGGATGTAGGAGATCTCCTTCAGCTTCAGCGCGCCTTCCAGCGCCAGCGGGAAGCTGGTGCCGCGGCCGAGATAGAGCACGTCGCGCGATTTCGAGATCTCGCGCGAAAGCTTCTCGATCTGGAGCTCGGTGGTGAGCGCATCCGACATCAGGCGCGGGATCTCGACGAGGCCGTGGACCAGCTTGGTCTCGTCCGCGTCGGACAGCTCGCCGCGGGCCTTGCCGGCCGCGATCGCGAGGTTTGCCAGCACCATGAGCTGGCAGGTGAACGCCTTGGTCGAGGCGACGCCGATCTCGGGACCGGCCAGCGTCTGCAGCACGGTCTCGCTCTCGCGCGCGATGGTCGAGGTCGGCACGTTGACGACGGCGATCGTGTGGACGCCTTCAGCCTTGGCATAGCGCAGCGCCGCCAGCGTGTCGGCGGTCTCGCCGGACTGCGAGATGAAGATCGCCAGATCGCCCTTGCGCAAGGGCGCCTCGCGGTAGCGGAATTCGGAGGCGACGTCGACCTCGACCGGCACGCGCGCAAAGCGCTCGAACCAGTACTTTGCGACGAAGCCGGCATAGCTCGCGGTGCCGCAGGCGGTGATGTTGATGCGGCGGATGTCGTTGAAGTCGAACGGCAGCTTGACCGGCAGCGAGACGCGCTCGCTCGCCATGTCGACATAGCGCGCCAGGGTGTGGCCGACGACTTCCGGCTGCTCGTGAATCTCCTTGGCCATGAAATGACGGTAATTGGCCTTGTCCACCAGCGAGGTCGAGGCGGCGTGCTTGATCTTTTCGCGCTGGACGGCGTGGCCGTCCTTGTCGAAGATCGTGGCGCTCTTGTGGGTCAGCACGACCCAGTCGCCGTCCTCGAGATAGCTCACCGTGTCGGTGAACGGGCCGAGCGCGATGGCGTCGGAGCCGAGATACATCTCGCCGTCGCCATAGCCGATCGCCAGCGGCGGGCCGTTGCGGGCGCCGATCATGAGGTCGTCGTCGCCGGCGAAGATGAAGCCGAGTGCGAAGGCGCCGCGCAGGCGCCCCAGCGCCAGCTTCACCGCTTCCACCGGCTTGTTGCCGCGTGTCATGAGATCGTCGACCAGATGCAGCACGATCTCGGTGTCGGTCTCGGTGTGGAACACCGTGCCGTTCTTCTCGAGCTCTTCGCGAAGCTCGCGGAAATTCTCGATGATGCCGTTGTGGACCACGGCGACGCGCTCGGTCGCGTGCGGATGGGCGTTGTTGACGGTCGGCTTGCCGTGGGTGGCCCAGCGGGTGTGACCGATGCCGGTGGTGCCCTTGAGCGGCTCGGCTTCGAGCCGCTTCTCCAGGTTCTTCAGCTTGCCCTCGGCGCGGCGGCGCGCCAGCAGCTTGCCCTCGAGCGTGGCGACGCCCGCGGAGTCATAGCCGCGATATTCAAGACGTTTGAGCGAATCCACCAATTGCTCTGCAACCGGCTCGCGCCCGAGAATGCCGACAATCCCGCACATGCGGATCAATATCCCCCAAATCGTCGAAAAATCGCCAAAACGACGCGCTCAGTTTTTAGCGAAGTTCCTAAGGAACCAGATACTCAATAATTATTGCTGATTGAGACATCGTCAGCACGCATCCGAATTCGACTGCGTCGAATTGGCCGGCCTTAAACCGCGTGCATTAACTTGTTGTCAACAAGTTTGACCAACGATTCCGGGTCAGGAGACCAAGGCCATGAAGAGCTCGTCCGACCGCAAAGGTCTGTCATCGATGTCCGTGCGCGCCAGCGAAACCACCGGCACGCACCTTGCCCATTGGCCGCCGCCCCAGCGCGGCAAGGAAAGCAAGCCGGTTTTCGTCAAGCACGTGCAGGGCGAGCCGGCCAAGCGCGCCAAGCCGCGCGGCTGGCGCCTGACCCGCGCGATCTTCTCGGAATTCGCCGACGACTGATAGCGGTGCGCCTCACCACCCCAGCACCAGGGCGAACACGAGGAAGACGACGAGCACCCAGAACGCTATTCCGGTGAACAGCGACGCGGTCTCATGTTCGTCCCGGGGGTGCACGCCGAACTGCTCCAGCACCCATCGGCCCGGCGGAATGATGACGTACTCGACGAAGAACTTGATCGTATCCCAGGTCTCGTCCTCGTCGTCCATGCGCACACAGTCCCAGGCGATGCCGATCAGGGATCGGCATTCAGCCGCTTACTTTTCCGGTTTCTTGCCGCCGGTCTTCAACTCGCGATAACGCGCCGCGCCACCTTCCCGGATGGTCTGCTGGCTGCGCTCCAGCGCCATCGCATCGTCGGGCACGTCGCGCGTGATCACCGAGCCGGAGCCGATATAGGCGCCGTTGCCGATCTTGACGGGCGCGACCAGCGAGGAGTTGGTGCCGACGAAGGCGCCCTGCCCGATTGTCGTCTTGTGCTTCTTGAAGCCGTCGTAGTTGCAGGTGATGGTGCCGGCGCCGATGTTGGAATTGGCGCCGACGGTGGCGTCGCCAATGTAGGAGAGATGGTTGACCTTGACGCCGGCCTCCAGCGTCGCCGCCTTGGTCTCCACGAAATTGCCGATCCGCGCGCCGTCGCCGAGCGAGGTGCCGGGCCGCAAACGCGCATACGGGCCGATCGAGACCTTCTTGCCGAGCGTGGTCTCGACGATGTGCGAGAACGAGTGGATCACCGTGCCGTCGGCGATCGACACGCCGGGGCCGATCACCACGAACGGCTCGATGGTGACGTCCTTGCCGAATATCGTATCGGCGGACAGGTAAACCGTCTCCGGCGCGATCAGCGTGACGCCGGCGTCCATCGCCGCTTTCCGCAAGCGCGCCTGCATCACGGCTTCGGCCTCGGCGAGCTGCGCCTTGGTGTTGATGCCGCGCACCTCGTCCTCACTGGTCTCGATCACCACGGCCTCCCATCCCTTGTCGCGGACAATGCCGACCGCATCGGTCAGATAATATTCGCCCTTGGAATTCCCATTGCCGATCTTCTCGAGGATCTCGAGCGCACGGCGTCCGTCGATCGCCATCACGCCGGCATTGCACAGATCGATCTCGCGCTCCGCATCGCTGGCGTCGGCCTGCTCGCGGATCGCAACCAGGCGGTCGCCCTCGACGATGAAGCGGCCATAGCCGTTGGGATCGGCGGCGCGAAAACCGAGCGCGGCGATCGCGGCGCCCTTGGCGAGCGGCGCGCGCAGCCGGGCAAAAGTCTCGGCCGAGATCAGCGGCGTATCGCCGAACGCAATCAGGAGATCGTCGCCCCCCCGCGCGACCGCCTCGCGCGCCGCCAGCACCGCATGCGCGGTGCCGAGCCGTTCGCTCTGCACGAAGGTCAGCGCGTCGGGACGGATGCGCTTGGCCTCATCGGCGACCGCCTGATGATCGGGGCCGATCACGACGGCGAGCGAGGTGCCGGCTCCCTTGGGGGCGGCGGCGAGCACATGGGCGAGCAGCGTCTGATGCGCAACGGGATGCAGCACCTTCGGCAGGCTTGATCGCATGCGCGTGCCTTCGCCGGCGGCGAGCACGATCGTGAGGCTGGAACGGGCGGTCATCGAAATCCTGTCAGATACGGCCGAATCAATTGGCGCGACGGGCGGAACGCCCTCATGAGCTGCCCGCCTTGCTACCCCCGCAAACGCCCGGAATTCAAGTGCGAGTGGGTTTTCCTGTTAATGTTCCCTGATTGATTCGGGGGAAGCCGGACAAGGGCTGGGCACTTAACGTTCATGGCAAAGGATTCCGACCCACTGGCGGACGCCTTCGGCGACAAGGAGACCGGCGGGCTGTTCTCCGGATTTTTGGCCGAGGAAAGCGCGTTCGACCGCCGCATGATGTGGCGGCTGGGCACGTGGGGCGTTACGGCCATCGGCGCCGTCGTGCTCGCCGTGATGTCCAACCAGGCCCAGCTCGGCTGGCGGCGCGACCAGGTCGCTTCCGCCGATCTCGCGCGCCAGGCCGACCGGCTGCAGCTCCTGACCAAGGACAGCCAGAACGAGGCGCGCCGCCTCGCCTCCGCCATCGAGACGCTGAACACCGATCGCGACCGGCTCTATTCGCGCGTCACCATGCTTGAGCAGGGACTCGATTCCGTCACCGGCACGATCGCGAAACAGAACGCAGGCGCGGCGCAAGCCTCGGCGGCGAAGCCGCAGGACGCCAGCCTGGTTGGACCACCGGCCCCCAATGTCGCGCCGGTCGCCTCGACGCCGGCAGCAGCGAACGACAAGCCGCGCGCAGAGGCCGCCAAGGAAACAAAGGAAACATTGAAGGAGGTCGCCAGGGATCAGGCGGGCTTGCCGCCACAGACCGCGGCCGCCGCCTCGCTCGTGTCGCAGGCGCCGGTGACGACGTCGGCCCTGCCGATGCTGCCGCTGCTGCCGTCCAAGTCGATGATGGCGCCGCCGGATCCGGCCGCCTCCAGGCTGGTTCAGCCCGAGACGAATGAGAAGGCCGCCGAGAAGAAGCCCGAGCCGGCGCCCGTCCCGACCGAAGTCGCCGCAGTGGCCAAGCCACCGGAATCAACCGAGAGCGAGGCACCGGCGATCGCGGTCCAGCAGACGCGCTTTGCAATCGACCTCGGCGGCGCCAACTCGCTCGACGGCCTGCGCGCGCTCTGGCGCGGCGTCACCAAATCCAATCCGGAAGTCGCAGCGCTCCGTCCGATCATCATGATCAAGGAAGGCGCCGGCGGCCTCGGCATGCAGCTGCGTCTCGGTGCCGGCCCGCTGATCAACGCCGCGGCGGCCGCAAAGCTCTGCGCCGGCCTCGCCGAAGGCGACCGTCATTGCGAGACCACCGTGTTCGACGGCCAGCGGCTGTCGATGCGCGGCGGTTCGGAGAAGGGGCAAGACAAGGGACAAGACAAATCCCAGGACCGGGTTCAGGAGAAGCCCTCCGACAAGACCCAGGACGCCACCCCGCAGGCCGAGAGCACGCCGGCTCCCGCGCCCGCCGCAAAGCCCGACAAGCACCGCCGCGGCTATTCCTCCAAACGCTCATCGAAGCGTGAGGAGCCCGCGCCCGCGCCGCCTCCTGCAGCCCCGCAGCCGGCGGCTCAGGCAAAACCGGAGACCGCGACGACGGGATCGACGCTGTCGTCGTTCTTCAGGCGATAATCGCCTCGAACGCTTGGTTTCGGGAGCCAGTTCGACCGCACATTCTTGCGTGAATTCGCAGGAAACTTCCCTGCGCCTGTTGCCCCCTCCTCCCATCCCGACCATATTGCGGCCATGACAAAAAAGCCCTTCCGCCTCACGCCCTACCAGGTGCAGTTCCTGATCGTCGTCGGCTTCGTCTCCGTCGGCTATGCGACTTATCTGCGCTATCTCGGGATCGAGCTCTCGACCGTCGGACTTGCCTGCGACGCCGGCCTGCAGACGCTGATCTGCAAGGCGCGCTCGGTCTCGACCGTGCTGTTCAAGAACTCGGTGTTCGGCATCGTCGCGCTGGTGGTGGCGACGCTGAACCTGCTGCGGCCGTCGATCGTGCTGCTCACCGTCGGCATCGCCGCCGCCGGCCTTGGCATCGTGCTCTACAATGTCGTGCTGTCGGGCCTTGCGATCGGCCTGCTCATTCTTGGATTTGCTCGGCCCGCGCCCGCCACAGCGTGAGCGCGAACAGCAGATACATCGCGCAAGTCCACAGCGACTGCCAATTGTCGCGGCCCTCGTTGAACAGCACGTAGACCGCCGACAGCGCGAGCACGCCCGCGAACACCGCCTCCGCGATCGGACGCTGGCCGATCTGCGGCCGGTTCAACGTCAACAACAGCGCGAACGGCACCACCGCCATCGTCAGCGAGGCGTAGGGGAAGTCGTGGTAGCGCGGGTCGAACACGAAGGCGAGCGCGGTCTGCGCCGCGATCACTGCGGTCACCGCCAGCGTGAGACACAGCACCGCCGTCAGCTTCGACCATTTCCGGCCCTCGCGCGGACCGAGCAGATCGAGGAAGGTCGGCAGGCTCCGGCCGATCACCATCGCCTGCGCGCAGAAGATCGGCGACAGGATGCCGGCAAGCAGCAGCGCACCCCAATGCAGCCAGCCGCCGATGCCGTAGCTCTCATAGTACATCTTGTCGACGCCGATCCCGAGCAGGCTGCCCGCCGTGGTCGCAGAGATGGCAACGCCGAGCCAGGCCGAGAAGCGCGGCGTCCACGGTCGCCGGCGCAGCGTGATCAGCGCCACCGCGAACACCAGCACGCACAGGCCCAGGCCCGCGCCCATGTACCATTTCCAGTACGGGAAATTGCTGATCGGCTGGCCCGGCGGATATTTCAGGTTCCGGCGCACGGAGTCATAGAGACCCCAATAGCCGCCGACGGTGCCTTCCAGCTTTCGCTTCCACGGCTGGTCGTAGGACTCGATCAGATTGACGCGGAATTTTTGCGCCTTTGCGAGGCTGAGGATTTCCGAGACCACGCGCGCCTGGTTGGTGCGCGACGGCAGCGCGCCCTCGCGCATGCGCCCTTCACTCGGCCAGCCGGTCTCGCCGATCAGGATCTCCTTGCCGGGAAACGCGACCGCCATCCGCTCGCGGATCGCCTCGACATGGGCGGCGGCGAATTTCGCCTTGACCGGGAAGTCCTCCCAATAGGGCAGGATGTGGATCGTGACGAAGTCGACCGCGTCATAGACCTCGCGGTTCTTCAGCCAGAACTCCCAGACGTCGGCATAGGTCACGGGCACGCTGACCTGCGCCTTCACCGAGCGGATGATGGAGACGAGGTCCTGCGTCGTCATCTCGCCGCGCAGCAGCACCTCGTTGCCGACGATGATGCTGGTGATGACGCCGGGGAAATCCTTGGAGAGGCGGACCGCGAGCGCGGCCTGGTCAAGATTCTTGGCGCGGTTGCTGGAGAGCCAGATGCCCTGGAGCACTTTCATCCCGCCGATCCGGGCGGCGATCGCCGGCACCTGGTCGAGACCGTTCTCCATCGAATAGGTGCGGACGCAGTCGGTGATCTCCTTGAGCTGGCGGAGGTCCTGCTCGATCTGGTCGGCCTCGATATGGGTCCATGCGTTCAGCGGCGACTGCTCGCCGCGGAACGGCGCGTAGGAGACGCATTGAACCTTTTCGGCGGGATCGATCGGCGCGCGCGCGAGCGTGATCGGCGTGGCAAGCCACCACCACACGGCAACGATTACCCCCAATGAGACGAGCAGAAGCGCCAGTGGCGTACGAAGAGAAATCGGTTCCGTCCTCCGCGAAGGGCCGTCGATTACCTGCTCGCACGCCATCTGCCAAGGGGTGAGGCCGGGGTGGATCCCCCACTCCCCTAAGGAATTTACCTGCGGCCGTTCGACAGAGGCCTAGGATCGTGACTTTGCTGGACAAAATTCGAAATACAGGTCATCAGACTCGCCGGGAATTTTCCGCCGCATTGGAGACCCATTTGGACGCCATCACCGCGCGTCCGCGGGATCCTGACGTGGGCGGTTAGCGGAGAAAATTGGGGAATTCATGCGGCAACGGGTGCGTCAGTCACGAAATGCGGTCCTGCGGCAGCTCGCCGCCACCTTGGCCGTCTCCTCCCTGCTTGCTCTGGCCGGCCTCGGTGGCGCCTTCGCCCAGAGCGGCACGCCGGCCCCGGACCAGGGCAAGGCCGCCGCCCAGCCCGCCGACGCCGCCGCCAAGGACGCCGCCCAGAACCAGCGCCGCACCGACGAGTTCGCCGAAGCCGCCCAGGTCATCAACGGCCCGGCCGGCAATCCCGAATGCGTCTGGCTCGGCCGGCGCGTGGTGCGCCTGATGTGGCGGGATGACCTCGATACCGCGTTCCGCCATCTCGACCTCTACGACCGCTTCGGCTGCCCAGGCGGCCACATCCAGGCCGCCTTCCGCTGCCTGACCCGCTTCGGCGGCCAGATCGATCCCAAGGTCGCCGAGACCCTGGACAGCCGTGTGCACGCCTGCTGGATCAATCCGGCCTCCCAGCCGCAGCAGGCGGCAGCCAGCGCCTCCCAGCCGGCGGCGCCGACCACCGGCAACGCGCAGGCGCCGCAGCCCGCCGCGAGCCCCTCGCCTGCGGCAAGCCCGTCGCCCGCGCCACAGAAATAATCGCACGTCGCTTCAGCTGTCGTTCAGGAACGATCGGCGATAGAGACGGTTGGCACTGCCACGCATTCCGAAAAGGCCATGCCCTGATAAGGACATGAGCCCATGACAGTTGAGAAACCGCGCGGCAGAGGTATGCTCCATTTGCCGCGGACTCGGTCGGATCTCGGGGTCGGATCCGCTTCCCTGCCACCTCAGCCCCTTTTGGTTTAGCCGCGATGCGCGTTGTCGCCGCCGTTCTGTTGCTCGTCTCCGCGCTTCACGCTGGGCTGTGGGGAGTCTTGCGCGACAGGGAACCCGCGCCCGATTTCAAGGGCCTGCTGCCAAGCCTTTCCTACACGCCGTTCGAGCCGGGGCATGTCGTCGACCACAACGTCGATCCCGACAAGATTCGCGCCGATATGAAGAAGCTCTCGACCCTCACGCGGGCCATCCGGTCCTATGCCGCGACAGAGGGCAACGAGCTGGTTCCGCCGATTGCCGCCGAGTTCGGTCTCAAAGTCACGGTCGGCGCCTGGATCAACAAGGACGAGGATCGCAACGAGCGCGAGATCAAGGCGGCGATCGAACTCGCTCGCAAGAACAGCAACGTGAACGGCGTCGTTGTCGGCAACGAGGTGATCTACCGCGGCGAGCAGAAGGTCGAAGACCTCATCGAGATGATCAAGAAGGTGAAGAGCGCGGTGCGCGTGCCCGTCACCACCGGTGAGATCTGGAACATCTGGCGCGACAATCCGGACCTCGGCTCCAACGTCGATTTCATCGCCGCCCACGTCCTGCCCTATTGGGAGAATTTCCGCTCGGATCAGGCGGTCGACCAGGCTGTCTACATCTACAACTTGTTAGGCGATCTGTTTAAGGGCAAGCGCATCGTCATCGCCGAATTCGGCTGGCCGAGCGCCGGCTACAATCTGCGCAGCGCCGACCCGGGTCCGTTTCAGCAGGCGCTGACCCTGCGCAACTTCGTTAGCCGTGCCAACGCGATGAGCATGGAATACAACATCGTCGAAGCGATCGATCAGCCCTGGAAGTACTTTGAGGGCGGCGTTGGTCCTTATTGGGGCATCCTCAACGCCAGCCGCGAGCCGAAATTCGCCTGGACCGGTCCGGTGGAGAACCCTGACTACTGGAAGCTGATGACGATCGCCCTCTTGGTCGGCATCCTGCTGTCGCTGCCGATCCTGCGGATCGAGAAGCCGACCGCCAAGCAGGCGTTCCTGCTGTCGGCCACCGCCAACGGCGTCGGCGCCTGGGCCGCGACCGTGTTCGCATTCTGGAACGGGCACTATTTCATCTTCGGCTCGGCCTTCGCGCTGACGCTCGGCATGATCCTGCTGGTTCCGCTGGTCCTGATCGCGATGGCGCGCATCGACGAGATCGCAGCCGTGGCCCTCGGCCGTCCGCCGCAGCGGCTGCTCGCCAAGAGCAAGCCGGTCGAGGACGTGCCCGAGAACTATTATCCGAAGGTCTCGATCCACATCCCCGCTTATTTCGAGCCGGTCGAGATGCTGAAGCAGACGCTCGATGCGCTGTCGCGGCTGAACTATCCGAACTACGAATGCGTGGTCATCATCAACAACACGCCCGATCCCGCCTTCTGGCAGCCGATCCAGGATCATTGCCGCGCGCTCGGTGAACGCTTCAAGTTCATCAACGCCGAGAAGGTGCAGGGCTTCAAGGCCGGCGCGTTGCGCATCGCGATGGACCGTACCGCCGTCGACGCCGAGATCATCGGCATCCTCGATGCCGACTATGTCGTCGACCCCGACTGGCTGAAGGACCTCGTGCCGGCTTTCGCCGATCCGCGCGTCGGCCTCGTGCAGGCGCCGCAGGAACACCGCGACGGCGATCTGTCGATCATGCACTACATCATGAACGGCGAATATGCGGGCTTCTTCGACATCGGCATGGTCCAGCGCAACGAGGCCAACGCCATCATCGTGCACGGCACGATGTGCCTGATCCGCCGCGCCGCGATGGACATGGCGGGCGGCTGGTCATCCGACACGATCTGCGAGGACTCCGATCTCGGCCTCGCCATCCAGGAGCTCGGCTGGACCACCCACTACACCCGCTACCGCTACGGCCAGGGCCTGCTGCCCGACACCTACGAGGCGTTCAAGAAGCAGCGTCACCGCTGGGCCTATGGCGGCCTCCAGATCGTGAAGAAGCACTGGCGCCACTTCCTGCCCGGCAAGAGCCGGCTGACGCCCGACCAGAAGCGCGAATACGGGCTCGGCTGGCTGAACTGGCTCGGGGCCGAAAGCCTCGGCGTGGTCGTGGCGCTGCTCAACCTCGTCTGGGTGCCGATCGTCGCCTTCGCCGACATCGCCATCCCCGACAAGATTTTGACGCTGCCGATCATCGGCGCCTTCATCGTCTCGCTCGCGCACTTCCTGTCGATGTACCGCGCGCGCGTCGCGATCAAACCCGGCCAGATGCTGGGCGCCATGATCGCTGCGATGAGCGTGCAATGGACGGTGTCGCGCGCGGTCGCGCAGGGTCTCATCACCGAGCACATCGCGTTCGCGCGCACCTCCAAGGGCGGCCTGTCCCGGATGTCGATCGAGTTCCAGGCGTTCTGGGAGGCCGTGATCGGCACCCTGCTCCTGGTCGGCGCCGGCGTGCTGGTGGCCTCCAACAGCTTCCGGCAGATCACCGAGATCTACATCTTCGCCGGCGTGCTGGTGCTGCAGAGCCTGCCGTTCCTGGCGGCGGTGGCGATCGCCATCCTCGAGCTCAGCCGCATCAACTCGTTCCAGTTCTGGCGTGACAGCGCGATCCGCACCGCCGAGCTGATTGGCCTGCGCCCCGTCGCCCTGCCGACCCCCGCCGGCACGCCGCAGGCCGTGCCGAACGAGGTCCGGCGCGAAGCGAACTGACGGGGCGAACACCGCACGGCGCGGGCAAGACGTCAGCGCCGACAGCCGTCGGCAGTGTTCAGCGTGGATAGCCCCTCGCCAATCAGGTTGAGATTTCCAGTCTAAACGACGGATACCGCGAGCAAATCCGGCTCCTGCCACGAGTTTTGGCAGCTACCCAAGCTATTGACCTCCGCAGCCACTCCCCCTACACAGCGCGGGCCGAAAGCATGATCCGGAAACAGCCGGTTTTCCCCGCGACGCCAGTTTAGGTGCAGCGGCAAGACATGTTTCTCGAATGTCCGACAACGATGGCGATCTCGCAGAAAGCCATCCAGCGGCCATGGGAGCGCGTAGCTCAGCCGGTAGAGCACGTGACTTTTAATCACGGGGTCCTGGGTTCGAGCCCCAGCGCGCTCACCAAGCCAAATCAATAACTTAGCCGCGAAATTGACCGACCCGAAAAAGCCTCGTGTCTGCACCGTGTCTGCAAATCGATTGCCGCGCGCGCGAGGGTGAGTCAATTTGACTCAGGGGTAATCCTGCCGCCCTCCTCGATCGAGGATTCACACCGCAAAGCATCTGCCGAATAGTCCTCCCCGGCTGTTGGGGGGCGTCGAGATGCTTGTCTGGATCGGATGCGGGGTTGCGGTTGTGATCGTCAGCCTTCTAGGCCTGGCCGTGGTGACGCGAGGCACTGACGAGATCCATTAAGGGACCCGCCGGCGTGACCCGGCTGGTCTATCGCGCTTCGGCTCGTCTCTCACCTGAATGGAAGGCGTTGCTCGGGAGCGGTGGCAACGAAGCGAATTTGGCCCGGAATGCGTCTCGGGAAAGCACTCTGCCGTCCATTCCCACCTCGGCTGAGTTTGCTCGCGACCATTTGCCGTCCGAGCAGATCCAAGCCTCGCCTGGAGTCCAGACGAACGCATCGCCGTCGATCGAGCCGAATGTCAGAGAAGAAGCCACAGGTACCTCCGAACGAAATATACGGTCGGTGTTCTCATCTGGCAATGTGAAGGGCCCGCCAGCGTGAACCGGCGGGCCCAAACGCAACTCAGGCACCGGCGGCCATCCGCTCGATGTCGCAGAAGATCGACCCCGCCATCCTCTCTCCGCAGCCGCCGCCATCGAACGAGATGCCAGATGCGTCGCTGGCTTTCGAATAGGCCTGCGCGCAGCGGATCTTCGCCATCAAACCCTGTATGGTAGCGGCTGGGGTCGCCTCAATTCGCTCTTCGAGATCAGCGTAGATCTCGAAGGCCTTGTCCCGCTCCCGCTCCAGCTTCTTAAAGCCGCGCGGACGGCGCTTTGCGTTCCATTTCTCAAATGCGGCGATAATCTCGTCGGCACGCGCGCGCGCCTCGGGAGAGGGCGGGAGCAGTTGGAATCTAAACGTCATATTGTCGGGGGTCCCGGTACGCGTGCCGACGGGCCATCTCTCTTCACGGAGCTGGTTGACGTTGGCCGGACAATCCCAGGCATCGCGTATGACAAGGCTGGGGAGCCCAAGCTGCGTATCGGCCTCAGTTCGCTGGAGAACGTCAGGCATCCGCTTACGGTGATCGTCGCATTCCATGCGGTCGACCGCGGTGTTGAGATCGCACCATCGTTGCTCGGCAACGACGTATTCGTCGACCAATGCAAGCAGTTCCGCGTCGGGACGAGCCGCCGGCACAAAGCTGATCTCCCTGACGTTCGACGGCGGGAGCTCCTTTGCGATGCGGGGCAGATCGGCCGTCGTGGTAGGAACGGCAGTGAGGATCGGCAAGGCGACCAGGGCATTCATAAGGAAATTCCTTCTTGTTGTGGAAGTCGGCTCTTCGCTGGCCGGCGTGGCCGCATCGCACACAAGGGAGATCGGCGGGGAATTTCCGCGTGTTAACGTTTCTTTCATGATGGTGCTCACTGGGTTCTCGGCCTCTCACAGCCGCGCCCGGTGACAGACCGGGCAGCCGGGGGGTGAGAGCCTGCCAGTGAGACAGGTGCACCGCTTTTAAGGGCCGAAGCCCTCTGGACAGAACGGCACGCCCCGGCCATAAAGGTCCGGTCGGTACCGCGCCGCCAAGCGCGTCCGTTGAGCCTCAAGGGGCTCGGTCAACCGCCGCCCATCGCTTGCAGGCGACAGGGCAATTCCTTGCAGGGAAAGCGGTCGATATCACTGGTCCGGGCTCTCACACCCAACCGGCATCATCCGCTGATTTGCTTAAAAAATCCATCCCCTATCGGGGAGCCAGTGCGCCGTCTATCATGCACGCCAGCGGAGGGGCAGTGCGATGCAACATCCAAATCCGAAGACCCAGAAGCTTCTCGACGACATGCACCAGCGAACCGAGAGTGCGACTGCCTTCGCCGACAACGTAATGAAATTGGTCGACGAATTCGTTCCCGTCGCATGCAAAGATCTGGCCCGAAAAAAGGTCACAGATGTTGCGATGCGCCTGGGACTTCAAATGCATCAAACGCGTGAACCCAAATAGAGAGGCGCCGGGCCACTCGGCGGCCCGGCTCAACTCCTACTCGGCGCGCCGCTTCCTGAACGGGATCACCCTGCCCGGCCTCAGCGGCTTTCGCGTTAGCGGCTCGGTCCGAGGTGGCCGCGGCGGATCATCTGCAAACGGTGTCCACTCGACCTCATCCATTCCGTAGGCGATGTACCACCAGCGCTCGGTGAGCGAGGCACCGGCCCAAGGAAATTCCTCTGGCTCGGATTCGTCGTCCTCTGGATCGCCGGTCTGCAGCGGCACCGGCTTGGCCGGACTTGTCCACATGATGCCGCCGGCCGGAAGCTCGACATACTCGCAGTCAGGGACGTCTGTGCATTCGTCGACCGCGATTGCAAGATCGTCCTCGTCTTCGGCGACGAAGATCCCGACCAAGTCGCGGGTTTCAATGATACGAACAAGGTAAGCGGGCACGACGCAGATCTAGCCAGCCTCGAAAGAGACGGTACCGCCGCCGGACGAAGCGATCTTCATCAGGTCAATGGTTTGCCGATGACCCATGTTCGTAAATGTCAGACGGGCGCCACTTGTCTTGGAACAGTAGGCGATCTTCATCAGGTCCTCTGTCGATCGCTTGCTCGCATCCATCTTGAAGCCCCCTCCGGCTGTAGCAATCTTCATCAGATCTTCGACGCTGCGCTGTTCGAACATGTGTGACGAACTCCTGTTCACTCTGGGATTAGTGGCTCAAATTGGCCGTCGTGGCAATTAACTCTTGTGATGCCCCCTTGCGCTCGCCCTTCGGTTGCGGAACACTCTGCACGGGCTGGGGGACAAAGAATGTCGGTCGAGTGGTGGGTGGTATTTGTGACGCTGGCTGGCCCAATATTGGCCGTGCAGACCCAAAAAATCATCGAGAGAACCACTGATCGGAAGAACCGCCGGCAGCGCCTCTTCATTGCACTCATGGCCAATCGCGCGACGAGGCTCAACGAAGACTTTGTGAGGGCGCTGAACCTAATCGACATAGAGTTTCTGCCCGGTCTGTTTTTCCGCAGCCGGGATCAAGCAGTCATCAACACGTGGCATGAGCTGCTTGGGATCTACAATACCGCTCCTCCGGTTGGTGCCGACGTAGCTTTGCAGGCAGCCTGGAGCCAGCGTGTGGAAGACAAGCTCGTTGAGTTGCTTGCAGCAATGGCTAAGGCCGTCGGCTATTCTTCCCTGACATCCGAACAGCTAAGACGCGGCATTTATCACCCCCTTGGCGCTTTCGAACGCGATCAGTCAATCGGAGTGATTCTCGATGGTCTCGGGAAGGCCTTCAAAGGGCAGGCCTCAATACCTATGGCGATCAAGGAGCTACCAACCACTCCAGAGTTCGCTAAGGCGCAGGTCGATTTCATAAAAAAAGCCGCCAGCGCTTACGATGAGAAGAGTGGTGCTCTTCGGATCAAGGAGATCAAGTGAGGGCGGAGGCAAAGTATGTCAAATGACAAGCTCACCGAAGAAATTTTGGCAATGTTTGAAAACACCAAAATGGAGGCGACACAGTCCTACCTGAAACGCGGCCGCGCTTTTGCTTCGACACCAACGGATGAGATCAAAGCTCAATGGATCGCGCAACTGACCGCGATGGCGGACGCCACGCCGGCCCTCAGCCGACAGCTGTACGACGATTTGGAAGCCGAACTTGGCCTGAGAGGCATTGAAGCTCCTGTGAAGGAAGTTCCTGCCGTACTTGAAAGGCTCGTGGCAAGATCAAAAGCGCAGACGGCGACGTGGACCGCCGAAAAACTAGAAGAAGTCGAGGCTGGAATACAGCGAGAGCTCTCAAAAGTGAGACCATCGCAAGACGAGAAGAACTAACACGCGCCTAGCGCTGCTCGACTTTACCCGTAGCTTGCTCGATCTGCCGCACCGGCTCCGGACCGATGACGCGCGGCGCGCCAGCGGTAATGCCGGGCGGCGGGACGATCACAATCTGAAAACCTGGCAGTTGAGCGGCCGAGCGATCGACCGGCGAGGCTTCTGGCACGATGCCGATCAAACCGAGCACGTACGACGAAGCCCTATCCCTCACCATCTCGTTCGGGCTGTCCAGCAAGGCGAGCTTGGTGGCACCGGCGCGGGCGGCTCCGACGGCAAGCGAGCGCTTGATCTTCTGGCGTAAGTGTTCGGTTACGTGGGGTTTGGACAGCTCGCGGGATAGGTGCTCCCGGCTGATGCCGGCCTTGACCGCGGCATCGGTGATAGTTCTGGCGTCGCCGGCAACCATGGCGTCAATGGCGGCTCGGACCTTGGCCGAGATCGGTTTGGGCTTTTCAGACATGGTCGATGACCTTCAGCGGCGGCGCGGGGTCGTCGGACAGATCGATCACATAGCCGGCCTTTACCTCGATGCTGACATTGACGCTCGGCTGATTGGCCGGCTGGATCCCAGCAAGGCCGAGAATGAAGCTCGAGGCCCGATCCTTGACCATGGCGTTGTCGCTATCGAGCAAATCGACCTTGACCGCACCGGCTCGAGTGGTGGCCACGGCAAGATGACGTCGCACCTTCTGTTGCATGAACTCGGCGATGTGCGGCCTGCTGAGCTCGCGGCTCAGATGCTCACGGGTAACCCCCACGCCTTCAGCCGCGGCCGTGATCGTCTTGGCCTGACCCGTGACCATGGCGTCGATTGCCTCGCGGACTTTCTGTGAAATCGGCTTCGGTCGATCAGTCTTCGCGATCGCAGCGGTCATCAGGCCGTTACCTCCATAGCAAGCCGGGCAACAATCAAGGGCCCAGGCGTGTCCTTGATGATCGACACACGCGGGTCGTAGGTCGATCCCGTCGGCGACCAGAGCTCTACGGTCTCGCGCAGGAACGGCGGCTTCGTCGCATCGTCGCCCTGGTTGTAGGCGTTGACGCGGCGGAACGCCGTAATGTCGCCCAGCGCCGGCGAAGTAGGAGTTTGCTTGCCGCTGAACAGCGAGTTGAACACGAAGCCGGTCGAGTTGATGACGCTCGCTGCGAAGTTGGCGACCGACCTCATCTTCAGGCCGATCTCGGCGCCGGGTGGCGGATTGGGGCAGAATGGCTCTACCGCCATTGTCCACGATTGCCCAGCTATCAGAGACGCGACGGTCAGGTCCTCGCCACCTTTGAATTGCGGGATGATGAAACCGTTGGCGTCGATCTGATACGTCCCCATCGAACGCGTGCTCTGATCCATCAGAGCTACCGTCTGCGACGGAATCCACCACAGCGGCCCCTTCCCTCCCGGCGGCGTGAACGCGGCCGGGAGCGAGTTCACGCTCAGCGCACCGTCGAGATAGACCGTGTCGTCGAGCACCTCGACAATGCCTGTCCCGAAATAGGTGCCGGTAAAGAAGATGTTGGCACTGTGCGCCGAGACCCACGACAGGGCAGCCGACCCAGACCACGGCACCCAACCCACCTTCGGCACGCTGTCAGCAGCCAGGCTTGTCGCATCGTACTTTCCGACCACGATTGATCCGTCACTATTCATGACGTAGGCGTAGCGCTCGTTGAACGTCCCATCCGCTGACGGGCAAGCAATCGCCGTGATGCTCGAGAACAGATGCGCGTGAAACTCGGCAAGATTCTTGGTGTTGAACGGGCGCAAATAGGCACCGGTCGCGATGATCGCCATCATTGAGTTCTGGCCGGCGTTCGCATACAGGATCGCCTCCTGCGCGAGACGCGGCTGCACCTGCGCTGAACCGTCTGCCGAAAGCGTCTGGAACGCGACGCTTCCGGGCTTCAGCGGGTTAGACGCTGAAATCGGGATGTAGTAGATCGCCCGATCGCAGAAAACGAACTCCGATCCTTCCGGGCCTGGAACGACGTAGTAAACCTGCGTCTTGTCTGGCGCGATCTCGAAGATCGAATTGTCCGGAGATGATGCGTCATTCGCGTAGACGTCCGTCGGCGAGTTGATGGCCGACCACAGGATGCCACCCGGCACGGCCGGGAAATTGCAGAAGCCGAGGCGAAACTGATCGACAAACACCGAAGCGGGGAATCCGCGATAGTCGTTCATCACCTCTTCGTCCCAAACACCGATCGATTGCGGCACCCCGACGGAAACAGCCGAGATGTTGCCTGCGCCTGACGGCCCAACAACGTTGTCTGGCGTCGCGAAGAACCGGGTGTTTCCACTCGAAGCAAGGAGCTGGACGCCCAGCGTCGTTGGGCTCACGCTGGTGATGTTTGCTGACCAACCAGGTGATCCTCCTATGACTTCTGCAGCGGCAAATGCCGGACCGGGGCTCAAGGCGATGATCAAGACCGTATTGAGAATCCCTGTTATTCCGGTAACGACGCCCGCGGCACCGGAAGTGAGGCCCGCAACCGTATCGCCAACGCTGGGGCTGCCTCCCGAGGGCGGATACGCATATTGGATCGACTGAGAGTTTGACGTTGAGATCACGATCCCCAATGCGCCGGAGACGGTCCCTTGGACCACGTCTCCGATCGCAAAATTTCCGAGCGCGGTCGAAAGCGAAAGCGTCTGGCTCGGCGGCAGCGGTTCAATCACCGTTGCGTTCATCTGGGTCGCGCTGTTGATCGAATTGAGCAGGATCTGTCGGCCTGCATATCGGATACGCGTTCCGACCATGCCCGGGACAACGATCGGGGCCGAGAAGTCTACGGTGATCGTACCGAGCGCGGCGCTCGGCTTGACGTAAACGTTCTTGGGGGAAATCCTATAGAATGGCGTGCGCTTCTGACTGCTGCCGACAACAAGTTCATTGTAGTCAGATGCGGTCCATGGCGCCGCACCGTCATAGGTGTAGACCTGAGGCCGCATCCCGGCGTACGTCACATAAACCGACTGATTGAGGACCGCATAGACCACGTTCTTGAGCGTGCCGGTCGTCCACGGGAGAGCCGCGCCATTTCCCTGCGTCGTGAATTCGTTCACGACGACTCCGGCCGGCGTGATGAATTGCAGCCGTCCATTGCCGAACGATAGCTTGTAGTTCACGCCAGGCGCGATGGTGATCTCGTCGGTACGGGTGCAGCCGTTCGTGACGGGATAGAGCGCGCGCCGGCCGCTGCGATTTCTCAGGCCGCCCGCATTGAGGAGACGTGTATTTCTCGCCTGCCTCAAGCCGGCCTTCCGCGCCGGATGATCATCCGCCCATTTGAGCGTTACGTCCACTTCTCCGAAGGAGAAATCCCGCTGTACGCCGGGGATCATCTGGGTCATGGGATTTCATAGGCCATGGTAACGACGATCTTGTTGCCGTTCACCAGGAAGCTGGTGCCGTCATATTTGCGGATCTGCAACTTCGTCGCGTCGGTGCCGCCGAGAATGACGGCGCTGCCATCGACGTTGGTTGAGTTGTACTCGATGGCATGCCCCACGAACTGCGAGGCGCGGGAATTGACCGGCAAGGTCGCGATGATGGCGCCAGTTGCCGTGTTGATCGCCGTCAGCGTGATGTCGATCTGCAGATGGATGGTTTTTCCGATCTGCTTGTATCGGCCGGTCGCGGTGGCGGTGGTGTAGGCGCCGCTGGTTGCCGTAAGCGTCGGCGTGTAGGTCGACCACGCCGTCGTGACGTCAACGCCCGCGATCTTCAGGACGACGCTGTTGTCGGTGTTGATCGTCTTGTTTCCGAGGATCGAAGCTGCTTGTTCGACTGCAATGCAGAGCCCTCCGATCGAATTGATGATCGTGGTGTTCGTGCCATTATTGGTGCAGGCCACGGCAAACTCGGTGCCGTTCGACCAGAGCGTATTGTCGTTGTTTGTCAGGCTCTGGAACTTGCCGCCCAGCAACATCGCATTGGTCGTATTGAACCGGTTGCCACCCGTCGTTCCGGCGCCGGCCGAATTGATGATGACGGGATACTTTTCCGAGATGTCCCAGTCGCGTGTCCCGTTCGCCTCGATGTCGACGTTGTTGTAGGTGTTGCGCGACGAAGCGCTATCGGACGTAAGACCGGTCCCTGTCGTGCTCTCGATCGTGCCTGCGTTGAAGTGGTTGTTGATCGCTGCCGTCAGGATCGCGGCCACGCTCGATGTATTGAGCCCCGTGCCCTCGATGATCAGATGTTCGAAAGTCGAGGCAACCGGACCCGCGCAGTCGAGCCCCGTGGTTGGCACCATCGCGAAGGCGCCGTCCGCGTTGTTGCTGACGCGGATATCGAACCGGGTTTCCACCGCTGAGCTGCCGACGAGGCCGGTGTCGCGACAGACGACGCCCTTGATGGCATCGTGAACCGCGATATCCATTGTCGAGAAATGCCAATTGTCGATATGGGCGCCTTCGGTCGTCAGGCCTACGCCGCCCGACGTTGCAGGATTGCCCCAGAGCTTGATCTTACCCGGGCCGCCGAAGCGCGCATTGATTGCGCCCTGCGATCCGGGATAGTTGGTCATGCCGTTGAAATTATGAGCGATGCCGCTGCCGACGTGCTGGAACTTCACATTGTTGCCAAGCGCAAAGACGTTCAGGCGATTGAAGCCCCAATTGATCGTGCCCGAGTGAAAGATCAGACCATCGGTGAAGACGATCGAGAAACCGCCGTTGAGCGCCGCTGTGATCGCGCTGGCGATATTGGTGCTGTCGTCCGTCCCGTAGGATATCGTTTTCGACGAAGCCGAAAGCGTCGTGCCCGCGTTGGCGGTCAGGTTGACATGCTGCGGGTCCGAGTATGCCGAAATGGTCGTGACCAGGTAACCCGACGATGCGCCAGCACCAGGAACGATGATGGCCTTGCCGACGTCACTCGCGGTGAACGATCCACCCGGAACGGTCAGGACATTTTGACCAGAGGTGATCGATACGGGCGCCGTCAGCGCCACGCCATCCTGCTTGATGCCAAGGCTTTTCGCATAGGCGAAGGGAAATGGGCTATCGGCAAGAAGCGTTCCGCTCGTGTTCGCCCAGGTTGCGATGTGGCCGATGGTGCTCGACGCCGGACCGATGACATTTCCCGAACCAGGGCCGCCGCCTGAGCACTGCGGGATCAACCCGGTGACGTCGAACGACAGATACTTCCCGGAGCAGGCAGATGGCACCGGGAGCGTGCCCAGCGTCACGCCGGGCTGAGAGATGAGCCCGCGCCCCGTAACGTCGTTGATCTTGTCCCATGTCTCGCGGTTCTGCGTGACGATGTCGCTGAGTGCCTGATTGAGATCGCGCGCGGAGACGCCCGCACCCTCACTGAATTGCGAAACTCGCCGCGGCCGCCGCGCGCCGACGATCTGCACCGTGCCGGTCTGCGAATTGTTGAAGGTCAGCACCGCATTGGTGATTGGACGCGCGAGGTTCGAAAGCGAGCCGGACGGGCTGGTGATCGTCCAGCCATAGGTCGCGTCGTTGTAGTTGACGCGCACGCCGTTGAGCCAGACTTCGATCCAATTCCAATAGTCAACACCGTCGCCATAGACCGAGTAGTTCAAGGTGCATGAGCAGGTCGACCCGGAAAGGGAGTATGACGTTCGCCGCTCGTTGTCCAAGACGGCCGGGACAGGTCCCGGAGCCTGAGCAAGCGCCGAGCTCAGCCCGGCGAGCGTGGCGATGACGAGGATGATGCGACGGAGGAGGTTCATGCCCCTTCCTCGCAATCAAACAGGGGGATCTGAGCGAAGTAGCGAGGCAACACGATGTGGCCCTCGCTGCTGTACCAGCGGCCGTCATCGGGGTCCTGGTGGCCGATAAAGACGCCATCCAAGTTGCCGCTGCCGGTTCGCAGCAGCAGCGGGCCGCAGGCTCGCGGGGCTTTGGTGATGAATTTCCAGTTCGTCTCGGGCACGGCCGCAGGTCTCCATGGCGACCCGGTCGGAAAGCCCTGCGCGTGAAAGGGTGTTCAGATGAACACCGGGCGCCATGGAGGTTCGGGAAAGCGGCGTCCGCGCATCCCGCCTTCCGAGCGGGCTGATGCGCGCGAGGATGATTCAGCGGCAGGGCGGCGCAACGCACTCGGCTGATGCACGCTTCTTCGACGAGCGGCTGCTGCCCTTGCTCGTGCGGGCGCTGTTATTAAGCCGCACCTGCTTCGAATCTCTCTCGCTGAAAAGCGGCTGCACGCGTGCGAGGGCTTCCTGATCTTCAACCAGAACCATCATGAGACCGGCCGCCTTCAGCAGGCTGTCCAACTCGCTCACCGTGGCGGCCCTGCGTTTTTTTTCGGGATCATCGATGAGCGCCATTTTCACGCCCGCGGCCTTCAGCAAGAGCCCGAGAGAAAGCTGACCGATCTTCTTTCTGGCGTACGGCGCCAAGAGCTTTCCCGAATATCCGGAGGGAAGGCCGGAGACCTGGTCCAGATTTTCTCGAGAGACGTTGAGCTGTTCCACCCTACGTCTCAGAGCGTCGCGCAGGCCGGCATAGTCGGTAATCTCGGCATAGAAAGTGCTCGGTGCCGGGGTTCGTGCCTTTCGCCTTGCCTTGGACGGCGTTGGCTCTTCGCACCGCGTTCGCTTCGGGCGAGCCGGGGAAGCTCGCTCGATGTTCGGCGAGATGCTCCAGCCGAACCTGCACCCTGGGGCGCGGACATGGTGCGGCCGCGGCCCTTCATCGCTCCCGACATCGTTCGCGAGATCGCTCACTGCGCTTCAGGCGGCCGAGATCTTCAGATGCGGCTGGAAGCCGGTGGCGGGCTGCGGCCGCGCGTCGAACGGCTCGGGCTTGACGATTGCCGGCTGGATCTGCGGCCCGCCCAGGCCGTCAGTCAGCCGCACGCGATCGCCTTGCCAGGGCGAGAGGGGCAGCCGGGACTTCTGCCGCGATTTGAAGAATGCCAACACCTGCTTCGCCGACTCGTTCAGCGGAAAAAAGCTGGCATGCGGCCAGGCGCGCGTCTCGATGATCTCGCCCTCCGCATACGGCCGCTCGCCGTACTGCCACTCGTTCGAGTCCGTGGAGCTCGCAAACGGCGGTTCAAACCGAAAGCGGCTCTTTGCCGGCGGCGTCACGCCACCGCGAATTGTAACCCGGTATCGGGGCGTTTCACGTTCCCAATAGTTCGCTGCTCTTTCCATCGTCATGCCTCCGCTGAAGGTTCGTAGTTCCACGTCCCGAGCGTCACGCGCTCGCCGCCGGCCGCATCGCCGGGGATGCTGATCTCGTGCTGGCCGTGCTTCCGGCCGCCGTGCGATTTCATGTCCTGCAACGCGATCCGGAGTGCCGTCTCGGCATGGTGCAGCTCGATCGCGCGCGTCTCGCTCGCCGGCAGATCCAGCTCAATCATCAGCTTCGCCATCGCCTCAGAACACCATCTGCTTCGGGTTGATGCTGCCCGGGGTCGACGCGACGCGGACCGCATGCGCAGCGACCTCGTTCGAAGAGCGGACCTTCGGATGCGCCTGCGGCGGGGGAGCCGGAGGCGGCGCAGCGAATTTCATGATCGGACGAGACTTCGGCGCCGGCGGATCGGGATGGCGGATGACCTTCATTGGAGCGCTCCTTCAGTGGTCAGAAAAATCGGGCCAAAAAAACAAAATGGGGGTCGGGTGATTGAGAGGGCGATCGCTTGGGCGGGACACCTGCGCCTGGATCGACGACCACTTTTCGGGCCCCGGTGCCCTCTGCGCGGGTCCTCCGAATGCGAGGCCACCCCCGGCCTCGCGCGCGCCGACTGATCCAGCAGAGTGAAAACCGTGGTTAGCATCGCGCGCGAAAACCCTTTCCGGTGATCTTCAATCACGTGGTCCGCCGTGGAATGTCGCTGATTTGCAGGGACTTGTGAATGTCACGAAATTCAAGTCTGCGGTATGTCTACAGGGATCGATGCTGCACATGCGGCAGGTGCCCGATCTCGCGGCCTGGCACCATCATATCGAGCGAACGGCCCTGCTCTCCCCAAGCCGCCAAACTTCTGGATCGGCTCGGTCTCACGCAAGACACCTATTTTGTGACCTCTCTGAGCCACTACCCGCGTGCGGTTTCCCGATGGAATGCCACGATTGCTGCTCGATGCGCGAGCATCACGGTGGTGACGTGAGACCGGATCGGATTGACTGGCTGATGTCGTGTTGAGGAGCTGTCGGTGCCAGCGTTTGAACGCGAGCGGAGCGCAAGCGCAGCCGTGTTCGAATGCGGGGCCGCACGAGCGGTGCCCGGAGCCGCGCGCGAGGGCTTCGATCGCTATAGGGTATAAGGGGGATCGAACACACCCGATCGAATGGGCGTTCGCACCCGATGGCAGGGGCGACAGCAGGGGCGATGCCATAGGCGTTCGCACCGATCGAAGACCGATGGCAGGGGCGATCGAAGGTCACGATGTGGCCCTTTCCAGGTGCTTCGATCGCTTGCTCGGTGGGCCGCTCTCGACGATCTTGATGGTGCCGGCCTTGAGCAGCCGGATCATGGCGGCCCGGAAAGCCTCGGTCTTGACGCCGCCAGCATCGGGCTCATCGGCCATCTCGGAAGGCGCACTTCCGCGGCCGGTGTTCGGCCTGACGGTGCGGCCTTGAGCGGCGAAGCGGTCGAGCAGCCGCAGGAACAGTTCATCGACCTCGCGATCAGCTGCGGCGCGATAAGGCGAGGACTCGCCGGCCATGGCGGTGGTGAACGTCAATCCGCCCCAGCGGAGCGTCGTCCTGTCGCCGGTGCGGCCATAGTTCGATTTCGTGACAGTCAGGGTCCGGGCATCCGGATCGTCCTTCTCAGGGTCCGACAGATGCAGCATCGAGCGCACGCTGTTGCGCCAATCCACCGAGTTGGCCGTGCCGCTGCCGTCGGCCATGCCTCGCACTGACGGATGGTCGAGCAGCACGATCGCGGTGTCATGTTCCCGGGCGATCTTGCGAAGCATAGCGAGGAACGCGCGCACCTGCCGGCGGGCTATGGCCTCGCCGTCGAATACCGCGGCGACGTTGTCGATCACGACCAGGCGCGGCTTGTGCCCAACGATCCAGGCCTCAAGCCAATCCAGCAGCGGCGCGCGGGACAGCCGGCCATCCTTTCCTGCATGCACCAGCCACGTGCTCTCCAGGTCTGGAAACAGCAAATGCAGGTCCGGCAGCCGGTAGGGATCGATGCAGCGGTGCTTGCAGATGCGCTCGACGCGATCGCGGATGTTGTGCTCGGGCTCCTCGCAGCTCAGGAAAAGCGCGGGCCCGGGCTCGACCGTGCATCCCAGCCAGTCCCGCAGCCCTGCGGCGACGTTCACGAGCAGTTGGGTGATGATCTCGGTTTTGCCGCTGCCACCGTTCCCGGACATGATGGTCAGATCGCCGCTGGGAACGCGAGCGCTGGCCAGCCAGCGCTGTTGCTCCGGCTCGGTGCCTTTCCACGACGCGGGCGTGATCGCGGCATAGGCGGGCTGCGATGCGTTCGGCGGAGGCATATCGGTGATTGGTTCGCCCTCGGCGCTTTCCGGGTAGGCCTCGTGAGGCGGCCCAAATTGACGTTCCCAATCTGCATCGACCTCCCGGCGCGCTTCTGCTGCTCGCCAGCTCGCCTCCGCGGCCTCGGCGGACATGCCGCCGTACATCGGATCTTGAAGCCATGGCTTTTCGGTAAGGGCGTCCATTAGGCAGGCCCTCCCGCCAACTCGGCAAATGGCGCTGCCATGACCGCTTGGACGCGGTCTTGCCCGACGTCGTCGATGAGCCCCCATAGCTCGGCCAAGGTCTGCAATTGGTCGACCGCGAGTTGCTTCGATTTCCATCCGCGCTCGACGTACCAGGCCTCGAACCCACAGATCTCGAGGAAATCCTCGAAATCACCGAGCACAAGACGCTCCGGGACCTTCACATGCACGCTCATGACGCGGCCTCGATTAGGTCGAGCTCGAGCGCCTTGGCCTCAGCCTTCTCCAGCGCCTTGCGCAATTCGGGCAGTCGCCGCACGTCGATCGCGACGCCGCGGGTGGTTGGCTGGCTGCGCCCCTGGGCGGTGACAAAGAACTGCCGCACGTCGACAATCGGCCGGCCTTCGAACCGCTTGAGCGTCACGCGGACATGATTGACGCGCCGGCGTCCCTTCCAGATGTCGCCGGTGACGATGTCCTCAGCGAGTGGGTCACCAGGGTGCGTTGCCAGGCCGATGGCGAGTGCGATATCGGGGTGATTGTCCAGATCACCTTTCCGAATCGCCTGCCGTGCTCGCCTGCTGTTCCAGCGGGAGGGCACGGTCATGCGGCCCTCTCCTGCTGCCGCAGCCAGCGCTCGACGGAGGGCCAGAAGTAGGTGACGGCGCGGCCGACGCGTGTAACCGGAGGCCCCTTGCCGTCGAGCTCCCAATTAATCAACGTGCGCTCGGTGTAGGGGCGACCGCGGACGATCGTACCGAGCTTCGCGGCCGTCGCTGGACGAGGATTGTATCCGTCAATTTGAAAGTCAGACATCTGCTGGTGTCCGTGAGTTGAACTTTCACGAACATCGATGATTTGAGCGTCGACGCGCCGTAACTTTAAATCCGGGAGCCGTAACTTTAATTCCGGTCGCCAAGCGGCCTAAATGATGAACGCAAGCCGAGCGCAAATTTTTCGGCCTCTTTCAGATAGACCTTGCGGGCCATGCGCGCGGCGGCTGCCTCCTTCCGCGATTTGCGCGCTCTCGTCAGCAGGTTTTTCAGCACCTGATACTCCCCGACGTTGATACCTAGCCGACGAAGCAACACTCGGTTGGTCGTGCAGAACCGATGAAAGCGCATTTCAGGTCCGAGCTTTGCCGCAGGCTCGAACTCCTCCCATCGTGTAAGGACAATTCGTCGCCAAAGATCGGGAATCGGCTTGCGGCCACGCTTTTGCGGACTGGCTTTCCGCTTAGTCATGGCTCACCGCACTTGATGCGGGTCTTTTGTTGGGATTGAGGATGAGTGCGACCAGACTAGCCAGCTTCTCGAATGCGGCCCGCTTCTCTTCGAGATAGGCATAGCGGTCGTAGACGCCACGCACGCCACCGATCACATGACCCAGGCACCGCTCCGCATGGTCCGCAGGAACGCCGGCTCGGGACATGAGCGACCGCCCCGTCCGGCGCAGATCGTGCAGCACCCAATGAGGCATTGGCTCGCGGCCGGTCTCGGTCCGGATCTTCGCGATCGCCTTGTCGAGCTCGCGCTTCGCCTTGCTGAAGCCGCTGAAGCCTTTGGCGCCCGCGGTCGTCGTGAAGATGAACCAGGAGTTGCCATTGGCGCCGGCGGGCTTCTCCCCGATCAGGTCGCGCGCGGCATCGCTGAGCGGGATGACATGGTCAATATCGGTCTTGTAGCGATCGGCTGGAATCGTCCAGTCGTCACCGTCGAGCTCGCTGGAGTGCATCAGCGCGGCCTCATTGCGACGCGTGGTTGTCAGGAGCAGTGACTTCACAAAGCGCGGATAGCAGGCCGGCACGTTCTCGACGATGTCCAAACCCGCCCACAGGTCGCGCAATTGGTCGTCGGTGAGCACGCGATCGCGAGAGTTGGCGCCCACCTGCCGGATCCCCTTCACTATGGGATTGGTGAAGTCCTCGTCGCGCGCCTGGAACCAATTGAACGCCTTGCGCAGGTAGGCGAGCGTCCGGTCGGCCATTACGGGCCCGTTCTCGTCCTCGATCTCGTCGAGCATGTCGACGACGTGCGAGCGCCGAAGCCTCCCCTCCCCGAACACCGGCAAATCCCCGATGTCGGGAGCGACGAGGCGCCGAAAGGTACTCGCATATTGGTCTGCGCTCTTCAGCCCTGCTTCTTTTCGACAGTAGCGGTCGACGAACATGTCGAGCAGACCCGGATGCTTCTGCTCGCGATCGGCCTCATCCGCGTCTGGATCGAAGGCGCCGCCGACCTTCAGGCCTTCCGGGTTGTCGCCGTCCTCTATGCGCCTGGTGCGCTCGGGCCGCGGATCCTCTCGGTTGCCCTTGGTGAAATCCTTCACCAACCGGTCAGCCTTCACGATCGCGTCTCGCACCGTCAGCGACCCGCCTTGCTCGTTCGCGTCCCACCGGCCGAGCGTTTCGAGATAACCCTTTCCGTTCTTCCTGTGGAAAAGCACGAACGCCTTAGTCCCTGCCGCTGTCACCCGAACGGCAAAGCCCGCCGGCGCCTTCTTGCCCTGGAGTGTGGCGCCGCTGAAGTAGTGCAGCGTGCTCGCCCGCGGCTTGCCCTTCTGGTCGAGCTTCGGCTCGAGCCCGGCCACGATCTTTTCGCTGATGCTCTGCATTGTTCGCGCGCCCGTGTCTGCAATATGTCTGCACATCGAAACAGGCGTGAGATTCAGCGAGGTTCAAGTCGACGTCAACAGATTTCCACGAAAGCTCCTGATTTTATGGGGGATTTCCTAACCCAAGGCGAAAAGAGAATCTTCGTCAATGACTTAGCAAAACGCACCAATCTTGACTTTTAATCACGGGGTCCTGGGTTCGAGCCCCAGCGCGCTCACCAACAACATCGACGGCTCTCGCATTCGGCGTCATCGTTGGTCGAATGCCTCGCCCTGCCCGACGCCACACGCCTGCGCATGCCGACGGGGCCGGCCGCTCAAGATGACGCTCGACCAGATGGCCGCCTGCGCGGCGTCGTGGTGATCAACGCGCTCCAACTGCCTCAACTGTTTGGTTGATGCGCGGCTCGTCAGGAGCAGGTTACACACGCCCCTCAGATAGCTCCGAAGATGCGGCATCTGCTTTATTCATTTGGGGGTCGAAAATGCGTTTTGCTCCTTTCGCCAAATTCACTGCTATCGCCACGACGCTCATCATCAGCACGCAGGCGAACGCGGCGCCCGTCAGGTATGGCACCTATTACGACGACCTTCAGGTCGGCACGAGTTGCAGCGGAAACTACACTTGCCAAGTGAACTTCTCGCAACTTCCTTCAGATCGCCTCCTGATGCTTTCGAAGGTCAACTGCTCCATCAACAGCAGCCAGCCCCTTGCAACGGCGATGGTGAGCGCCTCGACGGGATCGGGAGGCTGGAGTCTCGGACGAGGCGTGAGTTTTAGTCTGGGACCTGCCCTCTTCGCCGCAAACCTGTACTTCTACTCGTTCGAGACGGACGCCCGCTTCCTGATTGGACAGGGACGCTATCCGTACATTCAGGCGTCCACCTCGAGCTTCGTGAACGCCAATTTCCAGATGAGCTGCGGCAACGCCAGCCCTTTCCAGGTCAGCGCCGATTGCGTCATCGTCGGCAATTTGTCGGACGACTGACGTAAAGGCACAAGGCCTGCCGCCGCGTACCGGCGGGCCATATCCTCTCCGGATCCCGAATTCCATGGCCTGGGCTGGGCCTGCGACGAATTTGGTCGTTGCTTGCTGAACCTTTACCGGCCGGCTCGGACTCATCCATGCCGGGGTATTGCAGCACACCCTCCCGGCGTCGGACGACTGCGGCCCGCGCTGGATTTCAAGCGGGCAGCAAAATTGGGAGCGGCAAGATGCTGAACGCAATTCGATTGTTCGCATTCCTTGTGGGAACATTCTCGCTCATTCCGGCGCAAGCTGGACAGGTCCAGCGGCTCACTAATCTCTACTACGAAGACATTTTTGCAGGCGTGTCCTGCCCAAGCACGAATCGCTGCAGCAGCGTCTCATCGCCAACTCCGTCGGACGCCTTCCTTTCCATCAATCACGTGTACTGCAGCGTTACGACGCGCGCGCAACTTCAGCTGATGTATTTTCAAGTTTGGACGGCACCTCCGGGTTCGGGCGGCACCGTGCTCCGGAGCGTATTTCTCGGATTTCCACCGGTCACCGCGAACGCAGCAAACGGATTCTATTATTACAACTTCGATCAGAACGTTTTTTTCTTCGTCGGCGCGAACAGATATGTGGTGCTGTCGGGCCAGACGATCCCGGGCGACACACAGGGGGTTAGCTTGAGTTGCAGCATAACCGGCACGATGGTTCCACCGCCCACGTGAACCACCTTACCGAGAATATCGGCAGGGCCATGGTCTGCAAGCGCTCCGCGCTCGCCAAAGCGCGTATTGGCAAGCCTGAGGTGTCTTCAGCTCTCCGGCGCGGCAACTGTCGCCGGCGTGCTCAGCGGGGCTCCTCCCACCGAAACGGGCCCGACGGATTTCGACTGCCGGACCATCCGCTTGCGCAGCGCTGCGGGCAGTCCATAGCGAGCATGCGCTTTCCGGATCGAGGACGTGACGTCCGACATCATCGTGCTCTGCAGCATGTCGACCTTCGCGATCAGCGTGGAAAGCTGCGAGGATATCTTCCTCACATCGACCCGCTCGTCCGTGATGCTCTGTCGCAGCGAGAGCAGCACCATCGAATCCTGCTGCATCAGGGCCGCATTTTGCTGCAGGGCCTGGTTGTTCTCCTGCAGCGAGGCCGTGTGCTGCTGCTGAGCCGACTGGATGTCCCTCAGGGCCGCGACGACTGGGTCCGCCTTCGGCGCGGGAGCGTCCCAGCGCGGAAGCAGTTCGGCCAGACGGCTGACATTCAGCGACCGAAGATCGGACGGCCACGTGTAGACGGCCGCCGCGCCATTGATGGCCAGGGCACACACCGACAGGGCCAGAACCGATTTCCGGCTGGACGGCTTGATCGGTGCTGGAGCTTCCGGGACTGCGGGCTCGGGCGCCGCGACGAGCGCCAGTGCTGCGGGGTCGAGTTGTTCGACAAGGCCTTGCGCTTCGGATGTCGTGGTCACGTGCATTGACCTCATGAGCGAGCAAAAGGAGGCCGACGCCGGAACGTCCTTGCGGACCCCTCCTTTACGCAGCACTCACTTACAACTGTCGAAAATTGTGGGCTTTTTCGCTTAATTCCAGGTTAGCGAAATGGCCGCCGGACGCGTCGAGCCAGCCCGGCAGATTACGGGGCCTACGCGACGGCGCCTGCGGTGGCGCTTCGAAAGGAGCCCCGCGATCTCCAACTCAGGTTTGAACCATTCCGGGGCGGGAACCTACCAATGCCCAGTCTCAGCGCTACCCCACAGCTCACATTTCGAGATCAAAATGCGTTTTGCAGAATTTGCCGCATCGGCTGCTGTTGCCGCGGCGCTCTTTGCTGGAAGTCAGGCCCATGCAGCGCCTGTCGTCGTCGGCACATATTATGACGAAACGATCACCGGCACATGCAGCAGCCAAACCAATTGCAGCGTGTTCTTTTCCCAGACGCCAGCGAACAAGATGGTGATGGTCAAAAAGCTGCACTGCAAAATTCAAACCACGCAGCCCATTTACGTCGGCGGCTTGTTCGTTTCAACGGATGGCATTCCAAACGCCCTCCAACGCTGGTTACCGCTACCCCTTCCTAACGTCGCATACACCGGGCCCGTACCCAACTCGGACTTCAGTGCGTTTTTTGATATGACCACGGAATGGCTTGTCGGCCAGGGACGCTTTCCATTCGTCAGAGTCAGCACTGCGACTACGAGCAACTCCGCGATCTTATGCACCCTGATCGGCGCGCTGGTCGATCCGTAGCCATCGGACCGGAGGCTGCCACGCGATAGTGAGCCAGTGTCGGTGGATGACAGCGGCGACGGCCTCAGTCAGCTGTTCCATGACCTTCACCCGAAAAAGCCGGCAGACAACCCGCCAGAAAGGTGTAGGATTCGGCAAAATCTGGAGGAACGGCATGTTTGAAATCAGCGGTTTCGACACGGCAGGCGTCGTCAGCCTCAAGCGGCTGTCACTCGCCGCCGCCCTCAAGAAGGCCAAAGAGCTGATCGAGGACGGATGCTGGGACGTTCAGATCGTTGATCCAAATGGCCGGGTCTACACCTCGTTTGAGGAACAGGCCGCTTAAGCCGCCTCGCCTGCCCCATCCAGACATCACCCACCCGGATCGCGCTTCGCGACGCCTTGGCGTGGCTAGAGCATGATCCGGAAAAGTGCGCAGCGATTTTCCGAAAAGATCATGCTCAAACAACAACCTAAAGCGCGATGACGATTCATCCAAATCTCATCGCGCTTTAGGGCCCAAATGAAAAACCCCAGCGCCTGGTAGGGAGCGCCGGGGTGTTTTCAGAGCATAAATCGGCAAAGCAATATAAATCGGTAAAGCAATCAGGCCTTCATAGCAGCGGCCTCAGAGATCGCGTGTGAACTGGTTCACACGTCGTCCGATTTTTTAGCCTCCTCGGCCGACATTCGACGAGGCATTGTCCAGCCATCGCTCCGTCGCTTCATCGCTCCAGCCGGGGACCGCGAAGCGCGCCCGGGGATAGACCTCGGAAGGATCGACCGCGTGATAGCGCGGATGGTGTGTGCGGGGGTGATGCACCGTCGCAGCGTTGGCAGCGGTACACAGGACAATCAACAGACCCATCGCCAGAACTGAGCGCATCGGACCAGATCCAGTCGAACATCCCCCTCGACTGAGGTGATGCGTCAACGGTCCCGCCGCAATCTGATGCGGCATCACAGCTCGGCGATGGACCCGCAACGGAACGTTCTCGCGGTGGCACTGGCCGTGACGGATGTCACATTCGAGTGCCGCGGATCTGCTCCCGCGGTGGGGCGCGCCGCATTTGCGTTTGAGCTGCGCCACACCCCGCGTTAGCCTGCGCCTTTTTCAGGAGGCTCATTTGAGAACAATCATTTTCATCGCCGCCGTCGCGCTCTTGTTGGCCGCCGCTGCCCGCGCTCAGGCGCTGGTCGATCCCAACAAGGTTGCGCCCGAATATCGCGAGGCGGCGGAGAAGCGCCGGGCCGAACAGATGCGGCAGCGCGAATGCGCGCTGAAGGCGGATCTCGAGAAGGTGCTGCCGAGGGATCGCACCGCCTATCTCAACCAGTGCCTGGATGCGATGGCTGCCAGGCAATAGCGGGCGCCCCGCCGTCATCGCGACGGGCGGGCGCCGCTTGGCCGTGAACGCTGAAGACGCGACCGGTCAGCTCCCCTGACCATTCAAACATTCTTCAGACATCTGGTCTCACGTGGCGGTCCATTTCCAATGATCATTGTTGTCCGCGAATGAGCTCGGTCCAGATTCAGTGCACGCGGTGCAAGGGCGTGTTTCGCGATCGCGCGGGGCGATTGCAGGACGGCTATTCCAGGCAATGTCCGAGCTGCGAGGTGGTGCTGTTCTTCGCCGAGGACTCCCAGCACCCCTTCATCAAGCGCGCGATGCGCGATGCCCGCAAGATGCGCAAGGCGCTGCGCGAGGAAGAAGCGGCGCGGATCGCAGCGCCGCAGCCGCAGGCGGGTTCGTCGCGGAGATTTGCCGGGCGGACGCGCGCGGCGCAGCGATCGGATTAGAGGCCGGACGAGCCAGGCTACCCCCCGGGACATCGCCGGGCGATTTGTCGCACCCCGCTCGACCCGCACAGCGCAGGCGGCCCTCAGCTCCGGCGCCGCTTCCTCGGAAACAGGCGATCGCGGATATAGCGCGAGGTCGCGGTCAGGCGGATGCCGCGCGGCTTCTGCCAGGCGGCGCGGTCGATCTCGTTCTTGTCGCCGATCGCCAGCCTGCCCTTGGCGCCCTTGGCGATGAAGATCGCATCGCTCATCTTGCGGCCGGAGCGCTTGTTCCTGGCCGTCACTTCCTTCCAGAGGCTGATCCGGCCGAGCTTCAGCTTGGGCAGCTCTTCCTTGATCTCCCGCCGCAGGCAATCCTTGTCGGACTCGCGCGCGCGCTTGCGGCCGCCCGGGAACATCCACAGGCCGTCCGATCGCCGTCTGACCAACAAGACCTTGCCGCGCTTTGCGGCAACCAGCTTGGAAGACTTCGCCATTCCTAATCGTAGGCTCGAAACCAGAATCTCGCCTATCGTAACTTGTCTAGGCCAATAGACAAGTTAGCCGGGAACTTTGATCACAGCGTATGCGGGGCTCAGCCTTCGCTCGCTCCCGCCCGGTCCTCCGTCCGGATCCAGGCCATCGCCATTTCCCATGCCACCGACAGGATGATCGGCCCGATGAACAGGCCGACGATGCCGTGAGCGAGCGTGCCGCCGATCACGCCGACGAAGATCACGATGGTCGGCGTGGTCAGGCCGCGCCCCATCACCAGCGGCTTCAGCATGGTGTCGATGAAGCCGACGAGGACGAGGAAGATCGTCAGCAGCAGCGCCGTGGTGACGTCCTTGGCGGTCCAGATCCAGATGATGACGGGCAAGATCACGAGGAAGGCACCGATCTGCACGATCGAGAGCAGCAGCACGATGAAGGCGAGCAGCCCCGCGCTCGGCACGGCCGCGAGCTTGAAGCCGAAGCCGGCCAGCAGCGCCTGCACCACGGCGACGCCGATCACGCCCTGCGCCACCGCACGGATGGTGGCGCCTGCGAGCCCCAGAAAGTGCTCGCTCTGCTCGGGCACGATCCGGAACAGGAAGTTGCGGCCGGCCGCGACCAGCCGGGGACCGTGCGGAAACAGGAAGCCGGCAACGAACACCGACAGCAGGAACTGGACCGTGCCGAGACCGGCATCGCCCGCGAGCGACAATAACGGTCCGGCCAGCGGCTGCAGATATGGCGCCACCTCGCGCAGCACCGCGCGGATGTTGGTGTAGGCCTGGTCCCAGAGCTCAAAGAGCCACGGGCCGACCAGCGGCCACGATTTGAGCTGCTCCGGCGCCGATTGCAGCGCAAGGTCGCCGGTGCTGAGCTGGTGCGCGAGTTCGCGCACGCCGTCCACGGCGCTGATGCCGAGCCAGGTCGCAGGGCCAATGACGATGCCGAGCGTGATCAGGGTGAGGATCGCCGCCGCGGTCTTGGGCCGGCCGCCGAGGATCTTGGCGACCCAGCTGAAGGCCGGGTAGAACGCGACCGCGAGCACGCCGCTCCAGGCCAGGATCGGCACGAACGGGCGGATGATCAGGAAGGTCCAGATGATCAGCAGGCCGAGCAGGCCAAGCCGGATCACGAGCTGGATGATATCCTCTCCCGTGAGGAGCTGACGGAGGCTTTTCACGGGCAGGGCTTTCCTTGCGGCATCACGCGGGGTTCCGGCACTGGCACAGCCCCGGGTTATTGCCAGCCCCGCATCCAACGTCAAGACGACCGCGTTCCCGGCCCGGCCCTGCCGACGGCTGCTTACGCCGCCGGCAACGCCGCAGCCGGGTTTGGCTAACGGCAATTAACCGGATTTCCCGGGGCCGGTTTACGCCGATGCAAACGCCCGCACCTACGCTTGCCGTCGAACATCTGGGAAGACCGAGTTGCAATGGCCAACAGCATCTGGACGACCGAAGAATTCACCTGCGCGGGTTGCAGCATGAACTACACCGCGACACGTGAGGAGCACAGCGAGGCGCATACCGGCAGCTTCAAATGCAGCATCTGCAGCGGCGTGGTGCACAGCTGGTCCGGCAAGCATCATTTCTTCGGCTGGCAGGCGGTGAAGACCAAGCCGCCGGTGTTCGGACGGCGCTGGGCGGGCGTTGGGTGGTAGGCCTGCGGAGCGAGCGAGCAAGCCGAACCCGTTTCGCGACGGCGTCCAAGGGCGAACGCTGAAACCCGTCATCACTTCAAGCTCGGCATCATGCCTGGCACCTTGTTCATCTGAACCGAGACGGATCGCGATCAACTTAAAGATTCCGGGATTTGGCTGGGGCGCGGAAGCATGCACCGCAGAAAAAAGCCCGTCCGCGACCGGATCACGCTCCCGAAGGCGCGGACTCGCTACAGCGCGCTTCGCCCGATCCGATTAACGGGTAGCAACAATATTGCCACACCGCACCAACAATCATAAGTTGCCGCCCCGATCCGCGTTGCGCGCGAACGGCGGTTGTTCGAATGTTGCGCGGCCTCATGGTCGACACGCGAGCGAGGGGACGGATTGTGCTGTTGCTGATAAAGGCCCGTCGTCGAAGGACGGTCCTGCGCGGAACGAGGCTCAGTAGCCACACTGCGGCATCGCTCGTCAGATCACACCGCTTTGGCCGGCCTTCTGTACGGAACGCGGCGCTGTCGGCCTCCTCGGTGTTGCTGCTCGCGGCGTCGCCGGCGGCCGCGCAGAATGCGACCTGGAGCAATTCTGCGACGGTGGCTGGTCCAGTTGCCGGAACTTTCGATTTCAATGCCAACGCCAACTGGACCAGCCCGGCCACGGTGCCGACCGGCACCGCGTTCTTTGGTACGTCCAGCACCACAGCGCTGTCATTCTCGGGCGACACCACGATCGGTGGCTGGACGTTCAATCCCGGAGGGTCGAGCTATACCTTCACCAACGGCCACGCCCTGCAGTTCAATGGCGCCGGCATCGTCCTCAGCGGCGGCGGCACCGCCAGCATCACCAACAACAATACTCTCTCCTTCACCAACGCCAGCACGGCCGGTGGCGCCACCATCACGACCAATTCCGGAGCCTCCACCACATTCCTTGACAACAGCACCGGCGGCACCGCGCGCTTCATCACCAATCTCGGCGGCACTTTCGACATTTCGGGGCTGACCGCCGCGGGCATGTCCGCAGGCTCGATTGAAGGGGCGGGCAGCTATATACTCGGCGCCAAAGCGCTCACGGTCGGCAGCAACAATCTTTCGGCGAACGTAAGCGGCGTCATTTCCGGCGTCGGCGGTTCGCTGACCGTGGTCGGCTCCGGCCCGATAACGCTTTCGGGCGCCAATACCTACACCGGCGGCACCACCGTATCCGGGGCGCTGGCGGTCTCGGCCGACAACAACCTCGGCGCCTCTACGGGTTCCCTTGTTCTCGACGGCGGCACGCTGGAGACCACCGCAACTTTCGCAAGTGCGCGCAATGTAGCCATCAAAAACGCAGGCGGGATCCTGACCGACGCCGGCGTCATCACCACCCTATCGAGCAGCATCGCCGATGGCTCTGGCATCCCCGGAGCCCTCGCCAAGTATGGGCCCGGCACGCTGATTCTGACCGGCAACAGCACCTACACGGGTGAGACTGTTGTCCTCGGCGGCTCCCTGGTCGTTGATGGTTCGATCGCGTCGTCGTCACGAGTCCTGGTCATGGGCGGCAATCTGCTGACCGGTGCCACCAATTTCGGCATGCTCAGCGGTACCGGCGTCGTCGGCGCCACCGAGATCGCGAACGGCATCCTTGCGCCCGGCAATTCACCGGGCACCTCGCTAACGCTGGCAAGCCTCGTGCTGCAGGGACTTTACGTCGTCAACATCAACCCCACGACGTCAACCTTCGCGAATGTGACCGGCTCCGCACAGATCAATGTGACGAGCGTAGAGGCGTTCTTTGCCAGCGGCAGCTATGTCGCGAAAAGGTACACGATCCTGAACGCGGGCAGCGTCAGCGGCACGTTCAATCCCACTGTGACGAGCGTCAATCTGCCGTCGGGCTTCAAGACGTCGTTGAGCTACGATCCGACGCATGCCTTTCTCGATCTGTCGCTCGACTTCGTCCCCCCGTCCGGGCTGCCTCCCGGTAGCGGGCTTTCCGGCAACCAGCAGCAAGTCGGCAACGCCATCATCAATTTCTTCAACAGCAATGGCAGCATCCCGATCGTATTCGGCGGGCTGACACCGGCGGGCTTGACACAAATATCTGGCGAGGCTGCTACTGGATCGCAGCAGACGACGTTCAATGCCATGGGTCAATTCATGGGCCTGCTGCTCGATCCGTTCATTGACGGACGCGGCAATGCTCCGGCATCGACGACGAATGCGACGCCTTATGCGGAAGACGGCGATGCCCGCGCCTACAACACCTCCGACGCCAAGCGGCGCAGCAAGAACGAACGCGACGCCTATGGTGCGGTTTACGGCAAGGCGCCGATGAGAAACACCGTTTACGATCCGCATTGGAGCGTGTGGGCGGCGGGCTTCGGCGGCTCACAAACCACCGATGGCAATGCTGCGCTGGGCACGAACAGCGCCACCAGCAGGGTGTTCGGAACGGCGGTGGGCGCGGACTATCTATTGTCGCCGCGCACAATCGTGGGGTTCACGCTGGCCGGCGGCGGCACCAATTTCAGTGTCGCCAATGGCGGCACGGGACGTTCCGACCTGTTCCAGGCCGGCGCCTTCGTCAAGCACAGTGCCGGCTCTGTCTACATCTCCGGTGCGCTGGCTTATGGCTGGCAGGACATCACCACCAACCGCACCGTGACCGTCGCCGGCATCGATCAGTTGCAGGCGCGCTTTAACGCCAACGCCTATTCGGGGCGCGTCGAGGCGGGCAATCGCTTCGTGACGCCGTGGATGGGCGGCATCGGCATCACGCCCTACGCGGCGGCCCAGTTCACTAACTTCGATCTGCCGGCTTACGCGGAAAGCGTTCTCTCCGGGGCCAATGGCTTCGCGCTGGCTTATAACGCCAAAAGCGTGACCGATACCCGCAGCGAACTCGGCATCCGCGCCGACAAATCCTACGCGGTGACAGGCGCGATCCTGACCCTGCGCAGCCGCTTCGGCTGGGCACATGATTTTAATCCGGACCGCTCGATCGCCGCGACGTTCCAGACGCTGCCGGGCGCAAGCTTCGTGGTTGGCGGCGCGGCGCAGGCACATGACTCGGCCCTCACCACCGTTTCGGGCGAGATGAGATGGCTGAACGGCTGGTCCGCCGCCGCCACCTTCGAGGGCGAGTTCTCCGACGTCACGAGGAGCTACGCCGCCAAGGGCGCGGTGCGGTATGCGTGGTAGCCGCTGACTTCGCTTGTCGATCAGCGATCTTTCGATCATGACGGTCGCCCCGACATGAAAAAACCCGCGGCGGGTTTCCCCGCGCGGGTATTACGAATTTCCGATGATGCCACTCTGCCAGTGTTTTGCCCGACGTGTCAAATCCAGACGACGCGATGCGCCGCGCAGTCGAGATCCGCTCGGCTGTTCGCGTTGGATACGGCTCGAGAAGGGCCGCCTGGCACCGACTGAAAAAAGCGAGCGCTTTCAATGTTTCCGCTACTGTGCATGGGGTTGTTTTCGACATAAATTCCCCTCCCCGCAACTGAAGCCGTTACGCAATGACCGCACCTTTCGTTCCCCAGATCGCCCTCTATCGCAACTGGCTCGCCGTAGAGCGCGGCCTCACCTTCGCGACTTACGAGGAGATGCGGCAATGGTCCGTGCGCGACCTCGACGCGTTCTGGCGCAGCATCTGGGACTATTACGATCTGCAATCGCCGACGCCGTTCGCGGCCGTCATCACCGAGCGCAAGATGCCCGGCGCGGTCTGGTTTCCCGGCGCGCAGATGAACTACGCGCGGCAGGTGTTCCGGCACGTGGACGCGGCGCATGCCGCCGGCCTGCCCGCGATCGTCAGTTGCGGCGAGGATGGCAAGCTCACGGAAACCAGCTGGCCTGAGCTGCGGCGCAAGGCGGCCGCGCTCGCGCTGCACCTCAAGGACAAGGGCATCAAGCCCGGCGACCGCGTCGCGGCGTACCTCCCCAACATCCCCGAGACCATCATCGCGTTTCTCGCAAGCGCCAGCATCGGCGCGGTCTGGAGTGTCTGCGCGCCCGACATGGCCGCGCCCGCCGTGATCGACCGCTTCAAGCAGATCGAGCCGAGAGTGCTGATCGCCTGCGACGCCGTCACCTATGCCGGTCGCAAGCATGACCGCAAGGATGTCGTCGCCGAGCTGCGGCGATCGCTGCCGAGTGTCGAACACGTCATCCTGCACAGCGAGGCCGCCGCGCCCGCGGCGCCGGACGCTCTGCTCTCCGAGATCACCGCAAGGACGGGCGCTGCGATCGACGCGTTCGAGCCGATGTGGCTGCCGTTCGATCATCCGCTGTGGATCGTCTATTCCAGCGGCACCACCGGCCTGCCGAAGCCGATCGTGCACGGCCATGGCGGCATCGTCATCGTGGTGCTGGCGTTGCTCGGCCTGCACAACGATATCGGCTGCTCCTATCACGAGAACTCGTTCGGCGAGCGCTATCACTGGTACTCGTCGACCGGCTGGATCATGTGGAATAGCCAGGTCGGCGGCCTGCTCAGCGGCACCACCTGCTGCATCTTCGACGGCAGCCCCGGCGGCGCCAAGGACAAGCCGGACTGGACCACGCTGTGGCGCTTCGTGGCGCAGTCGAAAGCGACCTTCTTCGGCGCAGGCGCTGCGTTCTTCGCCAACTGCGCCAAGGCCGAGATCGATCTTGCCGCCGCCGGCGATCTGACGCGGCTGCGCTGCCTCGGCTCGACCGGCTCGCCGCTGAGCGCCGACACGCAAGCCTGGTTCAACGAACGCTTCGCGGCGCTGTCGAAGCGCAACGGCAGCAAGGCGCAGGCCGATATCTGGTGGGCCAACATCTCCGGCGGCACCGATTTCGCCGGCGCCTTCATCGGGGGCAACCGCGAATTGCCGCAGACGCCCGGCGCGATGCAGTGCCGCCTGCTCGGAGCGGCCGTCGAGGCCTTCAGCGAACAGGGCCGCGCGGTGATCGGCGAGGTCGGCGAGCTCGTCTGCACCGAGCCGATGCCGTCGATGCCGCTCTACTTCTGGAACGACAAGGACGGTGCCCGCTATCGTGCCAGCTATTTCGAGACCTACCCGGACAATTTCGACGGCACGGGCCGCGGGCCGGTGTGGCGGCATGGCGACTGGCTCAAGGTCGAACCGGACGGCTCCTGCATCATCTATGGCCGCAGCGACGCCACCATCAACCGCCACGGCCTGCGGATGGGCACGAGCGAACTGTATTCCGCGATCGAGGCGCTGCCTGAGGTGCTCGACAGCCTCGTCGTCGATCTCGAATATCTCGGCCGTGACAGCTACATGCCGCTGTTCGTGGTGCTGCGCGGGGGCGTCACCTTCGACGGCGCGATGCAGGCGAAGATCAACAAGGCGATCGAGGCCGGCCTCTCCCGCCGCTTCCTGCCGAACGAGATCTTTGCCGTCGCCGAGATCCCGCGCACGCTCTCGGGCAAGAAGCAGGAGCTGCCGATCAAGAAGCTGCTGCTCGGCCAGCCCGTCGAGAAGGTCATCAACAAGGAGGCGATGGCCAATCCCGCCTGCCTCGACTGGTACCTCGCCTTCGCGCGCGATTATCTCGCCCGGTCTGCGTGAGCGGCCGTCAGGCGCCGCCGAAATTGGAGGGATCCAGGTTCCTGTTCTCCGACGGCGGGATCGGCGGCCATCCCGGAAACTTGTACCAGCCGGGCGGCACCGGCGCGTCCTCGGCTGGACGAATGACGACATGACGGTGCCTTGGCGCAGCATGATGGACCGGCGCGGCCAGCGCCGGCGCGCACAGCGAGATCAAGAGAGCGAGGGCCAGGACAGACCGCATTGAACGTGCTCCAGACGTCCACCCGCCTCCCGATGTGGTGCGCCACCACCACGGAGCCCACGGCCGTGCGGGTCACGTTCGGTCACATCGGCGGCATTGCGGGTGCGGCAGGTCCCGCCGATCGGCCGAATTGCACCGGTGCCGTTTGCACTCCGTTCACCGATCGCGGCTAGATCAGGATGGAACCTCCGCCACGAACACCTGACATGGCCGACCTCAACGCCATCCTCACCAGGCTGAACGACCGTCTGCTCCGCCTCGAGGGCGAGCTGTTCGTGCTGCGCTCGCTGGCGCGCGCGACGCTGACGGCCGGCGACGATCATGCGGCGCGGATGCGCAAGCTGGTCGAGGCTGCGAAGGTTGCGCTCGACGACGAGGCCAAGCGCGAGCTCGACAAGCCGACGCGCAAATATGTCGATGCGGCAACGGCGCTGGTGGAAGAGCTGCTGGTGGAGCCGACGCCGGCGCGTCCGCTCTTCACCGTCATCGACGGCGGCCGGCGCGACTGAGCGTCTTAACGGAACCGCGGCGCACCAGATGCATCCGCCGCTAGTCTGGTCAGTCCAGCCTCGATGATCGCGATCTCCTCGTCGATCTTGTCGATCGGCAGACTGAAATCAAATTTGCCGGACCGACTCTTCAGATCGACTGCGAGCCGCTGCCTGTGCATCATGAGCTCGTCGAGGCCACGGCGGTTCTTCAGGCGCACATAGGCGTCCACGATCTGCTCAATTGCGCTCGGCATACATCGGTCCCGGCGAAAAAAACCCGCGCGGCGCACCCACGCCGGCGGGACATTTTCGGTGTCGCGGTACGCAATACAAATCCGCGACGGATTCGTCGATACGACAAGCAGGTTGAGAACGTATTACCGTCTGATGATTTCGTGACGCGCGGCATGAAAAAGCCGCTGGCGATCACGCCAGCGGCCAAAGCCGGGTTCGAAAACGGGTCCGTGATCAAATTTGGCCAGCCCCGGATGGGCTGGTTCTAACCGCACACAAGAGATTCCTTCTGTTAAAAATGAAACGGAGGAACCGTCTTATTGATCATTTGCTGCCGACCGTGGCAGCGCTGCAACGCTAATCGACGACGCAAAAGTACTTGCGCGGCAGCTTGCGGTAGGCGCTGTAGCGGTAATACGGCCTATAGGCGTAGCCACGATAGATCGCCGGCGGCTCCTCGCCGTAATAGGCGTCGAAGTAGAAATTGTAAGGCACCCCTCCAACGCAGCGATAGACATCCCAGGTCGGGCCGATGACCGGCGCCACCCCGATCTCGGGTGGCACTGCCGGGTAAGGCCCGCCAGCCCAGGCCGGGCCGGCCACGATCAGTGCCGATAGGAGGAAAAACCACGGGCTTCGCATGCGCTCGCTCCCGACACGGTGCAGTCCGCGCATGGAAGCATCGGAGCAGCCGGCTGCGCAATCGCCAATTTGATGCGCCCCGCGCCCGGCGCATTGTTGATAACCGGCTCAAACGGCCCACAGATGGTGACAGGGCGTCCGGACGTGTTATCGGGAGGATAACGCAGCTGCGAGACGGATCGGACACCCATGCGCATTACCCTCGTCGGCTCCCGCCATTTCGGCGTGACCACACTGAACATGCTCCGCGAGCACGGCGTCGGGGTCGTGCAAGTCGTGGTCGCCGATGCGGATGACCGCCTGGCCGCGACCGCCAAGGCGGCCGGCATCGACGTGGTGGTCCAGGCCAATCCCAAGCTCGTGGTGGCCTCCGAGATCGCCCCCGACACCGATCTGATCATCACCGCCCATAGCCATGCCCGGATCGGCAAGGACGCCCTGGCCGCAGCCAGGTTCGGCGGCATCGGCTATCACCCCTCGCTGCTGCCGCGTCACCGCGGCAAGGCGGCGGTGGAATGGACCATCAAGGAAGGCGATCCGATCGCCGGCGGCACGATCTACCATCTCGCCGATCGCATGGACGCCGGCGCCATCGCCGCCCAGGACTGGTGCTTCGTCAAGAAGGGCGAGACCGCCCGCGAGCTCTGGGAGCGCGCGCTGGCACCGCTCGGGCTCAAATTGCTGGCCGACGTGATCGACTACGTCAAGGTCCACAAGGCGCTGCCGGCCAAGACTCAGGACGAGCAGTTCGCGACCTCGGCGCCGAGCCTGTCCTGAGTCTCTCCTCATGTTAACGATTAACGTGAAGGGGCATTGATTCTGCTTCGAAAATTGGAGCCAAAAACGCAAATAAACCATTGTTTCCACAGGAACAATTTTCGGTTTGGCGTCGCAACAAATTTCCGTCACATTTTGTCCGAATAAGCGTCAGCATATCAGACAGATTCAAGGACGGAATTCATGCGTTTTGCTCGCATCGCGGCGTTCTGTGCCGCTTCGGTTTTCGCCGGCACCCTCGCCGCTCCCGCCTTCGCCCAGAGCCCCTATGACGGCAACTGGCAGGTCACCATCGTCACCAAGAGCGGCACCTGCGAGCCGACCGCGAGCTCCATGCTCACGGTTGCCGACGGCAGGATCACCGCGCCCGGCGCTAACGTTTCCGGCACCATCGGTAGCGGGGGACTTGTGAAAGTTTCGATCAATGGTGCATATGCCAACGGTCAACTCAACGGCAACGCCGGATCGGGGAAGTGGAATGGAGCATCTGCAGGCATACCATGCAGCGGGCGGTGGGAAGCATCGCGCCAATAAACCTATCGAGGCTCGCGCCTGGAACCGGCGGCTGCTGATTGCGGCCGCCGTTTTGTTTGCGGCGGGGCTCGTCAACTCTGCAAGCAAGGCCCAGTCCGGCCCGTTTGCCCCGCTCGCGGGAAACTGGAGCGGCGCCGGCACCGTCACGCTGGACGATGGCTCGACCGAGCGGATCCGCTGCCGGGCCAAATACGCCCCGATCGGACCGACCATGGAGATGTCGCTGACCTGCGCCAGCGACGCCTACAAGTTCAACCTCGGCGCCAATGTCAGGGCTGAGGGCGGCGCCATCGCCGGCAGCTGGTCCGAGGCAAGCCGCAACATCTCCGGCTCGCTCCAGGGCCGCGGCGCCGGCGGCAATTACGAGCTGGTCGCCTCCACCGCCGGCTTCAACGCCAACATCTCGCTGAAGACGAGCGGCAACAGGCAGAATGTCACGATGCGCGCGGACAGCCAGTTCCGCGGCGCCAACATCTCGCTGTCGAAGTAAGACGACAGCACGGTCAGACGACAATCGGCCCGGCGAGATCGCCGGGCCGATTTTTTTATGCGTTCGGGACGAAGGCGGTGACCTCGATCTCGACCTTGGCGCGCTCGTCCACGAGACCGCCGATATAGAGCAGCGTCGAAGGCGGGAAATTGCGCCCCAGCGTTTCCTTCCAGGCCGCGCCGATGCCGGCGCCCGCAGCCTCATATTCGCTGCGGCTGGTCAGGTACCAGGTGAGACGAACGATATGCTCGGGGCCGGCGCCGGCCTCTCCGAGAAGCTTGATGATCCGCTTCAGGGCGGTGGCGACCTGCGCGGCCATGTCGGGCGCATAATTGCCGGTCTCGTCGCCGCCGGTCTGTCCGGCCAGCACCACCCAGCGCCCCGGCCCTTCGGCCACGACGCCATGGGAAAAGCCACGAGGTTTCTTCCATTCGGCCGGCTGCAGGATTTGCATGAGCGAAGTTCTCCCCTTTTCTTGTCGTTGTTCAGCCAAGCCTTAGCACGCCGCCCTGCATCGCTGCATCCGCAGATTTGGCCGTTGCAAACGGCCAAGATGTCGCCGATACCGGCCGTCCTCTCAGCTTCAACTCTCCCTGCATTCCGCCCGATGAGCACGACACCGTCCAAACCGATGGCTGCACTGTGGATGGCCGGCTGGCTGTCGATGATGCTGGTCATGGCGGTGGCCGGACGCGAGACCACGCGCGAGCTCAACGTCTTCGAGATCATGGAGATCCGGTCGCTGGCGGGCTTCGTGCTGCTGGCGCCGATCATCTACCGCGCCGGCGGCTTGAAGGTGCTGAAGACGTCGCGCCTGCAACACCACCTCGCGCGCAACCTCGTGCACTATGTTGCCCAGCTCGGCTGGTTTTTCGCGCTGACGCTGATCCCGATCGGCCAGGTGGTGGCGATCGAGTTCACCATGCCGATCTGGACCGCGATCCTCGCGGCGACGTTCCTGTCCGAGCGGATGACGTCGTGGAAGGTGGCGGCCATCACCCTTGGCCTCGTCGGTGTGATCGTGATCGTCCGCCCCGCGACCGGCGAGATCAATCCGGGTCAGCTCATCGCGCTCGGCGCCGCCATGGGATTTGGCGTGTCGATGGCGCTGGTCAAATCACTGACCCGCACCGAGAGCGCGCTCTCGATCCTGTTCTGGATGCTGGTGGTGCAGTCGGTCGCGGGCTTCTTCCCGACGCTGTTCGTCTGGACCTGGCCGTCCGCCCATGCCTGGGCCTGGGTCGGCGTGATCGCGGTTTGCGGCACATTCTCGCACTACTGCCTCGCCAGCGCGATGCGCTACGCCGATGCGACCATCGTGGTCCCCATGGACTTCCTCCGGGTGCCCCTCACCGCCACCGCCGGCTGGCTGCTTTATTCGGAGCGGCTCGACGCCTGGACCGTGCTCGGCGCGGCGCTGATCCTGTGCGGCAACCTCTTGAATTTGAAGCCGGCACCGCCCGTTCCCGCCCGCGCGCAGTGAACCCCCGCGCCATCTCGCGCGACAAACATAGTGGTCGAGCGTGATTTGGATCACGTTGGAGGGGCTTCCCATCGTGCACATTCGGCCGCGAAGTAATGGGTTGGGCGAACTGTCGTTTCGCTAGCGCGAAACCGGGCGTGTCGTGTAAGTTCGTTGCCGATTTGTTGCTGCCTGCAATTCGATTCTGTTGGGGATTTCAGATGCGCACTCTCACCTTCCTCGCTTCGCTGATGTGCATGGCGCTGTCAGTCAGTGCCGCACAGGCCGACCGCCGCGTCGCCTTCGTCGTCGGCAATGGCAGCTACAAGAACGTCGCACAATTGCCGAACCCGCCGATCGACGCCAAGGCAATGGCATCGACGCTGCGCAATGTCGGCTTCGAGGTGATCGAAGGATCTAATCTCAGCCGCGACCAGATGACGGAGAAGCTGCTCGATTTCGGCCGCAAGGCGCAGGGCTCCGACATCGCACTGTTCTATTATGCCGGCCACGGCATCGCCGTCGGCGGCACCAACTATCTGCTGCCCGTCGATGCCGACATCAAGTCGGAGATGGACGTCAAGCTCGGCGCCGCCATCAACATCGACCTGACGCTCGAGCAGACCATGGGCGATGCCAAGGTCAAGCTCGTCTTCCTCGACGCCTGCCGCGACAATCCCTTCGCCGCCAAGATCAAGTCGAACTCGGCGACCCGCAGCGTCAACGTGCAGAGCGGCCTTGCCGAGATGAAGTCCGGCGAAGGCACGCTGATCGCGTTCGCCACCGGCCCGGGCCAGACCGCGCTCGACGGCCAGGAAGGCAACAACAGCCCGTTCACCCGCGCCCTGATCGACAACATCACCAAGCCGGGTATCGAGATCCAGCAGGCGATGACCTCGGTGCGCGCCCAGGTCAACGAAGAGACCCACAAGGGCCAGCTGCCCTGGGGCCACACCAACCTGATCGGCGCGGTCTATCTCAACCAGGCGCCGACCACCCAGGTCGCCAACGCGGCGCCGACCGCCGCTGGTGTCGTGCCCGCGGCGAGCGCCGGCAGCTCTGACGGTGTCGAGCTCGAATACTGGCGCTCCGTGAAGGAGTCCAACAAGCCGGAAGAGCTCAACGCCTATCTCTCGGCCTATCCGAACGGCCAGTTCAAGGCGCTGGCGCTGGCGCGGCTCGCTGCGATCAAGAGCGGCCCGTCGACCACGACCCGCACTCTGAACGCGGGCGTCGATCCCGCGACCTTCACCGATGATGCCAGCCAGCTCACCGAGGACCAGATCGGCCTCGACAAGGGCCAGCGCCGCGACGTGCAGCGCCGCCTCACCGGGCTCGGCTTCGACACCAAGGTCACCGGCGTCTTCAGCGACGAGACCCGCACGGTGCTCAAGCGCTGGCAGGCGGCGCGCGGCTATCCCTCGTCCGGCTACCTCAACAAGCTCCAGCACAAGGCCCTGCTCTCCGAGATCGTGGCGGCCGCGCCGGCCACCGCGAGCGACGACAGCGCGAAGCCGGCCCGCCGTGCAGCACCTGCCCAGGCGCAGAGCGCACCGGTTCAGCAGCATCGCAACAGCGGTGGCGGCGATGCGGGTGCAGCCTTCGTCGGCGGTGTCGTCGGCGGCATGATGGGCGGCATGTTCCGCCGCTGAGGCGAGCCCCCAATCTCGAAACAGAAAGCCCGGCTCGCGCCGGGCTTTTTCGTCGCTAATAATCCTGAGTGAACCAGGGCACGAGCGCCCGGATGCGCGGCATCGCCTGCATCGTGATGCTGGTCCGCGCCATCTCCGCAATACGCGGCGCCAATGATGAGATATCGCCGCGACGGGTGACCAGAAGCAGCTCGCGGAAAAATCCAGGGCCCGGCAGCGGCAGAGCGCTGACTTGGGCGGCGTGAGCCAGTCCCTGCAACAGGCACAGCGGCGTAGTGATCGCCACGCCCATCCCCGTCGCGACCATCGCAACCAGGCTGTCCGAGGTGTCGAACTCGAAGGCGCGCGGCGGACGCACACCCAAACGGCTCAAATGGCGCTCGACCTGAGCGCCCACGTAAGAGCGCTCACTGTGCCGGACCAGCCGGTACCGGGCGAGGATTTCGCGCAAATCGAGATCGGCAAACTCGGCTTCCAGTCCGCGCGGCACCACGAGCAGATACGGCTCGCGATAGAACGGGAAGCGCTCGACGTCATACAGATCGTCCATGGCGTCGCACGTGATCGCCGCATCGATCATGCGCCGGACCAGCGCCTCTGCATGCGAGTTGGCAAGACCCGACCATGCCGACAGGCTGAGCGCGATCGATCCCGTCATGAGCTCCTTGACGAGGTGCGCGCCGACCGTGCCGGCGTAGGAATCGACGAGGCCGAGCCTCAGCTCGACACGTTCGGACTGTTCCGCCGCAGTACGGAGCGTGCCGAGCAGTGCTTCAAAGTCCCTGTTCAGATCGAGGACGCGGTCCGCAAGGATGCGCCCTGCCCGAGTCGGCGTGAGCGGCCTGCGGCTGCGATTGAAGAAGGCGACGCCGACCGCCGCTTCGGCACGCCGCACGGCCTGAGACACCGCCGATTGCGTCATCCCGAATCGGCGGGACGCCTCCAGCATGCTGCCGGTATCAGCGACCGCGGCAACGATCTGGAGGCTTCGCAGGTCTGGAGGCACCGACGTCATCTCTTAACTTAAGCAAAAGTCACGTGAACATGCAAATTTGCTTCAATACCTGAATTATACTTGTCCAGGAGCCGATCCGCAGAGCAAGCTCTGTGCAGTTCCAATAATTGAGCAGCTTCAATTCATGAGCGAGCGAGCGGACATTCTGGTGATCGGCCTCGGTGCCATGGGCAGCGCGGCGCTCTATCAACTGGCCAAGCGAGGGGTGAAGGCGGTCGGCCTCGATCGTTTTGCCCCTCCCCACATGATGGGGTCCAGCCACGGCGAAACCCGCATCACCCGGCAGGCCGTCGGCGAAGGCCGCGATTACGTACCCCTGGTGCTGGATTCGCACCGGATCTGGCGCGAGCTCGAGGCCGAGACGCCTGACCAGCTGCTGAACCCCTGCGGCCTCGTCGTGATGGCCCCCGGCGTCGGCGAGACCTCGCACCACGGCAAGCCGGATTTCGTCGCACGTTCGATCGGGGCTGCCCGTGATTTCGGCGTCGCTCATGAAGTGATCGACGGGCGCGAGGTGGCTCATCGCTTCCCGCAGTTCCTGAACCTCGAGGGCAACGAGAAGGCCTATTACGAGCCCGGCGGCGGCTACGTCTTTCCCGAGCGCTGCATCAAGGCACAGTTGACGCGCGCGGAGCAGCTCGGAGCGGTGATCCGCACCGGGGTCGAAGTTCTCTCGCTGGCGCAGACAGGCTCCGTCGTTCGGGTGGAAACGTCCTCAGGCACATTCGAGGCGGACCAGGTGGTCGTCTCGGCAGGCGCCTGGAATGCTCACCTGCTCGGCGCACCGTTCGACCGTCTGCTCACGGTGAAGCGCCAGGTGCTGCATTGGTACGAGCTCGAAGACACCAGCGCATATCGCGCCAACGCCCCCGTGTTCATCTGGATGCATGGCGCGACGGATGTTGACTATCTCTACGGCTTCCCGCCCCTGCCCGGCGATCGCCGCCTCAAGGTCGCGACCGAGCAGTACGAGACCAGCACGACGGCCGACACCATCGATCGCACCGTCGATCCGATCGAGTCCGCCGAGATGTACAGCAAGCATGTCAAAGGCCGGCTCGCCGGCGCCACGCCCCGCGTCGCGCACGCGGCCGCCTGTCTCTACACGGTGACGCCCGATCGTGGCTTCATCATCGACCGCCATCCCGCGCAGGACAGGGTCCATGTCGTCTCCGCGTGCTCCGGGCATGGCTTCAAGCATTCGGCGGGCATAGGAAACCTCGTCGCCGGAATGGTGACCGACGGTCGAAGCGCGATCGACATCACTCCCTTCGCCGTGTCCCGATTTTCGTGACGCATGGCACGAACCTTGTAACGCGAAAAAATACGTCGAACCCGTGTCGTGATTGCAATCCTGGAGGTGTCATCCGATGAGAAATCTGGTCCGGTCCATGGTGACGGGTGCGGCGACGCTGCTGCTGCTTGGCAGCGCGCAGGCCGCTGATGGCGTCGATGCGATCAAGCAGCGCGGCACGCTGAACGTCGGCGTCAAGGCAGACTACAAGCCGTTCGGATATCGCGATCCCGCAGGCAACGTCGTCGGCATCGAGCCTGATCTTGCCGCAGACATTGCCAAGCGGCTCGGCGTCAAGCTCGAGCTCGTCCCCGTCGCGGCCTCGAACAGGATCGAGTTTCTGCAGCAGGGCAAGATCGATTTGCTGATCGCGACCATGTCGGACAGGCCGGAACGCCGCCGCGTCGTTCAAGCCATCGAACCGCTGTATTATTCGGACTACGTGAACATCCTTCTCAACAAGAAGGCCGGCATCAAGGACTGGGCCGATCTCAAGGGCAAACCCGTCTGTGCGACGTCGGGGGCCTGGTACAACAAGGATATTGCCAAATCCTACGGCCCCGAAATCGTGGCCTTCGACGGCTCGGAGAAGCCTCTGTTCGCCATGAAACAGGGCAACTGCATCGGCTATCTCTACGATCAGACCTTCCTGCAAGGCAAACTGATCGAAGACGAGTGGAAGGCGGATTATACCCTGCCCTTGAAGGGTGTGCTGCCCTCGCCATGGATGATCGCCGTCGCGCTCGAGAATAGCAGCCTGCAGAAGCTGCTCGAAGACACGACGAAGGACTGGATGAAGACCGGCTTCATCGTGGACGAGGAAAAGAAATGGGGCATCGCTCCGACGGAGTATTCGCTCTCCATGCATGAGCAATACAAGGGCAAATAGACGCCTGGAGCGGAGCGCCGGATCCATCCGGCGTTCCGCACAGGGCGGGCCAATGCACTGATACGAGGCATCGCCTCAACAGCTCGGTGTCACGCAACATGCAAGCAATCGCCGACTGGTTTCAGCGGCTCTACGAGACGACGGGGCTGAATTTCTCCGTATTCTACGATGCCTACGATTGGGACCGCTATTTCAGCGGGCTCAAGATGACGCTGCTTCTGAGTGTCACGACCATCCTGCTGAGCCTCGTCATCGGCGCGGTGGGCGCCTTGCTGCAAGGCAGTCCGTCCATCCTGCTGCGGCTGCCCGTCAATGCTTTCGTGGTCGTGTTCCGCAACACGCCGCCGCTGGTGCAGCTTTTCTTTTTCTATTTCGGCCTCGGCACCATGCTTCCGGCCATCGAGACGGCGGGCATGCGCGTTCCACTGCTGAACAACGTCCAGTGGGCGATCATTTCGCTGTCGCTGTTTGCGGCCGCCTTCAACGTCGAGATCTTCCGCTCCGGCATTGAAGCGGTGCCGCGAACGACATTGGAAGCCGCCGAGGCGCTCGGATACACGCGCCTCAAGGCCTACGTTCATATCGTCCTTCCGCTGGCCATTCGCGTCTGCCTTCCCGCGCTGAACAACAACCTCGTCAATCTGCTCAAGACGACCACGCTGGCCTACGCGATCGCCGTTCCCGAAACTCTGTACGCGGTCAAGCAGATCTGGTCGGAATCGCAGAACGTCTTCGAGATGATGGTCCTGTTGCTCGCGACCTACGGCATTCTTGTCGGCATCCTGGTCTGGCTGATGCATCGCTGGGAGCGGGCCATGCGCATTCCCGGGTACGCGCGATGAACAACGCCGAGCCCGGGCACAGGCTTGCCGTCCTTCTGCCGTACCGCCTCGCGCCGAACCGGATGTCCATTCGGATCGGCCCGCTGTCCGCTGCGATCCTCTGCTTCTGCGCCATCATGGCTGCATCGACCGCGTGGGCGCAGAGCGGACCGGCGATGCTGTCACCGCTGCAGGTCATCCTGAAATGGTCCCCGCTGCTGTTGTGGGGATTCGGCTTCAACATCCTGATCTCGCTGCTGTCCATGGTGCTGGGGACCATTGCCGGGGTCGGCCTCGGCCTGGCCTTGTTGTCGGAGTTCCGGCCCCTCGCCGCCGCGAGCTGGCTCATCACTCAATTCTTCCGCAACGCGCCTTGGCTGGTGCTGCTGTTCTTCGTGATGTTTCTGGTGCCCTTCCAGGTCACCCTGTTCAAGACGACCATCCCCTTGCCGGACTGGATCAAGGCGACGGTCGGCTTCGCATTGCCGGTCATGGCGAATGTCGCCGAGGTCGTGCGCGGCGCGGTCCGCTCCATTCCATCGACGCAATGGGAGGCGGCGGAATCGCTCTCGTTCACACGGCGCCAGACCATGTGGCTGATCATGCTGCCGCAATGCATCAAGCGAATGCTGCCGCCCTGGATGAACGTCTATGCACTCGTGACGATGTCGACGGTGCTCGCATCGATCGTGGGTGTTTCGGAAATGCTGACGCTGACGGCGCAGGTCCACGCGGCCGAGGGCGGCAGACCGGAGCTGTTCGCGCCGCTCTACGGCTTCGCGCTGCTGTGCTTCTTTCTCTACTGTTATCCGATCAACCTCTGGACCGCTCGTCTCGAACGTCGGTACCGCGTGCGCTGAGGAGAAGAGCATGGCCACGAGCTGGACTCCGGATCAGCCCATCGTCCAATGCGTCGACGTCAGAAAGTCCTTCGGCGCGCTCGAGGTCCTGAAAGGCATCAGCCTCTCGGTCAGGAAGGGCGAGGTGATCTGCATCATCGGCCCGTCGGGATCGGGGAAGTCGACGCTGATCCGCTGCATCAATGCACTTCAGCCGATCTCGTCCGGCAGCATTCAGATCGAAGGCATCGAGGTCACCGATCCCAGGCTCGACAAGCTGGCGCTTCGCCGCAAGGTCGGGATGGTGTTTCAGCAGTACAATCTCTTCCCGCACAAGACGGCGCTGCAGAACGTGATGATGGCGCCGATCCATGTTCTGCGCCAGAACCGCGCCGAGGTCGAAGCGCGCGCCCGCGCGCTGCTCGCCAAGGTGCGGCTCGCAGGAAAAGAGGACAGCTATCCCGGCGAGCTCTCCGGCGGGCAGCAGCAGCGCGTGGCGATTGCGCGCTCACTGGCGATGCGGCCAGACATCATGCTGTTCGACGAGGTGACCGCCGCGCTCGATCCGGAAACGGTCAAGGAGGTCCTGGTCACCATCCGGGAGCTGGCCGAGGACGGGATGACCTGCATCCTCGTCACCCACGAAATGAACTTCGCGCGCGAGGTCGCCGACCACGTCTACTTCACCGATCGCGGCGTGATCGTCGAACACGGGCCGCCGGACACATTGTTTACGGCGGCGAAGGATGAGCGCACCCAGCGGTTCCTGTCGCAGGTGCTCTGAGGCCGCCGCCAGGATGCCGCCGCGTCGGCCGCCGGCCGGGCCCCTACTTCCCCGCCGCCTTGCGCAGCGCCTCGTTGATGCGGTCCTGCCAGCCGGGGCCGCCCTCCTGGAAGAACTCGAGCACGTCCTGGTCGATCCGCAGCGTGACCTGCTCCTTGATCCCCGGCGCCACGTTCTGCTTCGGCGGCGCTGCGGCGACCTTGGCCGTCACCTTCTTGAACGCCGCCTCGGCCTCCGACCGCGCGTCGCCCAGCGTGCGCGGCCGTCTCGGTTGATCCGCCATGTCCTAGATCCCCTCAAACAGAGCCGTCGAAAGATACCGCTCGGAGAAGGACGGCACGATAGCCAGGATGGTTTTTCCAACAGCTTCCGGCCGCTTGCCGATCTCGAGCGCCGCGGCGATCGCCGCGCCCGAGGAAATGCCCCCCGGAATGCCCTCATGCCGCGCCAGCGCCCGCGAGGTCTCGATCGCGGTGGTCGAGTTGATCTTCACGATCTCGTCGATCACCGAGCGGTCGAGGATGTCGGGCACAAAGCCGGCGCCGATGCCCTGGATCTTGTGCGGCGTATGCTGGCCGCCGGACAGCACCGGGCTCTCCTCCGGCTCGACCGCGACCACGCGCAGCGAGGGCTTGCGCGGCTTGAGCACCTGACCGACGCCGGTAATGGTACCGCCGGTGCCGACGCCGGCGACGAAGAAATCAATGTTGCCGCCGGTGTCGTTCCAGATCTCCTCCGCAGTGGTGCGGCGATGGATCTCGGGATTGGCGAGGTTCTTGAACTGCTGCGGCATCACCGAGTTCGGCGTCGTCTTCAAGAGCTCCTCGGCGGCGGCGATCGCGCCCTTCATGCCCTGCGCGGCCGGCGTCAGCACCAGCTCGGCGCCGAGAAAGGCCAGCATCTTGCGCCGCTCGATCGACATCGATTCCGGCATCACCAGCTTGAGCCGGTAGCCGCGCGAGGCCGCCACGAAGGCGAGCGCAATCCCGGTATTGCCGGAGGTCGGCTCGATCAGCACCGTGTCGGGCTTGACGATGCCGGCCTTCTCCATCGCGATGATCATGGCCGCGCCGATGCGATCCTTCACGCTTGCGGCCGGATTGAAATATTCAAGTTTTGCCAAAATCGTCGCGTTGACGCCGTGCATGCCCGGCAGCCGGCGCAATTGCACGATCGGCGTGTCGCCAAAAGCCTCGACGATCGAGGAGTAGATCCGGCCCCGGCCGGGTTGGTGCTCTGCACCCGTTTTGGACGATGCGTCCATCATGAACTCCCTATGGCGACGATTTGGGCCGCTGTCGCAGCTCTTCCGCAGTTACCGACAGCCGGCGGCGACGCGCAAGCGACAATCGGACCCGCGTGGAACCCGTCCCGTAGCAAAATAATGTGACCCGGTCGGCCGGTCCGCCGTCGCCGGAATGGTCAGCCTCCCCGCCCTGCTGTTCTCCGTTGTGAATCTCTTCACGATTGCCGTGCTGAACTGCCGCAACCAGCGTCCAGCCTCCTGATCACCGCTTGCGCCTTAGCCAGATACCCTCCCGACAGGCGACGTCCGTTGCGGTCGGCCGGTCATGGCCGGGACGGCGCTGCCACAATCGATCCGATCATGGGGTGGGAGCGGCAGGGAACGCATGATGCATCGACGGCTCGCCTTCATCGATACGCTGCGCGGCATCGCCGTCCTCTCGGTGGTCGTCCAGCATGCGCTCGAGGTGATCGTGAGGGAGCACCCGACCGGCGCGTATCAGGCGATCTTTCACGACGCGATCGGCTACTACATGAATTTCGGCCGGTTCGGCGTGGTGCTGTTCTTCTTCGTCAGCGGCTTTGTCATTCCCTTCAGTTTTCCTGCCAGTTCCTCGCCCGTGAACGACTTCTCGATCAGCCGTTTCTTCCGGCTCTACCCGGCCTACTGGGCTTCGATCGCGCTCGGGCTGGTCACGATGCAGGCGCTCGAATCCAGGACATATCCGCTGCCGCAGATCGCCGCGAACCTGACGATGCTCCAGTCCTTCCTGGAGGTCCCTCACCTCTGGGACTTCTACTGGACGCTGACGATCGAGCTGCTGTTCTATGCTGTCTGCATCGGCCTCTTCATGGCAGGCCTTCTGAACCGGCGGCTCACCGCAGTCGCGATCGTCATCGCGACGGCACTCGCCGGGATCGCGGTGGCTATGCTGGTCGAGAACAGGGCGGCCTGGGTGGTGATGGAGGCCGGGCTGAATTTGTCGGCGATGTTCCTCGGCAAGGTCATTCGCGACACCGTCATCGGCGGAACGCTGCGATGGCGGCATGTCGTCGGCTGCACGGCGCTCTACGCCCTGTTCGCGATCACGCTGTGCAACCGCCGCTATGGCGGCGTCTATGACGGCAACTTCTTCTACAGCTATTCGATCGGAGGCGCCTATGTCTGCGCGGCCCTCGTCTTCATCCTGTTCGCCGCGTTCGGCGAGCGCATGGCCTGGCGCCCGATCGCATTCGTCGGCGTCATCAGCTATTCGGTCTACCTGATGTCGCCGTTCGCGATGGTCTGGGTGCACCATTACGCCTGGCTCGGCGACGGACCGCTGCCATGGCTTGCCTTCGTCACTACGGTCGTAGCGTTGTCCATTTTTGTCAGCTGGCTGTCATATTCGTTCGTCGAGAAACCCTGGATCTCGTTCGGACGGAAGCTTCGTTCGGACACCAGGACTCCGGCCGCACTCGCTCCGGCTCTTGGCCGGCAGGGTGCAGTGCAGTGAAATCATTGCGCGTGAAGCAGCGCGGCGAAATATCGCAACGCACACGAGTTATTTGCGATGCGAAGACCGCGAGCGGACACATCCTGGTGAGGCGAATTTTATAAAAGCCGACGCCTTTGTGTTGCGACCTCGTCAACTGCTTATGCTTATGTTAGACTTACGTCTCAAAACAGGGAGGTCACCACGATGTCAGCGGTTGCTGAAGTGTTGCCGACCGTCGCGCTCCATCGCGATCCGCGTTGCAGCGAGCTGCCTACCTGTCCGGTCTGCGCCGACTCCATGGTCGCCGCCGAAGCTTCCGCCTATGTCTCGGACCACATGATCTCGTATCTCTGGACCTGCGACAATTGCGGCTATGGCTTCGTGACCAAGCATGCCGTCAAGCAGCGGATCGTGTGCAACTGATCCTTGATCGGCCTAGCGTGGGGCGATGTCGCCCCTCGCCCAGTCCTCGCGCGTACGCTGATAGAACTCCTCAAACTTTCCGTGTGCGATCGCGTCCCTGATGCCCTGCATCAGGAACTGGTAGTAGGCGATATTGATCTCGGACAGCAGCATCGCCCCCAGCGTCTCGCCGGCCTTGACGAGATGATGCAGATAGGCGCGCGCATAGTTGCGCGCCGACGGCCACGCGCTCTCCTCATCGAGCGGCCGCGGATCGTCGGCGTGGCGCGCGTTGCGGAGGTTGACCTGGCCGAAACGCGTGAAGGCAACACCATGACGGCCATTGCGCGTCGGCATCACGCAATCGAACATGTCGACGCCGCGCTTCACCGCCTCGAGGATGTCGTCGGGCGTGCCGACGCCCATCAGATAGCGCGGCCGATCCTGCGGCAGACGCGGTGCGGTCTCGTCGATCATCGCCAGCATCACGGCCTGCGGCTCGCCGACGGCAAGGCCGCCGATCGCATAGCCGTGGAAACCGATCTCGACCAGGCCTTCGGCGCTGGCATGGCGAAGCTGCGGGATGTCGCCGCCCTGGACGATGCCGAACAGCATGTAGCCGTCAGGCGCGCTCTCGAAGGCGCGCTTTGAGCGCTCGGCCCAGCGCAGCGACAGCCGCATCGCGCGGTCGATGTCGTCGCGCTCGGCCGGCAGCCGCACGCATTCGTCCATCTGCATGGCGATGTCCGAGCCGAGGAAGCGCTGCACCTCGATCGAACGCTCCGGCGACAGCTCGACCTTGGCGCCGTCGATATGCGAGCGGAAGGTGACGGCGTTCTCGGTGACCTTGCGCAGGTCGGACAGCGACATCACCTGGAAGCCGCCGGAATCCGTCAGCATCGGCCCGTGCCAGCCGGTGAAGCGCTGCAGGCCGCCGAGCGCGGCGATCCGCTCGGCTCCGGGCCGCAACATCAGGTGATAGGTATTGCCGAGCACGATGTCGGCGCCGGCCTCGCGCACCTCGCGCCAGTGCATGCCCTTCATGGCGCCGGCGGTTCCGACTGGCATGAAAGCCGGTGTACGCACCACCCCATGAGGGGTGGTCAGGCGGCCGGTGCGCGCAGTGCCATCAGTGGCAAGCAGTTCGAAATGATTGGGTAGATTCATGGCCGTGCTTATTGCGTGTTGGGCGAGGCCGATCAACCCGCTCGGACCGCGCGCTGCCTCAGACTGGGACACATTTGACGCCGACTTGATGCCCGCCGCACCTTGTCAAATAAAACGATACAGTGTAGTTTTTCTCTGGGGGCTGGACGGGATGCTGCGGTGAATTTTGCCGCGGCGGTATTTGCGTGATCGCCAGCCACCGACAATGTCATCTGCTTCGTGTTCGACTGAAATGTCCGGCCTCTCGCATGGCCGGATAAGGCAGGCAGGTGCCCGCCTGATCGGATCCCTGATCCTGACCTGCACCCTGGCGCTCGCCGGCTGCACCTCCCTGCCCCGCACACCATATACGGCGGCCGAGGCCAGCACATCCCGCGTGCTCGATATTGACGGCCTCCGCCGCTACGCCGACGAGCCGGTCACGAAATTCAGCTTCGACAAGGACACCAGCACGGCGTCGAAATCCTATCTGGCGCTCTCCGGCGGCGGCGCCGATGGTGCCTATGGCGTCGGCGTTCTCAACGGCTGGAGTGCCGCCGGCACACGCCCGAACTTCTCCGTGGTCTCGGGCGTCAGCACCGGCGGCCTGATCGCGCCCTTCGCGTTCCTTGGACGGCAATATGACGACACGCTGAAGGACGTCTACACCAGCGGCATCGCCGAGAGCCTCCTGAACGATCCGAGCATCATGCGCGTGCTGTTCGGCTCCGGCCTGTTCGGCAACACGCGGCTGCGCGAGCTCGTCGCCCGCTATGTCGGGCCGGAGATCATGGCGCAGGTCGCGCGCGAGAACGCCAAGGGGCGACGGCTGCTGATCGTGACCACCGATCTCGACACCCAGCGCACCGCAATCTGGGACATGGGCAAGATCGCCGCGGTCGGCACGCCCGAAGCGCTCAAGCTGTTTCGCGACGTGATGGCGGCCTCCGCCAGCATTCCGCTGGTGTTTCCTCCGATCATGATCGATGCCGAAGGCCAGGGCCGCAGGTTTCAGGAGATGCATGTCGACGGCGGCGTGACCGCGCCGGTGCTGACGCTGCCCGAAGCCTTGCTGTTCCAGGGCAGCCGCCTGCCCGGCAGCGCGAAGATGGACATCTACATCCTCGTCAACAAGAAGATCGAACGCAATTTCGAGCTGGTGTCCAACAGCACGATCGACGTCGCCTCGCGCAGCCTGTCGGCGATCACGCAGTCGCAGACGCGCTCGATCATCTTCTCGACCTATGATTTCGCCAAGCGCAACCGCCTTGGTTTCCACCTCTCCTACATCGCGCGCGACTATCCGGCGCCGCCGTCGGAAGGGTTCGACACCACCTATATGCGGACGCTGTATCAGTACGGATATGAGAAGGCCGCATCCGGCCAGGCCTGGACGTCCACGCTGCCGTGAAGCACGTGACGGAACGAGACCGTGATGAAACCGTTGACGATACGGCCAATTCGGCCAGATTCGCGATGACGCCCCCGCTCCTGCGCGATATAGAGCGAATGACAGGCAACGCGCAGGAATCATTGGGCATGGGATTGACTGCGACCAAAACGAAAGCGGCAGCGCCGCGGCGCGAGGTGCCGAAATCACGCGGCGGCCGGCCGACCAAGACCGCCGCCATCGAGCGCGACCAGCGGCTGATCGAGGTCGCCACCCGCCTGTTCCTAGATCGCGGTTTCGACGCGACCTCGCTCGATGCGGTCGCGGAAGCGGCGCGGGTGAGCAAGCCGACCGTCTATTCCCGCTATGGCGACAAGCGCGGCCTGTTTGCGGCCGTGCTGAGGCGCGAAATCGAACGCTGGCTGGCACCGCTGTCGGCGGCGGCGGAGACGCAGCTCTCCAGCGGCTCGGACATCCCGGTCGAGCAGCGCCTGATCGAGATCGGGCGCGAGATGCTGACATTCACCTGCGGACCGGACGCCGTCGCGTTCAGCCGCATGATGACGTCTCAGGCCATCAACTTCCCCGACATTGCCAAGCTCGGCAAGGAGGAAGGCTGGCTCAAGGCCGTCGCCACCACGGCGCGCTTCTTCGACCGTCTGGTGGCCCAGGGCGCGCTCGACATCGAAGACAGCACCATCGCTGCCGAGGTGTTTCTCGACGTCGTCGTCGGCCACACCCACCGCATGGCGACGTTTGGAACGGCGCTGGAGCTGAAGGCTGCGGAAAAGCGGATGCGCGTCGCAATCAAGCTGTTCCTGGCCGGTGCGCTGGGGCCGGCCGACCGCGTCCAGGAAGCTCACAAAGACGCCCCCAAGGACGCGCCCAAAGGCACGCCGCGGCGACGCTCGTCCCGCTGACAATTCCGTGAACCGGCGATCTATCCCCCGCTGGGGCATGGCCGCGCCATTGACCAAAATAAAACGATACGGTATGGTTTAGTTATAAGCGATACGGACCGCTTTTTTCACCAGCCCCAAAAGAGGTCCGTATCGCTAAGATCGCCGCGGCGGGTACAGCCCGCCACGTCGTTCCGCGGCCGGCCGATGCCCAAGGCCGGCCGCGAATTCTTTACCATCATCCGGCACACTCGCTGGCCGAGGGTTTCGAGCATGACGACAACCAAACGATTGACCTCGCACCTGTTTGCGATTGCCCTGCCCGCGCTGCTCCTCGCCGGGCCGGCAGGGGCTACCGTGTCCGCGGGCACGCCGACCGCCCTTCACAGCGAGACAGATGGGAGTGCCGAAGTCGATCGCCAAGCGGTCAGCCGCGAGATCGAACGATTCCGCAGCTCGTCGATCTCGATCAGCCAGGCCATGGCGATCGCCGAGGCGCGTCACGCCGGCGCGACGACGGCAGATGTGAGTTTCGACGGCGGTTCGGGCGTGCCGGTCTACCGGGTGAAAACCCTGCACAATGACCGGATCTGGCGCCACACCATCAACGCCACGACCGGCGAGCTGATCGGCGGCGAAGCTGCCCTTCCCCTCACCGAGCTCGACCTCGAGGATCGCAGCAACCTTGCCGCGCTCGGTGCGATCAGGCACCGCCTCGCGGATGCCGTGCATGTTGCCGAGCGCGCAGCCTCGGGCAAGGCGATCAGCGGTGGCCTCGTGCGCGAAGGCGGCCGGCTCAACTTCGCGATCGTCGTGATCAGCGGCGACGATCTCAAGGAGGTCATCCTGGAGCCGCCCGGCGCCAAGACTAAATAGACGACGTCCCGGCCGGCGGCCACAATCCCGCCGAAAAGCCATTGACGGGCGCCAGACTCTCCCGCATAAGTCGCCGCCATGTTCACGACCACCAAACGCACGACCAAAACCACCACGGCCTTCGGGGCCCGGGGAGGCGTGCGCACGTAGGTCGTCGACTTAAACGCATCAGCTCTGCCGAAGCCCCGCCCTTAGAGGTCCGGGGCTTTTTTGTTGCCTAAATCCCAGCCCAACTGAAATGCAATGGAGGACAAAGTGAGTAACGATCCCGTCGTCGCGATTGTCGGCGTCACCGGTGCGGTGGGCGCCGAATTCATCGCCACCATGGACAAGCGCGGCTTTCGCGTCGGCAAGCTCAAGGCACTCGCCAGCGCCCGCTCGGCCGGCAAGACGGTGTCGTTTCGCGGCAAGGACGTCGTCATCGAGGAGCTGACCGAGCGCGCCTTCGAGGGCGTCGACATCGCGCTGTTCTCCGCCGGCAGCGGCATCTCGAAGAAGTTCGCACCGATCGCGGTCAAGGCCGGTGCGGTCGTGGTCGACAACTCCTCCGCCTTCCGGATGGATCCGAACGTGCCGCTGGTGATCCCCGAGGTCAACGGCAACCGCATCCGCGACCACAAGGGCATCATCGCCAACCCGAACTGCGCCGCGATCACCGCACTGGTGCCGCTCTGGCCGATCCACCAGAAGAACCGCATCAAGCGCGTCATCATCTCGACCTACCAGGCCGCCTCCGGCGCCGGCGCGGCCGCGATGGACGAGCTCGTCGAGTCCACCCGCGCCAATCTCAACGGGCAGGTCTATACGCCGAAGGTGATGCCGCACCCCTACGCCTTCAACCTCTTCAACCACAACACCGCCGTCGACCCCGAGACCGGCTACAACGACGAAGAGACCAAGGTCATCAAGGAGACCCGCAAGATCTTCGAGGATGAGAAGATCGCGATCGGCGTCACCTGCGTCCGCGTGCCGGTGCTGCGCGCGCATTGCGAGGCCATCACCTTCGAATGCGAGAAACCGATCACCGAGGACCAGGTCCGCGCCATCATGGCGCAGGCCCCCGGCGTGAAGATCGTCGACGACCGCGTGAAGAACTACTTCCCGATGCCGATCGACGCCTCGGGCCAGGACGACGTGCTGGTCGGCCGCATCCGCAAGGACCTCAGCGATCCCTCGGGCCATTCGATCTCGATGTTCGTGGCGGCCGATCAACTGCTCAAGGGCGCCGCGCTGAACGCCGTGCAGATCGCGGAGCTGCTGCCGCAGCGGGTGATGGCGTAACAGACTCTCGATCCGTCATCCTGAGGTGCGAACCCGGCGGTGCAAAGCACCGCTGGGCGAGCCTCGAAGGATGCACGGCCGAGATGCGGCACCAGGGCCGTCGCCCTTCGAGGCTCGCCGAAGAGGCGAGCACCTCAGGGTGACGGAAAATGCAGTTGCGCAAGTTGCCTACGGCACTGCCCGAAACAACAGGCACGCGTCGCCATACGAGTAGAACCGGTAGCCGCTCGCGATCGCGTGCGCATACGCTCGCTGCATCGTCTCCAGGCCGGCGAATGCCGACACCAGCATGAACAATGTCGACCTCGGCAAATGAAAATTCGTCATCAGCACATCGACCGCGCGGAAGCGATAGCCGGGGGTGATGAAGATCGAGGTCTCGGCCGTGAACGGCTGAATGGTGCTATCCTCGCTGGCCGCGCTTTCGAGCAGGCGCAATGAGGTCGTGCCGACGGCGACAATGCGGCCGCCGTTTTTCCGCGCGGTGTTGAGCCGCTCCGCGGTCTCGGCGGAGATCGTGCCCCACTCGGCATGCATCTTGTGGCCGTCGGTATCGTCCACCTTCACCGGCAGGAACGTCCCTGCCCCGACATGCAGCGTGACGCGGTTGACGCCGACGCCGCGCGCCTGCAGTGCCTGCTCCAGCGCCGGGGTGAAATGCAGCCCCGCAGTTGGCGCCGCGACCGCGCCCTCGTTCGCCGCGAACATGGTCTGGTAGTCCGCGAGGTCCTGGTCGTCAGGCGTGCGCTTGGAGGCGATGTAGGGCGGCAGCGGCGGGCTGCCGAGATCGGCGATGGCCTGGTCGAGCGCGGGGCCGTGGAACGAGAACGACAGCGTCACCTCGCCCTCAGCCCCCTTGGCCTCGACCTCGGCGTCGAGATGGCCGAGCAGGCAGACCTTGCCCTCGTTGCCGAAGCGGATGCGGTCGCCGGCGACCAGCTTCTTCGCCGGCTTCACCAGCGCCTGCCAGCGCGAGCCGTCGAGACGCTTGATCAGCGTCGCCTCGATCTTCGGCTCGGTCTCGCGGCCGATGCGGCGGCCCTTTAGTTGCGCCGCGATCACCTTGGTGTCGTTGACGACGAGCTGGTCGCCCGCCCTCAGCCATTGCGGCAGATCGGCGATGGTCTGGTCGCGCAGCGCGCCGCCCTCCACGACCAGCATCTTCGCGGAGTCGCGCGGATGCGCCGGGCGCAACGCGATGCGCTCGGGCGGCAGCTCGAAATCGAAGAGGTCGGTGCGCATGTCGGGTTCAGCGCCGTGCAGTCGAACCCTCATGGTGAGGAGGCGCGTTAGCGCCGTCTCGAACCATGAAGGCCGAGCTGTAGCAGCGGGGCCTCCATCCTTCGAGACGCGCGTTCCGCGCTCCTCAGGATGAGGGGCGAGAGCTTACTCCTTGTCGGCAGCCATCCGCGCCTTGACGATCTTGTCGGGGTTCTGCACCGGCTCGCCGCGCTTGATCTTGTCGACATTCTCCATGCCCTCGGTGACCTTGCCCCACACCGTGTACTGGTTGTCGAGGAAGCGGGCGTCGTCGAAGCAGATGAAGAACTGGCTGTCGCCGGAATCCGGGCTCGCCGCGCGGGCCATCGAGGCGGTGCCGCGCACATGCGGCTCCTTGTTGAACTCGGCCTTCAGCTTCTTGCCGGAGCCGCCGGTGCCGGTGCCGTGCGGGCAGCCGGTCTGCGCCATGAAGCCCTCGATCACGCGATGGAACACGATGCCGTCGTAGAAGCCCTCGCGGACCAGTTCCTTGATGCGCGCGACGTGGCCGGGCGCGAGGTCCGGACGCATCTCGATGGTGACGGGGCCCTGCGTGGTCTCGAGGATCAGGGTGTTTTCGGTGACGCTCATGCTCGTCTCTCTTGTGTTGGTGGTGAAGTCTTCCGGCTGCGGAACTGGATCGCGAATGGACGCCCCGCCGCCGCGCCGGCCATTGCATCGGTAAATGGCATCGGCGTGCAGCGTTGCAACGCCTCCATCACCGCGATCCGGTATTGCAGCCGATCATTCTCCGAGGCCTCCGCGGATTCATAGGAAATCCTCGGGTGGCCCAGAATGTCGCCGGACCGGTTAAAGCTCACGACGACGGTGATGTCGATAGGGCGAGCCTTGGCCGGCGACGGTGGCCTCCAGCAGGTGCGCAGATGCCGGTAGATGTCCTGGATGGTGTTGACCTGCGCGTCCTCGGCAGCAGCACCAGTGATGCCGAACAGCAGCACCGCGGCAGCCAGCAAAAGCCTGTTGCCGCAATACGCCATAGCCCTCTCCTACATTGGCAGTCTTACTTGATGTCGGAAGCGACCTGCACCTTCACCATCTTGTCGGGATCGGTGACGGTGCCGCTCGGCGAGCCGGCCGGTGCCTTCTTCAGCTTGTCGACCACGTCCATGCCCTGCACCACCTCGCCGATCACGGTGTACTGGCCGTCGAGGCTGCCGCCGTCGGCGAACATGATGAAGAACTGCGAGTTGGCGGTGTCGACGCTGTCGCCGCGCCGGGCCATGCCGACGATGCCGCGTGCGAAATGCACCTTGGAGAATTCCTGCTTCAGGTTCGGATATTTCGAGCCGCCGGTGCCGTTGAATTTCTCGCCGTCACCGGTCTGCGCCATGAAGCCGTCCATCACGCGGTGGAACGGGACGTTGTTGTAGTAGCCCTCGCGCGCCAGCTGCTTGAGGCGCTCGGCGTGCTGCGGCGCCAGATCGGTGCGCAGCTTGATGACGATGCGGCCCTTGGTGGTGTCGATGACCAGCGCGTTGGCCTTGTCGAGATTCGCGGGCAGTTGCTGCGCCATTGCCGGGACCGCGCCCAAGGGAACGGCCACGAGCGCGACGAACATCGTGGCAAGAATTGCGAGACGACGGATCATGGAAACTCCGGATCAGATGAGATGAAAAAGCGCGCCGTTATCCGGCGAATTTTGCCTTGAGCTGGGATGCAACGAGCGGCGGTACGAAGGCCGAGATGTCTCCGCCCATGCCGGCGATCTGGCGCACCAATGTGCCGGTAATCGGGCGGACCAAGGGAGAGGCCGGCAGGAAGACGGTTTGCACCTCGGGCGCCATGGTGCCGTTCATCCCGGCGAGCTGCATCTCGTAGTCGAGATCGGTGCCGTCGCGCAGGCCCCGAATCATGATGGTCGCGCCGTACTTGCGCGCCGCGGTGACCGCGAGATCGTCGTAGGTCACAGCCTCGAGCACGCAGCCGGCCTGGGCCGCCACCGGCCCGCAGACGTCATGAAGCATCTTGAGCCGCTCCTCGGTCGAGAACAGCGGCTTCTTGCCGGGATGGATCCCGACCGCGACCACCAGCCGGTCGCACAGCGGGGCGCTGCTCCGGACCACGTCCAGATGGCCGTTGGTGATGGGGTCGAAGGAACCTGGGTAGAAGGCGATGCGCGGCATGGCCCCGTCCTACCGCGCCCTGCACGGCCGGGCAAGCCGGACGGGTTCCTTGTCCGTTTCCCGCTGGTTTCCTGCCCGCTTCCCGCAATTTGGACCGCCGGTGATGTCGGCAGCCGGCCGTTTGTTTCGTCCTGAGGGGGCCCACGAAACAAAACGGACCGCGAACGAAACCGTTTCCGCTGCCCGCGAAGACGTCCGGAAACTGGTCATGGTTAGTAATCCACCCAACGAATGACGGGCCGCACACCAGGCGCTAGCGGCCGCATCACAGGGGACCGTCAATGATCAAGACCTTCTCGGCCATCGCTGTCGCTGCGTTTGTTGCTGCCGCCCTCACCGTCCTTCCCGGTTTCGCTCCGACCGTCGAAGCGAGCGTTCCGCAGCCGCTCGCCAAGAGCGACCGCCTCGATGCCCGCACCATCGGCAAGGATTGCTCGCAGCAGGCCTGGCCGAACTTCGAAGCATCCTGCCTGCGCCAGGCCGGCACCAAGGCCGACATCCGCGAGGCTCGCCTCGTGACCGCGGACCGCACGCCGTAGTTGCGGTCGTCAGCTTCGCGTCAGAAAAGCTTCCTGATATAAATTTCGTGGATATTTGCGACGTCTCGTCGCAGACTGTCTGATGCTCGCGCCCGTCGGAATGGCCCGTCGGGCGCGATCCCATCGGGGGGTCGACATTGTCCAGTACGCCCGCAGTCGCTTCCGGCCATCACCCTGACCCTCTGCCGCTTGCCATGACCATAGGCGCCCTCGGGGTGGTCTATGGCGATATCGGCACCAGCCCCCTCTACGCCCTGAAGGAAGCCGCCAAGGCGGCTGCCCATGGCGGCACCCTAAGTCACGACGCTGTCCTGGGCGTTGCCTCGCTGATCCTGTGGGCGCTGCTGCTCATCATCTCCCTGAAATACGCGCTGCTGATCCTGCGCGCGGACAACCGCGGCGAAGGCGGCATCGTGGCGCTGCTGGCGCTGCTGCATGCCCGCCACGCCCAGCCCGGCACCTGGCGCGCGCATCTGCTCGTCGTCGGTCTCGTCGGCGCCGCACTCCTTTACGGCGACGGCGCGATCACGCCGGCGATCTCGGTGCTGTCAGCCATCGAAGGCCTCAAGGTCGACGCGCCCTCGCTCGCGCCGGTCGTGGTGCCCGTCACCGTCGTCATCCTGATCGGCCTGTTCATGATGCAGAAGCATGGTACCGGCTTCATCGGCAGCATCTTCGGACCGGTCATGCTGGCCTGGTTCATCGTGCTCGCCGCGCTCGGCATCCACGGCATCGTCAAGGCGCCGGCGGTGCTCGCCGCGCTCAGCCCGTTCTATGCCTTCGACTTCCTGATCCACCAGGACTTCCACGTCTCCTTCGCCATCCTCGGCGCCGCCTTCCTCGCGGTGACCGGCGGCGAGGCCATGTATGCCGACATGGGCCATTTCGGCCGCATGCCGATCCGGCTCGCCTGGTTCGCGATCTGCCTCCCTGCGCTGGTGCTGAACTATTTCGGCCAGGCCGCACTCCTGATCACCGATCCCACGATGATCGAGAACCCGTTCTTCCAGCTCTGCCCCGACTTCCTGCACTATCCGCTGGTCGCCTTCTCGGCGGTGGCGACCGTGATCGCCTCGCAGGCGATCATCTCCGGCGTGTTCTCGCTGACCCAGCAATCGATCCAGCTCGGCTTCCTTCCGCGCATGCAGATCCGCCACACCACCAGCCATGCGATCGGCCAGATCTACGTGCCGCTGGTGAACTGGCTGCTCGCCGCCGCAACGCTCGGCGCCGTGCTGAGCTTCGGCACCTCCGACGCGCTCGCCGGCGCCTATGGCATCGCGGTGTCGCTGCTGATGGCGATCACCACGCTGCTCGCGGCGCTGGTCGCGATCCAGTGGGGCTATTCGCCGTGGCTCGTGGTCGCCGTGAACGGCTTCTTCTTCGTCATCGACGTGATCTTCTTCTCCGCCAATTCGATCAAGCTGTTCGAGGGCGGCTGGTTTCCGCTGCTGCTCGCCGCCCTTGTCGCCTTCCTGATGCTGACCTGGCGCAGCGGCGTAAAGCTGGTCGAGGCCGCGCGCAGCCGCCTGCGCCAGCCCGAGGAGGACCTGATCGAAACGGCCGTGAACAAGTGCAGCGCCAGGCTGCCGGGCACGGCCGTATTCCTGGCCTCCGCGCCGAAAGGCGTACCGCTCGCGCTGACCCAGTTCGTCAAGCACAACCACGTCCTGCACGAGCGCATCGTCCTCGTCACCGTGCTGATCGAGGAGGTGCCGCACGTCGCCGACGAGGCCCGCGCCGAGGTGATCGAGATCATATCCGGCATCACCCGCGTGGTCCTGCATTACGGCTTCATGCAGAACCCGACGATCTATGAGGGCCTGATACTCGCCTGCCGGCAGGGCAAGCTGCCCGGCATCGATCTCTCCGACATCACCTATTATGTCGGCCGCGAGACCATCATCCCGCGCGAGGACGTGCCGGGCATGTGGGTCTGGCGCGAGGGCCTGTTCGCCTTCCTCCAGCGCAACGCCGAACGCTCCGCCGCGTTCTTCGGCGTGCCGACCAAGCAGGTCGTGGAGTTCGGCACGGAGCTGGAGATCTAGCCGGCTGGATCGTCCTGCTATTTCGGCGGCGTCGGTACCCGCCGGATCGCCCAGCCGTCGTTGAAACGCACTAGGATCGCGTCACAATTATTGTCCGGGCATTTCTGTTCGGTATCGGCCGGAAATACACGCAAGGCCACATGGTCGTTGTCGATCCAGCGCTGGTGGCGCCACTCAACGGGCTCACCCTGCCACGTGTGCTTCCATTGCAGCGCGGGCACGTCGCCCTCGGTAATCCCCACCGCGAGATCATCGTCGCCGCCATGCGCATAGTCATTGTCGATGACGAGAAAGCGCGAGCCGTCGTCAGAAAAATACGGCACGCCCGGAAGAAGCAAAGTTTTCCCGGTGCGGGCGTTCACCAGTTCGACGCTGCTGCCTTCGTAATACTGGATCGCGATCGAATAGACATGCGCCACCGGATGATAGCCGGCGAGCCAATACTGGACGCAATTCCGCGCATCGTCGGTCTCGCATGCCCTGACGTTTGTTTGATAGGCCTTCGACTTACCGTTCTCGAGCTGCAGCGACAGCACATCGCCCTTGCGGCTCGCCGCCAGCTTTCCAAGCTCGCGCAGGCAAACAACCTCCCGCGCGTCGAGCTTCTTGTCGTCGATATCCGCACGGCATGTCTCAGCGACAGCATTGGAAGCTGCTGTCTGAGCTGCAGCCGGCCCGGCTGACACGGCTGCGAGGCAGCCAGCGACCAAAGGGAAAAAGATAACGCGCACGTTCCCGGTGGGTCCATGTCTTGCAATGGATGGCGTTCGATCGCCAAACACTACTCAAAGTTACAATTGAGGACAACTCTCACGGAGAGCTGTGCCTCAACGTAACTACGATCCGTTCTCGCCATTCCCGCTCTCGGCCTCTTCCGTGATGTGCTCGACCGACACCACGTGCTCGTCCTCGGCGGTGTCGAACACGATCACGCCCTGGGTCGAGCGGCCGGCGATGCGGATGCCTTCGACCGGGCAGCGGATCAGCTGGCCCTTGTCGGTCACCAGCATGATCTGGTCGGCGTCTTCAACGGGGAAGGACGCGACCAGATTGCCGTTGCGGTTGTTGACGCTCATGGCGACGATGCCTTTGCCGCCGCGGCCGGTGGTGCGGTACTCGTAGGACGAGGTCCGCTTGCCATATCCGTTGACCGAGACCGTCAGCACGATTTGCTCGGCCGCCGACATCTCGGCATAGCGCTCCTGGGTGAGCTGGAAGTTGCCAGAGGTCTCTTCCGCCTCGGTATCTACCGCAGGCTCCTCGGCCGCGGGCTCGCCGGCCACCGCGCGGCGCATCTTCAGATAGGCCGAACGCTCGTCGGACGTGGTCTCGACATGGCGCAAGATCGACATTGAGATGACCTTGTCATCTTCAAGCGAGATGCCCCGAACGCCCATCGATGTTCGACCACCGAAGACCCGAACGCCGTGCTCCTTGATCTCGCCATCCTTGTCAGGTCGGGGGTCGCTGACCCGGAAGCGGATGCACTGGCCGGCGGCCGTAGTCAGCAGCACATCGTCGTGCTCGGTGCAGATCTGGACGTCGACGATCGCTTCGCCCTCGTCGAGCTTCATGGCGATGATGCCGGAGCGGCGGACGTCGACGAAGTCGGACAGCTTGTTGCGCCGGACGTTGCCGCCGGTGGTGGCGAACATCACGTCGAGGTTGCCCCAGGTGGATTCATCCTCGGGCAGCGGCATGATGGTGGTGATGCGCTCGCCCTGCTCCAGCGGCAGGATGTTGATCATCGCCTTGCCGCGTGCGTTCGGCGCGGCCATCGGCAGCCGCCAGACCTTTTCCTTGTAGACCTGTCCGCGCGACGAGAAGAACAACACCGGCGTATGCGTGGAGGCCACGAACAGGCGGCTGACGAAATCCTCGTCGCGGGTCTGCATGCCGGCGCGGCCCTTGCCGCCGCGGCGCTGCGCCCGATAGGCCGACAGCGGCACGCGCTTGACGTAGCCGGCATGCGAGACGGTGACGACCATGTCCTCGCGCTGGATCAGGTCCTCGTCCTCGACCTCGCCTTCCTGCTCCATGATCACGGTGCGGCGCGGGGTGGCGAACTCGGCCTTCACCTCGGCGAGCTCGGTCTTGATGATGGTCAGCACGCGCTCGCGCGAGCGCAGGATGTCGAGATAATCGGCGATCTCGCCGGCGAGCTTGTCGAGCTCGTCGCGGATTTCGTCACGGCCGAGTGCGGTCAGGCGTTGCAGGCGCAGGTCGAGAATGGCCCTCGCCTGTTCCATCGACAGCCGGATCGTGCCGTTCTCGCTGATGCGGTGGCGCGGATCGTCGATCAGCGTCAGCATGTCCTCGACATCGCGGGCCGGCCAGTCGCGCGACATCAGGGTGTCGCGCGCGGTGGTCGGGTCGGGCGAAGTCCGGATGACGCGGATCATCTCGTCGATATTGGCAACCGCGATCGCCAGACCGACCAAAATATGCGCGCGATCGCGCGCCTTGGCGAGCAGGTACTTGGTGCGTCGCGTGACGACCCGCTCACGGAAATCGACGAAGATCGCCAGCAGGTCCTTCAGATGCATGATCCGCGGACGGCCGCTGTCGAGCGCAACCATGTTGACGCCGAAGCTCGTCTGCAGCGGCGTGAATCTGTAGAGCTGGTTCAGAACCACGTCCGGCACGGCGTCACGCTTCAATTCGATGACGACGCGATAGCCTTCGCGGTCGGATTCGTCGCGCAGGTCGCCGATGCCCTCGATCTTCTTTTCCTTGACCAGCTCGGCGATGCGCTCGACCATCGTCGCCTTGTTCACCTGGTAAGGAATCTCGGTGACGATGAGCGCCTCGCGCTCCTTGCGGATGGTCTCGATCGCGACCTTGCCGCGCATGACGATCGAGCCGCGGCCGAGGTGATAGGCCGAGCGGATGCCCTGCCGTCCGAGAATGACGCCGCCGGTCGGGAAATCCGGTCCCGGCACGATGTTGATGAGCTCGTCGATGGTGAGCGCCGGATTGTCGATCAGCGCGACGCAGGCGTCGATGACCTCGCCGAGATTGTGCGGCGGGATGTTGGTCGCCATGCCGACCGCGATGCCGCCGGCGCCGTTGACGAGAAGATTCGGGAACTTGGCCGGAAGAACCGACGGTTCGGTCTCGTTGTTGTCGTAGTTCGGCTGGAAGTCGACGGTGTCCTTGTCGATGTCGGCCAGCAGCGCCAGCGCCGCCTTGGTCAGCCGCGCTTCGGTGTAACGATAGGCGGCCGGGGGATCGCCGTCGACGGAACCGAAATTGCCCTGGCCGTCGATCAGCGGCACGCGCATCGAGAAGTCCTGCGCCATGCGGACCATGGCGTCGTAGATCGACTGGTCGCCGTGCGGGTGATACTTACCGATGACGTCGCCGACCACGCGGGCGGATTTGACGTACTTCTTGTCGGGCGTGTGCCCCTGCTCGTTCATCGAGTACAGGATGCGGCGATGCACCGGCTTCAGGCCGTCGCGGGCATCGGGCAGCGCGCGCGCCACGATCACACTCATGGCGTAGTCGAGATACGACTTCTTCATCTCCTCGAAGATGGAGACGGGGCGAATATCCGAGGGTTGCGCCGGCTGGTCGCCGGGCTTGTTGTCGTCGTCTGCCAAGGGGGAATCCGGTGAAATTTTATCTGGGAATCATATAGCGCATCGCCCCCCTGATAACCACCCTTGCGAGGTCCTGGGAAGCGCTTTTTCCGACTGTTTTTCCAGAGACTTACGCCCTCCCCGGCACTATCAGGAGCAAGGCCGGAACGCGTGCTGCGGAACCGCTGCTTACGCCCCGAAAATCACCCGGTACATGATCCGTCCGGGCACCAGCGTGAACAGGCCGGCGATCACCAGGGCACCGACGAACGTCATGATCATGATGCGCCGGTGATCGGCGACCCGGTGGGTGCGCGCCCGCCACACCGCGAGCGGCAGCATCACCAGCGTGAAGATCGACAGCAGGTGGATCGGGCTGAACGGCCCGACCAGGCGGATCTGGTGGATCCAGAACGACGAGGCGGCCACCGCGACCATCAGCGCGACCCAGATCCAGCCGACCGTCCGGTGCGGCAGCGTACCCTTGGGCGCGGCGAACTGGACGATGCCGAGCACGAACGCCGCCATCGCCGCGAAGGCGTGCAGCGGGATCGCCGGAGCGGCGTCAAGCAATGGCGCGAGGCTCATCTGGCGCGTCCTCCGGCCGGGGATCGGCCATGTGAATAGGATTAACATGAAGTTAATACCATTCACATCGCAGCCCGTCAAAGGCTTGAAGCGGCACATGAGGCCAGCCCGGAAAAACCGAGCTTGGCCCGTCGATTGGTAAGAAATCCTGGCGCCTTACGCGAGTAAGCAAAGTTAGGCGCGCCGCGCCCGTCTCGCCTCAGAACGGGATGTCGTCGTCCATGTCGTTGTTGCGGCCACCGCCGCCGCCGGCGGCCACGGCACGACGCGGTGCGCTGCTGACCGGACCGGAGGAGCCGAAATCGCCGCCGGGCTCATCACCGAAGCTGCCGCCACCCCCGCCGCCGCGACCGTCGAGCATCGTCAGGGTCGAGTTGAAGCCCTGCAGCACGACCTCGGTCGAGTACTTCTCGACGCCGCTCTGGTCGGTCCATTTGCGGGTCTGGAGCGCGCCCTCGATGTAAACCTTGGCGCCCTTCTTCAGGTATTGCTCGGCGACCTTGCACAGCCCTTCATTGAAGATCACGACGCGATGCCACTCGGTCTTTTCCTTGCGCTCGCCGCTGTTCTTGTCGCGCCAGGTCTCCGAGGTCGCGATGCTCAAATTCGCGATCGGCCGCCCGTCCTGGGTGCGGCGGATTTCGGGATCCTTGCCGAGATTTCCAACCAGAATGACCTTGTTGACGCTTCCCGCCATCGCCGCTCTCCACTCCGAATGCCACTGAATTTCAAAAGGCCGAGCCCGCGCCGCGATGCTCTGCCGCCCCGTTGAGGCGACCCTATACGCTTGCGAGGGCAGATCAGCCCGTCACCCCTCAGGTTATCCCCACATATAGCATCGACCTCAGGTTTGTTCCAGATTTGTTCCTGCGATTACTTTCGCCCTTCGCGCCGGCGGCAGACCGGGAACATGTTGCAAAATCGCGACGCCCCCATGGAACTTTTCCGGGTTCCCGCGCGCGCAGAAAAAACCTTAACATTCATCAAGTTAGAGGCGTTTCAGATGCCTCCGAACTGTTGCATTCCGGAGACGGACTCTGCCTCCCCGCTGAGCTACGCTCGCCTTGGAATTCATACGGGCGTCGCGCCTGATCAGCCGCTTCGGGGACAACAAGAAGCGGGCTGAAACTGGGGAGACTGCGATGAATAAGATTTTGATTGGTGCAATCGGCGCAGTGGCGTTGGGCCTTTCGGCTCCCGCAAGCGCGGCAGATCTCGCTGCGCGTCCCTACACCAAGGCGCCGGCTCCGATGATCGCCACGATCTACGACTGGAGCGGTTTCTACATCGGCATCAACGGCGGCGGCGGCTCCAGCCACAAGTGCTGGGACTTCGTCACGCCCGTCACCGGCACTCTGATCGGCGAAGGTTGTCACAACGCCACCGGCGGCACGGTCGGCGGCCAGGTCGGCTATCGCTGGCAGTCGGCCAATTGGGTGTTCGGCCTCGAGGGCCAGGGCAACTGGGCCGATTTCTCCGGCGACAATGTCAGCACGAGCGGCGCCGGCCTTCGCGACCGGTCCAAGATCAACGCGTTCGGCTTGTTCACCGGTCAGGTCGGCTACGCCTGGAACAACGTGCTGGTCTACGTGAAGGGCGGCGGCGCGGTCGTGAATGACCGCTACCGGAGCTACGACGTCGTCACCGGCCTCGAGTTCGACCGGTCCAACGAGACCCGCTGGGGCGGCACCGTGGGCGCCGGCGTCGAATTCGGATTCGCGCCGAACTGGACGGTCGGCTTCGAATACGATCACCTCTTCCTCGGCAGCCGCACCATCGGCTTCACCAGTTCTGGCAACTTCCTGTTCGCCCCGCTCGGCGCCGCCACACGCTCCGAGCGCATCAGCCAGGACGCCGATATCGGGCTGGTCCGCGTGAACTATCGCTGGGGCGGCCCGGCCATCTCGATGTACTGATATCTCTTTGATATCATTTACAGATCAAAGGCCGGCCTCGCGCCGGCCTTTTTGCTGGGCGTTCCCAGCTCGGCACAATTGGTCAGTGATTATTACGTTTTGTGACTGTTGTGGCTTTTTGGGTACACAACTTGCGGCTTTGCTGGTGTAAGCACGACATCAGTTGGACCACGACGTCCGATCCTGCTTCCGACGCACGGAAGTCAAAATAGAAACTGGGACTGGGATTTGTTGAATATGAAGAAGATTTTCTTGGCTTCGGCCTGTCTGCTCGCTCTCACCGGCGCCGCTTCGGCTGCCGACCTGGCGGCTCGCCCCTACACCAAGGCGCCGGTGGCCGTGGCTTCGGTCTACAACTGGACCGGCTTCTACCTCGGTATCGTCGGTGGCGGCGCCTGGCAGAACGCCAGCGACATCAAGATGAAGGGTGGCTTTGTCGGCGGCACCGCCGGCTACAATTGGCAGACCGGCAATGTCGTGTTCGGTGTCGAGGCTGACGGCGCTTGGGCTGACGCCAGCGACACGGCGTTCGGCGGCCTCGTGAAGTCGAAGACCGACGCAATGGGTACCGTGCGCGGCCGCATCGGCTACGCCGTGAACAACGTCCTGTTCTACGGCACCGGCGGTTATGCTTGGGTCGACAACAAGATCACCCTCCTCGGCCTTGTTAGCGACAGCAAGTGGCACTCCGGCTGGACCGTCGGTGCGGGCGTCGAAGCCTTCTTCGCTCCGCAGTGGTCGGTCAAGGGCGAGTACCTCTATCGCAGCCTTGGCGGCGAGACCTACTTCTCGGGCATTGCCCCTCTGACGACCGGAACGCTCGAGTACCACACCGTGCAGGTCGGCGTGAACTATCACTTCGGCGGCCCGATCGTCGCGAAGTACTGAGCTTCGTCTCACGACCGACGTCACATCGTCACATCGTCACGAAAGGCCGGCCTCGCGCCGGCCTTTTTGTTTTCGCGGGACACTGCGCCGAGCCGTCAAGGAATCGTGGGGCACAAATCGCCCGCGCGAATTGGCTTGATGAGTTTGGGACGTGACATGAAAACCTGGGCGCCGGCCGCAGTCGGCCTGTTCGCACTCGGCGCGGTTGTGCCCGCCGGTGCCGCTGATCTTCCACTCTACAAGGCGCCGGTGGCGCCGATCGCCGTCTACGACTGGAGCGGCGTCTATGCCGGCATCAATGGCGGCGGCGGTTGGGCCCATGCCTGCTGGGCGGTGACCAGCGCGATTGGCGTCGCGGTCGATCCGGCGCTCGGCGAAGGCTGCCACAATGCCGGCGGCGGCACCGTCGGCGGACAGCTCGGCTATCGCTGGCAGAAGTCGCACTGGGTGTTCGGCCTCGAGGGCCAGGGCAACTGGGCCGACTTCAAAGGCAGCAATGTCAGCCTGGTGCTGGCACCACTGTCCAACCAGACCAGGATCGACAGCTTCGGACTGCTCACCGGTCAGATGGGCTATGCCGTCAACAGCCTGTTGCTTTACGGCAAGGCCGGCGCGGCCGTGGCCCACGACAAATACGACCAGTTCGTTCTGGGCGCCGTGCCGAGGTTCAACAGCGTCAACCAGACTCGCTGGGGCTACGCCATCGGCATCGGCATGGAATGGAGCTTTGCCGACAATTGGTCAGTCGGTGGCGAGTACAACCACGTCTTCCTCGGCCATCACAGCTCAGACTTCGCCACCCCCGATGGCCTGGGCGCGCACACCGAGCGGATCGGCCAGGACATCGACATGGGCCTGATCCGCATCAATTACCGCTGGGGCAACCCGGTCGTCGCGAAATACTGAGCAAGAAAACTGAAGCACGCGTTTGTCGCAGGATCCTCCAAGTCCTGACTCCAAGTCCTGATCGGTGCGGATCGCCCCCAACTCCGCATCCAACCGCGAACGAAGGGCCGGCCTCGCGCCGGCCCTTCGCGTTTTGCTCGCCTTTTCCCCACCTGTTCCGCGCCCTCTGCTGCCAGATGCCGCCAGTGCGCCAACAAACCGTTGACGATTCGCATCTCCCACTGGAAATCCGCCTCCGTTCTTCCTACGTTCGCTCGCATACCCATTGGCGCCGATCCCGGTTCCGGGCAAAGCGCGCCTTTACGTCGGCGCGATCGTGCACCTTTGGGATTCCTTGAGGGCAACTCGGATGGATGAAGTGATCAAGGCGAAGCGCCAACAGCAGAACGCGGGCTCGAGCCTGCGCGCAATTACGATCCGTGGCGCGCGCGAGCACAACCTCAAGAACATCGACGTCGAGATTCCCCGCGACAAGCTGGTGGTGTTCACCGGCCTTTCCGGCTCCGGCAAATCCTCGCTCGCCTTCGACACCATCTACGCGGAAGGCCAGCGCCGCTACGTCGAGTCGCTGTCGGCTTATGCGCGCCAGTTCCTGGAGATGATGCAGAAGCCTGATGTCGACCAGATCGACGGCCTCTCGCCGGCGATCTCGATCGAGCAGAAGACGACCTCGAAGAACCCGCGCTCGACCGTCGGCACCGTCACCGAGATCTACGACTACATGCGCCTGCTCTGGGCGCGCGTCGGCGTGCCCTATTCGCCCGCCACCGGCCTTCCGATCGAGAGCCAGACCGTCTCGCAGATGGTCGATCGCGTGCTGGCGCTGCCTGAGGGCACTCGCCTCTATCTGCTCGCCCCCGTCGTGCGCGGCCGCAAGGGCGAATATCGGAAAGAACTCGCCGAATGGCTCAAGAAGGGCTTTCAGCGCGTCAAGATCGACGGCACCTTCTACGAGCTCGCGGAAGCACCGACGCTCGACAAGAAATTCCCGCATGACATCGACGTCGTCGTCGACCGCATCGTGGTGCGCGCCGATATCGGCCAGCGCCTCGCCGAAAGCTTCGAGACCGCGCTGAAGCTCGCCGAGGGCCTCGCCGTGGTCGAGTTCGCCGACGCGCCGGCGACGGCGCCCGCGGAAGAGAAAGAGAAGAAGAAGACCGCAAAAATCCACGACAAGAGCGGGCCCGAGCGCATCCTGTTCTCGGAAAAGTTCGCCTGTCCGGTGTCCGGCTTCACCATCCCCGAGGTCGAGCCGCGCCTGTTCTCGTTCAACAACCCCTACGGCGCCTGCCCGGCCTGCGGCGGTCTCGGCGTCGAGCAGCATGTCGACGAAGACCTCGTCATTCCCGACAAGGAGCTCGCGATCGGCAAGGGCGCGATCGCGCCCTGGGCCAAGTCGTCGTCGCCCTATTACACCCAGACGCTGACGGCGCTCGGCAAGCACTACAAGTTCACGCTGACCACCAAATGGAAGGATCTGCCGAAGAAGACGCAGAACGCGATCCTTCACGGCTCCGGCGAGGACGAGATCAAGTTCTCCTACGAGGACGGGGTCCGCTCCTACGACACCAAGAAGCCGTTCGAGGGCGTCATCACCAACATCAACCGCCGCTACCGCGAGACCGAGAGCGAATGGGCGCGCGAGGAGCTGGCCAAGTATTTCCACGACGTGCCCTGCGAGGCCTGCAAGGGCTTTCGGCTCAAGCCCGAGGCGCTCTGCGTCAAGGTCGGCACCAAGCATATCGGCGAGATCTCGGAGCTGTCGGTCAGGAAGGCCGGCGAATGGTTCGAGACCGTGCCCGACGCGCTGAACGCACAGCAGAACGAGATCGCCGGCCGGATCCTGAAGGAGATCCGCGAGCGCCTCACCTTCCTGCTCGACGTCGGCCTCAACTACCTCACGCTGTCGCGCTCCTCCGGCACCCTGTCCGGCGGCGAGAGCCAGCGCATTCGCCTGGCCTCGCAGATCGGCTCGGGCCTGACGGGTGTGCTCTACGTGCTGGACGAGCCCTCGATCGGCCTGCACCAGCGCGACAACGCCCGCCTGCTCGACACCCTTAAGAGACTGCGCGACCTCGGCAACACCGTGATCGTGGTCGAGCATGACGAGGACGCCATTCTGCTCGCCGACTACGTGCTCGACATCGGCCCCGGCGCCGGCATGCATGGCGGCAACATCATCGCCGAAGGCACACCCGCCGAGATCATGCGCAACCCGAAATCGCTGACCGGCAAATATCTCACCGGCGAGCTCGAGGTCGAGGTGCCGGAACGGCGTCCGCCGAACCATCGCCGCACCATCAAGGTGGTCAACGCGCGCGGCAATAACCTCAAGAACGTCACGGCGGAAATTCCGCTCGGCCTGTTCACGGCCGTCACCGGCGTCTCCGGCGGCGGCAAGTCGACGCTGCTGATCGACACGCTCTACAAGGCCATCGCGCGCAAGCTGAACGGCGCCAGCGAAGGCGCAGCCCCGCATGATCGCATCGAGGGCCTGGAGCATATCGACAAGATCATCGACATCGACCAGTCGCCGATCGGCCGTACCCCGCGCTCGAATCCGGCGACCTATACCGGCGCCTTCACGCCGATCCGCGAGTGGTTCGCCGGCCTGCCCGAAGCCAAGGCGCGCGGCTATGAGCCCGGCCGCTTCTCCTTCAACGTCAAGGGCGGCCGCTGCGAGGCGTGCCAGGGCGACGGCGTCATCAAGATCGAGATGCACTTCCTGCCCGATGTCTACGTCACCTGCGACGTCTGCAAGGGCAAGCGCTACAACCGCGAGACGCTGGAGGTCCTGTTCAAGGGCAAGAGCATCGCCGACGTGCTCGACATGACCGTCGAGGAAGCCGCCGAGTTCTTCAAGGCGGTGCCGCGCGTACGCGAGACTTTTCAGACGCTGCACCGCGTCGGGCTCGATTACATTCACGTCGGCCAGCAGGCGACAACTCTCTCGGGCGGTGAGGCGCAACGCGTCAAGCTGGCAAAGGAGCTGTCGAAGCGCGCCACCGGCCGCACGCTCTACATCCTGGACGAGCCCACCACCGGCCTGCATTTCCACGACGTCAAGAAGCTGCTGGAAGTGCTGCACGAGCTGGTCGCGCAGGGCAACACGGTGGTCGTCATCGAGCACAATCTCGAAGTCATCAAGACCGCCGACTGGGTCATCGACCTCGGCCCCGAAGGCGGCGACGGCGGCGGCGAGATCGTCGCCTGGGGCCCACCCGAGGACATCGCGAAAGCGCCGCGGAGCTACACGGGCAAGTTCCTGGAGCCGGTGCTGAAGAAGGCAAGGAAGCCGAAGCGGCGGAGCACGAGCGAGGCGGCTGAGTAGCAGCGTTAAACCGAAGTCGTAGGGCGGATTTGCGCAGCGTAATCCGCCACTGCTCTTCTCGTGAGGTGGGTGGCCACGCTTCGTTGTTCACGCCCGACGCAGGATCCGGGAAAGGACCGACATGTCCGCAGGACTCGTCCAAACCTACCGCGCCTTCGCCCATAACAATGCCTGGGCGAACCATCGCCTGCTCACCGCCTGCGCCGCGCTGTCCCAGCCGGAATTCGACGCCCACCGCAGCGGCTTCTTTCCAAGCCTGCAGCGCACCCTGAACCACACCTACATCATCGACCTCTTCTACATCGACGCGCTCGAGGGCGGCTGGCTCGGACCGGCGGCCTGGAAGAACGAAGTGCCCTTTCCTTCTCTTGCCGCGCTGAAGCCCGCGCAAGCCGCGATGGACATGCGCCTGATTGCCATCTGCGATGCACTGACGCCCGCGCGGCTCGATGACGTCGTGAAGATCAACCGCGACACGCGCGTGCAGACCGAGCGGTGCGACCGGCTGCTCATGCATCTGTTCCAGCACCAGATCCATCATCGCGGACAGGCCCACGCCATGCTGTCCGAAACGAGCGTCGCGCCGCCGCAGCTCGACGAGTTCTTCGCGGAAGGCGAAGCGCCGCTCCGGGCTGCCGAATTCGCCGAGCTGGGCTGGACCGAGGAGACGGTGTGGAAATCGTAGCGGCGGTGCTGCAGCCAGGAAGCCGAAGCGGCGGAGTGAGTTAGCCCTTTTTGAATCGAAGCAGCCAAGATATGCGGTCGCGGAAAGCGACCGGAAATGCGACGCAAAGTGGACGATCTGACCTCAACCCTTTGCCAGCCGCGCTGGCCAGTATCGCGATGTAGGTACTTGAACTTGCGACGTCGTCAATTAGCGGCACGTCTGCATGGTCGAGAAAGACCGGCCCCTTAGGAAGCCAAGACAGATCGCACAAGCACTCTTCGAGTGCATCCCAATTCCCACCGAAATAATCCGGAAAATTAAGCTCCCGCGCGATGTGAGCAAGAAGCGCCGCCTTATCGGGAATGCCGGATGGGACGCGGGTAGCCACGCCATCCTGCTCTCGAAACGAAAAGGGCAGCTCGTTCACAGTTCAGTCGGCCGCGAAAGCCTGGGCTGCCCGAATATCATCTGGCGTGAGCCGGGGATGCTCCGAGAGGATGGCCTCGATGGTCATGCCTGCGCCCAGCTCGCGCAGCACCAATTCGACCGGCACGCGCGTCCCGCGGATGACAGGCTTGCCGTCCATGATCGCCGGGTTGATTTCAATCCGCTCGTGACGCATGGCTATCCTCGAATTCTATCGAACATAGCACGCCACGCCTCGCTTGTCAGCGGACTCGAAACTCTCCTCCATGCCCTACGCCCTCGCCATCTTCGACCTCGACGGCACGCTGGCCGACAGCTTTCCGTGGTTCCTGCGCACCATCAATGACGTCGCCGACCGCTTCGGCTTTCGCCGCGTTCGGGATGAGGACGTTGAGGCGCTGCGACATGCCTCGACGCGGGAGATCCTTTCCCGGCTCGAGGTGCCCTTGTGGAAGCTGCCGGCGATCGCGCGGCATGCGCGGCGGTTGAAGGGCGAGGCGGCGGCGGAGATTTCGCTGTTTGCCGGCGTCGAGACGATGCTTCGGACGCTATCGCAAAGCGGCGTACAGCTCGCGCTGGTGACCTCCGACAGCGAGGCCAATGCGCGCGAGAAGCTTGGCGAGGCCGCCGCGCTGTTCTCGCATTTCGACTGTTCGGCATCGGTGTTCGGCAAGCCCGCGAAATTCCGCCGGGTGATCCGGCGCGCGGGCGTCGCGCCGGACAACGTCATCGCGATCGGCGATGAGGTCCGCGACATCGAGGCGGCGCGCGCGGTGGGGATTGCGTGCGGCGCGGTGTGCTGGGGCTATGCGGCACCGGCGGCGCTGCGGGCGCTGAGGCCCGACTACGTGTTTGAGCGCATGGAGGCGATTACAGCCACTCTGTGTCCCGATGCCGTAGCCCGGATGAGCGAAGCGATATCCGGGAACGCCGGTGGATGAGGACGGCGCGCTCCCGCATGTCGCTTCGCTCATGCGGGCTACCGCCCCCTACTCCGTCCTCCGCAAAAACGCGCCGAACGCGCGCGGGCCGTCGCCGGTCTTGACCTCGCCGATCACCTTCAGCTCGGCTGCGTCGATGATATCGAGCGTGTTGCTCTCCCAGCAGGCGACGATGACGCGCTTGCCGTCGGCGGTGGCATTGATGCCTTCGGGATAATCGCCGACATTGATGCGCCTGACCGGCTTGAGCGTCGCAAGGTCGAACACGCTGACCGTGCCGCCATATTGGTCGGTGACGAAGCCGCGCCCTTGCGCCAGCGCCACCGCATAGGGACGCATCCCCACGGGCACGCGGCCGATCTCGGTGCCCGCGGCGATGTCGATCACGGAGACGTCGTTGGAGCCGACATTGGCGGTGTAGGCGCGCTTGCCGTCGGCATCGATGGTGACGCCGAACGGCCGGGTGCCGACCTTGATCACCGCCTTGCGCTGGCGCGTCGCGGTGTCCACCACCGAGACGCTGTCGTCGTCGCGGTCCGCCGAGAGCAGCAGCCTGCCGTCGGGCGTCACCGCAAGCCCCGATGGCGAGGCGCCGACCGCGATGCTGGCGGTGACGCTGCGGCTCGCCGTGTCGATCACCCGCACCGCCGCCGCATACCAGTCCGCGACATAGACCGTCTTGCCGTCGGGCGCCACCGCAATGCCGAGCGGCCCGCCGCCGACCTCGATGCGGCCGGCGACCTGGCGCGTCGCCGCGTCCACCACCGTCACCGCCTTGGCATCGGGGCTCGTCACATAGGCAAAGCGCCCGTCTGCGCTCAACGCGACGCCCGCCGGCTTGCCGCCGATCGGGATGGTCGCAACGCCGCGCGCGGAGGCGAGATCCACGACCATCAGATCGTCGCTGAGCTGGTTGGTGACGAACGCCTCCTCGGCGAACGCGCAGCCGACACTCGCACCGCAAAGGCTGGCGGCGAGCGCCGCCAGGACCAGCGCGCGCACGGTCAGCTTCCGCTCTCGAGCTTCTTCTTGAGCGCCTCGAGCCCGGTCTTGTAGAGCCCGCTCACCGCCGTCTTGGCCGCCTCGTCGCTCAGCTCCGGCGGCGGATCGTTGTTGGGAAAGCCGCGGTAGAACGCGCCGGCCCATTCCAGCGTCGAGCCCTTGCCGTCGGCGCTCGGCGTCACCGTCAAGGTCGAGGAATAATTGGTGACCGGCAGCACCTTCACGTCCACATTGGTGATCCGATAGGAATAGGTCATCGCGGCCGCGTCGAACTTGTAGAGCTCCTCGTCTACGGTCGCACCGCCGGTCAGGGTCAGCTTCCGCGTCGCCCCGATCTCGTTACCCTTCTCGCCCTCGGTCTTGGAGACAGGCGGCAGCCAGCTCATGTCCTGGAAATTGCCGATCGCCGCCCACACCTTGGCGGGCGCTGCGTTGATCTCGATGGATTCCCGCACCTTCTGCCGGGTCGGCCCGTGGGCCCGGACCGGCTCGAAACCAGCCGTCAAGGCCATCCCCACCATCGCCAGCGCCGCCACTCCGGCGATCGCCGTACCGATCGTCATCCTCATCTCGTTTCCTCGCTCTTGGATCTGCGCGACTTGAGGCGCGCTGAGGTCATGGTAGCGCATTTTTCGACCATGGCGAGACCGGTTCGCGGCGCCGCTGTGGCGGACCGCGCCGCCTCCACACCATCCCTTGCGTTGCCCGTCGGGCAAAACACACGAGATCAGGGGCAATATATCGGGAGCGAAATAATTCGCTTTACGCGAATTCGGAATTATCGCATGTTACGGACATCCCAGCCCGGTCCGAGGGGCGTATCGCGATCGTCACGACACGCGGGGTGGGACGTGGTGGACGCGGGCAGCGCCGGCGCGATGGTGGTTTGCAGGGCGGCTCGCGCCGTGAGCAACACCCCGCGCGCATACGACCGGTGCAGCCCAGCGTACGGCAAAATCGTGTGGTCCTGGCGCCCGGGGTCTGTGCGCCAAGTCTTGTCGTGATGTGCCCTGCCCAACCGGGCGCGCATATCAGCGATCGGCGAGGCGACGGGGGCAATAGTGCATCGCTCCCCGGGGAGAGCGCGACATAAGCCGTCAAACCACTGCGCAGGGAAGGCCGGATGTTTGGCTTCACCTGTATGCCGCTGTGCAGTTTTGTTGCCACCTTTCGCACAGTGGACCGTGGGTGCCCGGCCGGCACCCGGTCTTCCCTGCGCCCTCGGCACTTTCGAGGGCGGCGAATGCCGCAAAACTCGGGTCGGATGGGCCGCGAGAATGCGAAAGCGTGCGCGATTGGGATAAGGATGCGAGATGAATTCCACTCCCGTGCCCCGGACGTAGCGCAGCGCCTCTTCGGCGGTGCGCTGCAGAGCCGGGGCCCATGCGTCAGCGACCCCTGCAACTTCTTGGGTCCCGGCTCTGCGCCGCACCGCTACGCGCTGCAGCGCGTCCGGGACACGAGAGAAGCGAATGCCGCAGCTCAACAGCCGTCATTGCGAGCGCAGCGACTTGTCCGCCGAAGCCTTTGGCGAAGGCGGAAGCAATCCAGAATCCCTCTGCGGAAAGACTCTGGATTGCTTCGTCGCTGCGCTCCTCGCAATGACGGCGGAGAGAGTGAGCCTGGGTTGCCCCCTCGCCTACTCCCCCAGCGACGGGTCGAGCCAGACCCGTCTCAGGTAAGGCGCCAACAGGGTGATCGTTCGGCTGCTCCTTCGGCTCATCCCCGGCTTCCAACCCCATTCCGACCCACCCCAACGGGAACATATCAGGAACACAATCCTCGCGAAAGCTGCATCTGAGAAACATTTAGAAATAGACAGAAATAAACACGGCAAACGTTACTGGGCTCGAACTAACACTTGAGATTGTAGGCCGGAAACGCCCCGAGAAGACGTAGGACAGTCTGCCGGCATGAGGCCGGCTCCCACCTCGCGACCCCGGCAATGATTGACGGACGTCCGGGACACTAAAGCCGCGAGGAATGCGCGATGGTCACAACCTATTTCAGCTACAGCTACATCACGCGCAATCTCAAGCAGTCGCTGACGCGGGTCGGGCAGCAAACGGACGTGGCGCGCGAGGCCGCCTATTACAAGGCCAACATCGGCAAAGTGAAGACCGTCGACGATCTGATGAAGGATTATCGCCTTTATCATTACGCCACGAAGGCCTATGGCCTGGAAGACATGGCCTACGCCAAGGCCTTCATGAAGAAGGTGCTGGAGAGCGACCTCAACGACTCCAACAGCTTCGTCAACAAGCTGGTGGACAAGCGCTACCGGGAATTTGCCGCGGCATTCTCCTTCAAAGGCGGCACAACGCCGGTTGCGCAATCGGACAACCAGACCGACGACACGATCGGCCTGTACACGGCGACCAAGCAGAAGCAGGTCGATGCACTCGCCGACGACTCCGCATATTACAGCGCCAAAATCGGCAGCATCACCAGCGCGGACCAGTTGCTGAACGACGACCGTCTTCGCAACTATGTCTATTCGGCATTCGAGATCGATGAGAGTAAGTGGCCCCGCGACACGATCAGTCAGGTCCTGCGCAGCGATCCATCCGATCCGACCAGCTACGTCAGCACCAATTTCACGTCTCAGTTGAGCGGCCTCAACGCCCAGCTCACCCAGGCCAAGTCGGATGCGGCTGCCGCCACTCAGAAGATTGCGGACTACAAGGCTCAACTAACGCAGCCGGGCGCCGATGTGACCCAGTTGAAGGTCCAGATCCTGGTCGAGCAATATCACCTCGATACATCCAACAGCACCGTATCCGGCCTCAACGACCAGATCGCGACGATTGGCAACTTCGTTGATCTGGCTGGCGCGTTCGAGTTTTCGCCGGATGGGTCGCTTCCGGCAGGCGTGTCCGCGCAGACCGCTGCAAATATCACGGCCACGAAAGACAGGTTCGACGACAGCAAGTCCGCCGTCTATGCGGCGGCAAGCCCGCTGAGCGAAGCTCTGGCCATCAAGCTGTTCCGGAACGCCATCCCCACTGTCAAGTCGCTCCAGGCGTTCGTATCGACACCGAGCGTGTATGATTTTGCGCTGGGCGCCGTCGGCCTCGATCCCAAGGGGGTCTCGCAGGACACCATCAAGGCCGTCCTCGAAAGCGACGTCAACGACCCCAAGAGCTTCGTCTATACCCTCAAGGACGACCGGTATGTCCAGCTCGCGCGCGCCTTCAATTTCGATGCAAAAGGCAATCTGACGACCCCCCTGGTGGCTCAGGACTCCGCTCAGGTCCTCCAGATTGCGCAGGCCTACGTCATTGCAGCGATAAAAGACGCGAGCCCTCAAGAGCAAAAGGCGATTCGGGCACAGGCCCAAAAGGACGCGACGGCCTATCAGGAAGCCATCGCCGGCATCGACAGCGTTTCCGATCTGCTTAAAAACCGCAAGATGGTCGATTTTGTTCTCGTCGCCAAGGGCCTGGATCCCAAAAAGGTCAGCGACGAGTTTCTCAAGAAGATCTTCGCCTCCGACCTCAGCAATCCCAGGAGCTTTGCGAACTCGCAGAGCGATTCTCGCTTTGCTGATATCGTGGCGTCGTTCAATTTCGACAGCAAGGGCAACGTCGCACGCCTGCCGATGATGGGTCCGCAGAAAGGGGATCAATTCCGGGAAACGCAGGCGAACTATCTCCAGCAAAGCCTGGAGCAGCAGCAGGGGGATACGAACCCGGGCGTCCGGCTGGCGCTCTATTTCCAGCGCAAGGCGGGCGAGATCACCTCCGCATACGACATCCTCGCCGACAAGGCTCTTTCGGAGGTGTTCAGGACCACCTTCAATTTACCTGACTCGATGGCGGCAATGCCGATCGATCAGCAGGCCAAGTTCGTGGACAAATTCATGAAGATCAAGGATCTCTCCGATCCCACGAAGGTTGCAAAGCTGTTGAACCGCTTCACCGCAATGTATGACGTCAAGAACAGCCAGACCACCGGACAGGGGCAATCTCCCTTGCTCGATCTGTTTCAGGGATCAAGCTCAGGGTTCAGTGAATCCACCTTCCTGGCTATCGCCAAGCTGGGTTCCAGCTCGCGATGATCTAGCCTAATACCTCGAGCACCAGCTCCATGGTCATCAAGACAGGGTTGTCGCCACGGATCAGACGGCCCTCGGCAATGCCGCCGGTGTAATCGATCAGCGCAACGTCGAGCGCGGCTTCCAGCGCGCCGGACGCACCGGGCGTGATCGTGCCCGCCGTGATCGCGAGTTCAGTCGCGAACGGCTCTGTCACGCCGCCATGGGTGAAGCGCGCGCCGATGGTCGAGCCGACGCCGCCGTGAATTTTTGCGCGCGCGATACCGTGGGCGCGGCAGAACTCTTCGAGGCAGCCGGCAAAATCCTGATTGGGCCGCAGCCGCAGCGCGAAGGCACGGCTCGTCGTGCGGGCGGGCGTGCTCGCGGTCGCGACCGGGCCGAACAGCTTGAAATTGGTCTCGGAGTCAGGCTCGGCGAGGAACGTCGCGCCGTCGATGCCGAAGGCTTCGACCGCGAACGGCTCGGCGACGATGGTCTCGTCCGGCATCATGTGGCCGCCGCCCGCCTTGCCGTCGGCCTCGGTCCAAAGTCCGTGGCAATGAAAGAACGGCGCGCCGTCGCGGCTGCCGAGCGTCATGCTGCCGAGCCTGGTGTGCGTCACGCCTCTGGGCCGATACGTGTCGCTGTAGAACGCGGCGTTCTCGCCGGTCTTCGACAGCGCCGGCATCACATAGGCGAACGGCCCGAGCGCGCCGCGACCGAAATTCAGGACGCCGCCCGCAAAGCCCTCCGCCGCAAAGCCGCGCCGCGCGGCTTCCAGCAACGGCAGGCCTGGTTCGAGCGTGAACGCGAAGGCACGCCCCCTCGCCTCGACCCACTGGATGCGTTCGGCGATAGCTGCGCCCGGCTGCTTGATGGTCCGCATCGCCGACGCTCAGCCTGTCTTCGTCTGGTCGAGATCGAGCAGCCCGCGCGCCTCGAGCTCGTCGCGCACCATCCGTTTCGGCACCTTGCCATAGCCGGATTTCGGCAGCGCCTCCCAGAAGAAGAACCGCTTCGGCATCTTGTAGCGCGGCACCTTCGGCGAAAGGAACGCCGCCATTTCGGCCTCGCTCACCGGCTTCTCACCCTCGCGCGGGACGCAGACGGCGACGCCGACCTCGCCCCAGGTCGCATCGGGCACGCCGAGCACGGCGACCTCGCCGACCGCGGGATGGGTCAGGATCTTCTCCTCGATCTCGCGCGGATAGATGTTGGAGCCGCCGGAGATGTACATGTCGGAGGCGCGGCCGGTGATGTAGACGAACCCCTCCTCGTCCATGTGACCGAGATCGCCGGTGCGGAACCAGCCGTTGCGGAACGCCTTCGCATTGGCCTCGGGGTTGTCGTAATAGCCGGCGAGCACCGCAGGCCCGATCACGCAGATCTCGCCGCTCTGGTTCGCCTTGAGCTCGCGGCCCTCGTCATCCTGGATCGAGACCTGCATCGCGGTGCGCTCGAAGCCGCAGGTGCCGATCCGGGCATGCGGACTGTCCTCGGCGTCGTGCAGCGCCGCCGGCAGCACCGTGATGTTGCCGGTGACCTCGCCCAGACCAAAATACTGCACGATGACCTTGCCGAGCTTCTTCAGCGCGGTCTTCTGGTCCTCGCGATACATCGGCGCGCCGGCATAGATCACATGGCGCAGCGAGGAATGATCGTATTTGTCGACGGCGGGATGCTCGACCATCATCTTCAGGATCGTGGGCACGGTGAAGAGGTTGCTGACCCGGTGCCGCTCGATCAGGCGGAACGCCTCGTCGATGTCGAATTTTTCGGTCGGCAGCAGCACGGTGCAAACGCCGCGCGCGGTCTGCACCAGTTGATGCACGCCGGCGCCATGCGACAGCGGCGCCACCACCAGCGAGGCATCCGCTTCGCTCACGCCGGGCGTGAGGTCGGCGAGATGATTGGTGACGACAAAACCCATCTGGCCATGGGTCAGCACCGCAGCCTTGGAACGGCCGGTGGTCCCAGAGGTGAAGAAGAACCAGCAGGGATCGTCGTGCTCGACGGCGACGTTCTCGACCACCGCTCCCGCCTGCGAGGCGATGGCGTCGGCCACCGAACGCTCGCCGAACGCAGCCTTGCCGTCGAGGCTCCAGGTGAATTCCAGCGCCCCGCCGGTCACGGCAGCGGCATGCTCGGGAAAATCGACATGGCACAGAAACGCTTTCGCACCGGAGGCCTGCGCAAGATAGGTCACCTCGTCCGGCATCAGGCGGAAATTGGTGGGCACCCAGACCGCGCCGAGCCGGAACGCGGCGAACATCGAAAAGAACATCTCGTCGCCATTCTTCGAATGAACGAGGATACGATCGCCCTTGGCGATGCCGCGCGCGGCGAGCGCTGCGGCCAGCGCCGAGACCTGCGCGTCGATCTGGCTCCAGGTCCAGGATTTGTCACCCCAGACGAAGCCGGGACGCGCCCCATGCCGCCGCGCATTCTGGGTCAGCATGTAAGCGAGATTCATGACGCGGCGGGACATGCGCAGGGGCGGCATCGGGCTTCCTCTTCGGGTGCGGACGACGCGCTCGCCGCCCACTCGTTGAAGCCCATTTATCGCCTTCACCGGCGCCCCCGCAAGGCCGCCGGGCGCGCACCAGATCTACGGCTGCTTGAACGCGAACGGCGTCGCCGTGATGGCCTTCTCCTTGAAACAGGCCTGCGCACCAAAGCCGCCGCAATAGCTGCCATGCAGATCGAAACGGATGGTGCGCGCGGCCCCGCGCTTCATCGGCGGCGCCAGGATCTCGTAGCTGCGGACATAGCCGTCGAACACGGGGCGCACATGGCCATCCGGCAGCGTCACCAGGATGGTCACGACGCAGCCGCCGGTTCCGCAATAGGTCGTCTCGCGCTCGCCGCATTTGGTGTCGCGGAAATCGACGATGTAGTCGTCGCGGCCATCGCCGGTCAGGTCGATCTTGCGCACCGTATCAGGCGCGAAGGTCACCGCGCCGCCGCCCTGGCTCTCGCATTCCTCGTTGGCGTAGCGCACGGCTTGCTGCACGCCGGGCGGATAGTCGGCTGGATTGAACGGCTTTGCATCATCGGCGCGCGCAGCGGAGGCGATGAGAACAAGCATGAGGACCAGAGTGCGCATGGGCGTTTGTCGCCGGCGCCGCCGCGATCGTTCAGGGAATTTTAAACATGATCGGCGCAACCTCGCGCAGTTCTCGCGTACAGAGTGCCGCATCATGGTCAAAGCGCCCGCCTTCCTCCTGTTGTCGCTGGCGCTCGGTGGATGCGCCGTGGCTCCACAAGCCCACCTCGCCTCCGACCCAGCCTTCAAGCCGGCGCGCTACGCCTGGGATGGCGCCGGCGAGGATCCCAATCAGCCACGTTCCGCGCCATCGCGCACAACGCGCGCCGCTGCCAATTCCGAGCGCAGCAGGTCGCAGGCGGGGCTTCAGCCCTATTCGAAGGAATGGTGGCAGGCGCAGGACGGCATCGAGGCCGAACAGGACGCCAAGGTCAATCGCTCCCTCGTCATCTGCCAGGGCTGCCTTCCCCAACAGCCGCAGCCGGAAGATTCCAGGCTCGCCAAGGCAACCGATTGAACCGCGAGCGATTGAACCGAACGGCCGCTCCATCGGTCTACAGAGATACGCGCTGACGTGGGCCAGACCGGCCTGCGCGCACGTGCCATCATCTCAGGGACATTTCATGCTCACCCGTCGAAGCTTCGTCGCCGCCTCTCTGCTTGCCGGCATCTCTCCCGCATGGGCGGAGACCCCTGCCCCAAGCGATCCCGTCGCCATCCTGACCGCGGTCTACACCCGCGCCGCCAAAGGCAAGGGCGACGGCGGCGCCGCCTTCGTCATCGAGAACAAGGCGGCGAAAGCCAAATATCTGTCGAAGTCGCTGGTCGCATTGTGGGCCAAGGCGGATGCGCATACGCCGAAGGGCGACGTCGGTCCGGTCGATTTCGATCCGGTCACCAACTCGCAGGAACCGGACGTGAAATCATTCAAGGTTGACGCCGAGAAGATGGAGGCCGACAAGGCGACGATCGCGGTGACCATCACCGGCCACCGCAACGATCGGAAGCCCGCCGACCTGATCGTGCGTTACGACTTCGTGCGCGAGGCCGGCAGCTGGCGGATCGACGACATCAAGGGCGCCTCCGACGGCGAAGCCTTGTCGATCCGCAAGATGCTGACGGACTCGCTGAAAAGCTGACCGGAGACGACATGAGCGACGTCATCGACAACAAGGCCCATCACCGTTTTGAACTCGAGGTGGAGGGTCATCTGGCGACCGAGCATTACAAGCGCGAGGGCAACGTCATCACCTTCGTGCACACCGATGTGCCGAAAGAGCTCGGCGGCAAGGGCGTCGGCTCAAAGCTGGTGCAAGGCGCACTCGACCAGGTCCGCGCCGCTGGATTGGAGCTGGTCCCGGAGTGCCCGTTCGTGAAGGCGTGGATCGAGAAGCATCCGGAGTATCAGGACCTGGTGAAGAAATAGACCGTGAAGGCCCACCGGTCATTCGTGCAGTGGGCCCGCCGATATCTGCCGCCTATCGCCCATGCTTGAGCATGTCCTCGTCACTTATCCCCCAGTCCTGCCAGAGCTGAAGCACTCCAAGCAGCACAACCGCGGCGCCGAGGCCCGTGTGATAGACGCGGAGAAAGCCTGCGCCGGAGTAGCCGAGGACGTAAGGCGAGACGACGAGCCACAGCCCGGCCAGGAGCGTGATCACCTCTTGCCAGCGTTGCAGTGCCACATATTCGAGCTGGCTGAGGCCAAATACGATGAATCCGATCGCGACCGCATTCAGGATGAGCGTCTGATCTCCGGCCGTCACCGCCTCCTCATAGATGGGAAACCAGGGCGACACGACGATCAGCGCGCCGAGCAGCATGCCGCACCAGTCCTCCCATGTTCGGTGAGTATTCAAGAAACCAAAGTCCGACATCGTAACCTCCTATAAGCAAGAGGCATACGTCGGCGGCTGGCATTCACGACTTCCGAATCTCGGGCGACCTGCCGGCCGCATTCGGGCGTATGTCTGATCAAGGACGTGGGAACCACAGCGAAAGCTGCAAGGGTAACGGGGAGGAATCTTTGGTGTTACAGCGCCCCCAGCTTCTGAAGCGCGTCGCGCGCGCTCTCTAGCCCCGGCTTCAATTCCAGCGCCTTGCGAAGATCGGCGATCGCGCCCGGCTTGTCACCGAGCCGCAGCTTCGCCTGCCCGCGATTGTTCCACGAGAACACATCGGAGGGATCGTATTGCAGCGCCTTGTCGTAGTCGGCAAGACCGCCCTTGTTGTCGCCCTGGTAGAGCCGGATCATGCCGCGATTGCGCCAGCCGCGCGCGTCGGTCGGCGCGAGGCGGATCGCCTCGCCATAGTCGGCAGCAGCGCGGTCGAGCTGCTCGCTGTCACGATAGACGTTGCCGCGGTCGATATAGGCGATCAGATCCGGCGCGAGCTTGATGCGCATGCTGAAGTCGGCCAGCGCATGCGTGGTGTCGTGCTTGCGGGCGTAGACGTAGCCGCGGTTGGCATAGGCGGTGGCGGATTTGGGATTGCGCTTGATCGCGGCGTCGAAATCGGCGACGGCGCCGTCCAGATCACCCTTGTTATAGCGGGACTCGCCGCGATTGCTGTAGGCCAGCGCCATCGACGGATCGAGCTTGATGGCCTGGTCGTAATCGGCGATGGCGCGATCGTAGTCGCGCTTGAAACTGTAGACGCGGCCGCGGTTGTTGTAGGCGCAGGCATAGTCGGGATCGAGCCTGATCGCCTCGTCGAGATCGGACAGCGCGGCATCGAGGTCGCGCTTCTCGGTGAGGCCATGGCCGCGGTTGCAATAGGCACCGGCGAGCCGCTTGCCACTCTCGCTTTTCGTATCGATCACGGTCGAGCAGGCCTTGACCCGTTCGTCCGGCGTGGCAGTCAGCCCCACGCAGGTCTCCCAGGCTGGCCCGCCTTCGGCCGCAGCCGCGACCGGCGCGGTCGTGGCCAATACAGCGAGCAGCGCCATGAGGCTGAGCTGGACACGCATTTTCGAGATATCTCCCCTGCGACGACCTTCCTTGGTCGCACCTTGGCAAGGGCCGGTTCAGGCGCCTAGATCAGGGCAGACGCAGCGCTTCGGAAGGATTTTGCATGGCGGCATCGGTACGCGACAACAAGGACAAGGGCCGCTTCGAGCTCGATATCGGCAGCGAGATCGCCTTCGCCAATTACCGCCTGACACCGTCAGCCGTGATCATCACTCACACCGAGACGCCGCGCGCGCTGCGCGGCCGCGGCATCGCCTCCGAGCTGGTGAAGGGCGCGCTCGACCTGATCCGCCGCGACGGCAGGAAGGTGATCGCCGGCTGCGGCTTCGTCGTCGACTATCTGGAGCGGCATCCGGAAGATGCCGATCTGATCGCCTGAAAGCAAAAGGGCCCGCGAGATCGCGGGCCCCCTGGCAACGACCGATCAGTCGGTCAGTGCTTGATCTCCGGCGGCAGCTTGCCGCCATTGGCGGCGAGCTTGGACATCACCTGCTTGTGCAGCCAGACGTTCATGCTCGCGGAGTCGTTCGTGTCGCCGCTGTAGCCGAGCTCCTTGGCGAGATCCTTGCGCGCGGCAAGGCTCGAGTCGATGTCGAGCGCCTTCATGAGGTCGACGATCGAGGTGCGCCACTCCAGCTTCTCGCCCTTGTGCGCGGCCACGGCCGCGTCGACGATTGCGGCAACGTCCACGTTCGCTGCGGGCGCGGCAGCCGGCGCCGATCCACCCGGCGCGGCGCTTGCGGGCGCGCTGCCCGACGGTGCGCTGCCGGCGGGTGCGCTGCCAGCGGGTGCGGCGGAAGCCGGATGGCTGCCGAAGATCGCGCCCATGATTTTCCCGAAAATGCTCATGTCTGCTCCCCGAAATGGATCCGTTGGAAGGGCCTTGAGTGGCACTTATAGACGAAGTTACTGCGTAGCGCCCGCGAAGTTCCTGCGAGCGAGCAAGCAGCATCAGCTTATCTGCGGCGAAATGACGACCGAATGACACATTCGAGGTTGCACTGCGGCATCGAATCTCACCCACGCGTGAGGGACAGGACTCGGAAATAGGCGTACGCTTTACGTTCCGTTCGCGATGCCTTCCGGAATTCGCGTCTGGTCGGGATCGTGATCACTCAAGAAAAGCGGCCGCTTGCGCCGTCGCCGGCGCCAGATTCGGCTGCATGGCGAGGGAGCTAGCGACCATGGCCACACTCTACCAGGGCAATGTCCCCACGATGGCCCAGCCCGCGAATGCGGCTGGACCTGTCATCCGAACCATCCAACTGTCCGACCTGCACGACGCGCTCCGGCGCGGCTGGGAGGATTTCAAGGCGGTGCCGAGCCACGCTATCGTCCTCTGCGTGATCTACCCGGTGCTGGGCCTCGTGCTCGCCCGCGTGGTGATGGGCTATTCGGTGCTTCCGCTGCTGTTTCCGCTGGCCGCGGGCTTCGCGCTGATCGGGCCCTTCGCGGCGCTCGGTCTCTACGAGCTCTCCAGCCGGCGCGAGCGCTATGAGGAAGCCAGCGCCTGGGACGCCATGGAGGTGCTCCGCTCACCCTCGTTCGGCGCGATGCTCGGCCTCGGCACGCTGCTGCTCGCGCTGTTCGTGACCTGGGTCGCGACCGCGCAGGCGATCTATGTTGCCGCGTTCGGCTACGAGGGCGTCTCCGGGATCTCGGATTTCCTGACGCGCGTGCTGACAACCCAGCAAGGCTGGTGGCTGATCGTGGTCGGCTGCGGCACGGGCTTCCTGTTCGCGCTCGCCGCGCTCTGCATCAGCGCCGTGTCGTTCCCCTTGATGCTCGACCGCCATGCCGGCGCGTTCGAGGCGATGGTGACGTCGCTGCGCGTCGTCGCGAAAAACCCGGTGCCGATGGCGGCCTGGGGCGTGATCGTCGCGGTGCTGCTGGCGCTGGGCACGATCCCGGCCTTCCTTGGCCTTGCCGTCGTCATCCCCCTGCTCGGCCACGCCACCTGGCACCTCTACCGCAAGGTGATCGTGTCGGAGCCCGGTGCACGGCCGGTGCCGCCCCCGCCGCAGCGTCCGCGCAAGCCGGCCGCCGACTTCCCCGCCAACCTGTTCCCATGGCGAAATCGGACGGACGCCTGACGATATCGTGACATGCGATCCTGCCCGGGCACGACTCGGGCAGGATCGCGCACTGTCAAACGCCTTGCTTTGGCCGCGGTTACAACCGAGATTACACACGCTGGTCAGATCACTTCACGGAATCCATTTCATCTGATGACCCCGACGATTTCTCGTCTCGCTCTCGCAGCCTTCGCCCTCTCCGCATCCATCCTGTCCGCGCAGCCAGCGCTCGCCGCTGTGGCCTGCGGCTCGGGCAATTTCGACGCCTGGCTTACGGATTTCAAAACCGACGCCGCAGCCAAGGGCATCTCGCAGCAGGCTATCACCGCCGGGCTTGCCGGTGTGACGCTCGACCAGAGCGTGCTCAACCGTGACAAGTCGCAAAAGGTCTTCACCCAGACCTTTGAAGAGTTTTCCGGCCGCATGGTGCCGCCGCGGATGACGCGCGGCTCCAACATGATGAAGCAGTACGGCTCGGTGCTCTCCCGCATCGAGCAGACCTACGGCGTGCCCGGCGAGGTGCTGGTCGCGATCTGGGGTCTGGAGACCGATTTCGGCGTCAACACCGGCAAGTTCGCCACCATCCGATCGCTGGCGACGCTGGCCTATGACTGCCGGCGTTCCGAGCAGTTTCGCGCTGAGCTCCTTGATGCGCTGCGCATCGTCCAGCGCGGCGATCTTGCGCCCGGCGACATGAAAGGCGCCTGGGCCGGCGAGCTCGGCCAGACCCAGTTCATGCCGTCATCCTGGATGAAATACGCCGTCGATTTCGACGGCAACGGCAAGCGCGATCTCCTGCACAACGCCCCCGACGTGCTCGCCTCCACCGCCAACTACCTCGCCGGCTATGGCTGGCAGAAGGGCAAGGATTGGCAGCCGGGCAGTCCGAACTTCGCGGTGCTCCAGCAGTGGAACAAGAGCGAAGTCTATTCCAAGACCGTGGCCTATTTCGCCACCCAGCTCGCACACGCCCCGTAGATTTCGCGCCACAAACGCATAGGGCCGATCGCCCGGCGACCGGCCCTCTCTTGGTCGCGTTGACCTACCCGTTTACTTGCCCATGGTGGCGTGCATCGCCTTGTTCAGATGCGTTCCGCACGCACCCATTTTGCCGTTGAGCAGAGAGTCCTGAGCCGCAGCGATCTCCTTCTGCGCGACGAACTTGCTGTCGCCGTCGGCCATGTTCTCGATCGCGGTCTCCGTCTTCTCCAGGTTCGCCCCGCTGCAGCCGCCCATGGCGGCGTGCTTGGCGGCCTGGGCCGGCGCAACGGCGAATGCGACGGCGGCAATTGCGATAACCCCGAGTAACTTCGTCATGATGTTACTTTCCTTCTCTTGTTCTTGGGCCAGAACCAGCGACATTGCCGGAATCTGCGGAACAACTCTTCCCCGGTCGCGGCAACATGTCGCAATAAATTCCCCGCGAGAATTGCGTGATGTTGCGCATCGCGCAGAGCCGCATGCAGAAATTCTGATTTTCATTACAGTTTTGTAATCAGGGAGTTGCACGCTTGGCGTGTGTGCAGCGCACCAATGGCTGCGGGCACTCGATCGGGCAAGAAGCGATATTTGGTAGGGCCTCAAGCCGTTACGACCGAATCCAGCTCCCCGCGCTAGCCGATCGTTCCAGCTCTCAAATTCGGTTGAGTGCCCAATAAAATGAATATATGTTCATTATTATAGTCCGCGAGTCATGCGATTCGCGTATGCGAGACTTGGGCTTACAAGCTGGCGCATCGCCTTGCGGGTCACGAGAACGTAACTTATTTCCAGCACCAACGGAACCGCAGGAATTGCGATAAACCCGTGATTTCACGGACTTTTATTGCACCTGTCGGAGGCATCCGCCCAGCTCTTGGGCGGGACTGCCAACAGGTTAAGCGCTCCTTACCGATGCCATGCGCTACCCGCTTAGCTGCATCGCAACATCGGAACTTTCGCACTGCACCACTCTCACCTATATTCATTTCAACGATGACGCCCGGGCAAGGGCTGAATCGAACTACAGGAGACTACCAATGCTGCTCTCGCTCATCCGCATGATCCAGGCTTTCCGGGACTATCAGCGCAATGTTGCCGAGCTGTCCCAGCTCAGCGATCGCGAACTGGCCGACATCGGCCTCGATCGCTCGGACATCCCGCGCGTTGCCGCCGGTCAGTATCAGGGCTGATATCGTTCAGCCCTAACCGGACGAACCGATAGCGCCCGCCTCGTGCGGGCGTTGTCGTTTCTGATGGCAGAAAACTCGATCTCGGCGATTCCACTGACCGCCGAAAAGCGCTACCTGTCCGCCCCATGACAGGACCCCTATCGAATACCGTGCACGTCATCGGCGCCGGCCTTGCCGGTTCAGAGGCCGCCTGGCAGGTGGCCAAGGCTGGCGTGCCCGTGGTGCTGCACGAGATGCGGCCAGACCGCATGACCGAGGCGCACCGCACCGACGGGCTCGCCGAGCTCGTCTGCTCCAATTCGTTCCGCTCGGACGACGCCGCCAACAACGCCGTCGGCCTGCTCCACGCCGAGATGCGCCGGCTCGACTCGCTGATCATGCGGGCGGCCGATGCCAACCAGGTGCCCGCCGGCGGAGCGCTCGCGGTAGACCGCGACGGCTTCTCGGCCGCCGTCACCAAGGCGCTGAACGACCATCCCCTGATCGAGATCGCCCGTGGCGAGATCGCAGGCCTGCCGCCGGCCGACTGGAGCAACGTCATCGTTGCGACCGGCCCCCTCACCTCCGCGCCGCTGGCCGACGCCATCCGCGAACTGACCGACGAGAACGCGCTCGCCTTCTTCGACGCGATCGCGCCGATCGTGCACCGCGAATCCATCGACATGTCGGTGGCCTGGTTCCAGTCGCGCTACGACAAGGTCGGCCCGGGCGGAAATGGCGCCGACTACATCAACTGCCCCATGACCAAGGAGCAGTATGACGGTTTCGTCGCCGCGCTGATCGCGGGCGAGAAGACCGAGTTCAAGGAGTGGGAGACCAACACGCCCTATTTCGACGGCTGCCTGCCGATCGAGGTGATGGCGGAGCGCGGCCCCGAGACGCTGCGCCACGGCCCGATGAAGCCGGTCGGCCTCACCAATCCGCACGATCCCACCACCAAGGCCTACGCGATCGTGCAGCTGCGCCAGGACAACAAGCTCGGCACGCTCTACAACATCGTCGGCTTCCAGACGAAGCTGAAATACGGTGAGCAGCAGCGCATCTTCCGCACCATTCCGGGGCTTGAGAAGGCCGAGTTCGCCCGCCTCGGCGGCCTGCACCGCAACACCTTCCTCAACTCGCCAAAGCTGCTCGACGGCCAGTTGCGCCTGCGCGCGCAGCCGCGGCTGCGCTTTGCCGGCCAGATGACCGGTTGCGAGGGCTATGTGGAGTCCGCCAGCGTCGGCCTGATCGCCGGCCTCTATGCGGCAGCCGACGCACGCGGCGAGACGCTGGCGAGCCCGCCCAGCACGACGGCCCTGGGATCGCTGCTCGGCCACATCACCGGCGGTCATATCGAGACCGTCGAGCCCGGCACGCGCTCGTTCCAGCCGATGAACATCAATTTCGGTCTGTTCCCGCCGCTTGCGAGCGCCCCGGCCAAAAAGCCGGACGGCACGCGGCTACGGGGCAACGAGAAGACGGTAGCCAAGAAGCAGGCGATGAGTGCGCTGGCCCTCGCCGATCTCGATCGCTGGATCGCCGATCACCTGCGCATTGCCGCCGCCGCGTGAGTTTTCGATGAGCCTCCCTAAAGACGACGCCGCGACACTGTCGGCGCGCTGGACCGAGGGCGTGCTGCTGAAGCGCGACGTGTTCTCGACCGTCGAGCGCGGCCGCTTTCGCGGCGACAACGGCGAGGTCGACGCGGTGCTGCGCCGGCTCGACGAGGCGCCGTGGTGGTCGTTCCTGCTCGCCCGTCATCTGTTCGCGCGCGAGAAGCATGCGCTCGCGCTCGCCAAGGGCCTCGACGTCGGTCCCGAGCTGCTGTGGGCCGGACGCCGCGCGCTGGTGCGTGGCTTCGTCGACGGCGTCGCGCTGCATCTGGCAAAGCCGCACGGCGACCTCGCCTATTTCCGCTCGGCCAAGGCGGCACTGCGCCGGCTGCGCCGCGCCGGCATCTGCCACAACGATCTCGCCAAGGAACAGAACTGGCTGGTCGGCCGCGACGGCCGCGCCTATGTGACCGACTTCCAGCTCGCGGCCTGCTTCAACCGCCGCGGCCGGCTCTACCGCATCCTCGCCTATGAAGACCTCCGGCATCTGCTCAAGCACAAGCGCACCTACGCGCCCGAAGCACTGACGCCGCGCGAGCGGAAGATCCTGGCCAAGAAATCGTTCGCCGCGAGCCTGTGGCTTGCCACCGGCAAGAAGGTCTATCGCGCGATCACCCGCGGCTTGTTCAACTTCACCGACCGCGAGGGTGGCGGCCGCCGGCTGGTGAATGATGCGCCGGTGCTGGCGGAGCTGATCCGCAGGAACCCGGCCGTGCGCGACACCGCGATCGTCGCCTTCGCCGATCGCCGGTCCGGCGTCGGCCTCTACGCCTTCGTCGAGGCCGATCAGGCCGCGCTCGAGGGCCAGCTCCGCAACGAGCTCAGTGCTGCCAAGGGCCCGAAGCCGCCGGAACACATCCAGGTCGTGCACGCGCTGCCGCGTGATGCCGGCGGCAAGCCGCGCACCGAGATCCTGCAACTGGTCGCGATGAACCAGCTCGACCTGATCGAGCCGATGATGAAGAACGACCAGGACCGCGCCTTCCTCAAGGACATTCTGGAGCAGCGCAAGAACCTGCGCGACCGCTTCAATTTCGAGGCGGATTTGCCGACGAGCTAGCGTGGGGCACGCCTTGAAGCGTCCACATTGGCGATAGAGAAGCGGTCAGGGAACGCAGGCTTTGCTGGGATCTTGGCAGGGATGATGGGCACTCGGGGGACCATGATGCATCGCGCAGTTGGTGGGCTCATCGCTGGCCTGCTGGTGCTGGCGGCCGCGCCCGCCATGGCCGAGAGCCCGGCCGAGCTGATCTCCAGCTTCCGCCTCAAGAACGGTGAAGTCCGCGTCGTCCGCGACTCCACCCTCGACCGCATCGCCATGGACCAGGCCCGCGCGATGGCGGCGAAGGACGACCTCAGTCACGACGCCCTCGGCCCGTTCAACAAGCGCGTCGCGCTGGCCGGCGCGGGCCGCGCCGCCGAGAACATCGCCTACGGCTACGACAGTTTCGAGAAGACGCTGGGCCAGTGGATCGACTCGTCCGGGCACCGCAAGAACCTGCTCCTGCACAACGCCTCCCGCGTCGGCATCGCCAGCGCCAAGAATGCCAGCGGCAAGCGTACTTATTGGGCCATGGTGATCGCCGGCGACTACGAGCCGAAGGGCAAGAAGAGCAAAGACAAGAACATGGACAAGGAGCCGCTGGTTGCCGTCAAGCGCGAGGCAGCTCCGGCAAGCAAGCCCAAATCGACCAACTGCCACGTCAAGCTGCTCGGCCTCTGCATCTGAGGCCAGGCCCGGCCATCTTGCCCGCATTCGTTGATGTGTCTAATCCAAGCGCGAAGATCGCAGGATGCGGAGGCGTGGATGATCGACATCGACCGAATTCGTGCCGACACGCCGGCTGCCTCCCGGCTCGCCTATCTCCACAACGCGGGCGCGGCACTGATGCCGGCGCCGGTTGTCGCGGCGATGAAGCAACACATCGAGCTCGAGAGCGAGATCGGAGGCTATGCGGCCGCCGACCGCGAGGCGGGCCGGCTTGATGCAGTCTACGGCTCGGTCGCGCGTCTGCTGAATGCCGCGCCCGACGAGATCGCCCTGGTGGAGAACGCGACGGTTGCCTGGCAGATGGCGTTCTACGCGCTGCCGTTTGGCAGGGGCGACCGGATCTTGACCGCCGAGGCGGAATACGCCGCCAACTATGTCGCCTTTCTTCAGGTCGCCAAGCGCACGGGCGCGGTCATCGACGTGGTGCCGAGCGATGCCAGCGGCGAGCTCGACGTCGGCGCGCTCGAGCGCATGATCGATGCACGCGTCAAACTCATTGCCGTCACCTGGGTCCCGACCAATGGCGGGCTGGTCAATCCCGCAGCAGCGATCGGAAAGATCGCGCGGGCGCACGGCATCCCCTATCTGCTCGACGCCTGCCAGGCGGTCGGACAGATGGAGGTCGACGTAGAGGCGATCGGTTGCGACATGCTGTCCGCGACGGGACGAAAATTCCTCCGCGGCCCGCGCGGCACCGGCTTTCTCTACGTCCGCCGGCCGCTCCTGCAGCAACTCGAGCCGCCGATGATCGATCACTTCGCCGCGCCCTGGGTCTCGCGGGACGCCTATCAACTGCGGGACGATGCCCGCCGCTTCGAGAATTGGGAGAACAATTACGCGGCAAGGCTCGGTCTCGGCGCAGCCGTCGACTACGCCCTCGCGATCGGCCTTGGCCCGATCGAGCAGCGTTGCCGCATGCTTGCGGGCCGTCTACGCAGCGGCCTTGCCAGCATTCGCGGCGTGACCATTCGCGATCTCGGACGCAGCCCCGGCGCCATCGTCAGTTTCACCGTGGAGGGGTATGAGGCGGATGCCGTTGTTCGCAGCGCCGCCGCGGCAGGCATCACCATCGGCGCGTCGGATCCGGCGAGCACCCGCATCGATGCCGAGACTCGCGCGCTGCCGCCGGTCGTGCGGGCCTCGCCGCACTACTACAATACGGAAGCCGAGATCGACCGGCTGATCGGCCTCGTCGCAGGTCTGGCGCCGCGATAGCGGCGCACCATTCAGGTGCAGCGCGCGCTCAGTCCGGATGCGCCGAGCTTGGCCATGACCTCGTCGAGATGCGCGCTGTCGCGGGTCTCGATCACGAGCTGCAGCAGCGTCGCCTTGGCCGGCAGATCCGAGAAGGTCCGCTGATGCGAGACCTCGATGATGTTGGCGCCGGCTTCAGCCAGCAGCGAAGCGACGGCCGCCAATTGCCCCGGCCTGTCGGGGATGTCGAGCGATAGCTGGGTCAACCGGCCCTCGCGCGCCAGCTCGCGCGTGAGGACGGAGGCGATCAGCCGCGTGTCGATATTGCCGCCGCTCAGGACGAGCCCGACTTTCTGGCCCTTGAAGCGGGAGGGATCGGACATCAGCGCGGCAAGGCCGGCGGCGCCGGCGCCCTCGACGACCGTCTTCTCGATCGAGATCAGGGTCGCGACCGCGCGCTCGAGCTCGGCCTCGCTGACGAGCGCGATGTCGTCGACGAGACGGCGGACGATCTCGGTGGTGATCTTGCCCGGCGATTTGACCGCGATGCCTTCGGCGAGCGTGTCGCCGCGTGCCGGCAGATTGCCGTCATGGATGGCGTTGTACATCGAGGGATAGAGCCACGCTTCGACGCCCAGGATCCGCAGCGACGGCTTGATCGATTTCGCCGCAATGCCGATGCCGCTGATCAGGCCGCCGCCGCCGATCGGAACGACCAGCGTGTCGAGCTCGGGCACCGCCTTCATCATCTCCAGCCCGATCGTGCCCTGCCCGGCGATGACCAGCGGATCGTCGTAAGGGTGGACGAAAATCATGCCGCGAGCCTCGCCGTGGCTGCGCGCATAGGCGGCCGCCTCCTCCAGCGTCGCGCCCGTCACCACCACCTCGGCGCCGTGATGCCGAGTGTTCTCGACCTTCACCATGGGCGTGCCGACCGGCATCACGATGGTGGCGGGAATGCCGAGCCGCTTGGCGTGATACGCGACGCCCTGCGCGTGGTTGCCCGCCGACATCGCGATCACACCGCGCGCACGCTCCTCGGCCGTCAGCGCCGTGAGCCGGTTGAGCGCGCCGCGCTCCTTGAACGAGGAGGTGAACTGGAGGTTCTCGAATTTCAGCCAGATGTCGCAGCCGCAGATGTTGCTCAGCGTGCGGCTGTAGCTGCAGGGCGTCTCGACGACGGCGCCGCGGATGGTCTCGGCGGCGGCGTGAATGTCGCCAGGGGACACCGGCAAGCCGGTGAGATCGGAGGACGTGGTTTGGGACAAGTCAGCCATACAAATCAGCCATGGGACAGCATAGAGCATTTGCCCGGCGCGAGCGATAAGCCAACCGCTATTTGGTAAATTCCCGCGAACGTGAAGCCCGCCACAGCGTCCACAGCGTGCGCAGCCGCGATACCGGCTGGGGCGTGAACGGGTTGCGTCCCGGCTGCGACAGGCGCTTGAGCTCGGACCGCGCCTGAGCCAGCGGCAGAAACGCGGGACGCACCGATGCCGGCACTTGCGCCAGCAGCGACAGGGCCGTGGTCAGATGCTGCCGTGCCTCACCTGCGAGCTGCTCCAGCACGGCGCGCAAGGCCTGCGTCTGTTTGCCGGCGAACACGTCCTCCATCTCGCAGCCATGGCTCGCCAGCACCTGCTGCGGCAGGAACAATTGCCGGTGCGCGGCATCGCGCGGCAGGTTGGCGATGACCTGCACGATGCCCTGCGCCAGCCCGGCATGCCGCGCAAGATGCTCGGCGGCATCGGGCGGTGCGCCCATGATCCGGGCGGCTTGACCCAGCAATGCCGACGAGGTCGCGGCCAGATAGCCCTCCAGCGCCGTCAGCGTCGGCATCGGGTCGTTGTAGAGGTCGAACTGGTGCTCATCGACGAGCAGCGACAGCGGCTCGACCGGCAGGTCGAAATCGCGCATCGCACGCAACAGCTCGGCCGCGACCGGATTGCCCTCGGCGCTGCCATGGACGAGGCCCGAGAACAGATCGGTCCACCATTGGAAGCGGATCTCGCCGGGCAAGGGCTGGCTGACCTGGTCGCGGACGCGGACGATCTCGACGTTGAAGGCATAGAGCGCCAGCAGCGCACGCCGTTCGGCGGCCGGTGCGAACAGGGTCGCCGCATAGCGCGGAAAATCGTGGCTGCGCACGAGATCGGCGCAGAAGGTCACGGTGTCGGGCGGCGCAGGGCTGCTCATGGCACGGCGATCAGCGCCGCAGCGACGCGCCGCCGTTCGCCGATCATGATGTTGTAGGTGCGCACGGCGGGGCCGGTCTGCATCGTGTCCAGCACCACCCTCACCGCCTTCAGCGCCTGGCGCAACTCCGGCGGCGGCAGCCAGTGCCCGGTCCCGGTGCCGACCAGGAGCGTGTCGATGCCGTTGGCGGCCGCGAACACCCGATCCAGCGAATAGCGGTCGATCTTGCTGGGGTCGGTCACATCCCAGGCCCAGATCGCGTCGGGCAGGCACAGCAGCGACCCCCGGTGCGACATGCCTGCAAAGGCGAAGCCACCCTTGCCATAGGCATCGATCGGCGCCGAGCGCGGGAAATGCGGTGCGTTGGGATCGCCAGCCATCAGCTTCGTCCGAATGAGCCTAATACCCTCGCGAACGCATGCGAGGGCCTGCGGTTCGGATCATGCCTTGTTTTTCTTCGCCGGCGTAGCCGTGTCCGGCGCATCCTCGCGATGCTCGCCGACACCGAGATAGATCAGGATCGGCGCAGCGATGAAGATCGAGGTGTAGGTGCCGACCAGCACCACGCCGAACATCATCACCGCGGTGAAGCTGTGGATGGCGTGACCGCCGAACAGCAGCAGCGCCAGCAGGGCCAGCGTCACGGTGACGTGGGTGATGATCGAGCGCGACAGCGTCGAGTTGATCGACTCGTTGAGCAGCTGCGGCATCGGCATCTTCTTGTAGCGCCGCAGCATTTCACGGATGCGGTCGTAGATGACGACGGTGTCGTTGAGCGAGTAGCCGAGAATGGTGAGCAGCGCCGCGATGCTGGTCAGGTCGAAATCGACCTGGCTGACCGACATGAAGCCGATGGTCAGCACGATGTCGTGGACGTTGGCGATCATGGCGCCGAGCGCGAACTGCCATTCGAACCGGAACCAGAGATAGATCAGGATCGCGACGATCGCGAGCATCAGGCCGAGCATGCCGTAGGCCAGCAGCTCGCCGGCGACGCGCGGACCGAGCACCTCGACGCGGCGGTACTCGATGGAATCGCCGAGCGCGTTGCGGACCTTCTGGACGGCTTCTTGCTGCGCAGCATCGCCGCCCGGCTGCTCCGCGACGCGGATCAGAACGTTCTCGGGCCCGCCGAACTGCTGCAACTGGACTTCGCCAAGACGCAAGCCATCCAGCGTCGTGCGCATCGCCGCGATGTCGGCGGCGCCGGACTTGGCCCGGACCTCCAGCAGCGTGCCGCCCTTGAAGTCGATGCCGAGGTTCAGCCCGTGGGTGAAGAACAGCGTGATGGCGATGATCGACAGCGCCGCCGAGATCGGGAAGCTGATGCGGCGGAAGCGTGTGAAGTCGAAATGCGTATTGTCCGGGACAATGCGCAGCGACGGCAGCAGGCCGAGCGCCGCGACCACGGTGAGGATGGCGATGAGGACGCCGAGCCCGATGAGAACGGTATGATTCACGATCAGGCTCCTAGATCGGCACGCTCTGCGGCCGCTTCCACCGCACCCACCAGGCGACGATCAGCCGGGTCAGGGTGAAGGCGGTGAACACCGTGGTGATGATGCCGATGCCGAGCGTCACGGCGAAGCCGCGCACCGGGCCGGTGCCGATATAGAACAGCACGGCGGCGGCAATGAAGGTGGTGATGTTGGAATCGAGGATGGTCGCAAGCGCCCGCTTGAAGCCGGCGTCGATCGCCGAGATCGCGTTGCGGCCGCCGCGCAATTCCTCGCGGATGCGCTCGTAGATCAGCACGTTGGAGTCGACCGCGATACCGACGGTAAGCACGATGCCGGCGATGCCGGGCAAGGTCAGCGTGGCGTTGAGCAGCGACAGCAGGCCGAAGATCATCGCAACGTTGATGGCCACCGCGATGTTCGCGAACACCCCGAACAGCCGGTAGGTCAGCAGCATGAAGATGATGACCAGGATCGAGCCGACATAAGCCGCAAGCTCGCCCTTCTCGATCGAGTCCTGGCCGAGGCCGGGACCGACGGTGCGTTCCTCGACCACGGTCAGCGGCGCCGGCAGCGCGCCGGCGCGCAGCAGGATCGCGAGGTCGTTGGCCGATTGCACCGTGAAATTGCCGGAGATCTGGCCCTGGCCGCCGGTGATGGGCTCACGGATCACGGGCGCCGAGATCACCTTGTTGTCGAGCACGATGGCGAAGGGCAGTCCCACGTTCTCCTGCGTGGCCTGCGCGAACTTGCGCGCGCCTGAGGTGTTGAACTTGAAGCTGACGACCGGCTCACCCGTGCGCTGGTCGAAGCTCGCCTGGGCGTCGGTCAGATCGCCACCGGCAACCAGCACCTGCTTCTTGACCACGTAAGGCGTCGGCGGCGGCGAGGCGCTCATCAACAGCTCGGATTCCGGCGGCAACCTGCCCTGCTGCGCCTGATCCGGCGGCACGGACGTGTCGACCATGCGGAATTCCATCTTCGCGGTCTTGCCCAACAGCTCCTTCAGGCGGGTCGGGTCCTGAAGACCGGGGACCTGCACCAGGATGCGGTCGTTGCCCTGGCGCTGGATCACGGGCTCGACGGTGCCGAGCTCGTTGACGCGGCGCTCGACGATCTGGATCGACTGCTCGATGGTCTTGCGCATGCGGTCGAGCATCGCGGCCTGCGGGATGGTCAGGCGGATCACGCCGCCGCCGGCATCAGCCACTTCGAGGTCGCGCTGACCGCTGGTGCCCATCAGGCCGCCCAGCGGCTGCGACAGCTCGCGCAGCTTGGCGAGCGCCGGCTGCACGTCGGTCTCCTTGGTGATGCGAACCTCGGCCGCGTCGTTGCGCACGGTGACGCCGCCGGTGAAGCCGATCTTGGCATCGCGCAGCGTGCGGCGCACGTCGTCGCGGACCTGGTCCAGCCGCTCCTTCTTCACGTAGTTGGAATCGACCTCGAGCAGCAGATAGGAGCCGCCCTGGAGGTCGAGGCCGAGCACGAGCCGGCGCTGCGCCCAGGCGGGCCAGGTCTTGACCTGCGCTTCGGGGAAGAAGTTCGGGACCGCGCAGAGGCACACGATCAGCGCCGTCAGGATGATCCCGAGCGCCTTCCACCGCGTGAAATACAACATCGACTGGACCTGTCAGATCAGGAGACTTGCAGGAAACTTGAAAGACTAGCGGAAGCGCTCACTTCGACGCGGCGTCGTCCTTGGCGGTTTCCTTCGCGCTATCCTTGGATTCTTTCGCCGGCTCGCCCTTGGCGCGCACGCCCGAGATCATCTGGCGCATCTGCCGCACCCGCACGCCGTCGGAAATCTCGAACTCGATCTGGTCGTCGTCGACGACCTTGGTGACCTTGCCGACGAGACCGCCCGAGGTCACGACGGTGTCGCCGCGGCGGATGTTCTTCACGAGATCAGCGTGGTCGCGGACCTTCTTCTGCTGCGGACGCAGAATCAGGAAGTACATGATCACGAAGATCAGGGCGAACGGCAGCAGCGACATCAACATGCTGTTGGTGTCGCCGGCGCCCGCGGCCTGGGCATACGCAGGGGTAATCAGCATTCGGACGATCCTCGTGGAAACGGGGGAAGCCGGTCAGGCCCTCAAAGCCGACCGGTTCGGTCAAATTCGCGCGGACTATAGCGGCCATTGCCCCAATTGCAACGCTGCCAGACCGTCGATTTGGCCACCTTGCGGCGCGCCCTCAGGCCCGATAAGGCTGCATTCTCAGGAACTTCGGACATGCCCAAAAAACCAAGCAAAAGCCCGGCCGGCAAAGGCCCCCGTACCCCTGCCAGAAAGCCCGCCGCCGTCGCGGCAAAACGCCCCAAGGGGGTCGTCAAGGCGCCCTTCAAGGCCTCCCCGGACCTCTCCCAGGAGCGCATCGTCCGCGCGCTGGAGACCATTGCGGCGCACCTCGCCGCCCAGGGCAACCCGGCCGTGGAACGCGAATCGTTCGAGCGGGCGGACGCCTATGTCTGGCACCCCGACGGCCGCCTTGCTGCGGTGCCGCGGGTCAGCCGCGTCGAACTGTTCCTGCTCAAGGGCGTCGACCGGATGCGCGACATCCTGATGGAGAACACCGAGCGCTTCGCCAACGGCCTGCCCGCCAACAACGCCCTGCTCTGGGGCGCGCGCGGCATGGGCAAGTCGTCGCTGGTGAAGGCGGCGCATGCCAGCATCAACGCGGACCGCAAGGCGGCCGACAAGCTCAAGCTGATCGAGATCCACCGCGAGGACATCGAAACGCTGCCGATGCTGATGGAGAAGCTTCGCGACGCCGACTTCCGCTTCATCGTGTTCATCGACGACCTCTCCTTCGACGGCAATGACGCGTCCTATAAGTCGCTCAAGGCCGTGCTCGAAGGCGGCATCGAGGGCCGGCCCGAGAACGTCATCCTCTACGCCACCTCCAACCGCCGCCATCTGCTGGCGCGCGACATGATCGAGAACGAGCGCTCGACCGCGATCAATCCCGGCGAAGCGGTCGAGGAGAAGGTCTCGCTGTCGGATCGCTTCGGCCTGTGGCTCGGCTTCCACCGCTGCAGCCAGGACGAATACCTCGCCATGGTGCGCGGCTATTGCAGCCATTTCGGCATCAAGGTCGACGACGAGGCGCTGGAGCGCGAGGCGCTGGAATGGTCGACCACCCGCGGCTCCCGCTCGGGCCGCGTCGCCTGGCAGTTCGTGCAGGAGTTGGCGGGACGGCTGGGTGTGAAGCTGACGACGACGTAGCAGACGGATCGCAACCCACTTACGGCTGTCTTTCCCCGAAGGCGGGGAATCAAGGGCGCGTGTGCATGAGAACCGGTTCTGGCGGCGTGTAGCATCGCGCTCCTCCTTCCGGTCAGAACCGGGCCAAGGACTGATGTTGCGAACACAAGCGCAAGCACGACATTGAGCGTTCGATCGTCGAGCGGCCGTTGACCGCCTGACGCAACGGTGCTTTCAGGCGCGGCGGGCGAGATCGCAAAAGTCAGCCAAGTATTCCAGCCAGATGGCCGATTTGCCGTAGGGGCATCGCTGATCCTACTTAGTAAAAATGTGCCTCGAGGGTGTCGGCGGCGTTGCCGCCGCGGGCGAAAGATTGAACGTCAGCCAGACGTTCCAGCCCGCTGGCCGATTTTCATTGGCGAATTCGCCGTAGGCCTTCAGGTTCAGATATCCCTGCATGTCTCCAACCGGGAAAATGTAGCCGACCTGCGGTCCGACGCCGAGCACCCGCGATCGGAAGCAGCCGACGCGATCGCCGGAGCCGCTGTCGCAGCCGAGCTGTTGATAGGCGTAACCCACCAAGCCGACCTGCCACTGCTTGGTGAGGAATTGCGACACGCCCCAGTCGAAGTGCATGTCGACGCCACTCTGATATTGGGTGGCAGGGTTTACGAAGTTGTAGGTAAATCCCAGCACCGCCGATGCTTCTCGCCCGGTCTTTGGGTCGAAATAGGTGTAGCCGCCGCCGGCGTCGATTACCCAATGCCCAAGCCCCAAATTCGCAAGACGGTCCGACTGATAGGCCCCGACCGGGATGTCCCCGGTGATGTAGGTCATGTAGTTGTGGACACCGGCGTTCCATTTCAGCTGGAACATCGGGAGCAGATCGCCAAATGCGATGATCGAGCTGTTGATGCTGTCGGAGCGCGAGAATGGCAATACGCCGCCGCCTGGTCCCGTCACTGTCCCCACCAGCGATCCCGCCAGCGACGTCGAGTTGGACCCGTAGACTCCCAACAGCGAGGCTTGGGCCTGCGCGCCCAGCACCGGTGTCGCAAAGGTGTAGGTCCCGACCAAAAGGCCAAGATCCACATTCGCCTTGACGTTCGCATTCACGTTGACGTTCAGATTCGCGGGAATGCGACCGATCGTGATCTCGCGTGCCCGCGCCACGTCGGCGCCGGCGGAAACCGAGGTGTGATAATAAATCGAGGTCACCGACCAGCCGGGCGCCTGCGCGGGGGCGGCGGCGAGGCTGCCAAAGAAGCCGGGTATCCAGAAGCTGACGCCGCCTTCATCGGCTCGCGCCGCATCATTGGGGAGCGCGAGTAAGGTGGCAATTCCCGCCGCGCCCAGCCGACAAACGAAACCAGCCGTCGATACCGACTTCCTGCTCTTTATCTGCATCTGCCGATCCCCACTCTTCTGCCCTCCGCACAACCGAAGAACAATCCGGCCGTGTGAGGACCCGGAAAACGAAGTAGACGCTACCACAGCGCGTCTATGCGGTATCGACGCTTTCCCAGCTTGTGCATCCTTAGCGGGAGACTGTGCCTTCCATGCCACAATTTCCTGAGTGCATGCCTGCTGATTTGCCGATTCCTCATAGCGCCGCACGATTGCGCCTTACAAAAACTGTCTCGATCAAAGCGACTGTTTTGCCGTTTTCGCGTGGCCGCCCAGATCGGTTCTCTCAAACCCAACGCAAGAACGATACCTCGTATCTCAGTCGGCAGCACAAGACCGATCCGGTCATGCAACGGACGAGGGTACGCGACCAGAAATTTCCGAACCTCACTCGTTAGCAGACGCCCCTCACCTCTCCGGGAATAGCAGGGAGAAAAACGAACGCAGTTGCCACGTCGGCGCGCCATCCGGTCTAACCACGTTATAAAACCCTTGGATCGACGCACTCACTGGCTGGTCGCCGAGCTTGAACAATCGACCAAAGCCGCCACCAATTGGGACGTTCCACTGCTGACCCGGTGCAGCCAGCCAGTTTGCGGTGATAATCGGCGAACTTGTCAGGTACCACCCGTGCGCCATGTTGTAGTTGACGAACGGCTGCACGAGAAACTGATTCACCGGCGGCCGCAACGGATTGCCGCCAACTGACCACTGATTGTTGGCCAGCACGCCGATCACCCAATGTCCGGGCGTTACGAGGGCAACGGCGGTCGGACCGAACAACACCTTACCCGTTCCGAGAATCGGATCAGTGGCGGACGGGATCGTAAAGACTGGACCGACGCCCCAGATCAAAGTGCCCGGATGGGTGGGTGACAAAAAGAACTCCTGAGTGATGTCACCAATGCCATTCGTATTGCTGTTAAATATCGGGCTAGGTTGACTCATCACGGGCATGATGGTGCGCGAGATCAGGTTCCAGTCTGCGTTGAGGCGCAGCGGCACGACTGGCTGAATGTTGAGTACTTCCTGGGTGCGGTTGAACGGTCCGGCGTTGAAATTCGTATTGCTTTGGAACGGAACGCTGACGAGATCGGCGATAGGGTTCTGCGATTGCTTCGCCAAGTCTTCGTCCGCAGGCCTGGCAGAACCGGCAGCGCGTGTCCGTTCGACTGCATCAGAACCGCCGCTCTCGAACTTGTAGTTCGCACCGAACTTGACCATTTGAAGGTTGCGGTTCAGCGGGATTGGCGGGACCGTGGCCGAAGTCCAGTTTCCCAGCATAATCTGATCGTATTCGAGTTTGAGCGTCCAATGCGATTTGAAGCCGTACTCGATGCCCGCCCCAGCCAGCCAGCCGGAACTGGTATTGGACCCCTGCCAAGTGACACCGGGAAAGTTCAACGAGGCATTGCTTTGCACCCAGCCACCGCCAAACTTGCCGTACACAAGCCAACGATCCTCCACGAGGCCGACACGGCCTGCTAATGTCCCAATCCAGTTCTGGCTCACTGAGCCGAGCGTAGGTGTGGGAAGCGCGGGATGACCAAACGTCGCCCCATCGAAATCACCTTCCACGCCAAACAAAAGATGGCCGGCCTGGAAATTGTAGCCAGCCTGGACGCCACCGATGAATTCCGTCAGCCCGCCGTATAAATTGTTGCCTGGAATGTTCAGGCTGCCGCTGGTCCAGGCCCCACCAACATTTGCTCCAAGATAAAACCCTGACCAATTGTATGGCGGCGGAAGAGCGATCGGAGCCTTCACTGGCATATCCGCAGCACGCGCGGTGACGCTCGCGAAGATAGCGAGCAGAGCCGCAAGGAACGACTTCATGGCACGCTCCCATGTCGGGCAACGATATTGCCAGACTTTCCCGTCGCTTTCTCATCCAACTACAAAGCGTTATTTTTCACTGTCTCATATGGGACACACCCAGCGAGATGTCGATCAGCTGGGTTGCAGCCTGCAGGCAAGGCATGTTCCACGCCCGATATCCGTTGTGAATTGACCACAAGCTGAAACTTGGCTGTCGTGCCCTGCCCGATAGCGTGCATTTAGCGCAACATATCCCCGCAACCGGGAGCCTGGCGGTTTCGCCTCTAATCAAACGGAAAGATCCTCTTCCAGTCCTTCTTCATGTCCACGACGGTCCACCTGTTCACCGCTGCGGCATCGAGAGCGACATCGAGCTTGCCGAAATGCGATTGGCGATCGTAGGCATATTCACGTTCTGCATCGGTATGGTGAACGATCAGGCCGAACCGCGCGCCACTGGTCCCGAGCGTCGCCCATTGCAGCATTTCGAGGTCGCCATCGGAGTTGCCGAAAGCAGCGATCGGACGCCGGCCAATGTGGCTGTTAATCCCGATCGGCTTGCCGGCCTTATCGTCGATGAAATCGACCTCTGGCAGACGAAACAGAACCGGCGTGCTGTCACGCATTTCGTATCGGGTCTTGATTGACGATCCGACGACCTGCTCGGGAGGAACTCCATAAACCCTCTCGGTCCATGGCCGCATGAATTCGATGCCCCCACCTGACACGATGAAGGTCTTGAAACCGTTGGCGCGGAGGTAAGCCAGCAGTTCGAGCATGGGCTGATAGACAAGTTCGGTATACGGACGCTTGAAACGGGCATCACGTGCGGTCGCAAGCCAGTCTGTGACGATCTTCTCAAACTCCGCTGTCGTCATGCCGGCGTGAGTCACCGCCACCAGCTCGGCTACGCCCTTCTCTCCGAAAGCTGCAAGCGCCTTCGGGTCGCCGTTCAGCACCGCCGCGAAGGGCTGCTGGTCCTTCCATTCCGGATGCATCGGCGCGAGAACCTTCACACGATCCAGCGCAAAAGCGAGTTGCACATACATCGGCTGTTCGACCCAGAGCGTCCCGTCGTTGTCGAAGGTCGCGATGCGTTGATCGGGCGGCACGAAATAGGGACCGCCATTCTCTGTGACTCGTGCGACGAAGTCGACGATCGAAGCTTTTGTCGGACCCTCATTCCAGGATGGTAGAGAACCGGTTTGCGTCTGGGCCACGGCCGACGTGGAACGCAGAGCGGCAGATAGAAACGGAAGCATCGCCAGAGACGAGAGCAGCGCGCGACGGTCAGGATGTGGAAATCGCATGATCTGTTTCATTGCCGATCCATTTCGACTGTGCGGTCCGCACCACTCAACATTGAAGCTGCGTGCGAGGTCCGTGCATCGTTGCTGTTCGTTGCACGCTTGTCGGCACGCTGCTTCGTGAACAGTCGGATTCTGAGCGCAGTGGATTGGCGGGCGCCCCTGTGTCGGGCGCCCGCATTACCCGCAAGCATCCGAGCTACTGGCTCGGGTGCCCCTGACCCTTCTTGAGCTGATCCAAAACCTGATCCAGGTTGTAGCTCGCCGGATCCTGAAGGGGTGGGAACTCCTTGTAGGATTCCAGCTCCTTCAGCCACAGCACCTGCCCGATCGGCAGCAGGTTCCAGTCGTATATGTAAGCCGTGACCGGCCCGGCGAGCGCGCCGCTGAACCAGAAGCTCGCCTTTTTCTCATCGCCCCACGACGTCTCGAATGGATCGCGCTTGAGGTTAACCATGCCGGCTGCGAACTGGGTCTGGACTCCCGGCGAGAGGAAACCCGTCGGGGTTTCGGGCGCGATCGCGAAATACATCTTCCAATTCTTGTAGCGCACAGCCGACGGATGGCTGCTGGAATAGTAGAAGAAGGTGTCGCGCGCCGACTTTTCCGAACGTCCGGAAAGGTACTCGGTCTGATCGAAGCCATCGAGCTTGGTCTTGACGATGCCCGGATAGGAGCCGGCCATGATCCGCTTGTTCAGCGCATCGCCCTTGGCTCCGCCGGCGATGTTGACAAGCGTGGGCAGCCAGTCGAGCGATGCGAAGATGTCGTTCTTGACCGTTCCAGGCTTGATGACGCCCGGCCAGCGAATGACACACGGAGCGCGCATGCCGCCTTCCCAGGTGTTCATCTTCGAGCCCTTGAACGGGGTCGTGCCGCCGTCCGGGAAGGTGAACGTCTCGGCGCCGTTGTCGGTGGTGAACACGACGATCGTATTGTCGAGCTGGCCCATGTCCTGGAGCTTCTTCAGCACATAGCCAATGTTGTCGTCCATCTGCTTCATGCCGGCTTCGTTGACGCCCCAGTCCTTGCCACCCGGTTCGCCGACCATGGCCATGTACTTGTCGTTCAGCACGGTGGTGACGTGCATGCGCGCCGGGTTGTACCAGACGAAGAAAGGCTTGCCCGTCGTCTTCGGGTCGTTGCGATCGATGAAGTCGATGACCTTGGCCGAGATTTCCTCGTCGACCCCCTTCGATCGTTCGAGCGTCAGCGGGCCCTGGTCGACGCACTGCTGCGTCCTGCTTGTACCATCCGACTTGCACGACAGGACGTTGCGCGGAGGCGTCAGGCAAACCGTCGTTTGCGGATCGACCGCGCCCGGTACCTCCGCGATGCCGGGGATCGGCGTATTCTTGCATGGCGGAGCAACCGTCTGCTGGGTCGGGGACTTGTTGATGTCCGGGAAACTCACGCCCTGCATGGCGTCGAGATGATACAGGTAGCCCCAGAATTCCTGGAAGCCGTGCGCGGTCGGCAGCGCGTCGGTGTGATCGCCGAGGTGATTTTTGCCGAACTCGCCAGTGTTGTAGCCGAGATCGAGCAGGAATTTGGCGAGACTCGGGGTGCCGGGCCGCAGATAGGACGGGCTGCCGGGCAGTTGCGGAGGAATCATCCCGGTGCGCAGCGGATTCATGCCGGTGAAAAAGGCATTGCGGCCGGCCGTGCAGCTCTGCTCGGCGTAATAATGCATGAAGATCGCGCCTTCGTTGCCGATGCGATCGATGTTGGGTGTTTCCCCGACCATCAGGCCGCGGTGGTAGATGCTCGGCTGCATCCAGCCGATGTCGTCACCCATGATGAAGAGGATATTGGGTTTCTGTGCCGGCTGCGCGGTCGCCGGCGTGCTGGCTGCCCCGGCCAGCGACATCAACATCGTCGCGCCAAGCAGCGAGGCGTAGGACCTCTTGTAGCAACTTGATGTCTTGGATGGCATTGCGACCGAAAGCTTGTCATCGAACATGCAGTTCAACATGGCGTCGCTCTCCCGTTATGATGCGTTAGGGGCACCTCGCCTGATGCACCGAAATCCAAGGTGGCTCGTCGATGTGTCGATCGGCTCCGCATGCCGCGCAGCCGGCCGGTAGCGTCTGCAGTAGTTCGGCGCGCACAAGTGCGAACCGCCTTTGATGACCTTGCGTGGAATCCTGACGTTGGTCGTTCTGGGGTCGTAGCTTTCGGCCTCGCGGCCGCCGCGCGGGTTCTCTGGAATGCAGCAGGCTTTTGCTGCGTCAGCTTCATGCCGAGGCGAGTACCAGTCGGACGTCCATTCCCAGACGTTGCCGATCATATCGTGCAGCCCGTAGCCGTTCGGCGGGAACGCGGTGACCGGCGATGTCCGTTCGTATCCGTCGTCCCCAGTGTTCTGGCGTGGAAATTCGCCCTGCCAGGTGTTGGCCATGTGACGGCCCCCCGGCGCAAATTCATCTCCCCATGCGAATTCGGCGCCGTCCAGTCCGCCGCGCGCCGCAAATTCCCATTCCGCTTCGGTCGGCAAATCCTTGCCGGCCCATTTTGCGTAAGCGATCACGTCACTGAAGGCGACATGCACGACGGGATGATCGTCCAGCCCGCGGATGTCGCTGCCCGGCCCGTAGGGATGCCGCCAGTCCGCGCCTTTGGCGAAGGTCCACCACTGGCTGAAATCCCGAAGACTGACCGGATACGCGGGCGGCGAGAACATCAGGGAGCCCGCATAGATCATGTGCGGGAGAATTCCGGGATAGTCCTTTGGATCGGGCGCAATCTCGGCAACGGTGACGTGGCCGGTAGCCTTGACGAACGCCTTAAATTGCCGGTTCGTTACTGGATGGCAATCCATCCAGAACGCATCCACGGTCACGCGGTGGACCGGCGCTTCCTCCGGATAATGCCGATCCGACCCCATGCGAAACGTGCCGCCCGGCACGTACAGCATCCCCTCACCTGGCGGATGCAAGCGCGATTGTCGCGACGATGTCGCATCAGCCAACTTCATGCCGAACTCCGGACCCGTGCGGCCTGCGCTGCTAGAGACACGGAGCGGGACGCGTCCAGGTTGATCTAAATCAAGGGAACCTGGTCGGCTCTTTCACGACGGCGCTGGGTCGCCAGCACGTCCCGCTATGTCTGCTGCGCCATCGAAACCGAAGCAGATTCAGAACATTAGGACATCGCATCGGTAGCCATCGGCTACTTTGCATGGAGTTGTTTTTCGATCATTTGATTGTTCGGCCACAAAAGCTACAGGCCGAACCTGATCTCATTCCTTTTCGCGGCCTCGCGACTTGATGGTTCGCGGCAGCTTCCCGGCTTAGCGACTGCTGTCTCTGAATGACTGGATCGTCCGCCCCAGTGCGCAATTGCGCACAAGGCGGACGATGACAGCGGGCTTGTGGTGGTCGCGTGCGCGGCTTCGGGAAGCGCGCGCCTCACGCCCCGTTCAGGAATTGAAGCGGGTCAACCGGGCTCGATCCCTTGCGGATCTCGAAGTGGAGCTGCGGCGACGCCACCTCACCTGATTGACCCGACTTGGCAATGACCTGACCGCGCTTGATGGTATCGCCGCGCTTCACCAGCAGCTCACTCGCATGGGCATATGCGGTGACGTAGCCATTGGAATGCCGAACCAGGACCAGATTGCCGTAACCCTTCAGCTCGTTGCCGGAGTAGGCAACGACGCCGTCTTCGGCCGCCTTGACCGGCGTCCCCTCGGGCACCGCGAGATTGATGCCGTCGTTGGACTTGCCATTGGTCTTGGCGCCGTAGGTCGTGACCACCTTGCCGCGGACCGGCCAGCGGAAGGTCGGCAGCGAGCTGGTGGTCTCGGCGGCTTTCGCCGGAGCCTCAGCGGGTTTCTCTTCGACATTGGCCGTGGCCTGGGCCAGGCGCGCGCTCTGCACGGGCGCGGCGGCAGCGGCCATCTTGATGGCGGGCGCAGGAGCCGCAGCGACCGGCTGGAGCGTGCCCGCAACCGGCGCAGCACCGACCGGAGCCGCAGCAACCGGCGCCGCGACGGCGGCGGTTTTTGCACCGGGCACGGTCAGCTTGGTGCCGAGCTTGAGCTTGGCCGAGGGATCGAGGCCGTTGGCACGGGCCAGCTCAGCCGCCGAGATGTGGTTCTTGCGGGCGATGCTGGCGAGCGTGTCGCCACGATTGACGAAGTGGGAGCTCGGCGGCGCCGCCATGACGGCAACCGGCTTCGCAGCAGGCGCCAGCGCGGGAGCCGCCGCAACCGGAGCCATCGCCGGCGCGGGCGCAGCGGCGACAGCGCCCGCGTGCGGGATGATCAGCTGCTGACCGGGCGAGAGCGAGCGCGGGCCCTTGTAGCCGTTGGCGGCAAGGATTGCCTGCGGCGTGACGTGATAGCGCTTGGCGAGCACGTCGAGCGTGTCGCTGGTGCCGACGATGATCTTGGTCCCGCCGGCTGGCTGCGCTGCAGCAACCGAGCGCGGCGGCACGGCGGCCGTGGTTTCAAGATGCGGCTGCGCCGGGGGCGCGTAGGAGCCGACCCCGCGCCCGCCTCCGGACACGCCGCCACCGCTCGCAACGGGATAGGATTGCGGCGCCGACACCGCCGGCGGCGGCAAGGGCTGCGACTGATAATAGCCCGGCTGCGTCTGCGGCCGCGCATATTGCGGCAGCTCACGCTGCTGCGGCGGCGGTGCCTGCTGCACCGAGCCGGTCTGGTCAGACGCGAAGGGGTTGGAGAAGTTCGACTGGGACAGGCGCGACGACATGTCGGCGCTGCACCCTGCGAAGCTGAAGGAGATCAGCGCCAGCACCGCGACCTGCGGTACGCGGCGCGAGTAAAGCAACTCGGCGACGACAGACATGGTTACTCACTCGTACGCAACAGAACTGGTCTTTTAAGTAAACACGTCGCGAGTAAATAACGGCTTAACCCTCCCAATAAGATGTTGGCAGCACAGCCGATCCGGAATTCTACAGCTCCCGGGCCACCCCGGGCAGCGCCGGCACGAAGCGGACCTCGACGAGTTCCCTGCGCTCGATCCCGGTCTCCGTCCGGGTCAGCCGGACCAGCGTCTGCACGCCCTGATGCGGGCCGACCGGGGCGATCAGGATGCCGCCGACCTCGAGCCGCTCGACCAGGTTCTCGGGAAGCTGCTCCACCGCCGCGGTCACGATGATGCGGTCGAACGGGCCGATATTGGGCGGCAGGTTGAGACCGTCACCGAGCATCACCTCGACATTGTGACACTCCAGCTTTTCAAGCCGGGCGCGCGCGGTGTCCGCGAGCTTGCGGTAACGCTCGACCGTCAGCACCTGCCCTGCGAGCTTCGACAGCACGGCCGCCTGGTAGCCCGAGCCGGCACCGATCTCGAGCACGCGGTGCTTCTTCTGGAGCTGGAGCTGCTCGGTCATGTAGGCGACGACGAAGGGCTGGCTGATGGTCTGCCCGCAGGCGATCGGCAGCGCGCTGTCACGATAGGCGCCCTCGCGATCGGCGGCGTCGACGAACTCGTCGCGCGGCACCTCCTCCATGGTCCGCAGCACCGTCTGATCGCTGATGCCGCGACGCCTCAGCGTGAGCTGAAACATCATCTTTTCCGGCGGGTGCTGATTGGAGGTCATCGCTGCTTATATCGTTTCGTCAGGTCCGGATCGGCGCTTGCGATCGCCAAGGCACGGGCACGAATCCTGTTCCTGTCCAGGAACCCATGATAGCCTTTTGGTCGCGGTATTTGATCACAAATCGGCTTGCACAGGACTAGCAAAGGCCATTTTCAGGCGTCCGTTCGCCGAAACGCGCATTGCGTCGATTCGTGTTATCTGCGAACGTTTTCCGAAATGGGCAAGGACTCACCGACAATGACCGCGACAGGGCTTTCCGGCCGCTCTGTATTCCTCGTCGAAGACGAGGTGATGATCAGGATGATGGTCGCGGATATGCTCGAGGAGCTCGGTTACAAGGTCGCAGCCGAGGCCGGCGACATCACCGAAGCCTTGCGGCTCGCCCAGGCAACCCAGTTCGACATCGCCATCCTCGACGTCAACGTCAACGGCAAGGTGATCTCGCCGGTGGCCGACGTCATCAAGGCCAAGGGCTGCCCGTTCATCTTCGCCACCGGCTACGGCTCCTCCGGCCTGCCCGAGCAGTACCGCGACCGGCCGGCGCTGCAAAAGCCATTTCAGCTCGACGCGCTCGGCAAGACCATCGAAGCCGCCCTTCGCGGCGGCTAGTTGTCACGACTGCCGGCCCCGTAGCCTGCTATTTCAGCGTCGCACTCAGCGCTTCCGAAAACGCCTCGTTGGTGCGGTCGAGCCGAAGCGGCGTGACCGAGACGTAGCGCTCGCGCAGCGCCGCGAGATCGGTGCCCTCGGCGGGCGTGTCCATCATCGCCGCGCGCTCGAAGCCGATCCAGAAATAGGGATTGTTGCGGCCGTCCCTGCGCTCGTCGATCTTGAGGAAGCCGAGATTGCGCTTGCCCTGCCGGGTGACGCGAATGCCGAGCACGTCCTCCGGCGCGCAGGACGGGAAGTTGACGTTGATGACGGTATCCTTGGGAATGCCGGCCTTGATCACCTTGCGCAGGATGTCGGGGCCGAACTGGCGCGCGGTGTCCCATTGCGGCCGGTCGCGGGTCTCGACACTGAACTCCTGCGACAGCGCGAAGGACGGCAGGCCCAGAATGGTGCCTTCCAGCGCACCGGCGATGGTGCCGGAATAGACCACGTCCTCGGCGACGTTGCGGCCCTTGTTGACGCCCGACAGCACGAGGTCCGGCGGCTTGGTGCCGAGGATATGCCGCGCCCCCATGATGACGCAGTCGGTCGGCGTGCCGCGCACGGCAAAGTGCCGCGGGCCGACCTCGCGCAGGCGCAGCGGATCGTTCAGCGACAGCGAATGCGACACGCCGGACTGGTCTAGCTCGGGCGCGACCACCCAGACGTCGTCGGACAGAGCCTTGGCGATCTCCTCCACGACCTTGAGGCCGGGAGCGTGAATGCCGTCGTCATTGGTGCAGAGAATGCGCATGCGAAAGGTCGATTCCTCAAGCCGTTTGGGCCGTCTTATCCGGCTGGGGCCGATCAGGCAAACCGGACACCGCCGTCGGGGCGCCGGCGAGCAGACCGCATTTGTGATCTAGCTCATTGCCGCGGCGCAGCACCGTATCCTATTTTCGGAGGATATCCTGTGGCGACGGGACGCCCCATGACCCGCTTTGCAGCCCTGATGTGCCTTGGAGTAGGCCTTGGTGCCGGCCTTGGCCTGAACGCGCTCGCAGCGCTTCCGGCACAGGCCCAGGATTCAAAGGATTCAGGGGCCGTGGACCGCTGCTTCCCCTGGCAGGAGTTCCGGGGCGGCGCCTGCGTAGCCAAGGCAGCCCCTCTCGCTCCACCGGTGGAAACGCAGCTTCCGAGCCCGCCCGCTGTGCCGGACCGCAGCGAAACGGCCGTCCAGCCGGCCTGCCCCGCCGACAGTCATCTCGACGCGGCGAGCAACATCTGTGTCGCCGATGCGCTGCCTCCACCAATTGCGCCGCCGCGCGCATTGATCACCATCACCTGCATCGGCGGCACCGCGAGCAACGGCCAATGCGCCTGCCCCGCCGGATTCCAGTTGATGCCCGCAGGCAACGATCCCGGCGGCACCTGCGTGCGGACCAACGCGGAGAATTGCCTGGGCGGCGCCATGACGATCAGCGGCGAGTGCCTGTGTAACGGCCAGGTGACGATGTCCGGACAGGTCTATGACCTCGAATTGTCGCGCGGCAGATGCGTGCCGAAACGCTGCCCGCGCGAGGGCCCTTGCGCCACGGCAGCAACCAAGCCGGAGGCATCCCCAACGTCATCATCGCCAGGACTGTCATCCGACGAACCCGAGCGGTCGCGCACCTGTGCCAAGGGCCTGGTCGCGACACGTCACGGCTGCGTGCCGGCACGGCACCGGTCGCAGACGATCGATCCCGGGACGCTGCTGCGAATGGCGCCGAGTTATTCGAGCCCGATGCAATATTAGCGGCGGATGCGCCACTGCGGCAGGAAGCGCGCGAGCCGGCCTTCGGCGCGCAGCTTCATCGCCGGCACGACCGGGCTGACGACCGGCGTCTCGATCACGCCGAGTGCTTTGAGTTGCGCAACGATCGGGTCTGACGCCGGCATATCGACCAGTGTGTTGGGAAAACGTTCGCGCGCCACCGTCAGCGCCTTGTCGAAATCGGCAGCGTTCACGCCGGGCTTGGCCCGCCGGCTCTGCACGAGATCATCGTCCCAGAGCCGCGCGATCCCGATGTCGAGCACGCCGCGCAAGCGCTGATCAACGGCCTGGATGCCGGCACCCGTCACCGCCCATTGTCGACCAACCCAGAAGATGTCGCGGTGCAAGGCCATGAACGATCGGTTCGCGTTGTCGGGTGGCCGGCAGGATAACCGGCCGCCCGATCTTCGCAACCAAACGTTTCGCTCGCTTCAGACCGGCAATGCGCCTTATCTAGTTTGACGCGTTTTCTTGACGCGAACCGGTACCCACTTCGCTTGAAAACGCTCTAATCGCGCGCGACCACCTTCAGTCCGCCCATATAGGGCTGGAGCACATCGGGAACAGCGATCGAGCCGTCCTCCTGCTGATAGGTCTCCATCACGGCGATCAGCGCGCGGCCGACTGCGGTGCCGGAGCCGTTCAGCGTGTGCACGAAGCGCGGCTTGCCGTCCGGCCCGCGCGAGCGCGCATCCATGCGCCGCGCCTGGAAATCGCCGCACACCGAGCAGCTCGAGATCTCGCGGAACATGCCGCCGTCGCCCTGCCCAGGCATCCACACTTCGATGTCGTAGGTTTTTTGCGACGAAAAACCCATATCTCCTGCGCAGAGCGTCATCACGCGGTAATGCAGGTCGAGCTTCTGCAGCACCTGCTCGGCGCAGGACAGCATCCGCTCCAGCTCGTCCTTGCTGGTCTCGGGCGTCGTGATCGAGACCAGCTCGACCTTGGTGAACTGATGCTGGCGGATCATGCCGCGCGTGTCGCGTCCGGCCGCACCGGCTTCGGCGCGGAAGCACGGCGTCAGCGCGGTGAGCCGCATCGGCAATTGCTTCTCGTCGAGAATGGATTCGCGCGCGAGGTTGGTGAGCGAGACTTCGGCCGTCGGAATGAGACCGAGGCGCTCGGTCTTGAGCCGCGCGTGATCGGGCGATGCGAGCAGCTCACCCTTGATCGCCCAGAACTGATCGTCCTCGAATTTCGGCAACTGCCCGGTGCCGAACATCACCTCGTTGCGCACCAGCAGCGGTGGATTGATCTCGGTGTAGCCGTGCTCGTTGGTGTGCAGGTCGAGCATGAACTGACCGATCGCGCGTTCGAGCCGCGCCAGCCCTTTCTTCAGCACGACGAAGCGCGCACCGGACAGCTTTGCCGCTGCCTCGAAATCCATGTAGCCGAGCGCGGTGCCGAGATCGTCATGCAGCTTCGGCGCAAAGCTGTAGTTGCGCTTGTCGCCGAACACATGGTGCTGCACGTTGCCGTGCTCGTCGACGCCGTCGGGCACTTCGTCGAACGGGATGTTCGGAATCTCCGACAGCTCCCTGGTCAGCTCCTCGTCGGCAGCCTTCGCGGCCGCTTCAAGCTCGGGCATGGTGGTCTTGAGCTCGGCAACCTCAGCCATCAGCTTGGCCGCGCGCGCCTCGTCCTTCGCCTTCTTGGCGTCGCCGATTTCCTTGGAGGCTGCATTGCGCCGCGCCTGCGCCTGCTCCGAGGCCAGGATCGCCGCGCGCCGCTTCTCGTCGATCGCGAGCAGCGAGCCCGACAACGGCTTCAGGCCACGCCGGGCGAGGCCGGCGTCGAAGGCTTGCGGATTGTCGCGGATCGATTTGATGTCGTGCATGGCCGTGGTCCTGAGGCTTGTTGCAAGCCTGCAAATCCAGGATTCGCAGTCGTGCAAATGGCTGGCTTCCCCTAGCACGGCTGTCATCGCCCGCGAAAGCGGGCGATCCAGTATTCCAGAGACGGGAGTGATTCCTGGAGGGGCCGCGGCGTACTGGATTCCCCGCATTGGCGGGGAATGACCGCGGTGCTCGCCCCTACTCGGCCGGATTGGCCGGCGTCGACACGTCGGTGCCGGTGCTTGCCTGCGAGGCAGCCGCCTTCTTCTCCACCATCGCCACCGCGATGATCGAGCCCTCGTAGAGCGCCAGCAGGGGAATCGCGAGCGAGCACTGGCTGAGCACGTCGGGCGGCGTCAGCACCGCCGCAATCACGAAGGCGATGACGATGAAATAGCGGCGCTTCTCACGCAGCATCTTCGCGGTGACGATACCGATGCGGCCGAGCAGCGTCAGGATCACCGGGAGCTGGAAGGCGATGCCGAAGGCGAAGATCAGCGACATCATCAGCGACAGATATTCGCCGACCTTGGGCAGGAGCTGGATCTGTGCGGTCTCGTCGCTGCCGGCCTGCTGCATGCCGAGCGAGAACCGCACCAGCATCGGCAGCACGACGAAATAGACCAGCGCCGCGCCCAGCACGAAGAAGAACGGGGTCGCGACCAGATACGGCACGAAGGCCTGCTTCTCGTGCTTGTAGAGGCCCGGCGCGACGAACATGTAGATCTGTCCCGCGACGATCGGGAACGAGAGGAATCCGGCGCCGAACAGCGCAAGCTTGAGCTGGGTGATGAAATATTCCAGCAGCGCGGTGTAGATGAACTTCGAGTTCTCGGGGCCCGCGACCCACACGAACGGCCAGACCAGCACGTTGTAGATCTGCTTGGCGAAGAAGAAGCAGAAGATGAAGGCCAGGCCGAAGCCGAGCAGCGCCTTGATCAGCCGCGAACGCAGCTCGATCAAATGGTCCATCAGAGGGGCTTTGCTGGCCTCGATATCGGCGTCGGTCATGACGCTTTGGCGTCCTTGATCGCCTCGGATGGCGCGGTGTCCTGCGTCACCGAGGTCTGCGTAACCTGTGCCTGCTCGACCTCACGGGTGATGGCGAGCGGCTCGTTCACCGCCGCATGCGCCTCGGCTTCCACGAAGGTCTGCGGTGTCGGTGCTTCCGGAGTGGTCGGGGTCACCGGTGCTTCGCTTGAAGTCACCGGTGCTTCGCTTGAAGTCGCAGGCGGCTCGATCGCCGCCGAGGTGGTCGGCGTCTCGGCCGGCTTGTCGAGCGCATCGACGCGGAGCGCGTCGCTGACGTCCTTCTGCAGCGAGGTCAGCGGATTGTTGCTGGCGAAGCCGGTCGCGGCTTCCTTGACCTCGTCGAAGCTCTTCTTGAGGTCGGCCATTTCGGCCTCGCGCATCGCTTCCTGGAACTGGCCCTGGAATTCGGCGGCCATCTTGCGGGCCTTGCCCATCCATTGCCCGACCATGCGCAGCACGCCCGGCAGCTCTTTCGGGCCGATGGCGATCAGGGCCACGACCCCGATCAGGACCAGTTCACTCCACCCGATGTCGAACATGAGGTCTTCCGTTCACGCCAGCCGCAGCCGGCCCAATCCCTTGCGCGCAGGATCGGGGCCGCTACCCGCGTCTCGCGTGCTCTCTGGCTCAGACGGCCTTGCTGCCGACGTCGGACCGGGCCGCAGTCGGGGCGGCATTGTGCTCGAGCGACTTGGCCGGCTCGGGCTTGTCGGCGACCTTGTCGTCGTCCTGCATGCCCTTCTTGAAGGCCTTGATGCCCTGGGCGACGTCGCCCATCAGATCCGAAATCTTGCCGCGGCCGAACAGCAGCAGGACCACCGCGATCACCAAGATCCAGTGCCAAATGCTGAGTGAACCCATCCTGCAACCCTCCAAACACGCATGGCCGGGGACCCGGCCGATCTTGACCGGAACGTAGGCTTGGCAGGCCTCAAAAACAAGGACCAAGGCAACGCCAATTCGCTGTTGGCGCTACGTAATCTTGCTAGTGTTAACTGGTCGCAGGGGGCCCGTAGAAGGCCGGAGGATCACTCCTCGCTGCCGGCCTCGCCACCCTCATTGCCGCCTTCCGGCGGCGTCTCGGGCTCGACCGCAGGCGCCAGCGCCAGATCAAGCTCCTCGCCCGGTTCCAGGGGATCCTCGTCCTCGCGCAGCGCCGGGTCATCCGACGGCGTCGGGACGCTGAATCCGGTCGGCAGGCGCGAATCCAAGAGGCCCGTGCCCTTCAGCTCCTCCAGACCCGGCAGGTCGCCGAGCTGTTCCAGCGTGAACTGCGACAGGAAGTCCTCGGTGGTTCCGAACGTCAGCGGACGGCCGGGCGTCTTGCGGCGGCCGCGTGGCTTGATCCAGCCGGTCTCCAAGAGCACGTCGAGCGTGCCCTTCGAGGTCACGACGCCGCGGATCTCCTCGATCTCGGCACGCGTCACCGGCTGGTGATAGGCGATGATCGCCAGCACCTCGATCGCCGCGCGCGACAGGCGGCGGGTCTCGGTGCTCTCGCGCGTCATCAGCCAGGACAGATCGCCGGCGGTGCGGAAGGTCCATTTGTTGGCGACCCGCACGAGATTCACGCCGCGCAAGGCGTAGTCGGCCTGGAGCTGCTCGAGCGCGGCCTTGACGTCCACGCCGTCAGGCATGCGCTTGGCCAGCGTCGCGGTATCCAGCGGCTCACTCGAGGCGAACAGCAGCGCTTCCAGCAGCCGCAATTCTTCGGGACGTGCCTGGGATTCGTTCTCCATCGGCTCGGCCTCTTCTACCCGCACTTCAGCCAGGCTTGCCATGGCAGATTCTCCTTCTTGCACTTAAGCGACCGGCGCGTCGGGCGCAGGAGCTGCGTCCGGGACCGGTTTAGGACGCCCCTTCCGGAAATAGATGGGCGCAAACGCCTCTTTCTGGTTCAGCTCGAGCTGACCTTCACGCACCAGTTCGAGCGCGGCGGCGAAGCTCGAGGCGAACACCGTCGCGCGCTGCGTGGGATCGGCGACGTGGCGGATCAGGAAGTCGTCGAGCACGCCCCAATCGTCCTGCTCGGTGATGCTGCCGACCAGCCGCTCCAGCGTGGCGCGCGCTTCCGCAAGCGACCACACCGTGCGCTTGGCCAGATGCACGCTCGCGAGCACACGCGACTGGCGCTGCGAGGCATAGGCGGTCAGCAGGTCGTACAGCGTCGCGGTGTATTTCGGATGCTTGATCTCGGCGATCTGCTCGGGCTCGCCGCGCGGGAAGATATCGCGCAGCAATTGCTGACGGTTCATCAGCCGATTGGCGGCTTCGCGAATAGCTTCCAGACGACGCAGCCGGTTGGCCAGCGCGGTCGCCATCTGCTCGGCGCTCGGCCCTTCCGCACTCGGCGGCTCCGGCAGCAGCAGGCGCGATTTCAGGAAGGCGAGCCACGCCGCCATGACGAGGTAGTCGGCGGCAAGCTCAAGCCGGATCTTTCGCGCGGCTTCGATGAAGTGGAGGTACTGATCGGCCAGCGCCAGGATCGATATCTTGGCGAGATCGACCTTCTGCTGCCGCGCCAGCGCGAGCAGCAGGTCGAGCGGGCCTTCATACCCCTCGACGTCCACCACCAACGCCGGCTCGCCCTCGGCGAGCTCTGCGGGCCGCCCGGTTTCAAACGATAGGATTTCTGCGGTCATGCGGATGCCGTGTTTGCCCGTGCGATCAATGCGTCCAGTTCGGCGCGCGCGGCCACGCGGTCGAACGCCTGCGGTGCCTTGCGTGCGGCGAGCGCGGCGTTCGCGCGCTCCAGTGCCCTGCCCGACAATTCCGGTGTCTGGCCGGCGACCTCGCGCATCTCCTCGATGTTGCCGTTGCAATGCAGGGCTATGTCGCAACCGGCCGCGAAGATGGCGCGAGTCCGTTCGGCGATATTCCCCGACAGCGCGTTCATCGACACGTCATCACTCATTAACAAACCTTGGAACCCGATTGCGCCGCGAATCACCTGAGCAATCATTGTCGCAGAAGTCGTCGCCGGATGGGCGGGGTCGACCGCGCTAAACACAACATGTGCAGTCATGGCCATCGGCAGATCCGCCAGCGGCTTGAACGCCGCGAAGTCGGTCTGTTCCAGCTCGTCCCTGGGCGTATCGACCGTCGGCAACTTGAAATGGGTGTCGGCGGTGGCCCGGCCATGGCCGGGGATGTGCTTGAGGACCGGCAGCACGCCGCCCTGCTCCAGGCCCTCGGTCACCGCACGGGCGATCGCGGCAACCTTGCCCGGCTCGGTGCCGTAGGCCCGGTTCCCGATGACGGCATCGGCACCTTGCACCGGCACGTCAGCCAGCGGCAAGCAATCTACGGTAATGCCGAGATCGGCGAGATCGGCGGCGATCAGGCGGGCGCTGAGGCGCGCCGCCGTGAGGCCGAGCGCCGAATCGGCATCGTACAAACTCGCGAATACTGCTCCCGGCGGATAGACCGGCCAGTGCGGCGGACCCAGCCGCTGTACGCGCCCGCCCTCCTGATCGATCAGGATTGGCGCATCGGGCGCGTTTGCAACTGCCCGCAATTCCGCAACCAGCGCAGCCACTTGAGCCGGTGTCGCGACATTGCGCTTGAACAGGATGAAGCCCCACGGACGTTCGGCACGGATGAACTCCCGCTCGATAGCGGTCAGTTCCGTTCCGGAAACGCCGGTAATGAAGGCCCGCTTGCTCATAACGGCCGATTAACCCTGCCCCGTCAGAGGGTCAAGGAAACGGCCGATAATACTACGGGATAAAGCACTGCCCGCCGGCCGCCATCAGCTCCTTGCAGAACTGGCTGGCTTCCTGCCGCGTCTTGTAAGGCCCAACCATCGCACGGTATTTGACCGTGCCGTCGGGCCGGTCCACCCGCTTGATCACAGGCGAATGGGAGCCCAGCACGGAGGCGTATTTGCCCTGCGCCACACGGAACGACGACCGGGCGGCAGCCTCGGTGTCTTGCGAGGTCACCGACACTAGGAAGCCCCCGCCGCCCGTATCGGGAGCAGCGCTCGGCGCGATCTGCGTCGGGTTGGTCGCAGCCATCCGCTGCGCCGGTTCTGACTGCGGCGCCAGCGAGAGCGGCTGGTTGGCGCTGGCATTGGCCGAGGTCGGCGGATTGCGCGGCGCGGCCGGTGCAGCGGGTGCGGCAACGGGCTTCGGCGCCGTTGCGGACGGCTTGGCGGCCGCCGCCGATTGTGGCGTGCCGCTATCGGTCTGATCACCCCTCACGGCCACGGTCCTGATCGCCCGCGGCGCGCTGTTCGGCATCGTCCCGTTGCTCGGAACTGGACCCGCGCCTGGCTGCATGGCCGCGGACGGCGAGACACTTGCCACCGGCGGCGGATTGGCATTCGGGTTCAGCGGTGGGAACACGACGCGGGGACCGCTCGCTCTGGCGTTGACGTCGACGGGCGCTTCCTCACGCGGCACGATCTTCTCGCCGCCGTCACCGGTGACCATGCGATCAGGCACCTTGGTTGCGGAATCCGTCGGCGCCGGCACGATCTTGGTCGGGGTGTTGTCGGCCTTGATGATCGGCGGCTCGCCGCTGCGGGGCGAGCCCACGTAGGTCTTGTAGGCGAACGCCGCGCCGGTGCCGACCACGGCGAGCGCGAGGATCGCCGCGACGGTCATCATGCCGCCGCGCTGCTTCTTCGGCTCGTCCAGATCAGCCTCGGGATAGTCGCTCTGGAACGCGTAGGGATCGTCGGGATAAGCAGGCTCGCGCTGGTAATCCTGCTCGCCCGACTCCAGCCGCCCATACAGCGCATCGTCGTAACGCGACGGATCGGGCTGCTGCTGATACGGCTCCTGATAGGCTTGGTCCTGATACGCCTGATCGTGCTGCTGGTAAGCCTGATCCTGATAGCTCTGAGCCTGCTGATAGCCGTGGTCCTGATAGGCCTGCGGCTGTTGAAACTCGGGCTCGGGCGCGGTCGGCTGGGCGGAATAGCGATGCAACGGATGAACCGGGTTGGCTGAGACGGGATAATCAGGCTCCGGCGCGGGGGCCGGCTCCGGCTGCACATTGGCGCGCCGGATCCATGAAGGCGGCCCCGGCGGCGGCGGAGCCTGCTCGGCATAGTCCTGGTGATAGCCGTCCTGCTGGTAGTCCTGATAGTTCTGGGTGGCCCCTGCCGGCGCTGGCGCGCCCGGGCGCCCCTGGGCTGCGAACGGATCGGTCTGTCCGATCAGGCGGGCGAGTTCGGCCAAGGGATCATTTTCCGCCTTCCCATGCTGATCGCCACCGCGACCATAGTCATCGGAGGGAAACGGTCTTTCCTGATATCGTTCGGCCATCGTGATGATGCGTCCCTTCGGGAAAGCCGCGCGCCCCTCGACCAAGGCGCGGCTTTCGACCCACAAGGCTTCAACCAAGTCTAAGCGATCCGGCTTCTGCCGGTTACCCCCAAAATTCCTCTTAAGTAGTTCGCCCCAAACTACCGCATCTCGTCCGGGGCATGGACGCCGAGGATGGCGAGGCCCGATGCCAGGACCGAGACGACGCCCTGGACCATCGCCAGTCGCGCCTTTGTAAGATCTGCATCATTATTGATAATGAAGCGTAAATAGGGCAAATCGCGCCCCTTCGTCCAAAGTGCGTGAAATTCGCTCGCTAAGTCATAGAGATAAAAGGCAATACGGTGCGGCTCATGGGCCGCGGCGGCGGCTTCCAGCATCCTCGGATAAATTGCGAGGCGCTTCAGAAGATCGAGTTCAACCGGGTCCGACAGCCGCTCAACTGCCGATTCACTGAGCCAGGCAATGCGCTTGTCCGAATCGTCAGGCAGTTCCGGGAACACCTCGGCCCGCGCGTTGCGGAAGATCGAGTGACCGCGGGCGTGGCCGTACTGGACGTAGAACACCGGGTTATCGCGCGACTGTTCCATGACCTTGGCGAGGTCGAAGTCGAGCACGGCGTCGTTCTTGCGGTAGAGCATCATGAAGCGGACGGCGTCCTGGCCGACCTCATCCACCACCTCACGCAAGGTGACGAAGTCCCCGCTCCGCTTGGACATTTTCACCGGCTCGCCGTTGCGCAGCAACTTCACGAGCTGGACGATCTTGACGTCGAGCGATCCCTTGCCCGAGGTCGTCGCCTTCACCGCCGCCTGCATGCGCTTGATGTAGCCGCCATGATCGGCGCCCCAGACGTCGATCATCTCCGCGAAACCACGGTCGAACTTGTTCTTGTGGTAGGCGATGTCGGAGGCGAAGTAGGTGTAGGAATTGTCCGACTTGATCAGCGGCCGATCGACGTCGTCGCCGTAAGCGGTCGCCCTGAACAGCAGCTGCTCGCGGTCTTCCCAGTCCTCGACCGGCGCGCCCTTGGGCGGCGGCAGGCGGCCTTCGTAGATGTCGCCCTTGGCCTTCAGGAAATCGATGGTCTCGGCGACCTTGTTGTTGCCGGTCTCGATCAGCGAGCGCTCAGAGAAGAACACGTCGTGGCGGATGTTGAGGGCGGCGAGATCATCCTTGATCTCGTCCATCATCATCGCGATCGCCTTGGCGCGCACCGTCGGCAGCCACTGGGCCTCGCTCATCGCGAGCAGCTTGTCGCCGTGCTCCTTCGCGAGCGCAGTGCCCACCGGCTTCAGATAGTCGCCGGGATAGAGCCCTTCCGGGATCGCGCCGATGTCCTCGCCGAGCGCCTCGCGATACCGCAGGAACGCGGAGCGCGCGAGCACGTCGACCTGGGCGCCGGCGTCGTTGATGTAATATTCGCGGGTGACGTCATGGCCGCCGAACTGGAGCAGGCTCGCCAGCGCATCGCCGAACACGGCGCCGCGGCAATGGCCGACATGCATCGGTCCGGTTGGGTTGGCCGAGACGTACTCGACATTGACCTTGGAGCCGCCGCGGACACGGCCGTAATCGGCGCCCTCGCGCAGCACCGTGCGCAGCGCCTCAGCCCAGGCCGCCGGCTTGAGCGTCAGGTTGATGAACCCGGGACCGGCGACGTCGACCTTGGCGATCAGCGCATCGGTGCGCAACCGCTCGGCGATCTGCTCGGCGAGGTCGCGCGGCTTCGCCTTTGCCTCTTTCGCAAGCACCATCGCGGCGTTGGTCGCCATGTCGCCATGGGTGGCGTCGCGGGGCGGCTCGACCACCACGCGCGAGAAATCGATGCCCTCGGGCCAGCTGGCTTCCGCCGCAAGCGTACGGCAGGCGGCGTGCACGCGTGCGAGCACGTCGGCGAACAGGTGCAGGGATGAGGATGTGTCGGGCATGGGCGCCGCCTAACGCAAATCCGGGGTCGAGTCAAAAAGCCGCTGGTGCTCGGTGAGGGCAAAGCGGTCCGTCATTCCGGCAATGAAATTGCCGATCCGCCGGGCCCGGTCGCCCTCATCGTCCGCCTCCGCCCCGAGCAGCCATTCCGGCGGCAGCTCAGCGGGCGATTTCAGGTATTTCGCGAACAGGTCGAACAGGATCTGCTCCGCCTCGCCCATCACCCGCATCACCCGCTTGTGGCGGTACATGTGCTGGTACAGGAAGCGCTTGATGGCGGCCTCCTCCTCGGCGACCTCGGCGGGGAACGCGACCAGCGCCCGGCTTTGCTGGCGGACGTCCTGGGCCGATTGCGGTTTCACGGCATGGAGGTTCTTCTGCGTCTCCGCGAATACCGCGCCGATCAGGTGCGAGATCAGCTCGCGCACCAGCTCGGCGCCGCGCCTGACGTCTTCAAGGTCGGGGTAATGCGCCGAGGTCTCCGCGATGATCTCGGCCGTGAGCGGCATCACCTTGAGATCGTCGAGATCGAACAGGCCCGCACGCAGGCCGTCGTCGATGTCGTGGGCGTCGTAGGCGATGTCGTCGGCGATCGCCGCTACTTGTGCTTCGAGCGAGGCGAAGCTCCACAATTCGAGATCATAGAGCTTGATGTAGTCGCCAATGCCGACGGGAATGCCGTGCTCGCGATAGCGTCCGACCGGCGCGCCGCTGCGATCGGTCAGCGGGCCGTTGTGCTTGACGATGCCCTCCAGCGACTCCCAGGTCAGGTTGAGCCCGTCGAACTCGGGATAGCGGTGCTCGAGCGAGCCGACGACGCGCAGGGCCTGGGCATTGTGGTCGAAGCCGCCGAAATCCTTCAGGCAGGCATCCAGCGCCCGCTCGCCGGCGTGCCCGAACGGCGGGTGGCCGAGATCGTGGGCGAGCGCCAGCGTTTCCGTGAGGTCCTCGTCCAGTCCGAGCTGGCGGGCCAGCGCACGGGCGATCTGCGCCACCTCCAGCGAATGGGTCAGCCGGGTGCGGTAGTGGTCGCCCTCGTGGAACACGAACACCTGGGTCTTGTACTTCAGGCGGCGGAACGCGGTGGAATGGATTACCCGGTCGCAATCCCGCCGGAACGGACTGCGGGTCCGGCTCGGCGGCTCGGCGACCAGCCGGCCGCGGCTGCGATCGGGATCGCAGGCATAGGGCGCGCGGGGGGCTGCCATTCCGACGGACACGACGAATTTAGTCCCTATCCATTTGATTCTGCGTATCCTTGCACTTAACTATGCCGGACGCGGGATACCAAATGAATTGGCCAAGTGAATCTGCCAAGTGAATTTGATATGACCACGGGACTATCGGAGACGAGCCATGACGACAGACGTGACCATCAGTGACCGCGCCGCACGCCGGATTGGGGAGATCCTCAAGGGCGAAGGCGCCGGCGCGATGCTGCGCATCTCCGTCGAGGGCGGCGGCTGCTCCGGCTTCCAGTACAAGTTCGACATCGACCGCGACCGCACCGACGACGATCTCGTGATCGAGCAGGAGAATGCGGTGGTGCTGGTCGATTCCGCTTCGCAGCCGTTCCTGGCGGGCTCGCAGGTCGATTTCGTCGACGATCTGATCGGCGCGTCGTTCCGCGTCAACAATCCCAACGCCACCGCGTCCTGCGGCTGCGGCACCAGCTTCTCGATCTGACGCGCGGTTTAAGCGCCCGTCATCTGCCTTTCCTCGTCGGTCCACTCCACGTCATCAGGCATCAGCTCCGGCTGCAGCGGCGCGTCCTCCGACATCGCGTGGCCGTCCAGCGCGCGCAGCAAGGCGGCAGCGAGCGCGGGCTTGCGCAGCGGCTTCGCCAGGAAGTCCGACATGCCGGCCTCGCGGCAGATCTTGACGTCTTCGGGGAAGGCATTGGCGGTGAGCGCAATGATCGGCAGAGCCGCGAAGCGCCCGCCTTGCGCGCGGATCGCGCGGGTCACGGCAAGGCCGTCCATGTCGGGCATGCGCACATCCATCAGCACGACGTCGTAATCGCCCTCTGAAGCCGCCTCGACGGCCTGGACGCCGTCGGTGACGACGCGCAGCTCGACCTCGAAGGCTCCCAGCATCTTGCTGACGACCATGCGGTTAACGGCATCGTCCTCGGCGACCAGCACCTTCAAGGGCCGGTCGAGTTCGGCAATGCGCGCCTTCAGCGCGTCGGCTTCATCGCTACCCGCCGCCTGGTCGGAGGCCTGCGCCTGGCTCCAGGGCAGCACCAGGGTGAAGCGGAAGATCGACCCCTCGCCCGGCGTCGACGTGACGCCGATGGTGCCGCCCATCTGCTCGATGATGCGCCGGGAGATCGCGAGCCCAAGCCCGGTGCCGCCGAAGCGGCGGCTGATCGAGGCGTCGGCCTGCGCGAAGTCGCTGAAGAGCTGACCGACCTTCTCGGGCGCAATGCCGATGCCGCTATCGGTCACGGCCCATTCGACGGTCGCGAGCAGATCGCGCCGCGCCTGGCAGGTCGCCGAGATCGTCACCTCGCCCACGTCTGTGAACTTCACCGCGTTGGAGGCGAGATTGAGCAGCACCTGGCGGATGCGCGCGACGTCGCCGCGCAGCGTTGGCGGCAGGTTCGGATCGAGCTCGACCCTGACCGCGATTCCCTTGCTCTTGGCGCTGGCGCGCGCGACGGTCGCAACCGTCTCGACGAGGGCCTGCGGCGCGAAGTCGATCGCCTCGAACTGGAAGCGGCCGGCTTCGAGCTTGGAGAGGTCGAGAATGTCGTTGAGGATGCGCTGCAGATTGTCGCCGGACTCGCGGATCGTGGTGACGGCCTCGCGCTGCTCCGGATCGAGTTTTGTTTCGAGCAGCATGCTGGCAAGCCCGAGCACGCCATTCATCGGCGTGCGGATTTCGTGGCTCATCACCGCCAGGAAATCCGACTTCGCCCGGCTCTCGGCCTCGGCCTTCTCCGCGCGCCAGCGCTCGGTGACGTCGCGGCCGAAGCCGCGATAGCCCAGGAACTGGCCGTCGCGATCATAGGCGGGTTTCGCGGTCAGCGACCACAACCGCGCCTCGCCGCCGGCGACGACCTTGAGGTTCATCTCGTGCAACGGCTCGGCATGCTCCATCAGGCCGACGACGTTGTAGGCGGCCGCCTTGTCCTCGGGGCAGAGCATGTCGAGCACGTCGGCGAAGTGCGAGCCCTTCAACAGCGGCAACGGCAACTGCGCGACGTCGGCGAAGCGTTGCGGCACGTCGGTCAGATGACCTTCCGCATCGGTCTGCCACAGCCAGTCGCTGGCGTTCTCCTGGAAGTCTTTCAGCAGCAGCGAGATGATCTCGGTCTGGCGCTCGAGCTCGAGCTGGGCCTTGAGATTGCCGAGGAACAGATTGCCCTGCGAGACGATGTTGCGCGCCATGAAGAACGCGAACAGCAGCAGGAACACCGCGGTCACTAGATGCGGCCCGGTGCCGCACAGCAGCAGCGCGCCGGCGCAGGCGACCGTCATGGTGGCGAGATAGACGAGGCCGGCGCGCGGGAACGTCGACAGCGTGAAGGCGCCGCCCGACATCATGCCGACCATCAGACAGGCCAGGATGAGCTGGCTGATCGGTCCGACCCGGCTGAACAGGGCGAGCGGCAGCGTGCCCCAGATCGCGGCGAGGAAGAAGGCCTGCCGCAGCATGCGCTCGGCGGCACGGGGCGAGGCCTCCTGCGGCGGGGTCCGATGCGAGCGCCGCCACGAACGCACGGCGAGCGAGGCTGTGACGGCCAGCGTCATGCCCCAGACCGCGAGGAAGTCGTTCCAGCCCCTGCCCCAGAACAGGATCAGCACGATGGCGACGTTGAGCATGGTGACGGCCATCGTCACCGGGATCAGCCGCGTCACTGCGTCGATCTGCTTGGCGCGGATCCGGCGCAGCTCGCGCTCGCTGAGATCGGCGGTCAGGCCGTCCTCGATCTCGAAGCCGCCGAGCCAGTACAGGAACGCGCCGACCAGCCCGTCGCGCGGCTCAGCTCGCTCTGAAGTTTTGACCGGCCATCCCATCCACGGAACCTTTTCCGTATCAATGGCCTGCGGCCCGCTTAAGCCGGGTTAATTTTGTGGGAGATTTTGCGGCGTCCTTGACGGGCGCGTTGGCAGTTTGTTCTAACCATGGCCCCTGCCCGGAGCCCTGCCGACATGCCCATCAGAGTTGCCACCTGGAACGTGAACTCGGTCCGGCAGCGGATCGACCTGCTGCTGACCTGGCTGAAGGAATGCCAGCCGGACATCGTCTGCCTGCAGGAGATCAAATGCGTCGACGAGGCCTTCCCGCGGCTGGAGATCGAGGCGCTCGGCTACAACGTGGTCACGCACGGGCAGAAGACGTTCAACGGTGTCGCGCTGCTCTCGAAGCTCCGCTTCGACGAGACCAAGTCGGGGCTCGCCGGCGACGACGAGGACGCCCATGCCCGTTTCCTCGAGGGCGTGGTGACGCTCAAGTCCGGCGTGATGCGTATCGCCTGTCTTTATCTGCCCAACGGCAATCCGGTTGGGACCGAGAAATATCCCTACAAGCTCAAATGGATGTCGCGGCTTCTTGAGTATTCGAAGGAGCGCCTTAAGACCGAGGAGCCGCTGATCCTCGCAGGCGACTTCAACGTCATCCCGCATGCCCGCGACGTCCATAACCCCGCGGCCTGGACCGAGGACGCGCTTTTCAAGCCCGAGACGCGGGAGAGCTTTCAGGCCCTGCTCGGCCTCGGCCTGACCGACGCCCTGCGCGCCGTCACCGACGAGCCCGGGCTCTACACCTTCTGGGACTACCAGGCCGGCGCCTGGCAGAAGAACCACGGCTTGCGGATCGACCATCTGCTGCTGTCGCCGCAGGCCAGCGACAAGCTCGCCAATGTCGGGATCGACAGCTATGTGCGGGCCTGGGAGAAGCCGTCGGACCACGTGCCGGTGTGGGCGGATCTGGATCTGGAGGCGGCGTAGCCATCAGCGCCGTCATTCCGGGGCGGCTCGAAGAGCCGAACCTCAGGTGCGCAATTGCGCACCGGGGAATCTCGAGATTCCGGGCTGGGTGCTTTGCATCGCCCCGGAATGACTGCACGTGGAGCCTACTCGCGGCGGCCCTGCACCCACTGTTCCAGCATTTGCAGGCACATGGCACGATCGTCGTCGGAGGCCTTGGCGAAGGCGCGGTTGTAGCTTTCCTTGATCCAGGTCTCTTCGGTGCCGGCGCTGTCACGGGCCAGCGTCAGCCACATCAGGCCGCGCGCGGCCTGCCGCGGCAGGCGGTCGCCGTTGAACAGCATCTGGCCGAGCAGCGCCTGAGCCTCGTGCTGGCCCTTCTGGGCGGCAAGGCCGAGCCAGCGCGCGCCATAGCGGAAGTCCTCGCGCGAGGCGTCCGGCGTCTTCAGATACAGGCGGGCGAGATCGTACTGGGCGTCCGCATTGCCGAAATAGGAGGCCGCGTAGGAGAACATCTCCCGCGCCCGGTCCTGGTCCGGCTTGATCTTCGAGTTCGGGATGCCGTTCAGATAGTACCGGCCGAGCGCGACGAAGGCGTTGGCCACGATCTGGGCCTGCGGCGCCGACGGGCTGTCGTCGGCATGCGCGTTGGCGATCCGGCTGAAATATTCGAAGGCGCGCACGTCGTCCTGGGCGACGCCATCGCCATTGGCATACATGCGGCCGAGCTTGAACTGCGCGCCGGGATGACCGCCCTCGGCGGCATATTGCAGTGCACTGAGCGAGGTTTCCTGGGCCGGCGGCGCTACTTTGCTGCGCACCGCACCCGCAGCACCCGGCAGCGTGGTCACGACCGGGATGGTGGCGTCCTTGTTGTTGGCCGGCGAGCCGTCGAAGGCGAACGCCGGCATGGCCAGCGCACTGGCCCCCAACACAAACGCAACAATGGTACGCCTAGATGTCCGCATAGCACTGCTTCTCGTGCGCGCCGCCCGGATGGGTTACTGCCCCTCCGACCGCTGGTCCAACCTGCTGAGCATACTTCCAAAGCGCACCCGACGTGTGGTTAGTCGCGCGAGCGCTCCATTTGGTCTTGCGCTGAGCGAGCTCAGCGTCACTCAATTTTACGTTAAGGGTACCGGCGTCGGCGTCGATCTCGATGATGTCGCCGTCCTCGAGCAGCCCGATCGGGCCGCCGATGGCCGCCTCGGGGCCGACATGGCCGATGCAGAAGCCGCGGGTGGCGCCGGAGAAGCGGCCGTCGGTGATGAGCGCGATCTTGCCGCCCATGCCCTGGCCGGTCAGCGCCGCGGTGGTCTGGAGCATCTCCCGCATGCCGGGGCCGCCCTTGGGGCCCTCGTAGCGGATGACGATGACTTCGCCTTCCTTATAGGTCCGGTTCTGAACAGCCTCGAACGCGTCCTCCTCCCGGTCGAAGCACCTGGCCGGACCGGTAAACTTGAGGTTGGACATTCCCGCGACTTTCACGATCGCACCTTCTGGCGCCAAATTGCCCTTCAGACCGACCACACCACCGGTGACGGTGATGGGCTTATCTGCCGGGTGCACCACGTCCTGGTGCGGATTCCATTTCACGCTTTTGAGGTTTTCGGCGATCGTTCGACCGGTGACCGTAATGCAGTCGCCGTGGAGAAATCCGTTGTCGAGCAGCGTCTTCATCAGAAGCGGTATGCCACCTACTTCAAACATGTCTTTGGCGACATAACGGCCGCCCGGCTTCAAATCCGCGACATAAGGTGTCTTTTTGAAGATTTCGGCGACGTCGAACAGATCGAACTTGATCCCGCACTCGTGCGCGATCGCCGGCAGGTGCAGTGCAGCATTGGTTGAGCCGCCGGATGCTGCGACCACGGCCGCAGCATTTTCCAGCGCCTTGCGGGTGACGATGTCGCGCGGCCGGAGGTTTTGGGCGATCAGGTCCATGACCTTCTCGCCCGCGGTCATGCAGAAGGCGTCGCGGATCTCGTACGGTGCAGGGGCACCGGCCGAGTAAGGCAGCGCCAGACCGATCGCCTCGGAGACAGTCGCCATGGTGTTGGCGGTGAACTGTGCGCCGCAGGCGCCCGCCGAGGGGCACGCCACGCGCTCGATCTCGTCGAGGTCCTCGTCGGACATGGCGCCGACCGAGTGCTTGCCGACCGCCTCGAACATGTCCTGCACGGTGACCTGCTGGCCGCGGAAATTGCCGGGCAGGATCGAGCCGCCATAGATGAAGATCGAGGGCACGTTGAGGCGGACCATCGCCATCATCATGCCCGGCAGCGATTTGTCGCAGCCGGCTAGCCCAACCAGGGCGTCATAGGCATGGCCGCGGACGGTCAGCTCGACGGAATCGGCGATGCATTCGCGCGACGGCAGCGAGGAGCGCATGCCGTCATGGCCCATGGCGATGCCGTCGGTGACGGTGATGGTGCAGAACTCGCGGGGGGTGCCGCCGGCCGACGCGACGCCCTTCTTCACCGCCTGCGCCTGGCGCATCAGGGCGATGTTGCAGGGAGCGGCCTCGTTCCAGCACGAGGCGACGCCGACGAAGGGCTGGTGGATCTGCTCGGTGGTCAGACCCATGGCGTAGAAATAGGACCGGTGCGGCGCGCGCGCAGGGCCTTCCGTCACGTGACGGCTCGGCAGCCTGTGCTTGATGTTGCTCTTCGCGTCCATCGCTAACCAGTTTCCTTGGCTAACCCTTGTCAGACCCGGAACGTCAGACCCAAGATTTGAATCGACCTTGGGATTTCCCGTCGCCTGCAAGGGACCAGCCCAGCCCCTGAAACATTAGAGCGATTTTATTCATGTTCGGGTGTGGCCAAAAAGCGGCGCTGATGCGAACGACCGGTGATGAGGGTTAAATCCGGCGTGAGTGTTGCTTAAGCAGCACAATCGTGGCCAGGAAGACACGGGTTGGCTTACCGCGATACCCTTGTGAAGATGACAATCCACAACTTGAGATTTTAGGACACACGAAGCGCGCCCAATTTTGCGGCGATGGCTGGGTGCACTCGAAGTGAGTCGCCTCCACCGCTGCCAGAGGTGCGAGCGACAGGACGCAGTGCCGTGGGGTAGGCAAAGGCGCAAAGCGCCGCGCCCACGATTTCGGTCACGATGCGAGAAGTCGTGGGCACGCTTCCGCCTTGGCTCTTCGAGCTACGGCGGACAAGTCGCTCCTCGCAATGACGGAGCAAGGGGCGGCACGCAGTTCTCCCAACGCGCACTCGTAGGATGGGTAGAGCGAAGCGAAACCCATCGCGCATCATCGTCGCCGGAACATGATGGGTTTCGCTTCGCTCTACCCATCCTACAGGCTCGTGGACACGCCTTCGCATCCTCGCGGCTGATTTCACCCGAGCTTTGCTTGATCTCGCCACCCTCTTCGCCAAGAGGGCGCAGGGAAGGCCGGGTGCCGGCGGCACCCGCGGTCCGCTGCGCGAAAGGGTGCGCAGAGAAAACCGCACAGCAGCAACAGGTGAAGCCCAACACACGGCCTTCCCTGCGCGATGGTCGGACGGCTTATGCCGTGCTCTCCCGGGAGCCGAATTCCTTCTGGCCTCCCTCACCTTCGCGAAAGTCGCCGGCACCGCGTCGGTTGACGCAAATGCCGCATTCGCCAAGGCTTGACCGTAGCAACGACGGCCAGGACCACACGGTTTTGCCGTACGCACGGCTCGCTCCTCGCCGCAGTTTTCCCGGCCCTGTCGACGGAGCCGGAAACTTACTGGCGAAACGAACCTGACAGCGCCGCTCGTCGGCACGAAGTCTTGGGCCCACGGAGAGCATCCGCCCTGCCCTTAACCTCTCGCGCCCGACGCTGCCGCGTCCACCGCAAGCCCGGCTCGCGCATCGTGACGACAACATGATCGCCCCTCAAGGATGAGCCGGGATGGGCGATACATACGACAAATCCGAATTTCGGTAAAGTGGAATATTTTCGCGCGAGCCGCTTGACGGCATCACGGGTGTTTTGCCCGTCAGGCAATGATGGAGCCGTAGCTCGGTTGGAAACTCGCCGTGCGGACGCCGCGTCTTCACGTCTTGCGATATCCGGACGATCCTGCGTAGAATGCCCCGGTGGGGACGAAGCAGACTCCCCGTGAGACTTCGGTCCAAGTCTGCGCAGCACGCAATACGTGGAGCTTGCGCATGGACACCGAACGACAGCCTTTCCGACCTTCCCTGGCCATCCTCTCACGCGGCGACGCCGTCACGCGCCGCGCGGCGACTCCGCAGAACAGCCGGTTCGTCCGCGTCTTCGAAGCGCTCGCGGCCGTCGGCATCGACGCGAGACCTGCCATCTACGACGAGAGTTTCCCCGACGCCGTCCGCAACCAATTGCTCGGCGTCGATGGCGTCCTCGTCTGGGTCGACCCGATCCATCAGGGCAAGACGCGCGCCGAGCTTGATGCGCTGCTGCGCGACGTCGCGGCGCGAGGCCCATGGGTGAGTGCGCACCCGGATGTCATCCTGAAAATGGGCGTCAAGGAGGTCCTCTATCGAACGCGTCATCTGGGCTGGGGCGCCGACACGCACCGCTACGACAGCGCCGCGGCCTTCCGGGCGGAATTTCCCCAGCGTGTCCGGGCCGATGGCCCCCGCGTGCTCAAGCAAAATCGCGGCAATGGCGGCCAGGGCGTCTGGAAGGTTGAATCGCTGCCGAATGCGGACGCGACGGTTCGCGTGCTGCATGCGCAACGCGGCAGCTTTCCCGAGGACATTCCGCTCGAAGCTCTCCTCGCGCGCTGCGAACCCTATTTCGGCTGGGGCGGCTGCATCATCGATCAGCCGTTTCAAGCACGCCTGCCCGACGGGATGATCCGCTGCTACATGAGTGGATCCAAGGTCGCGGGCTTCGGACATCAATTGATCAAGGCCTTGATCCCGCCGCCGCCGCAAGGACCGGACGCACCCGAGGCGCAACCGGGTCCACGGATCATGCACGGACCGGACGCGCCGCAATTCCAGGCGCTGCGCAGGCTGATGGAGGGCGAATGGACGCCGCAGATGATGAAGGTGCTGGCGATCGACGAGGCGTCGCTGCCGGTGATCTGGGACGCGGACTTCCTCTACGGGCCGCGCGATGCAGCGGGCGCCGACACCTACGTGCTCTGCGAGATCAACGCGAGCTCGTGCTTTGCGATCCCCGACGAGGCACCGGCGGCGATCGCACGGACGGTTCGCGACAGGCTCGTGGTTGCAAGCCCATTACGTTGAGCGCAGCACAACGAAAACGGCGCGGTATATCGTCGCCATGACCGGACTTCGATCTCGTAGCCCGGATGGAGGGAAGCGCAATCCGGGGTCCTTGTCACAAGCGAGACCGGTCCCGGATTTCGCTGCGCTTCATCCGGGCTACGGGACCTCCGCTCAGGCCGACATCGCGCCCTTGCGGCCGAACGGATCGAGCAGGCGGACGATCTCGCAGACGGCGACGAGGCCGGCGAGCCAGGCGGTGCTGGTCAGTCCGATCCGTGTCACGATGGCCGCGGTGAAGGCGCCCTCGCCGCCCAGGAACGGCGTCGCGGCAAGCAGCGCGAGCTCATAGGCCGCATAGGCGGCGACGAGCGTGATCGCCAGCATGAGCGGCGTGCGGCCCTGCGGCAGCGCGCGGAGCAACGCGGACGAGGCGGCGGTCGCCACCAGCGCAGCGGCGCCGATGACAAAGCCCCAGGCGATGGTGCTGCCATCGACGGGATAATGCAGCACGCCGAAGCCGATGCTCTGGTTCACCAGCCAGGCGCCGGTGACGACCAGCAGCGCCGGTCGCAGCGGCAGCATCGCGGCGGCGAGAACGGCGAAGGCCGCGAAAGGCGTTGCGCAGGCGAACGCAAAGCTTGCCAGCGCGCATGCCACCGTCAGCAGCGCAAAGCCGAACATCGGCGCAAGGCGCGGTGTCACCGGATGAAGCCGGAGGCGGTCGCCATGAGACGGCAGGATGTCGAGAGCCATTGATGATCTCCTTCTGTTTGAAGTCTAGTCGATTTGAGGGCCTGTGACAGCCCCGTCGGGTGTCAGAACGTGGCGCCGGCCTTGAGCAGGTAGGTGCGGCCCGGCAGCGGATAGGCGCTGAAGCGGCCGTCGGTGAACGTGCTGGCGATGGCGTAATCGTAGTAGAGCGCGTTCAGCGCATTGTTGACGCTGAGCGACCAGAAATAGCGATCGACCTGACCGCTGAGCTTGAGGTCGATCGTGCCGTCGGCGGGGATCGGCTTCTGGGTTCCGGCCTGGTCGTTGTCCATCCGCCGTTCGCTCCAGAAGCGCGCGGTGGCATCGAGCACGACGTAGTTCTGCCAGATGTTCCAGGTGACGCCGGCGCTGGCGGTGTAGCGCGACACCAGCGGCACGTCGTTGCCGGCCCAGACGCCTTCGCGGAACACGGCCCGCGTCACGGCCATGCCGGAGCGCAGCAGCAGCGCGTCATTGACGCGCAAGGACAGGCTGGTCTCCGAGCCGTAGCGGCGGGTCGGATCGAGATTGGTGTTGTAGAACAGGACCGGGTTGAAATGGATCTCGTTGGTGAGGTCCATCAGATAGAGGCTGCTCTGGAACTGCAGGCCGCCACCCTTGATGCGCAGTCCGCCCTCGACATCCTGCGAGGTCTGGGTCTTGAGCTGGAAGGTCTGCGGGAGCGATGCAAAGGTGACGGGATCGAACAACGGGCCCGACGACACGCGCTCGTCGACATCAGGCGTGCGGAAAGCGCGCGCGGCGCGGCCGAACAGCGAGAACATGTCGTTGAGGCGATGCTCGGCGCCGAGATGCAGCGCATATTGGGTCTCGCTGCTCGTGAGCGGGAGCGCGCCGATATCGGCGTTGAACGGCGCGGCTGCATCGAAATTGTCGCGTGCCGAAAGACTGACATTCTCGACCCGCGCGCCGTAGGAGATGTCGGTGGTGGGTGCAACACCCAGCGTATGCTGGAAATAGCCCGCGACCGTCTGCTGCCGGAGGTCGTAATTGTGCCAGGGCGCGAGCCCCTGCCCGGCGCCGCGGTTCTGCCGAAAGCTCGCGTCGTAATAGTCGATGCCGGTCAGGAGTTGCGACGGCATGCCGAAGGCAAAGCTCTTCACGCTGAGCCGCGGCGTGATCGACCATGTCGTGAGGTCGGCATCGACATAGGTCGAGGTGAAGAGCGCCGGGACCGGCGCCGGGCTCGAGAAGAACGCGCTTTGCTGCTTCTTGTCGCGCACGCCGCCATCGACGATGAGATCGACGCCGTTGACCAGCGACTTGGTAAAGCCCGCGGTCGCACTCCAGCCCTGCTGGTTGGCGTAGTCGAAGGGGGTGCTGGTCCCGCGTCGGTTGGTTGCGAGTTGGTCGACGCCGATCGACGGATCGACAAGGCGGCCGCCCGGCAGCCGCAGCTCCTGATTGTCGCCGGTGACGGTGAGGAAGGCGGTCAGACCGGGCGTGGTGTAATTGAGATTGCCGACACCGTTCTCCTGAACATAGCGATTGTTGTCGCGGTAGCCGTCGGTCCTGACGGTGTTGCCGTAGAACGAGGTCGACCACGGGCCGGAATTGAGCGAGGTCGAGACATTGCCGAGTCCAGTATTGAACGAGCCGAAGCCGGCCTCGATGCGCGCGGTCACGGGCGGTCCGCCGACGCCGTTTTTGGTGACGATGTTGATGACGCCGCCGACCGCGTTGTCGCCGTAGAGCACTGCACCGGAATTGCCGCGCGTGACCTCGATCCGCTCGATGGAATTGAGCGGGATGGTGGACAGATCCACCTGCGCCATGTCGATGTCGTTCAGCCGCCGTCCGTTGACCAGCACCAAGGTGTTGGCGGTGGCAAAGGCGCCGAAGCCGCGCAAATCCACGCTGGTCTTGGCGGCGACCGGACCGCCATAGAACGTCGTGATCTGGGCGCCCGGGACTTGCGCCGCAATGATCTCGGCAAGGGACTGCGATGGCGCATGTGCGATATCACCCGCCGTGATGACGGTCGTGGCGGCCCCGACGATGCCGCCATTGCCGATGGCAGCCTCACCGCCAGAGCCGGATGAACCGGATGCCGGTGCGCCGCCTGGGGCGGCACGCGGAGCCGCACGCCGCCTCGTCGCGTCACCCTCGCCCGTCGCCCTGGCGCGCGTACGGTTCTGGTCGTCAGGCCTGGTCACCTCGACCGGCGGCAATTGCTCCGCGTCGGGCTGCTGCGCATGGGTGCTGGAGAGATCGAGCGAAGAGAGCGAAACGGATGCAAGAAGGCCGGCGCTGAGGCGCCTGGCGGCAGAGACAAGACGGGACACGGTTAGAACCTCGGTATGACGTCAGTGGCACGTCACAGCGAACAAGGTTCTCGGAGCGATCGATTGCTCCGGTGAAACCAATGTCTGTACTCCCCGACCGACATCTTCGCGTGTGACCACGGCTGACGGCAGGTCTCCTGGCTCGCGGGTCGTTACCTCTCCGTCGCCTTCCCAGGACCGAGATTCCCAGTGGCATGAGACGAAGGATTCACCGCTTACAGTTGCGGGGGCAGCCGTGGTTTTGGGAAGATCCCGCACCACGTTCCCTTTTGATCTCCGTGAGGAGAACCGTCACGGGCCAATCTACGGGGCGAGCAAGCTGAGAGTCAATCGGCCGGTTGCATGGGCATCGAAGTGCCGCACCGAAGATTGCGCTGGCGCAATCAGGCCGGCTCCCTCTCGACGCGCGTCGTGATCATCGCCCGCTCGCCGGCATCGACGAGCTGGCCAATGCCGGTGCGCCCTGCGAGCGCGCAGCGGATGATGTTTTCGGCAACCGTTCTGCGGAAGCCGTGCTCCTCGCCGCCGGGGCGATTGCGGCAGACCCGGTCCAGCGCCAGCTTCATGTTGATCCGTGTGCGGGTGTCGAAATGCTCGCTGATCATTCGCACGGCCTCGGTCGCGTTGATGTCGAGGCGGAAACGCGCGGGCATCGGCTGGGTTCCAAAAACGGATCGGGCCATGCCCGCCCTGTTGATTTGGAGACGGGCGAGCTACGCCCGCCCTCTTGATTTTGAGACGGTCGGGCTACGCCCGCCCTCTTGATTTCGAGACGGGCGAGCTACGCCCGCCCTCTTGGCCGCTGCGCCTGGGCCCATGCCGCGGTGACGTCGTGCGGGGGAACGTCGATCCGCTTGATCGGGGTCAGCTCGCCGGAGGCGGAGACGATAGCGGTTTCCTCCCTGCGACAGCGCGGACAGACGAACCGGACTTCGTGCGGCTGCGCCGACCAGCTCGACCGTTTCACATTGGCCGCCATCGGCCATGCCTCGCATTGCGAGCATGACAGCAGAAACCGACCGGGATCGAGCATACCCATTCCAAAGGACTCCGCGTCCTGCCCGCCCCTTCAATGATCGACCCATGTGAATCGTTCCGGTGCCGGGACACCGTCAGCAAGGAACCACCCGCTCAGCGCGCGCCCTTGAGGGTGCAGGAGGTGGTGCAGGTCACGGTGGTGCCGTGGTCACACGCCTTGCAGGCTGCGACGCACTGGTTCATGTCGCGGGGATTGTAGGAGCTGTAGTTGCGCGCGGGGCAGGCAGCGGTGGAGCCGGTGATGTCCTGTCCCGGATTGCAGGCCGCCGTCATCAGCGCGAGGATGAGTACCGCAACAACACGCATGGGATCGCCCTGCAAGAAGTGCCGCCAAGGCGGCGACCACGAGGCACGTTGTGTTGCAACGGACCCCGGCATTCCCATCGCAAGGAACGATGCTACGCAGCGTGCCCTCGCATCCTCTGAAGATGCGCGCCAAACGTTAAAAACGGCTTTCGGCCGCGCAGCGCCCGCAAGCGCGCGATGGTTCTGCGCATCCTGCAGCGGTTTGCATGTCCGGGGCTTACGTCAGGCCGCGACCTCGCGCTCGCAGCCAGAAGCAACTACCGTTCAAGCGGCAGCCTCCAGGCATCGACCGTTTCAGCAGCAGCCATTCAAGCGGCAGCCGTTGCAGCAGCAGCCGTTGCAGCAGCAGCCTTGGACGCGACCGCGCGCCGCGTCTCGTTCGCCAGCTCGTAATAGTGCCCGGCGAGCTTGAGATAGAATTCCCGCTTGTTGCTGTCGGTGGCGAGCTTGGCGATCAACTCACATTCGGCCGTGAGCGTCTCAAACCGTTCCAGCCTGTCCTCAAGTTCTGTCATCGGCGTGTCCCCATTAAACGCCTTAAGGACACTCAACCTAAGCCCGGGAAATAGGTCACTGCAAACATCGTTATGGGGTAGTATCAATTATTCCGGAGTAGCCCGGCTATTTGCTGTCCATCCGCCAGGCCCCGTCCCAATCGGCTGCCGGCGGACTCGTCTCGAACTCCGCGATGCGGGCGAGCATGGTCCGCGACGGGCCATCGCCGGGCACGCTCTCCAGCGCGGCGCTGAAGGCCGCGCGGGCCTCGTCGAAGCGGCGGCCGCGATAGGCGGCGAGACCTTCTGTATAGTGCTTACGCAAAGCCTCCTGCGCCCCAGTCAGTGCGCCGGCCCTGCCCATCACCTCGAAGATCACCTGCGGCGCGCTCTGGCCGGCGACGGCCAGGCGGTCGATCTCGCGCAGCTCGAGATCCGCGCCGATCGCGTCGGCCGTCGCCTGCGCGATCAGGATCCGGGTGCCGTAGACCTTGTTGACCAGCTCGAGCCGCGAGGCGAGGTTCACGGCATCGCCCATCACGGTGAAGCTCATCATCAGCTCGGAGCCGATGCTGCCGGTCAGGACCTCGCCGGTTGCGATGCCGATGCGCAGATCGCAGGGAACGGGCATGGCGCGGATGCCGAGCAGGTCGGGCAATTGCTTCTGTAGCGCGGGCACCTGCTCGGCCATGTCGATGGCCGCATTGCCGGCAAGCAGCGCCGGCTCGCCCTCCTCGATGAAGGGCGGGCCCCAATAGGCCATGATCGCATCGCCGATATATTTGTCGATGACACCGCGATGGTTCCGGATCGGCGCGGACATCACCGTGAAATAGTGGTTCATCACCTTGACGAGGCCGCGCGGGGTCATGCCCTCGCTCATCGAGGTGAAGCCGCTCATGTCCGAGAACATGATGGTCATCACCCGGCGCTGGCCGTCGATGGCGACCTCCGGCCGATCGATCAGGCCCTGCACCACCTTCGGGTCGATGTAGCGGCCGAAGGTCTCGCGGATGCGCTCATTGTGCCTGAGCTGCTCGATCATGCGGTTGAAGGCGGCGGCGAGCTCGCCGATCTCGTCCTGGGTCGAGACGGTGATGGGCTTGTCGAAGCGACCGGCCTCGACCTCGCGGGTGCCGGCGAGCAGCAGGCGGACCGGCCGGGTGATGCCGCTCGAGACCAATAGCGCAAAGGCAAATCCGACCACCGCTGCGAGGATTGTGACGACAGCCGAGATGATGATCGCCTGATGCTGGCGGCCGATCACCGTCGAGGTTGAAGCGAAGACCTGCTTGAGCATGTCGGCGCGAACGCCGTCGATCCGCTGGTTGAACTGGTCGCGCAGGGCGTCGAGATGCTCCAGCGTGCCGCGCGCCTCCGGCATCTGCTTGGCATCGATCTGCTTGAGGAGTCTTGCGTGCGCCTCGTTCATGTCCCGGCGCAGCTCTGTAACGGCGGTCTCGATATGGGCATCGATCCGCGCCAGCGCGGCATTGTCCGAGGGCGTCCTGGAATCGTCGATGATCGCGTTGATGTGCTTGCGAGCCTCCGAGGTCTCCGCCTCGATCTTGCGGTCGGCTTCCTCGAACTCCTTCAGCCGCGCAGCGTACGCCTCCTCGTCCGGGGCTTCCTGCATCTTCATCATGACCATGCGCCGCAGCGCCACCGACCGCTCCAGCGAGCGGATATTGGCGCGCGCCAGATCGCCATAGGCCGGGATGTAGCGGTTCGTCAGCTCGTCCAGGAGGACGCCGACCTGGCTCGACATCACCATCGACAGGATCGAGGTGACCAGCATCAGGACGATCAATCCGAGGGCGATGCCGACGATCTTGCGCCGGATCGACTGGTTGAAAAGTGGCATGAGCGATGGGTAAAGGGCTGAAAGGACGCTTGGGAACTCAATACACCGGATTTCGCGGCGGGAACACGCGCAATCTGGCCCTCGCGGCGCTCCAGACCGCACACAACCGTCGCGCGAGCCCCATCCGTTAACAAAGGTTAAAATCGCTACCCTTCCGTTATTTCGGAAGTTCCCGGGTTCCCATCCGTTTTTTGCCGCATTGTTGAACGAGCGTGAGGAATGGGAAACGATGTCATGGCATCGTTTGGTGTCGTCGTTTGGTGTCGTCTTTTGATTCTCAAGCCGCATGTCGTCGCGGACCTTGGTTTGTAGTGGTTTCGCAGGGGGCCATCGAATGAACCAGTGCCTACGCTCGCTCGCGTGTGTCGTTGCCGTGGCCGCATTGGCCCTTCTTCCAACCGAGCTGGCAGCGAAGAGCAGTCACAGATCGTCCGCGTCGAAGAAAACGCATGAGACGAAAGCCGGCGGCAAGCAGCGTCACGCTGCCGCGAAGTCGCGCCACGGCAAGCATGCCGAGGCCAAGCGCAAGTCCAAGAAGGACGATGAAGATTCGGACAAGCCGAAGGCGCCGCCGCTCACCGGCGATCTCGCCGCGCTGAAGGACGCCATCGATCTCGCGCGCAAGGGCAAGAGCGACGATGCGAGCGCGGCGCGCGACCGCATCGCCGACCCCGCCGGCCAGAAGCTCGCCGACTGGTTCATGCTGCGCCATTCCGAGAGCACCGCGCCGTTCAAGCGCTACGCCGGCTTCCTGGCCGCCAATCCGGACTGGCCGAGCAGCGCCCTGCTCCGCCGCCGCGCCGAGGCGCGGCTGTGGCAGGAGAAGAGCGACGCAGCCACCGTGCACAAATTCACCATGGACCGGCCGATCAGCGCCAAGGGCAAGTTCGCGCTCGCCCGCGTGCTGCTGGGCGAAGGCGACAGCGACCGGGCCACCCGCCTCGTGCGCGAGGCCTGGCGCACGGAGGAATTGTCCGAGCGCAGCGAAGAGGATTCCTACGAAGCGTTCCGCGATCTCCTGACCGCTGACGATCACCGCGCCCGCATGGACAAGCGGCTCGGCGCCAAGGACTATGCCGGCGCTAGACGCGTGGCAAAGCGGCTCGGCGAGGATGCGCTCGCGATCGTCAAGGCCTGCGCGGCCGTCACCGGCAAGGCGAACAAGGCCGGGGACTATCTCGACGACGTCTCGACTGAAGCGCGCCGCGATCTCGGCTATGTCCTCTGCCGTGCGCAATGGCATATCCAGAAGGACCGCATCGACGACGCAGCCGAGGTGATCCTCGCCGCCGCGCCCGACATGATGGCGGCGCAGGACACCGACGCCTGGTGGCGCGAGCGCCGCCTGCTGGCGCGAAAGCTGCTCGACCAGGGCAAGTCCAGGACCGCCTACGACGTCGTGCGCACCGCAGCCGTGCCGGCGATGGAGGTCTATCGCGTCGACTATCATTTCATGTGCGGCTGGATCGCGCTGCGCTATCTCGACGATCCCAGGACGGCGATGATGCATTTCGCAGCCATCGACGAAGGCTCGGCCAACCCGATCGCGCTGTCGCGCGCCCATTACTGGCGCGGACGCGCCGCCGAAGCCATGGGCGCAACCGCCGACGCACGCATGAGCTACAAGGCCGCCGCGCGCTATTCGACCGCCTATTACGGCCAGCTCGCGCGGGCAAAGCTCGGCATCGACCGCATCGAGCTGCGCCCGCCCTCGCCGGTGCTGGCCGCAGCCGACACGCCGGCCTCGGATGAGCGCGTACGCGCCGCCGACATGCTCTACGGTATCGGCGAGCGCGACATGGTGTTCTATTACGCCGAGGATTTCGCCAAGGAGAGCACCGACGTCGCCGCGCTCGAAGCGCTCGGCGAGCTCGCCGGCCAGCGCAACGACGCGCGCGTCATGCTCGAGGTGGGCAAGTCCGCGCTGGCGCGCGGGCTCGCGCTCGACCATTACGCCTTCCCGACCATCGGCATCCCCGAGCACAAGCAGGTCGCGCCCGCGATCGAGACCAGCGTGATCTACTCGGTGGCGCGCACCGAGAGCTCGTTCGACCAGCGCGACAAGTCGCCGGCGAACGCGGTCGGCCTGATGCAGGTGACGCCGGAAGCCGGACGCGACACCGCAAAGCGCTTCGGCCTGACCTATGACTGGGACAAGATGGTCTCCGATCCCGTCTACAACACGCAGATGGGCGCAGCCGAGCTCAGCGCGCTGCTGTCGGAATATCGCGGCAACCAGATCATGACCTTCGCCGGCTACAATGCCGGCCGCGGCCGGGTACGCGAATGGGTCCAGGCGCGCGGCGATCCGCGCGACCCCAATGTCGATCCGGTCGACTGGGTCGAGCGCATCCCGCTGTCGGAGACGCGCAACTACGTCCAGCGGGTGATGGAGAACGTGCTGGTCTATCGCGCGCGGTTCGAAGGCAGCAGCGTCATGGCCGGCAAGAGCGACCAGCGCGTGGTGACGCACGAAGTCAGCGCAACGGCACCCGTGGCAGCCGCAGCACCCGCTCCCTAGTCGATGCCGCCGGGGCTGGACGCGGCGTCTGCCAGGTTACGTTGCTGCGGCTTCCGCGCGGGTACGATCGCGCAGCTAGGTGTCACCTCCTTCCGTCGTGATCAGATCGCGACCGTCCAGGTATGCGCCGGTCAAAACTCTCGCGAAGCTCCAGACCTGTATCGTGTAGCTCCAGCACGAGACGGCACTCAGCACCGCCAACATCTCGATCATGTTTCCGGTGGCGTTCCAGTCAGCCGGCTCTCTGCGCCCAGGCATCGACCACGGCATCCACAGCGTCACGAGCTCGCCCCGGCGGTAGCAGTCATAGTCACAGTAGCGGCGCTGTGTCCGCACATGCCGGACATAGCCGGACCGGATCGATCGCGAGCATGTGCTGCACGTCGACGCGTTTAGCGGGGGCTCGTGATTGACCAGCACGAACTTCATGAAGCCGCCCTCACGCGATCTTGCGCGAGGGACTCGCAGAACAAGGTGTAGCAGTGATAGTCGCAGTACGGCAGACGGGTCGCCATCTCGCGAAGATAGCTGCCGCTGATCGGCTCGCAGCACTGCATGCACCACGCCTGCCGGAACGGGGTCCGGCCGTTCACCAGCACGAACGCGAATCTCATGTGGCACCTCCCAAAGCGAAGCAATAAACGCCGTCCAACGGAGACAGTGCTGGCGGTGGAGCGCAAAGATGGTTTCGGCCGTCCGGGTTGTCCCTGTTTCGCTCCACTTTTTGCGGCGGGACCGGAATGTATTTTCCGTCCTCCCTGCGCCGCGCATGAATCTGGCCGTCGATGTACTTGATGTCGGTCGGATAGCAGTCAGCGCTGTTGCAGCAGCTGAGGCTCGGATTATCCGGCATGTGCCAGGTCGAATAGAATTTTTCGTGCAGCCTCTGGTCCTGGGGCGGATGCTGGCGATGAACGGCGCCGTGTCCGGTCTCCTGCGCCTGGACCGTCGCGGTGGAGCAGAACAGAACGATCGCGCACAAGAGCTTGCATGGGCGGTTCAAGACACGGCTCCCGGATCAGCGCTTCGGAACGATATCAGCTCTCCAATTCAGGCTCGCGCGAACTGAGTCCGAAACAACCACCGGCGGTCGCGTTCGCGGCGTGTGCGGAAGCGATCGACACATTTCTTGGAGCAGAGCGCCGTGCGCCACGAGTAGTAGCGGATCAAACCAAATTTGCCGCCACACATCGCGCAGTCGTTGGCTGAAGAGCACCCTTTCGACTCGGATAGGCCACGCTCAGGAAGTACGGATGCATCACACATTGCGGTCTCCCACTGTTGCTTGCGCTCTTGCCGGTTCGTTCCGTTCGACCTCTCGCAGGTCGCGAATTGCGACGATCGCGGTTGCGTGTCGAGAATTGCAGAGGCTTCGTCCTTGATCGTGCCTGTCGGCAAGACCTCGACCGCAAGCTTCAGAGCGGCTCTCGTGCACTCGCTGCGATTGGCTGGTCGACACTCCCGATTGGTCGTGAGGGTAGTCTGCCCGGCACGAAGCGCTCAATTGTACGGAGGTAAAATGGCCGACATGACTAGGATTACGGGAGCTATACCTAGGTTTGTCCGTATTCGACCGGGGCTCCCGCCCTCGTGATGTTCAACGAGACCGCGCACGATGCTCCCGCTGCACGGGCACGGTGAAAACTCTGCGGAGAAGCGATGTTGCCGCGCCGCGATCGCCAAGGTGGCGAATGGTCAATCCAGAGGCGACCATCACCCCATCCGACTTTGCACGGAATTGCTCCTCTCGCGGCAACGTGCTCTACTCGCGTTCACGCAGGGAGTTCTTGGAGCGTCTGCGATGAAGCCTGGCCGGGCAGCGACGTTCGGGAAGTCAGCCGCGCAATTCCTCGCCGGCTGCGTCAGGCAAACTGTCGCCCTCAAGCCGAACACCGAGCCCGACGGCGGCTTGCTCGAAGCGGTCAAGCAATGGCAGCAAGTCTTCGAGCACAATCCGGTCATGTACTTCATGGTCGATCCGGCCGGAACCGTGATCAACGTGAACACGTTCGGCGCCGCGCAACTGGGCTATACCGCCGCAGAGTTGATCGGCCGATCGGTGCTGGATGTCTTCTTCGCCGAGGATCGCGACTTTGTCCGCGCGTGTGTTGCACTGTGCCTTGAGACCGTCAATCAGTCCCACACCTGGGAGATCCGCAAGGTACGCAAGGACGGCTCGGTGCTATGGGTGCGCGAGAATGCCAAGACCATGCTGCGGGCCGATGGCGGCCCGATCGTGCTGGTCGCCTGCGAGAACATCACCGAGCGCAAGGAAGCGGAGAATGCTCTGCGACAGAGCGAGGCTTATCTCGCCCAGGCGCAGGAATTGAGCCACACCGGCAGTTTCGGCTGGAGGGCCGCAACCGGCGAGATCACATGGTCCAAGGAGACCTATCGCATCTTCCAATGCGACGAAGGGAGCAAGCCGCGGATCCCGGTCATGCTCCAGCGGATCCACCCCGAGGACCGGCTCGCGGTGGAACGGACCACGGGTCGGGCGGCGCGCGAGGGCAAGGACTACGACCACGAATATCGGCTCGTGATGCCCGACGGCTCCATCAAATACGTCCGAGCGGTGGCCCGCGCCACGCGAGATTCCGCCGGTTGCGTGGAGTTCGTCGGATCGGTGACTGACATCACGGCGACCAAGGAGGCGGAGCGAAGGCTGCGCGAGAGCGAGCAGCGCTTTCGCGACTATGCCGAAACCGCGTCCGACTGGTTTTGGGAGACGGGGCCCGACCACCGCGTGACCCTGATATCGGAGCACTCCGATACCGCCCCCGCCCCCGTTGGCATTATCGGGCTCACGCGCTGGGACATTACTCCAGACGCCGATCTCGAACCGGAAAAATGGCGACAACATCGGGCGGCGCTCGACGCCCATGTTCCATTCCGCGACCTGGTGTATCGCAGCAAGGACCGCAACGGGCAGCCGATCTATGTTCGGACCAGCGGCAAGCCGTTCTTCGATGCCGACGGGAATTTTCTCGGCTATCGCGGCGTCTGCACCGACGTGACCGCAGCCATCCGGGCCGATCAGGCCGAAGACGCATTGCGCAGGGCCCAATCCGAACTCGCCCATGTGACGCGCGTCACGACACTGGGCGAGCTGACGGCTTCAATCGCCCATGAAATCAACCAGCCTCTCGCTGCAGTGATCGCAAACGCCGACGCCTGCCTTGCGTGGCTGCAGCGCAGTCCGCCCGATCTCAAGGCGGCGCGCCGCTCCGTGGAGTGGATCACCGAGGACGGCAAGCGTGCCAGCGACGTGATCCGTCACGTGCGGGCGCTCGCCAAACGCAGCGAAATCGAGATGGTCCCGCTCGACGCAAACCTGGTCGTGCGCGAGGCCGTCGCGCTCGTTCAGCGCGAAATGGCCAGCCACGCCGTGTCGGTGCGCCTGGAGCTGTCATCGGCCCTGCCCAAAATCTTTGGCGATCGGATCCAGCTTCAGCAGGTCCTGATCAACCTGATCATGAACGGGATCGAGGCCATGGAAGACGTCCATGACCGCCCGCGCGAGCTGGCGATCCGCTCGGCAGCGGATGGCGAGGGCGCGATGCTGGTGAGCGTCGCCGATCGCGGCGTTGGCATCAGTGAACAGGCGATAGATCGCCTGTTCACGCCATTCTTCACCACGAAGTCCGGCGGCATGGGCATGGGGCTGTCGATCTGCCGCTCCATCATCGAGACCCATGGCGGACGACTTTCCGCCGCTCCGAACCAGTCGGGCGGCGCGACGTTTCAGATCACCCTGCCCCTCCATCGAGAGGAAGCATCGTGACCGAGCGCATGGAGCCTTCGCCACCGCAGGAGAACGCCGATCAGCCGATCGTCTTCGTCGTCGACGATGACGCCTCCATGCGCCGTGCGCTCACCAACCTCTTCGAGTCGGTCGGTCTCAAGGTGGAAGCGTTCGGCTCGGCGCCGCAGCTCCTCCAGGCCAAGCCGCCGCAAGTACCCAGTTGCCTGGTGCTCGACATCCGCCTGCCCGGAGCCAGCGGCCTTGACCTGCAGTCCGATCTTGCCAAGGCGAATATCCACACGCCTATTATCTTCATTACCGGTCATGCCGATATTCCCATGACCGTTCGGGCGATGAAAGGCGGCGCGATCGATTTCCTGACCAAGCCGGTCCGCGACCAGGACATCCTGGACGCAGTCCAGGCCGCGATCGAGCGGGATCGCAAGCGCCGCGATCTCAACAAGACGGTCTCGGACGTCAGATCACGCTTCGAGTCACTCAGCTCGCGGGAGCGCGACGTTTTGGCGCTGGTGACGTCCGGCCTGATGAACAAGCAGGTGGCCGCCGAACTCGGATTGGCGGAAATCACCGTCAAGATCTATCGCGGCCATATCATGCGCAAAATGGGCGCGAAGTCCCTGGCCGACCTCGTGAGAATGAGTGAGGCGCTGGGGATTCGACCCAGCGGGTCCGACGTACAAACCTAAGTATGAGTTTGCAACGACGAGTGGCAGGTCCACCCTGCGTGTTCAGGTTGGGCCGTCGCGACGGCAAGCGCAATCCCCGGGCGAGGAGCGGACGTCTTGTCAGCGGCTTCGGTCATTTCGGTGCTCGATGATGACCCTTACGTGCGGGCGGCGATCAACAACCTTCTGGAATCGCGCGGGTATGTCGTGCGCACATTCGCCTCCGCCGAAGAATTTCTGAGCTCGAGCGATTCCAGCCGTACCTCGTGCGTCGTCGCCGACGTGCAGATGCCGTTCAAGACCGGAATCGATCTGTTGGCGCAGATGCGCGCGCAGGGTTCGGCGACGCCCTTCATCTTGATCACAGCTTTCCCGGATGAGAGCCTGCGCATACGTGCGCTCAGGGCCGGAGCAACCTGCTTTCTCGGCAAGCCGTTCGCCGCCGCGGACCTGATGCAATGCCTGGAGCGGGCGCTGGCAACAGGCGACAAAATCATGGAGTGATTGTCCGGCGGTCACCGAAGGCGATGCAGAGCAGGAACGGCTGCCTCGCCGCTCCACCCCCTGCCTATGCGGGCCGATTGGTCACCGACAAGATCGTCGCGGTCATATTGCTCGTTTCCACGAACACGCGTGGCCGAATGTCGGATCGGCGTCGTTTATCCGGTCATCTTCGCCCATGACGCCCGCTCGGAGTCGACCATAAAATCGCGCGTGATCGGCACCGCATCGCGTTTGGTCGACAGCAGCATTTGAAACACCATGTGAGAGCCATGAAGGAATTCGAGTTCGACGGCGGCAAGATAGAATTCCCACATCCGGCAGAACCGTTCGTCATACATCGCAGCAGCCCGGGCTCTATTTTTGGCGAAGCGCTCCCGCCAGTGCTTCACTGTGTAGCGATAATGCAACCGCAGCACTTCCATGTCGTCGCACCACAGACCGCAGCGCTCCGTGGCCGCGAAGGTCTCGGATAGCGCCGGAACATAGGCACCAGGAAAGATGTATTTGCGGATGAAGGGGCCGGTGGTGCCGGGCTGCGACATCCGGCCGATGCAATGGATGAAGGCATAGCCGTCAGGCGTGAGAAGCTCGCGGATCTTGAGGAAATACTCGTCAAAATGTCCAGTGCCGACATGCTCCATCATGCCGACCGAAACAACCCGGTCAAACTGGCCGGTGAGTTGGCGGTAATCCAACTCGCGAAAGACGACGCGATCGGAAACGCCAGCGGCCTCGGCATGAATGCGTGCTGCCTTGATCTGCTCGGGCGAAACATTGACCGCGGTGACTTGGGCACCGGTCTCGCGCGCCAGATGAATGGCGAAGCCGCCCCAACCTGAGCCGATCTCGGCGACAGTCATGCCGGGCCTTAATTGTAGCTTGCTGGTGGCATGGATAAGCTTGTTGCACTGCGCCTGTTCCAGCGTTTCACGCTCGGGGGCGCGAAAATATGCGCAGGAGTACTGCATCTGATCGTCAAGGAACAGACGGTAAAGTTCGGTCGAGATGTCGTAGTGGTGGCGGGCATGAGCGGCGGCGAGCCCGATCGGATTGGCCTGATGCCAGCGGCGCATGCCACGCCACAACCGCCGCATCAGCTTTTGTGAGCCATAGGAGTAAAGCCCGGCGCGGTTGACCGAGAACAGCAGCAGAAAATCATGGATCGCGGCACCGTTTTCCAGGGTCAGTCTGCCGTCCATGTAGGCCTCGGCAGCATATAACTCCGGATTGATGAATAGCTTGGTATAGAGCCTGCGATCGTGGAGGTGAATGGCGACGTCGGGCCCGGGCAGGAGTTCGCCGAAGACATGGACCCTCCCCTCGGCGTCGCGCACGCGTAGGGTGCCCAGACGGATGAAGCGTCGGAGCAGATTGGACAATAAACGCACCTGGCAGCCCTCCATGCTCGCCGCGAGTGTTGTAAGAAGGAGGTTCCACGGCGCCCGTCTCGGGTTTTCAACGGGCGTTGGGTTACGTCTAAAGACGTCCTATCCCTCTCTCTTGGTCAGCTTCTTGAGCGTGGCAATTTGTCGGAAGAAGTCTTTCATCGGCTGAGCAGGGCTTCCAAGAATTTTAGCACCCGGAGCCACATCCGAAATGACGCCCGCTTGCGCTCCGATCTCCGCACCTTGACCGATCCGAAGATGCCCGGCCATGCCCGCTTGCCCCCCGACGCGCACGAAATCATCAAGCACAGTCGAACCCGAAATGCCGACTTGGGCGACAATCACACAACACCGGCCGAGGATCACGTTGTGGCCAATCTGCACCAAGTTATCGAGACGGGAGCCCGCGCCGATCACCGTATCTCGAGATGATCCTCGATCAATTGTCGTATTGGCCCCAACTTCAACATCGTCTTCTAGAATTGCCCTGCCAAGCTGCGGAACCGATACAAATCCATCCGTTGTGGAGGCGAATCCGAACCCCTCCTGACCGACTCGCGCGCCGGGATAGACGCAGACTCGTGCTCCTAGAATCGCATGGCTCAAGCTCACATGTGCGCCGATCCGACAGTCACGCCCCACGATCACGCCGCTTCCGATCAGCGCGCAGGGGCCGATCCGGGAGTTGGGTCCTATCTCTGCTCCGGCTTCGATGACAGACAGCGGTCCAATCTCCGCCGACGGATCGACGATAGCTCCCTCTGCGACTATGGCGGATGGGTGGATACCGGGAGAAGCCGGCGGAACGGGATAGAACAGTGCAGCGACACGCGCCCAAGCAGCGTACGGGTCTGTCGTTACGATCGCCACCGTCCTGACCGGCACTCGCCCTGCCATATCGGGATGCACAATTACGGCACCGGCCAATGTCCGACCGAGTGCCGATGCATAACGCCGATTGTCTAGAAAGCTTACTTCGTTGGGGCCAGCTGTCTGCAGGGGGGCCACGCCTTCGAAGATCAGATCGCGTTCGTCAGCAATTCCGCCTGCGACTCCCGCAACAACAGCAAGGGGATACGGCCCACTCCGGCGAAAGAATCTTGCGTTGCCCGCGGTTGCTTCGACCATATCCCATTCCTTGTCAGGGCTTCCTCGGGACATCTTCTGTTGTTTTTGGAACAGCGAGTCGCTCCGACCATTATTGACTTAGATCAAGCATAGGTAGGACCGCCAGGCGGCCCATCCTCGTCTATCCTCCTGCAGGCCGGGCGCTTATCGCCGAGTCGCCAGCACAGAGACCATCGAGCGTTGGGTGTCCATGGGCGTAAATCGAAGTCCCGCAGCGGGGGCGCCGAACGTCAACGACCATATGCGCCGGATCTAGTATCCTTCCCCCCAGCGATACTGCCAGGCCACGCCGACGGCGCTGAACTGGCTGCCGGTGCGGGTCGTGACTCCGGTGCTGGCCGAAAGCTTCAGCGAATTGTACCGGTCAATGGGCAGAGCGAGGGTAGCCCCGACCCGCGAATTTGCCTGCTCGTTGTCGCTCTTCACACCATTCAGGGCGGTGCGGCCGCCTGCAAAGTACAGCCCGTCCAGCGCCATCCATATGCCGGATTGAAAGTTATAGAGGATATGTCCTTGCACGGCATAGATCGGTGCCTGTGAGAAGGTATTGCCAACGAAGAAATCCCTATTGTCGGTGAAGAATGTCACGCTGGGCGCAATCTCGAAGGTCCATGGACCCCACGCCTTGGAGAGTCCCAGTTCTGGTTTGAATGACCAGCGATTGCTGCCGAGGTTGAGAAGCTTACTGTCGTCGTACTGCCCCACCGGCGCGAAAACCTGAAGGCTCACCCCGACGATCAGATCCTGCTTGTAGCTCGCGAACTCCTTCACCGAGAGCGCCGGCGCTCCAAGCAAATTGACCGAGACGCGAAATCGTGGATCGCCCAGCCCCGATATCTCACGCTCGCGAGGCTGGCCATCCACGAAACCTTGCGCCGAGAACGACGACGCTGGCACGGTGACATCGAATTTGGCCGACTTGCCCGCGAAATCAAACGACCTTTGATAGGCGAGAAGCCCGGTACTGGAACCGAAATTTGCGTCCGCGACCGCAAGGTTCGGGTCGAACGCCAGCTTACCCTGGGAATAGACGTAGCCCGCGACGAGGAAATTCATTCCGACAGGTGCGTTCGAGTACAGCCGTGGTTCCGCCTCCTGGGCGTTCGCATCTGCGCCCACCAGCACGCACGCGGAAACTCCAAGCGCGAAGTAGCCGGGCAACCGCCTCGGGATGATTGACTTTGGCGGAGTACGGAGCCTCTCACTCGTCATGGGTGCGCCACCGTCTATTGTTCACCGACCAGGCCATGCACCCAGAGCGGGGTGCTGCGAGATTGCAGGTAACAATGTCAACTCGTCTTACCCATACAACGGGTTTCATCTCGTCGGAAGGATATCACCTGCAAAGAGACGTGGGTGGCTACTCATCTCGCTGGTCGGCCAGCCAATCAAGAATGCAGTGTGCGGGATAAGCTGCCGCGGCAGATGCGGGTTGATGGTGCCCGCAAATACAGCCAGGCCCTCGTCCAGCTTGGCACGCGCACGTTCTGGTTTCGCGGGGGCTTCGCCTTCTCGGCAACCCGCCTCGTTCATGCACCGCGAAAGTGACATACCAAGTAGGCGGCATCTTCCACCCGGCCCGTCGCCCGAGAATGCTCGGCGTCAGCTTTCCTGTCTGGGAAGCTTCGGCTCGGCCGCCGCTCGGACATTGATCTAACTCAAAGGTTGAATGGCCAGCGGTGGCAGCGTGTTGGGGGCACTGTCTCCACAGCAGCGTCCGACCATCCACCAGCGGTGTGTCGCCGCCGCCGTACGGCTCAATGCCAGATGGCGCGCTGTCGGTAGGGAGGGAAAATGAGACGTGCCATGCTAGCGATTCTGATGTTTGGAATGTTCGGGGCGCGCGCCGAGGTCGTGGCCGCCCAGTGCTTGTCCCTATACATTTCCGAGATCAACATTGTGTCGGTGGCAGATACGGACGCTGGCAATGTTCAGACTTATGTCGGTTTCGGAAGCACGAAGGAAGAGGCGGAGAAGAACGCCTTGGGCGCCTGCTCGCATACCAGGTTCGACCTGGAGACTTGCTTGGAATCAGATCGCGTCTCGGGCAGCAACTCGAATTCCGCCGATAACTCGCTGCATCTCAAGTACATGAAGGCGGCGAAGCGCATCACCGGTTGCAGCTAGAACGTAAGTTCGTAGCAAGAACGAGGTTCCGCGGAACGCGCTTCCGAAGCTCGACGCACCGATGCTCTACGTCGAGAGGACGCGCCCGGCGCGAGCTTGTCGCCGCGCGGAGCCTGCATTGGCGTATCGCACTTCACGATGATCTGAAAGTCGTTGTGGAGACCTGGCGCTATACTCATGTCGGGGCAGGTCGTCCGTCATGTGCGGGCAAAGAACGTGTCCGACAAGCCAGGAAAGGGCATCTTTGCCGGAACTGGTCCGCTGATCGCGCTGGCGATCGCGGCGGGGATGTTGCTCAACATGGGCGATCCCACCTCGGCGCAGTTCTTCAGTTTCGGCGGATTTCAGCAGCGGCCGCAGCCACAACGCGGCGGCGGCTGGTTCGGCGGCGGCTGGTTTGGTAACGACATGTTCGATCCGTACCAGCAGCGCGCGCCTCGGTGGGAAAGGCGGCAACCCCCACCGCCCGTGCGCGAGGATTTCTCCAGGGCGCCGGCGCCGGCGAAGCGCGACACCATCCCGGAGCGCAATGTGCTGGTGCTCGGCGACGCCATGGCCGACTGGCTCGCCTATGGACTTGAGGACGCCTACTCCGAGCAGCCCGAGATGGGGGTGATCCGCAAGCACAAGACAATCTCTGGCCTTATCAGATATCAGCCCAAGGGGGAGCCGGCTGACTGGGTCGCGGCCGCCAAGGGCATTGTTGCGACCGCGAAGGTCGACGCGATCGTCGTCATGCTCGGCATCAGCGACCGCGTCCCTATCCGCGAGCCTGTGATCGAAAACAAGGACGACAAGAAGGGCGAGAAGAAAGGCGACGAGAAGCACGCGCTCCCAAAGCCCGACGCCAAACACGGCAAGGCTGGCGCGGCCAAGGCAGACGACAAGGCAGACGACAAGTCCGTCGCTGGCGAATTGTCGCCCGATGACGCAGACGCGCCTGCGGCGCCCGAGAAGACCGCGCGTTCGGCGAACGGCCTCCATGAATTCCATGACCAACGTTGGATCGAGCTCTACACCAAGAAAATCGAGGAGTTGAGCAGCGTCCTGAAGAGCAAGGGCGTACCGGTGTTGTGGGTCGGGCTGCCCGCGATCCGTGGCCAAAAAGGCACCGCGGACATGCTGTTCCTGGATGCGCTGTACCGGCAAGGTGCCGCTAAGGCCGGCCTCACCTATGTCGACGTCTGGGACGGCTTTGTCGACGAGGCGGGCTTCTTCCTGCAGAAAGGTCCAGACTTTGAAGGCCAGATCCGCCAGCTACGCACCGCTGACGGCGTCTATTTCACCAAGGCCGGCGCGCGCAAGCTCGCGCATTATGTCGAGCGCGAGATTACGCTGCTCTTGGCCCCGCCGTCGGCGCCGATCGCGCTACCGAGCGAGCCGGCGACGCCGGACGCGAATGCCGTGCCCGGCCAAGCGGGGCCGCGGCCGCTGGCGGGTCCGATCGTGCCGCTGGCGGCGCCGTCGTTCGACACAGATCAATTGCTCGGCGGTCCGGGAACGCGGCCTGCGGCGGTCGACGCGCTCGCCGCGCGCATTCTCGTGAAGGGCGAAGCCCTCAATCCTCCGCCCGGCCGCGCTGACGATTTTACCTGGCCGCGCCGCGAGGTCGGACGCGACCAGGTCGATGGTGAGACGCCAGTGGCATCGGCATCGCCCAATGGCTCGCGCGACGCTTACGCCCAAGCGGCAGCGCCGGCCTCGCTAAAGTTGAAAAAGCATCGGCCTCGCTTCAATCGACCTTGATGTTCGCGGCCTTGATGATCGGCCACCATTTGGCGATCTCGGCCTTCTGGCGGCTGCCGAGCGCTTCGGGCGTGAGCTGGTCCTGCGGCGTCATCTCCAGGCCCTGGCTTTCGAGCTGCTTCTTCACGGCGGGATCGTTCAGCGCCTCCACGGCCGCGGCGTTGAGCTTGGTGACGATCTCCTTCGGCGTGCCCTTCGGCACCCATAGGCCCGACCACAGCGTCATGTTGAAGCCCTTCAGGCCCGCCTCCTCCGCGGTCGGAATCTCCGGCGCCGAGGCGAGGCGCTTGTCGTCGGTGATGGCGTAAGCGCGGATCGTGCCGGCGCGGACCTGGTTGATGGAGTTGGAGGTCTGGTCGACGATGACGTCGATCTGACCGGCGATGAGATCGTTCAGCGCCGGCGCGGTGCCGCGATACGGCACGTATTGCAGCTTGATGCCGGAGACGCTCTCGAAATAAACGCCGGCGATGTGGCTGCCTGAGCCCGCACCGGCGGTCCCGGCGGTCGGCGGCGACGGCCGCGACTTCAGCCATTCGATCAGCTCTTTCAGCGAGGTCGCGGGCACCGCGTTCTTGCTGACGACGATCATCGGATTGCTCGGCAGCAGCACCACCGGCTCGAGGTCGGCGACGAGATCGTATTTGAGCTTGTAGACGGCGCCGTTGGCGACGTGGGTGCCGAGATGGCCGAAGGAGATGGTGTATCCATCCGGCGCCGATTGCACGGCGCGGCCGACACCGATCGAGCCGCCGGCGCCGGTGACGTTCTCGATCACCAGGGGCTGGCCGAGCGTGACGCGCATCCGCTCGGCGAGCACGCGCGCCATCGCATCCGACGGGCCGCCGGCCGCGAACGGCACGATGATGGTGACGGGGTGCGAGGGATAGTCCTCGGCGCGCGCGGCGCCGGTGACAGCGAGAATACCGATCAGCCCGGCCCAGATGGCCTTCTTCATTGTCTTCTCCCCAACGATGTCGTTTTTGTTTTTGTCTCTTCTCGCGTACGGGAAGAGGGCTCGTTCGTGAAGAGACGAAATGACGCGCTAGAACTGCGAAAAATCGATCGGCTTGTGGCGATCCAGCGTGCGGGTGACCGGCGGCAGCGGATATTTCAGGCCGGTGGCGCAGTTGAACAGCATCACGCGGTCGGTCTTGCTGACGCGGCCGTCGGCGAGGCTGTCCTTGTAGGCGGCGTAGGTCGCGGCGCCCTCAGGGCAGAGCAGCAGCCCCTCCTCGCGCGCGACCTCGTTCAGCGCCGCCGAGATCTTGTCGTCGTCGACCGCGATCGCAAAACCCTTGCTCTCGCGCACGGCGCGCAGGATCAGGAAGTCGCCGATCGCCTGCGGCACGCGGATGCCCGAGGCGATGGTGTGGGCGTCCTCCCAGCGCGTCGCATGCTCGGTGCCAGCGTCGTAGGCCCGCACCATCGGCGCACAGCCCGCGGCCTGCACCGCGACCATGCGCGGGCGCTTGCTTCCGATGAAGCCGATCTTCTCGAGCTCGTCGAACGCCTTCCACATGCCGATCAGGCCGGTGCCGCCGCCGGTTGGATAGAAGATCACGTCGGGCACGTCCCAGCCGAGCTGCTCGGCGAGTTCGAGGCCCATCGTCTTCTTGCCTTCGATCCGGTACGGCTCCTTCAGCGTCGAGGTGTCGAACCAGCCGACTTTTGCTTTCCCCTCGCCGACGATCTTGCCGCAATCGTCGATATAGCCGTTGACGCGGTAGACGGTGGCGCCCTGCAGCTCGATCTCGCTGACATTCACCTCGGGCGTGTCGGCCGGGCAGAAGATCGTGGTCTTGATGCCGCAGGACGTGGCATAGGCCGCGAGCGCCGCACCGGCATTGCCGTTGGTCGGCATCGCCATGTGCTTGATGCCGAGCGCCTTGCCCATCGACACCGCCATCACGAGGCCGCGCGCCTTGAACGAGCCGGTCGGCAGCCGTCCCTCGTCCTTCACGATGATCTCGCCGCCGCCGAGCTTCTTGCCGAGCTTGGGCAGCCGGATCAGCGGCGTCGTGACTTCACCGAGCGAGACGATGTCCTTGCATTTGCGCACTGGCAACAGCTCGCGGTAGCGCCACATGTCGCCGGGCCGCTGGCTAAGCGCATCCTTGGTCAGCGCCTTCTTCACGCCGGCGAGGTCGTAACGGACCAGCAGCGGCTTGCCGGCCTTGGAGAGGTTGTGGACCTGGTCGGCGGCATAATGATCGCCCTCCATCGCGCATTCGAGATGGGTGACGAAGGTCGGGCGCTCGATGGTCAGGTTGTCGTTGTCGTGCATGGGTTCATTCCCTCTTGTTGTTGTGGTTTCTGCTTCAAACCGCGGTTCGCCTCGTCATTGCGAGGAGCGAAGCGACGAAGCAACTGTTTCCGCGGATAAATTCTGGATTGCTTCGCTTCGCTCGCAATGACGGCGGCGGTCAGATGTTCAAGACGCGTCCATACGCATCCAGCACGGCTTCCTTCATCATTTCCGACAGGGTCGGATGCGGGAACACGGTGTGCATCAGTTCCTCTTCCGTCGTCTCCAGGTTCATGGCGACGACATAGCCCTGGATCAGCTCGGTCACCTCAGCGCCGACCATGTGGGCGCCGAGCAGCTGGCCGGTCTTCTTGTCGAAGATGACCTTGACCAGGCCCTGGTCCTCGCCGAGCGCGATCGCCTTGCCGTTGCCGACGAAGGGGAAGCGGCCGACGCGGATCTCGCGGCCGTTCTCCTTGGCCTTGGCTTCGGTGAGACCCACTGAAGCAACCTGCGGATGGCAATAGGTGCAGCCCGGGATCATGTTCTTGTCCATGGGATGCGGATGCAGGCCTTTGATCGCCTCGATGCAGATCACGCCCTCATGCTCGGCCTTGTGCGCGAGCATCGGGGGTCCCGCGACGTCGCCGATCGCGTAGATGCCGGGAACGTTGGTCTTGCCGTAGCCGTCGATCACGATGCAGCCGCGGTCGGTCTTCACGCCGAGCTTTTCGAGGCCGAGATTCTCGATATTGCCGACGACGCCGACCGCCGAGATCACACGCTCGAACTCGGTGGTGACGGGCTTGCCCTTGCCGTCGTCGATGGTGGCGACGACGCTGTCGGCCTTCTTCTCGAGCTTCGTCACCTTGGTCGAGGACATGATCTTGATGCCCTGCTTCTCCAGGCGCTTGCGGGCAAGGCCCGCGATCTCGGCGTCCTCGACGGGCAGGATCTGCGGCAGCACCTCGACGACGGTGACGTCGGAGCCCATGGTGTGGAAGAACGAGGCGAATTCGATGCCGATCGCGCCGGAGCCGACCACCAGCAGCGACTTCGGCATCCGCTCCGGGACCATCGCTTCGAAATAAGTCCAGATCAGCTTCTTGTCGGGCTCGAGGCCGGGCAGCACGCGCGGCCGCGCGCCGGTCGCCACGATGATGTGTTTGGCCTGATAAGCCCCCTCGCCCAGCGCGCCCTTCGGCGCCTCGACGTCGGACTTCTTCACGGTGATCTTGCCGGGGGCGTCGATCGAGGCGGCGCCCCAGATCACGCTCACCTTGTTCTTCTTCATCAGGAAGCCGACGCCGTCGTTCAGCCGCTTGGAGACGCCGCGCGAGCGCTGCACCACGGCCTTCGGATCGAACGAGACGTTGTCGGCCGACAGGCCGTAATCCTTGGCGTGCTGCATGTAGTGATAGATCTCGGCCGAGCGCAGCAACGCTTTCGTCGGGATGCAGCCCCAGTTCAGGCAGATGCCGCCGAGATAGGATTTCTCGACGATCGCGGTCTTGAAGCCTAGCTGGGCGGCGCGGATCGCGGTGACATAGCCGCCGGGACCGGAGCCGATGATGATGACGTCGAAGGATGTATCGGCCATGGCGGCTCCCGTTCAACTCAAGCGGTCGTTGCGCCGCGGGCGCGGCGATTGAGGATATAAGTTCTGATCAGCCATTCCGCGAGAATGACCGCTGCCATGACGGCGAAGATGATGAGCGCGATCGGCGCCCAGATGTTGCGCGACAGCGCCTCACCGGCAAAGAAGGCGGAATAGACGATGTCGCGGCCGAGCGGACTGAGCGTGAGGATCAGCGAAACCAGCATCGAGATCCAGGGCCAGCGCGTCGTCATGCGCCATCTCAGACCATCATCATGACGGGATTTTCGATGAGCTGCTTGAACGCACCGATCAGCTCGGCGCCGAGCGCGCCGTCGATGGCGCGGTGATCGCAGGACAGGGTCACGCTCATCATGTGCGCGATCTCGATCTTGCCGCCGCGCACGACGGGCCTCTCCTCGCTGGTGCCGACCGCAAGGATGGTCGCATGCGGCGGGTTGATCACGGCGGTGAAGTGGCTGATGCCGTACATGCCCAGGTTGGACACGGCAGTGGTGCCGCCCTGATACTCTTCCGGCTTCAGCTTGCGCGAACGGGCGCGCGCGGCAAAATCCTTCATCTCGTTGGAGATGGTCGAGAGCGTCTTGGTCTCGGCCTTGCGGATGATCGGCGTGATCAGGCCGCCCGGCATCGCCACCGCGACGCCGACGTCGGAATGGTGGTGCTTCACCATGCCGGACTCGGTCCAGCTGACGTTGCAGTTCGGGATCTTCTGCAGCGCCACCGCCATCGCCTTGATGACGAAGTCGTTGACCGAGATCTTGTAGAGCGGCTTCTTCTCCTTGTCCTTCGGCGCGGCGGCGTTGATCTCCTCGCGCGCGGCGAGCAGCTTGCCGATGTCGCAGTCGATGGTCAGGTAGAAGTGCGGGACGTTCTGGATCGACGCGGTCAGGCGCTGCGCGATGGTGCGGCGCATGCCGTCATGCGGGACGATGTCGTAGGAGCCGGGCTCGAACAGCGACAGGATCTGCTTGTCCGACATGGTCGGCGCGATCGAGGGCGCGCCTGACGGCGCAGCAGCAGGCGCCTTGAGGCCCTTGCCGGACTTGGCCTGCTCGACGTCGCGCGCGACCACGCGGCCGTGCGGGCCGGTGCCGGTGACCATGCCGACGTCGATGCCGGCTTCCTTGGCGATGCGGCGCGCCAGCGGCGAGGAGAATACGCGGCCGGCATGGCCGTTGCTCTGCGCGGCCGGGGCTGCGGCCTGCGGCGCAGGCGCTGCGGCGGGAGGCGCAGCCTTGGGAGTAGCCGGCGCCGGAGCAGCAGCGGGAGCTTCAGCAGCCTTCGGCGGCGCAGCCGAAGCGCTGGGCTTGGCACTGCCTGCGGCTTTCACGTCCTCGCCTTCGCCGGCGAGCACCGCGATCACGTCATTGACCGGGACGTCCTGCGTGCCCTCGGGCACCAGGATCTTGGCGATCGTGCCCTCGTCGATGGCCTCGACCTCCATGGTGGCCTTGTCGGTCTCGATCTCGGCGATCACGTCGCCGGATTTGACCTTGTCGCCTTCCTTCTTCAGCCACTTGGCGAGGTTGCCCTTCTCCATCGTCGGCGAGAGAGCGGGCATCAGGATGTTGATGGGCATGCTGACCTCAAGAAGAACTTTGCAAGAATTCGTCTCCGACAGCGAAGACGAACAGACCAGGTTTAGTTGCCGATGTCGCCCTGCCACAGGCGCTCATTGGCAGGGATGGAACGCCAATTCTTCATCATGGCGATGGAGCGGTCGTCGGCAAGATCGATCCACGGGATGCCGAACTTGTCGAGGATGTCCTTGGATCCCTCGAAGGTGACGGATTCCCCGATCACCACCAGCTTCACCTTGAACAGACCGAGCGCGCCCGCGCACATCGAGCATGGCGATAACGTCGTGTACATGACGGTGTCGTGGAACGAGATCGCGCCGGCTTCGCGCAGGCAGCTCATCTCGCCATGCAGGATCGGATTGTTCTCTTGCACGCGGTTGTTGTGGCCGCGGGCGACGATCTTGTTGTCGCGCGTCAGCACGGCGCCGATCGGCAGGCCGCCCTGTGCGATCGAGGCCTCCGCTTCGCGGATCGCCTCGAGCATGAAATCGAAGTGATAGGATTCGATCGCCACAGTCAGTGCCCCTTCCCGCGCGGCGTCGTGGTGCCGGTATCGGTCGGACGCTCGATCTCGGCCTGGAACATCTCGAGGATCCGGTTCAGCGCGTCCTCCTCGGTATACTCGCTCTCGCGCGCATAGGCGCGCGCGGCGTGACGGGCGAGATCGACCAGCAGCAAGCCCCACATATCGGGCTCCTCGAAGGCCCGCTGGAACGCCATCGACAGCCCGCCGTCCAGCACGAACACGCGCAGGATCTCGACCGCGTCTTCGCGGGTCATGACGTCGGGCGGTAGTGGCTGCTCCTTGGGGCCCGCCATGATCTACCTGTAGCAGACGGCTTTGGCGGCCTCGACCACTTCAGCCGCCGAGGGCAGCGCGAGCTTCTCCAGGTTGGCCGCATAAGGCATCGGCACGTCCTTGCCGGAGACGCGCGCGACCGGCGCATCCAGATAGTCGAAGGCGTTCTCCATGATGCGCGCGGCGATCTCGGCGCCGACGCCGCTCTGGGCCCAGCCCTCTTCCACCGTGACGGCACGGCCGGTCTTCTTGACCGAGTTGACGATGGTCTCGGTGTCCATCGGACGCAGCGTCCGCAGGTCGATCACCTCGGCCTCGATACCCTCCTTGGCCAGCTCATCGGCGGCCTTGAGGGCATAGGTCATGCCGTTCGACCAGGAGATCAGGGTGACGTGGCTGCCGGAGCGCACGATGCGCGCCTTGCCGATCGGAATCACGAAATCGTCGAGCTTGGGCACCTCGCCGGTGTGACCGTAGAGCACCTCGTTCTCGAGGAAGATCACCGGATTGGGATCGCGGATCGCAGCCTTGAGCAGGCCCTTGTAATCGGCGGCCGAGAACGGCGCGACGACCTTGAGGCCCGGGATGTTCGAGTACCAGGCCGAGTAGTCCTGGCTGTGCTGGGCGGCAACGCGCGCAGCGGCACCGTTGGGCCCGCGGAACACGATCGAGCAGCCCATCTGGCCGCCGGACATGTAGAGCGTCTTGGCCGCGGAGTTGATGATCTGGTCGATCGCCTGCATGGCGAAGTTGAAGGTCATGAACTCGACGATCGGCTTCAGGCCCGTCATGGCAGCGCCGACGCCGACGCCGGCAAAGCCGTGCTCGGTGATCGGAGTGTCGATGACGCGCTTGGCGCCGAACTCCTGCAGCAGGCCCTGCGTGACCTTGTAGGCGCCCTGATATTCGGCGACCTCTTCGCCCATCACGAAGACGTCGGCGTCGCGGCGCATCTCTTCGGCCATCGCGTCGCGCAAGGCTTCGCGGATGGTCTGGGTGATCATCTCGGTGCCTACAGGCACTTCCGGATCGGGCTCGGCGACCGCCTGCGGTGCGGGCGCAGCCTTCGGCGCGGGCGCTTCGGCCTTTGCAGCGGCGGGCGCGGCAGCCTCAGCAGCCGGCTTCGCCGGCGCGGGCGCCTTGGCCAGATCCGCGGCGCTCTCGCCGTCGGCGAGAATGGTCGCGATCGGCGTGTTCACCGCAACGTCGGCGGTGCCCTCGGGGATCAGGATCTTGCCGAGCGTCCCCTCATCGGTCGCCTCGACCTCCATCGTCGCCTTGTCGGTCTCGATCTCGGCGATGACGTCGCCAGACTTGATCTGCTCGCCCTCTTTCTTCAGCCACTTGGCGAGGTTGCCCTTTTCCATCGTGGGCGACAGCGCGGGCATCAGCACTTGAATTGGCATATCGACTCCAAAAGAAAGCTTGCGCGCGTTCAGCGGTAAACGTCGGTCCAGAGCTCGGCGGCTTCCGGCTCGGGATCATGCTGGGCAAAGTCGGCAGACGCGTTGACGATGTCGCGCACCTCGGCGTCGATCGCCTTGAGATCGGCCTCGCTGACCTTGGCCGCCAGCAGGCGATTGCGCACCTGCTCGATCGGGTCCTGGTCGTGGCGAACCTTCTCGACCTCCTCGCGCGTGCGATATTTTGCCGGGTCGGACATCGAGTGGCCGCGATAGCGGTAGGTCTGCATTTCCAGGATGAAGGGGCCCTTGCCGGCGCGGCACCAGGCCGCCGCCTCCTCGCCCGCCGCCTTGACGGCGCGGACGTCCATGCCGTCGACCTGCTTGCCGGGAATGTTGAAGGACACGCCGCGTTTGGAGAAATCCTGCTGCGCCGAAGCGCGCGAGACGGCGGTGCCCATGGCGTAGCGGTTGTTCTCGATGACGTAGATCACCGGCAGTTTCCAGAGCTCCGCCATATTGAAGCTCTCATAGACCTGGCCCTGGTTGGCCGCGCCGTCGCCGAAATAGGTGACGCTGACATTGTCGTTACCACGATAGTGGTTGGCGAAGGCCAGACCCGTGCCGAGCGAGACCTGCGCACCGACGATGCCGTGGCCGCCGTAGAAGTGCTTCTCCTTGCTGAACATGTGCATGGAGCCGCCCTTGCCCTTGGAATAGCCGCCGCGGCGGCCCGTGAGCTCGGCCATGACGCCGTTGGCGTCCATGCCGGTGGCCAGCATATGGCCGTGATCGCGATAGCCGGTGATGATCTGATCGCCCTCCTTGAGGGCCATCTGCATGCCGACCACCACCGCTTCCTGGCCGATATAGAGATGGCAGAAGCCGCCGATCGCACCCATGCCGTAGAGCTGGCCGGCCTTTTCCTCGAACCGCCGGATCAGGAGCATCTCGCGGAGCGCCTTGAGCTCCTGCTCCTTGGTGAATTCCGGGGGCGAGCCGCCGTCGGTCTTGTCCTGTACAGCGCCTGCGGCGGCTTTCTTGGGTGCGGCCATGGGAATTCCGGGTCAGAGAAAACTTCAGCCCTCTCTAACCCAAGTCAAACGCCCTTGGAAAGCACCGCGGCGACATGGCACGACTTTCATTATGCCGCACTGCAACGTGATGGAAACTTTGCAAAACCTTTAGGCTTGATCAGGCAACTTTAGCTCACCCGCCAGCGATGGTGGCGCGCGCCGCCACCGCAACGAAATTCGGACACGGATATCGAGGGTCCAAAGACCCTGCGTGTCCGAATCGCCGTGCTGCCTACCAGCCCAGCTCGCGCAAATAAGCTGCGCGAGCGGCAACGCCGGTATGCGTGAAATCGCTGAAGACGCCGTCGACGCCAAGTCGGAAAAATTTGAGATATTCAAGGCTGGGGTCGCCGCGATAGTCGGCAGCGAGATATTTCATCTCGTTCCGGAACGTGAAGACGTGGACGAACAGGCCGAGCTTGTGCGCGTCGGTGACGAGGCTGGTCGCGTCCTGCGTCGAGGCCTCCGGCGTCGACCCCTTGTAGGGCGTGCCGTCGGCATTGCTGTCCTTCCACGGCGCGATCTTGAGCGGAACGATATAGGCCTTCCACGGACCGATGCCGTCGGCATAGGTCTTGATCTCGGCAAGCCCCTCCGGCGTCAGCATCGCATCGTAGAGGCGCGCATCGCCTGCAACCGTCCAATCGAACGGACGCGAGCTCGTGATGTTATTGAGCAGAACCTTGCCGGTTTTGAAGTCGATGCCGTTGCCGTCGATCAGCTGGACCTGCCGTGTCTGTAGGCCATGGCTGCGCATATATTTCAGGCTGCCGGGCTCGAAGCTCTGGACCAGGATGGGCGCGTCCTTGGTGTTGAGGCCGTTGTCGCCAATGATCTTGATGAGGGCATCTTCGAGCGGGCGGCTGCCGGGCGCGCCACAGCCATTGGCGATTGCCTGGGCATTGTTCCAGGTCGGGTTCTTGGTCTCGGGGTAGACGAGGATCGAACGCCCGGTCTCCTTGCTCCTGGCCTTGGCGATGTCGATGACGTCCTGGAAGCTGATGATCGGCAGCTTGCCGTTGAACACCTTCGGCCGTTCGTTGGCGGCGTCATAGGTGGTGCCGCCGATCAGGGTCTTCAGCTCGGCCATGGTGAAATCGGAGATCGACCAGTCGTTGGTGTGGTCCTCGCCGTCCACGATCAATGACTTCAGCACCGATTTCGGATCGGCGGGATCGGTGAGATCCGTCAGGTAATCGGCAGGTGCGCTCGGCGAAGCCGGCGCCTTGACGCGCACGCCGGGCACCGTGCGCTTGCGCGCAGCCACCGACGTATTGGTCTTCGCCACCTCGGCAATATTGGTGTTGTCGCTCAGCCAGGGATTATGGCGCACGACCAGGACGCAATCCTTGGTCAGGTGCAAATCCTCTTCGAGCGCGTCGGTCCCGACGGCAGCAGCAAGGTCATACGAAGCCTCGGTCTCCTCCGGCACCAGTCCCGGCAGGCCGCGATGTCCGAGGACCAGCGGCGCCTTGCCATCGACGGTCAGGAAGGGTTTTGCGCCTGTTGGCGCCGCAGCGGTCTGTGCGAAGGCCATCGACAGCGGGAGCACCGCGGCACCGAGCAGCATCGCTCCAATAGACATTGTCCGCCGCAAATGAATGTTCCGCATCGCCAAGCCTCCGTCTTTGGCTGGCATCGTCTCGAACGCCAGCAGCGCCGAACCCGAATGGGTGCGGCGCTGCCGTCTTGTCCGAAGACTCTGACAGATGGATGACGATGGAGCGGGCGCGCTCATCCGCCCGATCACATCTTCGATCAGAAGAAGCCGAGCTTCTTCGGGCTATAGCTGACCAGCAGGTTCTTGGTCTGCTGATAGTGATCGAGCATCATCTTGTGGGTCTCGCGGCCGACACCCGACTGCTTGTAGCCGCCGAACGCCGCATGTGCGGGATAGGCGTGGTAGCAATTGGTCCAGACCCGGCCGGCCTGGATGGCCCGGCCGAAGCGGTAGCAGCGGTTGGCATCGCGGCTCCAGACGCCGGCCCCGAGGCCGTAGAGCGTGTCGTTGGCGATCGCGAGCGCCTCGTCGTCGGTCTTGAAGGTCGTGACCGAGACGACGGGACCAAAGATCTCCTCCTGGAAAATCCGCATCTTGTTGTGGCCCTCGAACACCGTCGGCTGGACGTAGAAGCCGCCCGAGAGATCGCCGGCGAGCTCGGCGCGTCCGCCGCCCGCGAGCACCTTGGCGCCCTCCTGCTTGCCGATGTCGATATAGGAGAGGATTTTCGCGAGCTGCTCGCTGGACGCCTGCGCGCCGATCATGGTGTCGGCGACGCGCGGATCGCCCTGCTTGATGGCGGCGACGCGCTTGAGCGCCCGCTCCATGAAGCGGTCGTAGATGTCGGCATGGACCAGCGCCCGGCTCGGACAGGTGCAGACCTCGCCCTGGTTCAACGCGAACATGACGAAACCCTCGATCGCCTTGTCGAAGAAATCGTCGTCCTCGGCGGTGACGTCGCTGAAGAAGATGTTCGGCGATTTGCCGCCGAGCTCCAGCGTGACGGGAATGAGGTTCTGGCTGGCATATTGCATGATCAGCCGGCCCGTCGATGTCTCGCCGGTGAAGGCGATCTTGGCGATGCGCGGGCTGGAGGCGAGCGGCTTGCCGGCCTCCAGGCCAAAGCCGTTGACGATGTTGAGCACGCCGGGCGGAAGCAAGTCGCCGATGATCTCGGCCCAGACCATGATCGAGGCCGGGGTCTGTTCGGCCGGCTTGAGCACCACGCAATTGCCGGCGGCCAGCGCCGGGGCAAGCTTCCAGCACGCCATCAGCAGCGGGAAGTTCCAGGGGATGATCTGGCCGACCACGCCGAGCGGCTCGTGGAAATGATAGGCGATGGTGTCGTGGTCGATCTCGCCGATCGAGCCTTCCTGCGCGCGCACCACACCGGCGAAGTAGCGGAAGTGATCGATCGCGAGCGGCAGGTCGGCGGCGCGGGTCTCGCGGATCGGCTTGCCGTTGTCCCAGGTCTCGGCCACCGCGAGGCGCTCGAGGTTCTCCTCCATGCGATCGGCGATCCGGTTCAGGATAGCGGCGCGCTCGGCGACGCTGGTGCGTCCCCACGCGCCCTTGGCGGCATGCGCCGCGTCGAGCGCGGCCTCGACGTCCTGCGCGTCGGAGCGCGCGATCTTGCAGACGATCTGGCCGTTCACCGGCGAGGCGTTGTCGAAGTACTTGCCGGCGATCGGCGCGGTGAACTTGCCGCCGATGAAATTGTCATAGCGTTCGGCGAAGGGGCTTTGCGTGACGCCGAGGAATTCCACCTTGTTCATTGCTCACTCCCGATGTTGATGTTTGCGCGATCCGTCGTGTGTTCACGACTTGCGCCAACGATCTCGCGGGAGATGATTTCTGTCAGCCCTGGCGGGAGCGATGGCCGGGCGGGAGTGTCGCAGTTCTGCGACAGTCGATTGGGCGAGGCAGCAGCCAGATGGGATGTTCGGAGCATCCACATCGTCATTGCGAGCACAGCGAAGCAATCCAGACTGCCCCTGTGGAGAGATTCTGGATTGCTTCGTCGCCAGCGCAAAATTGCTTCGCAATTTTGTCGCGGGCTCCTCGCAATGACGGCTGGGGAGGCTCAGTGTCTGACGTCGAACCGCTTCAGCTTCCGGTGCAGCGTGGCGCGGCTGACGCCGAGCGCTTTTGCGGCGGCCGACACGTTGCCGCCGGCGCGGAGCAGCGCACGCTGCAGCACGGCACGCTGGCCGCCGGCAAGGTGGTCATGCGCGGTGTCGCCGCCGAGCAGGTCGGCCGCGGGCACCGGCTGCAGCGCCCTGCCCGGCGCGATCCCGAGACCCGCCCGCGCGGTGCGGGTCGCGCCGATCACGAGATCGTCCGCATCGACCGCGACGAGGCCGATGGACTGGCCGTCCGGGCCTTGCGTCAGCACGATGCGGGCATGGGCGAAGGCGCGGCGGAACAGGTCGGCCTCGATGCGCTTTGCCGCCTCGCCTGCCGCGAGCGCGATCAGATTGGCAAACGCGTCGGTGCGGTCGGCCCGGCAGGAGGAGACGTCGAGCACGCCGGTAAAGGCCGCCTCATGGTCGTAGATCGGAACCGCGGTGCAGCTCAGCAGCGTGTTGCGGGTGAAGAAGTGCTGGTCGCGGTCGATCGTCAGCGGCCGCTGCTCGACGACGCAGGTGCCGATGCCGTTGGTGCCCTCATGCTCCTCGCTCCAGAGCGCACCGGTCCACAGGCCCCAGGATTGGAACGTCGCATCGTCCGCCGGCGTGCCGCGACGGTCGACCGGAACCCCCTCGCCGTCGGCCAGCAGCACGCAGCAGCCCGCAGCACCGACCGCCTGATAGAGCCGGTCCATGGCGCCTTGCGCGGCTGCCAGCAGCGGCGCGATGCGGTCGCGGGCCGCGCGCAGTTCCACCTCGGTCAGCCGCTGCGGCAGGCCTCGGCCAGAGGGGTCGAGATGGTGCAATCGGGAGGAACGGCGCCACGAGGCCACGAGCGCGGACCGGGCCGCCTGGCCTGATGCAATGGCGGCCTCGACACGGGCCGCGTGATGCTGGGGGGCTTGCCCATTCATCACCGTTTCCTCCGGGTGGCAATCTAGGACGTGCCGGCGCCGCCCGATTGATCTCCGTCAATCCTGGGTGCAGCGCGCCCGACCAGCCATGCCCTCGCAGGCGCCGCGCCGTCAAGGCGGCACAGCGGCGGCGAGCTTGCAACCTTCGGCGTGACGACGAAAGCAGGCAGCCGGTCGCGACGCCGGCTTTCGGTCTCGGTTTCGAAACGCGCGGAAACGCTAGTTCTGGGGAATCATCCGGACGAGATCGCGCGGATTGACATAGTCGAGCTGGAACCGTGCGCGCTCGTCGAGCATGTCGGGATCGATCCGCGCGGAACGCAGCAGCGAGACGCGCTGCTCGCTCCGGGCGCGCTCGCGCTTGAGCTGCGCCAGCTCGCTGGTCAGCGCGATGATCTCCTGGTCGAGTTCCTGGCGGGCGTTGAGGCCGTATTTGCCGGTATAGGCGTTGACTCCGAAATAGCCGACGATGGCGGCCGCCATCGCATAGAGGGCAAGGCCGGTCAGGATCGATTTCAGGCGCGCGCGGGAGACCATCCTGGGAAGATGGGACAACTTGGTTAAGGGAGCGCTAACCCGCCTGCCACCAATCGTCATGCCCGGGCTTGTCCCGGGCATCCACGTTCTTCGCTACCGCGAGCCAAGACGTGGATGGCCGGGACAAGCCCGACCATGACGGAGTATTTTTGGCCTCAGCCGTGGTGCTTCGCGACGTGCGCCGCGAAGGCGTCGACATACGCCTGGAGCACGCCCTTCAGCGAATCCTTGGCGAGGTTGCCGTCCGCATCGAAGGCGTCGCCGACGGCGTTCAGGTAGGTCTCGGGCTGCTGCATGATCGGGCCGGTGATGCCCGGCAGGATGTTCTGCAGCGTCTTGGCGGCGCTGACGCCACCGAGCGGGCCCGGCGAATTCGAGATGATTCCGACCGGCTTGCCGTTGAACGAGCTCTTGCCATAGGGGCGCGAGGCGACGTCGATGGCGTTCTTCAGCGCGCCCGGGATGGCGCGGTTGTATTCGGGGGTCACGAAGATGACGCCGTCGGACTTCTGCAGCTTCTCGCGGAAGGCCAGCCAGTCGGCGGGCGGCGCGCCCTCGAGGTCCTGGTTGAAGAACGAGATGCCCGCGGGGGTGACGACCTCGAGCTTGAGCGAGGCCGGCGCGAGCTTTGCGAGCGCGTTGGCGATCTTCAGCGAAAAGCTGTCCTTGCGAAGGCTGCCGGCGATCACGACGATGTTGTAGGCCATGGAATGTCCTTGAGGGCTTGAGCGGGAGTGCCGGGCGGCACTTAAACGATCCGGATCAATGGATGCAAGTGCATGAACCGGTCCGGTTTGGAAACGCTGCGTTTCTGGAAAGCAGATGGTGGAGCCTGTAGCCCGGATGGAGCGCAGCGTAATCCGGGGTCGTGCCCCACGCCAGAGCGGCCCCGGATTACGCTTCGCTCCATCCGGGCTACGCCCCAAACCGACAGCACCGGAAACAATCAGGCCGCCCGAAGGCGGCCTGATCTTTCTTGCAAACTTGATCTGACTCAGATCGTCGGATTCCACGCCGACGGGATCAGGCGGTATTTCGCGCCGTCCTTCTCGACATGGCCGACCGAGGGGAAGGTGAAGTGGAAGCCGATCACGGTGGCCTTCTCGGCGGTTGCCATGTCGTAGAACTTGTGGCGCGTCTCCTGCGCCATCGCGGCATCGTTGTCGAACGCCACGTGCCAGTCCGGATTGCGCAGGAAGAACTCCGGAATGTTGGTGACGTCGGACTGGATCAGGACCTTCTTGTCGCCCGAGGCGACCGCGAACGAGGTGTGACCCGGCGTATGGCCCGGCGTCGCGATCGAGGTGATGCCCGGCGCGACCTCCTTGCCCCACTCGTACTTCGTCACCTTGGACTCGAGGCCCGCGAAGGTCTTCTTCACGTTGGCGAAGTAGTTCTTCATCATCGCGTTGGACTCGGCCTTGGCTGCATTGTCCTCGCTGGCCCAGAATTCCCAGTCCTTGACCGGCACCATGATCTCGGCGTTCGGGAAAGCGAGCGCGCCGTCGGCGAGACGGATGCCGTTGGTGTGATCGGGATGCAGATGCGAGAGCAGCACGACGTCGATGCTCTTGGGGTCAACGCCGGCGGCCTGAAGGTTCTGCAGGGTGCGGCCGACCGCGCCCTTGCTGGGCTCGAGATTGGCGACGCCGTTGCCGGCGTCGATCAGCACCAGCTTCGAGCCGGTGTTGATGAGCTGCGGGTTGAACGGCACGGTGACCATGCCCTTGGGCATGTAGGCGGCCTCGCCGGCGGCGAGCGCCTCATCCTTCGACAGGTTGGTGACGAACTTGTCCGGCATCGGGAAGGTGCGCGCACCGTCGTTGATCGAGGTGCATTCGAAGCTGCCGACCTTGTAGCGGTAGAAGCCCGGCGCCTGCGTGCCGGCTTGCGGCACTGCGGCATTGCTGGCGGTCGGCCGGAGCCCGGTGACGGCAGCCGCACCGATGGCGGCCGCGCCTGCGAGCAGATGACGGCGATTGAGATCGGTCATGGAGAGGTCCCCTTCTGAGCCATGCGGTTTTCCGCTTTCAATGGCGGCGGAATAATCCCCCGCTTCGCTCAGAAGGCAAGACCTTCTTTCGGTGACGTGCCGTCGCGGATCACGACAATTTATTCCGGGCGATGGGGAATTTTTCGCCGGTGGCCTGTTCACGCCAGTATCGCTTCGGTGCGTAGCCGTAGATTCGTTTGAAGGCATGTCCAAAGGCGCTCTCCGACGAATATCCCAGCTGCGCGGCGGTTGCCGAAACGGTCGCTCCACGTCGCAGCTGATCGCGTGCAAGCCGCATTCGCCATCGAAGGAGGTAGTCGAGCGGCGTCAACCCCACCAGCGACTTGAACCGCTTCGAAAACACGGATCGCGACATGGCGATCGCCCCGGCCAATGCGTCCAGGGTCCAAGGGTGAGCGGCGTCTTCGTGCATCAGCCTGATTGCCTTGCCGATCCTGGCATCGACCAGCGCATTGATCCAACCCAAACCCTCGCCGGCACGCTGATCCAGCGCGGCACGGAGCACCTGGACGAGCAGGACATCGGCGAGCCTGTCGGTGAGCACGGCCGCTCCGATTTCCGTCCCCCTGATTTCAAGGTCGAGAATCTGGAGCGTGGAATGAATGACGGGTGCTGACGAACTACGTGATGGTATGAGCAGAAAACGCGGCAGCGCATCGAGCAGCAATTCGGCGTCTGACGCTTCGAAACCGAAACTGCCGGCAAGCAGAACGGTATCGCTGCCTGCGTGACGCGCGACATCGGACCGGGTCCAATCGAACGCCGCCGTACCATCTTCCGGGACGAGGCGTTCGTCGTTGGCCAGAACATAGGCTGGTGCGTTGGCCAGAAGAAAGCAGTCACCGGTGGCAAGCCGATGCTGGGCTCCGTCGCCAAAATCGATCCAGCAATCGCCCCGGATCACCGCACCGAACTTCAGGGCTGGTTTCGCCGGAAATCGGTACGACCAATTGCCGCCCGCCTCGAACCTCGTGCAACGCGCAGCGCGAACGTCCAGGAGTGAGAAGACTTGAGACAGAGGGTCCAAGGTCTTGCGCAAGTGCAAGTGCTTTCCAGAGAGTTTGTCCAAGGCTTGATCCGATCTCGACGATTTTCGAGCGCATCGAGCATAGATCATCCTCGCTTCCGATGCGAAGTTCATCTCGCAACGAGCTGGACGGAACACCCATGACAGGCATCGCAGGCAAGGTCATCGCCATCACGGGCGCCAGCAGCGGAATTGGCGAAGCAACCGCCCGGCATCTCGCAGAACGTGGCGCCATCGTGATCCTCGGCGCCCGGCGTATCGACAGGCTGGAGATGCTGGCCGCGAGCATCGCGTCAAAGGGTGGAAAGGCATCGTATCTCGTCACCGACGTCAGGCAACGCGAGGATGTCGCCAGGCTCGTCGGACTCGCAACGGACAGATACGGGAAGCTGGACGTCATGATCAACAACGCCGGGATTGCCCCGATTTCCCGTCTGGACGATCTGAGGGTCGACGACTGGGACAACATGATCGACGTGAACGTGAAGGGCGTGCTCTACGGAATCGCCGCAGCCCTGCCCGTCTTCCGTCGTCAGGGCTTCGGACACTTCGTCAACACCCTGTCGACTGCCGGCCTCAAGATCGTTCCGACGATGGCCGTCTATGCGGGATCCAAGAATGCCGTCAGGGCGATTTCCGAAGGGCTTCGTCAGGAGGCCGGCCCGTCGCTTCGGGTGACGACCATCTCACCAGGTTATGTCGATACCGAACTGCCGTCCTCCATGACGGATTCCGCGCTACGGGAGCAAGGACAGGCAAGCATGAAGGCGCTGGCCATTCCGGGGCGCGCCATCGCGGAAGCGATGGCCTTCGCGATAGCGCAGCCGGATAATGTGGATGTCGGCGAGATCGTTATCCGTCCCACCGCTCAGGCCTGAATTCGATCAGGCCTGGACACCGTCGCACGTCACGACGCCTTACTCGGATTGATGAGGAATTTCTCGCCGGTGGCGCGTTTGGCGTAGACCGCGATGTTGGCGGGATCGAGCGCCTCGGGCAGCGACACCACCTTGGTGTAGTGGCTGGCGAAGGTGGTCTTCAGTTCGTTCACGACGCGCTGGCGCAGCCGTCCGATATCGGCCGGACCGATCTTCTGGAGGAACGGGGTCAGCAGCCAGCCGCCGACGCCCCAGGCCATGCCGAAGCCGCGCGGCAGCTCGATCGGACGGATGTCGAGCGCGCCGTAGACATAGACCTGCTTGTGCACGCTGGAGCCGTAGCGGCTGTATTCCTTGGCGGTCTTGTTGATCGCGATTTCCATGCAGTTGAGGATGTCGCCGGCGAGCTTGCCGCCGCCGATGGCATCGAAGGCGATCGTGGCGCCGGTCTCGACCAGCGCATTGGTGAGATCGTCCAGGAAAGTCGGCTTGCTGGAATCGACGACGTGTTTGGCGCCGATTTTCTTCAGGATGTCCGCCTGCTCCTGGCTGCGCACGATGTTCACCAGCGCGATGCCGTCGGCGAGGCAGATCTTGTTCAGCATCTGGCCGAGATTGGAGGCAGCCGCGGTGTGCACCAGGGCCTTGTGGCCTTCGCGCCGCATCGTCTCGGTCATGCCGAGCGCGGTGAGCGGGTTGACGAACCAGGACGCGCCCTCCGCCGCCGTCGTGCCCGCGGGCAACGGCTGGCAGTCCCTTGCCTTCAGGGTCCGGTATTGCGCGTACATGGCGCCGCCAATCATCGCGACCGTCTTGCCCATCAGCGCCTTCGCAGCGTCCGACGAGCCGGTCTTGATGACGACGCCGGCGCCTTCATTGCCGACCGGCAGGGACTGGTCGAGCCGCGCCCCCATCGCGCGCATCGCGCCGTCAGGCACCTTCGCGGTGATGACGGGCGCCTCTTTCGTGCCGGACGCCTTGGCCGTGCTCATGTCGGCGGCGCCGACGAGCAGGCCGAGGTCGGACGGGTTGATCGGCGCCGCTTCGACGCGGACGACGACCTCGTCGTCCGCAGGCTCGGGGGTCGGCACGTCCAGAAGCGAGATCTCGAGCTCACCGCTCTTCTTGATCAGCGAACGCAGTTGCAGTCCGGTCTTGCCGTCGCTCATGTCGATCCTCCCCTGTTTGTTGAAACGCTGGCTTATGCCAGCGCCTTCAGTGCCGCCTTGCCGCCATAGAGCGCCTGCTTGCCGAGCTGCTGCTCGATGCGGAGGAGCTGGTTGTATTTGGCGGTGCGATCGGAACGCGCAAGGGAGCCGGTCTTGATCTGCCCGCAATTGGTGGCGACCGCGAGATCGGCGATGGTGGAATCCTCGGTCTCGCCCGAGCGGTGCGACATGACAGAGGTGTAGCCCGACTTGTGCGCCATCTCGACGGCAGCCAGCGTCTCGGTCAGCGTGCCGATCTGGTTGACCTTGATCAGGATCGAGTTGGCGCGGCCGGCCTTGATGCCCTCGGCGAGGCGCTTGACGTTGGTGACGAACAGGTCGTCGCCGACGAGCTGGCACTTCTTGCCGATGAGGTCGGTGAGCTCCTTCCAGCCGTCCATGTCGTCTTCCGACATGCCGTCCTCGATGGTGACGATCGGATAGCGGCCGACGAGGTCCGCCAGGTACTTGGCCTGCTCGGAGATCGAGCGGGTCTTGCCCTCGCCTTCATAGACGTACTTGCCGTCCTTGAAGAACTCGGTCGAGGCGCAGTCGAGGCCGATCACGATGTCGGTGCCAGCCTTGTAGCCGGCCTTGCCGATGGCGTTCATGACGAATTCGAGCGCGGCGTCGGCCGACGGCAGGTTCGGGGCGAAACCGCCCTCGTCGCCGACATTGGTGTTGTGGCCGGCCTTCTTCAGCTCCGACTTCAGCGTGTGGAACACTTCCGCGCCGTAGCGCAGGCCTTCGGCGAAGGAGGACGCGCCGACGGGCAGGATCATGAACTCCTGGAAGTCGATCGGGTTGTCGGCGTGCACGCCGCCATTGATGATGTTCATCATCGGCACCGGCAAGAGGCGCGCCGAGGTGCCGCCGACGTAACGATAGAGCGGCATGTCGAGCGAGTTCGCGGCCGCCTTCGCGCAGGCGAGCGACACGCCGAGAATGGCGTTGGCCCCTAACCGGCTCTTGTTCGGCGCGCCGTCAAGGTCGATCATGATCTGGTCGATCTGGGCCTGCTGCTCGACGTCGAGGCCGCTCAGCGCCTCGAAGATCTCGCCGTTGACGGCGCCGACCGCCTTGGTGACGCCCTTGCCGAGATAGCGGGCCTTGTCGCCGTCGCGCAGTTCCACCGCCTCATGGGCGCCGGTGGAGGCGCCGGACGGCACGGCGGCGCGGCCGAGCGCGCCATCTTCCAGCACGACGTCGACCTCGACGGTGGGGTTGCCACGGCTATCGAGAATTTCGCGGCCGATGATGTCGATGATGGCGGTCATGAGAGCCTCTTTTCAGGGAACAAAGGGGGCAGTTGGCGGTGCTTCTACCGCAATGCATCGAAGCGGAAAAGGCCGGGTGACGTTCCCCTCATGATTGGCTAAGAGGGCGCCACGGAGGCGGCCTGATGTCGAAAAAGCCCAGCAAATCGAACAACTCACCTGCATTGCAGCTCGGCCGCGCCGTGGAATGGCCGGATGCGCCCGAAAAGGCCAAGCTCGACCGGGTGCCCAATCCGCAAGCCGGCACCGACTATCTGGTCCGTTTCACCGTGCCGGAATTCACCTCGCTCTGCCCGGTCACGGGCCAGCCGGATTTCGCTCATCTGATGATCGACTATGCGCCCGGCCAATGGCTGCTGGAGTCGAAATCGCTGAAACTCTACATCGCGAGCTTCCGCAATCACGGCGCCTTCCACGAAGACTGCACCGTGATGATCGGCAAGCGCATCGCGAGCGAGATCAAGCCGAAATGGCTGCGCATCGGCGGCTACTGGTATCCGCGCGGCGGAATTCCGATCGACGTGTTCTGGCAGACCGGCCGTGTGCCGAAAGGCCTGTGGGTACCCGAGCAAGGCGTCGCGCCCTATCGCGGACGGGGCTAACTGGAGACGAATGACGATGACGTCGCTATCAGCAGCATTCCGCAACACTGCACTGGGTCTTCTGGGCGCCCTGTGGCTCACCGGCGCGTCCGAGGCTGCCGAAGTCCGGGTGATGATCTCGGGCGGTCTGACGGCGGCCTATCAGGCGCTGGTGCCGGAGTTCGAGAAGGCCACCGGCAACAAGGTCGTGACGGCCTACGGGCCGTCGATGGGCACCACCACCAATGCGATCCCGGTCCGGCTCAAGCGTGGCGAGCCGGCCGACGTCCTGATCATGGTGGGCTATGCCCTCACCGACCTCGCCGGCAAGGGCAAGGTCGTGGCCGGCAGCCAGGTCGACCTCACCAAGTCGCCGATCGGGGTTGCCGTGAAGTCGGGTGCGCTGAAGCCGGACATCAGCTCGGTGGAGGCAGTCAAGCGCGCGCTGCTGGCGGCGAAGACGATCGCCTATTCCGACAGCGCCAGCGGCGTCTACGTCTCGACCGAGATGTTCGACAAGCTCGGCATCGCCGACGTCATGAAGGACAAGGCACGCAAGATTCCGGCAACGCCGGTCGGCGAGATCGTCGCGCATGGCGAGGCCGAGCTCGGCTTTCAGCAGATCAGCGAGCTGAAGCCCGTCAAGGGCATCGACATCGTCGGGCCGCTGCCGAACGAACTGCAGAAAATCACGATCTTCTCGGCGGGGATTGCGACCGGCTCGAAGGAGCCCGAAGCCGGCCGGGCCCTGATCAAGTTCCTCGCCTCGCCCGCGGCCCGCGACACCATCATCGCCAGCGGCATGGAGCCGATTCCGGCTGACGGGGCGAAATAGCCCGGTCCCGTCCTACGGCACGACCAGGACCGGTACGCTTCCGTTCATGAGGACCTCGGATGTCTGGCTTCCCAAGAACAGCTTCCTGAGGCCTCGACGCCCATGAGAGGCCATGACGATCACATCGCAGCCTCTGGACTTTGCCGTTTCGACGATCGCAGTGGCCGGATGCGAATTCGGAACGTGCAGGAGTTCGACCGAGATCCCGCTCCGCTCGGCCATGGTCCGAGCTTCATGGAGCACCCTGCCTGCCCGCTCCCTGCAGGCCGCATCAAAACTATCAACCTCTGCCTGCGAAGGAATCCATCCGGAGTCGTGTCCGCCGCCATAATCGATCGGCAGCGGTTCAGTCACGGTGACGATGGTCGCTTTGGCGTTCAAGGCTTTTGCCAGAGCAATTCCATGCTCGACGCCTCTACTTGCGACATCCGAACCATCGGTGCTCATAAGAATATTGGCGTACATTCGGTGGCTCCTTGCTGCTGCGCCCGTAAGCCCTCGCAAGTGATGCCTGCGAATATGATCCGATCTTCGCGCCCGGTCTATTCGCTTTTGTCTCAATCTCGAGATCTCGGCTCGTGGCTCCAGGCTCCTGGCGCAGCGACGCGATCATCGCGGGCGGCATGGAGCCGATTCCGGCTGGCGGGGCGAATTAATACGCGCTGAGCAGATCGACCTTCGCGTTCGCGGCGACCAGCCGCCGCGCCAGGATGGCGGCGAGGTTGCGCATGATCTTCAGCGACGCGTCCGGGTGCAGACGCCGATAATCGGCAAAACTGTCGAGCGGCAGTTCGAGGCAGGTGACGGGCGTGTCGGCAATGACGTCGGCGCTGCGGCTTTTCTCCAGCATCGCCATCTCGCCGAATTCCATGCCGGGGCCGAGCGAGGCCAGCCGCACGCCGCTGCGCAGCTTCACGCTGACCATGCCGCTCTGGAGGAAGAACAGCGAATTGGCGGGCTCGCCGGCCGCGATGATGCGCTGGCCGGCCGCATAGTGACGCGTGGTGGACAGTTCGACGATCGCAGCGATCTCGTCCGCGTCGAGCTCGGCCAGCAGCGCCTGATCGCCGAGATGCGCGCTCTCCTTCACGTCGGTGAAGCCGCCGGAACGGTAGATCACCTGATCCTCGGCCCATTCGATGGCATCATCAAGCAGGGCGAAGCGGCGCAACCGGCGCGGCTCGCCCGTGCGCGCGGCGATCGCCGACCACACCGCGGACGTCTCCTCGAGGCCTGACAGGATCGTGGTGACGCCGGTATTGCCGAGCGCGGTCAGCGTCTCACCGAGCAGCTCCGCGCCGGCCGCGGTGATGTCGGGAACGCGACGGAAGTCGATGACGAGCAGCGGCGCGTTCGGCGGCTCGCTGGCGAGCCGTCGCGTCAGATAGTCGATGGTGCCGAAATTCATCGCGCCGACCAGTTCGAGCACCCGGATGTCGCTGTGGCGCTCGTCGAGGATCTGCTGCTCGTGCGGCTGGCGGCTGCGGCGCGAGGAGATGCCGTAGATGTCGTAATCCGCCATGATGCTGGTGCGGACGTCGGCATTGCGGTTGAGCATGTGCAGGTCGAACCGCGCCGACAGCGCCTCGCAAACCTTCAAGCCGCGCGCGCTGTTGAAATGGTTGTCGAGCAGCGGCGAGAAGGTTCCGAGCCCGAGCTGCGACGGCAGCGCCGCGACGATGCCGCCGCCGACGCCGCTCTTGGCGGGAATGCCGACGCGGTAGGTCCACTCGCCGGCATAGTCGTACATGCCCGAGCTCGTCATCACCGACAGCGTGCGCGCGACGATGTGCGGCGTGATCACCTGCACGCCCGTCACCGGATTGACGCCGCGATTGGCGAGCGTCGCCGCCATCACCGCAAGATCGCGCGCGGTGACCAGGATCGCACATTGGCGGAAATAGACATCGAGCACGGCATCGACGTCGTCGGGCAGCACCGCGTAATTCCTCAGCAGCCAGGCGATGGCCCGGTTGCGGTTGCCGGTCGCCGTCTCCGAGGCATGCACGGCCTCGTCGACGCCGAGTTCGCGGCCGGCGAACTGGCTGAGTTTTGCGCGGACGCGCTCGAACGCCCCCTTTCCGTCAACTTGGTAGATCAGGCCCGAGCAGGCGATCGCGCCGGCATTGACCATCGGGTTGAACGGCCGGTTGTCGTTGGTGAGCCGGATCGAGTTGAAGGCCTCGCCGCTCGGCTCGACGCCGATCGTGGCCGCGACGCGCTCCTCGCCGACCATCTCCAGCGCCAGCGCGAAGACGAAGGCCTTCGAGACCGACTGGATCGTGAACGGCACGGCGCTGTCGCCGACCTCGTAGACATGGCCGTCGATGGTGACGAGCGCGATGCCAAAATGGTCAGGGTTGGCGCGCGTGAGTTCGGGAATATAGTCGGCCAGCTCGCCCGAACTGTCGGCGCGGAATTCCTCGTAGCAATCGGTCAGGAAACGGCGCAGCGGTGGCCTGGTGGGGTATCCGGTCGAGATCTTGCCGGCTGTGCTGGAACGGCTGGTCTGGGCGTCCACGATCTCACACCTCGATTTGCCCAAAATCGAAGCAATTCACGTGCCATGTATACCCGAGCCAGACGCGGCACGGTGACGCTCATGAATAGAGGCCACCGCAGCCTGACGCTGCGGCGGCCCGTCGATCAAATCGCACCGTTTGGCGTCACGCCACCGCGCGCACCTTGCTGATGAAGCCGTCCACCTCTGAGGTCAGCGACGTCGACTGGCTCGACAGATTGGCCGCCGCCTTCAGCACGCCGGACGCTGCGCGGCCGGTCTCATTCGCCGCCGACGACACGGTTGCGATGTTGCGCGTCACGGTCGAGGTGGCCTCGGCGGTGTGCTGCACGGTGCTGGCGATCTCGGCGGTCGCCTTGTTCTGCTCCTCGATCGCGGCGGCGATGACGCGGTTGATGCTCGAGACTTCCTCGATGGTCTTGACGATGCCGTCGATGGCCGAGACCGCCTTCTGCGTCGCACCCTGGATCTCGGTGATCTGGGCGCTGATCTCTTCGGTGGCCTTCGCAGTCTGCGAGGCCAGGTTCTTGACCTCGCTCGCCACGACCGCAAAACCCCTGCCGGATTCGCCGGCGCGCGCCGCTTCGATGGTCGCGTTCAAGGCCAAGAGGTTGGTCTGGCCGGCGATCGACGTGATGAGGCCGATGACCTCGCCGATGCGGTCGGCGCCGTCGGCGAGCGCACGCATGGTGCCGTCGGTCTCCTTGACGGTGACGACCGCATGCTCGGTGGCACGGCTCGCCTGCTCGACCTGGCGGTTGATCTCGCGGATCGAGGCGTTGAGCTCCTCGGCTGCGGCCGCCACGGTCTGCACGCCGCTGCCGACCTGGTCGGCAAGGGTCGAGGCCGAGCCGGCCTGGGTCTGGGCTTCGGCTGCCGTGCCCGACATCGAGCGCGCCGTCGTCTCCAGCTCGCCCGAGGCGCTCGACAGCGTCTGCACCATCTGGCCGATCCGGCTTTCGAACTGCCGCACCAGACCGGACATTTCGGATGCGCGCTGCTCCTTCGCGGCACGCTCGGCGGCCTGGTCGCCCGACAGGCGCTCGGCATTGATCATGGCGTCCTTGAACACCTGCAGAGCTGAGGCCATGCGGCCGATCTCGTCGTTGCGGTCGAGGCCCGGGACCTCGCCGGCGAAATCATGCGCGGCAAAGCGGGTCATGACGCCGGTAATCGCGGTGAGCGGCCGGGTGACGCGGTTGCGCATCAGGAACAGGCCGCCCACCGTCAAGGCGAGCGAGGCCGGCACGAGCAGGCCGAACAGGATCAGGCTGACACGGGCACGCGAGGCGCCGTCCTCGGCCCGCGAGATCATGTTGGCGAGCGCGGTCTGCGTGACGATGACGACGTTGTTGGCGCCGACGAGCTGGCGATCGCGGTACTCGAGACCGGGAACGCCGGCGGGCTCACCGGCCAGCAGCTTGGTCGCGATCGCATTGCGCTCGTCGCTGAGCGTGCCGGAGATTTCCGGCTCGGCGTTGCGGATCGCCTGCAGCAATTCGGGCGAGGCCACGTTCGGGCTGAGGTCGCGCACCACCAGCCAGGACTGCTGGATGCGGCCGCGCAGATCGGCGAAGGTGACGCCGTCGGCGGCGGTCCAGGTCTTGTTGGCGAGGATCGAGGAGAACTGGACGAGGATGGTCTGGCCGGCATTGGCGCGGGCCTGCCAGGAGGCCTGCTTGGTAATCAGGAGTCGATCGACCACGGGGTCGATCAGCGTCATCGCGCTGTCGACATGGGCGGTGACCTCGCCGATCGCGTCCATATAGGCGTCGCTGACCTTGGCCCAGCTCGGCGTCAGGCTGGCTTCACGCGCCGCCTTCTCCTGCTTCAGGGCCGTGACCGAACGCGGCCGCAGCTCTTCGAGTTGCGCCCAGATGCCACGGAGCTTGTCGAGCTTTTCGGCAAGACCGGGGGCCTCGGCGGCGGCGAGGCTCTGCAGGGCCTGCGCGTAGTTCTTCTGCACGGTGGTGCGCTGCTCGGCCAGGCTCTTCATGACGCTGTCGGGCGCAGGCGCAGCCGACGCCAGATAGCTCAGCGTGTCACCGCGCTCGAGGCGGAAGATCACCAGCGTGTTGGTCAGGTCGCGGCTGGCGATGGCCAGCGAGACGATGCGGTTGCTGTCCGAGTAGCGGGTCACCGCGAGCTTCAGCGCATAGGCCGAGATGACGACGAGGACGAGACCGAGAGACCCAACCACCGCACCGAGGATGCGGGCGACCGAACGCTGCTTTTGCATCGACTGATCCACAGATGTTGCCGCCCCCTCGGCGGTTTGCGGACAATCTACGGAGCGAACGGTGAGATTTGATTTAAGATTGAAGGGAGATGGCTACCATTTTATCCCGGAGAATTACGGAAGCCCGGTAACGCGATACTTCCGTCAGGCCCGTGCGTCCGCCGGTGCCCGCGACCTGAGCCAGCGCGCGCAGACGAGGCCCAGCGTCATCATGATCGCCGCGCTCGCGAGCAAGGTCGGCACCTTGCCGCCGTGCTGGATGCCAAGGCCATAGGCGATCGGGCCGACCGTCTGACCCATGAAGAAGAAAAACGAATGCAGCGACATCGCGGTTGCCCTCGCCCCGACCGACAGCTCGCTGGCGAACACCTGCAGGCAGCCATGGATCATGTAGAAGCCCCAGCCCATCGCCAGCATGCTGGCGAATTGCAGCTTCCAGCCCGGACCGGACGCGAGCGCACCGAGCTGCAGCGCCACGAGGCAGCCGCCGGCGATCATCATGCCCTTGACGCCGAGCCGCGGCAGCATGCGCGAGACCGTGAAGGTGTAGAGCAAGCCGCCGACCGCAAACCCCGCGATCACGATGCCCGCGATCGACAATGATTTCTCGCCGAGATCGAACAGGAACGCCGCGATGAAAGGAAACAGGCCGAACACGCAGCAGCCCTCGACGAAGACCGCCGAGTAGCAATAGCGCGTATTGGGATTGGCGAAGATGGTGCGATAGCCCTGCCGCAGGGTCTTCAAATCGGTCTTCGGCGGCGGCGTCAGCGCGGCCCCGCGAAAACCTGCCGCGACCGCGACGGCGGCAATCAGGCCAAGCGCGCCGAGGATCACGAGCACGCCGCGCCAGCCGATGAAATCGCCGATGATGCCGGAGGCGGATGCGCCGAGCAGGTTGCCGGTCATCGACCCCGCCATGGTGCGTCCGATCGCGATCTGCCGCTTCGCTGGCGCGACGAGGTCGGCCGTCAGGCCGAGCGCCACCGGGAACACGCCGCCGGAGGCGATGCCGGCCAGGATGCGGGTCGCAAACAACCCTGAAAACGTGGTCGCGAGTGCACCGAGAATGCAGGCGACGCCAAGCAGCGCCAGGCACAGCGTCATCAACCGCGCCTTGCCGAACAGATCGGCGGCCGCGCCGATCGCCGGCTGCACCAGCGCATAGATCAGGGCAAAGCCGGCCGCGATGCTGGCGGCCGCGGTGATGCTGATCGAAAAATCCTCGGCGACATGCGGCAGCACGGGATCGAGCGCCCGCGTCGACAAGGCCGCCGAAAAACCGGCAAGCGCGATGATGTTGATCGCGGGCGGAAACTTCTGGTCTTGGGGTGGCCTGGTCACAGGCTGGTGCATCAGCGCGCTGTACTCTTCGACGTAGTCTTGGTCACCGCGTCGAACGCCATCAGCGTGCGGATCAGCCCTTCGAACTCGCGCAGCGGCACCATGTTGGGTCCGTCGGATGGTGCACGATCCGGATCGGGATGGGTCTCGATGAAGACGCCGGCAACGCCGACCGCGACGGCCGCGCGCGCCAGCACCGGCACGAATTCGCGCTCGCCGCCTGAGGACGCGCCCTTCCCGCCCGGCTGCTGCACCGAATGGGTGGCATCGAAGATCACAGGCGCACCGGTCGTGCGCGCCATGATCGGCAGCGCCCGCATGTCGGAGACCAGCGTGTTGTAGCCGAAGGAGGCGCCGCGCTCGGTGACGAGCACGTTGGGATTGCTCGCGCTGGTGATCTTGGTCACGACATTGGTCATGTCCCAGGGCGCGAGGAATTGCCCCTTCTTGACGTTGACGACCTTGCCGGTTGCGGCGGCGGCCAGCAGCAGATCGGTCTGGCGGCACAGGAAGGCCGGGATCTGCAGCACGTCCACCGCCTGCGCCACCTCGGCGCATTGCGCGGCATCGTGCACGTCGGTCAGCACCGGCAGGCCGAGCGAGGACCGGATCTCGGCGAAGATCGGCAGCGACTGTGCGAGGCCAAGGCCACGCGCCGCGGAGGCGCTGGTGCGGTTGGCCTTGTCGAACGAGGTCTTGTAGACGAGGCCGACCTTGAGCCGCGCGGCGATCTCCTTCAGCGCGGAAGCGACCTCCAGCGCATGCTGGCGGCTTTCGAGCTGGCAGGGTCCTGCAATGATCGCAATCGGCAGATCATTGCCGAACTTGACCGTGCCGACAGTGACGACCGGCGCTGCTGATGTCGAAGAGCTCAAGGCAAATCCCTCGTTTCGCCGCGACCATAGCCGCCATCAGGGTCGGATCAACCCCATTCGCCCCGGGCCCCCCGAATATCAGGGTTGCACCGGGGTTCCCTGCGAGGCCCTTGCGCTGGCGGTGCCTTACTTGACCGACGAGAAGGCGGTCGGCGTCAGGAGCTGGCTGACGATGTTGCCGACGATCTGACCGTCCGCTTCGCTCTCGGCGCGCGCTTTCATCCAGTCCGGGTCGGTCATGAACTTGCCCCACTTCGCCTCGCGGTCGGCAAGCGACTCCCAGGCCAGGAAATAGGTCAGCTCCTGGTTGGATTCGCCGATCAGCGTGGTGAAGAAGCCGGCCTGCTTGATGCCGTGCTTTTCCCACAGCTTCAGCGTCACCGTCTCGAACCGCTTCAGCAGCGCCGGCAGGCGGCCGGGCACGCAGCGATAGATGCGCATCTCGTAGATCATGGTTGTTTTCCTCCCTGGACAGGTCCGGCGGTTATAGCGATCGGCCATGAGGCTGTCTTGAGCCTTGCCCGGCCGCCCCCTGTGGCGTTTCGCGCATGGCTCGACGGTCTCCGGCAACACGCCGCGTCCATTTCCCGCAATGCTGCCGCAATGATCGGGCCGCTAGAAAGGTCAAGTTGCGGTTCAGGTATCGGGATCATGCGGATTTTGCTCGTCGAGGATGAGGCGGAGATGGCCACGGCGCTGTCGTCGGCGCTGAGGCGCTACGACATGGTGGTGGATCACGCCCCCACGCTTGCCGATGCGGAGGAGGCCATTTCCGCCGACGTCCATGCCGCCGTGCTGCTCGACCGGCAGCTTCCCGACGGCGACGGCCTCGCCTTGATCCCAAAGCTTCGTGCGCGCGCCGACGGCGTGCCGATCATCGTCCTGACCGCGCGCGGCGAGCTCGCCGATCGCATCGCCGGGCTCGACAGCGGCGCCGATGATTATCTGGCCAAGCCGTTCGCGGTCGAGGAGTTGCTGGCAAGGCTGCGTGCGGTGCTGCGGCGGCCCGCCGGCATCTCCCCCGAAATCATCCGCGCCGGCCGCCTCGCCTTCGACGTCGGCCACCGCGAGGCCAGCATCGACGGCCAGCCGTTCGAGCTGCCGCGCCGCGAGCTGCTGGTGCTCGAAGCCCTGCTCCGCCGCATGGGCCGCACCGTGCTGCGCTCGGCGCTGGAAGAGGCGGTCTACAATTTCGACGACGAGATCCAGTCGAATGCGCTGGACACCCATATCTCGCGGCTGCGCCGCAAGCTTGCCGAGGCCGATGCCGGCGTCGAGATCCATGGCATTCGCGGCGTCGGCTATCTCCTGAAGAAGCTGACATGAGCAAGCACGACGATCCCTATTGCCTGCGCTCGCGCCTGAGCTGGCGCCTGCTCTCGCTCCAGGCCGCGATCCTGATCGCGCTGGTTGCGGTGGTTCTGGCCGGACTGTGCGCGTCCGGCTTCGTGCTCGCCGAGCGCGACGAGGATCGCGTCATCGACGTCGTGCAGCGCGCGCTCGCGCGCGACGCGCAAGGCGGCCTGACGCTGCGCCAGACAAGCGAGCTGAAGCAGTTGCGCGGCGAAACGCCCGATCTCTGGTTCCTGGTCCGCGACAAGCAGGGACATTCGCTCAGCGAAGGCACCGTGCCGGCCGAATTCGCCGCGATCGGCAACGGTCTCGACCAGATCAGCCAGGCGCGGCTCGGCTGGCAGATGTTCGAGGACGATCCGCGCAAGCCGGCCGCGCGGCTGAAGCGCGTCGACACCGAAGCCGGCAATGTCCAGATCATCACGGCGACGCAAGGACGGCTCACCGGCGCGAAGGCGCTGTTCATGACATCGCTCGCGTTCCTCGGCATCGCCCTGCCCGGCCTGCTCTTGATGGGAACGGCGACCTTCATCGCGACACCGATGATCGTGCAGCGCGCTTTCCGGGGGCTCGACACCACGGCGGACGAGGCGCGCCGCATCGACATCCATCAGCGCGGCGCGCGGCTCTCGGTGGAGCGGATTCCGCTGGAGGTCGTGCCGCTGGTGAGCGCGGTCAACGACGCGCTGGCGCGGCTCGATCAGGGCTATGCCCGCCACAAGCGCTTCGTCGCGGATGCCGCGCACGAGCTGCGCACGCCGATTGCGATCTTGAACACGCGACTGGAATCGCTTGCCGCAGGTCCGGACAAGACCCGTCTGCTGGAAGATGCCGCGCGGCTTGCCACGCTCGCCGAGCAATTGCTCGACATCCAGCGGCTCGACCGCTGCGGCCACCCCTTCACCAACGTCAATCTCGTCGCAGTTGCGCAGAGCGTCGCCGCCGACCTCGCGCCGCTGGCGATTGCCGCCGGCTACGAGCTGGCGCTCGATGCGCCGGAGACACCGATCGAGACGATCGGCGATGCGGCAGCGCTGGAGCGCGCCCTGACCAATCTCGTGCAGAACGCGATCCAGCACGGCCCCCGCCGCGGCACGATCGGCATTCGCGTCGGCAGACCCGCCAGCATCGAGGTCACCGATGAAGGCGCCGGCATCCCGGCCGATCAACGCGAACAGATCTTCGAGCCGTTCTATCGGCTGTCGCCACTCGATCGCGGCGCCGGCCTCGGCCTCAACATGGTGCGCGAGATCGTGCTGCTGCATGGCGGCCACGTCTCGGTCGCGGACGGGCCGGATGGCGGCGCCTGCTTCAGGATAACGCTGCCGCCGATGCGACAGAGTTGATTCAATCCGCATCCTCCTTTGATAGCGCAATGCTGTCGCAATGCGCCTCCGCAACACTGCATCCGTCTCGCCTCTGATCTTTCGAGGCGCAATCACGATGCCGGAGTGCACATGCCCAACGATTTTCTCTCGTTCTTCCTGTCCTGGATGTCGGCCCCGCGGCGGGTCGGCGCAATCGCGCCATCGGGCGCGGCGCTCGCCGATCTGATCACGCGCGAGATCAGCGCATCGACAGGCCCGATCCTCGAGCTCGGCCCCGGCACCGGCGCGTTCACCTACAAGCTGCTCAAGCGCGGCGTGCGCCAGGAAGACCTCACGCTGATCGAGTACGGCTCGGACTTCATGAAGCTGCTGCAGATGCGCTTCCCCGGCGCCCGCGTGCTGTGGATGGATGCGGCACGGCTGGCGGCGGAGCGCCTCTATGACGGTGCGCCCGTCGGCGCCGTGGTGAGCGGCCTGCCCCTGCTCAACATGTCGACGCGCAAGGTGATCTCGATTGTCGGCGGTGCCTTCAGCCACGTCCGCCCCGGCGGCGCGTTCTACCAGTTCACCTATGGGATGAGCTGCCCGATTCCGCGGCCGGTGCTCGACCGGCTCGGCCTGCGCGCAACACTGATCGATCGCGCGATGCTGAACATTCCGCCCGCCGCCGTCTACAAGCTGACCCGGCGGCCGCAGATGACGCTTGTCGCGGGCTCGCGGGCGCCTGGGGCTCCAGCGCCGATCGCTCGCGACGCAATGCATCGCGAGCACGACTTCACCGTGACGCCCTAGGGAATCAGACCAGCCGGCTCTGCACCATCGCCGCCTGGATGAAGGAGGCGAACAGCGGATGCGGTTCGAACGGCCGCGACTTCAGCTCGGGATGGAACTGGACGCCGATGAACCAGGGGTGATCCTCGTACTCGACGATTTCAGGCAGCACGCCGTCGGGCGAGAGCCCGGAGAATTTCAGGCCGTGCTGCTCCAACCGATCCTTGTAGGCCGTGTTGACCTCGTAGCGATGGCGGTGGCGCTCGGAAATCTCGGTCGCGCCGCCATAGACCTGCGAAACGCGGCTGCCGCGATTGAGCGCGGCAGGATAGGCCCCTAACCGCATCGTGCCGCCGAGATCGCCGGCCTGCGAGCGCTTCTCGAGCTCGTTGCCGCGCAGCCATTCCGTCATCAGGCCGACCAGGGGCTCCTTGGTCGGGCCGAACTCGGTGGAGTTGGCCTCCTCGATGCCGACGAGGTTTCGCGCAGCCTCGATCACCGCCATCTGCATGCCGAAGCAGATGCCGAAATACGGCACGTCGCGCTCGCGCGCGAACTGCGCCGCGCGGATCTTGCCCTCGGCGCCGCGCTGGCCGAAGCCGCCGGGCACGAGGATTCCGTTGACGTGCTCGAGGAACGGCGCCGGATCTTCCTTCTCGAAGATCTCGCTTTCGATCCAGTCGAGATTGACCTTCACCTTGTTGGCGATGCCGCCATGCGAGAGCGCCTCGATCAGCGACTTATACGCATCCTTCATGCCGGTATATTTGCCGACGATGGCAATGGTCACATTGCCTTCGGGATTGCGGATGCGTTCGTTGATCTGGTGCCAGCTCTTGAGCACCGGCGGGATGCGCGATTCGATGCCGAAGGCGGCAAGCACTTCGTCGTCGAGGCCTGCCGCGTGATAGGCTTCGGGCACGGCATAGATGCTGTCGGCGTCGCGCGCCTCGATCACGGCGCTCTCGCGCACGTTACAGAACAGGCCGAGCTTGCGCCGCTCTTCCTTTGGAATCTCGCGATCGGTGCGGCAGAGCAGAATGTCTGGCTGGATGCCGATCGAACGCAGCTCCTTCACCGAGTGTTGCGTCGGCTTCGTCTTCAATTCGCCGGCGCTCGGGATGTACGGCAGCAGCGTAAGGTGAATGTAAATGGCGTGATCGCGCGGCAGCTCGTTCTTGAGCTGACGGATCGCCTCGAAGAACGGCAGGCCCTCGATGTCGCCGACGGTGCCGCCAATCTCGACCAGCACGAAGTCGTAGTCGTCGTTGCCGGAGAGGACGAATTCCTTGATCGCATTGGTGACGTGCGGAACCACCTGGATGGTCGCGCCGAGATAATCGCCGCGGCGCTCCTTGGAGATGATATCCTGGTAGATGCGTCCCGTGGTGATGTTGTCCTGCTTGGTCGCAGGCCGCCCGGTGAAGCGCTCGTAGTGACCGAGATCGAGATCGGTCTCCGCGCCGTCATCGGTCACGAACACTTCGCCGTGCTGATACGGCGACATCGTTCCGGGATCGAGGTTGAGATAGGGGTCGAGCTTGCGGAGGCGGACCTTGTAGCCCCGGGCTTGCAACAGGGCACCCAGTGCCGCTGAAGCCAGACCCTTGCCGAGCGAAGAAACCACGCCGCCGGTGATGAATATGTACCGCGCCATGGGACTTAACCTCTAATCCCTCGAATTCGATTCGCCAAAGCGATTCGTATTCCGCCCCAAAGATTTTGCGGGCCTGTGGGTGAGCCAGAACTAAGAGTGGTGACAGTGCCTTGATGGGGATTGTTGATGCAGGACGGTAGAAGCCGCCCTGCATGGCCCCCCTGCTTTATTGCGAGCGAGGCACCTGCGGACCGGTCGGAGCCGGCGCCTGCTGCTGTTCGTCCGCCTTTTTCAGCGAATCCAGAATGCCGCCCGAGGTCGGGGGCGCGATCGGCGATCCGCCGGCCGGCTGGCCCTGCGAGGCCGGCGTGCCGATGATCGACGACGGCGCACGGTTGTAGCCGGCGTGCCAGGACAGGAACATGCTGGTGAGGAAGAAGCCCGCAGCCAAAATCGCGGTGGTTCGCGTCAAGAGGTTCGCCGTGCCGCGGCTCGACATGAAGCCCGCGCCGCCACCCATGCCGAGGCCGCCGCCTTCCGACTTCTGGAGCAGGACGGCGCCGATCATGACGGCGACGATCATGAGGTGGATGACGATGACAACGGTCTGCATAGTATCCTTCCGTCACAAGCGGGCGGCGCCTGACGGCGGCCGATCGCGCTTCGCGGGTTTTCCTGAAGTTGCGCGGTGTTACACGATCGGAGGGGGCATTGCCACCCCCGATCAGTGCAAGATCAAAGCTTTGGCTTAGCTAGGGGCAGCCCCTCGCGATCGCAAGGAAATCGGCCGCTTTCAGGCTGGCACCGCCGACCAGGGCGCCGTTGACGTTCTTCACCGCCATCAGCTCGGCCGCGTTCGAGGGCTTCACCGAGCCGCCGTAGAGGATTCGCATCTTGGCGCCATCCGCCTTGAACCGGGAGGTCAGGAGTTCCCGGATAAACCCATGAATTTGCTCGACATCCTGGGCCGTGGGGGTCAGCCCGGTACCGATCGCCCAGACCGGCTCGTAGGCGACGATCAGATTGGCGGCGGTGGAACCATCGGGCAGCGAGCCGTTGAGCTGGCCGCGCAGGATGTCCAGGGTTTGGCCGGCATCGCGCTGGCCTTGCGTCTCGCCGATGCAGACGATTGCGACCAATCCGGCCCGCCAGGCGGCTTCGGCCTTCTGCCGGACCAGGGCATCGCTCTCGCCGTGGTCGGCGCGGCGCTCGGAATGGCCGACGATGATCGCGGTCGCCCCCGCGTCCGCCAGCATTTCGGCGGCGATATCGCCGGTATGGGCGCCGGACGCCTTGGGGTGGCAATCCTGGGCCCCCACCGCGACCTTCTTGCCCCGCGCCTTGTCGGCGAAGGCTGCGACCAGGGTGACCGGCGGGCAGACCAGCAGGTCGGCCTTGGCGGCGACATCTGCCGCGCCATTGAGCATGGCGTCGAATTCGGCAGCCTGGGCCTTCAGGCCATTCATTTTCCAGTTGCCGGCGATCAGCGGTCGGATGGCGTCGGTCATGTCAATTTCCAGCAAAATGAGGTTTGTGCATGCGCTAGCAGAGCTATCGCGGCAGTTCCAGATTCTTGTTTTGACGCGTTTTCCTGACGCGAACGGGGTCCACTTCGGCGGAAAACGCTTTGGGGCTTTTAACCGCAGTCTGAGGCGGCCGCCTGACCTGAGGTTGCGGGGGGAAAGTCGCCACTTTATGATGGCATATCAATTTGGTGACGCGCTTCTGCGGAATCTGCATTAAGACGCGCTCCCGTTCCCCTCCTGCCAAACAAGTTGGACCAAATGCTTCGAGGAATGCGCAAGGCCTCATCAAACTGGGTCGGCAAGACCATCATGGCGATCGTGATGGGCGTGCTGATCATCAGCTTCGGCATTTGGGGCATCGCCGACATCTTCCGCGGCTTTGGACAGTCCACGGTCGCCAAGGTCGGCCGCACCGAGATTTCGCTGAACGAGTTCCGGCAGATCTACACCGACCGCCTGCAACAGATCAGCCGCCAGTTCGGCCGTCCGCTGACGCCGGACCAGGCGCGCGCCTTCGGCATCGACCGTCAGGTGCTCCAGCAGACGATCGCGGAAGCCGCCCTCGATGAAGAGGCGCGCCGGCTTGGGCTCGGCCAGTCCGACGAGCAGATCCGTCAGTTCATCATGAACGACCCCAACTTCAAGGGCGTCAGCGGCAGCTTCGATCCGAACCGCTTCCAGGCCGTGATCCGCAATTTCGGCTACACCGAGCAGCGCTACGTGTCCGAGCAGCGCAAGGTGTCGCTGCGCCGGCAGATCACCGGCACGATCGGCGCCGGCCTCGAGCCGCCGAAGACGATGATCGACGTGCTGACGCGCTTCCAGAACGAACAGCGTAGCATCGAGTTCGTCAGGCTCGACGCGGCCCAGGCAGGCACCATCGAAGCGCCCTCGCCCGAGGCGCTCGCCGCCTATTTCGAGGACCACAAGGTCCAGTTCCGCGCGCCCGAATATCGCAAGATCTCCTTCGTCGTGATCTCGCCGGAAGAGATCGGCAAATGGACCGAGGTCTCGGACGAGGACGCCAAGAAACTGTTCGAGCAGCGCAAGGACCGGCTCGGCACGCCCGAGAAGCGCCAGATCCAGCAGCTCGTGTTCCCCAACGCCACAGAGGCGCAGGCCGCGCGCGAGCGTCTCGTCGGCGGGATGTCATTCGAGGATCTCGGCAAGGAGCGCGGGCTCAGCGCCTCCGACGTCGACCTTGGGCTCGTGACCAAATCCTCGCTCGACGCCGCCGTCGGGGCAGCCGCCTTCGCGCTGCCCGCAGGCGAAATCAGCCAGCCGATCCAGGGTGCGCTTGGCACCTCGATCGTCAAGGTCGACAAGATCGAGCCGGGCAATGAGGCGAACTACGCCAGCCTTGCCAGCGACATCAAGCGCGAGATCGCCACCGAGCGCGCCCGCGTCAAGGTCGCCGATCTCCGCGACAAGATGGAAGACGAGCGCGGCGGCGGCTCCAGCGTGATCGACGCGGCGCAGAAGCTCGGCCTCACCGCCGTGACCATCGATGCCGTCGACCGCTCCGGCCGCGCGCCGAACGGCCAACCGGTCGCCAACATCCCGCAGGGCCTCGACGTGGTCTCGCAGGCGTTCAACACCGACGTCGGCGTCGACAACGACGCGATCTCGTTCAAGGGCGGCTATGTCTGGTACGACGTGCTCGCGATCACGCCCTCGCGCGACCGCAATCTCGACGAGGTCCGCGACCAGGTCGAAGCGCGCTGGCGCCAGGACCAGATCGCGACCAAGCTGAAGGCCAAGGCGACCGAAATCGTGCAGAAGCTCGAAGCGGGCGGCAAGCTCGCCGATGAAGCCGCTGCGATCGGTGCCAAGCTCGAGAGCGCGACCAGCTTCAAGCGCGACGATACACCGGCCAGCGTGCCGGCCGCCGTCGTGGCGGCAACCTTCCGCACAGCCAAGGACGGCGTCGGACAGACGCCGGTGACCGGTGGCACCGAGGTGATCGTCTTTCGCGTCACCGATATCGTCGATCCCCCGGTCGACGCCGCCTCCGACGCGGTCAAGAAGCTGAAGGAAGGCCTCGACCGGGCGCAGACCGACGAGCAGGTCGCCTCCTATGTCAACAAGCTTGAAACCGACATCGGGACCACCATTAATCAGGCCGCCTTCGCGCAAGTGACCGGCGCGAACCAGTGAGTTGAAAGCACGCGATGGACGACCTGAAATCGATCATTGGAAAAGTGGCGACCGGCGCCAGCCTGTCGCGTGAGGAAGCAGCTTCCGCCTTCGACGCCATGATGTCGGGCGAGGCCACGCCCTCGCAGATGGGCGGCCTGCTGATGGCGTTGCGGGTCCGCGGCGAGACCGTGGACGAGATCACCGGCGCCGTCTCGGCGATGCGCTCCAAGATGCTTACGGTCGACGCGCCCGCCGACGCCGTCGACATCGTCGGCACCGGCGGTGACGGCTCCGGCTCGGTCAATGTCTCGACCTGCGCCGCCTTCATCGTCTCGGGCACCGGCCTGCCGGTGGCCAAGCATGGCAACCGCGCGCTGTCGTCGCGCTCGGGCGCCGCCGACGTGCTGGCCTCGCTCGGCGTGAAGATCGACCTCAGGCCGGAGCAAGTCGGGCGCTGCGTGCGCGAATGCGGCATCGGCTTCATGTTCGCCCCCGCGCATCATCCCGCGATGAAGAACGTCGGCCCCACCCGGGTCGAGCTCGCGACGCGCACGATCTTCAATCTGCTCGGCCCCCTCTCCAACCCGGCCGGCGTGAAACGGCAGATGGTGGGCGTGTTCTCGCGGCAATGGGTGCAGCCGCTGGCGCAGGTGCTCAAGAACCTCGGCTCCGAATCCGCCTGGGTCGTGCACGGCTCCGATGGTCTCGACGAGATCACCCTCACCGGTCCAACGTTCGTCTCGGCGCTCCAGAATGGCGAGATCCGGAATTTCGAGGTGACGCCGGAAGACGCCGGTCTGCCGCGCTGCGAGCCCGGTGCGCTCAAGGGCGGCGACGCCGACGCCAATGCGATCGCGCTGCAAAGCGTGCTCAGCGGCAAGCCGAGCCCCTATCGCGACGTGGCCCTGATGAACGCGGCCGCCGCGCTGGTCGTGGCCGGACGCGCCAAAGACCTGAAAGAAGGCGTGGTGATCGGCGCGAAATCGCTCGACAGCGGCGCGGCGAACGCACGCCTGAAGCACCTGATCGCAGTCTCAAACGGCTGAGCCTGGCATGTCGGACATCCTGACCAAGATCGAAGCGTACAAGCGCGAGGAAATCGCCGCCGCCAAGCGCGCGCAGCCGCTCTCCCTCGTCGAGGCCAAGGCCAAGGCGCAAGGAGCCCCGCGCGGCTTCGTGCGCGCGATCAGGGCCAAGCACGCCAATGGCGATTACGCGCTGATCGCCGAGGTCAAGAAGGCCTCGCCGTCGAAGGGGCTGATCCGCGCCGATTTCGATCCGCCGGAGCTTGCCAGGGCCTACGAGGCCGGCGGCGCGGCCTGCCTCTCCGTGCTGACGGACACGCCCTCGTTCCAGGGCCATCTCGACTTCATGGTCGCCGCGCGCGCGGCCACGTCACTGCCGGTGCTGCGCAAGGATTTTCTGTTCGACACCTATCAGGTGGCGGAAGCACGCGCGCACGGCGCCGACTGCATCCTCATCATCATGGCCGCGCTCGACGACGCCACCGCGAAGGATCTCGAAGACGCCGCCATCGCCTACGGCATGGACGTGCTGATCGAGATCCATGACCGCGCCGAGCTCGACCGCGCGCTGAAGCTCCGCTCGCCGATGATCGGCGTCAACAACCGCAACCTGCGCACCTTCGAGACCACGCTCGCGACCAGCGAGGCGCTGGCGCCGCTGATCCCGTCGGAACGGCTGATGGTCGGCGAGAGCGGCATCTTCACGCCCGCAGATCTCGCCCGGCTCGAGCGCGTCGGCATGTCGACCTTCCTGGTCGGGGAAAGCCTGATGCGGCAGGCTGATGTGACCGCCGCCACACGCACGCTTCTCGCACGCGAAACCACGACGCGCGCGACCGGTACGCGCTGACATGGCGCGCAAGCCCGCAAGGAAAGCCGGCCCTGCCCTCACCCATATCGGCGCCTCCGGCGAGGCGCGGATGGTGGACGTTTCGGACAAGCCCGCAACCGAACGGGTGGCGGTCGCCGAAGGCCGCGTCCTCATGACCAAGGCGACGCTCGACCTGATTGTCTCGGGCAACGCCAAGAAGGGCGACGTGCTCGGCACCGCGCGCATCGCCGGCATCATGGCGGCCAAACGCACCTCGGAGCTGATTCCGCTCTGCCATCCGCTCGCGCTGTCGAAGGTCACGGTCGACATCGCGCCGGACGCAAAGCTGCCCGGCTGCCTCGTCCGTGCCAGCGTGAAGGTGACGGGCCCGACCGGCGTCGAGATGGAGGCGCTCACCGCCGTGTCGGTCGCCTGCCTCACCATCTACGACATGATCAAGGCGGTCGAGCGCGGCGTGCGCATCGAGGGCATCCATCTCGTCGAGAAGCTTGGCGGCAAGTCCGGCCATTACCGCGCCTGAAGCCCCGTTCCGATTGGAGGGTCGCCAGCAACTTAGACGGTTAAGCCTTGGTTGATCACCGCACGACCGGCAGGAATTGACCGGCATCGCGCGGAACCTGCGGCAATTCCTGCACGGCTCGCATTCCGCCCATGGATCGCTTTTGTGTGTGACCATTCATGTCGCGTTAACCGCACTTCCTAACTTCGCCTCCACACCGTTCCCGTAAACCAACGGATGTTTTGAGGATCCAGAATCGATCCTGGCGTGTACGCGGCAATGATCGATGTGATGATGAAATACGGCACTCGCCTTTTCGACCAGGCTTTCGTGCGAAGCGGACCGATCCGCTGGCTGGTCGTGGGCGGCACGCTGCTGATCGCCGCGATCGCCGTCGGTGCGGTCTTGATGGCGCAGAATTTCCGCGAGCGCGCGCTGCGCAACTCCGGCCGCGAGCTGGAAAACACCGTGCTGATGCTCGCCCATCATTTCGATCAGCAATTGCAGGATTTCGCGGTCATCCAGAAGGATTTCGTCGACCACGTCCATGCGACCGGCATTGCCAGCCCTGACGACTACCGCAAGCGCCTGTCCGGCCAGGACATCCACCGGCTGCTGCGCTCGAAGATCGAGGCGCTGCCCTATATGGGCGGCGTCAACGTCATCGATGCCGACGGCAATGTGATCAACTCGTCGACCGCTTGGCCGGCTCCGAAGGTCAACGTCGCCGATCGCGCCTACTTCCGCACCTTCCGCTACGACCCCAATGCGCCCGACGTGCTGATCGAGCCGGTGCACAGCCGCATTTCCGGCGCCTGGACGATCCTGATCGTCCGCAGGATCCTGGGGCCGAACCGCGAGTTCCTGGGCGTGGTCGGACGCGGCATCGAGCCGGCCAATTTCGAGAAGTTCTTCGAGACCGTCGTGCTCGGCGAAGGCGCGACGATCTCGATGCTGCACCGTGACGGCACGCTGCTCGCGCGCTATCCGCATGCCAGCGAGCTGATGGGACGCAATTTCAAGAATGGCCCGTTCGAGCATCAGCGGGTGTTCGGGCTCGACCATTTCGCCGGACGCTTCATGAGCCCGGTCGACGGCGAGGACAGGCTGATCTCCTCGCACGCCCTGCCCCACTTCCCGATCCTGATGATGGCGACCACGACGCGCGCTGCGGCGCTAACGGACTGGCGCGAGCAGATCGGCATCCTGATCTCGGTTGCGGCCTCCTCCGCGCTCGCCATCGCCGGCGTTCTGATTGCAATCGTGCGCAAGCTCCTGGAGCAGCACCGCCTGTCGCGGGAACGGCTGACGCTGGAGAAGCAGCGCCTCGACCGCGCCGTCAACAACATGACCCAGGGGCTTCTGCTGTTCGACGCCGAGCGGCGGCTGGTGGTCTGCAACCAGCGCTATATCGAGATGTACGGCCTGTCGGCGGAGGTGGTGAAGCCCGGCTCCAGCTTCCACGACATCATCGCCCATCGCAAGGCCACCGGCTCGTTCACCGGCGACATCGATCAGTACGTCGAGCGCGTGCTGCGCGACATCCATCTGCGCAACTCCATGGTGGTTGATACCTCCGACGGGCGCTCGATCCACATCCTCAACGAGCCGCTCGCCGACGGCGGCTGGGTGGCGACGCACGAGGACGTCACCGAGCGCAGGCGCATCGAGGAGCGTATCACTCACCTCGCCCATTACGACGCGCTGACCGACCTGCCCAACCGCGCCATGTTCCACGAGCATCTGCGGCAGGAACTGACCGCCATCGCCGATGGCGAAGAGATCGCGGTGCATTACATCGACATCGACGAGTTCAAGGGCGTCAACGACGCGCTCGGCCACCTCGTCGGCGACGAGCTCTTGAAGTCGGTCGCAGAGAAGCTCAGCTTCTGCGCGGGGTCGACGGATTTCGTGGCGCGGCTCGGCGGCGACGAATTTGCCATCGTGCAGAGCGCGGTGACCTCGCTGGAGCAGGTCAACGAGCTGGTCGCGCGGGTCTTCCAGGCCGTCCGCACACCGTTCGACTGCATGGGCCATCATTTGACCACGGACGCCAGCATCGGCATCGCGCTGGCACCACGACATGGCACCGCGCTGGACCAGATCCTGAAAAACGCGGACATGGCGATGTATGCCGCCAAGGCCGCCGGACGCCGCACTTATCGCTTCTTCGAGCCGGAGATGGACGCCAAGGTCCAAGAGCGGCGGCAGCTCGAGATCGACCTGCGCGACGCCATCGCCCATGGCGGGCTCGAGGTCTATTACCAGCCCTGCCTCGCGCTGAAGGACGACCGCATCACCGGCTGCGAGGCGCTGGTGCGCTGGCGCCATCCCGAGCGCGGCATGGTCTCGCCGGCCGAGTTCATCCCGATCGCCGAGGACACCGGCCTGATCAACGAGATCGGCGAATGGGTGCTGGCAACTGCCTGCCGGGACGCCGCGAACTGGCCCGACGACATCCGTCTCGCCGTCAACGTCTCGCCCGTGCAATTCAAGAGCGGTACACTAGCGCTGAAGATCATGGCGGCGCTGGCGGCCTCCAACCTGTCGGCGAGCCGGCTCGAACTCGAGATCACCGAAGCCGTGCTGATCCGTGACGACGAGACCGCGCTTGCGATCCTGCACCAGCTCCGCGCCATCGGCGTGCGCATCGCGCTCGACGATTTCGGCACGGGCTACTCCTCGCTGAGCTATCTGCACCGCTTCCCGTTCGACAAGATCAAGATCGACCGCTGCTTCGTCGACGACATCGCCGGTCCCGACGGCTCCGCCAGCATCGTGCAGGCCGTCGTCAATCTGGCGGCCGCCCGCCGTATGACCACCACGGCCGAGGGCGTCGAGACCGAGGAGCAGCAGCGCCTGCTCCGCGCGCTCGGCTGCTCCGAGATGCAGGGCTATCTGTTCAGCGCCGCAAAGCCCGCCGACAAGGTGCTGGAGCTGTTCGCGCTGCATCGCAGCCGCCTCGCCCAGCGCGAAGGCGACGAACGGCGTCGCCGCGAGGCGAGTTAGGTTGGACCTCGGTTGTCGGCGCAGCGACATTCCCAGAAGCTTTCCTCCAGACATACGACGCAGGTCTGCTCGAGGCGCTCCTTCAGCGCATGCCGTGCACGGTGAAGGCGAACGGTCAGATTGTTCACGGTCACGCCCAGATCCGCTGCGACCACCTCCCGCGGTTCGCCGCCGAGATCCACCCTTCTGATGACCTCGGCATGCTCCGGCTTCAGCAAGGAGAGGTGGGCATGAAGACATTCGCAGACCACGGCATTCGCTGCGGCATCCTGGTCGGCCGCAAGACGCTCGTTGAGCTCATGCGGAAACGGCATCTCCCGCGTCTTGCTCCTTGATGCCTGCCGGTGAAAGTCGGCGATGGTCGTGGCCAGGACCCTGCTCAGCCAGCCTCGAACCGAGTCCGCATCGCGAATGTCGCCAGATCGCTCCAGTGCGCGCAGCATGAACGCCTGGAGCACCTCCTCCGCTTCCGCTTTACCGCCGAAGCGTCGTTGCAGATAATTGCGAAGGCGATCGTAGCTGCCGACGAGAGCAGCACGAACGACCGCCTCCTGCGCTTCCGGTGAGCCGGCTGTCGGCACCGGCAGATTCTCGTTCGGCGATTTCATGACGCATCGTCCTTGAATGGCATTCGATGGATCGCTTCGACGGCACGGCTGCCGTCGGCCAGCAGCCATCCGAACAGGGGCACGAGCGATCGCCGTGACAGCGGCGCTCGCGTAGCGACTTTTCTTTCCGCAAAACCGGCGATCGCTGTTGCGGCGTTCTTTCGCCCACCACGCAGCCGCGCGAGCAACACCGAACCCGGCACTGTCACGCAGCCGCGTGAGAGGTCCTGGCGCACGTCACCGTCATCCGCGCGATGGGCAAAGCCATCTCTGCAGATGAATTGATCCGCGCTCGTACCTGGAGCGACGCAGCTCGGTCTTCGGGAGCTATCTCAGCCGATGGGAGGCCGGTAATGGCGACGGAACGTGCCTTCGTCGCCGATCACCTCAGGCTGCGTCTCGCAGCGCGAACGCGGCACGACGAGCTCCGCAATCGCAGGAGCTTGCGGCCACACGGCGCTGAAGCAAAGCACCGAGCCACAGCAGGTTGCATGCCGGTCGCCGGGCCGGTCCTGCTCGTCGTCACAATCCCCGGCCATCGCAACGTCATGCGAATGGGCTGCCGATCCGGCAGCGTCATCGTGCTCATGCGCATCGCCGGACCGATCGCCCTGATGGTCGCACAGCATCGCTACGTCGAGGGAGATCGAGATCGCGAGCGACGGTGTCATCGACGCGAGCAGATAAGCGATGGCGACAAACCATCCCCACCATCTTCGCCCTGGCTTTCGCAAGCCAATCATCCCTGCACCTGCTGTCTCGACCGGGAACATATAGCTCTGGTTGCAGTGCCGGCCAACAGAAAACGACGCACGCGGCATCGACCTTGCACGACCGGCGATGAGAGGCGTGCGCCATGTCGGCACGATGAGCTGGTACGTGCATCCGGCGCTGCAATGCGGCGCGCAAATAGACTCCCGATTTTTTTGTCGAGCCCTGTAATATATTGCACCCATCTCCGTCGCTCAGTCGAATGTGTCAATGATGCTTCATCCAGCCGACACCTCTGATGTCGTTGAACGAGTCGGTTCGGTGGCACAGAAAGCATTGATCGACCGATGCGTGCTCCTGCCCCGAGATCATCCGGTCCATCATGATAAAGTGGCCCATGTAGTGACTTGGCGGGGCCTGATGGCATTGGGCGCAGTCCCGCGACGTTGGCGAAGGATGCAGGAAACCTGCGATTTTCCAGGACGCGAGCCCATGGCAATCCGCGCAGTCTCGTCCAAACAATTCGCGGTGTGGCGCCCGGTTGCTGTGGCAGCTTGCGCAGTCGAGCGCCGCCTTCTCCCGCCGCTCTGACTTCGGCAGGCCGACAAACTCCCGCAGGTCCGCTGTCATTTGATCGGCTCCGGTCCGATCGAACACCGTCTTGCCGGAGGGAGGCATCGCGACCTGCAGCAGCGATTCATGGTTCATCCTGATCGGCCGCGAGGCGCCCGTGTGCTCACGATGGCAGCCAGAACACTGGCCGCCGGCGGCAGCGTGAAACGCAGTCGACTGCTTGCCGAGATCAGCCGCGGAAGGCGCGTGGCAGGAGATGCAGGCCGCCGCATCGACACCTTTGGCCGGTGCGTGACAGCTCTCGCACGTCTCCGACAGAAATGCATGCTTGCCTGACAACGGCCCGGGGTTCACGAATCTCGTCCAACCCGGGACGCTCCCGGAACCGTCCCGATACAGAGCGATCGATGCAGCTGCCGCACTCGCGACGGCCAGCGTCGCGACCACGACGTAGAGCACGCCCCTGATGGTCACGCGAGCCACCGCAACCCGTAATAGATCTCGGCCGCCACATGCACGACGAGCAGTGCATACATGATGATCGCGGAAAGGACATGCAGCCCGATCCACTGCATGAAGACCGTCTTGACCGTCTCACTCGATCCGATTGCGGCTTCGAGATCGGATATGCCATCAACGAGTTGTAGCAGCGGCAGGTTCTGCAAGGCCAATTCCCGCTTGGCGGCCCCGTCATGCCCCTCCCGTTCCGCCGACGACATGGCCGCCGCGGTGTGATCATAGGCCGACCTCAAGGTCGCCAGGCGCGACTGCTGCAGGCGGAGTTCGAGCGCGGTTTGCGGCAAGTAGTAGCGCCCGACAAATCCGGTGACGACGACGGTCAGCATGCTGGTCACCAGAGCGATCCCCAGCGGGCTCTGAAACTTGTGCCCGGTATGTAGAATCGCAAGAAATGCCGCGACGATTCCGGCATAGGCGTGAAATGCCAGGAGCGTCGGCATCGACACCCGCCGCGTGACCATGGCCTTCAGACCCGCGCTGTACTTCGTCATCGGATAGACGAGAAGCAGAACCATCAGCACCGCGGCCCCGGCTCCGAGGGCAAAGCCGGCAAGGCTTCCTGCGAACCGGCTGTCGGAGTGCAGCAGGAAAGCCGGCACCAGCAGCAACAGGCCCGCCAGGATGACGTCAACGATCAGGCGCTGTCTCGCGTCCATCATGTCAGGCCTCGACGACGAGATCTCCGACCGATCTCGCCTGGCAGGCCAGAATGAGACCGCTCGCCTTGTCGTCCTCAGTCAGGGCGTCCTGGACCTCCATCGTGACGCTGCCTTGAAGCAGATGCGTCTTGCAGACCCCGCAAACGCCGGCCCGGCAGGAATAGTCGATCGATACGCCTGCGCCCTCGGCCACCTCCAGAACACTCTTGTCCGGTGGCAGCGCCACTACCTTGCCCGATCTCGCAAAGCTGATCGTGGCCGTTGCAGGACCGACCGCCGCGGCCCCTCGGTCGCCCGCTTCGCTCGCCTGTATTGGTGCCGCGGCGGCGACCTTGCCGGGAGGCGGAACGGCGCCGCGTGCGGGTCCGAAGGCCTCCGCCTTGATCTGCTCGCCCGGCACGCCAAGCCCGATCAGCGTCTTCCTGAGCGCGTTCATCATCCCGGGGGGACCACACAGGTGAACACGCCGTCTGGCCAGATCGGGCACGGCCTGAGTCAGAAATTCGGCCGTGATCTGCCCCTCGCGTCCCATCCAGGACGTGCCCGCGGCCCGCACCATCGTGGCCGCGACGTGCAGATTGTTCATCCTGCGCTGGAGATATTCCAGCTCGTCGCGGAAGATGAACTGCTCAGTCGTCTGCGCGCCGTAGACGAGGTAAATCTGGCCCGGCCACGCGATGTCCGAGAGATACCGGATCGCCGCCATCAGCGGCGTGATGCCGACCCCGCCACCGATCAGGACCACACTGTCGGCTTCCGCGCCCGTGAACGTAAAGGCGCCGGAGGGGCCTGTAACCTCAATGAGGTCTCCCTCCTTCAGATGGCCATGCATGTAGTCGGACAGAAGTCCGCCGTCCTCGCGCTTGATCGTGGTCTCGACATAAGCAGTCTGAGCGGCGGACGAGGCGATCGTGTAGGAGCGCCTGACGGTCTTTCCGTCGATCTCGATGGCGTAGGTCAGGAACTGTCCGGGCAGGAACGCAAACGGAATCGCGCCGCCGCCCGGTGCCTGCAGGCGGAACGTCTTCACGTTCGGCGTCTCCCGATAGATCGCGCAGATCCTCAGCTGGCCTTTCCAGGAACGGCCCGGTTCGGGCCGCGCGATTTCGCGAATTGCCTGCTGCACGGGTGCCGACGCAGCCTTGTCGTTCGGCGAGCCGACGGCCGTCGCGGACGGGATGGATACGGCGGCAGCCGGAACGCCCGCCGCACGCGTCAGCCGATCGACCAGCGCGTTCGCCCGGCGCATGCGCGCGACGTAGACTGCAAACAGCGCAAGCGAGAGCAGCACCAGAATCGCCATGGTCGTGACGTGAAACCAGGAGATTCCCTGCATGTCGTCGTCCGCGCCCATGTCGCCTCGCCGAGGCATCAGATTCATCTGCGACTTGAACCACGCCTGTGCGATCTGCTGCGGCGGCTTGCCCTCGTGCAGCGAACGCAGCGCGACCACGCCGCTCTGGACGGCGTTCAGGGACTCGCGGAGCCGCCGCGACGCCTGATCCGCCGCGACGATATCGCCTCCCGCGATGGCGTGCCGCAGCTCCATTTCGGCGCCCGCCAGTCGATCGGCCTCCGCACCGACCCGCTCACGCGCCTGAAGCTCCAGCTTGCTCCGCTGCTCGGCGGACAGCGCGGGCATGTCCATCAATGCCGGATAGAACTCCTTGCGCGGACGGCCCATCATGCCGTCCATTCCGCCCATCATCCCCGGCGCGGCGCCGCTGGACGGCACGCCGGCCGCATCGCCGCCGGAGCCGGACGCTGCGGGATGATGCGCGGCGTGGTCATCCTCTGCCTCCGCCAGCTCCCAACGTTGAGCGACTTGCCCTGCCGGATACGCACGATCGAGGCCGACATCGGATGCGGGCACGGCATTGGCTGCAAGCGGACTCGTCAGGACGACGAGCGCAGCCAGGCCCGATCGGCATCGACGTGGCAGACCTGACATCATCTCGCTGTCGCCCGGCGATCAGAACGACGCAATCAGAGGCAGCAGGATCGTGTCCGCGGTCTGCTTCTGACTTTCGTTCAACGACGCGTAGAGCCGCGTGAAGGCCACGCGGGCGGCCTTGAGGGCCTCCAGGCGCTCGGACAAGTGACGCTCGTAATGCTCAAGGCGGTCGGCGCCTCCCATCCTGTCGTCCATGGCAAGCATCTTACGTGCTTCCAGCAGGTGCTGCCGGCTCGAACGCAAGGCGTCTGCGACGCTATTCCAGTCGGCGGCCTGCTTGTCGCTGATCTGCAGCTCGGCCTTCAGAAAGGCGATCCGCCCCTCGAGCCGCTCGGTCACGTCCGCCGGGCCACTCATCGCGCTGCTGCCGCCGGACGAGCTCATCTGGCCGCGCATCATCTTGTCCATCATTTGCATCATCTGCATCATGCCGGAATTGTCCTGGCAGCCCGCGCCCTGACAGTCCCGCATCTGGCCTTGCGGCGGCATCTTCATCTTGTCGTCGTTCATCGGGCCGCCACTCATGTTCTGCGGCTGGCCTGCCGGTTGCCCCATGTTCATCTTGCCGCTGGAATCCGGCGGGGCTGGCATCTTCGACATCTTGTCGTCATCCATCATCGCGCTCCGCGTAAGACCGGCGGCGACTGCCGGCGACAGTCCAACAGGCGCCAATGCAAGGACGGCAACGGCCGCTGCGCTCACGGCGAATTTTCTCGAACGGTTCATGGTCATTCTCCAGGGTTTGATTCGGATGGTCATAGGCTCATCGAGGTCGGCGATGAGTGCGGCGCGGGGCGCGTCAGGCCATATAGACGCGAGGCGCCGGCAACTCTTACGCACGAAGGTGTCAAAGGCCGCCGCGTGCTGCATCGCTCACCTCCCTGTCATGCCTTCGCCAAGGCCATCGCCCCTCGATCTCGATCTGGAGCGAGAAACTCAGGAAGGTGCGGATCACGATGATCAGCGCCAGGATGCCGAGCCGGTCGAACGACGGCACGATCGCGACCATGCCGATGATGTCGGCGGCGATCAGGAATTCGAGGCCAAGCAGGATGCCGCGACCAAGATTGGCGCGATAGGAACGAAATGCATCCGCAGGCGCGCCGCGCCGCATCTCCTTCAGCGACCAGATCGTTGCGGCAACCACCCCGCACACGATCACCACCACGCCGAGCAGCTCGATCGTCGATGCGGCCCAGTGCAGGCCATGCAGAATGTGCCCCCGGATCTCTTCGGTGAGGATCAGCCCCGACGTCATCATCCGCCGCCCTCCTCCGTCGAGCGGCTCCTGTCGATGCCCTTCGACCACGTCCGGTAGTAGGCGACGATCGTCATGATCCAGAGGCCGGCGGCACCGACCAGCAGCTGGGCCCATAATCCCTCGGACCCGGATTCGAGCACGAAATGCGCGACGAACGACAGAAACAGGCCGACGCAGAACACGGACAGCGACTGCTGGCCACATCTGATCAAGGGCTGGAGCAATGGCGACTTCAGGCCGGGCCAGTCGATCGGAATGAGCGAGACGGTGATGAACACCAGGCTCGCAAGATGAACGACACGATATGGACCCAGATTGGTCTTGTCGTTCGGAATGAAGACGGCGGCGAGACCTTCGGGAACGTAGCCCTGCAGCCCCGGAATTCGCTCCGCCAGCGTCATCGCGAGCGCAAAGACCAGGAAGCCGCCGCTGAGGACGAGCAGCGTGCGGGATGACAAAAGCCAGCGACTTGCCGCCGCCCCTCCCAACGCGAGCCAGGCTCCGAATATGAAAAGCAGCTGCCATGCGAACGGATTGAAATACCAGACTCCCGCCGGATAGGACGGCAGGTTCAATCCGTAGTGTCGGGCGGCCAGATAGAGACCGAACGAGCCGATCATCACGGCATTCCGCCATCGCAGCATGAACCAAAGCACGACGGGAAACACCGCCATCAGCACGATGTAGAGCGGCAGGACGTCGAGATTGAGCGGCTTGAACTTGAGGACCAGGCCCTGCGAGAGTGTCTCGACGGGAAAGTTCATGAGCGGCGCGACGTTGAACTGATCCATCAGATGAAGGTCGTCAAAGCTGTGTGCGACGTAATGCACGGCCGTGAGATAGACCAGGAACAACAGCAGGTGAGCCACATAGAGCTGCCACACCCGGCGCAGCAGCCGGGTTGCCCCGACGACGAAGCCGCGCTCCATCATCATGGAGCCGAACACGAACGTCGCGGTATATCCAGAGATCAGCACGAAGAGATCGGCGCCATCGCTGAAGCCGTAGTTTCGCGTCGTGAACCAGGCGAGCGCCGACTGCGGAACGTGTCCGAGAAAGATCAGCCAGTTCGCCAGACCGCGAAACAGATCCAGGCGCACGTCGCGCCGTGGCTTGGCCAGCACCGACCGGATCGTGATCGTCTCCCACAACCGGCGACGCAAGAGCAGCGCAACCTGCAAGGGCCGGCCGGATGCCTGGATCGTCTCGTCAGTCAAAAGTGTGCTTCCCGTTCTTGCGCGACATTGCGGCCCGCGATCGCGGCGCGATACTCTCGTCGCTCGTTCGCGCGGGCACGCTAAGTTGCGTGGTTGATGCGCTTTTGACGGACATCAAATTCGAGCGATGCACCAGCCAAATCTTTTTGTCGCTTGGCCGTGTAATGAATCGAAGCGCTCTTCGTCCTCGCATCATTTTGGTCGGGGACGCCATCGTCATGACGATGTCTCTCGACGGCGCCGTCGGCAATCGAGGGCATGACATCACGCCATCGAATTCACGCGGCCGACGAAAATTTTTTCTGTAAGAAGATCGATGCTTCACGTCGCCTGCGGCAACTCGGCGATCCACGCATCGGCGCGCGCAGGCGTGCGCGTCGACATTTGATTTTGCTCAACCTAGACAATCCTGCTGCGAGTTTTATTGCCGCTCAATCAAGCCACCGCGACTTGATTGACACCAACTCGAAAATGCAAACAGGAGAAACCAGAATGAGTCACCGCAAGCTGATCGTCGCCGCCGCGATCATGTCGTTCATCGCGTTGCCCGCCATGGCGCAGACGAGCACGACGAGCACGACCGACGAAAAGAACGGCCATCACTATTCGGGCGGGCCCAAGACCGAAGTCCCGCACCACATGGGCAAGAAGGAAAGCGACGGCGGATCGACCAGCGGTTCGGGCGGCAGCCATCACTACGGCGGTGGACCGAAGACGGAAGTCCCGCATCACACGGGCCCCAAGAAGGACCAATGACGATCGGACGGTGATCCCGCTGCGCGCAGAGCTGCGGGATCACCAGCTCCCGGATCGGCTCAGCGGGGGAAGACAACGTCCCCTGCTTCAGACTTGACGCCAGCAACTGGCCCACATATTTTCCGAATTGCAGCTGGCCTTGATGCCGCTGCCGTAGGCGTTACCGTCATCCAACGCGTCCTTTGTCGAGAGGATCCCGGCTGGGAGATCTCGATTCACGAGACGCCACGGTCATGCCATCGCACTCCCTGTTTGCGGATGCTCCTTCGTTCAAGACGCTCCTCCGGTGCGGTTCGCCCGCGCCTGGATGTCGGCTGTCTTGTCGAGACGCCCGCCGCCGGGATTTTCGCCGGTTGCCGTGGCCTCCAACTCCCTTGAGAGGCAATCATGAAGATGACTGGCAACACGATCCTCATCACCGGTGCGACCAGCGGCATCGGCCGCGCGCTGGCTGAAGCTTTCCACGACCGCGGCAACCGCGTCATCGTCACCGGGCGACGGCAGGCCCTGCTCGATCAGATCACGGCTGAACGTCCCGGTCTGATCGGCCTGCCGCTCGACCTCGACGATCCCGCGAGCCTGCCGCGCCTGGCGAGCGAGGTGCGCCAATGCTTCCCCGAGCTCAACGTGCTGATCGCCAATGCCGGCATCTCGCGGCCGGAGGACATGGCTGCGGACGGCTGGGATGCGTCGGACGCGGAAGCCATCGTCCAAACCAACATTCTCGGCGTATTGCGCGTGACGGCCGCGTTCCTGCCGCTGCTGAAGGGACAGCCCAACGCCACGATCCTCGCGACCAGCTCGAACCTCGCTTTCGTGCCGCGGGCCGATTTCCCGGCCTACTGCGCCAGCAAGGCCTTCCTGCACTCCTGGCTGCAGTCGCTGCGGCACCAGCTTCGCAGGATTCCCGTCGAGGTGCTGGAGCTGGCACCGCCCTACGTGCAGACCGAGCTTACAGGCACGCAGCAGGCCAGTGATGCGCGTGCGATGCCGCTGGCCGCCTACATCGCCGAGGTCATGCAATTGCTGGAGCTGCGCGTTCATCCCCGCGACGAAGTGCTGGTCGAACGCGACCGCGCCCGCCGCTGGGCCGAGCGCGACGGCCGCTATGAGGCGACGTTTGCGGCCATGAACCCGAGCTGAGGCGGCGTCCAAAACGAAACTGCCCGGGAGCGGTGATCCACTCCCGGGCAATATCGACGTCTCGAAGTCGTAAGTTTTAGTTCGGCACCGCGGCCTTCGGCGCGGGCTTGGCGGCGACCGCATTCGCGGTGACGCCGTGCAGGAAGTCGTAGGCCGCGTGCAAGGCCTTGTCGTCCTTCTCTTCCGGCGGGACGTAGGACTGCGATCCGGTCTGCTCGGTGCCGTCGGCGGCCTGCAGATGGCCGCGCATCTGGGATTCCGCCATGGTGTCCACCCGGCCCTTCAGCTCCGGCGGCACGTCCTGCAGGATCTCGATGTCGGGCGCGATGCCCTGGGCCTGGATCGAGCGGCCCGACGGCGTGTAATAGCGCGCCGTGGTCAGCGCCAGCGCGCCGTTGCCGGCGCCGAGGGGAATGATGGTCTGCACCGAGCCCTTGCCGAACGAGCGCGTGCCGATGATCGTCGCACGCTTGTGGTCATGCAGCGCGCCGGCCACGATCTCCGAGGCCGAAGCCGAGCCGCCATTGACCAGAATCACCAGCGGCTTGCCCTTGGTGAGGTCGCCGCCATGCGCGGTGAAGCGCTGGGTCTCTTCCGGATTGCGGCCGCGGGTCGAGACGACCTCGCCGCGCTGCAGGAACGCGCTCGAAACCGATACCGCCTGGTCGAGCAGCCCGCCCGGATTGTTGCGCAGGTCCATCACGTAGCCGACCAGCTTCTCCTGCGGAATCTGCTTGGAGATCGCGGCGATCGCCTTCTTCAGGCCGTCGGTGGTCTGCTCGTTGAACGAGGTGACGCGGATATAGCCGATGTCGCCGTTCTCGACGTGGAAGCGAACCGGGCGGACATGGATGATCTCGCGCTTGATCGCAACATCGAGCGGAGCATCGGCGCCCTTGCGCACGATGGTGAGCTTGGTCTGGGTATCGACCGGGCCCTTCATCTTGTTGACGGCCTGCTCGAGCGTCATGCCCTGCACCGCCTCGCCGTCGATCTTGCTGATGAGGTCGCCGGACATGATGCCGGCCTTGGAGGCCGGCGTGTCGTCGATCGGCGATACGACCTTGACCAGGCCCTCCTCCATCGTGACCTCGATGCCGAGGCCGCCGAACTCGCCGGAGGTGGTCTCCTGCATCTCGGTCCAGGCCTTGTCATTCATGTAGCGCGAATGCGGATCGAGCGAGGTCACCATGCCGGTGATCGCCCCCTCGATCAGCTTGGCATTGTCGGGCTTCTCGACGTAGCTCGCCTTCACGCGCTCGAAGACCTCGCCGAACAGATTGAGCTGGGAATAGGCATCACCCGCGCCAGCCGCCGCCCTCGCCGCCCATAGTCCGCCTTGCGGGCCGGATACCAGAAGGGTCAGACACACGCCCGTGAGCGCGCCCAGGGGGAATAGCAGGGATTTTCGCATGGATGACTTGGCCTTCTTCCTTGGAGCTTGCTCGGGGCTCGGGAGCCGCCATGCAAATGGCGATCCAGCCCGTTGTTCACAATACCATTCAGGTTTCTTCAAGGCCGGGATGCCACGCCGACGGGTACACCGTAAAAATCCCTTCGCCCTGACCTAAACTTTTGGCAACGTTCGGAAACCGTCTCACGCCGGGCCAGAATCGGCTGGCCCGTCCATGCCTCGCAGCTATGCGATTTTAGGATGGTTTTGGAGGGCCGGACGGGTTACGCGATGAGACAAGGCTTCAAATTCTCGGGAGGACAACAATGAACGAAGCGCCCCGCATCCGGCCGGAACGGAACGTCGAACTCGGCTCCAGCAACGAGCTGTTCCAGAACCTGCACGAATTCATCCGGAAGGCGCGCGCCAACCTCAACCAGAATGCCTGGGACTACATCGTTGGCGCCGCCGAGACCGAGACCACGATGCGCCGCAACCGCATGGCGCTGGACGAGATCGCGTTCCGGCCTCGCGTACTGCGCGACGTGCGCACGGTCGACGGCTCGGTCGAGCAGTTCGGCCGCAAGATGCGGCTGCCGGTGGTGCTGGCGCCAGTCGGCGCGCTGGAGATTTTCGACCCGCACGGCGCAGCCAGCGTCGCGCGCGCGTGCGGCACCTTCGGTGCGGCGCACATGCTGAGCTCGGTGTCGGAGCCGGGCCTCGAGAAGACCGCCGCAGCCGCTCCCGATGCGCTGCGGCTCTACCAGCTCTATGTCCGCGGCGACGACGACTTCGTCGCCGATGTCGTCAGCCGGAGCGAGAAGAACGGCTACGCCGCCTTCTGCCTGACCGTCGACACGGCCCATTACAGCCGTCGCGAACGTGACATCGCCAAGCGCTATGTCCGAGAGAGCCGGCTGCGCGCCACCGGCGGCGACTACCAGAAGGGGCTGGAGTGGCGGACCGTGAAGATGGTCAAGGACAAGTTCAAGATCCCGCTGATCCTCAAGGGCATCGCCACCGCCGAGGACGCCCAGATCGCGGTCGATCACGGCGTCGAATGGATCTACGTCTCCAACCATGGCGGCCGCCAGCTCGATCACGGCCGCGGCGCCATGCATGTGCTCCCCGAGATCGTCGATGCCGTGAAGGGTCGGGCCAAGATCATGGTCGATGGCGGCTTCTGCCGCGGCACCGACATCGTCAAGGCGATCGCGGCCGGAGCCGACCTCGTCGGCATCGGCCGGCTGCAATGCTGGGCGCTGGCGGCGGCCGGCGAAGCCGGCGTGACGCGGATGCTGGAGCTTCTGGAGGACGAGGTGCTGCGCTGCCTCGGCCTGCTGGGGGCGACCTCCTTCGCAGGGGTCGACAAGTCCTGCCTGCATCCGGCCACCGCGACGAATGCGCCGAGCGTGTTCAGCGCGTTCCCGCTGTTCGACCACGACCCCTATCGATACTGAGTGAAAGGATACAGGTGACCCCGCTCACTCCCGGCAGCGCCGATGCGCTTCTGTTCGATCTCGGGCGCGTCGTGCTCGATATCGATTTCTCCAAGGCGATCGCCTGCTGGGCGGGACATGCGGGCTGCGAGCCCGAAGCCGTCGTCGCGCGCTTTGTGCGTGACAGCGAGGCTTACCGGCTGCACGAGGTCGGCAAGATCAGCGACGAGGATTATTTCCAGTCGCTGCGCGCATCGCTCGGCATCGGCATTTCGGATGCACAATTCCTGGAGGGTTGGAACGCGATCTTCGCCGGCGAGATGCCTGACATCGCCGAGCTGCTGCCGCGCGCCGCCAGGCAAATGCCGCTCTACGCCTTCTCCAACACCAACCAGCCGCATGTCGATTATTTCTCGAAGGAATATGCCGGCCTGCTCGGCCATTTCCGCGAGCTGTACCTCTCATCCAGCATCGGCCTGCGCAAGCCGGACGCGGAAGCCTTCGACCATGTCGTCGCGGCGATCGGCGTGCCGGCAAACCGCATCGTGTTCTTCGATGACCTCGCAGAGAACATCGAGGGCGCCCGTGCCCGCGGCCTGACCGCGGTGCATGTGACCTCGCCGCGGGATGTCGGCAACGCGCTGAGGGCGTTGGGAATCTGACCGATATCCTACTCGTGCGCGGCGCGGTTCCCGGAACTCATTTCGCCCAAAATGAGGAACAAAAGCACTTTGTGCATTTTTGTACGGAGTTCCGGGAACGAATGCCCCCTTCAGGACTCATGAGTCCGTTGGGACTTCTACATCGGACCTATTGTCGTGTTGGGCAAAACCTACCTCACCAAGCAGGCCTCCCTGCTGATGAAATTCGCCAGAACCACCTCGGATTCTGACCTCTCCGCAAAACTGATCAGCAAGGCCGCCGACCTGAAAGCCCAGGCCGATCCGATGCCCGACAGGGATCAGGGTCTGATCGCGCCGGACGTCAGTCCGGGCAAGCAGCCGGGGACCTGACCGATGCTGGCCGTGGCTCTCGTCCTTCTCGTCCTCGCCATGGCCATCCTCGTGCCGGTCTATCTCGCCTTCCGGATCATGCCGCGGCGGATGTGAGTCTCGCTCCTTATCGCCGTGCGGATGACGCAGGATGGATCGTCCTGCGCGGCCACTGCTTTGCCTCTGCGCCTGCACTCGGCTAGAACTCTCGCCGCTGATTTGCCCGAACGGGCGTAGCTGGAGTTTTCACCCGTGGCCCTGATGCCGGTTTCCGACGCGCTTGCCGCGGTGCTTGCCGGCGCGGAGCCCTTGCCTGAAGAAACAGTCGCCCTCGACCAAGCCTTCCACCGCGTGCTGGCGCGCGACGTCGCGGCGCGGCGCACGCAGCCGCCGCAGGCGATGTCGGCGATGGACGGCTATGCGGTGCGCGTGGCTGACGCAGGGAAGATCGATTCCCAGCTCATTGTCATCGGCGAGGTCGCAGCCGGCCGGCCGTTTGCGGGGTCGGTCGGCGCCGGTGAAGCCGTGCGGATCTTCACCGGCGGCGTCGTGCCCGATGGCGCCGATGCGGTCGTGATCCAGGAGGACACGGTCGCCGACGGCAAGCGCATCACGATCAAGGAAGCCGCGGTGACGGGACGGCACATCCGCCCCGCCGGCGTCGACTTCTCGGAAGGCGACGTACTGCTGCGCAAGGGAGCCCGGCTCACCGAGCGCGACCTCGCCCTCGCTGCCGGGATGAACCACCCGCTTCTGCCCGTCCGTCGCCGCCCGAAGGTTGCGATCCTCGCCACCGGCGACGAGCTGGTGATGCCGGGCACCACGCCCGGTCCCGGCCAGATCGTCTATTCCAACGGCTACGCCCTGCACGCGCTCGCCCGCAGCGAGGGCGCCGACACCGTCGATCTCGGCGTCGCCGCCGACACGCTTGCGGCCACCACCGCCGGCATCCGCCGCGCTCGCGAGAGCGGCGCCGACATCCTGATCACGACCGGCGGCGCGTCGGTTGGCGACCACGACCTGGTGCAGCAGGCGCTGCGGGACGAAGGCATCTCGATGGCGTTCTGGAAGATCGCGATGCGACCGGGCAAGCCGATGATGAACGGGCAGCTCGAGGCGATGCGCGTGATCGGCCTGCCCGGCAATCCCGTGTCATCCTACGTTTGCGGTTTCCTGTTTCTGGTGCCGCTGATTCGCGCGCTCTCGGGCCGCTCAACGATTCATCACCGCCGCGAACGCGCCGTGCTCGGCCGCGACGTCGGCGCCAACGACCAGCGCGAAGATTATCTGCGCGCGCGCCTCGATGTGCGCGACGACGGCACGCTCGTTGCCAATCCGGTCAACCACCAGGACTCCTCGTTGCTTGCGAATCTCGCTGCGGCACAGGCACTTCTCGTGCGCGCACCGTTCGCGCCGAAGGCCGAGGCCGGTGCGCCTTGCGAGGTGCTGCGACTGCCCGTCTGACCGCTTCGTTCGCACGCGTTCCGCGAACTTTGTCGCGTTCACGGTAAATTAAGCAGTTGCGGAACATGTATCGAACATATAGTGTCCGTTCATGATTTGTTTCGAGCATGTAGCGGCTTATCGCTGAATTCAGCGTCTCGGAATCGAACGACATCAACCGGGGGATTTTGGTCGAGATGTTAACGCGCAAACAATACGAGCTCCTGCGGTTCATCAGCGAGCGCCTGAAGGAAAGCGGCGTGCCGCCCTCCTTCGACGAGATGAAGGACGCGCTCGACCTGCGCTCGAAGTCGGGCATCCATCGCCTGATCACCGCGCTCGAGGAGCGCGGCTTCATCCGCCGCCTGCCCAACCGCGCCCGCGCCATCGAGGTGATCAAGCTGCCCGAGCTGCAGGCCGCCGCCGGCAACCGCCGCGGCTTCACGCCCAGCGTCATCGAGGGCAATCTCGGCAAGGTGCGCACCACCTCAAGCCCGCCCGCCGACGAGGGCGAGCGTCCCGTCGCGGTGCCCGTGATGGGCCGGATCGCGGCCGGTACGCCGATCGAGGCGTTGCAGACCCGCAGCCACACCATCAGCGTCCCGCCCGACATGCTCGGTTCGGGCGAGCACTACGCGCTCGAAGTGCGCGGCGATTCCATGGTGGAAGCCGGCATCCTCGACGGCGACATGGCGCTGATCCAGCGCAACGAGAGCGCCGACACCGGCGACATCGTCGTGGCCCTGATCGACGACGAAGAGGCGACGCTGAAGCGCTTCCGCCGCCGCGGCGCATCGATCGCGCTGGAGCCCGCCAACGCCGCCTATGAGGTCCGTATCCTGCCGCCCAACCGGGTCAAGATTCAGGGCAAGCTGATCGGGCTATACCGGAAGTACTGAACGCGTCTGCGCGGCGCCGCCTGGCGACCGCGCCTGAAGCGATGGGAGCGGATGATTGTCCGCTCCGGCTGGATAGTCTTTCTGGTTTTGCGCAGATTATCCCGCCACCTCTCCAGCGCTAGATCCTCGGCACGCCGCACGAAGCGCGCATCGCTTCGATGGGCCCTTGAGACCGAGGAGATAACCATGCGCAAGATCGTCTTGAGCACAATCATGTTGGCGCTGATCGCAGGATCGGCGTCGCAAGCCATCGCCGCACAGCCGCACCATGCCCGCAAGGCAACGCCGGCGACAACGAGCGAACAATTCCGCAATGCACGCAACGCCGTGGCGCAGCCGTCGCAACCGGTCTGGCCGTACTCGGGCTGGTCGGCACCTGCAGGCCGCTGACGATTAAGCCCGCTGAATGCACAGGAGCGGGCTTTGTTCCTCCAGTGTTTGAAAAAGATATTGTGATGGCGGCCTGCGGACCCAAGCCGCAGATTTGCCCACAACCCAGCAGAGGCTGATAGTCTTCCACTCTGATAGAGGCCTGCGCCTCGACAAGAGGTGCGGGCTGCTATCTTCGAATGAGGAGCACCCCGATGTGTGACTACAGCCTGCACGCCGTCGCGACGCGTCCCGCAGAAGTCGGCGAGACGATCGTCACGACAACCTTCCGCGGCACCTCGACGCGCGGCTTCGCTTCCGAAGCGGACATGTCCGTCGCCGTCTGTCTGCTGCCGGGAACGGAGCTCGCCTTCGCCGACAACGTCCGTTACGACAATCGCTGGATCTGGACACGCACGATCAACTCGCGCGTCGGCAAGTTCGGCAAGATCGATCCGCACATTCCCGATCGTCATCACGACGCGATCGAATTTCCCGACGGCAAGTACGTGCTGGTGACGCAGCTCGTCGAAGGCCAGCGCGCAACCGTGCTGCAACTGCCCGTGACCCAGCCGCTCGGTGAGCGCGAGCAAACGCCGCAAATCATTGCCGACAGGCCGACGATCACGCGCCTGCCGATCGGCTGATCGGTGCGATCCCCGGCTCGCCAGGTCGGGGCCAGAATGGAAATCGCCATCGCCGGCCGTGGCCGGCGACGTGGTGATGTTTGTGTCTCCTGCCCGCCGCACGAAGTTTGCGCGGCCCTGCCTGAATTTTGAACGTCCGCTCCGCCGACAAATGGCCGATGCTGGTCGTAGCTTGAGGCGGCGGACACGTTCGATGAAAACCTTCATTCGCGTCGTTGAACTCTGGGTGCCCGATAGCACGCGCATGCGGCTGAAATTCGGGGGAGGCCTCTACGGCGAGGGGCTGTCGGCGTTCAAGGCCGTGAGCCAGGCCCTGCGCTTCGGCTACGACGAGGGACTTCCCGGCAAGGCCTGGGCCGCCGGCCATCCCGTCATCCTCACCAAATTCGCCAACTCCTATTTCAAGCGGACCGACCAGGCGCTCGCCGCCGGCCTCACCTGCGGCGTCGCGTTGCCGGTCTTTTCAGGTGAATTCCTCCAGGCCGTGATGGTGCTGTTCTGCGGCGACGATGCGGCGCATGTCGGCGCGATCGAGCTCTGGCACAACGATCCCGATACGTCCCACGAGATGGCGCTCGTCGACGGCTACTATGGCACCGCCGACATGTTCGAGTTCAACTCCCGCCACACCAGGTTTCCGCGCGGCTTCGGCCTGCCCGGCCGGACCTGGAAAGCCGGCCTGCCGCTGATCATCAAGGACCTGCACAACGCCAAGAGTTTCCTGCGCTGGGAAGAGGCCGCAGAGGTCGGGATCAATCTCGGCGTCGGCGTGCCCTACCGCACCGGCAGCGACCAGACCTGGGTGCTGACCTTCCTCTCCGCGCAGGCGACGCCGATCGCGCGGCGGTTCGAGATCTGGGTGCCGAACGAGGCCCGTTCCGCGCTGGTCTATCGCGCCGGCGATTGCAGCGCGCAGATCGACCTTGCCGCGCTCTATGCGACCAGATCCATCGCCAGGGGCGACGGCAGCATCGGCGGCGCCTGGGCGACCGGCATGCCCGCCCTCAACGACGACCTCGCGCATGATGGTTCGGTCGCAGCCACCGAGGCCCGTGCCGCCGGATTGAGCCAGATGGTGGCGCTGCCGGTGATCGGCAGCGCCGGGCTCGACGCCGTGCTGGCCTGGTACCTGTAGCCGGCCCGCTCAGTCGTCGGCCTGCAGATCGGCCTCCGACGGCGTCGCATCCCGGGAAGCCGCCGGCCGCGGCGCAAGGCTCGCGCCGAAATCCGTTTCGCCGGCGGCTGCCGGCGCCCACGGGCGGTCGGTGCCTCTGGCTTTCACCGCCTGGACCGCAAAGCCGTCACCGCGCTGCGTCAGCGCGAGCGCGCCCTGCGCAGCGAGCCGCTGCCGGTCGACGACCATCGCCGCGCAATCCGCCGGCGCGGGACGGGCCGTCACCACCAGCGCGGCGCGGCTGCAATCGTCCGCCAGCGCGTCGATGCGCAGCGCCAGGGCGACCAGGCGGCCGTCGGCGAGCGGCGTGACACAGCCGGCCTCGTCGCACGACACGCCATCACCGAGCGAACCACTCGCGGCATCGCGCGGATCGGCGTCGGCAGCGAGCCATTCCTTCAGCAGAAAGCCGTCCTTGCTGGCCCGGATCAGATCCAGGTGCCCGTCCCTGCCCCGTACCGCAACGCTCTGCCCGTCCCCCGCGATCAGGATATCGGGCTGCCGCGCGGTCAGTCCCCAGACGACCGCAACCAGCAGCACGACCGCGCCCGACCAGCGCAGCGGCGTGCGCAACAGACCCATGACGGTGATCCCGAGGCTGGCTGCGATCAGCGGCGCGATCCCGAACGCCGGCAGGCGGCCGACCGCGCCCGGCAGCGCCGCCACCCAGCGCGAGACCATGACCATCCAGTCGATGCCGATCCCCATCAGCCACCAGAACACGCCGTCGAGCCCGAACGGCGCCGCGAGTAGTCCGAGCAGGCCCATCGGCATCACCAGCGCCGAGACGACAGGCATGGCGCCGAGATTGGCCAGCACGCCGTAGGGCGTGACGCGGTGGAAATGGAAGGCGGCATAGGGCGTGGTCGCAAGGCCCGCGATCAGCGAGGCCAAAAACAGCATCGCGATCTCGCGGCCGCCCCACAGGGCAATGCGCGCGGTCGCGGAATGATCGGGCGAGGCGAACAGGTTCGGCATGCCGATCTGCACCAGTGCGACGAGGCCGAGCGTTGCCGCAAACGACATCTGGAAGCTCGGGTGAACCAGCGCTTCCGGTGCGACTGCCAGCACGATCAGCGCAGCCACCGCCAGCGTGCGAAAGGTGATGGCGCGGCGATCCACCATCACCGCGATCAGCACCACCGCAGTCATGAAGAATGATCTTTGCGTCGCAACCTCCGCACCCGACAGCAGCAGATAGAACGCGGCCGCGACCAGCGCCGCGGCAGCCGACCATTTCTTGATCGGGAAGCCGACCGCCAGTCCCGGGATCAAGGCGAGCAGCGCGCGCACCGCGAAGAACACGACACCGGCCACGACGGCCATGTGATAGCCGGAGATCGAGAGCACGTGTCCAAGGCCAGAGATGAACATGGCATCGTTGACGGGCGTGGTGATCGCATCACGCCGCCCCGTCAGAAGCGCGGTTGCGATCGCGCGGTTGTCGCCGTCGAGCGTGGCGCGGATGCGCGCGTCGATCGCATCGCGCAGGCCCTGCATGAAGGCGGCATAGCGTAGCCGCAGGCCGCCGGTCTCCGGCGGCGCGGAAGCCGTGATCGCGCCCATCACGAAGCCCGACGCGCCGATCCCCTGGAAGAACATGTCGCGCGAGAAATCATAGCTGCCGGGGCGCACCGGCGAGATCGGCGGCATCAGCCGCGCCTTCAACTGCACGAAGCTGCCGACCTCGGGCGCGGTCCCCTTGCGCACTGAAAGCCGCACCCGCTCCAGCTTGACGTCACTGCGCAGCGCGTCCATCGCGGTGACGCGCAGCACGAAACGATCGGTGCGCTCACGGATGTCGCGGGTCTCGACGAAGCCGGACAGCGACACCGAATAGAGCGGCTTTGCCAAAACGGGATGCGCAATGCGCGCCGTCTTCCAGGTCGCCATGGCAAAGCCGGCCGCGGCCGCCGCGATCATGATCGCGGCCGCAAACAGCCGGGGTCGCCGCAACAGGACCGCGCCAAGCAAGAGGGCGATGGCCGTCGTGGCCACGACGGACAGCACCGGCTCATGATCGGCGGCAAAATACAGCGCGATGCCGCTGCCGAAGGCGACAGGGACCCACGGCAACAGCCGCCCGGCGCCACCTTCGGCCTTCACCCATTCACGCAGCGTCCCGACAATCGCAGGCCACGCGCCAAACCCGGCCGGCACGAAGCCCCCGGCCGACGCGGTCCGGCCCGTCGGCCAGGTTCCTGCGATCCCTTGCGAGACACGCTGCGGCCGGCCCGGCTCCGCCATCCCCACACCTTACGATACGCGACTGGCTCAGAGGCTACCGGAACGTGCAGGCGGGCGAATAGCGGTACGGATCGGGAACGGAGGGGCCGAGGCCCTACTTTTCCTCTTCCATCGTCACGGCGACGTCGGCCTTGGCCGACAGCCGGACCTTGTTGCCCTCGACGCCGGCAACGAGGCCCTTGTCGATGAAGTGATGGTGCCCCTTGTGGCTGCCCTCCCCGCTGTCCCTCTTGGTCAGCTTGATGCGGTTGCCTTCGACCTTGTCGACCGTGCCGACATGGACGCCGTCGGCGCCGATGACTTCCATATGCTCTGCGATGTTCTGCATGGTGGGATCCTTGGTTGGGGATCCACCTCAACGCGGCGGGGGCGCGTTCGTTGCTAGTTGTCATTCCGGGCTCGCGACTTCGTCGCGCCTCGGAATGACACTAAAGCAGCGGCGCCTTGGCCGAGGCGTGGTGATTGACGATCTTCCAGTCGCCGTCCTCGCGGATGATGACCCAGCTCATCTTGACGACGAGATCGGGTCGCTCGCCGGCGAGGTCGAAATTGATGGTCGCGCCCATGTTGATGAGGTCAGGCCCGGCCTGCGCCGCATTCACCTCGGAGAAGGCCGCGCTCGGCTTGCGCCAGCGCGGCAGGCCGTTGAAGTAGTCGGCAACGCCGTCCCTGCCCCGATAGAGTTTGGGGTTGGAGCCGAAGAAAAATGCGTTCTTCGCATAGAGCGAGGACAGCGCAGCGGCGTCGAGCGTAGCGAAGCCGGCGCACCATTTCGCGATGATTGCGGAAACGATTGCGTCGGCTTCGTCTTGCATGGCGCCCCTCAGCCCTTGTCGTCTCAGCCCTTGGCGACTTCCTTCGCGAACGTATCGCGCAGGCCGATGGTGCGTGAAAACACCGGCTTGCCCGGCGTCGAGTCCTTGTCGCGCACGAAATAGCCCTGGCGCTCGAACTGCATGGGCTCCATCGAATTGCTCTCGGCGACCGAGGCCTCGATCCGGGCGTCGGAGAGAATCTCCAGCGACTGCGGATTGAGGTCGGCCGCGAAATTCGAGGCGTCCGGGCTCGGATTGGCGAACAGCTGGTTGTAGATGCGGACCTCCGCCGGCACCGAATTGGCCGCCGGCAGCCAGTGCATGGTCGCCTTGACCTTGCGGCCGTCGGGCGCGTTGCCGCCCTTGGTCGCGGGATCATAGGTGCAGCGCAGCTCCACCACCTCGCCCTTGTCGTTCTTGATCACGCCGGTGCACTTGACGAAATAGGCGTAGCGCAGCCGCACCTCGTTGCCCGGCGACAGGCGGAAGAACTTCTTGGGCGGGTTCTCCATGAAGTCGTCCTGCTCGATATAGAGCTCGCGGCCGAACGTGATCTTGCGCGTGCCGGCGGAGGGATCATCGGGGTGATTGATCGCCTCGAGTTCCTCGGTCTGCCCCTCCGGATAATTCTCGATCACGACCTTCAGCGGCTTCAGCACCGCCATGCGCCGCTGCGACGTGCGGTTCAGTTCCTCGCGGATGCAGAACTCGAGCATGCCGACATCGACGACGCTGTTGGCCTTGGCGACACCGATGCGCTTGACGAATTCGCGCAAGGCGGCCGGCGGCACGCCGCGGCGGCGCATCCCCGCCATGGTCGGCATGCGCGGATCGTCCCAGCCGGCGACATGGCCGTCGCGGACGAGCTGGGTCAGCACGCGCTTGGACAGCAGCGTATAGGTCAAATTGAGCCGCGCCATCTCGTACTGGTGCGGCTTGGACGGCACCGGCAGCTTCTCGATGAACCAGTCATAGAGCGGCCGGTGATCTTCGAACTCCAGCGTGCAGATCGAGTGCGTGATGCCTTCGATGGCGTCCGACTGGCCGTGGGCGTAGTCGTAGCTCGGATAGATGCTCCAATTGGTGCCGGTGCGCGGATGGTGCGCATGCAGGATGCGGTAGAGCACGGGGTCGCGCAGGTTGATGTTGCCCGAGGCCATGTCGATCTTGGCCCGCAGCACGCGCGCGCCGTTCGGGAATTCGCCGGCCTTCATGCGGCGGAACAGGTCGAGGTTCTCGTCCACGCTGCGGTCGCGGAACGGCGAGTTCTTGCCGGGCTCGGTCAGGGTGCCGCGCGCAAGACGGATCTCTTCCTGCGACTGGTCGTCGACATAGGCGAGCCCGTCACGGATCAGCTTCTCGGCCCATTCGTACAGGCGGTCGAAATAGTCCGAGGCGTAGAATAGGTTCTTGCCCCAGTCGTAGCCGAGCCAGTGCACGTCGGCCTGGATGGAATCGATATATTCCTGCTCTTCCTTGACCGGGTTGGTGTCGTCGAAGCGCAGATGGCAGCGGCCCGGAAACTCCTGGGCGATGCCGAAATTGAGGGCGATCGACTTGGCGTGGCCGATATGCAGGTAGCCGTTCGGCTCCGGCGGGAACCGGGTCACGATCTCCTTGTACTTGGCCTGGTCGAGGTCGGCCTGGATGATGTCACGAATGAAATCGCGCCCAACTTCAGTCGCCACCGGTTCTGTCATTACGAAAATCCTGTAGGGAAATCAGCGGACCTTCTGCCAAATTCGCTTGGCTGAGCCAAGGCCTTAAGGCGTCCGCTGGCGGGCTTTAGTTATGCTCCGGTCCTGTTATATACCACCGCCTCCAATGCATAGGCCCTGCCAAGAATGACCGATTCCGTCGTCACCCGCTTTGCCCCCTCGCCGACCGGCTTCCTCCACATCGGAGGCGCCCGCACGGCGCTGTTCAACTGGCTCTATGCGAAGAAGCACGGCGGCAAGATGCTGCTCCGGATCGAGGACACCGACCGGGAGCGCTCCACCGAGGCCGCGATCGGCGCGATCCTGGACGGGCTGAAATGGCTGGAGCTCGGCTGGGACGGCGACGTCATCTACCAGTTCAGCCGCGCCGCCCGTCACCGCGAGGTTGCCGAGCAGCTGCTCTCCGACGGCAAGGCCTATCGCTGCTACGCCACCGCGGAAGAGCTCACCGCGATGCGCGAGAAGGCGCGCGCCGAGGGCCGCACCCGCCTCTATGACGGCATGTGGCGCGACCGCGATCCCGCGACCGCCCCGTCGGACGTCAAGCCGACCATCCGCCTCCGCGCGCCGCAGACCGGCGAGACCGTGATCGAGGACCAGGTCCAGGGCCGCGTGGTGTGGCAGAACGAGAACCTCGACGACCTCGTCCTGCTGCGCGGCGATGGCAACCCGACCTACATGCTCGCAGTGGTGGTGGACGACCATGACATGGGCGTTACCCATGTCATCCGCGGCGACGACCATCTGATCAACGCCGCCCGCCAGAAGCAGATCTACGATGCGATGGGCTGGGCGCTGCCGAGCATGTCGCACATCCCCCTGATCCACGGCCCGGACGGCTCAAAGCTCTCCAAGCGCCACGGCGCGCTCGGCGTCGATGCCTATCGCGCCATGGGATACCTCCCGGCGGCGCTCCGCAACTATCTCGTCCGCCTCGGCTGGAGCCATGGCGACCAGGAGATCTTCTCGACCGAGGAGATGATCGCGGCGTTCGATCTCGCCAATGTCGGCCGCGCCGCCGCCCGCTTCGATTTCGCCAAGCTGGAAAACCTCAACGGCCACTACATCCGCCATGCCGACGATCAATCACTCGTGAAGATGTTCGAGGACGTGCTGGACCACGTCGTGCCGGCCCGCGACGAGATTAAGGCCAAGTTAAACGACACCACGCGGGCGCAGCTGCTCAAGGCCATGCCGGCCCTGAAGGAGCGCGCCAAGACGCTGATCGAGCTGATCGACGGCGCCTATTTCATCTTCGCCGACCGGCCGCTGCAGCTCGATCCGAAGGCGGCCGCGCTGCTGACGCCGGAGAATCGCAAGCTGATCGGCCAGCTTCATTCCGCGCTGGAGAAAGTCGAGACGTGGAGCGGCGCCACCACCGAAGCCGCACTGCGTGCTTTTGCGGAGGAAAATAGTCTCAAGCTCGGCGCAGTCGCCCAGCCGCTGCGGGCGGCGCTGACCGGCCGCACCACTTCGCCTGGTATATTTGAGGTTTTGGACGTGCTGGGACGCCAGGAGAGCCTGGGGCGGCTTAAGGATCAATCTACGACGTAAGTAGGCCATGGCTGCCATGATCTTGCAGCGCACACAGCAATAATATACCCATCTCCCCCGTACCTTCTGGAATATCCGGCCTGCCCCACCATCTCTTCGGGGCCTTCCGGGTCCGGCCCGTTTCACCACACATCGGGGACCTCTGATGGACGCAAAATCAAGCAATAAGACCGCCACGCTGACGGTCGGAAATAAGAACTACGACCTCCCGATCCACAGTGGCAGCGTCGGGCCTGACGTCATCGACATCGGCAAGCTGTACGGCCAGTCCGGCCTGTTCACCTACGATCCCGGCTTCACCTCGACCGCGAGCTGCCAGTCCAAGATCACCTACATCGACGGTGATGCGGGCGTGCTGGAATACCGCGGCTACCCGATCGAGCAGCTCGCCGAGAACGGCGACTTCCTCGAGACCTGCTATCTGCTGCTTTACGGGAACCTGCCGACCGCCGCGCAGAAGAAGGATTTCGACGACCGCGTGATCCATCACACGATGGTGCACGAGCAGATGGCCCGCTTCTTCCAGGGCTTCCGCCGCGACGCTCACCCGATGGCGGTGATGGTTGCGTCCGTCGGCGCGCTCGCCGCGTTCTATCACGACTCCACCGACATCAACGATCCGAAGCAGCGCATGATCGCTTCCATGCGCATGATCGCGAAGATCCCGACCTTGGCGGCGATGGCCTACAAGTACACGGTCGGCCAGCCCTTCGTGTACCCGAAGAACTCGCTCTCCTTCGCCGCGAACTTCCTCAACATGTGCTTCGCCGTGCCGTGCGAGGAGTACAAGATCAACCCGGTGCTCGCTGATGCGCTGGACAAGATCTTCATCCTGCACGCCGACCACGAGCAGAACGCCTCGACCTCGACGGTGCGTATCGCCGGCTCCTCCGGCGCCAACCCGTTCGCCTGCATCGCCGCCGGCATCGCCTGCCTCTGGGGCCCGGCGCATGGCGGCGCCAACGAAGCCGCGCTCGCGATGCTCGCCGAGATCGGCACCGTGGACAAGATCCCCGAGTTCATCGCCAAGGTGAAGGACAAGAACTCCGAAGTCCGCCTGATGGGCTTCGGTCACCGCGTCTACAAGAACTACGATCCGCGCGCCAAGATCATGCAGAAGATGTGTCACGCCGTTCTCAAGGAGACCGGCCATGGCGACGATCCGATGCTGAAGGTGGCGCTCGAGCTCGAGAAGATCGCGCTGAGCGACCAGTACTTCATCGACCGCAAGCTGTACCCGAACGTCGACTTCTATTCGGGCATCACGCTGAAGGCGATGGGCTTCCCGGTCTCGATGTTCACCGTGCTGTTCGCGGTCGCCCGCACCGTCGGCTGGATCAGCCAGTGGAGCGAGATGATCGAGGATCCGCAGCAGAAGATCGGCCGTCCGCGCCAGCTCTACACCGGCGTCACCCGCCGCGACTACGTCGCGATCAAGGATCGCAAGTAAGTTCGAACCGTAAGGTCCACCGGAACGGCGCCATCGCAAGATGGCGCCGTTTTCGTTTGCGCGTATCCTTGCAGGGTGAGCAAACGAAGCCCACCCCCAAAGATTTGGAGACCCTGATGCTGAGCGGAAGCTGCCTCTGCGGACATGTCGCCTACGAAGTCGATGCGTCACCGGGCATGATCGTGCACTGCCATTGCCAGACCTGCCGGAAGACGCACGGCTCGGCCTTCTCCACCGTCACCAATGTTCCGCGCGATCGCTTTCGCTGGACGAAGGGCGAAGAGCTGCTGCGCGGATTCGAATCCTCACCCGGCAAGACCCGTTACTTCTGCTCGCAATGCGGATCGCATATCGTCGCAGCACGCGACGGCAAGGACACGGTACTGCTACGGATGGGATGCCTGGACACGCCGATCGCGGAACGGCCCGAGGTGCACATCTGGCGATCGGATGCGGCCAATTGGTACGACCCGAAGGTCGAATTGCCGGAATGGGCGGAAGGCCGGCAGCCAAAACCCTGATCGGATCGCTCCTCGGTCTTGTTGCCGCGCACAACAACAAGTCGGCGCATTGCACCGGCAACAGCTTGACAGTCGAAACGCTCCGCGCGCAAATTCTTACACTAAGTAAGAATGACGACAGGGATGGAAATGCCGGAGCAGCCGAGAAGTCGGCGGCAGACGCGCGCTGCCATATTGACTCATCTGCTTCAGTCGGGCGGCTCGTTCCGCCCGCCGCTGGCCAAGGCCGTGCGCCTGTCGGAAGCGAGCCTCTCGCGTATCCTGTTTGACCTGAAGGCCGAGGGCCTGATCGAGGAAGTGCGGCGCCCTGCCCCCTATGTCGGCGGCCCGACCGGGCTCGTCTCGCTCGATCGCACGGTGGCGCTTGGGGCGCTCGAGCTGACCGGTCAGTGGCTCGGCATCGGCGTCGGCGGCCTGTCGGGCGAGTTGCACTACACCGAGCGCCTGCCGCTGCCGAAGACGGTGACGATCGAGACCGTCGGCCGGGTGTTCCGCGAGGCGCTGATCTTGCTGCGCGACTGGGCGCGCCGCCGCCGTATTGCGCTGGCGCAGATCGGCATCACCATTCCCGGCCTTGGCCGCTTGAGCGAGTTCGGCAATCCGATCATTCCCTGCGACGTCGGGCGCGTCGGTGACATGGTCGGCGAGCTGTTTGCGGACGTCCCGGTCGCCTTCACCAATTCGGTGGTGGCGCATGCCACCTTTCATCGTTGCCGCAACGAGCACTACCCGTTCAGCGACGCACATCTGTTCGTCTTCGTCGGCCAGGGTGTCGCCGGGACATGGATGGACGATCCGGTCGAGGACGACGCGCTTCAGCCGGTCGAGCTCGGCCACATGGTGTTCGGCACAGATGGACCGCGCTGCCGCTGCGGCCATCATGGCTGCGTCGAAGCCTATACGTCGCTGCCGGCGCTGGCCGAACTGCTGCGCACCACAGAAGCGGAATTGCTTCAGCTTGGCAGCGAGTGGACGACCACGATCCCCCTCACCGCGCGGGTGCGCCAGGAGCTGCGGCAGCGGCTCTTCAGGCTCGGGCTTGCCATCGGCAACACACTGAACGTCAAGCCATGTCGCGGCGTTGTCATCAGCGGATGGCCGTCGGCTCTCGCTGAAGACGACCGAAAGGCCGTCATCGACGGGATCGATGCGTGTCTCCTCGGCGGCCGGAAGCTGGCGAAGGTGTCGCTCGCCTTCGTGCCCCCCTCGAACGGCAACGATCCGCAGGCCGCATTGGCCTTCGCCGCCTTCTGTCTCGCCAGCCGCGGTGGAATGCCCGCGGCATCGACGGAGGCCGCCTGACATGCCCTGACGCGCGACCTCAGGCACTCAAACAAGAAGTTCACACCGGGAGGAACTTGCCATGCCGATCACCACAACAAGGCGTCGTCTGCTCGCTGGATCCGCGACCATGCTCGCGCTGCCGGCCTTTGCCCGCGCCCAAGGCGCCGTCAAGCCGCGCCTGACCGCGATCTCGCAATGGTCCGCAGGCAGCGATGGGGCGGCGATCACCGCGCTCGGCAAGAAATTCGAGGAGAAAGGCGGCGTCTGGCAGCACTCGCCCGTCCCCGGCTTCACCACCGAGATGATGAACAAGCTGCGCGCCCAGATCATCGCCGGCGATCCGCCGGCCTGTTCGCAGCTCAAGGGACCCGAGATAGCGGCCTGGTCGAAGATCGCCCCGACCGTCGATCTCGACGCCGTGGTCGCGGCCGCCGGCTATGAGAAGGTCGTCGCTCCCGACCTTGCGAAATTGCACAGGCCGGCGGGCAAGTGGATTGCGCTGCCGTTGCAGATCTACAGCACCAACATGCTGTTCCTGTCCAGGCGCGCAATGGACAAGGCCAAGGCCGACAAGATCCCCGTCACCTGGGCGGAGTTCAACGATCTCGCCGAGAAGATGAAATCCGGCGGCGTCGCCTATCCAGTCGCCAATGGCGGCACCCGCCCCGATGATGGTCAGAAGTTCGAGGCCGCTCTGGCGGGCATGAGCCCCGCCGCCTACCGCGCGGCCATCATGAATCTCGAGAAGAAGGCCCTGGAGGGCCCCGAGATCAAGGCTGCGTTCACGCAGGTCCGCAAGATCGCCGACTGGATGGACCCCAATGTCGGCGCCCAGCACTTCTCGACCAATTTGAAGCGCTTCGTCGACGGCGACATGGGGATGATGATCATGGGCGGCTGGGCGCAGGGCGTGCTGCGCAACGCCGGTTTCAAGTTCGAAGACTTCACGATCGCCCCGGGGCCGAGCGACAATGGCAAGCCGGTCTTCCTGTTGAATGCCGATGCCTTCATCTTCTGGCAGCGCAAGGAGCCTGACCTGCAAGCCGGCCAGACGCTTATGGCCCAGCTCGTCATGGATCCGGCGATCCAGACCATGTACTCGCAGATCACCGGATCGATCCCCGTGCGCACCGATGTCGATCTGTCCGGTGAAGGCTGGTCGGACGGTCAAAGGCGGACCGCCGCAGCTCTGAAAGACGCGATTGCCAGCAACCAGGCCGTCCTCAGTCTTGCGCACAACATGGCGCAGGAAAACGGCATGACCGCAGCGATGATCGACGTCATCACGGAGTTCGTGAAGAACAAGACGATCAAGCCGGAGCAGGCGGCCACGCGCCTCGCCGACGCCGTCGAGAGCGCACGTTGACCATCGCCATCTCGACAAGACCGGGCCGGCCGGCGACCTCTGACATGGTCCGCCGGCTGCCCGAATATTTGATGATATGGGTGCCGCTGCTGCTGTCAGCGGCGCACCTCATTGCGTTTTCGCTGTGGACGATCTGGATCTCGTTCACGCCATCCACTCTGGTCCCGGTCTCGGGCTGGGTGGGTTTGCGCAACTATTCCGCGGTCGCGGCCTCGCGGAACTGGCAGATCGCCCTCGACAATCTGCTGCTGTTCGGCAGCGCCTTCGTGCTGCTCAGCCTGGCAACCGGCCTCATCCTTGCGATCCTGCTTGATCAGCGCATTCGCGGCGAGAACGTGCTGCGCTCCATCTTCCTCTATCCGCTGGCGGTGTCGTTCGTGGTCACCGGCACGGTCTGGAGCTGGCTGCTCAATCCCGGCCTTGGCATCCAGAAGCTGGTCCACGACCTCGGCTGGACCTCCTTCCGGTTCGACTGGCTGATCGACCGCGACATGGCGATCTGGACCATTGTCATCGCTGCGATCTGGCAATCCTCGGGGTTTGCCATGGCGCTCTTCCTCGCCGGCCTCCGCTCCGTCGATGCCGACCTGATCAAGGCCGCGCAGATCGACGGCGCCGGACCTATCCGGATGTACCGGCGCGTCATCCTGCCGACGCTGTGGCCGATCACCATCACCGTCATCGTCATCGAGCTGCAGTTCGCAATTTCAACCTTCGACCTCGTCCGCGCGCTCACCAATGGCGGGCCAGGAATTGCGACCCAGCTGCCGGCCCTCGTCGTCTATGACCTGATGTTCCAGCGCAGCCTGCTCGGTCGGGGAGCCGCGGCGGCCGTCCTCATGCTGCTCATTCTTCTCGCGGTGCTGCTGCCCTATGCGGCGTGGCGTTACGTCCAGCGGCGGCGGGCGCTCCATGCGTGAGCGAAGCTTCACCCCAAGCCGGATCCTGATCTATCTCGTCGTTTCGCTGGTCGCCGCAGCGTGGCTCGCGCCGTTGGCCGTTGTGGTGCTGAACTCACTGCGGACCAACGAGGAGATCGCGCAGGGCTCCATGATCGGCTGGCCGCAGCATCTGGCCTGGGGCAATTACGCCGCCGCCTGGAGCGGCTTCTGCGTCGCCGAGACCTGCGCTGGCATCCGGCCGTACATGCTGAACTCGGCGCTCGTGACCATTCCCGCGACGATCTTCTCCACCCTGCTTGGTGCTATCGCCGGTTACGCGGTGTCGCTCTGGCGCTTCCGCGGCGACAGCTGGATTTACGGGATCGTCACGCTCGGCATCTTCCTTCCACAGCAGATGCGTCTGCTGCCCTGGACCATCGTGCTGCGCGATACCGGCCTGATGAACACGCTCACGGGCCTGGTCGTGATCCACACGATCCAGGGGCTGTCCTTCACTACCCTGTTCTGTCGAAACTACTACGTGGCGATCCCGCAGGAGCTGATCAGGGCGGCGCGCATCGACGGCGCTGGGTTCTTTCGCATTTTCTGGCGCATCATCCTGCCGCTGTCGCCGCCGATCCTGGTCGTCACCGTGATCTGGCAGTTCACCCATATCTGGAACGAGTTTCTCTACGGCGTGACGTTCACGACCGGTCAGCAGCAGCCGGTCACCGCCGCGCTGATCGCGCTCTCCGCCGCGGTCGCCGATATCCCGCAGCATGGCGTGCAAAGCGCCGCGGTGATGATCGCCGCCCTTCCGACCCTGCTGATCTATCTGATCGGCGGAAAATACTTCGTACGCGGCCTCACCGCCGGCGCGGTGAAATGATGGATGTGTCATGGCAGCACTGAGCATTCGCGCTTTGTCGAAGCGCTACGCCAATCTGGAGGTGCTGAAGGGCATCGACCTCGACATCGAGAGCGGCGAGTTCACCGTGCTGGTCGGACCGTCCGGCTGCGGCAAGTCCACGCTGCTCAACATCGTCGCCGGGCTCGATCGTGCCAGCGACGGCACGGTGGAAATCGGCGGGCGCGTGGTCAACGACGTCCCGCCGAAGGACCGCGACATCGCGATGGTGTTCCAGTCCTACGCGCTCTATCCGTCGATGACGGTGCGCCAGAACATCACCTTCGGCATGGAGTGCCGGCATGTGCCGAAGGCGGAGCAGGAGAAGGCGGTCGCGAATGTCGCAAAACTGCTCCAGATCGAGCCGCTGCTCGGCCGCAAGCCGTCGCAGCTCTCCGGCGGCCAGCGCCAGCGCGTGGCGATGGGGCGCGCGCTGGTGCGCGATCCCCTGCTCTTCCTGTTCGACGAACCGCTGTCCAATCTCGATGCAAAACTGCGGGTCGAGATGCGGATGGAGATCAAGCGGCTGCATCAGCGTATCGGCGCCACCATCGTCTATGTCACCCACGACCAGATCGAGGCGATGACGATGGCGACGCGCATCGCCGTGATGCATCGGGGCGTGGTTCAGCAATTCGCCGACCCCGACACGGTCTACCGCTATCCCGCCAATCTGTTCGTCGCCCGTTTCATGGGCTCACCGCCGATGAACACGATGGCGGCCCGGCTCGAGGCCGACGCCGACGGCCCCGTGGTCGTGATCGGCGCGGGCCGGGCGGACGAGGTTCGTCTGCGCCTGCAGGGCTACGACGCCGCGCAGTCCTATGTCGGCCGCGAGGTGGTGCTCGGGATCAGGCCGGAATGCATCGCCGAGGGCGACCGCGTGTTCTCCGGAGCCGCGAGCGCGCCTGTCATCGTCTCCGCGCCGGTCGAGCTGGTCGAGCCCACGGGCGCGGAGACCATCGTCCTGCTGCGGCTTGGCGGCGAGGCCGCGCAGGCGCGCATCTCGCCGGACATCCGCCCGACGCCGGGAGCCTCCGCCTCCTTCGCGCTCGACACCCGCCGCATCTGCCTGTTCGACCCCGAGACGGAGCGACTGATCGCATGACTGACGTCACCTATTCCAGCCTCGCCGGCCGCGTGGTGCTGATCACCGGCGGCGCCAGCGGCATCGGCGCCGCCTTCGTCCGCGCCTTCGCCGGCCAGGGCGCCCGCGTCGCTTTCCTCGACATCGATACGCAGGCGGGCGAAGCGCTGGCGCGGGAATTGGCGAAGACCTCCGCCGCCGCACCACTGTTCGTGCCGTGCGATCTCCTCGACATCGAGGCCCTGCGCACCGCCATGGCAGAGGTCCGCCGATCGCTCGGCGATGCCGCCGTCCTCGTCAACAATGCCGCCAACGACCAGCGCCAGGTGCTGGCCGAGGTGACCTCGGCCGAGTTCGACTGGATGATCGGCGTCAACTTCAAGCACGTCTTTTTTGCCGCGCAGGCCATCGTGCCGCAGATGCAGGCACGCGGCGGCGGTTCGATCATCAACATGTCGTCGGTGGCCTGGATGCGCGGTGCGCCGGCACTGCCGGTCTACGCTGGGGCGAAGGCGGCGATTGCCGGCTTCACCAACTCGCTGGCCAGGATCGTCGGTCCCGACCGCATTCGCGTCAATGCCATCGCGCCGGGCATGGTGATCACCGAGCGCCAGCGCCGCCTCTGGTTTCCGGACGAGCAGAAGATCTCCGAGATGCGCACCCGCCAGGCCGTTCCCGATGCGGTGACGCCCGAGGACGTCGCCAGCCTGGCGCTGTTCCTCGCATCCGACGAGAGCCGGCGCATCACCAGCCAGTGTTTTCGGGTGGATGGCGGGTTGGCGTAGGGACCTCGGGGCCAGATCAGCCAAGCATTCGGTATCGTAGATTCCATGGGGCGGTGAGCGTGGCCTTTCCGGTAGGTTTGGGTTTCCACACTCGAACCCACGGAGAGTCAGATGCAAGCATCGACTGTAGGCACGCTCACCAGCGACCATAATGGCACAATTTTCCTTGCGATCGAACTCAGTCAGAAGACGTGGCTGGTGACGCTGCACAGCCCGGATCGTGATCGGATCTC